>Ga0065721_10002185_pt1 | contig 409448 bp, 398 predicted proteins | sample Mesricmetagenome_FD_59108 | JGI IMG/M metagenome (GOLD analysis project Ga0065721, IMG submission 59108) | Mesophilic microbial community from rice straw/compost enrichment Sample: eDNA_1 v2 (version 2) | ecosystem: Engineered > Solid waste > Grass > Composting > Bioreactor | place: USA...
TGTGCTGTCAAAGATCGCGACACACCCCATCTCCAAAATTAATCAGCTACTTCCACATCTCTGGGTACCGCAGCAAAGTTAGAAGAACCACTGTACCGCTAAAAGATGTACTTCGTCGTTAGCTTACCGGAGTTCATCAGTGATCTGTTGAAGCTGTGGTGCGAAGAGCATAACATAGAAATCCTGTTCATCCAACCGGGCAAGCCGGTACAAAATGCATTTATCGAACGCAATAATGGGTCAATCAGAAGAGAACTATTAGATGCCTACCATTTCTTCACTTTACAAGAAGTTCGTATCATGGCTGAGGAATGGCGACAGGATTACAATGCTGAAAGGCCGCATGAAACGCTGGGCAACGTTCCACCACTGGAATACGCACAATCCGTTTCCCAATGAATGCTAAAACATTGAAAATTCTAAACCTCAATGGGCCGAAAATAAGGGGAGCTTACAGTCCTCCGTGTAGGAGGTTTTAAATATTTTGTTCTTTGACTTCACTTCAAAGCTTTCAAACAATACTCCAACCATTCTCGTTGTTTGAAAATTGTTTGAAAATTTTCCATAAACAATAAAGGCCGCCTCTCAGCAGCCTTTATAAATTATTGATTTCCAAGTACCCGGGACGGGGGTCGAACCCGTACAGCCATTGCTGGCCACAGGATTTTAAGTCCTGCGTGTCTACCAATTCCACCACCCGGGTGGACCATCAGAATAATTAAAGATAACTAATCTGAAAGAACTTTAAACAAAAATTCCAAACCACTTGCGCAGTTTGGAATCTCCATCTGAGCGGAAGACCGGGCTCGAACCGGCCACCCCGACCTTGGCAAGGTCGTGCTCTACCAAATGAGCTACTTCCGCAGAGTTTTTAAGAACTGTTTTTTTCGTTGGGATTGCAAAGATAGGTATTGTTTTGAATTTGCCAATTTTTATCCTGCATTTTTTTAGAAAATTTCTCTCATCCTCATCACCAAAACCTCCAACTTTTAACCAACCTCCCAACCGCTAACCTCCAACCAACCTCAAACCTCATACAATAAAAAACCCCGGTGATGTTAATTCACCGGGGCCGTCATTAGTATTCCTTAACCTAGTTTTTAACTTATTTTCCAAATCCATAAGCCACTCTCAGGCCCAGGAAATTGCTGGATTTTCCACCGTCACTCATTTTGGTATAGCCCTCAAATTTAACGCCTGCATCCAGGTAGCTGCCATTACCCAGCGGGAATAAATAACCCACCTGCGGTGAATAAGCAAATACCGCAGATTTATCAGCACCTACATCACTCTTGTTACCAAGAAATGCTGCACCAGCCTGACCCTGTACGTAAAAATTAGATACCGGGTAATATTTCAAACCAGCTTTTACGGGAATGACATGAAGGTCATTTGGACTAAAACCAGCAATATCTTTAGCGAAAAAGTTAGTATATCCGGCGTTTAATGTAACATACAGATCCCTTTTCAGGATAGCATATTCACCCTGTACGGAACCGCCGATAGACCAGTCATATGCATCTTTGAAATCGCCTAATGGAAGGTTCGCTTCAGGGCCTACACTGATCAAATAACGGGGCCTTTCTGTAGCAGTGGCAGGTTTGGTGGGAGTGCCATTGTCCATGCTCTGTGCCTGGGTTGTCAGCGCAAAAGCTGTTAAAAGAGCTAATCCTGCAATGCCTTTCTTAATTGTCTTTTTCATCTTCTGTTGTTTTTAATGCTTACGAAACGATTTAATTAGCTTGCCAAAGAACTAAATTTGTTTGCAGCTGCTATTCTTTGTTTGATGAAGCAAAGGTAGACCACATGTTTACACCGGTAAAGGCCAATTTGGAGGATATTAGAACCAATTTTCCGGTGCGCCATATCAGCAACAGGCAACACGCGTATACTCCGACGGGTTGATCCCCGCAAAATGCTTGAAGAACCGGCTGAAATGAGAGCTGGTATCAAAATTCAGCTTATCTGCTACTTCCTTCACACTGAACTGCGATGTGCCCAGCAAATACTGCGCTTCCAGGAATATTCTCCTGTGAATGATCATCAACGCATTCTCCCCCGTTTCCTGCTTTACCTGCTCACTCAGATGCTTCGCCGATACATGCAGCATCTCTGCATACTGCTGCACGGAATGCATCTCCACAAAATGCTCCTCCACCAGTTTCTTGAATTGTGTTACCAGCTGAAACTTACGCCCCGCGGTTTTTACTGGCTGCAGTTGCGCCCTCTCGTGCGAGCGGTTCACTTCAAACAATAATTCTACCAGCAGCAGGCGTACCATCTGCAGGTAGTAAGGATTGGCCTGCCGGTATTCCCGTTCTATCTTCTCAAACAGTTCCTTTATCACGGTAAACTCCTGCTCATCCAGGTGATAAATGGGTGCCAGCTCTCCCGGCTGCTCCAGCAGCGTTTCCAGGATATGCTCCTTGATAAAGCTTTCCGCAATAAATTCTCTCCTGAACAAAGCCATGTACAGCAGCAGGTCGTCAGATGCGTTTTCGAAAGAATGAAAATCCCGGGGAGAGACGATGTGAATAGAATGGGGAACTACTTCAAATGTATGCGGGCCTACGGTTTTTAAACAACTTCCCTGTACACACAGGATAACCGCAAAATGATCCGTTTTGATGGGCGGTCCGTTCTTAAGGCCGCCTTCGTTACTGAGAATGGCAAAGTGATCCTGTTCCAGTAACTCGCCATACTTGTCTATACCGAAATGTTGTGCCGCTTTCGGTGCAGCGGTGGATAGATAATACTTGATCGTATCGGAAATATCCATTCTGATTGCTTCCTTGTTCATATCTGATGATTCCTTAATCCGGTGCAAATTTAAGCAACTTTGAATAAACACTCCCTTCCTAAAAATAGTTACCTTTATTTAGCTAAGTATCTTATTCCCATGCAAACAGTTACAGCAGAGTGGCTCCAGCGTATAGAAGCCCTGAAGGATGTGCCGGCCGGCCAGCTTCAATGGTTAATAGACAATAGCCGTCATTATGAAATGCCAGCCGGTGAAATGCTCTTTGAGCAGGGGGAGCCGATCGCCGGAACACACATCCTCATCAGCGGCAGGGTCAAAGCCTACCAGGTTCAGCAGAAGGAAGCCCGCGAAATAACAGTATGGGGCCCCAAAGCGATTTTCGGCTACCTGCCCTTCTCCCGGGGTAAAATAGCGATCGCCTTCGGCGAGATCCGGGACGATGCACAGGTCATGACTTTACCCATCAGCAAGATAGAAGAACTGATCCGCAACCATTTTGAGCTCACCCAGGCACTGGTACACATCATGACCAACCGTGTCCGCGATTTCACCTCCTTTCAGCTGCAGAACGAAAAAATGGCCGCATTGGGAAAACTGTCTGCCGGGCTCGCGCATGAACTGAACAATCCCGCCGCCGCCGTAGTGCGCGGGGCAGTCTCCTTAAAACAGCACCTCCAGATGATGCCGGGTACCTTCAAAAAGGTAATGGCCATCCGCATGAGCCCCGAAGAAGTGGATATTATCAACGAAAGACTGTTCAACATCCTCAACCAGCCCAAAGGCCCCGCCCTTTCCATGATGCAGCGTTCAGACCGGGAAGAGGAGCTGATGGACTGGCTGGATGATCATAACATAGAAAATGCGGCAGAACTGGCGGAAAACCTGGTAGACTTCGGATTTACTATCGAACTGCTCAACGATTTCAAGAAAGATATTCCCGAAGCAGACCTGTCGCCCGTTTTTAACTGGATCAACAGCAACCTGGTTACGGAAAAAATGGTCACCGATATCGAGGAAGCGTCCAAACGGATCGCTACCCTGGTGGGCTCCATAAAAACTTTCACGCATATGGACCAGGGACGCGACCGCCAGCTGACAGACATCCACAGGGGTATAGAGAACACGCTCAACATCCTTCAGTACCGCCTGCGCAAAGGCAATGTAGAACTGCAGCAGCATTTTGATCAGAGCCTCCCGCAGATCAAAGTATGCATCGGGGAAATGAACCAGGTATGGACAAACCTCATCGATAACGCGCTCGATGCCATGGAACCTGCAAGAAAAGGTGTACTACAGATACGCACAGAACGCGATCATGATTGTGTACTGGTGTCTGTCATAGATAACGGCCCCGGCATCCCGCCGGAAATGATCAGCAGGGTCTTTGACCCCTTCTTCACCACCAAGGAGGTGGGCAAAGGCACCGGGCTTGGCCTCGACATCGTATGCCAGATCGTGAAACAGCACAGGGGAAATGTAAAAGTAACCTCAGAACCGGGTAATACCCGCTTCATGGTTAGCCTGCCCATGCAGGATAATTAAACGGCTTGCCACCTAATATTTGTATATTCAAACTTTATAAACGGGCGGAAATATGTCAACTCAGGCCGCAGAAAATAATATGGATCTACCTTTAATTCTTTGTATTGACGATGATGCACAGGTACTTCGCGCCATCGTTCGTGATCTTAAGACACAATACCGCAACAGTTACAAAATCATCAGCACCACGGTTGTCAACGAAGCGCTGGACAGCCTCCTGGAACTGAAGAATAAAGGTGAGACCATTGCCATGTTCATCTCCGATCAACGCATGCCCGAAATGGAAGGTGTTGACTTCCTGGAAAAGACCAAACAATTCTACCCCGAAGCCAGGCGCGTACTGCTCACCGCCTACTCTGATACCGACGCCGCTATCAGGGCCATTAACACCGTACAGTTAGACTACTACCTGGTAAAGCCCTGGGGCCCGCCGGAAGAGAAACTGTACCCGGTGATAGACGACCTGCTGGACGACTGGCAGCATATCTACCAGCCTGCATTCAAAGGCATCAAAGTGGTGGGATACCAGTTCTCACAACGCTCACATGCCATCAAGGATTTCCTGGCAGGTAACCTCATCCCTTACCAGTGGCTGGATATACAGACCACGGATGAAGCACGGCGCCTCCTGCAGCTGAACGGCCTGGAGCAGAAAGACCTTCCCCTTGTTTTCTTTGAAGATGGCTCCTACCTGGCAGACCCCTCCATTATGGAGATCGCCGGCAGGGTAGGCCTCAACCCGCATACCAAACATGATGTGTACGATGTGGTGATCATCGGCGCTGGTCCCGCAGGCCTCGCAGCCGGCGTGTACGGCGCCTCTGAAGGATTGAAGACCCTGCTGATCGAAAGACGCGCTCCCGGCGGACAGGCAGGCACCAGTTCCCGTATCGAGAACTACCTGGGCTTTCCCACCGGCTTAAGCGGCGCAGAACTTACCCGCCGCGCCATCGCTCAGGCTACCCGCCTGGGAACGGAATTCATTACCCCGCAATCCGTAAAAGAGATCCGCCAGAAAGACGGCTACAAGAAGATCATCCTGGAAGATGATACCGAAGTGAATACCCGCAGCGTGATCATCACCACCGGCGTGGATTACCGCAAGCTGGAAACAAAAGGTGTGGCAGACTTCACCGGGGCCGGTATCTATTACGGCGCCGCCATGACCGAAGCCACCGCCTGCAAGGATAAGGAAGTGTTCATAGTAGGAGGAGGCAACTCCGCCGGACAGGCAGCCATGTACCTTTCCAAGTTTGCCAGGAATGTATATATACTGATCCGGAAGGAAGACCTCACCAGCACCATGTCGGCCTACCTGATAGAGCAGATCAAAGCTACGCCCAACATCCGGGTAAGACCTAAAACCGAGATAGCAGCCGCCCTGGGCACCGATCGCCTGGAACAACTGGTGATCTCCGATCTGGAAACGGATACCACCACTACCGAAACGGCCAACGCCCTCTATATCTTCATCGGCGCCAAACCCTTTACGGAGTGGATACAGCTGGATATTATCCGGGATGATAAAGGATTTATTGAAACCGGCCGCCAGCTGAAAGCCTACGAGCAGTTCGGTAAAATATGGAAACAGGCGCGGGATCCCTACCTGCTGGAAACGAGCTGTCCGGGCGTATTTGCTGCAGGCGATGTTCGTGCAGGCGCCATGAACCGCGTAGCCGCAGCAGTAGGAGAAGGCTCAATGGCCATCAGCTTTGTTCATAAATATCTTGCAGAAGTAAAATAACACACCATGGAAGAGCAATTCTGTAAACATCTCCAGGATATCCGCGAAGTCAAACTACCCGCTGAAGATGAACATGTGTGCGAAGAATGCATAAAACATAACGGCCGATGGGTGCACCTGCGTACCTGTCAGACCTGCGGCGCTACCCTCTGCTGCGACGCTTCACCGGCACGCCACATGACAGCACACTACCACGCTACCGGCCACCCCGTAGTGGCTTCCGCAGAACCCGGGGAACAATGGCTGTGGTGCTACCCCGACCAACAATTCGCCGACTACTGAATACAAAATTCCAAATACCAAATACCAGGTTCCAAATACCAAATTCCCAAAAACCAATACCACATTTCCCCAATACAGTAAGTTACAAGTACATCACCAAAGCCTGGCTGCCAACCTGTTTTGGAATTTGGAATTTGAATTTTGACTTTGGCCTTTTACTTTGCAGCAAACTGGTATTTGTAGCGCACAATCCCAAGCATCTCTTTCTGCTTGTTATAGCATTCTTCTGTTAACGGAAGCCCCTTCTCATCATACTTATATTTCCAGACAGTATAATCGGAGGTCTCCGCATTCACCGTAGTCAGCTGCGATAAACGTTGCTGGGCGTCGTATTCCAGCATATAGTCCGGTAACATGCGTTTGGCGGCTGCATGATAACGGAGTACATCCGTAAGCAGTCCCTGGCTGTTATAGTTGTAATAGATACGGGGGCTGCGTACGTTCTTGCCGTATTCCTGCTCCTCTGTTACGCGGCCTTCTGCGTCGGTCTTGAACAGTACGGTGGTAGAATCTGCGCCCATGCTTTTCCGGTGGATCATGCTGCTCAGATGCCCCCGCTCATCATACCGGTAATCGCGCGATTCCGTGATCCTGAACTTTTGGCCGCTTGCCTGCGACAATGAAACGGTCTGGATATCCGTTATCCGCCCCGCGCTGTCATAACGGTATTGTATGGTGGTAATACTGCTTTCAGTACTGTCTACGGTTTTGGTGAGCTGTCCCTTAGCCGAAAAAGTAGAGGTCATCACAGACAGCCCCGTAGCCAGCGAGCGAGTGATGGAACGCATCTGGCGGTAATTGGGACTTAACACCCGCTGGCATTTAAAATCATTATCCGTTTCCATATTGGCGTCCAGGCTTTGCACCTCCTGTACCCTTACCTCTTTTTCCTTCAGCAGCGCCAGGTTCCGGCTGGCCTGCCGGGCATTCCAGATATCCTGGTAATAATACTGGGCCATAGAACGGCCCGTAAGCAACAACAGGCAGGCGCCCAGCAAACAGTACTTTTTAGTATTCATAATCACTTTCTGAATAGTATAAACGTTGACAAAAATACTAACGTTCCTTTCATCTGAAAATTTTTGATATATATACATTTATTATTACTGGAAAATTGAAGATACTTTTCCTATTTTTAGGGGCCTAACCTTGCAAATTTGAAAACGCAACCACTGAGGCAGGATAAGCACTGCCTGAACTGCGGAACAGAAGTTCCGGAAAGATACTGTACGCACTGCGGCCAGGAAAATGCCGTGCCGCATGAATCTTTTGGCCACCTGGTTAAGCATTTTGTGGGTGATGTGCTGCATTACGATTCCCAGTTCCTGACAACACTAAAGTACCTTTTATTCAGGCCGGGCCGTCTTACCAAAGAGTATATGGCCGGGAAAAGGGTGTCGTATGTAAACCCCATCAAGCTCTATATCTTCATTTCCTTTATGTTCTTCCTGGTTTTTGCCATGGTAACGCATAAGGAACACAGCAGTGCAGGCGAAGCGGATGAAGAAAGGGAAGAAAGAACGGAGCAAACGGAGGATACAATTCCCTCCGCAGCATCCCTGATCCGAATGGTGAAGGATTCCATTGCTGCCGCGAGCAAGCCGGAAGAAGCGCACCTGGACGCAGATACGGCTACGGGGAACGATACCGTATACCGTTACCGCCCGCTCAGAGCGGAGCCGGCTACCGGGATTGCCGTTGCTAAAAAGGATACCCTTCACAAGGATACCACCCGCAAGAAGAAAATTGTTCTGAGTAAGGAGGATACTGACTACCGCTCACTGGCGGATTATGACTCTGCGCAAGCGGCCTTACCGCCCGATCAGCGTGACCAGGGCTTTAGCCGCTGGATTACCCGGAGGGCGCTCGCTATGGGCGGAAGTAGTAAGCAGGACGCATTCGAGGAAGCCCTGAAGCACAACGCCCCTAAAATGATGTTTGTGCTGCTGCCGCTGTTTGCCTTATGGCTGAAGATCCTCTACAGGAAACGGTATTATGCCGATCATGCTATTTTCGCCCTGCATGTGCACTGCTTTGCTTTTGTGGTGTTGCTGATCACGCTGTTGCTGGACAAACTGCTGCATACGGACCGCGTCACAGCCTGGGGCTTGCTGCTGATCGGTATTTATCTCTGGCTGGCGCTCAAGAACACCTACCAGCAGTCGTACCGGCGTTCATTCATGAAAGCAATACTGTTGCTCAGCGGTTATAGCTTCTCATTCCTCTTTGTGTTCGTGTTTTTTGTGGTCTGGCTATTTGCAGTAATTCTGTAAATTTAGTAATGCAACCGGAATTTATAATCATACACCAGCCGGCGCCCCATGTGGCCCACATCCAATTGAACCGCCCCGAAGCTTTGAATGCCCTGAACCTGCAGCTCATGTCGGAATTAAAGGAGGCCCTGCGGGACCTGGACGCCGATGAACAGGTAAGGGCCATCATTATAAGTGGCAATGAAAAAGCGTTTGCAGCCGGAGCTGACATTACGCAGATGGCGGGTAAAAGCGCCGTTGACATGTACAACATTGACCAGTTCAGTACCTGGGATGCCATTAAAAAGACGAAGAAACCCCTGATCGCAGCCGTTAGCGGTTTCGCATTGGGAGGCGGCTGTGAGCTGGCCATGCTCTGCGACATGATCGTAGCCAGTGAAACGGCCCGCTTCGGGCAGCCGGAAATAAAGCTCGGTGTGATGCCCGGCGCCGGCGGCACCCAGCGGCTTACCAGGGCCGTCGGAAAAGCCCTGGCAATGGAAATGGTGCTCACCGGCCGCTTTATCAGCGCCGCAGAAGCCTTACAGGCAGGCCTTATTAACCGGGTAACACCCGTAGAGCTGTACCTGGAAGAAGCGGTAAAGCTGGCCAGAGAACTGTCTGCCATGAGCCCGCTGGCCGTAAAAATGGCCAAGGAAGCGGTACTGAAAGCTTTCGACAGCAGCCTTGATGAAGGCCTGCATTTTGAACGTAAGAACTTTTACCTCCTGTTTGCCTCGGAAGATCAGAAAGAAGGTATGCAGGCGTTTATAGAGAAACGTCCCCCCGCTTTTAAAGGCAAATAGTTGTTAGTGATCCGGCGTTAGTCATTATACGTTAGTATTTGCAGCGAATAGCTTCGCACTGATCATTAACGGCTACCAAATAGTTTTTGTATAATTTGATGATGAGTATTTCAACCATGACTATGAGAAAGCTTCTGCCTTCAGTAATGGCCATATGGGTACAGGTGTGCGCATGTAAAGAGCCCGTTACCCGGAAGCAGAAGCAACAGCCGAGGGAAACATCCACTACCCCTTCCCCGGACACTATGATACCTGGTAATGATACCATTGTCGCTACCGAGATCACCTCCTGGAGCCGTTTTGAAGACTACACCGGCCGCTATGCCGGAGAGGTGGACCTCCTCGATAAAGAACCTTTGAAGCAACGCTTCAGACAACTGCTGGGCAGAGACACCAGTAGCTTCATGAGGCGCTACCAGGTAGCTCCGCCTATAGAAGTGGATGATGGCATTCTCTATAACGATGGCTGCGAACCGCATAACTGTTCTTCAGACGAAGCCTCCCTGGTCATCGATATGAAACGCGATCTTATCTTCGCCGGTATCGCCGTCAACGGCAGGGTGAAGCTTTACGCAGAAAAGAAGGACACTGCCTATCCCCAGCGGCTGCTGGAATGGAAGGAGAAGTTTGAGAAGTAACCACATCCACTGCGGTCCTGTCTCATTCCTGCCCCGTAACTTCCCGGAAATTTTCCACTATGAAAAAACTACAGCCTATTCTGTTCTGTATAGCCATGGTATTGGCTATCACGGCCGCTTTTGCCGCCAAAAGGGTTACGCTTTACATTTACATCGATCCTGAAAGCGATGGCGTATATATCCGCCAGCCCGGCGCCAGTTACAACCTCAGGTATTGCCAGCCCCATCCGGGCACTTTCTGTTTCTATGGCACCAATAACACCCTGCCCACCACGCTCACCCAGGCGCAGATCAACGACTACATTGCCCGCGGCCTGATGAGCGCTCATTATCCTGACAGACGGTATGAGCCGCTGATTGTTATTGAGTAGATAGGATTGAATGATTGCTTAGAGGCGGCAACGGGTCTTCATTCGCCGTGATTGCGAGGCCCGCAGGGCTTTGCGGGTAGCCGGGCCGAAGCAAACTTTTAACCTTGGCTTTCACAAATAGCAAACGGGTCTCCAGACCCGTTTGCCGTTTAAAAAGATTGCTTCGTCGTGCTCCGCGCTAAGCCCTACACACCTCCTCGCAATGACGGGATTGAAGACCCATATGCCGTTTAAAGACTGCGCCTATCAATTCATTTAATTAAACTTCTTCCGCAGCTCCGCCAGTTTCGCCTGGAAATCATTCAGTGGCGCCTGCTGTTTACCAGCCGGTTTACTACCACTACTAGTCTCCCTTCTCTCTCTGCGTTGACCGCCGCCGCTTTGCGCCGGCGCCTCATTATCCTTCATAGATAAGGATATCCGCTTACGCGCCACGTCCACTTCCAGTACCGTTACCGTTACCTTCTGGTTCAGCTTCACCACTTCATTCGGATTGCTTACAAAACGGTTAGACAAATGCGAGATATGCACCAGGCCATCCTGTTTCACGCCGATATCCACAAAGGCCCCAAACGCCGTGATATTTGTTACTACGCCAGGCAGTGTCATACCAGGCTTCACATCTTCCATGGAGTGTATCCCTTCCGCATACTCGAAGATCGCGATCTCATCGCGCGGGTCGCGGCTGGGTTTATCCAGCTCTTTCATGATATCTTCCAGCGTCAGTAAGCCCACTTCTTCGCTTACATAACTCTTCAGGTTGATCTTCTTACGCAGCTCTTCCTTCGCCATCAGGTCCTGTACGGAGCATTGCTGCTGTGCCGCCATCGCCTCTACCAGGGGGTAACGCTCAGGGTGCACCGCAGAATTATCCAGCGGGTTATCGCCGTTCTCTATACGTAAAAAGCCCGCGCACTGTTCAAAAGCCTTCTCGCCCAGGCGGGGCACTTTCTTCAGCGCCGCACGGTTACGGAATGCGCCGTTCTCCTTGCGAAACTTCACAATATTCTCTGCCAGTGAAGGACCCAGCCCCGATACATACGCCAGCAGGTGTTTGGAAGCCGTATTCAGGTTCACGCCTACGTTGTTCACACAGCTTACCACCACGCGGTCCAGGCTCTGTTTCAGCTGCGACTGGTTCACATCATGCTGATATTGTCCCACGCCGATAGACTTCGGATCGATCTTCACCAGCTCTGCCAGCGGATCTATCAAACGGCGGCCAATGGATACGGCGCCGCGCACGGTCACATCATGATCGGGAAACTCTTCCCTTGCCACTTCGGAAGCAGAGTACACAGAAGCGCCGACTTTCATTCACCATGAACACAATGATCTTGGTGCCGAAATCTATTTTCTTAATAAACTCTTCTGTTTCACGTCCGGCAGTACCATTACCCACCGCAATGGCAGCCGTATTATATTTGCGGACCCAGTTCTTCAGCAGGGCCTCCGCATCATCACGTTTATAGTTCTTTTCCAGGGGGAAGATCACATCATTGTCCAGCATATTGCCCTGCTCATCCAGCGCTACCACTTTACAGCCCGTACGGTAACCAGGGTCTACCGCGATCACCGGCTTGGGTCCCAGGGGCGCCGCCAGCAACAGCTGCCGCAGGTTCTCTGCAAACACCTCTATTGCTTCCGCATCCGCCTTTTCTTTGGCCAGCGCACGGAACTCATTTTCCAGCGAAGGACGCAGCAAACGTTTATACGAGTCCGTGATAGCCTTCTGCATATGTCCGCTGCAGGCGCTGCTACCCGTTACAAACTGGTTGCTGATGATCTCCACTGCTTCTTCCTCTTCCGGCTGTATTGACCCATACAGGATTCCCTCTGCTTCCGCGCGGAATACGGCCAGCACCCTGTGAGAGGGGAGGGAGGTCAGCGGCTCCTTAAAATCAAAGTAGTCCTTGTATTTATTGCCTTCTTCTTCCTTGCCCTCTATCACCTTGGAGCTCAGTACCGCGGTATGTGTGAACAGCTTACGCAGCTTATCACGCACTTCCGCATTCTCATTGATCCATTCTGCAATGATATCGCGCGCTCCCTTCAGGGCCTCATCGGCAGAAGCCACTTTATCATTGATATATTGTGCTGCCAGCGCATCCGGCTCGCCTTCTTTCTGCTCGAATATTGCTTTTGCCAGGGGCTCCAGTCCTTTCTCGATCGCCACCGTTGCCCTCGTTTTACGTTTGGGCTTATACGGCAGATAAATGTCTTCCAGCTCCGCCAGGTTCCAGGTACCTTCCAGTTTCTCCAGCAGCTCCGGCGTCATTTTCTCCTGCTCCGTAATGGTCTTGATAATAAAATCCCTCCGGTCATCCACTTCCTGGTAGCGCTTCTTCAGATCCTCTATCCGGGCAATCTGCACTTCATCCAGGCTTCCTGTCACCTCTTTCCGGTAACGGCTGATAAAAGGTACGGTAGCACCTTCTGACAACAAGTTCATGGTATTTTCCGCCTGCCTGGCCGATATACCTAATTCTGTCGAAATGAGTGCAATGTGTTTGGTATTCATGAATTAACTAATAATGAATAATTAATAAGTCGGGCCCTTTCAAAAGCCGGCCGCAAATGTAATTAAATTGGTTTTTACCACAACGGAAAGTTGTCAACAGTTGATAGTCTGGCCGCCACCCGGCCGAGTGCATTAAAACGGGCCTTGCCTGGCGCCACCGGCCCGGCAAAGTCCCATCAAGGAACCTCCCGCCTTCATGCCCTCCCAAAGTTACATCATCCCCCTCAGGCGCAGCCCGTTTTAATACCTCCGGCAAAGCTTCCAGCTCACCCCAAGCACCTCCCAATCCACATTGGTCAGCCTGTCCTGCACCCCGGCCGTCAAAGAAGCCAGCGCGCTCTTCCCCAACTCAAGCTCCCCAAAATATTTTCCCTATTTTTATCGCATGGAAGAAACGCACACCAACACCTCCTTCGATCAGCTGCTCAGAATCATGGACGAACTCCGTGAAAAATGCCCGTGGGACCGCAAACAAACCCTGCAATCCCTCCGCCAGCTCACCATCGAGGAAATGTACGAGCTCACCGACGCCATTACCGACCAGGACTGGACCTCCATCAAAGAAGAACTCGGCGACATCCTGCTGCATATCGTGTTCTACGCCAAGATCGGCGCAGAACAACAGCAATTCACCATCCAGGACGTGATCTCGGGCATCTGCGCCAAACTCATTCACCGCCATCCCCATATCTATGGCGACGTCCAGGTGGAAAATGAAGACCAGGTAAAACAGAACTGGGAAAAGCTCAAGCTCAAAGAAGGCAAAACATCTATATTAAGCGGCGTGCCCCTGTCACTGCCCGCCCTCGTAAAAGCCATGCGCCTCCAGGAAAAGGCCAAACAGGTAGGTTTCGAGTGGGATAACACCCAACAGGTATACAAGAAGGTACAGGAAGAACTGGCAGAACTGGAAGAAGCCGTGCAGGCCAGCAACCAGGACGGGATCGAAGCCGAATTCGGCGACCTGCTCTTTGCCCTCGTAAACTACTCGCGCTTCCTGAAAGTAGACGCCGAAAACGCCCTCGAACGCACCAACAAGAAATTCATCCGCCGTTTTAAACAAATGGAAGACATCGCCCGCGAACAGGGCCGCCAGCTCGCCGAAATGACGCTGACCGAAATGGACGGCCTCTGGAACCAGGTGAAGCAAACAGAAAATAAATAACGGCATACATCTTGCAGCTTGCCGCTGAAGCTGCTGCTTTTTTAATCATTACCCATTGCTCGACATCAAAGAAATACGGCTTTTCTTCCTGCGACACGGATATCTGCTGATCATTGCCGCATGGCTGTTCACCTTCGCCTTCCTGTTCAGTAACTACTGGTCTTACTACTCCTCCCCGCAGGGCGTTAAACGTAACCTGGAAAAGAGCCTGCATAAACGCGAGCTCTCATTTGAACGCCTGGCGCAGGACGAGCAGCTCATGGACCACCTGTTCAACCGCACCTACAATGAAAAGGAGCTGAAATATATTAACGGGCGCGATTACCACGTATTTGCGTACGATAGCAGCGCCATTGGCCGCTGGCTGCTGTTCTGGAGCACCAACGCCGTACAGCCGGACGACCAGGTGGTGTTTAAATTTAAAGGCGGTTCCGGCTTTGTGAAGCTCAAGAACGGGTATTATGAAGTGATCAACCGGATGATAACTGCGCCGGAGGGACATAAACGCTGGCTCGTAGGTCTCATTCCCGTTAAACTGGAATACAGCATCAATAACGATTACCTGGTAGATCACTTTTACGATAAACCGGCCCTGGGCAGGGAGTACGAGATACACCTGCGCCCACCCGGTATACCGGTGCTGAATAATAAGAACATCATCCTCTTCTACCTGCATTACGATCCGGCGCTGAATGTAAGTCCGCCTAACCTGCTCAGCGTGGCGCTGCGGGTACTGGGGGTGATCTGTGTGCTGATCTTCATCAACCTCTTTGCCACCCTGATAGCCCGGCAGAAGAATCCTTTGATAGGCTTCCTTTTCCTGTTCTTCAAGGTGCTCACGCTGCGGATACTCAGCTACATGTACCCGTTCCCGTTCGATCTGCGGGCCCTCAATATCTTTACCCCCTTTATCTATGCCAAGAACGAAATATTCCCTTCGCTGGGCGACCTGCTGCTGAACGTACTGCTCACCTTCTGGATGCTGCTGTTCTTCCGCGAGCACGTAAAAACCATCAACGCCCCCAAGCTGAAACAGGAATGGCAGCGATGGGCGGTGATCGCCTTATCCAGCCTCGTGGTCTATATCGTAGGGCAGTTCCTTTCAGAACTGATCCAAAGCCTGGTGATCGACTCCAGGATCTCTTTTGACGTAACCAACCCTTTCAGCCTGAACGAATACAGCGTGATCGGGTTTATCATACTGGGATTCATTTCCTTCAGCTTCCTGTTCTTTTCGCAGATCATCAACTACCTGCTGAATGAGCTCACCGGCTTCCGCCTCCGTACCAAGTACATCTTCCTGGCCGCAGTGGGCCTGGTATGGCTGCTGTTCCGCCTCAGGAATCCGGAGCTGCCCTATTTTATCGTGATGGTGGTCTGGCTGCTGCTCTACGTAGCGCTGCTGGATATGTTCACCCACCGTTTTGAAGAAAGCCTGGGCTCCGTATCTTTTGTGTTCTGGCTGGTGCTGCTGACCATCACCACCTCCGCCGTACTGGTATACTACAATAACAAGAAGGAGCTGAGCCTCCGCGAACGCCTGGCATCCGACCTGTCCAAACAGCGGGACCCATACCTGGAAATGCTGCTTAACGATGTAAGCAGTAATATGGAAGATGATGAACGCATACAGATCCTTTTCCAGGATATGCGCAGCGCCAGCCAGCTGCCCAAAGAAATGCTGGTGAACGAGCTGCAGCAGAAATATTTCAAGGGATACCTGAGCCGTTTCAACACTACCTTTTACTTCTTTGACGAGAACGGCTACCCGGTTTTCCCTTCGGATACAACCAGCATCTATTCCCTGAACCCGCGCATCCTGCAGCATTCAGACCAGGTGGGTACTGATAATGAACTGTATTACGATGAACGCAGCTTTAACGATTACAGCTACATCGGCAGGAAAGTGTTCATGCAGGACAGTATCATCATCGGTTCCGTGGTATATGAGCTGACGCCCGCCGTCACCAAATCCCAGAAACTCTATCCGGAGCTGCTGGTGGACGGGGAGATTAATGACCCGGAGAAGGAAAGCTCCGCAGCCTATTCCTACGCCATCTATGATAAAGGCATCCTGGTAAGCAATAACAACGATTTTGCTTTTCCTATAAAGCTGTATGCCAGCGATATCCCCGAGACCGACGTATCTGAGAAGAGGGTCAAAGGCCACTCCATGCTCATTTATAAAGCCTCGAAAGATAAGATCGTGATGGTGGTGAAAGAGAGCCGGAGCTTTATAGAGTTCATCACACTGTTTGCCTACATGTTCTGCCTCTTCCTGCTCATTATCGTGATCTATAAACTCCTGGATCTGCTGATAAAGGCGAGGATGCGTATTGGTCCGCTACGTGCACTGGTAGACGTAAGCATCCGTAAAAAGGTACACGGCACCATCATCTTTGTAGTGGTATTTGCCTTCATCATCCTGGGCGTTACCACGGTATTGTTCTTCATCAACCGCTCCGATGCGGAAAACAGGGAACGCCTCAGCAAAACCATGAGCGAGGTGGCCCACGATGTGGAAAAGGAATTTGACTCCCAGCGGATGTTCGACAACCTGGAAGACATCTACGACCCCATTTTCCAGGCCGGGTTACAGTCTTCCATGAGCGACATTGCCGAAGACCGCTCCCTGGATATCAACATCTTTGACCGGGATGGCAACCTGCAGGTCAGCACCCAGCCCCTGATGACGGAAAAGGGACTGTTGTCCCGCAAAATGCAGCCACAGGCCTATTTCCATATGTTCCGCCTGAACGAGATCCAGTATATACAGAAAGAGGAGATAGGCTCGATGAACTATTTTTCCGGTTATGTACCTTTACGGGATAGCAGCGGGGAAGTATTTGCGTACCTGAACGTACCATATTTCGCTACGCAGACAGAACGTAACCAGCAGATCTCTAACTTCCTCGTGGCGCTGATCAATTTCAATGCCTTCATCTTCCTGATTGCCGGTATGCTGGCCCTGCTGATCACCAACTCCATTACCAGGTCTTTCTCCCTGGTAACGGAAAAGCTGCGTAACGTGAGCCTTGGCCAGCGGAACGATGAGATAGAATGGGATAAAGACGATGAGATAGGCGCCCTGGTAAAAGAGTACAACAAAATGGTGCGCAAGCTGGAAGTAAGCGCCGCCAAGCTGGCCAAAAGCGAAAGGGAAGGGGCCTGGCGGGAGATGGCGCGGCAGGTGGCTCATGAGATCAAAAACCCGCTCACCCCCATGAAGCTGAGCATCCAGTATCTGCAGCGGGCCATCGATAATGACAGCCCTAATGTAAAACAGCTTACCAATAACGTGGCCCATACACTGGTAGAGCAGATAGAGCACCTGTCCAACATAGCATCAGACTTTTCCGCCTTTTCACGCATCGGGGAGGCAGTGAACGAAGTTATGCTGCTGAACGAGGTGCTGCATTCACTCAACGGGCTTTACCAGGGACAGCCCGGCTGCGAGATCCTCTACAATGAGCCGGAGCGTCCCTGCTATGTATATGCCGATAAAACCCAGATGAACCGCCTGTTCACCAACCTGCTGCAGAACGCCATACAGGCCATCCCCGAAAGCCGGGCAGGCCGCATTGTAATGCACATGGAGGCTACCACAGACGACAAATGGGTGGTGGTCAGCGTGCAGGATAACGGCGAAGGCATCTCTCCCGAGATCCAGTCCCGTATCTTTGTACCCAACTTTACTACCAAGAACTCCGGTACGGGCCTTGGTCTTGCCATGTGTAAGAACATTGTGGAACAGGCCAGGGGAGAGATCTGGTTCCTTACCCGTCTGAATGTGGGTACCACCTTTTACGTAAAGCTCCCGCTCGTAGTCAAATAAGCCACATCTTAACATTATTCTGCCTGTATTCGCCGGTATTCCGGTGGATGCAGGCGCTTTTCTTAGTGGGTTCCCGTGGATACCTGCTCTTTTCTGTTGGTAGCAGATAGCTTACATCCTGGATTTAATACGATAAAAGGGGAGGGGGTATAAAAACGAAAAGAGGATGTATCGGCTGATACATCCTCTTTTGTGATGATTTTCAATATTTAGTTCTTGGTTGGCAGCTGTTTACGCTTTTCCGTTGAAGCTCTCTTTAATCTTCTCCAGTAGTTTGCTGGCGATCATCTGTTGCGCCAGCAGGATCATATTCTTGAAAGCGATCCCTTTGGATATGCCGTGTCCGATGATCACCGGCTGGGAAACACCTAATACCGGTGTGCCGCCGTAGCTTTCGAAATCAAACTGTTCCAGGTAGCTGTCGTTGATGTTTCGTTTCACTGCTATATCGTGGAAGGACTCTGCCATTTTCAGTATCACGTTCCCTGTAAAGCCTTCGCATACAATCACATCTGCTTTTGTGGAGAAGATGTCCCTACCTTCTACGTTGCCGATAAAATTGATCTGCGGGTGTTCTTTGAGCAGGGGATACGTAGCCTGGGCCAGGAGGTTGCCTTTGCCTTCCTCTTCGCCAATGTTCAGCAGTCCAACGCTGGGATTGTTGTGTCCGAGGATATACTGTGCGTAGAGGGAGCCCAGTACGGCAAATTGAACAAGGTTTTCGGGCTTGCAGTCAGCATTGATGCCCACATCCAGCAACAGGCCATAGGTGCCGTCCTGCCTGGGTACGGGAGTGCTGATAGTGGGCCTTTGCACGCCTTCTATCGCCTTGATGGAATAAAAGGTGCCGACCATCATGGCGCCTGTGTTGCCGGCGCTGATGAAGGCGTCTATTTTACCATTCTGTAAAAGGTGAAAGCCGATGGCAATGGAAGATTGCTGTTTTTCTTTCAGCGCTTTGGTAGGGTGCTCATGCATGCCAATGACCTGGGATGCGTGAACGATGGTATAGGTGGATGGGTCTATCTGCGCATCTGCCAGCAGCGGTTTTACTGCCTGCTCATCACCGATCAGCACCAGCTGCACATCTTTTGGGGCAGACGCCAGGAATAATTGAACTCCGTTTACAGCTTCCTGGGGAGCAAAATCACCCCCCATCATATCAAGCCCAATTCGCATGTAACTTTAATTTGGTCTTAAGGGTAGTATATAGATACGCTGAATGCCTAATGCTAAACGCCTAACGCTCAAAAATTGTAGCAAGCGTTCAGCATTTAGCGTTCAGCGTTCAGCGTAAATCGTCATTTTATGGAAATGACCTGGCTATTTAGCGGCGCCGGATTGTTTTTCCAGCACAACTTTACCTTTGTAGTATAATTTGTTCTCTACCCAATGAGCGCGATGTCTCAGATGCACTTCGCCGGTTGCAGAATCAGTGCTTAAAGTGTCTGCAACTGCCTTGTAATGCGTTCTTCTCTTCGCTGATCTTTGCTGAGAATGTCTGCGTTTAGGATTTGGCATTGTATTGAATTTTTAATTGTCTCGTTATTAATTAATTTTCTCTGAATTTGTCCAGATCTTTCCAGATTCGGGTTTTTTTTCTCACCCGCCTGTTGGTTCATCTTGTCCAGCATTTCCAGCACCTTTGGATCACAACCGCTTTTGCCATCGGCATTATCCGGGTGTATCTTCTGCATCGGAATGCTCAGGTTGATGAATTCGTATATCCATTCTGCCACATTCAGGTGCGACTCTGTCTTTGAAATGTAGCTAACTTCCGGATCCTCATCACTTTGCAATTCTTCCGGGTTCTCTACCAGTTTCACCACCTGATCAAAATCGTCCCATAACTGCAATTCAAAAGGTGCGCCGCATCTATCGCAAATTACAGTAACAGTGCCACCTATCTCGAATTTCAGCAGAAAAAAGCTGGCTTTTTTATCAAACTGCAGCTTTACTGTTGCGTTTGTATTGCTGAAATCCTGCGGACCGTAATTTTCAAAAAAACTATCCGTAATTTGGTACTGAAAGGTATGCACTCCGGGCTTCAGTCCTACAAAGGCTATATCAAATTCACGGAGTGGTTTCATCTGTCAATAAATTTTATGTCAATGGTCCGATGGAACTTGCGCAAAGTTATTTACTTTTATAAAGAAAGCACTAAGGCTAGTTTCATACAATTAGTCCTCCACTTTTAGAGGGATGCAAAGGTAACTAAATTATTGTAAATGTAAAAATTTCCTAAATTTGTTGATTACCAATAGAACGTGGAACGCTTAACGCTCAATGCTTAACGCTGAAAAAGCGTCTGGCGTTGAGCGTTTAGCATTCAGCATCTGAAAACCCCGTTCCGTGAAAATACTATCATGAAGGCCAAAGTTAGAATGGGACACCGGAATACGCCATCTGCCAACGCCAATATGCCAATGTCGGATGTGATGGATGTTTTTTCCCTCCCCCTATCCGTACTGTTGCAAAATTCCAACGCCGGCATCTTCGTGACAGATCCCAAGCATCGGTTCATATGGGCTAACCAGGTGATCGTCAGTGCTTTTGATATGGGGCCCGACGCCTGCCGGGTGGTCAACCAACCTTTTGCCACCGTTATAGAGTTTTTCAGGCCCTATGTAAGCGAGCCGGCCGCCTTTGAAGAGAAGATGAAAGAGCTGCGCAGGCGGAAAAAGACCTTTTTCGGCTGGCCGATCCTTTTTACAGACGGGCACGTCCGGGAGGTGAGCTATATGCCGCTGCTTGACAAAGGCCGTTTCAGGGGCGCCATCTGGCAGGTGGTAGACGTCACCAAGCACCGGGCATCCCAACAGGAGCTGGAACGCGCCCGGCAGGAGGCCGAAGAGGCCCAGCGCGCCCAGAAGGATTTCCTGGCCAATATGAGCCATGAGATCCGCACCCCGCTCAACGCCATCATCGGTATGGCCCACCTGCTGGAAGAAACGCAGCTGGATGAGCGGCAGGACGAATATGTAAAAACACTGAAGCATACCTCCGGCATCCTCCTGGGGCTCATTACCGATATCCTGGACCTTTCCCGGATAGAGGCCGGTGAACTGCAGGTGAACCAGCGGGAGTTTAACCTGGGGGAGCTGATACAGTCCCTCAAGCATACTTTTGAGCTTAAAATGGGCCAGCGGCCCGTGAAAATATCCGCTTCGGTAGATAACCGGCTGGAGCACCTCCTGGTGGGCGATGACCTGCTGCTGAACCAGATACTGATGAACCTCCTGGGAAATGCAGATAAATTTACCAGGGAAGGAGAGATCGCCCTCAGCGCAGAGCTGGAAAGCTGGCAGGAAAATACCCTCTGGGTACGCTTCCGGGTGAGTGATACCGGGATCGGTATCCGGAAGGATAAACTGGAACTGGTTTTTCAGAATTATAAGCAGGCAGAAAAAGAAATTCGCGAAATTTACGGCGGCACAGGCTTAGGCCTGGCTATTGTCAAGCAACTGGTGGAGCGGCAGGGAGGCCATATCCTGGTGGAGGAACATCCTGGTTACCGGACCTGCTTTTCATTCAACCTTCCGTTCATTGATACCAACAAACCGGCAGTATCAGGAGGCATGCTGAGTAAAAGACGCCGGCAGATCGATTTTGGCGGGGCCAGGGTACTGATCATCGAAGACAACCCTATGAACCTGCGGTACATTATCAGCCTGCGTGGAAAAATACAACATCCATTGCCAGCTGGCCACCAACTCGCCGGATGCCCTGTTCTTCCTGGATTCCCGGCAATTTGAACTGATACTGATGGATATCCGCATACCGGGAATGGACGGGTTTGAGCTCACAAAAAGGATCAGGGCCGATGAAAAACTACCTAATGTAGCCACCCCTATTGTGGCCACCACCGCCGTAGCAATGGAGAGCACCGCCACCATGGCCCGGAACATAGGCATTACGGATATACTGACAAAACCATATACGCCGGATCAATTACTGCAAATCCTTAATAAATACCTGAACGAAGACGAAACTGCGTTACCAATGGAGGAAGAAGAAGACATCAACGGTTACGAGTTCCATGAAGAACTGAATACAAAGTACCTGCGTGCTTTGTACGAGAATAATATTGCCTATGCGGCCGACCTGTTCGAGATCTTCATTAAAACGATACGGGGCGAAGTACGCAAGCTGGAAAATTTTGTTCAACGGAATGACCTCGAAAACCTCAAGATCCAGGTACATAAACTAAAACCTAACTTCGCCATGGTGGGCCTTACCTGGGTCAGCGATAAAATGCAGGAAATGGAAGATGTGCTGAAAGATGAACAGGAAGCCACCTCCGGCAGGATCAGCTCCCTGTACGACGAGATCGCTGCTGATATGAACCGCTATTTCCCCATCGTAGAAGAAGAATTCTCCCGGATGCTCCGCTTCATGAAAGAGCAGGGGGTTAAAAGATAGTGTAAAAGTCTGAGCATTTGAAAATTTGAAGGTGGCTTAAGTCTCAGGCCACCTTCAAACTTTTACACCTTCCAACCTTTCAGCTGTTTTCGCGTAATATCTCCCTCACATTATCTATATAGCTTCCTCCGAATAACAGTACATGCACCAGCAGCGGGTAGAGCTGGCAGATGCCAATGCGTTGCTGCCAGCCGTTGGCCAGCGGGTAGAGGTGCTGGTAGCTGTAATAAAAGCGGGTGTCAAAGCCGCCGAAAAGCCGGGTCATGGCCAGGTCCATCTCGCGGTGACCATAATATACGGCGGGATCATAGATGCAGGCCCTGCCGTCTGGTCCTACCATGAAGTTGCCGGACCACAGGTCGCCATGGAGCAGGGCGGGCTTCTCTTCCGGGAAGATGGCGGGCAGCCGTTTACAAAGGCCCTCCAGCAGCTGCAGGTCGGCCTTTTCTATGAGGTGCCTGTCATAAGCCTGCCGTCCCAGGGGCATCAGGCGGTTAAAAGCATAGAACACCGCCCAGCTGCTATAGGGAGTGTTATATTGTTTTATGGTACCGATATAGTTTGATTCATTAAAGCCGAAATGCGGTTGTGTATGCTGATGCATTTTGCCGATGGCGGCTGCAAAGCTTTCCCAGAAATCGATTACGGCGCCTCCCTTCTGCATAAAGGTGGTCACCAGGTATGCCTGCCCGTTCTTTGCACCAAAACAGATAGGCTCGGGCAGGGTAATGGCAGCTGTTTTACGCAGGGTGGCCAGGCCGTTGAACTCCCTGGCGAACATATCCGGGTAACGGCGTGCATCATTGACTTTCAGGAAAAAAGGACCTTCATTGGTACTGAGTTTATAGGTTTTGTTTATATCTCCGCCTTGCACACTTTCTGCGTGATTAATTGTTATTTTCACTCCTAATTGTGTAGTAAGTGTGGCAGACAGCTCATACAGTAATATGTCATCGGTCATCGTTGTCACCGGTTATTGATCATTATGGAACAAAAAGCTACAATTAAAAGGACAGGGATTCGTATAATCATAACAGTGCTCAGCCTGTTGCTGTTGAATCTGTTATTCGCGGTAAGTGACGGCTTTGCTTCTTTCTACTTTCATAGGTTTTATGTTTCGATAAGTGCTGTCTTCAGGCGATTAACGGGACTGGTGCCTTTTAGTGTCGGGGACCTAATTTATGCCGCCTGGTTTATAACCGCTATAGTTTTTTTGTTAAAACTATGTTATAAAATGATACGGGGGCGCTGGATGGAGGCAGGCGCCCTGTTCCTGAAAGGTGTGGCGGCCCTGCTTTCGGTGTACCTGGTCTTCCTGCTGCTGTGGGGGTACAACTACCGCAGACACTCGCTGGCGGCGGATATGGGCCTGGATGTTAAGTCGTACAACACCGGGCAGCTGTATAAACTGGCGGACACCCTGCTGCTGCAGGTGAACACCCAGAAAGCTGCCCTGGGCGATACCCTTGGCCTGGTGGCCCCGGATCCAGACAGCGCCATGCTGTTCAGCCGGGTAGAATTTGCCTACAAGCAGGCCACTACACAATGGCCTTCCCTTCGTTACCGCAGCCCCTGCATTAAATCGTCCCTGTATGGCAAATGGCTGAACTATATGGGGGTAACCGGCTACCTTAACCCCTTTACCAATGAGGCCCAGGTAAACACCACCACGCCGCAGTTTATGCAGCCTTTTACCACCTGCCATGAAGTGGCCCATCAGCTGGGTTATGCGCCCGAGGAGTCTGCCAATTTTGTAGGCTACCTCGTAGCAGATAATACCGGCGATCCCCGTTTCCGTTATGCCGCCAATTTTGAAATGTTCCTGTACAGCACCAGCCAGCTGTCCCGCCGCGACACTGCCCTGGCCAAAGAGATCTGGAGCCGGGCGGTACCCGGGGTAAAAGCAGACTATAAAGCGATGGTCAATTTCTATAAGGCTTACCGCGGCCCGCTGGATGATTACTCCGGTATGATATACGATCAGTACCTGAAGGCCAACAAACAGGAAAAAGGTATTTACAGCTATAGTGAAGTGGTGGGTTGGTTAATGGCGTATTTCCGTTTGAACCAGCCATAACCGTCAGACGGCTGTTTAGTTCAGCAGCAGCAGGTTCACACTGCGCTGCAGGATGTTGAACGCTATTTCTGCCATCAGGTTTTCACGGTCCAGGGTGGGGTTTACTTCCGTGATCTCAAAACAGCAGATCTTGCGGTGCTGCATAAATTTGGCGATCAGGTCTTCTGCCTCTCTTTCGCGCAGGCCATTGCTTACCGGTGTACCGGTGCCCCGGGATATGGAAGCATCCAGGCTGTCTACATCAAAAAGACACATAGATATATTCGCAGTCGCTCAGGTACCTGAACACCGAGCGGGAAATATTTTCCGGTCCCTTACGGCGTACTTCCCCAGTGGTGATCACCTTCATACCATACTTCTTAATGAGATGCTCTTCTTCCTTCTCATAATCCCGCAGAGAAATGAACACAATGTCTTCGGGCAGCACCTTGGGGGCGATCTTACCTATATTTTTCAGTCCGTTCCAGGCCTTTGCCGTGTTCTCATCCACTTCATGCGCTTTATAATCAAGGTTATCTTCTGCAATAGCCGTGGCCAGGGGCATACCATGCATATTGCCCGATGGGGTGGTGTAGGGGGTATGCAGGTCCGCATGCGCATCTATCCATATCACGCCCAGTTTAGACTTGGGGTGCGCCATTTTTAACCCCGCAATGGTGGCGCCGGCGGTACTGTGATCGCCGGATAGTACTACCGGGAACCAGTTGGATTTAACCGTTTCGTATACACTCTTGCTGATACGTTCGTACAGGTTGGTGATACCTTTTATACGTTTGGCAAAGGGCGATTCTATAGGCTCAAATAGCAGCTTGTTTTCCGTTTCGATCACTTCTGAAGGGAAGTGTACAAAGAAATTGCTCATGAAGTCCAGCGCCGCGATCTTAATAGCATCAATGCCAAGACTTGCTCCCCGGGTACCGGCTCCTATTTCTGACTTAACTTCTATCAGTTTAATGTTCTTCATAACACCAAACTACAGGATTTTTAATTGATCAGCGGGGGCATAGCTTTGTTGGGCTTTACAGCAAGCCCCCTGAAAAACTGAACCAATTCCAATAAGGATTGATTCTTATAAGAATTTCTTTAACGTTTATCAGGGAATGATGGATAACGTTGAATTCTGTGAGACTGATTTTTTTACATCCGCATTAATGTTTAATATGCGGCTACGGGGCCTTATCCCTTTGTTAAAACACGTTATTATGGATTTTCAACTGACCGAAGAACATTTAATGATACAAAAAGCTGCCCGTGATTTTGCAGTGAACGAATTGTTACCCGGTGTAATTGAACGCGATGAGCATCAGCAATTTCCTGTAGAACAGATCCGGAAACTGGGAGAACTGGGTTTCCTGGGGATGATGGTAGATCCTAAATATGGTGGCGCGGGCCTGGATACTATTTCATATGTACTGGCCATGGAAGAGATATCGAAGATAGATGCCTCCACCTCGGTATGTATGAGCGTGAATAATTCGCTGGTATGCTGGGGACTTGAAACCTATGGTTCTGAAGAACAGAAACAGAAATACCTGGTGCCCCTGGCGCAGGGACAGGTAATAGGCGCGTTCCTGCTCAGCGAGCCTGAAGCGGGTTCAGACGCTACCTCCCAGCGCACCACGGCAGAGGATAAAGGCGACTATTACCTGCTGAACGGCACCAAGAACTGGATCACCAACGGGAATTCAGCCAGCACCTACCTGGTGATTGCCCAAACCCATCCTGAAAAGGGCAGTAAAGGTATCAACGCGTTTATTGTTGAGAAAAGCTGGGCCGGTGTAACCATTGGCGCCAAAGAGAATAAGCTGGGCATCCGCGGCAGCGATACCCACAGTATTATGTTCCAGGATGTAAAAGTGCCAAAGGAGAACCGTATAGGCGAAGACGGCTTTGGTTTTAAGTTCGCCATGAAAACACTGGCCGGCGGCCGCATCGGCATCGCCTCCCAGGCGCTGGGTATTGCCAGCGGCGCTTATGAACTGGCCCTGAAATATTCAAAGGAAAGAAAAGCTTTTGGTAAAGAGATCAGCCAGCACCAGGCCATCCAGTTCAAGCTGGCCGATATGGCTACCCGGATAGAAGCCGCCCGCCTGCTGTGCCTGAAAGCCGCCTGGGAAAAAGACCAGCACCTGGACTATACGCTGAGCGGCTCTATGGCAAAGGTATTCGCCTCCGAAACGGCCATGTGGGTCACTACAGAAGCCGTACAGGTACATGGCGGTTACGGCTATGTGAAAGAATACCATGTTGAACGCCTGATGCGTGATGCCAAGATCACCCAGATCTATGAAGGCACTTCCGAAGTACAGCGTATTGTTATCAGCAGGACGACTATTGGGCTAGCCGCCAGCGGCGGCTGGCAGCCATCGGCTATTGGCTTTAGCTTTTAGCCGTGGCCTGTCAGCTATAAGTCATTAACTATTATTTGGTAAGTAAAAGTGTTGCTGGTAGCTGGCAGCTCTCCTATTCCCTATCTTTGCCCCCATGTCCATCAACTTACCCGCTTATCAAACGATACAAGAGGCGCTGCGTCCATATGGAGCAAGGCTGGTTGCCGTTTCCAAAATCAAGCCAGCAGCAGATATCCTGGAACTTTATCATGCAGGGCAGCGTATTTTCGGCGAGAATTATGTGCAGGAACTGCTGCAAAAACAGCCCGAACTGCCCGGTGATATTGAATGGCATTTCATTGGCCATCTCCAGAGCAATAAAGTAAAATACATTGCTCCTTTTATTACCATGATCCATGCGGTAGACAGCCTCCGTTTGCTGCAGGAAATCAACAAGCAAGCGGCAAAACACAACCGTATTATCCACTGTCTTTTACAGGTACATATTGCTGAAGAAGAAACCAAGTTCGGCCTGGATGAAGCAGAACTGGAAAGCCTGGTGCAGGCATGGCAACAGGCAGCCGGTGCGCATGTTCGCATAGCCGGCCTGATGGGCATGGCTACCAATACAGACAATGCCGCGCAGGTAGAGAAGGAGTTCAGGCATCTGCAACAGCTTTTCAGCCGGGTAAAGTCCCGCTATTTTCCCGCTGACGATGACTTTCGTGAGCTTTCCATGGGGATGAGCGGCGATTACCAGCTGGCGCTGCAATCAGGCAGTACCCTGGTAAGGATCGGCAGCCTCCTGTTTGGGGCACGTATCAAACCATAAACGCGGGGAACCGGTCATCATACAGTTTGCAGGGTTTCAGGAATATGGGCTATATTTGTCTACTAATTTAGTGGTATAATATCGGAAGAAACTATGAAGCAACTCAGACAGACGATAACAATCCTCGCCCTTACCCTATTGTCAACGCTGCAATCTATTGGACAACAGCAATTTACTGATAATCCGAACATATGGCAAACCCGCCTGCACCGCCAGGATGGGGCGGATATTGTCTTCAATACAGCAGTAGATAATTCCCGCATGGTAATGCATATCCTCAATGCAGGCGAACGTTTGCTGGTGGATGATATCCGCATGGAAGGCGATTCTGTGTTTATTAAGATGCCGTTCTTTGATTCTGAGTTTAAAGGTGTGCTGCAGCCCTCCGGAGAGGTGAAAGGATTATGGATACGCCACCTGGCAGACAGGGATGTAAGTATTCCCTTTACCTCTATTCCTGGTGTGAAAGAACGTTTTACCCAGCATCTGCCTGCGAAGGGTAATGTCAGCGGCCGCTGGGCTACTTACTTTACCGCCCCTGATGGTACCGACAGCTCTTTTGCCGTAGGGGAGTTTAAACAGGATGGCAATCACGTAACAGGCACCTTCCTGACGCCTACGGGAGACTACCGCTTCCTGGAAGGGATACTGGATGGCGATACCCTGAAGCTGTCTACTTTTGATGGTTCTCATGCTTATTATTTTACCGCCCGCCTGACAGCCGATAATACGCTGGAACAGGGTGTTTTTTATGCGGGTATCGGTAATGGCAAAGAGCACTGGACCGCCCGTAAAGATCCGAAAGCGGCTTTGCCCGATGAAACCAAGCTGGCTACGGTAAAACCGGGGCAGGCTAAACTGAACTTCAGCTTCCCAGACCTGGATGGACAAACAGGTGAGCATTAATGATGACCGCTTTAAGAACAAAGTAGTAGTGATCACGCTGATGGGTTCCTGGTGCCCTAACTGTATGGACGAAACCGGGTTCCTGAGCGGCTGGTATAAGCAGAACAGGGAGCGTGGGGTAGAGGTGATCGGCCTTGCTTATGAACGCACCACAGACTTCGAAAGATCTAAAAAAGCCCTTTCCGGGTTCCTCAAACGTTTTGATGTAGATTATCCTGTACTGATCACAGGTGTTACTTCTGCAGATCCGAAGAAAGGGGAGAAGACCCTGCCGCAGCTCACTGCCATCAAGGGATTCCCTACCACCATCTTCGTTGATAAAAAAGGGCTGGTGAGAGAAGTGCATACCGGTTTTTCCGGTCCGGGTACCGGTGAGCACTATGAACATTTCAAGCAGGAGTACAATCAACTCATCGATAAATTGTTGAAAGAGTAGTATTATCTTGTTGATATGAACAGGTTACTATTCCTCACAGGCATCTGTTGCTGCCTGGTATATACTACTTTTGCGCAAACAGCTCCCCGGCAATTTTCAGTTGCGCCATCTCCGCAGGCGGCAGGCTTTTCTGCAGCGCGCCTGCAAAAGGTAGACAGCTTTCTGCAGGCCGCCATTGATAAAGGGCTGGCCCCTAATGCGGTTACCTTTGTGGCGCATAAAGGCCAGATCGTACATTACAAGGCTTTCGGGTACCGGAATAGGGAAAGCCGCACGCCTTTAAAGAAAGATGATATTTTCCGCTGGGCTTCGCAGACAAAACTGATCACCACCATCGCGCTGATGATGTTGTATGAGGAGGGACGCTTCTTCCTGGATGATTCCCATCAGCAAATACATCCCGGCTTTCAGGGATGCCAAAGTATTGGTGAAATACGACCGGCAGAAGGGTAGCTATGAAACAAGACCTGCAGCTACGCAACCGACCATACGACAACTGCTGTCACATGCAACGGGTATTCCTTATGATCATCCGCTGGATAGCCTGCTGTTCGGGGGCCATGGTCTGTCTGTATTCCCAACGGGTGAACAAATGAGTTTGGAATCGCTGGTGAATAACATTGCCCGGCGTCCGCTGCTGCATGACCCGGGAACGCAATTCACGTATGGCTTTAACACAGATGTAGCGGGCCGCCTGGTGGAGATCCTCTCCGGTCAGACCCTGGCAGATTTTTTCCGCCAGCGCATCCTGCTGCCCCTGGGTATGCAGGACACCTGGTTTTACCTGCCGCCTGAAAAGCAGCCGCGCCTCGTGGAGTTATATGCTTTACCTGCCCTCGATAGCCCTATCAGGGTTTCTTCCCATACTACCGACCGGCATTTTGCTTTAAGCAATACCAGCACCCTTTATATGGGAGGTTCGGGCCTTACGGGGCCAATAGCAGATTATGCAAAGATCTGCCAGCTGATACTCAATGGCGGCACGTTTAACGGCGTTCGCCTTTTAAGCCGCAAAACAGTAGCGCTGATGACCCGCAACCAGATCGGCGATGCAACGGTGTGGGACCGTAACGATAAATTCGGGCTGGGCCTCCAGATCATCACGGCGGATACGCGTTACGGCGATCCCGCATCTCCCGGTTCACTGACCTGGGGCGGCGCTTACTGTTCTGAATACACGATCGATCCCCGGGAAGAACTGATCCTCCTGGTATACACCAACGCAATGCCCTATGCCTACTACGGCGAATTTGTACGGAAGTTCCGCATCCTGGTGTACCAGGCGATGGATTAGCTGTTAGCTGTTAGCTGGACTGCAGTTGACGGAGGTTAAGCGCCGGCGGCTAGCAGCTAATACATGTTGGCCCCAAATTTGGAACTTCCCAAACTATTCCCCCCAACCAACGGCAGTTCTATTTGTTAAACCTTTAAATTGTTACATATGAGCACCACTAAATTCTTATCAGGAGTGCTGGCCGGAGTAGCAGCTGGAATAGTAGTAGGAATGTTATGTGCACCCGACAGCGGGGAAGCCACCAGGAGAAGGATCCGTTATTCAGCGGGCAATGTTCGTTATAGACTCAGCCGCCTGCTGGGCCGTGGCTCAGATAACCTTGCAGAACTGAAGCATGTGTTTGAGCATGAAGTGACCGGATTGAAAGATGATGTGCCGGGAACGTGTGTTGCGCCTGATCGATGAAAGCAGGAACTCTTACGATAAATTCAGGAAAGAGGCATTATCACAGAATAGCTGATCGTGGCAGTACGCTGCTTTTTCCTGTGGTCCAATTTTGGTACACATACAGGAAACAGTAGTGTTATGCAAAACAACAGATCCAACACCGGCAAAACAGGCAACAGGGACAGGAACAGTGATGCCGCGGATAAGCGGCGGCAAGAGCAGACAAACCCTGCTGAACACGACGATCCTACCTCTGCACAGGATGATCCCGATCTTCCTGCACAGGACGCCCTGATACCCAGCCAGGCAGACCTGGAGAACAAGGAAAGTGTGGAATATTTTACGCCTTCAGGGGAATTACCCGATCCGGAAACAGCCGGAGAAATGGAACCTGATGAAGAGGACGCCAGTCCGGAGATCATCATGGGAACCGAAGCAGATGTCACTGCAGAAGACCTCGCTAACCTGGGGCCCCGCGACGAAGATATGGATGAGGGAGAAGATGAATCAGTACGTGCCCGTGATCTGCTGGTGAAACAAACAGATGAGGAGTCTGATGAAGAGCCGCCGGAAGAACTGGATGTACCAGGTGCAGCAGCAGATGATGATGCGGAAAGCCGGGGTATGGAAGATGAAGAAAACAATGAATACAGCCTGGGTGGAGATAAAGACTGATCTCCACCCGGATCTGTTATTTTACCAATCCCTTCACTAAACTTTTCCATTGAGGTTTTGAAAATCCAACAGAGGCGCTGATCGCTACCAGGGTATTCCTGATCTTATCCCATAAACCCGACGGCGCCGTGTTCGGTTTTTCATTTCGCCCGTAAACACTTGCTTTGACACATCTGCCGGAGAGTTCTACCACGAAAGAACTGGTGGCCGAGGGATCATAGAAATGCGCCACTTTTCCGTGCCACTGCTGCGGGTTAACAGAGGGCCTTACGCGAATGGCAGCATAAGCTGTTTTTCCTGATGAGGTAGTTTTGTCTTCAATCTGTTCTATTGCCACCCAGTCATAGCCATCGCCGGTTTTATTACCGGGTCCGGGCAGGTTGATACGGATGTGATCACCTTCCTGTGCGGGGTGGTTTAATGCCCTGCCTGCATCATCCGTCAGCAGAAAGTTGGCTGACAGCGGGCCTGCAAAGTCGTGCCAGTGGTTCACATCCAGCAGGCGGGCTTTAGCCTGCTCATAGCGCTCCCTGCTTTCTTTCAGAGAGGGCAGCGTCACAGAAAAGACGGTGTTGGTCGCAGCGCCGGTATATTGCTGCGGAACAGTTTTTTGCGTTGAGGCTACATGATTATTTTTATTGTCCATCTTCAATTATTTAACTTTCTTCTTTTTCATTGTCCACGATCAGTTCCCCGGATTCGAGGTAATCTTTAACGCGGGTGATATCATCTTCGATCATCCGCTCAAATGCTACGTTCAGCAGCCAGGCCAACCCCGAGCCAACATGTCCGGCAGGCGGGCGGTAAGTGATCATAACCTCTACAAAGGTGCCCCCGTTGGCAGCGTCTTCAAACGTTACGCGGCCTGCGGTAGCGATCATAGAGTTGGCTACGGAACGCCATCCCAGTAATCGGCCGGGTTCTTCCTTCATGATCTCAGCTTCCCATTCAATGGTGCCGATGCCGCCGGGGCCACGCGCAATCCAGCGGGAATGGATGCCGTCCTGTTCTTCCACCTTTACCAGGTGGTGCATAAAAAGGGGCAGGTTTCCCAGCTGGCGCCAGAAAGCATACACTTCTTCCCGGGGCCTGGAGATCAGCTGCCTGGTGCGGATATTAATGGCACGTGTATGACGGTTACGCCTCTTCTCAATGGCGGCAGCAACCGGGCAGTTGCCAGACATGCCCCTGTACAGCAGGTAACCGCCTATGGCCAGTTTCAGGAGTCCGCCAATGGGATGCCTGGAAAGCTGTCCCAGTGCGTTGCTGGTAAGCAGCGAACCGGCGAGGATGGAGACCACACGGCCTGGCCGGCTGACATTAAGAATATTGCTGCTATCATACAGCGGACTTGCGCTGGGCCTGCCATGCCCATTTAACAATGCATTAGGATGAGTCATAACTATCTTGATTTTGAAGATATTACCGCTAAAACCTTGCAGTTTTTTGCAACGCAGGTGGAGCCTGCTTAATTGTATGATTTTCAATTGATCTGGCGATTGGCTGGTCAAAGAAGCTGTGGAATAAATAATACGGGACGTAGAAAAGCCGAAACGGGCTTTTTATTTAACTTTAAAGATAAACCCTTCTTTATGGCAACAGATTACAAACCCGATGGATTGCGCGCATTAACGCCTTACCTGCATATTGAGAACTGTGATGCATTCCTTGCTTTCCTGAAAGCTGCTTTCAACGCCGGGCAGGAAAACGTTTACCGCGATGACAGCAATAATGTGGTGCATGCGGAGATCCGTATTGACGATTCCATACTGGAGTTTTCAGAGGCCCGGCCGGAATATCCTTCCATGCCCAGCGCTTTTCATTTATACGTACCTGCTGTAGATGAAACCTACCGGCGCGCACTGAAGGCAGGTGCTGCGTCCATGGCGGAACCCGCCGACCAGTTCTATGGCGAACGCAGCGGCGCTGTAAGGGATGCCTGGGGAAACAACTGGTATATTGCTACCTACACCGGTGTGATGAAAGAAGATCCAAATGCAGTGAAAGACTAACTAACGTGACAGTATATACGGGCAGCTGCCGTCAGAAAGGTATAATTGACAATTAATAATTGTCTTCGTATTTTACTGCTTCAATAATGCCACTATCATGAAAAAACTGCTCTACGGTTGCCTGCTGCTGTTATCTGTATCCGCCTGTGCGCAAAAGTCTGCAAAGACGGCTTCACCCGGTAAATGGATAGAACTTTTTAATGGTAAAGATCTGAAAGACTGGGATATCAAGATCGCCGGTCATGAACTGAACGATAATTTCGGCAACACCTTCCGTGTAGAGGATGGTCTGCTGAAAGTGCGGTATGATCAATACAGCAATTTTGACGAACAATACGGGCATATCTTTTACAAGCAGCCCTTCAGCGCATACCTGCTGGTGGTAGAATACCGTTTTGTGGGAGACCAGGTGGCCGGCGGCCCGGGATGGGCTATCCGTAACAACGGGGCCATGCTGCATTCACAGTCGGCCGCCAGTATGCGTAAAGACCAGGATTTTCCTGTTTCCCTGGAGATGCAATTACTGGGCGGCAACGGGAAAGATCCCCGCACTACTGCCAATCTTTGCACCCCTGGTACCAACGTGGTGATGCATGGTAAACTGATCACGGATCACTGTATTTCCTCTACGTCCAAAACATATGCCGGCGAACAGTGGGTAAGGGCAGCAGCCCTGGTGCTGGGCGATTCCATCGTTCATCATATAGCCGGCGGGGATACCGTACTTACCTATACGAAACCGCAGATAGGCGGAGGTTCCGTATCCAACTATGATCCGGCGGTGAAGAAAGACGGCCAGCTGTTGAAGGAAGGATATATTGCCCTGCAGGGAGAAAGCGCCCCTACTGATTTTCGCAGGGTAGCGGTGTTTGACCTCAGCCCCTACATGAAGGATCCTGTAAAGCTGAATAAAATACTGAAAGAGCTGCAACAGCAATAAGGCAGTTAAAATGTTTGANGGTTTGAAAGTTTGAAGGCGTCCTGTTATGTGAGACGCCTTCAAACTTTCAAACCCTCAAACGTTAAAACCCTCAAACTAATTTAACATCAGCTGCCGGATGTATTTCACCGGTGTGCTGCCGTAGCTGAGGAATTGTTCGTTAAATGCTTTGAGGTTGTATTTATCCCCCATCTTTTCTTTGTAGGCAGTCCGGAGGTCGATGATCTCCTTATAGCCGGTGTAGTAGCTGGTTAACTGTACGCTGGTAACGCTTACCCGTTTCCATTTACCTGCTGCTTCTGCCTGTTGCTGGAACGCTTCTTGGGTCAGCAGTTTGATGGCGTCTTCTTTGCTCATATTATTCACGTGTACGCTGTAATCCAGAATGGTATTGCAAACAGCGCGCAGGTTCCATTTATACCACATCAGCCACATTTCGGGTTCATTGTTGCCGTAGCCGTTTTCCAGCATCATCTGTTCTGTGTATACGGCCCATCCTTCTATCATCGCGCCATTGCCCAGGATGGATTTGATAAGGCTGGGCGACTGGTTGGCGTAAACCAGCTGTGTATAGTGGCCGGGGATCGCTTCGTGGATGTTCAGTATCTGCAAAATATAGTGGTTGTACTCGCGCAGATAGCTTTCCGCTCTTTCGGGTGTCCATCCTTCCAGGCTGCCTACATTGTAATAGGTATTGCCTTCTTTGTCGTAAGGACCAGGAGCGCTGATGGAGGCTCCGGCTACACCGGCCATATATCCGGGTTCTTTACGCACTTTCAGCGGTTTGGAAGGATCCATGTAAAGCAGGTTTTTTTCCTTGATAAAAGCAGACAGCGTTGGCAGCTGTTGTTCAATGGCCTGCTGGAATTCAGCCGGTTTTACGTGCTGTATGGACAGGGTATCTATCATCCGTTTGATCAGCACCAGCTGGTCATCAGGTACCGGTGTGCTGCCGAAATATTTGGGCCACAGCTGTTTACTGATGCGGGCCATTTCAGTATGGATCCAGTTCTTGCGGGCAATAGCAGAATCGTAGATCTGGGCGGCCGTATAGGCAGACTGTATATCATACTTAAACTTGCTTTCATACAGGTCTCCACCCAGTCTGAAACTGCGGGGATGTTCCACTTTCAGCGCTTTCAGCCAGGCGGCAAAGTCGCGGATAGCGCCTGCCGCTGTTTTTGGCGCGGTCCAGCAGCGCTTTTTTCTCTGCTGTGCTTAAACCGCTTTTACTGAGGGAGTCTGCCAGGTCTTTTTCAAAGATGGACAACCCGCCCAGGTGTTGATCCTGCGCCAGGCTTGTAAGCTCCGGTACGGGATCTTTGATCAGCTTTTTGGCGGCGGCATAAAAAGCGGGGATGTTGGCCATCCGGGCGTGAAAGCTGCGCAGCCTTTCGTCCAGCGGGGCATAGTTCTCATTCAGCATAGATGCGAAGGTGCCGATCACGTTGTAGGAAGTAGGCGCCCATTCATAGGTCTTTGCCTTTTCAAGATCCCACTTACGGCCTTCCAGCTGGTTGCGGATCAGGTAGTAGTCTGTGAGCAGGCTTACGCCTAATTTGCTGGTATCATAGCTTTGCAGGGAGTCCTGCTGTTGCTGCAGGAAGGCCAGTTCTGCCTCCATGGCTGCGCTGTCAGGAACGACCAGCACCGTATCATGTTCATGGAAGCCTACCGCGGTAGCCCACTCAGGATAAGTTTTCCATAGGGCGGCCAGGTAATGTGCTTCATATTCGCGGAAAGCCGCATTTTGAGAGGTATCAGCGCCGGTATGACCGGTATTGGTACTGCTGCCGGTATTACAGGCTGCCAGCAATGCGGCAAACCCCAGCGTAAATAGGTGTTTTTGCATGATGAACAGGTAGATTTATCCTGAAAGATACTTTTTGTAGATGACAAATAGTACCGGGATCTGCCTGTGCGCAGGGGAAATTTGTTTCAGGTTAAACTAAACGCTGCATCGCTGTCGCCGGTGTTTTTTGCTTTGCGGCGTTTCTTTTCAAGTATAGCGCTTACAACAGCGAGTATAGTAAAGGTGATATTGAAGACGAGGTGTTGCTGCCAGGACATTTCCTGCAGTATGCCGCCGCAACTGCAGGGCAGTTCCGTACTGAAGCTCAGGATTGCGGCAATATAGACGGTGAACAGCAGCATCAGTACCGAGGAGGCATACAGGCCCCACAAACGCCATGCGGGTATGAATAAGGCGATGGCTACGGCAAATTCCACCAGGGGCAGGGCCCAGGCAACAAAGGGCGCTATGGGGGCCAGGATGGGGGATACGGCTATCTGCTCTTTAAAGACGGTATAGTCCATCAGTTTACTGATACCGGTGTAGAGGAAGAGCACTACCAACAGGAGGGCAACGATACTGGGAATGGTTCTTTTGAGCATATCCGAATGTAGTGAAATGGCGGCATATTGCAGTTATCATTTGGGAGCATTTTTGTGGTCATTTGGGACAAGCAGGGGTAATGTGCAATTGTCCTGTTCCATCAAAATTATAGTCTATCGCGGTAGTATAGCCAATATCTTCCAGCAGGCGTTCCACGGGTTTACGGGCGTTAATAATACCGGTGTAGCAAACGTTGGCCAGTTCATCGCTGTCAATACTGATCCGGATGTTATAGGCGCGTTCAGCCATCCGGCATACTTTTCTTAATGGGGTATTCTCAAAGCGGTACATACCAGACAGCCAGCCGAGCACAGTATCCGGTCTGTAAGCGCTTACCAGCAGTTGGGGGATGTATGTTTCGAGTGTGGCAGTATAACCGGGATTCAGCTTTACTTTTTCTCCTTCGCGGGTGGTGATGGCTACAGCGCCGCTTACCAAGGATACCCGGACGCTGCTGTCATAGGTGCGGACATTGAAGCTGGTACCCAGCACCTCAATATTAGCCAGGCTGCTGTGCACCATGAAAGGCCTTTGAGGATCGGCGCTGACGGTGAAGAAAGCCTCGCCTTCAACATACACTTCACGGCGTTTGCTCCTTTTAAGATCTGCAGGATACCGGATGGTGGTAGCTGCATTCAACCTGATCTCCGTTCCATCATCCAGTTTGATGGTGCTGTTAGCGCCTGGTGGCGCTGCCAGGGTTTTCAGGGGTATATTACCTGGCGCTGTTTCCCTAAAATAAAAATAACCGGCGCCGGTTGCAAGACAACAAGGTGACGCCGGCCGCTATATACAGAGGGAAACGTTTCCTGTGTGGTGGTTCCCAGTTTTCATTCCGGGACGTTTCATGTACTTCATCGAATAGCTCCCTGGCTTCAGCACTTTCGTCCAGCATTTTTTGAATGAATGTATTTTCTTTCCTTGATGTTATTCCTGCCTGCTGCTTTATCAGTAAATGCACAAATGCTTCGTGGTCAAACCTGCCGGGGTTACTCAGCGCATTCCGCGACATCATGATTGTAGTTTTCAAGGTCAATGGGTTTTGTTGGGATCCACTGTATTACTAACGGTGAAAATAAGAAAAGGTACCACATTATTACTTATAGTAATAACCTATCGCCTATAGAGGAGGTCTATATGTGGAGAGATAAGATAACGAATGATGCTGTAACCTTATCGCAGTAGGCAATGTTTTAAAATTAAGCCGGCAGCGCCCTGCAAATTGCGTTTTACTTCTTAACTTACAATCACCTCTTCCCTCAGGAGGATTGAAACCATTAAAGGACCTATTATTTATTCAGGATGAGTAAAACCCTCCTCATCGTCATTATTGTTACCCTGTGCGCGCTGCGGGCGCGGCCCCAGACACAGCCAGCAGTCTGGGTGAAAGGCAGTATAACAGACAAAGACAGCCAGCAGCCGCTGGAAAATGCAACGATAGCCTTGTTAAGCGCACAGGACTCCACAAACGTAGCTACAGGGTTTACAGATGCCAAAGGTGCTTTTTTGCTGAAAGGTGTGCAGGCAGGCAGCTATAAGTTGTATATCACCTACCTGGGTTACCAGCCGGTTTTGCATGCGCTCACCATTACACCTATTGATACGCTGGTAAATCTGGGTGTGATCAGCCTGCAGGGAACGGGCGTAAGTTTAAAGACGGTAGAAATTGTACAGGTAAGAACGCCCATGGTAGTAAAGCGGGATACATTGGAGTTTAATGCAGCTTACTACAAAACGAGAGAAAATGCAGTAATGGAAGAGCTGTTAAGAAAACTGCCCGGCGTTCAGATTGAAAAAGATGGTACGATAAAGGTAAATGGCCAGGTAGTAAAGCGGATACTGGTGAATGGTAAACCCTTCTTCGGTGATGATCCTAAAATGGCCACCCGCAACCTGCCTGCTGATATGATAGATAAGATACAGCTGATCGATAAACGATCAGACCAGTCGCAGTTTTCGGGCGTGGAGGACGGAAACAAGGAGAAGGCGATTAATATTACCATCAGGAAGGATGGGAAAGGGGCATTTGTTGGACAGGCATCAGCAGGTTATGGAACAACAGAACGCTTTGCCGGCAGTGCGCATCTGAGCCGCTTCGGCGATGGTGAACAGTTGACATTATTAGGTAATGGCAACAACATCAACGGCTACCAGGAAGGACAAACAAGGATAATTGCCGGTAGCGGTCTTGCGAGGAACTGGAATGGTGGGGTAAACTATAGTAAGGATATCAGTGAGCAACTAAAAATAAGCGGCAGCTACACGATTGGCGATTACCGCCTGGAAAACGAAAACAATGTGGCCAGGCAGAACCTCTTACCTGACACCACTTATTACTACAACCAGGATAACCATTCATTCGATAACAATACCTATCATAATTTTGATGTACGTACCGAGTATAGACCGGATTCAACGTATACGATAACGCTTAGCGGAAACCTCAGTTACAGCAAAACAAAAAATGCGCTGGAGAACCGGTACGAATCACTAAACAGTGAGAAGACATCAGTAAACAGGGGAACAATGCAAAATGCAGGTAGCGGGAGCACTCCGCTATATAGTGTCAATATCCTTATTGGAAAAACATTTAAGAAAAAGGGCCATAACATAAGTGCTAATTTTGGCTTTTTTGGTAGTGATAATCACCAGGAAAATTTTAACAGATCAGATAATTTATTTTTTCAATCAAATGGTGTAGCCATCGGTGATACGATCAACCAGCGAAAGGATATAGGCAACAAGAACCACATGGGTCGTTTTTCATCGACATATACAGCGCCTGTTCTTAAAGACCGTTTCCTAGATGTGCTTTATGTTTACAGTACCACCGGCATGCATTCCAGTCAGCTTGCCTATGACTACAACTATACAGGTAAAGTGTACGACCGTATTAACGATAGTCTGAGTAATTCATTCCGGAACAATTACTCCTTTCACCTCGCCAGCCTGAGCATTCGCACCAGGAAACAAAAATATGAATACAGCCTTGGCGGATATATACAGTTCAGTAAGCTCAGTAATGACAATATCAGCAGCAATAACCGGATACATCAATCCATGGTCAACGTCTTCCCGATGGCCACATTCAGCTATGCTTTCACCAGCAGCAAAAGGCTGCAGTTCTCCTACCATGGCAGCCCGCAGCAACCCAGCATGACGCAGCTGCAGCCAATACCTGATAACAGTAATCCGCTATATATACAGTTGGGTAACCCGGATCTTAAGCCAGCGCTTATTCACAGTTTCAGCGCCTGGTATAATGCTTTTAACGCCAGTTCCATGAATGGTTTTTCTGCCAGTACAAATCTTGCTTTTTATCCTGATAAGATCATAAATACAAACTGGTTCGATTCTCTTGGCAGACAGGTGAGCAAGCCCCTGAATGTAAGCGGCGCTTACACCTTTAGCATAAATGTGGTGAACAGCCTGCCGCTGAAAAAGCAGGTGTCGTCTGTCAACACAAATACCGCCGTATTTGTTGGCCGTGATATTAATTTCATAAACGGTGTACAAGGATTAATGCGAAATTTCAGTATTACGCAGGAACTTGCTTTTAACTATGCAAAGGATGTACTCAATATTACTGCGCAGGGAAGTGTCATTTGGAATGGTGTAAGGTATACTGTTCAAAAGGATAACAATAGTAATTATTTCAGCTACAATTTATCGTCCATTTTCAGTATCAGCCTGCCGGGTGGAATCAGCTTTGGTGGAAATGCAGATTACCTGCTCAACGCAGGCCGGGCCCAGGCTTATAACCAGCATGCCGTATTGCTGAATGCCTTCATTTCCAAAAGCCTGTTTGCCCATAAGCAGGGAAGCATCAGGCTGCAGGGATTTGACCTGCTTAGCCAGAACCTGAGCATTACCAGGAATGTTGGCGAGAACTATATTGAAGATGTACAGGGAAGGATCTTAAAGCGGTTCTTTCTGCTTAGCTTTACATACTATCTGAAAAAGAAGGAAGCAGGCAAATAACAGCTGTTGCTTAGTGAATATGCAACACCCCCTCCTCATCAAAATCATAATCAATCAACTCCGTAGCCTTTAATCGCTCCAAAGACGCCTGCACTGCCTGGTTCCTGTCAAAAGACCCGGTAAATCGCTGCTTCGCCGCCTGTGGGTTATCAATGATCACTTCAATGCCATACCAGCGGGGAATCACCTGGCAGATCTCTTCCAGGGAAGCGTCTTCAAAACGATAGATCCCCTGTTGCCAGGCCAGCACATCTTCTTTATCAAAAGTTGTGAGTTGTAATCCCTTTTCCGGGGTATAAACCGTTTGCTGCCCGGGCTTCAGTATTTTGGCCTCGCGTTGCGTTTGCATCTTTACCGCTCCTTCGAGCAGCGATACGCTGATCCTGTCCTCGTTATAGGTATTAACATTAAAAGAAGTACCCAGTATCTCTACATGACTGCTGTTGGGCAGGTGCACAATAAAAGGTTTTTGCGGATCAGGAGCTACCTTCAGCCAGGCTTCACCACTAACGGTGATCTCCCTTGTCTTTTCATCAAAGCTGAAGGGGAACCGGAGCTTTGAGGAAGAGTTTAACCACACCTCGGTGCCGTCAGACAGCTGAATTTTATAGTCCTTTCCCGGTGGAACACGTAGTGTTGCCACACCGGCGGGCGCCTTATCTGCTGTATAACTCAGCGTTCGCTCAACATTGTTTAAGGTGATACCTTTCAGCGCTATTTGCTGTTTTTCTTCAGAAAGCGTGATTGTTTTTTCATTGCCGATCTGCAGCTGAACAAACTGCTGTCCGCCGGGGGAGGAAACCAGCTCCGGCTGTGGTTTGTCAGAAAGGAAGTAAGCGTATAAGCCGATGCCCAGGAGGAATAGCATGGCTACGCTGCCTATTGCAATGCCCTGCCGCTTTCTTCTCTTTTTTTTACTGTCAGCAAGAATTTGCGCTGCTGTGAGGTTATAGGCCAGCGCTTCCCTGGCTGCACGTACCTCAAAGCTGTCCAGCTCCTGGTGAAGCTGTGTATAGAGTACCCAGGCCGCTGAACTTTCGGCAATGATCTGCCGCAGATGAGCGGCATCCGGTTCACTGATCGTACCGGCAATCTCTTCGATCACCAGCTGTCGGATATAGTCCTGGTCTGGGTGCATACTACTATTTAATCGTTCATGATGGAAAAAGGTAACACGGATGATCAGGCGCTTTTCAGTTTGCCTCGCAGTACTTTTAAAGCCCGGCTGATCTGGTTCTTAACGGTTTGGACATTGATGCCCATTTCCAGGGCAATTGTTTTATGGCTTTTGCCTTCCTGGTAGAGCAGCTGAAATGCTTTCCGGGATGCGGGCGCAGAAATAGCATTGATAGCGTTGGTAAGCTGTTGGGATAACTCCTTTGTTTCCAGCGGAACCTGGTTGGTGCCGGATTCTTTTGCATACCCGTATTCCCGGATGAAGTGCATTACTGTTTTTGATTTCCGGTGTTTATCGATGCACTTGTTGCGGACGGCGCGGAAAAGGTATTGCCTGAAGGTAATTTCTGCAGGGATGGCGGATCTATGCATCCATATCCAGGTAAAAATATTCTGTACGATATCCTGTGCTTCCTGGTGGTCTTTTAAGCGGTAATATGCTTCCATGTACAAAACGGATCTGTACTTGTTGAATAGTTCCGTGAAGGCTGCTTCATCACCGGCTTTCAATTGGGCCAGCAGATATGCATCGCTTTTAGGTTGCATAAGTTTCTTGCGGTGTTTGCTTACATGACAATTGTTCAATTGTAAGGTGTATATCGGGAGCGCTGAAAAAGCTGGATGAAGGTAGGAAAATCTGCGCAATTTTCCGCTGGCAATAAAGAGAAAGGACCGCTGAAAAGCGGTCCTGTGTTTAAGAATCTATTGGTGATCCGCGTTATTATTTCCAGGTTCGTTCGCCCCGTTTCATCTTCTCCAGGTTTTCCTTCAGCGCGGCATCGGGCAGCATGCTTACCGCCTTTTCCTGCTGGCGTATCGCATCTTCCGTTTTACCCAGCTTATACAGCAGGTTGGCGTAAGTGTCCAGGTAGGCCGGCTGCTCGCCCGCCTTGAGCGATAAGCGGCTCCAGCTTAAAGCAGGTTCCAGCAGGGAAGGGTTCTCTACCTGCTCGAATGCCGTCCATGCATATTGGTTCAGCTCATCTGCGCTCAGGTGCTGACCGTATTTGCCGATGTATTCATTGGCCGCCTGTGCAAAGTTTTCCCATTCCTGTTTGTTCAGGAAATGAATGGTTTTGGCCCGTAACAATATCTCTTCGCCGGGAGCGCCATAGCTGCTTACATTGGCCGCCAGTGTATTCCAGTCTGGCGTGGATTGGGGATTTGATACATATGGATGTATCTCATCCTGGTAGATCAGGTTCATCATCTTTACATCGGCCTGCCGTTTGCCCAGGGTGCGGTTGATCTCTTCGGCATGCTGGCGTATGAGTGCAAAGCCGGCATCCTTTGTGCCCGTTGTTACCTGCATTACATAAGAGAGGTCTTCTGCGGAAAAGGGAGATTGAAGTCCTGCAATATAATCGGCCGCAGCCCTGCGGGCGCCCAACTTATCGCCGGTTTGCTGTGCCGACATCGCCAGCCTGCGCAGGAATGCCGGATCTTTTTTCCCTTCCACGTATTGCTGTAACAACTGGCTGTACAGAATACCGGGGTCGGTAATATCTGCCGCCTTTGCGCTCACTGCCGGAATATTATCGGCAGTTGCCAGCAGCGGGCTGTGTATCCTGCGGAGCTCTTCAAAAGGTATTTTAATAATTTCCCTGTCGTAGGTCATCAGTCCGTTTTGTTCGCCTTCCACGTCAAACGGCTGCGTATAGATAGAGCCGCTGAGGCCTTCTTTCTCCAGCAGTTGCAGGTGCTGATTCATGATGGTGTATTTTCCTTTCAGGGCAGAGGGCGTTACCTGGATGTATCCCCAGGCGTTCATGGGGTTCCACTGGTGATCCGGGATAAACACCCCAATGCCGCCAAATTCGCCCAGGATGCGCGCTTTCCCTGGCAGGGCAGGTGCGTTCATCGGGTCGGGATAGGAGTGAACGTCTGTCATATCCGCGCTTACCCAGGCATTGGGTGAGGGGCTGCGCAGCTTCTCGTTCACGTAGAGTATTTCGCCGGAGTGACCATTAATCAGCCGGGAAGGATCTTTTTGCTTTACCCATTCCGTGAGGCGTTGCTGATCAAAGGCGCCCCATTTTTCGTTGAAGAGCACCCAGGTGGTGATGCAGGGATGGTTATGCAGTTGCTCCATCGTTGCGGCCACTTCTTTTTCAAATGTTTCTTTTGCGCCCTCCGGCATATGGTGCGGGGGATTTACAAAGTCCTGCCAGACCAGCATACCCAGTTTATCGCAGTGATAGTACCAGCGGTCTGGTTCTACTTTGATATGTTTACGGATGGTATTAAAAGCCCATGGCCTTAATGGCCCTGATGTCAAAAGCCAGTGCTTCATCAGTGGGCGCGGTGTAGATACCGTCTGGCCAGAAACCCTGATCCAGGGTACCGAGGTTATAAGTGTACTGGTTGTTCAGGAATATGCGGTCAAAGCCAGCTGCATCTTTTTTCACCTCCACTTTACGCATACCGAAGTAGCTCTTCACTTCGTCTGTAGTTTTCCCGTTTTTTACCAGCTGTACTTTCAGGTCATACAGAAAAGGATTGTTGGGGCTCCACAGTTTTGCCTGTTTAACAGGCAGCTCAATATCGGCGCCGGGCGTGCCTTTGGCAGTGCTGACTGTTTTTCCTCCGGCGCTGGCGGTTAGTAACACTTCACAATCTGCGGGCGCTTTTACGTTTACATGCAACACCTGCCGGTCAATATCCGGGCTGAGTTTGATATCCGCAATGGCAGCAGCGGGGATCACTTCCATCCATACGGTCTGCCAGATGCCTGTGCAGGGCGTGTAGTAAATATCCGCGGGGTTGAGCACCTGTTTACCATGCGGGTTAGGTCCCTGGTCTGTAGGATCATACACTTTTATCAGCAGCTCGTTGCTGCCGCTTTGCAGTGCATCGGTAATATCTATCGAGAAGCGCTGGTAACCACCTGCGTGTTCACCCACGGGTTTATTATTCAGGTAAACGGTTGCCTGCCAGTCTACCGCGCCGAAGTTCAGCAGTACACGTTCTCCTGCCTGCCTGGCTGGTGCGGTAATGGTGCGTTTATACCACAGGAGCTGATGTGGGAGCACTGCCTTTTTTACGCCGGACAGCGCAGATTCTATCGGGTAGGGAACCAGTATGCTGCCATCAAATTGTTCCGGGGCGGCTGCATCCCCGGGCGTAATGGCATACTGCCAGAGGCCGTTCAGGTTTTGCCAGTGCGCACGTACCATCTGGGGCCTTGGATATTCCGGCAGCGTTTTATCGGGGCTCACATCTTTGGCCCAGCGTGTCTGGATGCCTACGGGTTGCATTTTCCAGCTGCTTTGCGCGCACACGGTCATTGGCAGGACCACCAGGCACGCGGCCAGTGAAAGCAGGTTCTTGAATTGGCTCATGTTGAACGATTGGTTGATTGGTGATTTACATAGTAATCCCCTGCGGCATTGCCGCCGGATTTACATAACAACGTAGAGAAGGGAAAAAGGTACCATCCGTTTCCACATTTATTTCAGACTTTCGGCTTGCGGCTGTTCCTGAACTCTTCAGGATCCATTTTTACCTGGTTGGGTGTGTAGCCGGTATAGTTCCGGAAGGCCCTGGAGAAGTTGGATACGTCGGTGTATCCCAGCTGTTGCGCAATATCCCTTACCGGACTTACATCCAGCAGCAGCAGCTCCTGTGCTTTCAGCAGGCATTGCTGTTGCACAAAATCGCCCAGGGCTACCTGGCAGTGTTTTTTGAAATGCATTTTCAATGTGGAGGGACTGACATTGAACTGGCGCGACAGGTTCTCGAGGCTGCATTCATGGATATGCGGATAGCTGGTGATAAACTGTTGCACAGCCATAATGATCTTCTCCATTTTGGAACCCTGTATGTTTTCCAGGTCATGGGCTAATGTCAGTTCTTCATCGTATGCACTGAGCAGGCTGTAAATGTGTGCCTTTATTTCAAGATACAGGGAGGGACCGTTCTTTTTACAGTGATATATTTCGTGAATAATATTCTTCACTTTCCCGTTCATTCTTGCGGGCGCCAGCAGCCCGCCGGTTCTGTGCTGCTGGTGCAGCAGCTCCAGCATTTTCTGCAGCTGGGGGTGAGCGCTGAGCAGTTCCTGCAGGAATGCCGGGGAGATCTCTATACGCAATGATTCGCTGAGGCCTTTCTGCGGTTGTGAAATATGTTTACCGGCGGCTACGTGAAAGAGGTTGTACCTGGATGGTTCCAGCATGATCTCTTCAGCGCCGTTTAACCTGGAAAAGATCCTGCCCTGTTTAATATACTGCAGGGCGATAGTAGGCGTATCCCAGGTGGGATGAAGTGTTACGGTACGGTGCATGTTGAATAATGCCACGTGAACCTGGTAGTCGGGAGTGCTCAGTACCTGCCGTACGATCGTGCCGAAATCATAGGATATACACGTTGCATCAGCCCAGGGCGCCAGCAGACCTTTCAGATCCCAGGGTACTGGTACTACAATGCCGCCGCTACCATTAACCTTGTCGGTTTGAACGGATGTATGCATAAGCGTTGATCAAACAAAGAAAAAGGTATTTCATTAGTTTAACATTGATGCCTCCATTGCTTGAGGGTGCAGCGGGGGCACTGAATTGATCCGGTCACTTCTCTGGTTATATGAACCCGAGGCAGCATCGGTGATGTGCCTTTTAACAGGATTGTATTTTCAATGGCTTTCAATGGCCGGGTTGGCTACCGGCTGGGATTACAATACAAATTAGCTAATACTACTGCAATGTTATAACAGGAGCTGAAAACCAGCATATTTTTTTGGGGTTAATGCAGGTGTTGTTACTTCAGATGCACGCGTTTTTCTTCATCCCAGGTCCATTTTACCCGCAATGTTTTGGCAACATTGTCCAGGAATATTTCCACCGGTTCGTGCCTATATACGGCTCCGTTATACTTCTGCTGCGCAATTTCAGGCCTGTCAAATATGATCTCCACATCGTACAAACGCTCAATGGTACTGCATACTTCCTTCAGTGTTTTCTTGCTGAATACATATCTTCCGTTTACCCATCCCGGTACCGTATCATTAATGATGTTATCCATTACCAGTTGTCCGCTCTCCTGATCTTTAAACGCGGCCTGGCCGGGAGATAACTGGATCATCCTGTTCTTTTCCAGCACTACCACAGCGCCTGTCAGTAATGCGGTGCTGAACTGGTTGTCGTAAGTGGTTACATTGAAAGAAGTGCCCAGCGCAACTACATCTGCGTGCCCGGTATGAACCACAAAAGACCGTGCAGGGTCAGGAGCCACTTCAAAATACGCTTCTCCTTCTACTTCCACTTCCCGGCGGCTGTCTTTAAAGACCAGCGGAAACTTAAGACGGGTGGCCGCGTTGATATAAACGGTAGTACTATCCGCCAGTTTAACAGCGTAGGTAAACCCACGGGGTACGATCAGTGTATTAGCCTGCCGGGCATACTGCTCTTCCACACGGATGTCCGGTAAGCTCACAGGGCGTAAGGAGTCTGCGGGTTCATCACTCAGCTGGATGCTGCGGCCATCTGCCAGCTGGAGGATAACGGCTTTTTTATGCGTATCATGAACTGCCTGCTGGCGCTTATGCAGCCGGAGGTAAATACTATCCAGCACAATCACCAGCAGCACGGCTGCCGCTGCTGCCAGCCAGTAGGGCAGGGGGCGTTTCATCCGTTTCACCGGCGTGTGCCCGTGCTGTTTATCTTCGTCCGCGAAGGTGATCAGTACATCCTCCCATAAGCTGCGGGCCCTTGCATTTTCCTTCAGCTGATGTTCAACGTAACGTGTTTCCTTTTTGTTTGCTTCGCCATCATGGTACTTTACCAGTAATTCGATAAATTCGTCAGGATCGAAGTGAACCATATACTGCATGTTTTTTTGAGTACAATGTTCGATGCTTGAATTTATAAGGACATAGCGCAATGTTATTGGCTGTATTTATTTAAAGTCACTTTGATCTTTACATGCGGAACAGTCATCGTGGATATTTTCATAATCAGGTTCATTTAAGATTGTCTTTAAGGTATCCCCGAACGTAATAGTTAGCTTAACGCTGAGAAACGCGGGGTTTATCCATCTGTCAAAAAGTAATCCGGCATTAATGGCCCGTTGCATGGGATGGCCGACAGGCTTTTTCAGAATATAGCAAGGCCGTAAATGTTTACGCCCCCCTGCGATTTTGTTTTGGTTGAATATGGTGAATTAAACTGCCAGCTCATGACTCTCAAATAACGATCAGCATTAGGTGAATTGGCCATGCTAAACATGCTCCTTATCAGCAATTAATTTATTTGTTAAAGGTGATAGAAAAGCGATAAACTTAATATTACCTTTCTCACGCAATATCGTTTTAAATACAAAAACGGACTTGTCCATTTTAGCTATTTCCCAACTTTCCTTCCTCATTTGTTAATTTTCAGCACTTACTAAATATTTTAGCATAACTTGCACCCGTTTCGCCTTTGGAATTTGGATTTTGGATTTTGGAATTTGTAACTTCCCCTTATGTCTGCAACACCATACATAAAGCTGTCTGACCTCAGCGCCAGGATCCAGCAGGCAATTGCCAGTGCATTTGCGGGTCAAAGCTATTGGGTGGTTGCCGATGTAACCAACTACTCCTTTTACCAGCAACGGGGTTATCACTACTTTGACCTGGTGGAGAAACAGGATCATGCCGGCGATATCATCGCCAAGGTGGCTGCAGTGGCCTGGGGAACAGGCGCCAATAAAATAAAGGACTTTGAACGCATTACCGGCCAGCTGTTTAAGAATGGTATCAATGTACTGGTGAAAGTAGCCGTTAACTACCATCAGGTCTATGGCCTGCAGATTACGCTGCTGGATATTGACGCCAATTTCACCATCGGACTGCTGGAACAGCAAAAGCAGGAAATCCTGAACAGGCTGCTGGCAGAGAACCCGGACTTCATTACCAGGGTGGGCGACCGCTACCTGACCAGGAACAACCAGCTGCCATTGAAGCCGGTGCTGCAGCAGATAGCAGTGGTGACTTCCAGCAATTCTGCCGGTTACCAGGACTTTATCCATACGCTGCACAACAACCGTTTTGGCTATCGCTTTGTGGTGGATAACTACTTCACCGTGGTGCAGGGAGAGGTCAATGCAGAACAGGTGCAGCAACGCTTCATTGATATTTTCAACAGCGGTAAACCATACGATGCCGTGGTGCTGATCAGGGGAGGCGGGGCGCAGACCGATTTCCTGATCTTTGATACCTACCGCCTGGGCAGAACCGTGGCCCGCTTTCCCATACCGGTGATCACCGGTATCGGTCACCAGAAGAATGAAACCATCGTTGATATGATGGCGCATACGCCAACCAAAACGCCCACCAAGGCGGCGGAGTATATCATTGCCCATAACAAGGCCTTTGAAGACGGTATGGTGGCTATGCAGCAGCTGATCCTGATCAGGTCACAGCAGCTGTTCTCTGCCCATTTCCAGGCCCTGTCTGCCATCCATACCCGGATCGTCAACACATCCAGGGATATGCTGTCCACACAAAAGGATGTACTGGCCTATTATAACCAAAGGATGATCAACACCGCCCGGGAAGTGCTCAGCAACCGGCAGCGCGCACTGATAGGGCTGTCGGGGCAGCTGCTTTCCCGGCCGCAGATACTGGTGGCCAATAAAAGGAATGAGCTGTCCAACCAGGTAGCGAATATCCGTTCCTTCAGCAGGAACTATTTTCAGCATAAACGAATGGGGATTGAGCACCATGACACTGTTTTTAAACTGGTGAGTCCCGCCAACATCCTGAAGCGGGGCTTCGCACTGGTATACCATAAGGGGCATATCACCACGAATGCCGTAAATATTGAGCCGGGCAGCGATATCAGTATATTGCTGTCTGATACTGCATTGAACGCAACCGTAACAGCAAAAAATAAGCGCAATGGAACAGCAGGACCTGACATATGAAGCGGCCTACGAAGAGCTGAGAACAATAGCAGAAGAGATCGGGAACGAATCCGTTCCCGTAGATATATTAGCGGAAAAGGTAAAACGCGCGGCTTTGCTGATAGAGTTCTGCCAGCAAAAGCTGCGGTCTACAGAATCGGAGGTGAATAAGATCATTAAGCAGATGGAGAAGAATGCTTCATCAGGGAAGTAGCGGGTATTCGTTACTGATGCGGTAATCCCCCGGGGATATTATGTACATGTTATGTAGATGTTATGTAGATGTTATGTATCTTAAAGAGACATAACATCTACATAACATCTCTACTATATCTACACTACATCCCTAGAACTCATTCCTCCACATCATACTTTCTACCGGCTTCACGGTGCGGCTGTTATACTTGGCATTGCCTTTTTTGTTGTAGAACGTAGCTACTTCTCCTTCCACCACAAAATAGATCAGCTGTCCGATGGGCATGCCGGCGTAGATCCTTACCGGTTGTGCGCAGGAGATCTCCAGGGTCCAGGTATTGCAGAAGCCAACATCGCCTTTCCCGGCGGTGGCATGAATGTCTATTCCCAGGCGGCCGGTACTGCTCTTGCCTTCCAGGAAAGGTACGTGTGCATGTGTTTCCGTATATTCTTCGGTTACGCCCAGGTATAAGGTGCCGGGTTGCAGCACATAGCCGGCTGCAGGGATCTCGAAATGTTCGATCTCGTTATGTTTACGCGCATCCAGTACCCGGTCTTTGTACGTAGCCAGGTGTTTACCCAGGTGCACGTCGTAAGAATTGGTGCCCAGGTATTTCCGGTCAAAGGGGGAGATGACGATGGTCCCTTTTTCAATTTCTTCCAGGATGCGGGTATCAGATAAGATCATAGCTGATTTTGTATTAATTTGGCAAGATATGCCATTAATACGTACGATACAAATGGATCAGGGCACCCGCCTCGGAGTGTGGAAAATTGGTGAACAAGAGAACGAAAGCTTTTTCAGGTCCCGGGTCAATATCTCGCCCGAAATACATCATCCGCATAAACGTTTACAGCATTTTGCAGGGCGCTACCTCCTGCTGGAGCTATTCCCCGAATTCCCGATACAGGACATCCGCGTGATGAGCAGCCGCAAGCCCGTCCTGGAATATAACAGCTTCCATTTCTCCATCTCCCATTGCCGGGACTATGTAGCGGCCATTGTAAGTAAAAAGAGTTCAGTTGGCATCGATATTGAAGCAATGCAACCTAAAATAGAGAAGGTGGCCCATAAGTTCCTCGGACCGGAAGAGCAGGCTTTTATGGACCCCCTCCACTCCCTGGCGCACAAAACGGTGTGCTGGAGCGCCAAGGAGGCCGTATACAAATGGTACGGGCTTGGAAGCATTGATTTTAAAGAACATATACAGCTGGAACCATTCCTTTTTCAGCCGGCCGGTTTTATCTCCTGTAATTTTAACAGGTTGGATACAATTGCACGGTTATATTTGCAATATTATATTATGGAAGGCGAGGAAGGTATGTGCCTGGCGTGGACCACTACTATCAACTGACAACAACTAACAACAGACATCTTGAAAATCTTTTTAATCGGCTTCATGGGAGCCGGCAAAACATACTGGGGAAAACAGCTGGCCGAGCACTGGAATCTGCCCTATTACGACCTGGACGAGGTGATCGTGGCGGAGGAAGAGATGGCCGTGAGCGATATCTTCGCCACCAAGGGGGAGGATTATTTCCGGGAAAGGGAAAGCGCCATCCTGCGCGGACTGGTGCTGCAGGACAGTTTCCTGATCTCCTGCGGGGGCGGTACGCCCTGCTTCCAGGATAATATGGACTTCATGAATGAGAACGGCATTACCATCTGGCTGAACCCCTCTGTGCCGATCATGGTGGAACGCCTGCAGCGTAAGAAATACAAGCGCCCGCTGATTCAAGACCTCGCTGATGAAGACCTGACCGCTTTTATCGAGAAGAAGATGGCGGAACGCCTGCCTTTTTACCAGCAATCGCAGTATATTATCGATTCGGATCATATTTCCTTGGATACATTTGAAATTGTAAAGAATGCATAAGGGTTTTTTAGTATGGGCAGCCGCATTAGGCGCACTGGCCGTTATCTTAGGGGCATTTGGCGCCCATAAGCTGAAAGAGCTGGTGCCTCCTGAAACCGTTAGTACCTTCCAGACTGGCGTTACCTACCAGTTCTATCATGTATTTGCCCTCCTCGCCGCAGGCATTTTATACGCTTATATACCCGGATCCCAGCTTTTATGGGCGGGCAGGTGTTTCATAGGCGGCATCATACTTTTCTCAGGCTCGCTCTACCTGCTGACAGTGCTCAAAATGACCAGTAATGTGGGGCTTCGCGGTATAGGCATCATTACCCCCATTGGCGGGCTTGTTTTTATTGTGGGATGGATCAACCTCTTACTGGGTGTACTAAAGATGAAGTAAATGATCAAAGTAAAATATCTGCTGGCTATGCTCCTGTGCACATGCCAGGCGGGCACGCTTTGCGCACAGGAAACACATGACATTTCCGGTACCTGGTACGGTATATTCAGCAACTATATGGGCGAAAAACAACGCCTGCTGATCGTACTGGAAAAAAATAAGCGCGGCTACAAAGGCCGGCTGGAAAGTCCGGACAATACCAATGTGCCCCTGCCCATGGATAGTGTGGATTATACCGCCGGCGAGCTTCGTTTCCGGATCAACGAGATCGGCCTCAGCTATAAAGGCGGCTGGGATTTTGCCAACCACCGCTTTAACGGCTTTCTGCAGCAAGGCGGCCGCCAGCTCCCGCTCAATATCTCCCGGGACGAGATCCGGAAGGAAAACCTTTACCGCCGGCCGCAAGACCCCCAGCCGCCGTTCGGCTACCGCCAGGAAGAGGTGATCTTCAGCGGCCAGGACGCTGACATTGCCCTGGCAGGGGCCTTTTCACGCCCATCAGACAGCGCCCGGCGCTACCCGGCGGTGATCCTGGTCAGCGATGCAGGCCCGCAGGACAGGAACGAGGAAATGGTGGGACATAAGCCTTTTGCGGTGATGGCAGACTATCTTACAAAGAACGGACTGGCAGTATTAAGATATGACGACCGCGGTGCAGGCCGCAGCAGCGGCGACTATAACAGCGCTACCCTGGAAGACCAGGCAGCAGACCTCCAGGCGGCAATAGCGTATCTCCGTACCCGTAAGGACGTTGATACGCAGCAGATTGGCCTCATTGGCCATGGTGAAGGCGCTGCCATTGCCATGATGGCCGCCGCAGGCAACCGGGAGCTGGCCTTTGTGGTATCTATGGCGGGGCCCGGACTCACCGGCCGCCAGCAGCAGGAAGCGCAGCTGGCGCAGGTACTGCAGCAGCTGAAATCGCTGGAAGGCCCGAACCCGGACTCCGTGCTCCGCGGGGTCATGGAGTATGCCCGGCCCTGGTTCAACCTGCTGGCTACGGAAACAGACAGCGCCGTGATCCGCGCAAAAGGTGCAGGCTACCTGAAAGCAATGTACCGCCGTATTCCCAACAGGTACGTTTTTGCCAGCGAAGAGGGGTTTGTGGAATCCTCCCTGGCCCGTAATACGCCGTATGCCCTTTCTGCCGTTCGCTTTAACCCGGCAGATTACCTGCCAAAGATCAGCTGCCCGGTATTGGCGGTGAATGGCAGTATGGACCTCCAGGTAGAAGCCGGGAGCAACCTCCGGCTAATCGAGGAGGGATTGCTCAAAGGAGGCAACCAGCGGGTAACCGCACGCAGCCTGGAGGGCCTGAACCACCTCTTCCAGCGTTGCAACACCTGCCGGGTGGAAGAATATAGTTCGCTTGACCAGACAATAGACCCGGTGGCTTTGGAGTTTATTACCAAATGGATATTGGGCGTGAGTAGTTTATAAAAAGCTGTTAGCTGTTAGCAATTAGCTGTTAGCGGGTTAAATACGCTTATTTGCTGATAGCGGGCAGCTAAAAACTGACAGCTAACATAAACTTTCCTATTTTTGGCCCTGAATTAATCTATGTCGAAGAATAAATTAAAATCAGAAAAACCGGATACCAAGAAGCCACGCAGTAATGACACCGATGCAAACGTGCTGAAAAAGGATAGGGAAGCGGAAGTAAAGGTAAAGGAACTGGTCAGGGACGAGCGTACGCATAAGGTATTGGGGATGGTGTGCCTGCTGTTGTCGGTTTACTTCTTCATTGCTTTTACCTCCTACCTGTTCACCTGGCAGGAAGACCAGGATAAGGTTTTCCGTTATTCCGGCCGTATCCTGTTCAATACAGACATCAAGGTGGATAACCTGCTGGGCCGCCTCGGCGCCTTTGTTTCCCACTGGTTCTTTTACAGCGGTTTTGGTATAGCCTCTTACTTTTTCTGTTACCTCTGTTTTATACTGGGCATTAATTTTATTGTAGGCCGCCGCGTATTCCGCATCTGGCGCAATATCAAGCATATTTTATTCGGCTTGCTGTTCATCAGTGCCGCCATGTCATTTATTGCCATCCATGATGGTTTTGCCTGGGGAGGCGCCCTGGGCGACGCCATTATCAAATGGACCAGCGGCTTCATAGGCAAAACAGGTACCGCCCTGCTGCTGCTGGTGTGCGGGATGTCCTGGCTGATATGGAAATTCAATTTTGACTTTAAATGGCCGGAGCGTAAGCCCCGTGCACCGAAACCCGTTCCGGAACCTGTTCCCGTTGCGGCCACCGTTGCTGATAAAGCCGCCGCTACGGCGAAACGCAGGAACGGCCTGAAAAATAATGATACCGGCGTGGTAGTGATTCCCCCCGCTGCCAGCACAGAAGTGGAAGAGGAGGAAATGCAGCTGGTAGAACGCGACGAAACGCCCGGTGTTACCATGATACCGCCCCCTGTGACAGCGCCTCCCTTTGTGGCGGAAGCCGCAAAACTGCAGGAAGAGCCGGAAAAAACGGAAGACGAAGAGAACGTGGAGCCGCTGCTGTATATAGAGGAAACGATAGAAGCCGCTACCAGAAAGAAACGGAATGTGCCGCCGGAAGAAGTGGCTTTTGAAATAAAAAGCATGCCGGAGGAAGAACCGGAAGATATAGAGGAAGATATCCAGCTGGTAAGGGAACCGGTGCACACGGACCCCTACGATCCTATGCTGGACCTGCGGGACTACCAGTACCCCGGTCTGGACCTGCTGGATACCCATAATACCGAAAAGATCATACAGGATGCCGCTGAGCTGGACAAGAACAAGAACCAGATCATCGACACGCTCAAGAATTACGATATTTCCATACAGAAGATCAGCGCTACCGTAGGCCCTACCGTTACCCTGTACGAAATTGTGCCTGCCGCCGGCGTAAGGATCTCCCGTATCAAGAACCTGGAAGACGATATCGCGCTGAGCCTCTCAGCCCTGGGTATCCGCATCATTGCGCCGATCCCGGGTAAGGGCACCATCGGTATAGAAGTGCCGAATGTCAAGAAAAGCATCGTTTCGCTAAGGGCCCTGCTGGCTTCTGAAAAGTTCCAGCATAATAATATGGACCTGCCCATCGCCATCGGTAAGAAGATTGATAACGAGAACTTTATTGCCGACCTGGCCAAAATGCCCCACCTCCTGATGGCGGGTGCTACCGGTCAGGGTAAATCGGTGGGTATCAACACCTTGCTGGTATCCCTGCTGTACAAGAAACATCCTTCCCAGCTGAAATTTGTGCTGGTAGACCCGAAAAAAGTGGAGCTGAGCCTCTATAAGCTGATAGAAAAGCATTTCCTGGCCAAGCTGCCCGGGGAGGAAGACGCCATCATCACCGATACCAAGAAGGTGATCCATACCCTCAATGCCCTGTGTATTGAGATGGACGTGCGTTATGATCTCCTGAAGGAAGCCGGCACCCGTAATATCCGGGAGTATAATGCGAAGTTCATCCAGCGCAGGCTGAACCCGCAGCGGGGGCACCGTTACCTGCCATTTATAGTACTGGTAATAGACGAGTTTGCCGATCTGATCATGACGGCGGGCAAGGAAGTGGAAATGCCGATTGCGCGCCTGGCCCAGTTGGCCCGTGCCGTTGGTATCCACCTGATCATTGCCACCCAGCGGCCTTCTGTAAATATCATTACCGGTACCATCAAAGCCAACTTCCCGGCCCGTATCGCCTTTAAAGTATCATCCAAAATAGACTCCCGCACCATCCTGGACATTGGCGGCGCAGAGCAGCTGATAGGCCAGGGGGATATGCTGGTGTCTTTCAACGGTGAACTGGTGCGCCTGCAGTGCGCATTCGTGGATACACCGGAAGTGGAAAAAGTGGCAGAATTCATTGGTGACCAGCGGGGGTACCCGGAAGCCTTCCTGCTGCCTGAATATGTGGACGAAAAGGAGATGGAAGGAAAAGAGATCAGCCTGCAGGACCGCGATCCGCTGTTCGAGGAAGCCGCCCGTATCATTGTACAGAACCAGCAGGGCTCTACCTCGCTGCTGCAGCGCCGTATGAAGCTGGGATACAACCGGGCGGGCCGTTTAATGGACCAGCTGGAGCAGGCGGGTATTGTAGGTCCAAATATGGGCAGTAAGGCCCGGGATGTCATCGTGAAATCTGAATCTGATCTGGAAGAAATTCTTAATGATTTGTTATAAATGAGCTACCTGCTGTCAGCTATTAACAGCTGGCTAATAATTTGCACACGTTATTGCTTATAACTAAGTATACAGCGCTTACTGACAGTCAATTACTGACGGGCAGGAGCTTTTAAAACCAAAATGTCTTAATGATGAAGAAAATTGTATTAAGTGGGAATGTTGATGGGGAGCTTGGTATTCAGTGGGACGGCTCAGTCCAAAGCAGGCCAGAATGATCCGAAAGCTAAGACCGTACTGGATAATATGAGCAAGAAGTTTCAGTCACTCAAATCTGCTATGGCCAGTTTTGTGCTGAAAGTGCAGGGCGGGAACAACAGCGTGAACGACTCCAAGAAAGGTACCGTTTACCTGAAGGGAAACAAATATAAAGTGACGATGGACGGGCAGGAGATCATCAGCGATAACAAAACCTCCTGGACCTACTCCAAAGATGTGAACGAGGTAACTATCAATAATGTAGATCCGAACGCAACTGCCATTACACCGGCCAAGCTGTTCACCAATTTCTATGACAAGGACTTCCTTTACCGCCTGAACCCGGAAACCACCGAAAAGGGTAAAGTGCTGCAGAACATAGAAATGACGCCTACCGATAAATCGAAGACCGTGTTCAAAGTACTGCTGTCTGTTGATAAAAAGAACCAGAACATTGCCCGGATGAAGATCTTCGAGAAGAATGGCAACCAGTACACGTATGAGATCACTAATTTTACGCCCAACGCCAATGTGACAGATGCCACATTCACTTTTGATCCGAAGAAGTATCCCGGCGTGGAAGTGGTGGATTTACGATAAACGTTGAACGCAAAGTGTTGAACGCATAATGCTGAACGCTGAAAGCTCAATGCCCGGTGCAAACCGCAGGAGCGTTCAGCGTTTTTGCTTTCAGCGTCCTGCCTTAGCCTTCTGCTTTTATTCCTTAAAGCATTCAGCTTTTTTATTACCTTTGGCAAGTTTTTAATTAAAATCAAGCATTATGGCATACGACGTAATCGTAATTGGTAGCGGCCCCGGCGGATATGTGGCTGCTATCCGGGCTGCTCAGCTGGGATTTAAGACAGCCGTTGTAGAGCGGGAAAGCTTAGGCGGTATCTGTTTAAACTGGGGCTGTATCCCCACCAAGGCTTTACTGAAATCGGCACAGGTATACGAAAACATACAACACTCCAAAGATTACGGCTTCACTGTAGGCGATGTTAAAGTGGATTTTGACGGCGTGATCAAGCGTAGCCGCGGCGCTGCAGATAAAATGAGCAAGGGCGTTCAGTTCCTGATGAAGAAGAACAAGATCGATGTGCTCATGGGCTCCGGCAAGGTGAAAGGCAAGGGCCAGGTGGAAGTGACCGACAAAGACGGTAAAGCTGCTGTGCACGATGCAAAACATATCATTCTGGCAACAGGCGCCCGCTCCCGCGAGCTGCCCAACCTGAAAATAGACGGCAAGAAAGTAATTGGCTACCGCGAGGCCATGGTGCTGCCCAAACAGCCCAAATCCATGATCGTGGTAGGTTCCGGCGCTATCGGCGTGGAGTTTGCCTACTTCTACCACAGCCTGGGCACCAAGGTGACCATCGTTGAGTTCATGCCCCGCATCGTTCCGGTAGAAGACGAGGATATCTCCAAAGAACTGGAAAAGATCTACAAGAAGAAAGGCCTGGAGATCATGACCAATGCTACCGTAGAAAGCGTAGATATCAGCGGCAGCGGCGTTAAAGCCAAAGTAAAGACCCAGAGCGGAGAGGTAACCCTCGAAGCCGAAGTGGTGCTGAGCGCTGTAGGTATCACCGCCAACATCGAGAACCTGGGACTGGAAGCCCTGGGCGTGAAGACCGACAAAGGAAAAGTACTGGTAGACAAATACTATCAGACCAATGTACCGGGCGTATACGCTATCGGCGATATGGTTCCCGGTCAGGCGCTGGCGCACGTTGCTTCCAAAGAAGCGATCGTTTGCGTGGAAGCCATTGCATACAACGAAAAGAAATACGCGCACAAACCTGCTGCCATTGACTATATGAACGTACCCGGTTGTACTTATTGCGCGCCGGAAATCGCTTCTGTTGGTTATACAGAGAAAGCAGCAAAAGAAGCAGGTTACGAAGTTAAAGTCGGGTAAATTTCCCTTCTCTGCTTCCGGTAAGGCGGTTGGCGCCGGTGCTACCGAAGGCTTCGTAAAAGTGATCTTTGATGCCAAATACGGCGAATGGCTGGGTACACACGCTATCGGTTACAATGTAACAGAATTTATCGTGCAGACAGTAACCGCCCGCAAGCTGGAAACTACTTACCAGGAAGTGCTGGATTCCATCCATCCGCACCCAACGATGAGCGAAGCTGTGAAAGACGCTATAGAAGCGGCTTACGGCGAAGCTATCCACCTGTAAGCACAGGCATTGTAAATATTTGAAGACCGTAAAGGCATTTTTTGCTTTTACGGTCTTCTTTTTGCGGGGTAAATGAAAACATAACATATGCACACCCCGAAACCGGATATAGAACTGATCACCGCAGCCTCCATCCTCGGCCTCAAACCTTCCGGCGTTGAACATCTTGCAGGCCGCCTGCTCTCCACGGGGCTGGAAGCGAAGCTGCAGTTGCAACACCCCGTGCTACACATGCCTACCATGAATGCCCAGTACAGCGGGCAGCGCGATACGGATACCCATTGTCTGAACACAGACGCTATCATTAACTTCTCACAGCAGCTGGCAGATATCATCGCATCTACCGTACAGCTGCAGCGTTTTGCGCTGGTGCTTGGCGGCGATTGCAGCATCCTGCTGGGGGTTATGTCAGGGTTGAAGACACTTGGCTCCTATGGCCTTGTTTTCCTTGATGCGCATGCCGATTTCTATGAGCCGGAAAGATCGGTGAGCGGCGAGGTGGCCGATATGGACCTGGCCATTGTTACCGGCCGCGGGCCGGAAAAGCTGACCAACATGAACGGTTTGCGCCCCTATGTCCGGGATGAGCATGTGATACAGGTAGGACAGCGGGATGCTGCAGAAACAGCGCAATACGGATCCCGCGATATCCGCAATACCGCTATCCGCGTGTTTGACATGGCAACAATTGAAAAGAATGGAATGGAGCGGGTTACCGCAGATGTGACAGCGGAGATCCGGCAATGGGATACCAGCGGTTGCTGGCTGCATTTTGACACTGATGTATTGTCAGACGATATTAACCCTGCCGTGGATTACCGCCTGCCGGGAGGCCTCCATTTTGAGCAGGTGGAACATTTTATCCGCCAGCTGTTGCAGACCGGTAAAATGGCGGGTATGAGCGTGACCATTTTTAATCCGCTGCTTGACACGGATTCCACGATCGCAAAAAAGATAAGCGCTACCCTGGTGAGCGCGTTCAGCTAGTTGCCCGCCTTCACTACTTTTTGTACAAACACCCGTTTGCCTTCCTCATATATCGCTACCACATACACGCCGGGTGTCAGGCCGGAGATATCTATACTTTCCTGCATGTTGGTGAGCAGGTAGCTGCGTACCAGCCGCCCGCTGATATCGAAGATCTGCATATTGCGTTCCTGTGCCGCTTTGGTGAGCAGTTGCAGGTTGTTGGTCACGGGATTCGGGAACATTACATAAGTGTTGCCCGCGCCTACGATGGCGGCAAATACGGTATCAGAAAGGATCATGCGTCCGTCTGAGGTTTCCAGCCGTACCCGGTAGTAGTTCATCCCCGAATGAGGTGTATTATCTACGATGGTATAGCTGGTATTGCCATCCACAGGAGNGGACTGCAGGGTGTTGAAGCCATTAACGCCCAAAGTTTCCCACCAGATGGTGCGGAGGTTATACAGGCTGCCCAGGTTAAGGGNGAGCCTGACTGCGGCATCATTCTCTGCGTCTGCGAGGAGGGTGGCCACATAACAGCTCACGCCCTGGTTCTCATAATCCAGCGAGTAGCTTTTTACGCCGGCCCAGCCATCAGCATGTACCCCGCTTACCGCCAGCCAGGTGCCGCTGATGCCCTGTTTCTGTATCACTATGAAAGTATCGGTGGTGCGGGTAAAAGTGCCCAGGTAAGCGCCATTCAGCACATATACTTCATATGCGGCAGCGCCGGGAAGCGAGGGCCAGTATAGCAGTACGGAATCTGGACAATTGAAGCCCACCTGGGGCTGGGGCATGGCGGAAATAGAGAAAGCGGCGCTGGTAAAGGCGCCGTTGGCGGTTTGCATGCGCAGCCAGGCTTTGGAAAACACTTCAGGTACCGTCCAGTTCAGGCTGCCGCTTTCCAGCGGGATATCCTGTACGAGGGGCTGCCAGGTGCTGCTGTCAAGGCTATACTGGAGCGTTCCTGCGCCGGTGTAAGCGGTGCTCCAGCGTAAAGGGGCGGTGGTATTGGCGTTCAGCATGCTTTGCGGCGCAGGGTATTCCCAGCTGAAATAAGCGGCGGGGGTAAATTCATACGCTACAAAGAAGCGCTGTGAAGCGCTGCTCACCGCCCTACCGTTGATGTGTATACGAACAACGCCGGAGGGATTATCTATGGTTACCTGTTCGGTATTGTTCAGGGTATCCCTTCCACGGCGGGCTACCGCTCTAAGTGAATCTGCTGCAGGAAAGCTGCTTAATACCCAGGGATCATAACGGTTGCCGCCTGCATCTTCAACCCATAGATCCAGGTCGTTTACGAGGGCTTTGGGGGCATCTGCCGCCGCGGCGGGATCGTTCCACCCTAATGTTACTTTCAGCTGTCCGCTGCCAGCTGGTACGGTGATGGGAAAGACCTGGCTGCTGCCATTGGTGGCGTTGCCGCTAAAGAAGCGGTTCTCTGTTATTGTTTTTACGGCTTTCAGGGCGTTGACAGCGCCATAACCGCTGCTGTAATCAACATGCGGATCACCTGTATCATCCGCGCTGTTGATGAGTACTGTTTTCAGTAAGGTGGCGGCGGGGGCGCTGCCCAGCTGCTGTATATAAGCATCCTGCACCAGTGTGGCGATACCGCTGGTAAGGGCTGCGGCATTGGAAGTGCCGTCTACACCATAGGCCACCAGTTCCGGTTTTACCCTGCCGTCATAGGCAGGGCCTTTGGAGCTCAGGGCCAGTATGCCGTTCACGCCATTGGTGGCGCCGGCTACCAGTACGTTCTTGGCATGTTTATAGGTGCCGGATAGATTGGCCAGTCCGGCAATGCCATTATAGGCGCCGCTGGAGGGTGTAAGATTTCCATCGTTACCGGAAGAAAAAACATAGCAGGAGGGGTGTCCAGCTCCTGTGCCTGTTCATCATAGGCGGCCGCTTCTATGCCGTAATAGTTCTCTATGCCGGTGCCGTAAGAGTGGTTCTGCAGGCGGATACCCAGTTGCTGATAGCTGGCAGGATCATCCGGCAGCAGTTTATTATCGTTGGCAGTACTGTTAAAATCAGATGAGCTCAGCCATGCGGCAGTTGCAACGCCTTTCCCTTCCGGTCCTGTATTTCCGCCGCCGGCAATCAGTGTAGCCATGATGGTAGCATGCGCGTCCAGGGTGCCGGAGCTGATGCCAGAAGGGCGGTACCTTCCCTGCAGATCGGCATCGGCGGTATCAAACAGGTTCTCCTTGATGGATACGGTCATCTGGTTGCCCCGCAGCTGGGGATACAGTTGCTGTACGGTGCTGATGCGGTTCAGGCTCATATCATTGTTGCTGACGATCGTTTCTGTTCGCGCCTGTCTAAGCCTGTCTGCAAAGCGAACAGCTGCCTGTGCAATGAACTGCGGCCAGTCGTGTTTTCTTACGGTAACGATGGCGATGCTGCGGGAGGGTTGTCTCCGTACGTAGCACCAGCCGGGCGGCGCCAGGGAAGGATCTATGCTGGCCTGCAGGGTAATACTGTCTTTATCTTTCAGTTTGTCGAGCTGCTGCAGCAGGGATGTGCTGCTTTTCCAGTTGCTGTTGGCCGCATAAGTATAAACAACATTGCGTAATAATGCAGTATCTGTAACAGGCTGCTGCAGTATATAATGCAGGGCGCTTAACGCTTTTCTGCTGCCATGTTGCTGCAATACAGACTGACCGGGAAACACGCGAAATCTGACCAGGTAAAATCCGGATTTATTGCGATTGGCTGATACTGTGCCACTATCTGTTACAATGCCATATCGTTGTAATACTGTGTCCGTACCCGGCTGTTGCCGGGCATTGAGCTGCAGGTGAACAAACAGGAACAGCAGCGCCCATAAAGATTTTGCGAGGTTGGCTCTCATGCGGGAAATATAGATTAAAATGCGCAATAATAAAGCTACTGCAAATAGGCGGACATCCCAATTTTTTTGTGAAGGGATTAAAAAATGTTTTTTTTAAATTATGCTAATGTTGTAATATTGAAATGACAGATGAATGAACGAATAAGCGCCAAAATCTGAATTGAAAAAACAAGCAACAATCTAAATCTGGACCGTTTTAGCAGCACTAAAGAGCAACATGTCTGAGCTTTATTTCCGGTATTTTCTAATGGAAGAAAGGTGAAAAATGAATGAAAGGTGAAGTAGCAGATTTCACGTTATAACCCTTTTTACGCCAGGCCTATTACTTCCACCGGTTCCTGATGCCCTTGCTGCGCGTGTGTTACATGCGTTGTAGCCATTGTATGACCTATTATATCCTATTTAAACACAGATATACTATGCACGAGCAAATCAGATCAAGTATCCAAAACCCAAAAATCACATCTATGATCAGAAAAGTAACCCGTACACTGGCGGCATGCGTCCTGGTTGGCGCCTTGTTTACAGCCTGTCAGAAAGAGAACACCGACACCGGACAGCAGGCAGCCGCAAAGATCCCCCAGGATGTGCTGCAGCAGATCAGCAACAAAGGTTTCAGCACCGCAGACGTAAGAAAAGTAGAAGGCGGGTATCTTGTAGAAGGAGATATCCTGCTGGATGAAAAAGAGCTGGCAGCTGCTTCCAGCTCTCCCACCCTGCGCATTGCAGAAGTGGAACAGTACCGCACCAACAACCTGGTAACCCGTCTGCCGCGTACAATCACGGTACGTGTCACCGGTCTTACACAGGCGTTCATCAGCGGTACTGATCTGGCCATTCAGCGCTACAATGCACTGAACCTGAGCCTTCGCTTTCAGCGTGTAACCAGCGGCAGTGCCAACATTACCATCCAGGGGTTTTATGAAGGTCCCAGTGGTGGATTCATCACACTGGGTTCTGCCGGTTTTCCCACTTCGAGCGGTAATCCGTACAGCACCATCCGTATGAACACCCATCCGCAGGCCTATGGCAGCAATCCCAATGTAAACTATGTAGGTTCCGTGATACAGCACGAGATAGGCCATTGCATCGGTATGCGCCATACCGACTATATGAACCGTGCTTACAGCTGCGGCAGCAGCGGCGCCGGTAACGAAGGATCTGCCGGTGTAGGCGCTGTGCGTATTCCGGGTACGCCTTCAGGTCCGGACGCAGGTTCCTGGATGCTGGCCTGTTCCAATGGCGGCAACAGAACGTTTAATGCCAACGACATAATAGCGCTCAATTATTTGTATTAAAAGGTTTGAGGTTCGTTGAATGTTATTGGTTTAGTTTCGTGTAATACACTATCAGGAACCTGTAACCTTTAACGAACCTCAACTTCAAACATCAAACTAACTTACACTCATACACGATAGAGCTGCACCTGTCTGTTTCCTTCAATGCTTTACGGTAGGAGCGGAAGCCACACCAGGCGCCGGCCAGCAGTCGGCTATGGCCGGTTTTGTATTTCTCGCTGAGCAGGCTGACATAGAAAGCGTCGAACACCATGGGATGTTTCTTTACGATCTTCAGCTGGTGTTGCTGCAGCAGCTGCTCCATGGCAGCAGGAGAGAAGTGGTAGAGATGGCGGGGCACATCATAGGCTGCCCAGAAGGGGCCGTAGTGTTCCGCATCGGGGGATGTATAGTTGGGTACGGCGATCAGCAGGGCCCCGCCGGGTTTCAGTAAGGTGCGTATCTGCTGCAGGTAGGCGTGCACTTCATGGACATGCTCCAATACATGCCACATGGTGATAGCGTCAAAAGAGGCGGCGGGCAGTGAAAAGAGCTGCTCTACCGGTTGGGCATCCACGTTGTATATCTTCTTCGCATTATCACGCGCCTGCTTGTCTGGTTCAAGTCCGGTGGACTGCCACCCGTTCTGCTGCATGTAATGGAGGAAAGCGCCTGTACCAGCACCAATATCCAGCAGGGCGCCGGTCTTGAGGCCTGTAGCTGCCCTCACCCAGTTTTGCTTTGAGCGCATGGTGATCTTCCTAACGCTGTGGTATAAACGGTTAATGAGCCCTTTTTTTGTTTCTGTATGGCTGATGTATTCCTGTGACTGATAATACCGGCCAATGCGGCTGCTGCCTGGCACATTCTGTGTAAAGCGCCCGGTACAGTGGCCGCAATGCCAGATCTCAAATTCTTCACCGGATACTGTATGATCCTTTGCTGTTAGTACTTTTCTTATGTTGGACGAGCCGCATAACGGGCAACTGTTATAGTAGATCAGACGCATGCAACAAATGTAATTACGAATTTTTAATTATCTATGCTCTCCCCATACCTTCCTCAGGGTGTCTGCAATTTCCCCGAGTGTGCAAAGATTTTCTACGGCGGTTACCACTATTGGCATCAGGTTTTCTGTGGTACCGGCCTGCGTTTCCAGCTGCTGTAAAATAGCCTGTACCTGTTGTGCATCGCGTTTTGCCCGCAGCGCCTGCAGGCGTTCTGTCTGCACTTTGCGGATGCTGTCGTCTATACGGGAAATCTCCGGTGCGGTGTGTTCTTCCATGGAGAACTTGTTGACGCCTACAATGATCTTTTCCCCGTTCTCCACCTGTTGCTGGTATTTATAGGCGCTGCGCGCGATCTCGTCCTGAATGAAGCCTTGTTCAATAGCGCTTACGGCTCCGCCCATGGCGTCTATCCGGTTGATCAGTTCCCAGGCTTTGGCCTCTACCTCGTTGGTCAGCGCTTCCACGTAGTAGGAGCCTGCCAGTGGATCTACCGTATCCGCAACGCCGCTTTCATACCCGATGATCTGCTGGGTGCGCAGGGCAATACGGGCCGCATCTTCTGTAGGCAGCGACAAGGCTTCATCAAAGCCATTGGTGTGCAATGATTGCGTGCCGCCCATGGTGGCGGCCAGCGTTTGAACGGCTACCCTTACAATATTGTTATGCGGTTGCTGTGCGGTGAGGGTGCTGCCCCCTGTTTGCGTATGGAAACGCAGCATTTGTGCCTTGGCGTCTGTGGCGCCCAATGATTGGGTGATCTGCGCCCACATGCGGCGGGCCGCCCTGAACTTGGCTACTTCCTCAAACAAATGGTTATGGGCATTGAAGAAAAAGGAGAGCCGCCGGGCAAATACATTGATATCCAGTCCCTGGTCCAGTGCCGCCTTCAGATAGGCCTTGCCGTTAGCGAGTGTAAACGCCAGCTCCTGCACCGCATTGGCCCCTGCTTCCCGTATATGGTAGCCGCTGATGGAGATGGTATTCCATTTGGGCACTTCCCGGCTGCAATAGGCAAATATATCGGTGATCAGGCGCATGGAGGGCTGTGGAGGATAGATAAAGGTACCGCGGGCGGCGTATTCTTTCAGTATGTCGTTCTGGATGGTGCCCGACAATTTTTTCAGGTCTGCCCCCTGTTTTTTTGCCAGTGCAATGTACAGGGCCAGTAATATGAATGCGGTAGCGTTGATGGTCATGGAGGTGGAAATGTCTTCCAGGCGGATGCCTGCAAACAGGCGTTCCATATCTTCCAGCGAATCAATGGCTACGCCTACTTTGCCCACTTCCCCTTCCGCCATGGCATGATCAGAGTCGTAACCTATCTGGGTGGGCAGGTCAAAAGCTACGCTTAAGCCCATTACGCCCTGTTTTAAAAGATAATGGTAGCGCTGGTTGGATGCTTCTGCGGTGCTGAATCCTGCATATTGCCGCATGGTCCACAATTTATCACGGTACATAGTGGCATGTATGCCCCGTGTGTAAGGAAACTGGCCTGGCAGCTCAGTCATGGGTATCGCCTGCGTATATACCGGTTGTATCCGGATGCCTGCATCTGTTACATGTTTTTCCAGTAAACAATGTTACATAATTTTGGTGTTTTATGTGGGGTTATACGAATATGCAGATGAAAACAGATATTTGCTTAACAGCTGATAAGATATGTTTATTTACGGAATACTATTGGTTACATTAGCATTGGCCTTGCTCAGCCTGTATTTTATGTTTACAGCTTCCGGTGCACCATTGCGTTATAGCTGGTCCCGCTTGTTGCTGGCCCTGGCTTTGGGTGTATTTATATACCTGTATGGTACCTGGGTGTACCTAACGGTGAATGCCAAGTATGCGTTCGGCATTTGTTTGCTGTTATGTTTGCTGAGCGGTTTTTTCCGCAGGAGGAGCAGAACGGCCCGGGCGCCGCGTCCCTGGAAGCGGGTCCTATCCCTTTTCTGGACAGGCATGCTCGTTTGCCTTTGTATTGGCTATTTCACCGGCACTACCGGTTTAAAACAACAGAAGATAGAACTGGCTTTCCCGCTTAAAACAGGCCGCTATTTCGTATTACAGGGCGGTAAGGGGCTGCCTACCAATCTTTTTCATTTCAGCTTGCGCGGTGCTATTTATGCCATGGATATAGTAAAGCTGAACCAATGGGGTGGCAGGGCCGAAAAAGTGTTCAGCAGCCGGCTGGAAGACTATGAGATCTTCAATGATACCATTTACAGTCCTGCCAGCGGCCGTGTGCTGAGGGCGTATAGTGATAATCCTGATAACATTCCACCCAATATGGAAAGGGGGCCGCAGAACACCAACCAGGTGCCTGCTTGAAACGGACGCCGGTTATATATTCCTGGCGCACATGAAAAAGGGCAGCGTGGTAGTGCATGAAGGGCAATGGGTAGTACAGGGCCAGGCACTGGGTTGTGTAGGCAATTCAGGCTTCAGCTCTGAGCCACACCTGCATATCCAGGCCCATGCCAAAGGAAAGCCCGGTACGCCCTGGTACATGGGAGAGCCGTTGTATATTTCGTTCAATGGAAGAAGTTACCTGTTGTATGAGGTGATCAGGCCTAAACGGGTGAATATGGTGGATCGATAACTATTTCATGATCTTCTTTGCTTCCGCATTCAATATCTGCGCCGCTACTTCTGCCGGCGATTCTTCCGACTGCAGATAAACTTCCAGCAGCTGTTTATTCAGTTCTTTGGCCGGTGCATCCTGGGGCAGCTGGGAGGCTACCTGGTTAATGATGGTGATGCTTTGCTCCTTGAAGGTTTTAACGGTTTCCCAGGCGGTAGGGGATACATAGATCTGCTGGGAAATGTTATGATCAAATTCTGCCCGGATGGTGTGCACCATGGCGATCTGCATATCCACCACCGTTAGTTCCGGCTGATAGATCCGGCTCACCAGGTTTTGCGGGTTGATGCGGTCTACCAGTAATACCAACCTTTCATAGGCTTGTAACTGCAGGGGCAGTACGGCGGCGCTGGGGCCTGTATTGCCGCCTGGCAGGCCTTCATTCCCGGCGCCGTCCTGTTTGCCCGGTTTTTTGATCAGGTCTTTGATGGTCATATATACCAGCGCGATAGCGCCTATCGTAATAACAATGTACAGGAGTGTTTGACTGGAAGGCATCTTTGCTCAATAATTTTCACGCAAATATATATGGAATATATTCAATAATTATAACAGATAATTTTCAGCGGGACAATTTATCCATGACAATCGCCTGCAGTTGACAGCCAGCCGCTTTTATTGCAGTGCTTCCAGGCCTTTCCTCATCCTCTTCATACCTTCTTCCAGCTTTTCCATGGAATTGGCGTAAGAGATACGGATACAGTTATCCTGTTGAAAAGCGCTGCCGGTTACCATGGTTACATGGGCTTTGTGAAGGAGGTAGCTGCAGAGATCATCGGCATTGTTCACCGTCATGCCATCAGCCGATCTGCCGAAGAATGCGCTGACATCCGGGAACATGTAGAAAGCGCCTTCCGGTTCAATCACCTGAAGGCCGGGGATATCAGAAAGGGCTTTGTAGATAAAGCTGCGTCTTTTCCTGAATTCGTCTACCATGGCCATGGTAGGGGCCAGCTCTCCGGTAAGTGCGGTAATGGCAGCCCGCTGGGTGATGGAGCAGGTAGCGGAGGTGAACTGGCTCTGGATTTTGTCTGCCGCTTTGGCTACTGCTGCAGGAGCCGCCAGGTAGCCCAGGCGCCAGCCGGTCATGGCAAAGCCTTTGCTCAAACCGTTGATGATGATGGTACGTTCTTTCAGGTCGCCGAATTGGGCAATGCTTTCATGCTTGCCTACGTAGTTGATATATTCGTAGATCTCGTCTGCAATAATGTAGATCTCAGGGTGTTTCATGAACACGGCGGCCAGGGCTTCCAGTTCAGCTTTTGAATACACCGCCCCGGTAGGGTTGCAGGGGCTGGAGAACATGAACAGCCTGGTTTTAGGTGTGATGGCCGCTTCCAGTTGCGCTGGCGTGATCTTGTATTTGTTCCGGATGCTGCAGGGCACAAACACGATCTCTCCCTGGCAGAGTTTTACCAGCTCTGAGTAGGTTACCCAGTAGGGGGTGGGGATGATCACTTCATCGCCGGGGTCTACTATGCTCAGTACTGCGTTGGCAATGCTTTGTTTGGCGCCGGTAGATACGATGATCTGTTCCGGTGTATAATCCAGGTTATTATCTCTTTTCAGCTTGTGTGTTACCGCCTGTCGCAGATCTGCAGTAACCGGCTACGGGGGTATAATGCGTATAGCCTTCGTCTATAGCCTTTTTGGCTGCATCTTTAATATGGGCGGGTGTATCAAAGTCAGGTTCCCCAATGCTCAGATCTACAATATCGATGCCCTGTGCTTTCAGTTCCCGGCTCAGTTTCGCCATTTTGATCGTTTCCGGCTCGGATATGCGTGATAGTCTTTCTGCGAGTTGTGTCATAGAATAAAGAAGGATTGACCTGGGCAAACCTACAGTAAAAAACTGAAAGTGGATAGCACAATGTATTTTATTGCCGGATAAAACAGATCGGGCTGAACATATGTTCAGCCCGATCTGTTTGTATACTTTTTTAGTTGTGTGGCTTAGAAGTAGCTGATCACGTTGTTCACCGCAGGTGCATTATCGCCTGTTGCGCCTCTCAGGCCGATATAGTAGATCGTGTATACGCCACCTGTCTGGAAGCTCCATTTGGGGCTGGTGGTTTCAGCCAGTACGGAGTCCTGGCCGGCTACTTTCACGGTCAGCTTGGAGGTACCGAAATTGCCGGGGTTCAGTGCCGTAAAATCGCTTCTGAGCTGGTTGCCGTCATAATAGTGGCTGCTGTCTATTTTTTTACCGTCGAGGTAGAAGTCTACCGGGCCTGAATTAGGGCTCAGCTGGTAGAAACGTACATTCAGCTTGGAACCATCGGCATTGGTAAAGTCGTTCCGCACGGCCCTGAACTGGGGCTGTTCGCCATACATCACTATTGTATAGATCTGCAAAGAATCGAATGTTGCGACAATGGAACCTAAAGTGCTGTCTGCACCGCCTTTTTTGAAGATAAATTCCTGGGTGCCCCGGAAAGTATAATAATCGGAATACTGGCCGATCTTGAAGGGTGCATTGGTGGTGAGCTTCGTACCATTGTTATAGATATCAATGCCGGGGGCATAGGTAGAAGCGTTTAAAAACACATAGTTCACTTTGGGTCTTGAAGGTTCAGGATTGTCTGATTTCAGACAGGCGCTAAACCCGGTAACAGTTAAAGCAAGGGCGGCTGCTGCCCATAAACGGTACTTTTTAGTCCTCATCACACGGTTTTTTATTTGATTTGATTATAAGTGTTAGCAAGTTTATTGGTTGACGGCTCTTCTGTATATATCAGTTTAAAACGTGAAAGGTCGGGCCTGTGTTGTCGTTTTCGCTGCAATTCATACTCGTACAATAATTTTCCCAATGTCTTCATAAAAGGTTTCCCGATGTCGTTGTAATTATACCGTTCGCCTATGATGCCGTCTTTATTTACATATACTGTTGCCGAAACCATGAATTCCACCTGGTTGGCGAAGTCCGCAATATATGCCACATCCGTTAAAAATCCATAAGCCCATCCGGGTTTATTGAAAATGCGGATGCCGGGCGGTATCTGCAGGTGCCTGTCGCCTCCGAACAACAGGAATTTTACATATGCCGGGTAAAATTCTGCCGTGTCGTAAGCGGGGTAAGCTGCTTCTGCAGGCAGCTGTGACATGCACCTGTACAGAAATTCATAGTCGTCGTCAGTTAAACGGAAACGCCGTTCTTTTGTTACACTTTCCGGAAAAATTATGCTTCTCAGCAGCCTGTGTGCTTCTTCCAGGGGTAGCCGGTTGCGTTCAGAAAAATCCATGGGCCTGTTTACCAGTTCCCGGCGCCTGTTGTAATATGCCTTTCCGGCGCTATCGTGGCGGGGGCTGAAGGTGAGCCGGCTGTAACGGGGGGGCTGTGTATACAGCACCCGTCCCTGGTCTTCGAACCTGACGGCATTGGTATGTCGTTCTTTTTCAGCTTCCAGCCACATCCCGGTACGGTGCCTGATCTGTGCGCCCCGGAAGCCTTTTTGCCGGAGGCGCTGATTGATCTCCTCCTGGCCCAGGAACTCATATAAACGGTTGAAGGCATCATTATCGCTCACCAGCAGGATCTTTTTAATATAATGGGCAATGCTGGGCAGTCCGTTTGGCGCGGTGGTATCGCGTTGTACGGCGGGGGTAATGCCTGCCAGGCTGTCTGAGAACATGGGGGTGTTGCGGCTAAGTCCTTCTATGTGAAGGTCATTCAGCTTTTCAAGGGCCAGGGCGGCGCCTGCCAGTTTTACGGTAGAAGCGGGGTAGAAGTATCGCCCCGCATCCACCCGGTAGCGGTAATCGCGGAAATGAGGGCGGTTCTGTGCATCCCGGTCTATACGGGTGTACATGATCTGCAGATGATAGGCGTCGGGGTCGGCAAAAACGGGGCCCAGCATGGCTGCATGTGCGTTCAGGAAGGTATCCAGAAAATTATCTGTAGCAGGATAACGGCGGGTTTGCATATATTTGTCGGTGTTGCAGGCAGATAGCAATATCAACCAAATTATGAAATAGCGCATATTCGTCAGATTGGATAAAAAAATAGCACAAAAGGCCCATTCTCGGTAAGGCTTTAATATATCAATTTAAATTCTATCTTTGCAACTCTTAAAAAAAATTTATAAACCCGAAAGTATATGCAATTAAAGGGACTGGTTAGAGTTTTTGCGGGCGCGCTTATCCTGATATCGCTGTACCAATTGTCCTTTACGTTCCTGGTACGTAACTACGATAAGAAGGTGGCATTGCAGGCAAAAAACGATGTGACCAAGCAAAATCCTACACCTGAGCAAAAATATCCGGGCAACAAAGAGCAGCAGGCTTTTTACCAGGATACACTGAACGATCTCGTTAAGTTAAGAAGGCAGGAAATCCTGGACAGCGTTGGCAATAAGCAGATTGCCGGCTTTCCGTGGTATACTACCTATACCAAAGCAAAGGAAAAAGAGCTGAACCTGGGTCTTGACCTACAGGGTGGTATGAACGTAGTGCTCGAAGTGAGTGTTGAAGACGTTATCCGTGCGCTGAGCAATAATTCCAAGGATCCCGCCTTTAACAAGGCCCTGGAGCTGGCAAAACAGCGTAAAAAGACCAGCCAATCCGATTTCGTGTCCCTTTTCGGAGCGGCTTATGAAGAAGTACAGCCCAGTGGCCGTTTGTCTGCTATCTTCGGTAACGCTAACCAGAAAGACATCAATTTTAATTCAACTAACCAGCAGGTGCTCAACGTGATCCGCGGTGAGGCCGGGGCTGCTATCAAGAATACCTACCTGGTACTGCAGAAACGTATTGACAAGTTCGGCGTTGCGCAGCCTAATATCAGCCTGGACGCCAATAAGGGGATCATCTCCGTGGAACTGGCAGGGGTTGACAACCCGGACAGGGTAAGAAGATACCTGCAGGCCAGCGCCAACCTGGAATTCCGGGAAACCTACCGTAACCAGGAATTTGCCAGCGAAGTGCTCCAGCCCATGAACGAGGCCCTGAAGGCTGCCCTGGGCGGTAAAGCCGGCGTAGATTCCGCAACGGATGCTGCCGTTCTTGCTGCCGCCGCTGCCGATACTGCTGCCAAAGCAACATCAGACACTTCACAGACCGGCAGTCTGGCCAGCTACCTGTCAGACAGCGCTAAAGGCAAAAAGGCCGATTCTGCTAAAACCCAGCAGGAACTGCAGGCCGAATTTGCCAAAACCAACCCGCTTTTCACCGTACTGTATCCTAACATTTCCAGGGATGGCCAACTCCAGATCGGCCCCGTGGTAGGTTTTATACAGCCTAAAGATACCGCAACCTTCCACCGCTACCTGCGCATACCCGCTGTAAAGAGCGTACTGCCTAAAGATGTGGTGTTTGTATACGGACAGGAAAACAGGGAAGACAGGAACGCTGCCGTTCCGGTGTATGCCATCAAAGTGAACCCTACCAATCCCGAGCCTGAAGTGAGCGGTACAACCGTGATAGACGCCCGCCAGGACTATGATCAGAACGGTTCTCCCGAGGTGAGCATGACCATGGACAACGAAGGCGCCCGGAAGTGGAGGAAAATGACCGGCAGGCTGGCTCCCGCCAACCCGAGCGACGAAAGAACCCTTAACTTCGTAGCGGTGGTGCTGGACAATATCGTGTATTCCGCTCCTTCCATCCGCGGGGAGATCCCCGGAGGACGTTCTTCTATCAGCGGTAGCTTTACCGTGGAAGAAGCAACGGATCTGGCTAATATCCTGAAATCAGGTAAAATGCCTGCTCCTGCCCGTATCGTGCAGGAACAGATCGTAGGTCCCACCCTCGGTGCTGAATCTATCGCTGCCGGCGCTAAATCATTCGCTATCTCTTTTGCTATCATATTCATATTGATGCTGGTATACTACAACACGGGTGGTTGGGTAGCCAATATCGCACTGATCCTTAACCTGCTGTTCACCGTTGGTATCCTGGCTTCCCTGGGCGCTACGCTCACTATGCCTGGTATCGCCGGTCTGGTATTGACCATCGGTATGGCTGTGGATACGAATGTGATCATATTTGAAAGGATCAAGGATGAGCTGAGCCGGGGTAAATCGTACCAGCAGGCGATAGAAGACGGTTACAAACGTTCTTATGCGCCTGTGCTGGATGGTCACATTACCTCGCTGCTGACCGCTGTCATCCTGTTCTATTTCGGTTTAGGTCCTGTACTGGGCTTTGCCACTACCCAGATCATCGGTCTGTTATTGTCCCTGTTCTGCGGTATCCTGGTATCCCGTATGGTTACTGACTGGTGGACTAACAAGAAAAGGCACTTTGAATATTTTACGCCTGTTTCCCGCCGCATCTTCAAGCACGCTAATTTCGATTTCGTAGGAAAAAGGAAGATCGCGTACGCTATCTCTGCTGTGGTAATGGTGATGGGTGTAGCATCTTTCTTCCATGGCTTCAACCACGGTATCGACTTTTCCGGTGGCCGTAGCTTTACCATCCGCTTTGAAAAGCCCGTGAACGAGGGTGAAGTGCGTCAGGAGCTTCAACGCGTGTTTGGCTCTGAGCCTTATGTGAAGACGATCGGTGGCAGCAACAACCAGCTGAACATCACCACTGCCTATAAAGTAGACGAGCAAGGTATAGAAGTTGACAAGGAAGTAACACAGAAACTCTTCGATGGCCTGAAGAAATACTACGAGGCCGGTGTAAACTATGATAATTTTGTAAACCGCTATATTGTTGGTTCACAAACCGTATCGCCCACCATCTCCGACGATCTTCGTGCAGGCGCGATTAAAGCTACTGTGCTCTCCCTGATAGTGATCTTCCTGTACATACTGCTCCGCTTCAGCAAATGGCAATATTCTATCGGTACTGTCTTCTCGCTGTTGCACGACGTACTGGTTACGCTGGCGGTATTCTCTTTCTGTAAGGACATTGTGCCTTTCACCCTGGAGATTGACCAGCACTTTATTGCGGCTATCCTGACAGTGATCGGTTTCTCTATGAACGATACCGTGATCGTGTTTGACCGTATCCGCGAATACTTCCGCGAGAACAAGGGTGCAGACAGGGACAGCACTATCAACAAAGCCATCAATGTTACGCTGAGCCGTACCATTATGACTTCATTGACCGTGTTCCTGACTATCCTGATCCTCTTCGTGTTTGGCGGTGAGGTAACCCGTGGTTTTGCTTTTGCAATGCTGATCGGTGTGCTGACCGGTACTTACTCTTCCATCTTTGTAGCTGCACCTGTACTGGTGGACTTCGACCGGAATAACCAGCTGGCTAATGAAGGGGAGGCGATACCTGCCAAAAAGGTTACGCCGCCTGCTGCAGCCACAACGGTTAAGAAATAGTGTTCAATTAAATGTTTGATAAGAAAAAAGGTCCGGCTTCGTTCCGGACCTTTTCTTTTGGGTAGGAATGCAGCAATACGCTTGTTTCCGTCCGTAAAAGAATGGTTCTTGACTATGAAATATAAAAGATGCGCGGATGTATTTACCGCGGCTGCCTCCGAATTTGTCTCTTAGCCCGTGGATGGCTTTCATCACTTCACCAACGCCTTCAGTAATCCCTTATCCAACTCGCCGTCATCCCCCACAAATCCAAACCCTTTGCTCTTATAATTCCAGTTACTCCAGGCAATGCCATTCTTCTCCAACACTTTCCTTACATCCTTGTACCAGCGCAACCTGTCCTTTCTGGGTACTGTATTCAGGCATCCCCATTCCCCGCAGTAAAGCGGTAACTGTAGTTTCTTTGCGAGTTGTATGGCAGGCTGCATCTGCGCTTCCATGAGCGCTGTATTATAGGGCTGGTCGCTGCCCGGCAGCAGGTTCCGGATAGAGGCAGGCAGGGCGTCCAGTTCTTTTTGGGTAATAGTAGGGCCCGGATAATGTACAGGCCCATCATAATCCCGTATTTTGGTCCAGCTGGCCATATGGTGTGTGAGGTAGAAGGGGTTATAATAGTGGAAACTGAGCATGATATGCTTATCATGCTCCGGCACTTTCAGTGCTGCAAAGGTGTTGACAGACTGCCATTTGTTGCTTCCTATAATGATCACCCGCTCGGGTTCTTTTTCGCGGATCACCTGTATGCCACGGGCCAGCAGCTCATTCCACTGTTCGGCGCTGTCTGCAACGGGCTCGTTCATCAGTTCATAGGCCAGCATAGTAACAGGATATCTTTTCAGTTCCGCGCTCAGCTCACGCCAGCATTGCAGGAAGCGTTCCTGTGCCTCGGGCTTTGTCCACAGTGGCTTTTCACGGGCATTGAAGTGATGGCTGCGCAGGATGTGCAGGTCTACTACGGCACTCAGGCGGTGCAGGTAGCACCATTGTAACGCATCGTGTAAGAGCTGAAAGCCCTCTTTTACTGGTTGATTCTTTTCATTCCATAATTGCTCTTCATCTACCGGTATACGGATATGATCAAAGCCATGGGATGCAATGGCCTTCACTATCTTTTTCTGTAAAAAAGGCTGCCCGGTCTTTTCCCCGCCGTGTGCTCTGCGACAACCAGTGGCTGATATTCGTGCCCCGTTTCAGACGGAAGCTGGCGGGCTGACCATTGTTTTCCTGCGCCAGCAGGCCCTGGGGAACAACAGCGGTTATTGCCAGCAAAAACACAGCAAAGTATAAGATGGCTTTTCTGCGTATCATAGGGAGTATTTAGTGCTTATAATTTACCTCAATTTAGCTAAACAGGAAAGCGATATCCTCTTCTGTCAGCTTTTTCATGAACCCGGTCTCTTCACTGATCAGGTCATCTGCGATCATCTGTTTCCGTTGCTGCAGGGCCAGTATCTTTTCTTCTACAGAGTCTTTACAGATCATCTTGTAGGCAAATACCTTGTTCTGTTGCCCGATGCGGTGTGTACGGTCTATGGCCTGCTGTTCTGCGGCCGGGTTCCACCATGGGTCTACCAGATATACGTAATCGGCGGCGGTAAGGGTTAACCCTACGCCACCTGCTTTCAGGCTGATCAGGAATACCCGCTGGCTTTCGTCCTGCTGGAAGCGGGCCACCAGTTCCTGCCGGGTTTCTGCCTTGGTGCCGCCATCCAGGTAAAGGAAGGGGATGCCTGCGGCGTTCATTGCCTGGGAGATCAACTGTAGCATGCCGGTGAATTGTGAGAATACCAGCACTTTATGCGTACCTGTATTGTCAACGATCTCCCGCATCAGCTCATCCAGTTTTACAGCGCTGGTAATACCGCCGGCCTGTTCTCCAATGAGTTGGGGGGCATTACACACCTGTCGCAATCGGGTGAGGCCTTCCAGGATGTAGATGGCGCTGGCAGCCAGGCCCTCTTCCTGTATCCTGTTCATGAGCTTTTCTTTGTAAAGTGCCTTTACCTGGTTGTACACCTGGCGTTGTTCATCGCCCATTTCGCACCACATGATGATCTCCGTTTTATCGGGCAGGTCTTTGGCGATCTGCTCCTTGGTACGCCGCAGCATAAAGGGATAGATCATCTTCCGCAGATCAGCCGCTTTACTGCCATCGGCATATTTGTCGATCGGCATGGCGAACTCTGTTCTGAAGAAGTGCTGGTTGCCTAGCAGTCCGGGGTTGGCAAAGTTCATCTGTGCGTACAGGTCCATGGTGTTGTTCTGGATAGGCGTACCACTCAGTATCAGCCGGTTGCGGCATTGCAGTACCTGCAGCGCGCGGGTAGTGAGTGAAGCCGGATTCTTGATCACCTGGCTTTCATCCAGCACCACATAGCCGAATACAAAGCGGGAAAAGGCCGCTGCATCACTGCGCACCGTACCGTAACTGGTGATGATCAGCTGTTGCTGCCGCCATTCCTGTTCGTTGAAACTTCTGCCCGGGCCATGATAGATGGTATAGCGCATGCCCGGCGCAAACTTCTGCAGTTCGCTTTCCCAGTTATAGATGAGCGAGGTGGGGCATACCACCAGCTGTGTTTCACCGGGATATTTTTCACATACATGTTGTAAAAAGGTGATGGTCTGCAAGGTTTTACCGAGCCCCATATCATCTGCCAGGCAGCCGCCCCACTGCATTTCATCCAGGAGGCACATCCACTCAAAGCCCGCCTTCTGGTAATCGCGCAGCTGTGCCTGTATGGCAGCGGGTACAGGGAAATGTTGCTGCTGCAGGCGTTCCCATTTCTGCCGTACGCTTTCCCTGGCGGTAGTTTCCGGCGCATCCAGTACTTCCTGTAAGAGGGTGAAGTGCAGGCTGGAGAGCCGCAGCTGGTCTTTCTGTACCTGGCCCAGTTTCCACAGCAGGGCGTATTTCTGCTGCCAGTCTTCCGGAATAACGCCGATGGTGCCGTCTTTTAACAGCAGGTGCGGCTGCCGGTGCAGCAGGGCTTTTTGTATATCACTCAACGGCACTTCCAGTTCGCCGTACTTTACTTTTACGTTGAGGTCCAGCCAGTCTTTACCGTCATTGCGCCAGCGTATATCCATGACGGGTATATTGGTGTTGTAGCGGAAATGCTTCAGCTCATCCATCCCGTATACGCCAATGTTACGGTCCGTCAGTTTGCGGTAGCATTTCACCAGCCACTGGCTTTTTTCTGCTTCTGCAAAAGAGAGGTAGAAGTAATCATTACGCTGCTGGGCAAAACGGGGATGCAGTCCACGCACAAAAGCCGTCATATCTTTTTCAATTTCCAGGTGGCGTTTGATCTCGTACTGCACATCGCCTTCGGTGATCCATACCACGGGCGAGGCCGAAGCATCCAGCGTAAAGCGGTCGTACTGCCACTGTATGCGCAGCATGAGGAAGGCGTTGTTCAGCTCACTCAGCCATATATTACATTGTGGCGGTGTATCTATCTCTTCTTTGGTAAGCAGTATGTTCTTGTTAACGGGATAGCCTGCTGCCAGCGCGGTTAAGGTATGCTGCAGGAAAGCGCCTTCCTGACCTCCCGGCACATCCATGTATCCTGCCGGAAACTGTTGCAGTGTTTGTGCATCGGCAGGGGAGAGGATGAACAGTTCACCCCGGCTGCGTAGCAGGAAGCCGTATTGTTCAAACTCAGACAAGGGCCAGGCCTGCCCGTTGATGGTAACAAAGGCCAGCAGCCGTAGCTGGCCGCTTTCTGTGCGCACCAGCTCAAAGGATAATAACGGCGTATAATTATTGACGGTAACCGGTCGTATCTTCTTTTCCAGCGAGCTTTCTGTTACCTGGCAGTACCAGGGCAGGAGGGGTGTGAGCGGCCGCAATTGCTGCAGGGTATGATACAGGTATTGCTGCATTCCTTCCTGTACAAATTGCTGGAGGGTCTGGTGTTTCACCGGAGCTGCCAGGAATTTTTCTTTCAGCTGCAGTTCCTTATGCACCATTGCTTCCTGGGTGCAGGGCAGCAGCAGGTGTTGTACGCCCGCGGGTAATGTATTGAATATGGAAAGCGATTTCTTATCGTTCAGCGGCATGCGTTGGCACTTACGCTCGTCATTCACCATCTTTATCAGTGCCGCGCTGATTTTCAGCGCCGGTGTAGCAGCATTGTCCAGTTCGAGCAGCAATACCGGCGTTACTGCCTGTTTGCCTGCACCTTCTGTAATGATAATGGTTTTTCCTGTAGGATCTTTTTTACCTGTAGCCATGGTTTTTTCTGTATACACTCCAATCACTAGCAGCTAGCGGCTAATAACCAACAGTTCTTCATGTAATCTGAGCACCTGCGGTATTACCATCTGCTGCTCATCGTTATAAATAATGTAATCGCACAAACGCATTTTGACGGTTTCGTCCATCTGTTTGTACATCCGTGCCAGTATATCATTGCGGCTGGCCTTATCGCGGTGCATGGCGCGCTGCAGCCGCAATGGCTGGGGGGCAGATACGCCGATGATCTTGTCAAGGTAGTGAAAGGCTTCTGATTCAAACAATAGCGCAGCTTCTTTCAGTACATAGGGCGCCTGCTGCCGCGATGCCCAGGCTTCAGCATCGCGGATGGTGGCGGGGTGTACCAGTGAGTTCAGCAGCTGCAGTTTATCCTGGTCATTGAATACGATATTCCCTAAACGCTGCCGGTTTAGCAGGTCCTGGCTGTCGTAGATGTCAGATCCGAAATGATGTTTCACCTGTTCTTTCAGATCGGGGTCCCTGTTCATGATATCTTTTGCCATGGTATCAGCATAATACACAGGGATGCCCAGTAGCTCGAATATGCGGCAGACGGTTGTTTTTCCGGAACCGATGCCGCCGGTGATTCCTACTTTTAACATGCCGCCAAGATACTAAAGTTTGAGGTTTGAAGTTTGGCGTTTGAGGTTTGTCAGATGTTTGAAGTTGAGAAGGAGTGGTCAGTGTTCAAAGAAAAGTCCCGCCCGGCTAACCGGAACGGGACAACTATCTTATTAGTTTAGAGGGCCTGAAGACCTGACTTTTCACTTTTAACGAACGTCAGACTTCAAACCTCAAACTTTTTTATTTTTTCTCGTCTGTTTTCTGATGCGCTTGGGTATACTCCATGCTTACAGCAGAGCGCTCAATGGTAAAGAAGGTGCCGGGGCTTACTTCCAGCTGCAGGGTGTTATCTGCATTGATCTTCTTTATTTTACCATGGATACCGGCAATGGTAACAATCTTATCGCCTTCGCGGAGGCCTTCGCCGAATTGCTTCTGCAATTTGGCCTTTTTAGTCTGCGGACGTATCATAAATAGCCACATTACTACTATCATACCGGCGAAGAACAGTAAAGACACCATGGGAGAACCGCCACCCTGGCCGCCCTGCGGTGATGCCATCAATAAAATGTTCAGCATGTTCATGTTGTAAATCGTATTATTAGTTGTTAGTTAGCTTTTTTTATCGTGCACTGGATCTTTGGTCCCTGTATAAAGGGAGGATCCGTATTAGCTTTGATACTGATCTCCTTTTCAGTATATCCTTCCTTTCCGTGACTGTCAAACACCACTTTCAGGTAACCGCTTTCGCCCGGCTTAACAGGTTCTTTAGGCCACTCCGGAACGGTGCAACCGCAGCTGGAAACCGCGTTTTGGATCAGCAGGTCCTTCTTACCGGTATTGGTGAACTTGAAGGCATATTCCACTTTTTCTCCCTGGGTGATCTCCCCGAAATTGTGAACGGTCTGTTCAAAGGTCATTTCGGGAGCGCCCTGTACGGTATCGCCGGGTGTGCCGGCGGCAATAGTGGCCTGGTTTTCTTTCGCAGCTTGTGTGTTACAGGCTGTGGCCAGTAAACCTGTGCAGACAAGGATGTAGAAGAGTTGTTTCATAGTGCGTCCCGCAAAAGTATATTATTTTTTTGTACGGTCGGTTTTCTGTATCTGCTGTGCCTGTTCAAGATCTTTCAGGATGTTGTCCAGGATGCCGTTGACAAACTGGCCGCTTTGCGGCGTGCTGTAGGTCTTGGCCAGGTCTATATATTCGTTGATAGTCACTTTGGTAGGGATGGTGGGAAAGTAGAGGAACTCGCATACGCCCATTTCCATCAGCAGCATGTCTACCGCTGCAATACGCTCAGGGTCCCAGTTCTGCAGCTTGGGCTTGATCAGTTCAAGGCAGTATTCTTTCTTATCGATCACGGTGAGCAGCAGTTCGCGGGAGTATTCCAGCTTTTCCTGGCTGATCAGCTGCAGGAAGTTAAAGAGGTGCGGTTTGTTAAGGTAATTGTTGATCAGGATGGTCATCATCTCTGCATCATCTCCCCAGTGCAGGAAGTTATCTTCCATATGCTGAACAAACAGTTCATTGGTGATCAGCACATTTTTATAGAGGTATTCCACGATCTCCTTTTCGGCAGCTTTGGAGCGGGAAGGTTCTTTAATATAGTTTTTATAAATATCTGTAGCGGTCAGGCTGTTGTATATTTTGCGGATCAGTTCCTGGTCAGGCAGGTGTTTCATTTTCCACAGGTCCAGATTAGCCTGGAAGCCCCTGTCGTTGCTGATCTGTTCGAGGAACTCGTTCCCGGCTATTTTGGTATTTACGTTCAGGTCTTCTGCAGTAGGCAGGTGTTTGGATGCACGGGCCTGGGAGTCTATCTCCGCGTATTGCGCCACCCGTACCAGGGAGTAGAGTAAGTAAGTAAAGATCTGGCAGGTTTGGTCCAGCTTATCTTTTAACAGGCTGGTGGCCGTACCTGGTTTAATGTTTCCTGGCTCCATTGTTTCCAGGGCGTAAAGGGTTTGCATAACCTTTACCCGGATGTTTCTTCTACTGATCATCTTTCTATATCTATCTAAAACAAGAACTAATAAGGGCGCAAAGCTAGTCAATAAAAGTCAAATTACCCGACCCGTGGGCAACTAATTGGCAGGTGGCAGCGGCAACCGGCGTCTGGCAGTATTGGGCAGGCGCCCACGACAGCTGTTTACTGTCATTTTTTGGGGTGGAAACTGAAAAATTGACATTTATGTCAGTGGTTCCCTATCTTTGCCGTCCTGGCAGACTGAAAATTTGACCAGAACCACCCATTGGCATAATTCTCGTGGGCCGATCATGCGCTTGATTTTACTTTCGTTACAAACAATTTTTTAAAAATTAAATACTATGGCTAAGAATTTAAGTATTAAACCTTTAGCTGACAGGGTGATCGTGAAACCTGCAGCCGCTGAAGAAAAGACCGCCGGTGGCATCATTATTCCCGACACTGCAAAAGAGAAACCACAGAGAGGTACCGTTGTAGCAGCTGGTCCTGGTAAAAAGGACGAGCCTGTGACAGTGAAAGTTGGCGATACCGTACTGTATGGCAAATACTCCGGCACTGAGATCAGCTTCGAAGGCGATGATTACTTAATTATGCGTGAATCAGACATTTTAGCGATTGTTTAAAACAGCCATTAGCATTTAGCTGCAGTGATTAGCCCTGCTAAAGCTGACAGCCGATCGCTAAGTGCTTACCCAAAACATTCCACACTCAAATCTTTAAAATTATTAACTATTATGGCAAAACAAATATTCTTTAACACCGATGCCCGCAACAAGATGAAGAAGGGCGTTGACATCCTGGCCGATGCAGTGAAAGTGACCCTGGGTCCCAAAGGCCGCAACGTTGTTATCGAAAAGAAATTTGGCGCTCCTGGTGTAACCAAGGATGGTGTTACTGTTGCTAAAGAGATAGAACTGGAAGATCCCATCGAGAACATGGGCGCCCAGATGGTGAAGGAAGTAGCTTCCAAAACTGCTGACGTAGCAGGTGATGGTACTACTACTGCTACCGTTCTGGCTCAGTCTATCATCGGCGAAGGCTTAAAGAACGTAGCTGCCGGTGCTAACCCTATGGACCTGAAACGCGGTATTGACAAAGCCGTGAAAGCTGTAGTGGAAAACCTGAGGAAACAGTCTGAAAAGGTAGGTAACGATACCAAGAAAATAGAGCAGGTTGCTGCTATCTCTGCTAACAACGACGCAGAGATCGGTAAACTGATCGCTGAAGCAATGAATAAAGTGACCAAAGATGGTGTGATCACTGTAGAAGAAGCAAAAGGCACTGACACTACTGTAGAAGTAGTAGAAGGTATGCAGTTTGACCGTGGTTACCTGTCTGCTTACTTTATCACCAACAGCGAAAAAATGCAGGTTGAACTGCAGAATCCTTACATCCTGATCTACGACAAGAAGATCAGCGCCATGAAAGACATCCTGCACATCCTGGAGAAAGTGGCACAGCAAGGCGCACCCCTGCTGATCATCTCTGAAGACCTGGAAGGCGAAGCACTGGCTACCCTCGTAGTGAACAAACTGCGCGGTACTTTGAAAGTAGCTGCTGTAAAAGCTCCGGGCTTTGGCGACAGAAGGAAGGAAATGCTGACAGACATCGCTACCCTTACCGGTGGTATCGTGATCAGCGAAGACCAGGGTTACAAACTGGAGAACGCTGACCTCAGCTACCTGGGTAAAGCCGAGTCTGTAACCATCGATAAAGACAACACTACCGTAGTAGGTGGTAAAGGTGAGAAGAAAGATATCGAAGCCCGCATCTCCCAGATCAAGGCCCAGATAGAAGTAACTACTTCTGACTACGACCGCGAAAAATTACAGGAACGCCTGGCTAAACTGAGCGGTGGTGTAGCTGTACTGTACGTTGGTGCTGCTACCGAAGTGGAAATGAAAGAGAAGAAAGATCGCGTTGACGATGCCCTGCACGCTACCCGCGCTGCCGTTGAAGAAGGTATCGTAGCTGGTGGCGGTGTAGCTTACATCCGCGCTATCGAAGGCCTGGACAAACTGAAAGGCGACAACAACGACGAACAGACTGGTATTGCCATCATCAAACGCGCTATCGAAGAGCCCTTGCGTCAGATCACCGCTAACGCCGGTATCGAAGGTTCTATCGTAGTTCAGAAAGTAAAAGAAGGTAAAGCTGACTTCGGTTTCAATGCCCGCACAGAGTCTTACGAGAACCTGATCGCTGCCGGTGTTATTGACCCGACTAAAGTTAGCCGCATTGCCCTGGAAAATGCCGCTTCTATCGCTGGCATGCTCCTGACAACAGAATGCGTAGTTGCCGACAAACCCGAGCCTAAATCTGCTGCTCCTGCTATGCCGGGCGGCCACGGTATGGGTATGGATTATTAATATCCTCTTTCCGGATAAATTTTACAGCTCCGGTCCCCTCTCGGGACCGGAGTTTTTATTGTAACTTTCTTCCGGACTACCGCGTTTAATGATCATGAAGCAGGTTTTACAAGCTATTCTTTCGTTATTCCTGGGCCTGATACTGTTCAGCGCCTGCGCCAAAAAGGATAATGTTACGCTTCTTGAAGATGCGGGTACTTTTGCGGATGACCAGATCGAACAATACCTCCGTTCTCATAACATTAACGCCACACGCGACCTTACCGGGCTTTACTACCAAATACTGGACCCGGGAGACAGCGTGCACTACATGTTATCCATGGATAACATTCCCACCATTATCTATACCCGCCGCCTGCTGAACGATAAACTGGTAGACGTTTCCCTTGCTCCCACTAATTTTAATAACCGCCCCCTGAAAGACCATATTGCCGGCTGGCAGATTGGTCTGCAGAAGATCGCCAAAGGCGGTAAGATCCTGCTCATCATCCCGCCCAGCCTGGGCTTTGGTAATGTGAAAGTGGATGATAAGATACCTGCCAACTCCGTCCTGGTGTGCGAATTAACACTGGTGGACTTCAAATAGTACGTGGCCTATTTTTCCCTACCTTTGGGAATTAAACACCAGAACAGTGGCACACGAATGCATCTCCGTTTTTGATATCTTTAAGATTGGCGTAGGTCCCTCCAGCTCTCATACCCTTGGCCCATGGCGTGCCGCATTGCGCTTTTTAAAGGAACTGGAAGCAGGCGGGCGCCTGCATGAAGTAGAAAAAGTAAGCGTGCTGCTGTATGGCTCCCTGGCCAAAACAGGCCACGGCCACGGCACCGATATCGCCGTGCAGCTGGGCCTCTCCGGCGATGATCCCGTTACTTTTGATGTAAACCGCATCAACGCCAAGATCGGCGATATCAGGCGCATGAAGAGGCTGCAGCTGAACAAACACCATGAAATAGATTTTGCTCCCACCGAAGATATTGCGTTCCTCTACGACGAAACATTGCCCTACCATCCCAATGCGCTGACCTTCCTGGTAAGCTTTGCAGGTGGCGATCAGACGGCTGTTACCTACTATTCTACCGGCGGCGGCTTTGTTGTAAAGGAAGGAGAGCAGGCTGGCGGCGCCGCCAATGCAGGCGTAGATCTTCCATTCCCCGTAGATACTGCCCGGCAGCTGCTGCAATGGTGCATCAAAACGGGCTTCTCCATATCTGAACTGGTGATGGAGAATGAACAGGCCTGGCGCTCTGAAGCCGCTACCAAAGAAGGAGTGCTGCAGATCTGGCAGGTAATGCGCGACTGTATTTACCGCGGCTGCCATACCAATGGCGAACTGCCCGGAGGCCTGAAAGTGGCCCGCCGCGCCGCCGCATTGAATAAGAAACTGCTGCAGGGCCGTGGTTACCAGGACTTTGACAGCTGGATAGCAGCCATCCGCGGCGGGGGTAACCACTTTGCCTATACGCTGGACTGGGTCAGCTGTTTTGCGCTGGCCGTAAATGAGGAGAATGCTTCCTTTGGCCGTGTGGTAACCGCGCCTACCAATGGTGCAGCGGGCGTTATCCCGGCTGTGCTGCAATACTATATTACTTTCTGCAATGGCTATCAGCCTGCCCGGATCATCCAGTTCCTGCTCACCGCATCAGAGATCGGCAGCATCTTTAAAAAGCGCTCTACCATCTCTGCCGCTATGGGCGGATGCCAGGCGGAAATAGGCGTATCCTCTGCCATGGCGGCGGCTGCGCTGACCGAATGTATGGGCGGCTCACAACGCCAGGTGCTGATGGCAGCCGAAATAGCGATGGAACACCACCTGGGTCTTACCTGCGACCCCATCGGCGGACTGGTGCAGGTGCCCTGCATTGAAAGGAACACCATGGGCGCCATCAAAGCCATCACCGCTTCCCAGCTGGCTCTCCAGAGTAACCCGGAGCTGGCAAAGGTATCCCTGGACGCTGTGGTGAAAACCATGTGGGAAACAGCCCTTGATATGAATTCCAAATACAAGGAGACTTCAGATGGTGGTCTTGCCGTTAATATTCCGATCAGTTTACCGGAATGTTAATTATCTTCCGTATTTATATGAAACGCCTTTTTGCCCTACTCCTGTTCCTATTGCCTCTTACTATTTCCGCCCAGCATTTTGGCGGAAATCCTCCCTCTCTGAAATGGCGGCAAATCAACACCGACACGGTGCGCGTGATATTTCCGGCAGGCCTGGAAGCCCAGGGACAGCGTGTGTCGGATATCGTACATTACCTTAACCGCTACACTCGCAGTTCGATAGGCAACCTGCAGCAAAAGGTCAACATCGTGCTGCAGAACCAGACACTGGAATCTAACGGCTTTGTACAACTGGGCCCCTTCAAATCTGAATTCTACCTGGCGCCGCCACCATCCCCGCTCGAACTGGGTTCACTGCAATGGGAAGAGCAGCTGGCGCTGCATGAATACCGCCACGTGCTGCAGAACATGAATTTCCGCCAGGGCATTTCCAAAGTGTTTGCTTACCTGGGCGGGGAACTGGGACAGGCGGCCGTTACCAATATCGCCGTGCCCAACTGGTTCTGGGAAAGGTGATGCGGTGGTCATGGAAACTGCGCTTAGTCCGCAGGGAAGGGGACGTTTACCTGCCTTTTTTGATGGCTTTTCGCGGCCTTACGCTCGATAAAAAGCACTATTCGTATATGAAGATCCGTAACGGGTCTTACCGTGACTTTGTACCGGATCACTATGAGCTGGGATACCTGATGAGCACCTATGGCCGCAATCATTACGGGCAAACTTTCTGGCGCGATGTAACTACAGACGCTGTCCGCTTCCGCGGCCTGTTCTACCCGCTGTCGCAAAGCCTGCGCCGCCGCACGGGCCATAACATCACCGGCTTTTACCAGGCCACCATGCAGGAATACCAGGCCTACTGGAAAGACTATGCCGCCCGTAAGGAGATCACGCCCGCCACTCAGCTGAGCGCTTCTTCGAAGATCGTGACCAACTACCGCTATGTATACGATGCAGGTCCCGGGCAGTGGGTGGTACTGAAAAGCAGTTATCAGCGCATACCCGGGTTTTACCTGGTAGACAGCCTGGGACATGAAACCCTGCTTACCCGGCCGGGCAGCCGCTTTNACGATTTCTTTAGTTACAGCAATGGCCGCATTCTCTGGACAGAAGCGCGTTTTGACCCGCGCTGGACCTGGAAGGATTATTCCGTTATCAAAATGTTTGACCGGTCCAGCGGGCACACTTATACAGTCACGCATCATACCAAGTACTTCTCTCCCGATATCACGCCCGATGGCCAATACATCATCGCCGCTTTTACCAGTCCGGAGCAGCATTACGGCCTTCACTGGCTGGATGCCCGCAGCGGCGCCCTGGTAAAAGCGCTGCCCAACCCGGAAAACTGGTATTATACCTTTCCGCGTTTCACGGCTTCCGGCAAAGCGGTTATCAGTCCGGTGCGTAACCAGCTGGGGCAGATGGCGCTTGTACAGCAGGACCTATCCTCCGGTGAAACCTCGCTTTTGGCGCCCTTCAGCTATAATGTGATCGGCGCTCCCGTGGTGGCCGGGGATACCGTATACTTTACCGGCTCCTGGAAAGACGTTAATAACATTTTTGCCGTTACGCTGGCTGATAAAAAGATCTGGCAGGTAACAGACCGTCCCAACAGCGTGCTGCATGCCGCTGTCAGTCCGCAGCAACAGCAGATAACGTTCACCGAATTCAGCGCCAATGGCTATACCCTGTACAAGGCCCCGCTGAAACCGGAGCACTGGCAGGCGGTAGATACCACGGTTAATGCACACAGCGCCTGGCTGCAACCTGACTTTAAGGAAGGAGGGAACATCCTTTCTGTTGTGCCATCCGGCAATTACCCGGTACGGCCCTATTCCCAGGCCAAGGGGCTTATTAATTTTCACAGCTGGGTGCCTACTTTCGATGATCCGGATTACAGCCTCACGCTTTATGGCAATAACATTCTCAATACTGCTGCTACGGCCATTGGTTACACCTATAACCGCAACGAAGGCAGCTCCATGGTGGGAGGTAATTTCCTGTTCGGGGGATGGTTTCCCAGGCTACAGGTGGGTGTAGACTATACCTTTAACCGCTCTGTGCTCACGCGCCAGTATGGCCGTTTGTACTGGAATGAGCTGGATTGGCATGGCGGCGTATCACTGCCGCTGATCCTTTCTTCCGGCAAGTATGGCAGAAGCCTTTCGCTGGGCGCTACCTATCACTACCTGAGAACTTTCCCTGATGGCTTCAAGTTCAGGGATGAAGGCGTGCAGTACCTGAACAATACCCTGGTGTTTAACAACCAGCGAATAAAAGCGCCACAGCATATCTTTACGCATTTCGGGCAATACCTCTACCTGCAATATACCCGCTCCATCGATGTACCGGCCCATCAGTTCTATGGCCGTTTTGACCTGTATCTGCCGGGATTGTTCCCCAACCATAACTTGGTATTGCAGGCGGCCTATCAAAAGAAGGATACAATGGGGCGTTACTCTTTCTCAGATAACTTCGTATATGCCAGGGGGTATAATGAGCCATTTTACAGCCGCATCTATAAACTGGGGGCTAGCTATCATTTCCCGATCGCCTATCCCGACTGGGGATTTGCGCAGCTGCTGTATTTGCTGCGCCTGCGTGGCAACGTGTTCTTTGATTACAGTAAAGCCTATAACTGGATCACCCGGGAAGATACCCGCTATGCCTCAACAGGGGGGGAGCTGTTCTTTGATACTAAGAGTACGGAAACACCATTCCCTTCACCTGCGGTGTAAGATATAGCCGTTTGCTTGACCCGGATCCTTTGGGGGCGGCCAGGAACCGGATAGATTTTATCCTTCCCCTGCAGCAATTGTTCAGTTATTAATAGTATGAATGGCGCTAGCGGATCACGAATTTCAGCTCCGGTACACGGTAGTATTTATTTCCGGGATATTTGATGATGATGTTGTCGAAGTAAAGTACCTCGCCTTTATCCAGCATTTCCTTTAAGCGGGTGCTCCATAAAGCGGAGAGCTTGTCAGATTTAAAATTGTCACCTATAAATTCTGTGTAGACGCCAGCTCTGCCGGTGGTATCGTTTATATAGGGCTGCTTTTGCTCATAGGTAAATTCAAAGGAAACCACGGGATATTTGTTATTCTGCTGATCACGCACCACGAGTGAAGAATCCAGCAGCTTGATTACTTCCGGGCGTGGCAGTGTATCGCTCAGAAAGATTCCCCAGCTGCTCCGGAACTTCAAAGGCTTCTTTTCTGCGGTTTTGCTTTTATTGGATTGTGCATACGCCGGGATACAGCCGGCCAGTAAAAGTCCGTATATCAAAAAGGATCTCAGCATGATGATAATGTTTGCAGCAGGCAAATATTGGTTTTATTATTAACGTATGGGGGGAATAAAAATTTTGCGGAGGGCTGGCAATTGTATTGAGCCGTTTCGCGTGATTGCGAGGCCCCATGGCGGTTATTGGGGCGTATCGTGTCATTGGGCCCTTAACCGTTGTTGCGAGGCCCGAAAGGCTTTAGCGGGGAGCCGGGGCCGAAGCAATCTTTTAAACGGCAAATGGTGAACTTATTTTTCCTGTTTAAAAAATTGCTTCGCCGCCCTTCGCACCCGGCCTTCACGGCTCCTCCTTGATGCGCGATGGGAAACCTGTTTACAACTGCTTCAAACTCTCTGTTATGGCTCTTATCTTCTCTTCGGCATCTGCTTTCTTCTTCCTTTCCGCTGCTACTACTTCCGGTTTGGCGTTCTGTACAAAGCGCTCATTGCCCAGCTTTTTCTCTACAGACTCCAGGAAGCCGCGCTGGTAGGCAAGATCCTGCTCCAGCTGTGCTTTCTGTGCAGCGGTATCCATTACGCGCTCTGTTTCTATATAAAACTTATCCTTCTGTACTACCAGGGTAATACTGCCTTGTACCGGCGTTTTCGTATATACGATCGCCTTAGCGTTCACCTGCTTGGCCAGTATGCCTTCTATCTGGTGGAAAGCATTATCATGCTGGGTATCAATATGCAGGGTGATAGCGTCTTTGGGTTTTATCTGGTGTTTGTTACGTGCATCGCGAATGCTACTGATCACTTCCTTGGCCAGTGCGCCCTCTACCAGGGTAGCATGGCGATGATCCGGTGCTGCAGGCGCATCAAACTGTTTGATGATCAGGTCATCGCCTTCGCTGCGTGTTTTCAGCTGGTGGAACAGTTCCTCTGTCACAAAAGGCATGAAAGGATGCAGCAGCTGCATCAGCTGTTCAAAGAAGCCGATGGTTTTATTGAACACACTGGCGGCAATGGGCTGTTCAAAACCAGGTTTCACCCATTCCAGGTACCAGCTGCAGAAATCATCCCATACCAGGCTATAGATGGTTTTGAGCGCTTCACTCAGGCGGAAGTCTTTGAAAAGATTATTCACCTCTTCCTGTACTTCGCCCAGCCTGCTTTCGAACCATTCTACCGCAAAGCGGCTGTCGGCTGCGAGTTGGTCGTTGTCAACCGTTCTGGCTTCCCACATCTTCACCAGCTTCAGCGCATTCCATATCTTATTGCAGAAATTACGTCCCTGTTCACAGCTGGCCTCATCAAACAGCAGGTCGTTACCAGCGGGAGAGGAGATCATGATACCAAAGCGTACGGCGTCTGCCCCAAAACGGTGGATCAGTTCCAGCAGGTCTGGCGAGTTGCCCAGCGACTTACTCATCTTTCGTCCCAGTTTGTCGCGCACCATACCGGTGAAGTATACATCGCTGAAAGGCTTTTCCTGTTTGTATTCCAAACCTGCCATGATCATACGCGCCACCCAGAAGAAGATGATATCCTGCCCTGTAACCAGCACAGAAGTGGGGTAGTAGTAGTTGATCTCCGGGTTACCGGGTTGGGTAATACCGTTGAACACTTCCATCGGCCATAACCAGGAAGAGAACCAGGTATCCAGCACATCTTCATCCTGTTTCAGGTCACTGAGCTGGTAAGGGAAAGCTGCGTTCTGCGCTTTGAACTGTGCAAGGGCCTGTTCGGCGGTTTCTGCCACTTCAAAACTGCCATCAGGCGCATAGAAGGCCGGGATACGTTGCCCCCACCACAGCTGGCGCGAGATACACCAGTCTTTCACGTTCTCCATCCAGTATTTATAGGTAGCCAGGAAGCGGTCGCCGGGATGGATACGTACATCCCCGTTCACAACAGCATCCAGTGCGGGCTTTGCCAGTTCTGCCATTTTTACGAACCACTGCGTGCTGATACGGGGCTCTACCACGGTATCAGGGTTACGCTGGCTGTATCCCAGGCGGGTGGTATATTCCTGGTCTTTGATCAGCAGTTCCTGTTCCTGCAGGGCGGCTACTACCAGTTTACGCGCCTTGAAGCGGTCTTCACCAATAAATACGCCGGCGGCGGCGCTCAGGGTACCGTCTTCATTCAGCGTGTCCACTACTTCCAGGTTGTGTTTCAGCCCCAGGTTATAGTCATTGATATCATGCGCCGGCGTTACTTTCAGGGCGCCGGTACCAAATGCCGGATCTACATAATCATCAAAGATGATGGGCACTTTGCGGTTTACCAGGGGAACTACGGCGTAACGGCCTTTCAGGTGGGTATAACGCTCATCTGAAGGATTTACGCAGATACCGGTATCACCCATAATGGTTTCGGGCCGCTGGGTGGCAATGGTAATATAATCCCCGGTGGGATTGTTCTCACTGTCTACAATCGCATATTTAACGTAGTACAGCTTACCCTGTATGTCTTTGTATTCTACTTCTTCGTCGCTCAGCGCCGTTTTAGCCTTGGGGTCCCAGTTGATCATACGCGCCCCGCGGTAGATTTTCCCTTTACGGTACAGGTCTATGAACACTTTGATCACGGCTGCATAGTAATGATCGTCCATGGTGAAGTTCACCCGGTCCCAATCACAGGAGCAGCCCAGTTTTTTGATCTGGGAATAGATGATGCCCCCGTATTTATCTTTCCATTCGTAGGCGTATTTCAGGAACTCGTCCCGGCTGAGCTGTGATTTTTCAATACCTTTTTCACGTTTCAGCATATCTACCACCTTGGCTTCAGTGGCGATGGAAGCATGGTCCGATCCCGGTACCCAGCAGGCATTGAACCCGCTCATACGGGCGCGCCTTACCAGGATATCCTGGACGGTTTCATTCAGGGTATGACCCATGTGTAAAACCCCGGTGACGTTGGGGGGCGGTATCACGATCGTAAAAGGCGGGCGCCCGTCAGGCCGGCTTTTGAAATAGCCCTTGTTCATCCAGTGTTGATACCACTTTTCCTCCGTTTCTCCGGGTAAATAGTTCTTTGAAAGTTCCATGCGTGTAAAATAATAAGTTTGCAAAAATAACGGACATTAGGCAGAGAAGGAAATCCGGACGCTGATCCTTTCCATACTATTTTACCCACCAACTCCAAGGCTTCACCCAGGCTCACATAGGCTTCACCTTGTACAGGGCGTTTTTGTTAAAATAGTATCAGTATCGCCTGCTTTTTCCATTCATCTTTCCATAACCTCCAATTACGCAACTTTTCTAGCCATCTACGAATTCGCCGTTTGCCACACTGGCAGCATGTGCTAATATTGCGAAACATTTGTGAGGTTAATCCCCTTTATCCAGACTAATAACCTAAGAGACAATTAGTTATATAAACCCCAAAAAAGAAAGAACATGAAACCGAGTACACTAAGTCTTCTCACCAGGGTGAGGAGTATCCGCTCGCAGCTACTGCTGATGTTATCCTTTGTTTTCCTGCATGGCGCACAGGCGCACCCTTTTTTCAGCGCAGATATTGACATCCGCTATGAGGCCCGCAGCGGTAAAATGTCTATCAAGGCAAGCAATGTGACCATTGCCGAACTGGCTGCCAAACTGGAATCCGGCTACCAGATCCTGCTATTTGTAACAGATGCATCGCCAGACACAAAAGTGAGCTGCGATGTGCAGGACAAGTTCATTGACGATGCCCTTCGTGAAGCCTTGCCTGCATCCGCCCACTTCTTCTACCGTTTCAAAAAAGGCGATACGGAAGTAACAGACCGCCGCCCGGAAATGAAACAAACAGGTACGCGCAGGGTGTCTGCCAGTGTTAAATCCGCGCTCAGGTCCCAGGCCCCCGCCACCGCTATCCAGGTTACGCCTACTCTGGTGACAGCTAAACGGGTAGCCCGCGCTACCACCGTAGCCGCTCCCGCCATTACCGCCACCATGCCGCTGCGTGTAAGCGCTACGACCGTTCGCCCCCAGCAGCTGGTACAGCCGCTGATGCAGCAGACAGACGACTATTTTGTTAAGGTAGTGGTAAGAGTAACCCCCAACGGCTACGAACCCGTAAGTTATACCAAGATAAAAGGCCGCCTGGTGGAAGACAGCACCGCAGGCGGTGGTTTTGTCTACCAGCTGAAAGACGACAGCAGGTCTGTTTACACCGGCTCTTTCGAAGATCCCCTGGAGCTGCATTCTTACCTGCCCGATGGCAGGCATGAAGTGCTGCAGGCAAAAGAGGCGTACATCAATATTACCTTACCCGCCCAGGTACTGGACAAGAACGCTGTAAAAGCGCCCACCCTGGAGTTCTCCAAGATCCGCGGAGAAGCCATGCCCGATAACCGCAGCATCCGCTCCATCCAGGCCTCCGCCCTGCAGCGTAAAGGCGTGATCAATACACAGGCATTACAGAAGATCATGCCCAGACAATAACCCCAAAAAATATTACTACCATGAAACATTCATTCATCCGGATAATACTATTATCGGCCTGCTGCTTTATTGCCGCAGTATCCCCCGCCCAGACCGTAACAGAACCTTTTACGNANTGGCGCTAACGGCGCCAAACTGAATCTCGTTATTATAGGCGATGGCTTCACCGCCGCAGAACAGACAGCCTATAACACCCATGTAGGCAACCTGGTGAAGAACCTTTTCAGCAAGGATCTCTATGACGAAACCATGGATGCTTACAACATCTACCGTATTAACGTTAATTCAACACAATCCGGCGTTACCAAGGTGAACGCCAGCGGTACCGTTACCGTGTCAAAGAACACTGCGCTGGACTACCGCTACAGCGGTATCTGGGATCGCTGCTGGATGGAGCCCGGTCCCACCACCGCCACTAAACTAAACAACATCCTCACTTCGCTGGTACCGCAGTACAATTACGTGTTCATCATCCTGAACGAAGCTGGTGGCGGCGGATGCGCCGGTGGCGGTAAACTGGCTATTACCCGCGGCACCAATGACGATAATCCCGGCTGGGCGGTAGCCGCCCACGAAATGGGACATATGGTGGGATTGCTGGCAGACGAATACACCGTGAACTGTGATCTGTACAGCGGTGATGAGCCCAGCCAGGTGAACGTTACAAAGAACACCAACCGCGCAACCCTGAAAGGAGAGTGGAAGAACTTTGTGCCCGCTTCCAGGCCTGTACCCACTATCACCGGCTGCAGCAGCCCCGTGCCCGGTGGTACAGACACCGATGAAGATGCAGGACTGTTTGAAGGTGCGCAGTATACAGGCCAGGGGAAATTCCGCCCCGCTTATAACTGCCGCATGAAAGGCAATTCCCCGTTATTCTGCCCGGTATGTTACAATGAAATGCAGAACCGCGTAAAACCTTACCGCAGCTATAATTTCAATAACTCCTATGCCGGAGATTTTACCGGTGATGGCAGGGGCGACCTGGTACTGCACTTTGGCAACAGCCTGGCATTGTACAATTCAGACGGTGCCAAGATGAACCACCTCTTTACCGCCACTGAAAGAGTGAATACCGGCGGATCCAGCTGGCAGTTCACCCCGGGCGATAAATTTTATGTGGGAGACTTCAACGGCGATGGCAAAAAAGACCTTTTTGTGTTCAATGCTACAGACTGGGGCACCCATGGTCCGTACTTTGCCCTGCTGCGCTCTAACGGCAACGGTTTTGACTGCGTGAAACGTTACGACAAAACGCTGGAAGGCTGGCAGATGTCTGCCGGAGATAAGTTTTATGTAGGAGATTTTGACGGAGACGGCAAAGACGATTTCTATATCGTGAACACCACCAGCTGGAGCACAAAATATGTGGGCATGATGAAATCCACCGGCAGTGCCATGAGCTTTGTAAAAAGGTATGACAATAACCTGGGCGCTCCCGGCTACTGGATCATGAATAAGAATGACAAATTCTATGTGGGCGATTTTGACGGGGATAATAAGGATGACCTGTACATGGCCAACCTGACCGACTGGAGCACTAACTACGTAGGCATGATAAAATCCGGCGGCAACAGCCTTAACTGCATAAAGGTGTTCAGCAACACCCTTCCGGGCTGGACCATGGCCGATAACGACCAGCACCTGGTAGGTGATTTTAACGGAGACGGTAAAGCTGATCTATACGTGTTCAATGGTACCAACTGGAACCCGGAATACCTGCTGATGGTACGATCCACCGGTACAGACCTGGCTTATGTAAAGCGTTACGATGGCACCATCCCCGGCTGGGAAATGGCCCCTGGCGACAAGCTCTACCTGGCAGATGTGAACGGCGACGGTAAGAAGGACCTGTACATTTATAATACCGCCAACTGGGATAAAGAATACCTGGGCATCCTTACTTCCTCCGGCTCCGGTCTTAGCGGTTCCTGGCATAAAGACTGGATCGGCAGCTGGAACCTGGGTAGTGTTGATAAGCTGGCTGTTGCCAACTTCAACGGCGGCGCGGGTTATGACGACCTGTTCATTTACAACACCAACTGGTTCGGTATGCTGCGGTCTAATACCACCAGCCTTTCACAGGTGTATATCAGTCCTAATTATGTGCACAACTTCAACTACCACAAATTTGGATGGTGGTAATTTTTAGCGGTTCACTGTTAGCAGCTGGCAGTTAGTAATTGGCAGTTGGCGGTATGAATGCAGCAGAATTGTGTTTGCTTTCAGACAGCCAGCTGCCAGTTTTTATTAATAATTGTTAGTTCATTGCAGCAATTACCTGGCAGGTCCTTTCAACCATCTCCGGGGTGATGTCCAGATGTGTTACCATCCTCACCTGGTTCGTGGAAATTGGCATCACTTTTATGCCTTCGCGGAGCAGGTATTCTGCAAAGGATACAGGTGTCCAGTCGCCGGTAACTTCAAATATCAGGATATTGGTCTCTACGGGAAGCATGTGGCCGGTGAAGCTCTTTTCCAACAGGGCGTGTGCAATTTGTTTAGCGTGCAGGTGATCTTCTTCCAGTCTTTGCAGGTGGTTTTCCATGGCATAGATACCGGTGGCAGCCATATAACCCGCCTGTCGCAGTCCGCCGCCCAGTTTCTTGCGTACACGCGTGGCTTCGCGGATGAAGGATTCGCTGCCGATGAGGACCGAGCCCATGGGGCAGCCCATGCCTTTGTTCAGGCATACGGAAATGCTGTCAAATACATTTCCATAGGCTTTAGGGTCTTGTTTGGTGGCGATAAGGGCATTAAAGAGCCGGGCGCCGTCCAGGTGCAGTTTCAGGTTATGCTCCTGGCACACGGCTTTGATCCGCAGTACTTCATCCCAGTCATAGCAGCATCCGCCGCCGCGGTTGGCGGTGTTTTCCAGGCATACCAGGGAGGTGCGGGCCTTGTGAACATCATCAGGGTTAATGGCGGCCGCAACTTCTGCGGCGGTGATCATGCCTCGTTCGCCGGTAATGGGTCTTACCTGGGCGCCGGCGTTAAAGGCGATGCCGCCCCCTTCGTAAATGTATACATGGGCCAGCTGGCTGCAGATCACTTCGTCACCCGGCAGGGTGTGCACTTTAATGCCAACCTGGTTGCTCATTGTGCCGGAAGGGCAGTAAAGGGCTGCCGCTTTGCCAAAAAAGTCTGCCATCATGGCTTCCAATCTGTTCACGCTGGGATCTTCTCCAAAAACATCATCACCGGTTTCTGCATTGTACATGGCTTCCAGCATGCCCGGGGTTGGGCGGGTGAAGGTATCGCTTCTGTAATCTATGGTCATTTTGTTAAAAAGTTTGCAACGCCGTTCAGTATAAATTAGTTAAGATGCTAATTTAAAGATGATTTATTATCAATTGTTAAAAATTGCTTAAACTCGGGAAAATTAGCTAATAAAGCACTATTAAAATCCGTTTATAAAGAGTATTTTGTTACAGTAAGGCAGCCCTGCCAGGATTTGGTGAAGTGAAGTATTAGCACGATCTTTGCAGGCTAATTTGGCAGTTAGAAATTTTGTAAGATATAAAAAATCTTATTTGCAACAAAATTATTACTAAGCTGTTATTATTTCGTAAACCAATTCACTTTTAATATGAGGCAACTTAAAATTGCCACCCAGATCACCAACCGTGATTCGCAGGCGGTAGAAAAATACCTGCAGGAAATTTCAAAGATCCCTTTGTTAACACCTGAGGAAGAGACCGTTTTGGCGCAACGTATTAAAATGGGCGACCAGAAGGCTCTTGAAAGATTAACGACAGGAAACCTCCGTTTCGTGGTTTCCGTTGCAAAGCAATATCAGCACCAGGGGCTCAGCCTCTCCGATCTTATCAATGAGGGTAATTTAGGCTTGATCAAGGCTGCGCAGCGTTTCGATGAAACAAAAGGTTTCAAATTCATCTCTTACGCCGTATGGTGGATCCGCCAGTCCATTTTACAAGCGTTGGCAGAGCAGGGACGTTTGGTCCGCCTGCCGCAAAACAAAATTGGCACTTATAATAAAGCTAACAAAGCTTACATGGCATTTGAACAGGAGAATGAGAGAGAACCGTCTACGGAGGAGCTTGCAGAGATCCTGGAAATGTCTGAATCGGAAATAAACAACATTTTTCAGAGCAATACTCGCCATATGTCTTTGGATGCGCCGGTACACGAAGCAGAAGATGTGGCCATGGGTGATTTGCTGGAAGGTGGAGACATTACCGATGATGATGTAATGCGAGATTCACTGCGCGAAGAAATTCGCAGGGTACTGAAATCCTTGAGCCCGCGGGAAGCAGAGATCGTTAATGCTTATTTTGGTCTGGATGGTGAAAACGGAGCAACAATCGAACAGATCGGTCAAAAATACGATCTGACAAAAGAAAGGATCCGCCAAATCAAGGAACGTGCAATCAAAAGGCTGCAAAAAGCCCGCTACAGCGGCTCTTTAAAATCTTACCTGGGATAAGGCGATTTTATAGACGCTCAGGCGTTAAATTTATAGAGAACACCGGCTGTATGTTATATGGCCGGTGTTTTTTGTTACTTATCCAATATCCAATGTAAACCGTATTTTTGTAAGCTATATGCGTATAAAAGCTGTTCTCCTTTTCTGCTTCGCTTTTATTGCCTGCGAAAAGGATGTTACTGTAAGTCTGCCTACAGGAGAAGATCAACTGGTGGTAGAAGGAACGATAACAACAGACGAGTATCCCGAAGTGATACTGACGCGTAGCCTGAATTATTTTAGCCATATCAGTGTTGATCAACTGCAGAATGCCTTTGTGCACAATGCAACCATCACGGTTTCTGACGGCACTAATACCATGCAGCTGAAGGAGTTCTATAAAGACACTACCAGCAGGGTGCGATGGTACTATTATACGGCAGATTCTACTCAGGCAGACGTCTTTAAAGGTAAAAAGGGACTCAGCTATACTTTACGTATAGCGGTAGATGGAAAGGCCTATCAGGCCACCACCAGCATCCCCGGACAAGGCATGGCAATTGACTCCACCTGGTCCGAACTGAATGAAAAAGATCCAACCCTGGTAAAACTGATGGCAAGGATTAGCGATCCGGCTGCAAAGGGAAACTATGTTCGCTATAAAACCGCCAGGAACGGCGGGGTCTTCCGGCCAGGGGTCAACTCTACCATAGACGACCAGATCGTGAACGGTACTACCTTCAGTATTATGCTGGAATCAGGGCAGGACAGGAACCAGAACATTGATTACGATACCTATGGTTTCTTTAAGCCGGGCGATACTGTCAGGGTCTGGTTCAGCAATGTTGACAAAGCTACCTACGATTTCTGGCGCACCGTAGATTTTGCCTACGCCACCAATGGCAATGTATTCTCTTCACCGTTGCAGGTAAGAGGCAACATAAAAGGCGCTTTGGGCTACTGGGGCGGTTATGGCGTAAGCTACCGCGGTGTGAGAATGAGAAGATAAAGCGCCGGCGGTTCAATAACAACTAATTTTAGATTAAGTATAGTATGGAAAACACACAACAGCAAGAACATGTACATGTACTGATCATAGGCTCGGGTCCGGCTGGCTATACCGCTGCGATCTATGCCGCAAGGGCAAACCTTAAACCGGTGCTGTACCAGGGTATTCAGCCCGGCGGGCAGCTCACAATAACTACAGAAGTAGAGAACTACCCTGGTTACCCCGAAGGTATTCAGGGGCCTGAAATGATGGTAGACTTTGAAAAGCAGGCCAGCCGTATGGGGGCGGATATCCGCTATGGCATGGCTACTGCGGTTGATTTCTCGGTTCGTCCCTACCGGGTGGTTATCGAAGAAGAAAAGGTGATCACCGCAGATGCAGTGATCATCGCCACCGGCGCTTCTGCCAAATGGCTGGGCCTACCGTCTGAACAACGCCTGAACGGCAGCGGCGTGAGCGCCTGCGCCGTGTGCGACGGTTTCTTTTTCCGTGGTAAGGAAGTGGCTATTGTTGGCGCCGGCGATACCGCCGCAGAAGAAGCCCTTTACCTTTCCAAAATGTGCTCTACCGTTCACATGATCGTACGCCGCGGTGAAATGCGCGCCTCCAAGATCATGCAGGAGCGGGTAATGAAAACATCCAATATCATCATCTACTGGAACTCCGAAACAGCCGAAGTGCTGGGAGATAATAAAGTGGAAGCGGTTAAGCTGATCAACAACCAGACGAACGCTGAAACTATTGTGCCCGTAAGCGCCTTCTTCGTGGCCATTGGCCACCAGCCCAATTCCGGTATCTTCCAAGGTTTCCTTGATATGGATGAGCAGGGATATATCAAAACCATCCCCGGCACCTCCTGTACCAACCTCGAAGGCGTATTTGCCTGCGGTGACGTACAGGATAAGATCTACCGCCAGGCCGTTACGGCCGCAGGCAGCGGATGTATGGCCGCCCTGGATGCAGAGCGGTATCTTTCCGCACTGGAGCATGCGCAGCAAACGGAACAACCAGTGGCACACGCCCAATAACCATCGTTTGAGGTTGAAGTTTGAGGTTTGAAGTTCGTTAGACGTTTGAAGTTCAGTACCTGTGCTCCAATAAGGCGCCTGTTCCTAACAGCTGACTTTTAACAAACCTCAGACTTCAATCCTCAAACCTCAAATTTTTTTATGTTAACTATCGCGCTTGAACAAGTCCGTTTCCGTGCCTTTCACGGATTCTACCCGGAAGAGCAAGTGATCGGGAACGACTTCATTGTTGATGTTTATGTAACTATTCCCGGTGTCACACCGGTAGACGATCTTTCTGATACCGTTAATTACCAGGAACTGTTTAATGTGGTGAAAGATGTGATGGCTGTTCCCCAGCCTTTGCTGGAGCAGGTGGTGACAGACATCAGTGCCACCATCCGGGAAAGATACCCCCGGGTCAGGAAAACGGTAGTCACCCTCCGTAAGTTAAATCCGCCCATGGAAGCTGATGTGCGTAATTCAATGGTGTCACTTGAAAAAGAGTATATTTAACTTTTTTATTATATTACACTTACTAACTTACCCATCCTATGGCACAAAAACTGCTGGCGGCTGTGCTGTTTTTACTGTTAAGCACCCACGCCCTGCACGCGCAAAGCGTAGAAGAAATGCTGGATCAGGCCAAACAACTGGAAAAGCAGATGAAAGAGGCGGAGGCCTTGAGCCGGTATAAAGAGATACTGAAGATACAGCCAGACCAGGTGACCGCATTGGTGGAAGCCAGCGAGCTCAGCTCCCGCGAAGGCAACCGCCAGAAGGAAAAGGAAGATAAGGCACGCTTTTTCGGGGAGGCCAGAAGTTATGCGGAAGAAGCACTTAAAGTGGCTCCCAACGATCCCGGCGCCAACTATGCCATGTCTGTAGCCATGGGCCGTATGGCCCTGATCTCGGGCGCCAAGGAAAAAGTAGCCGCCTCCCGCGAAGTGAAGAAATATGCCGAACTGGCCATCAAGTTCAATCCCAACTATGCCCATGCCTACCACGTACTGGGAAAGTGGAATTATGAAGTGGCCAACCTCAGCTTCCTGGAAAGGAACGCCGCCAAAGCCCTGTTCGGCGGTTTGCCCGATGGTTCCCTGCAACAGGCCATCGACAACTATGAAAAATGCCGCCGCCTGGATCCCTCTTTTATCCTCAACTACTATGAATTGGCCCGCGCCTATAAAAAAAATGACCAGGAAACCCAGGCCATGGAAGTACTGAAAAAAGCAGTCACCCTCAGAAGTATTTACCAGGACGATACGGCTATAAAGGCCGACTGTAAGAAAATGCTGGAAGAAATGCAGTAAATTGCTGCTTTATTCTAAGTATCACTTATGTCCGTGTTATCTCACATCCACCCGGCATTTACCGTAGACGATGCCACTTTGCTGGAAACGGATCTCACCACCTGTCACCTCCTGGTGATGGTGGGACAAGGCACATTCAGTTATGTTGTGTTCGATCCGCATGCCAAACGCTTCTTGGCACTGAAATCATATAATTTCCAGCCGCAGAAGCTGGCTGTAGCCGACCTGGAAATGATCGAGCAGGTATTTGATGCTGATAAGCTCCTGTTCACCGCCTTCCGCTCTGTACTCATTGCTTTTGATACTGCAGACAGTACCCTTGTTCCGGAAAAATACTATAATTCACAGCTGAAGAAGGATTACCTGCACCTGGTATACCCGGAAAAGCTGCAGGAAGCCGTGCTCGCAGATATGCTGCCCGCGCCCTTATCACTTGTAAACGTGTATGCGGTGGATAAGGACCTGGTGGGCTTCCTGAGAAAGGAGTTTTCTACAGACCGCGTAGTGCACGCCCATTCTGCACTGCTGCAGGCCCATCCATTTGATTTTGACTTCCGCAATACGGAAGGTGTGGCTTATATCACCGTTCAGCGTAACCGCTTCTGCCTGACCATCTATGCGGGCGGTAAACTGATTAACCAGCAGGAACTGCATTTTGAAACAGGCCTGGACGTGGTGTACCACCTGGTAAATGCCCTGCGCCTGCTGGGACTGGATGAGCAGCGCGTAAAAGTGAAGCTGGGCGGCGCCCTTGCCAATGACTCCCAGGTATACCAGGAACTGCACAAGTTTATTCCACAGCTGGAATGGCTGCAGCGCCTGCCCGAATTCCAGTACATCACTAAAATGCAGGAAATTCCGGGGTACTATTTTCATAACCTGTATGCACTGGCCCTATGCGTATAATAGGAGGGGCATATGGAGGAAGGCATTTCCAGCCGCCGGCAAATATGCCGTATACCCGGCCTACTACCGACATTGCCAAAGGCGGGCTTTTCAATGTGATTGAGAACAATCTGGACATCCCCTCCCTGAAAACGCTGGACATTTTTGGCGGTACGGGAAGCATCAGCTATGAATTGGCCTCCCGCGGCGCAACAGACCAGACTATCGTGGAGAAGGATCCTGATATGGCCGCCTTCATACAGAAAACATCGGCAGCGCTGGACATTAAGCTTCGCCTGTTCCGGATGGATGTTTTCAGGTTCCTCCAGCAGTGCACTGAAAAGTTCGATTTCATCTTTGCGGGTCCTCCCTATGCGCTTACCACCATCGACCAGCTGCCAAAGCTGATTTTTGAAAGGGAGCTGCTGAACCCCGAAGGCTGGTTTGTACTGGAACATACGCCCAGGAATAACTATAAGAACTACGCCTATTACCGTAGTGAACGGAAATACGGCACCACCATATTCTCCATTTTTATTAACCGCGAATCGCTTAAAACGCCCAACGTTACAAGCTGACCGCATACTGTTAAACGCAACTTCTGCCATGCGCATCTGTGTTTTTCCGGGTACTTTTGACCCGATCACACTTGGACATAAAGACGTCATAGACAGGGCCCTGGACATGTTTGACCAGCTGATCATTGCCATAGGCGTTAATTCCAGCAAGGTGCCCATGTTCCACCTGGAACAGCGCCTGCAGTGGATAAAAGACATTTACCCCGACGAGCCGAGGATAAAAGCAGACTCCTACAAAGGCTTAACGGTGGACTACTGCAGAAAGGTGAACGCCCGCTATATATTAAGAGGCATCCGCTATGTAAGCGACTTTGAATATGAAAAGGCGATTGCTGATGTAAACAGGTCTATGGACAGTAGTATTGAGACCATCTTCCTGACCTGCACTCCCCAGTATACCAGTATTGCATCTACACTGGTACGGGATATTATCCGCAATGAGGGCGATGTGTCGCAGTTCCTTCCGGAAGCTGTTCTACGCAGCATCAAAATGCAGTCACCCGTAAAAAAATGATCGCTAACAGCTAACCGCTCAATTATGAAACCGATCTGGCATTCTTTGGACATCTCACTGGATCAGCTGAACGAAATGACGGAGAACACGATGGGCACCTGCCTGGGTATGGAGTTCACCGAAATAGGGCCGGACTACCTCCGTATCATGATGCCGGTAGATCACCGTACCGTTCAGCCCTATGGCCTGCTGCATGGCGGCGCATCGGCAGCACTGGCAGAAACCGTAGGCAGCGTGGCCTCTGCCCTTATTATTGACCCCGAACAGCAGATATGTGTTGGACTGGAGATCAATGCCAACCATGTGCGCGGTGTTCGTGAAGGGTATGTGCATGGTATTGCCCGCCCCCTGCACCTAGGATCTACCACCCATGTGTGGGACATCCGTATTACAGACGACCATCACAAACTGGTTTGCATAAGCCGCCTCACCGTGGCCATACTACCTAAACGGGGAAAGGCGGACAACGAATAGCTCAAAGGGTATATCCCGCTTTCAGGAACACGTCTTCTATATTCTTGTAGGAAAATTTGAGGTACTTGCCGAGGTTTTCCGGTTTTATCCACTGGATGTCCATGATGTCCTCTTCGATCTGGGGCACGGTCAGTTCTGTCCCGGTGAACTGCATCCGGTACCAGTAGGTATGTTTCAAGATCTTCTTGTCTTTCATGGGATAAAAATGGAAGGTTTCCGTGATCTTGTTACCAAGGGTGATCTGCTGAAGGCCGGTTTCTTCCCTGACTTCACGAACGGCACATTCTTCCAGGCTTTCCCCTTCATCCTGCTTGCCTTTGGGCAGGTCCCACCGGTTGCGCCGGAACATCAGTAATATCTCCCCCGCAGGGTTGGTGATCAGTCCTCCCGCTGCCACCAGTACACTAAAATGACCTTTGATGGCTTCGAGCAGGCGGGTGGTGTCTGCCTGCACAAAAACGGCTGAAGCGATCTCGCCGTTTTCCAGTGCCTGTAATGTCTGGGTGATGGCAGCCGCATCCGGGTTCGGGCAAACCGGTGCATCCTTGTAGCTGGCTGGTATGTCCCGCTGACGAGGGCACAGGATCAGGGGCCGCTCGTTCAGGTATATAGTAAAGATCTGTTCCATGGAACAAAAATATGGAGATGCGGTCTAATTCTTTTGGCAACTATTTGAAATATCTGTGAACATCGCTGCCAACTCTTTTTTACTAACTTTGCCCCCTTATGAGTAGTAACATCAGTGCAAAACAGGTAGCCGAAAAGCTGCTGCAGGTGCAGGCGGTAAAACTTCGTCCCGCTGAACCCTTTACCTGGGCCTCCGGCTGGAGATCGCCCATTTACTGCGATAACCGCAAACTGCTGTCTTACCCTTACGTAAGAGATTATATCAAATCAGAATTGAGCAATGTTGTTTTCGAGACCTTCCCGGAAGCAGCCGTGATAGCAGGCGTAGCCACAGCAGGTATTCCGCATGGTGCCCTGGTGGCCGATCAGCTGAAGCTGCCGTTTATATATGTACGCTCCAAGCCCAAGGAGCATGGAATGGGCAACCGTATTGAAGGCGTTTTGCAGCCGGGACAGCCGGTGGTGGTGGTGGAAGACCTGATCTCTACCGGGAAAAGCAGCCTTGAAGCAGTGCAGGCCATCCGTGAAGCGGGTGGGGAAGTAATAGGGATGGTGTCCATATTTAATTATGGCTTTGACGTAGCTGTGGAGGCATTTAAAGCCGCAGGCGTACCTTTTCACTCCCTGAGCAATTACAGCACCCTCATAGAGCTGGCCCTGGAGAAAGGCCTGGTATCGGAAGGAGACAGCGCCACCCTGCAGGACTGGCGGAGCGCTCCTGATAAATGGGGCCGTTAACGAACTATTTTTTACTTTAGTAACGTTTAATGTAAAACAATATTCCTATGCGTATTTTGAAGCTTGTAATGGTAATGTTACTGGCCTGCATCGGTTCTGCCTTTGCACAAGGTAAAAAAGGTACCCTCGTAACGGCAAAGATCAGCACACCCAATGCCCTATGCGAACAATGTAAAGGCCGTATTGAACGATTCCTGGACCGGGAAGAAGGGGTACAGTCCGCCAAAGTGAACTTCCATACAAAGACCACGACGGTGAAATTCTACTCTGACCGTACCAACATTGAGAACATCAAAGCCGCCATTGCCAATGTGGGGTATGATGCAGACAATGTAACTGCCAACCCGGAGTCTTATAACAGGCTGCCAACTGCCTGCAAGAAGCCGGAAGACGGTGGTACGCACCAGCTGAAAAAGAAGCCCTAAAATACTGTTGGATGTAACTTACTGTCCCGTTGCTGCTGCGACGGGATTTTTTTTTGTGAGGAAGTTCCCGAGTATTTAGAGTCCCCCGGATACGCGCTCAAAACCGGAAGCCTTTCTGATTTCACCCGGATGATCAGGACAGCTACGTGTATAGCGTTAGAAAAACTTTAAAGCCTGCCTGGTCTCACATTTAATGGGGAATGGCAGGTAAATGCCGCCTTTGCCTACTTTACAGTTGCCGGTAGCTTTGATGGTCACTTCTTTATTGCCCAGGATGGTGAGGGCATTTTTGAATACATTTTCCATACTCACTTCCAGTTTTATGGGGAAGTAAAAGGTGTCTTTTGCCGGAATCCTGATCATGGTATCCTGGAGGGAGTGGCCCACCTGTGTATCGTCAAAAAAGAGGTCGAAGGAAGCGTCTTTCAGCTGAAGATTAAAATTGTTGGGATTATAATAAGCCAGTGTCATCTCTACGATGCTTTTGGAAAAACCGAGGCCCTGCAGGTTCACTCCTGCTACCCGTACAAATTGCAGGTCCTTCACTTTTTCACAGGAGCTGGCCAGCACCCCCCAGGTTGCCAAAAGCAGCACAATAAGATGAATACTTTTCTTCATCTGTCAAAAATAGGAAAATTGACCGGGCCCGGGAACGAGGGCCATTTAAATTCACAAAATCTAAACAAATGGGAAAGGCAGGGCTTTTTGTTTTGAAGCCTGATCTTCCAGCCAATTAATCCTCTATCTGAAGATTTTGATCCCGGAAACCCTGACCATAAATTCTGCTCATGTTAACGGACCGTCATGTGGCTTATGGTCGGTGGCATTCCAACTCATATAGGTGATACCGGGGTCTTCCATATCGGTCCGTAATTTAGTCTTCCGTCCTTTTACCTATGTCGTCTACCTATAAGGAGGGAGGTCTTGCCAGGCTCAGGGGCAGGTGGCCGAACCGTCTCGTATGCCGATGAACCTTCCTCCGTCCGTTCTGCAAAACCTATCTATCTCACATTTTACTTTAAGTAAAAAGGGCTTCAAAATCCCTTGAAAACCTACTAATTAGTTTAGTATTTTTGTGTCCAGCTAAAATTTCGCTTTAATATCCAAAATGCTAAAAGTAATAGCATATTTTTTATTTTTCTATGAGCTGCTTTACAGATACTTGTAATTAATTATTAAGTGGTTAATCGTAAATAGTTCAGCACCCGAAATCATAGGTTTTTACAGACATCACCGTAAATTTTGACATTATGACAGAATCAGCTAAGAATAAAACACTGTTAATTGAATCTCAATATTTTCCGAACATTTGCTTTTATAAAACTTTAATCAAACACCACATATTACAGATAGAGAGATATGAACACTATCAGAAGCTCAGTTATCGTAACCGTTGTTATATCGCCGGGCCTAACGGTCCTATCCTTTTGAGTGTACCGCTGGCCCGTGGGAAAAACCAGCGTACGGTTATCAAGGATGTTCGTATCAGCAATGAGGAAAAATGGCAGGCCCTGCATTGGAAGACCCTGGTATCTGCTTACCGCCGCTCACCCTGGTTTGAATATTATGAGGACGACCTGCAAAGGTTATATGAGCGGCCTTTTGATTTCCTGCTGGATTGGAACATGGCTTGTTTTGAATGGGCCGCCAAAGCGTTGGGTTACACCTGCGAGGTGACCTTCACTGCTCAGTACGAAAAAAAGTACGATCCCGCTGCAGGCATTACCGATGCCCGTGGTGTATTGAAACCCGGCGCCCGGGGGGCAGACTGTGATACTCCGGCTTATACCCAGGTGTTCCGGGAAAGGGCTGGCTTCCTGCCCAATCTCAGCATACTGGACCTGCTCTTCTGCGAAGGCAAACACAGCCTGGAATTGTTGAAAGTATAAGTGATTGACATACAGAGTATACTCTGGCTGATTGACTGCTTAATCCATTGATTCGTAATTCTTTACTCTTATATGACCTTTTGGGGGTAAAACGTGGAAATTTTTATCCGGGCAATAGAACAAAATATTTAGCTTTGCAACCAATTTTGCTGGGTTTCGAACTGACGTAGGTGTGTAAACCAGGAGTTTTCCAGCTAGACCTGAGTTTAAATTTTATTTATAACCTAAAATTCATTCGCAGTTTTAGATGAACAACACCTACACCGACCTCGTTAATCAAACCTTTGAGTTTCCTCAGGAGGGCTTTGAGGTGAAGGACGCCTATCTGGAATTTAACGGGCTGAATATTAAGGCGTTGATCGACAAATATGGCACCCCGTTCAAGTTGACCTTCCTCCCCAAGATCGGGATGCAGATTAACAAGGCCAAGAAAATGTTCCAGGATGCCATCAAGAAGAACAGGTACGACGGCAACTATTATTACTGCTATTGCACAAAAAGCTCTCACTTTTCCTTTATTATGGAGGAAACCCTGAAGCACGGCGTGCACATAGAAACTTCTTTCGCCTACGATATTGATATTATCAATAAATTGTACGAACGGAAGAAGATCAATAAAGAAACCTTCATAATTTGCAACGGTTATAAAACAAAAGGGTATACCAGGGCCATTACCCGCCTGATCAACAGCGGGTTTAAAAATGTGATCCCGGTCCTGGATAATAAAGAGGAGTTTGAAGATTACCACAAACACGTACGGTCTAAAGATCCAGTGAAGCTGGGCTTACGTATTGCGGCAGAAGAGGAACCAACTTTTGACTTTTATACCTCCAGGCTGGGCATACGCTCCCGCGACATCCTGGAGTTCTATGTGGATAAACTGAAAGGGAATGAGAAGTTCGAGCTGAAAATGCTGCACTTCTTCATGAATAAAGGTATCAAGGACGACATTTATTACTGGAGCCAGTTCAACAGGGTGCTGAACCTGTATTGCCAGCTGAAGAAGATCTGCCCGGAACTGGATAGTATAAATATAGGAGGAGGTTTTCCCATCAAACACTCCCTTGGTTTTGACTACGACTATAACTACATTGTTAACGAGATCGTGGCCACCATCAAGAACGTTTGCAAGAAGAACAAAGTACCCGTACCGGATATTTATACTGAATTTGGTTCTTTTACAGTAGGCGAAAGCGGTGCGGTAATCTACAGCGTGATAGGAGAGAAGATGCAGAACGACCGTGAGAACTGGTATATGATAGACAGCTCCTTCATCACCACCCTGCCGGACACCTGGGGTATCGGGGAAAAGTTCCTGATGCTGCCTATAAATAAGTGGGACCAGGAATACCAGGAAGTGCACCTTGGCGGACTTACCTGTGACGGATATGACTTCTATACGTCTGAAGAACATATAAACGCGGTATTCCTTCCGAAGCTGTCGAACGGCGAGCCTCTGTATATTGGCTTCTTCCACACGGGAGCCTACCAGGATCAGCTCAGCGGTTATGGCGGTATCAAGCACTGCCTCATCCCGTCACCGAAACACGTAATTGTAGGATATGACAAAAACGGGCAGCTGAAAGACTGGCTCTATGCCAAGGAGCAAAGCGCCCAGAGTATGTTAAAGATTTTGGGTTATTAAAAAAATGGGTTAGTAATCCACCTGAAAACCCCTCGACTTTTCGAGGGGTTTACTTTTTTAATGAAGAATGAATAATTAGTGAGACAGTAATAGTGTCTCGCTGGTATTATTAGTTATTCATTACTAATTATTTGCACGCTTTCCGCCTTGTGTCTATAAGATAAACTATCTTCCACGTTCCGTCCTGTTTCACCAGCTGAAATGAGTTTACGCCGCAATGGCTGTATTGGCCGCCCAGGTAAAATTGGTATGGCGTCCATACGGAGGCCAGGGGGCCGTCAATGGATATGTGGCCAAATTCGATCCGCTCATCCCACACGTCCGTGTGAGGAGTACCCACGGCATTAAGGAAGCGCTGCAGGGCTTCCGTCTTCACTTTTGCACCGCTGCCAGGGGGCGTGGAAATGGTTTGCAAGGTAGCGCCTGGTGCAAAGGCAGCCTTTACCATGCTGCTATCGCCCTTGCGCATGCCGTCAAACAGCAGCCCAATGGTCTTTTNNACGGCCTCTTCTTCGCCGTTCTGCAATGGTCTTGCATCCTGGGCGGGTGTGCCTGTCAGGCAGACAATAAAAACGAGTAAACGTTGTAGAGAAAGTAGCATCATATGATGGTAATGAACAGGTGAGGGTACAGGGAGAGAAAATTACAACTTTTTGGTATTAGCAGGGTTTAGTGGGAATTCTATCTTTGTGATCTCCAAAATTCATCCGTCTTATTTTCCCCTTACCTTTTGAAATGAAGTATTCCTTAACCTATGCCATGGAATAGCTCTTCAGTCTACTGGGGAGCTTTTTTTATGCGGTTCACCCGCCACTTTCTGTCCGTCCTGTAACAGGTCAATAGCGGTTTCACATTGTTTTTCTATTTCAGTCAGACATGCTTCCAGCAATTCCAGGTTGCCTTCCAGGTATTTGGTCTTACCGGAGCGGGACAGACCTTTAACCAGCATGAACTGTTTGGTGAGGTTTTGCCTGATCAGGGCGGAATGCTGCCTTTGCCGCTGTAAGGTACGCCGCCCCTCCACGATCATTATATTATTGTAGTGCCTGCCCAGTACCCGTATCACGATAAACAGGATGGTAAAGGCCGTGAACACCGGGGCTACATCAAAGACATTGAGCGCCGAGTAACCTGCTGCACTGAAAAGTACAATGCCCTGTGATTTTATGTAGGCTGTTAGTACCAGGTAGCCGCATAAGAGGCTGCTCAGCACGAGGGTAGTGGCCAGGTTGGTGGTAAGGTAACAGAATAATATGCCTAATATCCACGTCATGGCATACATCAGGGATATGTCCTGGTTGTTCAGGAAGGACGAAAGCATACTGATGACCATAACATTGAGCGCCGCCAGTGTACCGGCCCACCTGGCGGATACCCGCCTTTTCAGCATCCACATACATAACAGGCTGATTGCCACAAAAAAAGGATAGATCAGCAGTTGGATAGTGTTTTGATAGTACAGGGAGTAGAAGATTTCCGGCAGTACCAGCAGCGTGTTGAAAAGCACATAATCAAACACCAGTTTCAGATTATAGTGCTCACGGCTGTCCTGGTTTTTCCGCAATGCCGTGCCAATCACTGCTTTTTCAGCAGTGTGATAGAGCTTACCCGCCAGTCCCCATCTGTATTTGGCCATAGAGGCATATTGCTTTGGTTCAAAGGCAAATTATCATATTAAAATAGCATACCAGTTAAACGTTTGTGTCATTTATATAGGACAGAACCATAAAAAAAGCCCCCTGGCTTGTACCGGGAGGCTTTACCAATCACACTAAACCTGTTAAAACCTAATCCATTTATTACCTTAAACCACACTGATTATTCAACCACAATAGATTTGGTTTTGAGCTGAGCTTCCTGTTTCTTAGACAGTTGCAGCTGCAGGATACCATTTTCATATTTTGCCTGAATCTTTTCAGCATCTACGGTTTCATCAAGGGTAAAAGAACGCTTGAAGGAACGAAAGCTGAATTCACGGCGGATGTGCTTCTGATCTTCAGATTTCTGCTCTGTTTTCTTTTCCGCGCTGATAGTCAATACATTTTTCTCCAGGTTAATAGAGAAGTTTTCTTTAGCCAAACCGGGTACCATTACATCCAGCAGATAAGCTTCCTTGGTTTCGCGGATGTTCACCGGGGGATAGATGCCAAAGAAATCGTTGGTCAGGATATCATCCTTCAGTAAGCGGGCGGTGTTGTTAAATACTTCATCCATAATACCGCCAAATGTTTTGTGTGCAGGGTACTGATTGAATTTTACGAGTGTCATAGCCTTATAAGTTTTTGTTTTTTATTTTTTATTTGAACACCCGTACCTGATCAAATGGAATACCATGCCACCAAAAACGAAATATTGCCAGCTTTCATGTTAATATGTGTGCCATAATGTCGTTTTTATTTAATTCGTAATGACATAAAGTCTTTTTCCAAGTATTTTTTTTATAATTCTCTAATAAGTAACTTTGTGAAAACAAAAACTAAAACAAAAAACTTATAGTGATATGTATCCCGCGGAATTAGTATTGCCGATGAAGGCAGAGTTAACAGACTACGGCTTTGAAGAGTTGCTGACCCCTCAGTCAGTAGACGAAACATTGAAAAAAGAAGGTACCACACTGGTAGTGATCAATTCTGTATGCGGCTGCTCCGCCGGTTCTGCCCGTCCGGGTGTGCTGATGGCAGTTGCCCACAGCGAGAAAAAACCCGACAGGCTGACAACCAGTTTTGCAGGTTTTGATATGGATGCGGTAAAACAGCTGCGTACGCATCTGCTGCCTTATCCGCCTTCTTCTCCCTCCATTGCGTTGTTTAAAGACGGGCAACTGGTGCATTTCATTGAGCGTCACATGATCGAAGGCCGTCCGGCTCAGATGATTGCCGCTAACCTGGCAGATGCCTTTGAGCAATACTGTTAATAGATCTTAAATTCAGATTCCCGGGTCCCGCCCGGATCTTCATATTTTAGAATCTGGAATTTGGATTTTGGGATTTTATAGAGTTACTTTGGTGGTTTGATTTTCCTTTTGATTAATTCGGCTTTGTTCATAGGAAAACTCAGATCACCAAATTTTTTTATACGCGGTTATGTATCCTAATCTATATTACGCCTTTAAAGACCTGTTCGGCGCTGAACTTCCCTTCCTGAAAATCTTTCAAACATTCGGTTTCTTTGTAGCGATCGCCTTCCTGGCGGCTGCCTATGTACTTACCATTGAGCTGAGAAGAAGGGAAAGGCTGGGCTGGTTAAAGGGAGTGCCCGAGGTGATGGAAACCGGGAAGCCTGCATCCACCTCAGATCTGGTGGTGAATGGAATACTGGGATTTCTCCTCGGCTTTAAGATAGTAGGAGCGGTAATGGCGTGGGGGACCATTTCACAGGACCTGCAGGGCTTTCTGCTGTCTGGCGAGGGCAGCTGGCTGGCAGGTATCGTGGTAGCCGCCTTATTTGTATGGTATAAATACCAGGATAGAAAGAAGAAGTCGCTGTCAACACCGGAAAAGAAGACAGTAGTGGTAATGCCGCACCAGCGTGTGCCCGATTTCACAGTGATGGCGGCTATCGCCGGCCTGATAGGTGCCAAGATATTTCACAACCTGGAGAACTGGAATGATTTTGTGCAGGATCCCTGGGGTTCCCTTATCTCCTTCAGTGGCCTCACGTTCTATGGAGGCCTGATCGTAGCAGCGGTAGTAATTATAAGATATGCCGCAAAGAAACATATCAATACCTTTCATCTTGTAGACAGTGCAGCACCGGCTCTTATGCTGGCCTATGGCGTAGGCCGCATGGGTTGTCATTTTGCCGGCGATGGCGACTGGGGAATTACGAATACCCGGCCTAATCCTTTCTCCTGGCTGCCAGACTGGGCGTGGTCATATACTTATCCGCATAATGTGGTGAACGAAGGCATACCCATTCCAGGCTGTGAAGGAAAGTATTGCCGCATGCTTGAACTTCCCGTATACCCTACACCGTTATACGAGATCATTGCCTGCCTGCTGCTGTTCCTGGTACTTTGGAGTATCCGTAAAAAGATCACGGTACCGGGTGTTATCTTCGGTATCTACCTGATGTTGAACGGTGTTGAAAGGTTTTTTATTGAAAAGATAAGGGTCAACACTAAATATGACATTTTAGGTTTCCATCCCACTCAGGCAGAGATCATTTCTTTCCTGATGGTAGTGGGAGGGGCTGTTTTCATCTGGTACTGCCGTAAAGCTTATTCAGCAAAAATTACTTCCTGATCATTATGCGTCGTCACGAAACTTTAGTGCCCTTGTCCCATGAGCACAAGCGCCTGTTATTTGTATGCCGTTATCTTAAAAAGGATGCTGCGCCATACGAAGGGTTTCCATTGGAAACGCAGGCCAAGCTGGCTTATATAGTAAAGGTCTTCCAGGAAGTAATGGTGCCGCATATTCAGAAAGAAGAATACCTGTTTGAAGCTTGCAAGGGTAAAGATACAGAACTCGATAAGTTGATCGGGGAGCTGATGCTGGAACACCAGCAGATCTCACGTATGTATAGCGCCTTGTCAGAAAATACCGCTCTTGAAACAGCGATGGATCAACTGGCCCGCAGCCTGGAAGATCATATCCGTAAAGAAGAACGTATATTTTTTGAACAGCTGCAGCAAAAACAGGCTGCCCTTCTGGATAGTATTCGTTGGGATAAAAGCTAAGTGGTCTCATATCCACGTGGGTGTACCAATATAACTTCCATAGCTGTTTGCTGATTTTACCGGAACCCTCCGGTTTAACGCCATTTACCGGTTAAAACCTACATTTTACCTAAATTGCATTGCCCTAACCCCAATCCGGAAATACCTTTGAGCTGTCAACCGGGAAAAAAGAATGATGATGGCTGTAACGAATGGATACCCCGGTGTACCAACAAAAGCAGATTATTCAATATGGCCTTGTAACAATCCGGTAGTTGAATCGTCTTTATTACTGTTTAGCCTAAAGCCGTTTAATATGTTTCTTATCGTACCTGTTATTATTATTATACTATGCATAAAGGCAATTTGTGCATTGTAGACCGATAGTCAGAACTATAGCAATCAGTACCAGGGAATCAATCTGTGTAAGAAAAACTAATCACGCCGCCGCCTTTCAGGAAGATCAGTTATGAACATTTACTATGTCAGCAGCTAAAGGCTAAAAGCTAACTGCTGTTTTTTTTACCAATCGTCCCCAATTAGCTACCGTTTGTGTAAAACTATGTACTATGCAATGCATAATACCTACCTTTACACTGTAGTTGATAAACAAAGGTTCTATAAAGAGGAATAAATTATTGGTGATAAAAATTTTATAAATCTAAATCCGCCCTTATATGAAACAATTTTTTGCGTTGCTGGCCTTTTGTAGCATCACCTGCATCGCCCTAAAACCAGCTCTCGCCCAAAACGCCTTACCTGTTAAGGTCAACGGGCAGGTTATCCAGGCCGGGAACAAACCGGTTGAATTTGCCACCGTTACTTTATTAAAAGCCAAAGACTCCTCCCTGGTAAAGGGAGCCATCGCAGATGTCAATGGCCGTTACGAGTTCGAGAATGTTAAACAGGGTCGTTACCTGCTGGCTGCCGCCTATGTAGGAATGACCAAAGAATACGGTAAACCCTTTGAGATCACCGGCGCCCAGGCCAGCGTACAGATGGACCCTATTACCCTGAGCACGGATACCAGGAATCTGAAAGAGGTGAACGTAACCGCAAAAAAGCCGTTTGTAGAACAAAGGGCCGATAAAATGGTGGTGAACGTGGAAAATAGCATTGTAGCCGCCGGCGGTACTGCCCTGGAGGTACTTGAAAAATCTCCCGGCGTTACTGTAGATAAAGATGACAATATTTCCCTGAAAGGCAAGAATGGGGTCATTGTAATGATTGATGGCAAACAGACCAATATGAGTTCCCAGGACATTGCCCAGCTGCTGAAAAATATGCCCAGTAACAACATTGAGCAGATAGAGCTCATTGCCAATCCTTCCGCCAAGTACGATGCAGCTGGCAATGCCGGGATCATTAATATAAAACTGAAGAAGAACAAGAACTATGGTACCAATGGTAGTGTTCAGCTGGGCTTTGCTCATGGCCGCACGCCTAAGTATAACGGAGGCCTGAACCTGAACCACCGTGATGGTAAAGTGAACCTGTTCGGCTCTTACAATTACAACCACCGGGAAAATGACCAGCGCCTGGGCATATATCGCACCGGCACCAGTAATGGTCAGTTTAATGTGTTCGATCAGTTCAACCTGATGAAGAACAAGTCTAACTATCATGCAAGTAAAGTGGGCGCCGACTTCTTCGTGGCAAAGAACCACACCATTGGTGTAATGGCAGATCTGTCATGGAGCGACTGGGGTGGCCCCTCAAATGCCACCACCTACATAGGTAATGGCCAGACGGTTGATTCCACACTCCGCACCTTTACCCGTAACAGCTCTAACTGGAAGCGCCAGGCGTATAACGTGAACTATAAAGCCGTGCTGGACAGCTCAGGTAAAGAACTGAACATTGACCTTGATTATGCACGTAACTCTTCCGGGCAGACCTCCAATATCTTTGCGGATACATGGACCAGCACCGGTAAAGATTACCTGCGTGGAGACACTTCCCGCAACCAGACACCCTCTACCATCAATATCAAAACCGCAAAGCTTGATTATTCCCATCCGCTGAAGAACCAGGCCAAATTCGAAGCCGGTTTCAAACTCAGCTTTGTGAAAACAGATAACGATGCCCGGTTTGACTCGCTCCGGAAAAATATCTGGGTATATGATGTAAACCGTTCCAATCACTTCTTATACAAAGAGAATGTGAACGCCGCTTACATTAACTTCCACAAGCAGTTCAAGAAGTTTGGTGTGCAGGTTGGCCTCCGTGGTGAGCAGTCTAATGTAAAAGGTAATTCACTGACCTTGAACAGGGTAACAGACACCAGCTACTTCAACCTGTTTCCCAGTGTGTTCCTGAGCTATGCAGCCGGTAAGAACCACCAGTTCGGTGTATCCTACAGCCGCAGGATCCAGCGTCCCAGCTACGAAGACCTGAATCCGTTTGAATACTACCTGGACAGGTATACTATCGGATCCGGTAACCCATATCTGAAACCGCAGTATTCCAACAACTTTGAGGTAACCCATACATTCAAACAGTTCCTGATCACCTCTATCGGTTATGCCCATACCTCTAATATGATCACACAGATCGTAGAACCAGGCCAGGACCCGGTAACAGGGGATACTACCGTACTTCGCTACAAGTACCTGAACGTAGCCAAGTCTGATAACTTTAACCTGAACGTTTCAATACCTTTCCCCATTACAAAATGGTGGAATACTTTCACCAACCTGTCTGCCAACTACGCCATGTACCAGACAATGGTGAACAACAGCCTGGTAGACCTGGAAGCCGCCGGTTTCTTTGGCCGCACCCAGCACACCTTTACCCTGCCCAAAGGCTTCAGCACCGAGGTGGTTTTCATGTACATCTCTCCACAGATCTCCCAGGAAGGCCTCTTCAAAATGAAATCTATGTATGCCATGGACCTGGGTGTGCAGAAGTCAATACTGAAAAAGAAAGGTACCATCAAAGTGAGCATGAGCGATGTATTTAATACCCAGCGCTTCCGTGGCACCTTCGATAACGCCGGTTTCTACACCTCCGTAATGAGCAAATGGGAAAGCCAGGCAGGTAAGGATGAATTTCACCTACCGCTTCGGTAACACCAATGTAAAGGCCGCCCGTTCACGTAAGACCGGGCCTTGAAGACGAACAGAACCGCGTAAAGCAGGGAGGTAAGTAATTAACAGCCAACAACTAAAAGCTAGCCGCTAGTTGTTAAACGCCTGGTTTTTAGGTATATATAAGGATGGAGGAAGCGCGGCCCCGGTTGGCCGCGTTTCCCTTTTCAGGATTTTTTTGGATTACATGCAACCTTTTCTCAGCTTATCGTCTTTATAATGCAAGCATTAACCAACAACTTGAATCCAACTCCTGTAACAGACCAACTGGTGGCCCGTTGTAAAAAGGGTGACGTAAGAGCTTTTCGTGAGCTGTACGACGCTTATTCCGCCGCTATGTATAACATCTGCCTGCGTATGACAGGCCATGTCAGCGATGCGGAAGACATCCTCCAGGAGGCGTTCATACAGGTGTACGGTAATATCGGCAGACTGGAAAATGCCGGAAGTGTTACCGCATGGATCAAGAGGATAGTGGTGAACCAGTGCCTGAGCCACCTTCGTCGTAAAAAAGTTTACTTTGAAGAAGTGGAACAGGTGGAAATGGAAGAAGAAGAGCCGCTGGATGAAGATGGATTCACCTGGACGGTAAGCGCAGTAAAAGATGCCATTCAGGCCTTACCCGCCGGTTATAAAACGGTGCTGAACCTTTATCTCTTCGAGGAGTATTCCCACAAAGAGATAGCCGGTATGCTGGATATTTCGGAATCTACCGTTAAAACCCAGTATATGAGGGCTAAGGAAAAGGTAAGGCAAATTGTAAAACAAAGGATCTAGCGATATATGCCTGATAACAATTTAGAAGATTTTATCCGCCGCAACAGGGCAGGATTCGAGGAGAAGGGCCCCGGCGCCCACGTGTGGAAGGCCCTGGAAAAGCAGCTGAAAGACCAGCAAACGCCTAAAGTGGTTTCCCTGCTGAAGCGTCACTGGTTGAAAGCCGCGGCCGTGCTGGTATTGGTAGTGAACAGTGTGATGATATACCAGTTCCTGCAACTGAGAAAACAGCAGCAGAACCTTGGCACTTTAGCGCCGGAACTGCAGGAAGCTAAAATGTACTACACCTCGCAGATTGAAGAGAAGCTGCAGGATATCAGCAAGTATCCGCCCGAAGCCCTCGGCCTCGACAGTGCCGCACGTAAAGAGCTTGAACTGCGCAATGACACCTGGCAGATGCTCGAAAAAGAACTACAGCAAAACCCCGGCAATGAACGCATTCGTTCCGCAATGATCCGTTATTACCAGATGAAACTTGATTTGCTGGATAGAATATTGGAAGAATTACGGGCCAAACAACCCGATATTAAAACTCTGAAAGATCATGAACGTGAAATTTAAAATTCTACTCTTTTTATTATTGCCGGTATTAGCCTGCGCTCATCAGGGCGATACTGAGTTCAAACGCACCGTGTCAAAAGAGTTCAACGTGAATAGTGGTGCCCAGCTGAATGTGCACAATAAATATGGTAAGATCATCATACACACCTGGTCACAGAACCAGGTAAAAGCAACCATCGTGATTACCGGTTTTGGTAAGAATACCTCAGAAGCACAGGAGATAGCCAATGCAGTGGATATACAGGCCAGTGGAGATCCGGGCACCGTTACCTTCCAGACCAACTACAGCAGCAAAGGAGGGAAGTGGTTCTGGGGCGGTAACAAAGATTCAAAAGACTACGTGAACATCGATTACGAGATCTATGTACCAAAAAGCCTGGGCATGCTGTCCCTGGAAAACAGCTTTGGAGATGTGATAACAGACCAGTTGCCCTTTGCCGCCAAGATGCGCCTCAACTACTGCTTCTACGCTATCAGGGAGGCCGGCAAAACACTGGAAATGGATATGAACTATTGCAGCAAGGGAAGGATAGATAAAGCAGGTGAACTGGTGATAAAGGCAAATTACTCCGACATACGCTGCGAAGCTGCAGATAAACTGGACTCCAGATCAAATTACTGTGATTATACCATCGGCAACATCGGCTCTCTGACAGTAAGAGCTAACTACAGCGATTACAAGATCAGGCAGCTGGGCAGCATCAATGCTACCGGTAACTACAGCGATTTCTCAGTGTCAAGCCTGCAGGACAGGGCAGATCTGAAGCTTACCTATAGCGATGTGAAGCTGAAAGATGTATCCGCTGCATTTAAAGGCGGTTACGTTAACCTTACGTACAGCGACCTGGAAATGACGCTTTCAAATAAGGTGGCGCTTAAGCTGGATGTGCACCTCACCTACGGCGACCTGGAAACAGGAGGGCTGTCCCTGAAGAATATCAGCTCAATAAAAAAGTCACAGAACCTGACGTATTCCGCCACCACCGCCAGTGGGGGAGAAGGTTCTCCGGTGCTGGAGATCAGAGGCGTTCGCAGCGATGTAGAACTGGATGCTAAATAACGTAAACGTACATACGGCCATTCTAAAACTTTTAACAATAAGAAACTAGATCACTCATCACTAAAATCTCAGATCATGAAAAAGAAATTGTTCCTGTCAATCCCGCTGCTCGCTTTCGTTGTGTTGTTATCCTCCTTCCTCCAGAACGAAAGGATAACAGGCAATGGCGATGTGAAGCAGGAAGACCGGCAGGCTGCTACATTCAGGAACATCGGCACATCCGGTACATTCAAGGTTTACATTACACAGGGTAACACTCATTCAATCAGAATTGAAGCTGAAAGCAACCTTTTACCCTACATTGAAACCAAATTAGACGGAGATGATCTTGAAGTGCGTGTAAAGAAAGGATACAATATCAAACCAACCAAAGATGTGAACGTTTATGTAACCCTGCAGGAAGTGCGCGAACTGGCAGCCAGCGGATCCGGCGGTTTCTATAGTAAAACCAAACTTAAGACCGATAAGCTGGAGCTGGCCGTGAGCGGTTCTGCAGAAGCAGACCTGGATGTATCATCACAACAAATGGAAGTGGGCGTATCCGGCGTCAGCAAAGTTAAGCTCAAAGGCAGCGCCACCAAAGCTGAATACAGCATTTCCGGCAAGGCAGACATCTACGCTTTTGATTTCCAGTCGGATGATGTAGAGATTGCTATCTCCGGTTCAGGCAATGCCAGCGTGAATGCACAGAAGACGCTTGACATAGCCGTGTCTGGTATGGGTAACATCAAATACAAAGGCAATCCGCAGATCAAACAGTCTGTTTCCGGTATGGGAAAGATTGCCAAAGAAGGATAAGGTATATATCTCCATAACGGTATTTACCGCAGGAGTAGTTGGATAACAAGTTTAATATTTAACGGTACTCCCGTCCCACTCCGGCGCAGGTCGGAAAATTGGGGCGGGATTTTTTTTTATATTTGCCCCTGACTTATTACCATTAAATAAAGTATATCATCATGCCATCCTTTGATATTGTTAGCAAAGTGGATCTGCAAACGCTGGACAATGCCATCAACACCGTAAAGAAAGAGATCACCAACAGGTTTGATTTTAAAGATTCCCATGTGGGCATCGAGCTGAATAAGAAAGACTTGGTCCTGAACCTGGAGGTGGACAGCGACATGAAGCTTAACCAGGTGATCGATGTGCTCATCAGCCGTAGCATGCGCCAGGGACTGGATGCCGCTATTTACGACCTCAGTAAAGAGCACTACCAGAGCGGTAAGGTAGTTAAGAAGGAGGTGCCCGTACGGAACGGCATTAAGCAGGAAGATGCTAAAAAGATCGTGAAAATGATCAAGGATTCAGGCGTTAAGGTACAGGCTGCCATTATGGACGATATTATCCGCGTAACCGGCAAGAAAATAGATGATCTACAGGATGTTATACAGAAATGCAAGGAGGGGAATTTTGGTATTGCCCTGCAATATGTTAACATGAAGAGCTAGCCGGGGCATTCTTTTGGATGGATATTTGGATTTTGGAATTTTCTCCTTACCTTTGCCGTCCGTATTTAATTAATTCAGCATTTTGGGATGAAATCCGGGACACGGTGGACCATCCAATCAATAAAATTAAAATAATGAAACAGGGAATCCATCCAGAAAGTTACAGGTTCGTAGTATTTAAGGACATGTCAAACGGTATTAGCTTCTTAAGCCGTTCTACTGCTCCTTCCAGGGAAACAGTTAAATGGGAAGACGGTAACGAGTATCCGCTGATCAAACTGGAAATTTCCAATACCTCTCACCCTTTCTACACTGGTAAGAACGTATTGGTTGATACTGCAGGCCGTATTGACAAGTTCAAGAAACGCTACGAGAAAAGAGCTAAATAAGCTTTTAATAAAATATTTATACATCCCACCGGCATTTGTCGGTGGGATTTTTTATTTTTAGCCCCCTATGGAGCGTAACTACATTCTTTTTGACACGCCCGCCCGCGATCTTTTATATCCTTTCACTTATACCAGACCTGTGGCTGCCTGCAGGATAGGGATCCTGACGATCCAGGAAAAATGGGAGCTCTGGCTGGGTACAGGCGTTAGTCATTTCACCGTACCTTACCTCCAGGAGAAATTTCCACTGCTCTTAGGATCTGCAGATGCTGTTCATGTGCTTATCAATGGTCATACCTTGCCAGACCCGCCACTGGTGGAAGCGATCATGGCCCTTGAGCCCGGGCAGGAACTGTACCGGGAGCATCAGCTCCTCGCAAAGGCAGTGCCTGGTAATGACCTTACCAAGTCCGCCGGTGAGCGAAGGGACTACCCGGGAACAGTAAGCAATATTGAATTGCCCTGGCACCTGTTTACCATGAATGATAAGGCCATCCGCGATGATTTTAAGCTGATTACCGCAGGAAGGACGTCTGCTCCTCTCTCCTCCACAAACCAGGTGATTGCACCGGAAACCGTTTTTGTTGAGCCGGGAGCGGTGGTGGAATGCAGTGTGCTGAATGCGTCTGCCGGACCTATTTATATTGGCGCTAATGCGCAGGTTATGGAAGGTTGCCTTGCCAGGGGGCCTCTAGCCCTTGGGACCGGCGCTGTGCTTAAAATGGGTACCAAAGTATACGGAGCTACCTCCCTGGGGCCTGCCTGTACGGGCGGGGGAGAGATCAAGAACGTTAACATGTTCGGCTATTCAAATAAAGGGCACGATGGTTATTTAGGCGATGCCGTGATCGGAGAGTGGTGTAACCTGGGCGCCAATACTACCTGTTCCAACCTGAAGAATAACGCCGGCACAGTAAATATCTGGATCGAAGCGCGTAAAGAAGCCTGGCCCGCCGGACAGAAATGTGGTACGCTGATGGGCGATTTCAGCCGTTGCGGTATCAATACCATGTTGAACACAGGCACCGTAATTGGCGTTTCATGCAATATCTTTGGCGGGGATTTTCCGCCTAAATTTGTGCCTTCCTTTTCCTGGGGTGGAAGAGATCCGAAGGAACGCTACCGTTTGCAGGAAGCCCTTCGCGATGCAACTGCCTGGATGGCGTTCAAAAGCCGGGAAATGAATGATGCAGACCGGAGAATGCTGGCTGCCGTGTACGAACAAACCACCAAAAGTGAATAATAACTAAACTCAATACAAGCACGCATTATCATGAGAAAAAAAATTGCTGCGGCAAACTGGAAAATGAACCTTACTCTCGCACAGGGAGAACAGTTGATCAATGATATCCTCAACTCAGGTCTCAAACTGAAGGATGGACAGGAAGTGGTGATTGCCACGCCTTTCCCGTATCTGCTGAAGGCCAAAGCTTTACTGAAGAATTACCCCGGCTTTTACCTGGCTGCACAGAATTGCTATGCCGAAAAATCCGGCGCCTACACCGGAGAAGTATCTGCAGAAATGCTGCAATCCGTAGGTGTGGATTACGTGATACTGGGGCACTCTGAGAGAAGAGAGTATTTCAATGAAAGTAATGCCATGCTGGCAAAGAAAATAGATTTGGCGCTGGCCAATGGCCTGAAGCCTATTTTTTTGCTGTGGAGAACCGCTGGAAGTGAGAAAGGCTGAAACACAGAACCAGTATGTAGCAAAACAGCTGGAAGAAAGCCTTTATCATCTTAGCGCTGAACAGCTGAAGAATGTGGTGATCGCTTATGAGCCGATATGGGCCATTGGTACCGGCTTAACGGCATCTGCCCAGCAGGCGCAGGATATGCACGCCTTTATCCGTGCACAGATAGCAGAGAAATACGGAAGGGAAGTAGCATTGCACCTCACTATCCTTTACGGTGGCAGCGCCAAACCTGGTAATGCCGGAGAACTGTTTGCCTGTCCGGATGTAGACGGTGGCCTTATCGGAGGCGCCTCACTGGTTGCGGCTGATTTTGTTGCCATCACAGAGAAATTACCCTAATCATAAAAAAATGCGCAGCCTTGCTGTGCATTTTTTTAGTAACTAATGCTAAAAAAATTAGTATTTCTCAAAAAAGGTTGTATATTTGTGATGTCAACAATCGGGAAAGCAAAAAATTGTTGGTTATGCAAAGAGAAACCCTTTTAACAGAACAGGAAACAGCGCTTTATGACTACCTGGTAGTTATCAACCCCGGTGCGCAGATAGCCGGAGAAGTGCGCAAATTCAAAGAACAGATAGCTGAAACGCTGGGCATCTTTACCAGCCGGTATTCAAAAGCCCATATCTCGTTATTCCGCTCTGTATTCCCTGAAAAGTTCCAGGACGATTTTATTTATCTGCTGGAGGAGATAGCGGCCAGGCAGTCCGGGTTCACGGTTTACACTGCTAAGTTCGATCATTTTGATCATGGCGCAGTAAAACGCACCATTTACCTGAATATAGCCAACCCGAGGCCTGTCGCCGAGCTGCACAAAAAGATCCTGGAGGTGTTTGACCTGAAACTAAATAGTTTCAAACCGCATATTACCCTGGCAAGAGCGATCAGCACTGATGAATTTGAGAAGGTGTATCCGCAGTTCGATAACCAGTTGTTTGTGCGCAGTTTTGATTGCCGCAGCTTTTCCCTGCTGAGAAAACCGGCAGCAGGCGGCGCCTACGAAGTGGTGAGAGAGTTCCGTTTCAGGGGCGAAGACGCGGCTGATGGTACTCTGTTCAATTTTGCCGCTTAATATCGGAGATCGCTTAATAAGCGGAACATCACACTAGAAACAGAAAATATTGAATAACCATATAGACAAGTATTTGTATTGACTTCCATCACCATGTAACCAGTTATTTTAATTGTCCCCCCATGTTAACCCTGTTTAGTTGACCCCTGCCTGCTGCAAATCGGTCAATACCAGGTAAATCATAACAATACCTGCCCATGTCTTGCACATGGTTGACACGACTATGGGTATTGAAAATGGTTACCTGGTATGACACAGCAGGTATGCAAAGACTGCAGTATGAACGAAGTGATCAATACCAATGGCCCGGCTGATTTCACATTCCGCCCTGTTGTTTGTAGCTTTGAAATGCTCAAACATTCAAATCATCCGACAAATGGCCATAATACACAAAGAGATCACTGTTAAGGGTAGGGTACAGGGCGTTTTTTTCCGGGCCAGTACCAAACAGGTGGCAGACAGATTAGGTGTGAGCGGGCAGGTCAGGAATCTATCTGACGGAAGTGTATGGATCGCCGCTGAAAGTGATGCACCCGCCATGGAAGCCTTTATTGCATGGTGCCGTCAAGGGCCGCCGGAGGCCGTAGTAACCGGCCTCCAGCTGGTAGAAGCGCCTGTAAAACACTATAAAGGATTTGAAGTAGTAAGATAACCAGCCTTATTTCGTAGCCAATGCCAACTTATCTTTAAACGACTTATCCAGTGCTGCTTTAGGCACAATGATGGTGATTGTGTTAATGGCAAAATAAGGCTCAGACACATTTACATATCCCTCAAAAGGCCCGCCGGTGCCCCAGGAGTTCTTTACCATAAAGAACTCCTTGCCGGTTTTACTTTTAGCAAGGCCGGTAATATGCATCAGGTGATCATCCTGGGTCACCAACTCCTCGTACAAGCGCTGACGATACTCCTGGGTAACCTTTTCTTCCGGCCGGTCGGGGTCAAAACCATTACTGCCGGCAGAGGCCCCTGCCGCAGGGGATAATGCATAACCTCTGCCTGCTGCCCAGCCGCCATTGCTCACATCAGCGTCCCACATCACGGTATAGCCGTTTTTCAGGGCCGTTTTGGTAAGCTGGATCAGTTCATTCAAAGGAACATTATAGTAAGCCCCGTTGGAAAAATTATCCGGCACTTCTATTATAAAAGGCTGGTAATAGGGATGATGGCTGAACGAAGTGAAATAGGCATAGTCGTCCGGGTTGAACTTTACCACCTCTTTTGCAAAGGTCAGCGGCGTATAATTACGGCCGTTATAGGTAAAGGTGGCAGGCGGTTTTCCAAGGTACTGGTCAAGCAGTGCCGTCACACGGTCCTGCCAGTTATCCGGGATGGGGCGTTTGGTTTTCAGCAGGCTGTCCAGGTAATTCCGCAGCTCTGTTACCAGCTGGGAGTGGTTGTGCTGCGTACGGCCGTTAATAAGCCCGCTATAAGCGCTTTCAGGCATAATGCCGTATGTAGCCATAGCATGGATCACATCATGGCCCAGGCCTCCTTCGTCAAAACGTGCAGATCCCTGACGGCGTATGTAGTTCAGCGCTTTTTCCATATAGATATTGCGGACGGTGAACATTTCAGAAAGATCGGGTTCCGGTGCTCCCTTGCGTATACACTCAGATTCCACCAGGGAAGTGGTGGAAAAAGCACCAGCAGGTACCGGTTTGAGCCTGGTTCTTAACCGGGGTGGCCGCATTTTTCTTCAGGATGGTTAATTCATTGGTCTGGGCATTGGCCACCGCCACAAGGCAGGTGGCAAACAGTAACGCTAGTACACGCATGCGAAATGTGAGATTTTATTCCTAAAGATAATGGAACCGCCCAAAAATAAACGCTACTGCTGTATGAACGGCAGTAGCGTTGTATATAATCGCTATAAGTCAGTTAGTAAGTTTAGTCCCTTACATCCACATTCATGTTATCCTTCTCACCTTTTATAGTTATTCTGCCTGCGCCAAGGTAAGCGCGGTATTTATCCATTACAGCGGCAGATTGTTTGTTGCCGTTGATGTACAGGTCATTGTTCTTTTTTTCGATGGTATATCCTTTGGAAGGGTCTATCAATTTATCATCGGTCAGCTTTGAGACCAGCTCCTGATAATGTTTACGGGTGGCCTCGGTTTTGGTTTCCGCACGTTTTGCGTTCATTTCCGCACGTTTTGCACCTAATTCAGCTGCACGCGCTTCGCGTTCTTTCTCCCTTGCTTCAGCCATTTTTTCTCTTGCTTCGCGCATGGCATCCCGCTGTTTATCGCGGACATCATCCATGTTCTTACGCATCATAGCGCGATTGGCTTCACTTATACCGCGGTTGGCGGCATTCATGCTGTTTTTGATGATGGTTTCCAGGTCGATGTTTGCCATGGCCATCTGGGCGCTTTTCATACCCATTTCCACACTTTTCCGGATCATCTCGGGGTCTACTGATTGCTGACCTTCTTTAACAGATTCCTTAATTTCCTGGTTAATCTTACTCCAGTCAATAGATTTCATGGAGTTTTCTATTTCCTGGTTAATCTTCTTCCAGTCTACCGCTTTAAGCGCTTCCTGTGTCTGGGCATTGATGGCTTTCCAGTCAATGTTTTTCATGGCCTCCTGCACTGCTTTCTGTGAAGCTTCCCTGGCTACTCTCACCTGTTCATGCACGGCTTTCATCTGCTCGTTCATTTCCCGCATTTTTTGATGCGCCTCTTTTCTGTCCTGTTCCATCTTTTCCAGGTCTGCTTCGTCCAGCTGGGCGTTGCTGTTATTATCAGTGTTGGTATTTTCAGGTTGGGGGCTGGCGTTGTTTACCTTTGGCGGAACAGTGTCCGTCAGCAGGCGGTTCAATGGCAAAGTGTTAGCAGCAAAGGCAGATTGGGACGCCGGAGCGGCGGCAGTTGTCTGATCCTTATCCTGATTGGCGGAAGGAGTGATCCAGGCGATGGCGGTCAGGCCCACTGCAATAATGAGCATGGCCATAAATTTTTGACTATAATTAAGATGGGAGGTCTTCATTTCCATAATTCTTTTAATGCGGTAAAGCAAATGTTGTTTGTTGTCTGCAGCAGCCATCACCATGGGGTTGGTAGTAAACCGGTATTCTTCCAAGGCTACCAGGGCTTTGGCATAATGCAGCGGTTGGGAGGTATGGGCTAAGACCATATCATCGCAACAGTGTTCCCTTTCCAGGCGGATGAATTTTGAGATCCACCATACAAAGGGGTTAAAGAAAAGGGTTGTTTCAACAATGGATTGGAAGATATTCAGTATGTAATCATTGCGTTTAATGTGAGCCAGTTCGTGCAGCAATATGGCCTCCAGCTGTTCTGCACTGAGGTTATTGAACATTGCTGCGGGTACAAGTATCACAGGTTTCAGAAAACCGATCATTACGGGCACCTGTACATATTGGGAGATCAGCAGTTGCACCTTGCGCGGAATACGCAGCTGCTGTTTTACCTTGTCCAGATAATGTTCCCAGGCGCTGTCGGCAGGAAGCACCAGCTTTTTCCTGATCTGCCGCAATTGTGCCAGGTCGGCCACCAGCTTGATGCACATAACGGCTACGCCTGCAATGTACAGCGCTACCAGCAGCGGAAACACCATTTCAAGGTTGGGGAAAAGTACATGGAGTTCCTCCTGGCTTTGGTATACTGCAGGGGCCTGCAATACCAAGGGCGCGCCTGGTGTTCCTGTTACAGGCAGTCCTGCGGTGAAATGCGCTGCTTTCACGGCTTCCAGCTGCTTATAAAGCGTTGCCACAAACCAGCCGAATATCCCCGCCAGCGATAGAACAGACAGGTTGTACTTCGTTGCGGAAGTAGCATCCGGCCAGAGCTTCAGCACAATACGCAGGCAGATGAAAACCAGCAGCGCCTGCCACAAAGAGTGCAGTATGGCCCATCCCAGGGCAGTTACCAGTTCAGCTGTAAATGGAAGGAACACCATAAATTAATTAATGAATAATGAATAATTACAAATCAGTGTCACAAACGCCTGTCAGTCCACAGCTCCTTAATTGTTAATTTTTTTCTCCATGTCGTTGAGGTATTGTTTAATCTTCTCCAACTCCTCTTTTGAGGAAGTGTGATTACCCAACGCCTGCAGCACCAGTTGGGAGGCAGAACCATTAAATACGGTATCTATCATTTTGTCCAGTAACTGACGCTGGGTGTTTTCCTGGGATACAGCAGATGAATAAATATGCGTTTTGCTGCTGGTATCGCGGTCCAGCAAACCCTTTTCATGCATGATCTGCATTAGCTTAAGAGTAGTGGTATAACCCGCATCTTTACTTTGTCCCAATACCTCATGTACTTCCCGCACTGTACTGGGGCCTTTTTCCCAGAGAACACGCAGTATCTCCAGCTCACTTTCCGTCGGTTTGATATGTTTCCCTGATATGCCCATTAATACTTGATTTCTATGCTTACAATGAATATACGAATATCTTCGTAAACAAATGTACGACAGTTTTCGTAATGGCAAAATAAAATTTTCAGGTAATGGTTTACCGGTCTTTTAACGGTATGAGTGGCAGGAGTGAGGAGATGGGAAGTTTAGTCCAGCTGATGCTCCTTTCGCAGCTGTTTTGTAGTCTTGCGGCTACCGTCATGACTCCAGCCGGGGGCGTCAAAGTACGTAATGCCAGGCTTCCTTCAGGGAACGGGCCTGCCGGAGATCTTTCCAGATATCTACCCATTCATGGGTGGCTATCCTGAGGGGATTATAGGTATAAATATTTTTGGTAAGGCCGTAAACGGGCCTTTCTTCCTCCGGGGTAAATGTACCGAACAGCCGGTCCCAGATGATCAGTACCCCGGCATGATTCCGGTCCAGGTATTTGATGTCTGAAGCGTGATGCACGCGGTGATGAGACGGTGTGTTAAAGAACCATTCTATCCAGCCGGGCAGGCGGTGGATGGCCTCCGTATGGATCCAGAACTGGTAGATAAGACTGATAGCCTGCATGCTCATTACCATCGCTGGATGGAAACCAAGCAGTGGCATCCAGGTCCAGAACAGGAACGTACCTGTAAAATTGCCGGTCCAGTTTTGGCGCAAGGCGGTGGCCAGGTTGTATTTACGGGAAGAGTGATGAATAACGTGAGAGGCCCAGAAGAAACGTACAGAATGACTGGTGCGGTGAAACCAGTAATAGCTCAGATCATCCGCAAAAAAACACAGGATCCAGGCCCACCATACAAAGCCCGGGGTAAACAAACGGAATTGATAAACAAAGCTGTATACGCCCAGAATAATGGCTTTGGTAAACAATCCCAGGAACACATTGCCCAGTCCCATGGCAATACTGCTCACAGCATCTTTTGTTTCGTAAAGGTCTTTTTTCTGGACGGCCGCAAAGATCACTTCCGCCAGCAGGAGCAGCACAAACCCGGGAATGGCATAATGTATCAGGTTAGGGGACATATTGTAAGTTAAGAAAAAAAGCTGTTAACTGTTGGCTGTTGCTATTAGCTTTTAATACCAGCACTTAGTCTTTAAAAAAAGCCTCTCCGCACCAATCACTTACAGCTAACAGCCAACAGCTAACAGCTCTTTTAAAATTTCCCCGCCTTAATGCCAAATTTGAAACTGGGGCCGCTCAGATCACTATCCTTTACACCGGGAGTATCTGAGCCTGCTACAAAGCGATAGCTGCCTCCCGCATTGATCCGCAACCAACGGGTAAGGTTCACTTCTACGCCTGCAAAAGGTTCTGCTACAAAAAAGCCGCTGCCATCATAGTAGTCCTTCTCATCATGATCGTCATCCCACCAGCCATCGCGCCAGCTTCCTTCCCTTCTGGCAACACCGCCGCCGCCCACCAGGCCGCCTACGGTCCAGTGTACCAGCTTATCTGAATTGTGGGTGTACTCTGCCATCAAACCGGTATACCAGAATTGCAGGTACTCTTTACGTTCACTGGGATTGGTAGGGTGAGGGGCGCTGATGTTGTTGGTAAGGGCATAACCGCCTATACCCAGCATCAGTTTGTGGTTCAGCAGCACACCGCCTTCCACACCGGTCAGCACACCCAGTTCACCTTTCATGGGCGTTAGTTTTCCAACAGCAGTACCATAACCGCCAACGGAGATCTTTTTCTTACTTTCATTTTTCTTTGGGCTGAAAAGTGTTTCCATTTCGGCATGCTGAGCCCAGGCCTGCTGTGCTGTAATCAGCACCAGCAGCGCTACAATAATCCTTTTCATAAATATCAGATTTTAAAAGTTGAGGTCTCAACTTCTGTTGTGCATTGCAGGATGGGAATCCCGCAATGCTACAACTTCAGTTTTCTATAGTTGAGATCAATGTATCGTTCTCTCGGCAAATGATACCGCAGAGGTACCAAACCAGCCTAATATTTTGGTCTTTCCGTTGGGTGTAGTATTCGTAAGATTGGGGCGTACGTTTTCCAGTACTCTTGCAAACAATCCGAAGTTTTCCCGCTGATCTATTACCTGCTGAATAAAATAATAACTGGGCTTGCTCAGTGATGCGATCCTTACTATTACTTTCTCTCCCAGCTGGTAAGGCCTGTCGTCATCGGTAATACCTTCCTGGATCGGGTCTATAAAGTTCCATCCATCTGCCACATCTTCGTTAAACGCGCCGTTGATCGCATATTGATCGGTATTCCTGGTACTGCGGTCATTGCGGTAAGAGCGGATCCAATAGTAGTCATTACCACCGGCAAAGTCTGTTGCATGCAGGTCTGCATAGTAACCTCCCTCGCCGCTTAACGCATCTTCTTCCGACTTGTATTTGTAAGAGATGGAGTCGATCTGCGGTACTCTTTTGATGCTGTCTGTAGCTACAAATGTTTCACCGTTATAAGTCAGCGTCAGCCTGTAAACGTGCCCCAGCACACCAATGCTCTTATCGCCTCCCGGGTCATTCCGGTAAGCGCCGTTGCTGAAAGTAAAAGGATAGGTAATGCCGGCAGTAAGATCTTCTACTGTAATGGTGGCATCTGCTATCACGGTGGCCGGTGTATTGTTGGTATAAGAAACCACTGAGTTGGTGAACCTGATGGTTTGCGGGCCATTCTCTGTTGTCAGCCAGGCATCCAGCACGGGATATGATTTGCCGTTAGGAACTTCGAGATCTATTGTATCCTCGCAGGCGCTGAAGGCAGCTGCTGCCAGGCCGAGTAATATGATGGAGCGTATCTTTTTCATGTGTCTTCGTTTTCCTTTTCAGTTTAAATTACCATTTGAAATTGTACGTAATACCAGGCATGATAGAGCCGATGATAGAGAGGCGTTTAGCTTCCCGTTTTGAAGCGTCATCCTGATTCTCCTGGAAGTAGATCGTGTAGGCGTTCTTACGGGCATATACGTTGTACAGTGAGAACACCCATTCACCCTGCCAGCGCTTATGCGGTTTGCCTTTACGTGTGAAGGAAAGGTCCAGGCGGTGGAAAGCCGGCAAACGGAAGTTGTTGCGTTTATCGGTACTGTTGTAAGGAATATCCCAGTCCTGGTATTCCAGGCGGCTGTCTGCAAACGTGGCAGGCGTACCTGATGCATATACGAAATTGGCAGAAAAAGAATTACGTTTAGACAGTTCATGTGATACAACCACATTCAGGTTATGTGTACGGTCATAACGGTTCAGGAACCATTCATTCTGGCTGATACCGTTTGTTTTACGTTCTGAACGTGATAAGGTATAGCTTACCCAGCCGGTGGTAACGCCTACTTCTTTCTTGGCCATCAGCTCCATACCCCATGCACGTCCTTCTGAAGGCAGCAGGTCTGCCTCTATGTACTGGTTCAGCTGAAGATTAGCGTTGTCGATATAATCCACCTGGTCATCCATTTTTTTGTAGAACAGTTCACCGGAAAGCTCAAATTTATTGGAAGGAGCGCTATAGAAATAACCTACGGTATACTGGTCTGCCACCTGCGGTTTTATATTGTTAGTGCTGGGCGTCCATATATCCAGCGGAGTGGGAGAGGCCGTATTAGACAACTGGTGCATGAATTGTGTAGTACGTGCATATGCTACTTTCACCGCATGATTGGAGTTGATGCTATACTTCGCGCTGATCCTGGGCTCAAAGTAGTAATAGCCTTTGATCAGCTTATTGGTCTCATAATCCTGTGAACCGATCAGGCGTTTGCGTATTCCGGGCGTAGTATCGGCATAGAAGTAAGCAGTGCCTTTGCCCAGCAGCTGGTAAGCAGAGAAACGCACACCATACTGGATACCGAATTTATCGTTTGGTTTGAATTCATGATCAAGGTAAGCGGCAGACTCCAACGCGTGCTGATCTTTCAGCACTACCAGGCTCTGGTCACCTTCCTGGTTGCCTTCTCCCTTGCCGGGTTTGAAGGTATAATAGATGCCCTGTAAGCCAAAATGCAGGCTGTTCCTGGAGCTGATATAGTAAGTGAATTGTGGTTTCACCCCGTAGTTGATGATGTTGGAGGTCCAGCTGGAGTTCTGGCTGGGCTCATTTGCTTCTTTATCAGAGCTGTTGCTGAACTTCAGGCTGTAATCATACTTGCTGTAAAAGGTGGTCAGGTTCAGGAACAGGCGGTTGGTGAACACATGGTTCCAGCGTACAGTACCGGTGGTGTTACCCCAGTTCATGTCTACATCGCCGCCAAAGCCAAACACATCGCGACCGGTATAGCCGCTTAAGAACAGCGTATTGTTCTTGTTCAGCTTGAAGTTAGCCTTTGCGGTTACATCATAGAAATACAGTTTGGTATCTTTCATGTCCCCTTTCAGGAAGGGTTTCATTAGTACGTCTATATAGGATCTGCGGGCAGCTACTATAAAGGAAGACTCGTCTTTCTTAATCGGTCCTTCTACTGCAAGACGGCTGAAGATATTGCCTATACCGCCTGTTACGCCAAGATGCTGGTTGTTACCGTCTTTCATACGGATATCCAGTACGGAAGAGGTACGACCGCCGTATTCCGCCGGGAAACCGCCTTTAATAAGATTCAGGCTTTTTACTGCATCCGGGTTGAATACAGAGAAGAAGCCCAGCAGGTGCGTAGAGTTGTACAGCGGCGCTTCGTCCAGCAGGATAAGGTTCTCATCAGTTGCACCGCCGCGTACGTTAAAGCCGTTGGCGCCTTCGCCCACAGTGGTTACGCCGGGAAGCGTCTGGATAGCACGCAGTACGTCTACTTCGCCCAGGAAGGTAGGCATCTTCTTCATTTGCGCAACATCCAGGCGGTTAATGCTCGTATTCAGTGTGTTCACGGCCCTTTCATGTTTGCCGCTTACCACCACTTCACTCAGCTGGCTGCTGGATTTTTCCAGCTTAATGTCAAGATGCTGATTGGCATTGAGTGTTACTGTCTTTTTAAGTGCGGTATACCCGATGTAAGAAAACTGCAGTTCATGTTCTCCCGCGGGCAGGGTAAGCGAATAGAAGCCATATTCATTGGTCACAGTGCCAATGCTGGTACCTGCTTTTGATACAGAGATGCCGATCAGGCTTTCGCCGTTTTGTCTGATCTTTCACATAGCCACTAATAGTGAATCGTTGTTGTGCTTTCAATGCCTTTACCTGGAACAGGATAAATCCAAGTGACATCAGCAGAATCAGGTGTTTTCTCATATAAGATTTATGTATATGTGCTTTGTAAGACGGTTTAACCGGCAGTTTATTTTGGCAAAACCGTTTTATTTATCGTTTCCGAATATATGACGGGGGATGATGGAGCCACCCCTAAAGCGTGCAGGAATTTTTTGATCACATGACAAATGTTGGCAGTAGTGGGGAGGTGTACAGTGTGTTGTAGGCGCTTGTATTAATTTCGTTGCAACAGGAATTTAATCCAGCAGGTCACAATAAAATCCCATTTTCTGTACAAAGGCAATAATGGATTCTTCTCCCTGCTGCAGGCCTACTACCCGCAACACCCGGTCACAATCCTCAATATCCACGCTGCAGGCCATTACGCTGAAATTAGACTGGATCTCGCCGATCACCTTGTTCTTATCCTGTAAGGTATTAATATTGGTACGGAATATTCCGATCATGATTAATTTTTTTAAAGTATTTCGGGATATTTTTGTACAAATGTGGCCCGTTTCAAAAAAAAACTGTTGCATTAAAAGGATTAAAAATTACACTAAACGGATTTTCTTATGGCCCTGGTCATTACCAATGATTCCCAGCGTGTATTGTTCCGGGAGGACAAAATGCGGACGGCAGAAGAGTTAAGCAGTGCTACCATCATTGAAGAGAAGGTAGATCTTGCATTCGACTTTGGCGTGGGCAATTACCGGGAACTATGCTTTGAAGGCCTGCACATTGCCTACGGCAAGGCCAACGTCTTTGAGAACCTGCATATGTTTATGGAAACGCCGGATACGCCCACCATGGTGTCCCAGGTATTTGTGCTGCATGGCGATATCACTGCCTACCTTCCTGGTACAAATGCCTGCCAGTATACTTCGCTGGAACATAACCTGGTGTACAATCCCAATCTCCTCGAAAAAAACGGAGGTAAGGAAACAGGATGGGATGGAGATAATCAGCCTCAGTTTTACAAAAGAGCGTTTTCTTGCGCTGGCAGAGAACAACGGGGATGTACTGAGCCGCTTTGGTGAGCAGGTAGCAGGCAATCGCATTGTATTCCTGAATAAAGAGCATAACCAGCCCATTACTACGGATATGATCAGGATACTGACAGAGATCCGCAACTGCCAGTTCCAGGGAGGCATTAAAAAGCTGTTCCTGCAATCTAAAATATTTGAGCTGCTGGCTTTACAATGTGAACAATATGAACGCGCCGGGTGGAATAATACAGACGCTGTAAATATATCCGCAGCTGATCGTGATAAGATCTATCATGCACGTGATCTGTTGCTCAGCGCTGTGCAGCAGCCGCCTTCCCTGCATGACCTTTCACGCCTGGCAGGCCTTAACGAATTCAAGCTGAAAACCGGCTTTAAGAAAATATTTGACAACACCGTATTTGGATACCTGAATGATTACCGCCTGGAACAGGCCCGGCAAAAGTTAATGCAGCATGATTACCCGCTGACTGCAATAGCGGATGAGCTGGGGTATTCTTCTTTGCAGCATTTCTGCAATGCTTTCAGGAAAAAGTATGGGGTAAGCCCGGGCAAGGCGAGATGGAATAAACGCTTATCCTAGTGTAATTACCAGCTTACTGAACGCCGCCAGCGTTACTTTCTTCAGTTTGTTGTAGATCGTCTCATCTATCTCCGTAAACAGGCCATCCAGCGCACTATTGATACCCCTTCCCACCGGGCAGTCCGGGTTGGGCAGGTTAGGAGAGAACCCGAATACATGATCTTCTTTCACCGCCTGGAAAACCTCCGCCATCCTTATCTGTGATGCCGGTTTCTTCAGCCTGCTGCCGCCGCTTTTTCCTTCCTTGCTTTCCACCAGCCCTGCCGCCCGTAAGGCGCCCAGCTCTTTGCGTACCAGCGCAGGATTGGCATTCATCGATCCCGCAATGTAGTCTGAAGAGGTCCACTCTTCTTCACTCGTGCTTAGCAACGTTAAGATGTGCACGGCTATAGCAAACTTACTCTTTACCATTCTGTAATAAATTGCCTGACAGTCAAAGGTACCCTGAAATGCTGAATTGCCCAAAAGCAGCGGTCCCGGCTTATATCCGGGACCGCACTATAAAGAAAGAAATTTTTTAAAACCGGGTATCAGTAGCGGAGTGTCTTTTTTTCCACTTTCGCTATCTGATTTACCTGCACTGATTTGGGCGCCTGCTTTTTAGCGGTAGTGGCCGCAGAACTGTGTATTTCAGCCAGGGTAGGTGCAATAACCAGCGACACAATAGACATCAGCTTGATCAAAATGTTCATAGAGGGACCGGAAGTATCCTTGAAAGGATCGCCTACGGTATCACCTGTTACAGATGCCTTATGCGGCTCTGATTTCTTATAAAAAGTTTCGCCGTTGATCTCAACACCTTTTTCAAAAGATTTCTTTGCATTATCCCATGCACCGCCTGCATTGTTCTGGAACATACCCATCAGTACACCGCTTACGGTAGCGCCTGCCAGGAAACCGCCCAGCACTTCAGGACCGAAAATGAACCCGATCAGCAGGGGAGATATCAAAGCGATGGCCCCGGGCAGCATCATTTTTTTGATAGATGCTTCGGTAGAGATGGCTACGCATTTATCATATTCCGGCTTACCGGTGCCTTCCATGATACCAGGGATGGACCTGAACTGGCGGCGTACTTCCTCTACCATGCTCATGGCTGCCTGACCTACCGCACGTATAGCCAGGGAAGAGAACACAAATGGGATCATGGCGCCCACAAAGAGGCCGGACAATACTTTTGCTTTGTAAATATCAATACCCTCAATCCTGGCTACCCCTACAAAGGCCGCAAAAAGGGCCAGGGCGGTCAACGCTGCAGAGGCAATGGCGAAGCCCTTACCTGTGGCTGCGGTAGTATTACCTACGGCATCGAGTATATCAGTTTTTTCGCGTACATCCTTGGGCAGTTCGCTCATTTCGGCAATACCCCCGGCATTGTCTGCAATAGGGCCGAAGGCGTCAATAGCCAGCTGCATGGCAGTAGTGGCCATCATACCCGCAGCTGCTATAGCTACGCCGTACAAACCCGCGCAAACATAAGAGCCGTAAATACCACCGGCCAGCACCAGGATGGGTAGGAAAGTGGATTCCATACCTACTGCAAGACCGCCGATCACGTTGGTAGCATGACCAGTAGAAGATTGCTTGATGATGGATAATACCGGCCTTTTGCCCATAGCGGTATAATATTCAGTGATGATGCTCATCAGCGTACCTACCGCCAGGCCTACCAGGATAGCGCCAACAACGCCGCCCCGGGTGATGGCAATGGCGCCTTCCCTGGGTGTGGAAGAACCGGCAACAAAGTCGCGCTGCAGGTAGATGGGTGCATCCGGTAAGAGCCAGTAAACCAGGAGGGCAGCTGCAATAGCGGTGAGGATGATAGAGCCCCAGTTACCCATATTCAGTGCTTTCTGTACAGCGTCTGTTTTAAGGCCCGCACTTTCACTGATGCGAACGAAGAAGGTACCTACAATAGAGAAAATGATACCGATTCCGGCAATCAGCATGGGCAGCAGGATGGGAGAGAGGCCGCCGAAATTGTCGTTAGCAACAATTTCGCTGCCCAGCACCATGGTAGCNAGNACGGTNGCNACATAAGAACCGAANAGGTCGGCGCCCATACCGGCTACGTCNCCTACGTTNTCGCCNACGTTNTCGGCAATGGTNGCNGGGTTACGCGGGTCATCCTCGGGGATGCCGGCTTCCACCTTACCTACCAGGTCAGCGCCTACGTCGGCTGCTTTGGTATAGATACCACCGCCTACACGGGCAAACAGCGCAATGCTCTCTGCACCCAGTGAGAAGCCGGTCAGTACTTCAATAGTCTTAATCATTTCCTGGGTATTGGCGGCAGCGCCAAACCAGGTTTTCAGTATAATGAACAGGCTGCCAAGTCCCAGCACCGCCAGACCCGCAACACCCATACCCATTACGGAACCGCCCGTAAAGGATACCTGTAAAGCTTTTGCAAGACTGGTACGCGCTGCCTGCGCCGTACGTACGTTGGCTTTAGTGGCTATTCGCATACCTATAAAACCCGCAGTAGCGGAAAACACCGCACCTATAATGAAAGCAAGTGCAATGGTCCAGTCAGAGTTGTCATGGGAGGCGCCCATATAACCCAGCAACAGTGCAGCAATGATCACAAAGTAGGTGAGGATTTTGTATTCAGCTTTCAGAAAGGCCATTGCTCCTTCGGCAATGTGTTTGGCTATTTCTGTCATTCTTTCGTTGCCGGCATCCTGGCGAACAACCCAGGCGCTTCTGAGGGCGGTGAACAGCAACGCAATTAATCCAAAACATGGAACGAGGTATACGATACTCATATAAGCGATTTTAAAATATACAAGGTTGACAAAAATAGTGTTTCCAATCTTATTTTGCTAATGTCCGTTTGCCACCCCTGAACGGGGGTAAAAAACGGTTAATTCCGCTACAGTACTGGATTTCCTATCCCGGAACCGGGTTTTCCTCCGTTTCGGACGATGGGATCGGGTCTCTGGCCTTTGGAATTTCCTTCACAATTGCAGGAAGGCGGAGCCCAAACAATCAATGATGCTCTCGGCAGTCATTGCCTCCTGCGACATCCTGGCTGCGGCAATATCGCCGGCAAGGCCGTGCAGGTAAGCGCCCAACAGTACAGCGGCTTTGGGGGCATAGCCCTGAGCCAGCAGACCGGTAAGGATGCCTGTAAGCACATCCCCGCTGCCGCCGGTGGCCATCCCCGGGTTGCCCGTGGAATTGAAATATATGGAGCCGTCCGGACAGGCAATAGCGGTATACCTGCCTTTCAGCAAAATGTACAGGTGCAGTTGTACCGCCTGTTGCGATAACAGCTCCAGCCGCTCAAAATCGTTCTCACTGCTGCCAAATATACGCTCAAACTCTTTAGGATGAGGAGTGAGCAGGCTGCCCGGCGGCACCCTTTGTAACAGGAACGGATATGCGGCAATAATATTGAGCGCATCGGCATCTATCACCATTGGCTGCCGGTATTGCGCCAGCAGCAGCTCCAGCGCCTTAGCGGTTCCGTTGGCGGTACCCAGCCCCGGACCAATGCCAATGGTCTTATAGGGCCGTCCGCCGGCGCTCAGCTCCTCGTGGAAATGGGCGCTGCAGGTCTCCTCCGGATCGGTAATGCACATGGCGGCGGGCGCGCTTACCTGGATGATCTGGTATCCGCATTGGGGCACGTGGCAGGTCAGCAAACCTACGCCGCTATGCAAACAGGCCCTGGCGCTCAGTACGGCAGCTCCTATCTTACCATAGCTGCCCGCTATCAGCAGCGCATGGCCATAGGTGCCTTTATGGGCAAAGGGCTGGCGCGGCTGGTAAATAGTGCGTATCATATGCGGGTCCGTTACATGGAACCGTGCAGGCGTATGGTTAATATAGTCGGGATGCAGCCCGATAGGTAATATATGTACCTGTCCGCTGCAGGGGGCATTCTCCGGCAGCAAGAGGGCCAGCTTGTATACCTCGAAGCTCAGGGTATGACTGGCGCATATCACCGGCGTACGAAGAGACGATGTATCGGCCTGCATACCTGAAGGAAGGTCTATGGCAACGATGGTATGCCGCTGCTGGAGGTCATTCAGCTTATGGATGATGCCCGCCATCCAGCCTTCAACAGGGCGGCTGAGCCCCGTACCGAAAATGGCGTCTGTAATGATACTGCCTTCCGGCAGCACCGGGAATTCTGTTATAGCGTGAATATCGTACAGGCTTTCGGGATAGACCTGCTCAAGGGCCTGCCTGCTGGCCGTATGATCTGCCGAAGGCCGGTCACTATGGTGCAATACACACGCGGTAGCCTGGTAGCCGTTATCCCGCAGCAGGCGGGTGATCACCAGCCCATCGCCGCCGTTATTGCCCATACCGCAGAAAATATAGAAAGGGTGGGAGGGGTCAAAATGCCGCATGAGCCATTGGGCGCAGGCGCCCGCCGCCCGCTCCATCAGCTGCAGGCTGCTGACAGGTTCATGCTTGATGGTATAAGCATCTGCTTCACGTATCTGTGTGGCAGAAAATATCTTCATAAGATCCGTAGTGTATAAAAATACGGAAAAGAAAAATTCCAAATTCCAAATTTCAAATTCCAAACGCATGACTTCCACGTTTGAAATTTGTTATCTGGAATTTGGAATTTAATCTTTGTTATTGGGTCGCTGGAACCTTAGAAAGTGTACCTGGCTGACAGACCACCGATCTCTTCTCCGAAGAAGTTATGTCCCCCGGTGAAGTTCACATATGGTTTTACGTCGGCGCTGAGGTTCAGCGGAATATTTTTAAAGGTATATTCCACACCAAAAATACCATCCAGGCCAGCGGTAACATAGGTACCGTCGCCATCCCTGATGTAGCGGTCACGATCCCAGTCACGACGGTCATAGAAGCCTACGTGTGCACCGCCGCCGCCGTACATTACCCATTCGCGATGGTCGGGAATGAAGTTGAAATGATATTCATACAGTCCGGTAAATGTGGCATTCCCGCGTTTATCAACATTGGTGTGGGCGATGCCTTCAATGGCATGTGGTCCCTTGATAAAGTGTTTGATCGTAAAACCGATCAGCCAGGGATTTACACGGGCGCCAAGCGCTGTTTCGTAATTCGCAGGAGATCCGCCTCCTCTTAACCTTTGTGCATTTGCCTGAACTGCCAGCAGGGCAACCAGGCCTAAAAGTAATGCCGCTCGTTTCATTGGTTTTTGTTTATGGTTTGATTTTTCTTCCTTTAGATAACGGTCCACGCAACGTTCACCCCCAGCTGTCCTCTACTTTTTATTCAGCGTGTACCTTACGGAAACTGCAAAAGAGGCCAGGTCAGACGGTGTGCTGAAATGTACGGCAGGCTTCCAGTCCAGGCTAAGGTTCAGCGGGATGGCCTGGAAGGTGTAATCCAGCCCTATGATACCGTCAAAACCGGCAATGAACTTTGTTTCATCACGGATCTCACGTACACCCATATGTGCGCCGCCGCCTACATACCAGGCAAATCCCGCTACCGTAAGGGCAGACAGATCGAAATGGCGTTCATACAGCCNCGTAACCGTAAAAAGTTTCATTATAAATGCCGGCAATACCTTCCACCGCGTTGGCATCGTCAAAAAAATAACGTGCGGTAGCCCCCAATGGCTGGCCAAGCCGTATGCCGATCTGTGGATTCCCCTTTGACTGCGCGCTCACTCCATGCACAAATGCCAGCAACGCTATGATGAGTAATATGTATCTGTTCATTGTGGTACAAGGCTAAAATCACAATAACAGTGCCAAGGTACATTTTTAGCGTCACACTTTCGGCCCCGGTTTCAATATCCTCAGGTACAGGTAGCCCGCTATACCTGCTATCAGGGAGGCCGCCATTACAGATATCTTTGAGATCACCTGCAGGTCGGCTTCCGCATAAGCCAATGTGGAAATAAAGATAGACATGGTAAACCCTATACCGGCTATGATACCAGCCCCGATCAGCTGCGCCCAGCTGGTTTCGTCGGGTAAGGCCGCCAGTTTAAAACGGGTGGCCAGGTAAGAGAACAGGAAGATACCCAAAGGCTTACCTGCTACCAGGCCAGCCAGTATACCATAGCTCACGGTATCGGTAAACACCTGAAAGATATCCGGTGGAAAAACGATCGCGGTATTGGCCAGGGCAAACAGCGGCATGATCACAAAATTCACAGGGTCGTGCAGGTTATGTATCAGGTCTGATATTTTGGAAAGCGGGATACAGAAGGCTATCAGCACGCCTGCAATGGTAGCATGGATACCGGAATTAAAAATACAGTACCATAATACGATGCCGGGAATCAGATACCAGATGAGCCGCTGCACTTTGAACAGGTTAAGCACAATCAGTACAACCAGCGTGGCAAGGCCTGAAAGCAGGTACACCAGCTGCAGTTCGTCCGTATAGAAAATAGCTATGGTCAGTATAGCGCCCAGGTCGTCAATGATAGCCAGCGCCATCAGGAATATCTTTAAGTTAACCGGTACGCGGTTGCCCAGCAATGATAATATACCCAGTGAAAAAGCAATGTCAGTTGCCATCGGTATACCCCAGCCATGGATATGATCTGTATTTGCATTAAAGGCAATAAATATCAGGGCGGGGCATACCATACCACCTAACGCCGCCAGCGCGGGCAGCAGCGATTTCTGTAACGACGATAGCTCGCCTTCCATCAGCTCCCGCTTTATCTCCATCCCCACCAGGAAAAAGAACAGCACCATCAGCCCGTCATTGATCCAATGCAGCAGCGTATGCGGCATATGCCATCCTTCCGGCATCGATACCGTTGTTTCCCAGAAATGCAGGTAGGACAGTTGATAAGGAGAATTGGCTGTCACCAGCGATACTACCGTACATGCTATCAGCACGATACCTACCGCCCTGCTATCCTGCAAAAATTCATGTAGCGGCGACAGTAGCCGCGTTTTAATTTGGCGAATCTTACGAACAGTGCTCATGCGGCCGAAATTAATTAATAATTCCCAACCGGTGCAATTTACCGTCCCATTAACTCATACTTACTTTTGGGCCGCCTTTTTATCTCCCAGCGGAAATTTTCGAGCAGCATTTCGTCTTTGGGCGCCTGGGTAAACGGATACATGGTGCCTTCGGGGTCTTTAATGAACACCACTTTGTTGAGCTGTCCTTCGTTGAAGTGAATATTGATAACCGCGCTGAGCGATTTGTTGACACTGATAAAGCCGCCTTCATCATCTTTCACATAATAGATGCTTTCAGCGTTTCCGTCTACATGCATCCAGTCAATAGCCTGGCCTGCAAAGTAGCCGGTAATGATGTTGCCTTTGATCTGGTTATAGATAGGCCTGCCGGAATCCGCTTCATTCACTATTAAGGCGTTGGGCTCCAGCACCAGCTTATCTGCCTGCTGGTTACGGGTATACAGGTAGATGGTATCGCCCGTCAGCTGGGTATTATTGGCCCAGAGTACAGGATCGCGGTAAAAACGGAAGATAGAATCCCTGGATGAGTAATATACACTGTCTGCCACGCCCTGCAGTGAATCTGAATAGATCCTTACGTGATGGTAGGCCAGTATATAGCGCCTTTCCACGGTATCCCGTTTGGTGGTGTCGCTTACCAGGCTGTCGGGTTTGTATGGAATGCTGTCTGCTTTTACAAGGCCGCTGGTATCTGGCAGCGTAATATTACGTTTAGTGGTATCCGGTGGTCTGACAGCTGTGGGTTTCGCAACCACTTTACTGAGCGTATCTGTGTGAAGGCTGTCTGCGGGCCTGCCGCTGCTATCAACGGCTGCGCTGTCTGCAGGCCTGCTGCTGTCTGCCGCTGTGCTGGCCGTCTCAACATCTTCCCGCATATTATTCGTGCTGATCACAACAGGGCTGATAGCGCTGTCAGGTCTGATGACCCCTGAAAACAGGGTATCTGCCACCATGTACAAAGTGTCTTTGCTTCTTTCCAGGATGAGCAGTGGGTGCTGTGTAGCCAGCACGGTTTTGTTGGCCTGGTTCACCTTGCCGTAATTGGCCAGGAGCGACATCTTGTTCGCCGTATCCCGGTACACCATGTTACCGGTAGCATAAGAGTATCCTGTTGCTTTATCCGTTTCGATATTATCTGCGGTGATGGTACTGGCGCTGTCTACGATGGTAGGGCGGTTGCCGAAGTTGCCATAGCCCGTTTCCGTGTTGTAGTAACCGGAGGAGGTATACATGACCGTCTGGCCGTCATTGATAGTGGTGGGCGCTATCATGGTGGCAATCCTGGTATCGGTGTTATACAGCAGCGTATCGGTGGTGAGCGTATATTGCGGGTCTACCAGCAGCACGTCATGTTTGAAGTATACATCCTTGGTGTCTGCATAATAGAAACCTTCGCGGCTGGTGAGCACGCTGGGACCGTTCACCAGTTTGCCGCCCTGTTCATAGGTGCCTATACGGGCATTCATATCATATCGCAGCTCGGGACCGGTGATGGTCACCTTACCATCGGTCAGGCGGGCATTTCCTCTCAGGGTGGCCATTTTGGAATTGCCTTCATAATGCAGGTAATCGCCGTACACCTGTACGCTGTCTGCCTGGTTAATATGTACGTGACCGTAGGCATCCAGCTGATTGGTGAGGCCGTTCTTGAAAGCGCTGTCGCAATAAATGGTGGTATTGCCCTGGCGGAAGGCGGCGTGGCCTATAAAGCGGGCCAGCTGCACGGAGTCGCGGGTAATATTGTTCAGCGTGTCTGCGTGCAGGATGTGTATCACCGATGAGCTGTCCCCTCGTTGTGCCATAGCTGGTTTGATCCCCAGCAGGCAGATGCCTGCAAGGATAAGCCCATATCTTATTAATTGCTGCATCTTACTTCTTATAGATCGTTATTTCACTTCCACTGCCGTATCAGACGGGATGGGCTTTACTTTATCTTTTTTGCCGAACAGGGAGAAGTGCACGTAACGTTTCGGGTTCACGCGCAGGTCTTCCAGCAGTTTGTTAAGGCTGCCCAGGGAGGATTGCAGGTTATTATACACTTTCCTGTCGTTCATCAGCAATCCCAGGGATCCGTCTGTGCTGTTCAGTTTTGCCATCATGGCGTTCAGGTTGGAAACGGTTTGCTGCAGGTCAAGCAGGGAAGAGTCCAGTTTGCCGTTGGCCAGTGCTCCGGTGGTCTTTTCTGCATTGTCCAGGATGGCAGTTATCTTGTCATTGTTCTTTTTCAGGTTGTCTGTAATGGAGGCCAGGTTGTTGAAGGTGGCCTGTACATTACCGTGGTTCGGGTCCATCATGCCGTTCAGCGAAGCAGCCGTATGCGAAAAGCTGTTCATGGTATGATTCAGGTGTGCTACTGCGCTGCGCAGGTTGCCCTTGGTGGTGGTGTCAAACAGGGCGCTTACGGTGAGCAGTACGGAATCAACGGCAGAGAGGGTGGTTTCCAGCTTTTTTGCCAGGGGATTCAGCTGCTCCTTGAGGGCGTCTGTAATAGAGCCATCCACGGCTGCATAAATGGTGTCGCCGTCGTTCAGATATTCGTTGGAGTTACCAAAGTCGATCTGTACGGCTTTCGTGCCCAGCAGGTCGCTGGTGATGCGTGCCACTGAATTGCGGGGGATCCGCACATTCTTTTTCGTTAGCCGCAGCGTTACCAGTATTTTGCCTGCGTTGTTACCCATGACATCCAGGTCGGATACGCTGCCCACCTTGAGGCCGTTCACCAGCACAAAATTGGCAGGCTGCAGGCCGTTCACCTGTTTATATACGGCATAGATGGTTCTGTCGGAGGAAAAAAGGCTTTTGCCTTTCAGTAGATTAAAGCCCAACACCAGGAGTGTGATAGCTACAACGGTCAGAATTCCTACCTTGGTTTCATTAGATACTTTCAGCATGAGATACGAATACGTTCGGTGCAAAAGTAATCCAAAATCTGATATACCAGTTCCAAATCCGGGCTGTCCCCTCCCTCATACGGGGTATACGGGCAGCAGACCATATAACATGATCAGGATCAGCTTTCTGCAGAAAAGCTAAAATTATATTAAAAGGCGGTGCAGGAAAACGTTGTGGGGTTGCAGAAGTCTTAAGAATGGGGGTGTATTCGGAGTCGGAAACACTGGCAGGGATCAGAGTTGCGCATCCAGGCGCAGGCCATTTTTATACTGGACAACAAATGCATCATGGAAACCGACTTGTTTTGCTTTACGCAAAGCTGCCTCCGCTTCCGGTTCTGATCTGTAATTTCCCCAGATGTATTTATTTAACCGTTTGCTGTTGATGATCACCGGCTCCTGTTCAACCGAGCCCCCCAGATCTTTAAAAATGGGGGACTTGGTGGTATAATTTTTATCGCTTACCAACAGCTGCACGCGGTACCGTACACCGGAAGCGGCCGTTGTGGCCCTTGACGCCGGCTGCCGGTAGCCGGTTTCAATTACCGGCTGCACGGTGGGTTCGGGCACAACAGGCTGGGGGGCAGGGGCTACTTCTTCCTTGAAGTTGCCAAAGCGTTCCAGTTCTTCCTTATAGCGTTTTACGGCTTTATAGATGCACATGGCGGCTTCATTCTGGCCCTTGGCAGAGTTCAGGTATTCTTCCTCGTCGGGGTTGCTGATGAAGCCCAGTTCTACCAGCACGCTGGGCATGGCGGTAGCCTGTAACACCCAGATGCCTTTTTCATTACGCTGGCGGGCGCCGCGGCTGATGCGGCCCACTTTCGTAAATTCATCTTCCACCATGGTGGATAAACGAAGGCTCTGGTCAAAAAAGGCATTGCGCAGGGTATTGAGCAGGATGAAGGTCTCAGGGTCTGCAGCATCCATCACTTCCTTGGCTTCTTCAGAGTTCCCGTCCAGCACCATCACAGAGCTTTCTTTCAGCGATTCCATTTTAGCGTTGTTCTTGCTGGTGGCCCATACATAGGTTTCTGTGCCCTGGGCCTGGCTGGCGTAGTATTTATAGATGGGTTGTTTAACTGCCACCCTGCGTTTACCCTTTTTACGGTATACTGTTTTGTAACCGGTTATTTTGCGCGCTTTAGGCGCAGAGTTACAGTGAATGGATATGAACAGGTCTCCCCGGGCATTATTGGCAATTTCTGCCTTGCGGCGGGGATCGTCAAAACGGTCTACTTTTCGTGTATACACCACCTTTACATCCGGCATGTTCTCTTCGATGATCTTTCCCAGCTTCAGTGCAACATCCAGTGTAATTTCTTTTTCGGTAGAATAGCTTCCCCTCGCTCCAACGTCGGAGCCTCCATGTCCCGCATCAATAACAATAGTTCTGAGTGGTTTGTCCTGTTTCCGGGGACCCGGCAGGTTTTTAGCCTGAATAAAAAAGGTACAGATAAATAGCGTTCCGCATCCTAAAATCCAAAGTCGGTTCCAGCGCATGTTTCTAATTTTAATGGGCTTTAGTTAGTCAAATATACAATTGAGGATCGTCAATTGCGAAGTGTGAAACCCAGGTAAGATGTTGGGGTATGATCCGCTGTCCATCCTCGTCGTTCATCATTCGTAATTGATCATGCTCAATCACATTAGTTAATTATATCTTAATTCACCCGGGACCTTGTATCCCCCGGGGTTCTTTTTCGTTTTACAGATGATTAATAAAATTATTTGTGCAAAATCTTGTAGGTTTGTGCCCGCTTGACACAATGAGCCCTGACCACAAAAATAATTATAAAAAGCTTTTAAGACAGTACCTGTTCGTGGCAGGTACATTTGCTGCTTTTTTCCTTATTATAGATGCATTCGCCAGTCCTGCGCCACATTCCAGACCGTTTTTTAACAAAATTTTCACAGATACCGTACCGGTGAACAGGGACACAATGCCCCTGAAACGCCTGCCAGTATCTGATTCCAGCGTAAGCAGGGATACCGTTCCGCTGCTCAGTGCCGATACCACACAGCCGCAGGACAGCACCGTAGTGGATACCATGTCCATGCCAAAGCTGTCAAAAGACAGCCTGGATGCGCCGGTAAACTACAAGGCCAAAGACTCCATCGTGCTGATGATCCCCGACAAGCGCTTTTACCTGTACGGCAATGCCAATACCAAGTATAAAACGGTAGACCTTACCGCGGAGCGGATGAACTTTACTCAATCTACCGGCGTCCTGGAGGCTACTACTGCCAAAGATACCAGCGGCAAGCCCTTTGGCCGTCCGCAGCTCAAAGATGGCGATCAGGCCTTTGATTCCGATACGCTGCGCTATAATTTCAATACACAGAAGGCGAAGATCTATCATACCCGCTCCCAGTACGGTGAAGGCTTTGTACACAGCCAGCAAACCAAACGGGAGGACGATAATACCATTTTCGGTTTCAAGAACGGCTATACCACCTGTAACCTGGATACCCCGCACTTCCAGTTCCGTGCGCGGAAGATCAAGGTGGTGCCGGATAAACTGGTGGTGTCTGGTCCCGCCAACCTGGAAATAGAAGGCGTGCCCACCCCCTTGTTCATCCCCTTTGCCATTTTTCCCATTACCCATGGCCAGCGCTCCGGTATCCTGCCTCCGCAGTACGTGGTAAACGCCCAGAAAGGGGTAGGCCTGGAACAGGGAGGGTATTACGTAGGATTGGGGGAGTACTTTGACCTCACACTAAGGGGTGATGTGTATTCTTACGGCAGCTGGGCCCTTACAGCCAGTCCTACCTACCGCAAAAGGTATCGCTACAACGGCGGCTTTAACCTGAGTTTTGCCACCACCCGTTTTGGCGACCCTGCGGTGAAATCAGAGTTTACCCGTTCCCGTGACTTCAGGGTGACCTGGAACCACAGTATGGACAGCAAGGCCCGTCCGGGAGTAAATTTCGGCGCCAACGTAAACTTTGGTACCTCTTCCTATAATACGTATAACGTATTTGATTATTATACCCGCGTGAATAATAATATCGGTTCGTCCATCAGTTTTTCCAAAACCTGGCAGGGCAAGCCGTATAACCTGAGCGTCAGTCTCAACCATAACCAGAACCTGTCTACCAGGGGATATCTTTATCTCTTTCCCGGATGCGTCGTTCAACGTGAACACCATCTATCCCTTCCAGCCCAAGGAGATGGTGGGTACACCCAAGTGGTACCAGAAGATAGGGGTATCCTACAGCACAGTGCTGCGTAACAGCGTGAGCTTTAAGGACACCATGTTCCTGAAAAAGGAAATGTTTGATCGCCTGCAGACAGGCATGCAGCATACCATCCCGGTGTCGTTCTCTATCCCGATCGGCAGCTTTACTCTGTCGCCGGGTATCAACTACTCCGAATACTGGTATACCCGGAAAATGTTCCGTACCTGGAACCCAAGGAAATTCAACCCGGCCACCGATACCCTGGGAGGTATTGATACTACGTACCAGACGGGCTATTTTGCCGCCCGCCAGGCCAGCGCCAGTGTTTCACTGTCTACCGCCCTTTACGGTATGTATGTGTTCAAGAAGACGTCCAAGATCAAGGCTATCCGCCACGTGATGCGTCCTACCATTGCGTTGAGCTACCAGCCCGACCTGGCCAGGCATTCTTACGCCAACCTGCGCTACGGTTTCGGCCCTGATGATATTACCCGCTACTCTTATTTTGAAGGATCGGTCATAGGGGTGCCCTCGGAGGGGAAGGCCGGACTGATCTCCTTTGGCCTGGATAATAACCTGGAGATGAAGGTGGCCTCGAAGAATGACACTTCTGCGGCCAAGGAGAAGAAGATCAAGCTGCTGGACGGTTTCGGCATCAACGGCAGTTACAACCTGATGGCCGACTCGTTCAAGCTGTCTACGTTCGCCATTTATGCCCGTACCAACCTGTTTGAGAAGGTGAACATCTCTGCCAGCGGTACGCTGGATCCCTACCAGGTAGATAGCCGCGGCCACCGGCTGGACAACCAGTATGTGTGGCAGCAGGGTAAGCTGAGCCTCGGACGGCTCACCAATGCCAATATCACGATGAGCACCTCTTTCCAGTCGGGCGATAAGAAGAGCAAGGAGAAAGAGCAGCAGCAGCAGGACATGCTCAACCAGCAGAACATGGACGCCCAGCAGGAAGCGCAGGCACGCCAGCTGCAGATGATCCGTAACAACCCCGGAGAATACGTGGATTTCGATATTCCCTGGCGGCTGGACCTGAGCTACAGCTTAACCTACAGTAAAACGATCATCCCGGATTCCGGCGGGGTAGTGACCAACTTAAACCAGTATGTGAACTTCAACGGTGATTTCAGCCTCACGCCGAAGTGGAAAATAGGCCTGAACAGCGGTTATGATTTTGTGAACCATGAGATCGCCTATACGAATATGTATATCTCCCGCGACCTGCATTGCTGGCAGATGTCCATCAACCTGATACCCTTCGGTACCTATCGTCAGTTCAGTATCACCATCAGTCCCAAATCAGGGCTGCTGCGCGATCTCCGCATTAACCGAACGCGGCAGTTCTATGATTTCTAGCAGGTGCATTGTGTGCTTCAATGTAGTCCCACATCATCCTGAATACCTTTTCCTTTAACGCAGGTATATCGTCTTTGGTGAGCCCTGCTGTGGATACCGGTGGCAGAAAATGAAAGTCGATCCGGTGGGGCAGGGCATAGAAGATGCGGCCTGGCGGCAGTATTTTCCGCGTATGGAACACCACTGCCGGAAGAATGGGGTGCTGTGTATCTATGGCGAGAGAAAACGCGCCGTCATAAAAAGGTTTCAGCGGCTGATCTGTTGTGTTGCGGGTACCTTCGGGATATAAAAGCATATGCATGCCCATCTCCAATACCTTCTTCATCGATTCGTAGCTCTGGCGGCGGCTATTTTCGTCCTTACGGTCTACCAGCACACTGCCTATTTTATACATCATGCCAAACAGGGGGATCCTGGACATTTCTACTTTAGCCAGGGTCTTATTTAACCCGGGTACGCCGGGAGTAGTTACCGGAACATCCATCAGTGAATTGTGATTGCATACCACAATGTAATTGACCCCGGGCTCAAAATACCCGAGTCCTTTTCTGCGTACCGGACAAAACACCAGCGGCAGGTATACGGCCATCCAGCCTCTTGCGAGGGGAAAGAACCAGCGCATCCGCTGCGGCTCGGGCAAAAGGGAAACGAGCCACATTGGTATACACATGATGATCAGGGTGACGAGAAACAACAGTAAGCCATATACGGCATATAAACGGGCAAGAATATTCTTTAACCAGCTCATAAAAGTGCAGTTACGGTGTCAATTGCAGTTAAACCAGACCATGCAAATTTACGATATAGTTATATATTATGTTAATATGTTTTGTGTTATACCCGTGTAGTTAGGCACTGGTTTGCTTTCAGGCGGTGATTATACGCCTTCAGCTCAGGCTCCAGTCTACCGGCTGTATCCCCGATTTTGCCAGCAGCTCATTGGCTTTGGAGAAGTGCCTGCATCCAAAGAATCCCTTATCGGCGCTGAAAGGAGAGGGGTGGGCGGCTTTCAGTACGTGGTGGCGGGTGGCATCTATCAGGATCTGTTTATCCTGGGCAAACCTTCCCCACAGCAGGAATACCACGTTCTCTTTTTTCTCTGATATTTTACGGATCACTGCATCGGTAAAGGTTTCCCATCCTATTTTACTGTGAGAAGCGGGTTCTGATGCCCTGACGGTAAGGATGGCATTGAGCAGCAGCACGCCGTGTTCGGCCCATTTGGTGAGGTTGCCATGGGAGGGGATGGGAAGGCCTAGATCGGATTTCAGTTCTTTATAGATATTGATCAGGGAGGGCGGCGGCGGTACCTCGTCCTGCACGGAAAAGCATAATCCATGTGCCTGTTTGGGGCCGTGATAGGGATCCTGCCCGAGGATCACCACTTTTACTTTATCAAATGGGGTGGTATTGAATGCATTGAAGATCAGGTTGCCGGGCGGGTAAATGGTTTTGCCCAGGGCTTTTTCATGTTTGAGGAACATAGCGATCTCTCCAAAATAGGATTTTTCAAACTCATCTTTCAGTACCTCTTTCCAACTGGCTTCTATTTGTACATCCATGGCTATAATATTAGAAAAACGTCTAAATTTGATTAATTGATAGAAATTTATAAATTTGCACTCCCAAAATGAAGGATAAATATAGGGATTTATTTAAAAGGACCGGTAGCTCAGCTGGATAGCGCATCCCGACTTCCAGTCGGGAAGGTCCTTGGAAAGAAAGGGAACTATAAACTAAAATATAAAAATAATGGACCGGTAGCTCAGCTGGATAGCGCATCCCGACTTCCAGTCGGGAAGGTCCTTGGAAAGAAAGGGAACTATAAACTAAAATATAAAAATACTGGACCGGTAGCTCAGCTGGATAGAGCAGCTGCCTTCTAAGCAGCAGGCCATTGGTTCGAATCCAATCCGGTTCACCAAATGGGACAAATCTTCAAATGAAAGGTTTGTCCCATTTTCTTTTTGGCGGAATGCCCCGTCAATTGTGAACATCACCCGCATAGCTTCGTTAACGCTTGCGGTTCGATGATGTTCTCCGTCAAAAATCAGTTTTTCGGGAAATATCGAATCGATGAAATACATCATTACCCAGGTGAGGGAGTCTGTACGTAATTGGGCAAGGGTAGTTGCTGGTATGGGAATTCCGTCGTAATATGTAATTGATGCGTAACAGTTTTCTTTTTAGCGCTATTTATCCCCCAACTCCTACAACTTCCTGATCCGGTATATCCGCTTATCACTATCAGCAAAAAGCGCATACTGCAAAGCAGGATTAGTATAATACATATACCCATCTATTTGTTCAATCGGCTGCACCTTATTGCCGTAGAAAACCCCGGGCCGGTTACCATCAATTTCAATCACTGAACCGCGCGATTTTACGTTTAGATACATGTGCTGCTTTATTCTTATAGTATCTTCCTGAAATGCGATATCGCTAAAGAGATACCCGGGGTAAAGCTCCTCAGTAAAGCCCGCCGCATTACCTCCCCCGCCTGAAAAGCGCACTTTCTCCATTGGCAGCTTATGAAAGTAACGATACCTCACAGCTGCTGATGGAATGATCGCCCTGTCATGAGGTGCGCGTTTATCTATCCGTTTAAAAAGATTGTTCCATAAAAGCTGTTCCGTATACGACCAGGGAAAGTGTTGGCTGATATTAAGCGTGGTATTGAACTGCGACCAGTCATTACCGTTAAAGTAGATCAGCACAGCGAAGTTGGTAACCGCTTGTGTTGTCTGGATCTCACCCGCAGGCGCCTGTTGCGGCGAAGGACTTTCAAACCGGTAATCCACATACACCGGGCCGGGCAAATTCCTGATATAGGCAAGCCTGCTTTGCTGACGGCCGGCATCCCAGGTAAGACCGGCATTTTCGGCTGGTATACCAATGGCTGCTTTGTTCCCGGTAAACGTCCAGTTATAGTACTCATTTTTCTTTTTATCGATAATAAACCCTTTTACAAATGCCAGGTCGGTTGCCTTGCTATCGATCATCAGCGAGTCTGCGATAGCACCACTGGACGCGATCTTGTAAAACGAATTTCCTGTCTTTCCATGAACGGTGTAAATGATCACATTACTGTCTTCGGCCAGGAAAGACTGTATCTGCTCCTGACTTTCGAATAACAGCTGCATTATAACGTTGCCGCTTTGAATGCTTTGAACGCTATCGACAGACTGATATCCTGCATATGCTTCCGGGAGCACATCATAGTTGCCTTTCATCTTAAATTTTGAAAACAGCAGGTATAAAGCAGCGGGGATAATAATGATGAGCACTATGTAAATGGCCTTCATACAGGCAAGTTAGAGAATAAAAGCGTGATATTATTAAAAACGAAAATGATCTGATCGAATATACGATGGATAAAATACTGAAGAACTTTTTATTAAACATGGTTAAACGAAAATATACTGCCCTTGCAACTTACTGGTCATGTAGTCAGTACATTTGTATTCCAGATCGTGTACACATTCACATTCCATAAAATCTACACACTATGAAGCATTTACTCCTGGCTATGATGTGCGTGTTATCCGGCATAACAACATCCGCACAGCCAACTGAGAAGATTAAGAACGTGGTACTGGTACACGGTGCATTTGTAGACGGCTCCGGCTGGCAGCCTGTGTATGATATCCTGGTTAAACAGGGATACCAGGTATCCGTTGTACAACAGCCCCTCACGTCATTTAAAGAAGATCTGGCCGCCATACAACGGGTGCTGAACAAACAGGACGGACCATGCATACTTGTAGGGCACAGTTATGGCGGCGGTTTGATCACCGAAGCGGGCAATCACCAGCAGGTGGCAGGACTGGTGTATATAGCCGCTCATGCGCCGGACAAAGGAGAGTCTGAAGCCGACAACGGCAAGCGCTATCCTCCCGCTTACAAGTCCCTGCAGAAACCCGCAGATGGTTTCGACTACATTGATCCTGCCCATTTCCCGGCAGATTTTGCAGCAGATCTTCCTGAAGCAAGAGCCGCCTTTATGGCCAATGCTCAAATGCCTACTGCAGATGCCGTGTTCCATGCCGTGATCCAGCACCCCGCGTGGAGAACAAAGCCAAGCTGGTATATGGTAGCCGGAGGAGACCGTATCATCAACCCCGAGCTTGAAAGAATGTATGCAGACAGGGCCAAAAGTAAAACCGTGGAAGTGAAAGGCGCCAGTCATGCAGTATTCGAATCACATCCTGATGAAGTATCATCGCTGATCATCAGGGCCTGTACAGGGCAATGATCAGCCCGATCTGCTTCATAAAAAAGGACAAACCAGTACTGCATCCGGTTTGTCCTTTTTCATTTCGTGTAGTACTTCAGTACACCAGGCTATCCTTACAATTGCGGCACACCTGTTGATCCCGGTGCATTGGCGGCTGTTACCGCTGCCGGCGTTCTTTTCAGCGTACTGATGGTAATATGCGGCCAGACAATCGGCGTTACCGTACCAACCGGCGGAAACACCAGGTTGATGGTCTGTGAAATATTGCAACAGTTCCGTTTCACTGCCGCCGCTGATGTTTTCCAGCCAGAAAGTGGCATTCAGCGTAGTGGCGGTCACGTTAGACTGTATAAATGGAATATTGAGGATCCCGCCGGTGGCGTCGGGATTATTGGTAGACATCTCCAGTGTAGTCATGGTCGTGATGGAGCCTGTACCTGCAATGGTTTCCAGGGTGGATTGCAGGAAGGCGTTCGGGTCTACCTGGTTAAAGTCTTTAAACTGCGGGGCGCCGATGATCTTGTCATTGTATCCCAACAGCGCCAGATCGGAGCCATCGAGGTTAACAGCCTTGGAGGAGATCACCGGGAAGAACTTTGTTCCCGGGTTGGACGTTTCAGAAGAGGCGCCCAGGGCCAGCAGTGCATTTCCGTGCGGCACCGTACCTAAACGGGCAATGGTAAAACCACCGTTGTAATTGGTGATGTAAAGGAAAAGCCCCGTTTCTGCATGGATGACCGTACCGTTGCTGAAACCCCTGCTGTTACAAAAGTCCGTATTACATACACTCACGATCTGCTGTTCATAGAACAGGCCGAAGATCTCCTGGTCAAATTGTGTATCTCCCAGCACTGGTCCGCGGTTACCTGCCTGAACAGCTACCGCAGAGAATTTCAGGTTCTCTTTATAGGGGATCACCTCAAAAACGAAGTTACCGTTTCCCGGTACGGAGATGACGTTCCAGCCGGCGGCAAGCGGTTGTACCACGCCGTCAGGGCTGGTAGTGGTTAATGGTACGCTTTCCCATTCGCCTACCAGTTGTTTTAAAGGGCCAAGGTCAACTTCGCTGAGCAGATCGGCGGACACAAAGCGTGCGCCCATGCCAAAACGGTTTAATGGAGAGGTCATGTTGTGGTCGTGTTTTGGTTAAAGTTGAGAGATTATTATGTGATGTATAAAAACCAAGTTAATTCTTTTTTCGTCATAAGCGGCATTCAGTGCGCCGGATTAACAAAATTCTGCCCGGGTTCAACGATCTTTTTTGCCAGCAGCTCAAAATAGCTTGACAGATGGAAGAACATCGATGTAAGATTACAGAACGGCGTCTCCACCTGACAGAACGGACGTGACAGATCGAAGGTGTTCGATGAAAGATAACAGGTATGTCATGTAAGCTGACAGATGTATCGTGCAAGCTGACAGAACGGACGTGACAGATCAAAGGTATTCGATGAAAGATGACAGCTGTAAGCCTCCACCTGACAGCTTTTCCGTGTAAGCTGACAGCTGTTCGGTGTAGTCATTTTGATATGATAAGCCTGATGGATTTACTGATGGGATAACATGCATCAGAATTTGATCTGCAGTTGCTGCGATACCAGTTTCCCATCTTTATAGCTTTCAAAATACCATTCATTATTCTTTTTGAAAACAACGCCGTTAGACGTTCCATCTTCCGCTATGAAGTAATCCTGCATGGAGGTCTTCAGCAATGTCAGCACTTTTTTAGGAGTAGTATCGATCAGCTGATAACCGGTCGGCGTAGTTTGCGCATATAGGGTACCGGCGCTTTCACCAGCTGTGGCTGTTGCTGCTGCCGCCGGTGCGGTTGCGGGTGCAGCTGCGGCGGGCGCCGTCTGGGCAGGAGCGGGGGCTGCAGCGGGAGGAGCCGGCGTTGGCGCAGCTGCCATTGTTGCCTGCTGAGGTGGCGTAAACACGGTGCCATCATATTTATACTCCGTATCGTTCAGGGTGGTAAAAGCGTCTCTCAGCGCCAGGTTATAGGCGGCCATAAATTCCTTCTCCCTGCTTTTACCTTCCTTGCTTTTAAAGACGATATTGCCCTGGCAATCCTTCAGCAGCAGGGTAAGGTTGGTAACGAACAGGCCTTTTTTCTGGATCACTTCGGCCTTGAGTGCATTGCATTTATTGGCGGTCAGTTCTGCGGGCAGCGCTTCTTCCTCCATAAAAGCCGTAAATCCTTTTTGCTGCAGTAACAGTTTGGTGGTAACATTCAGGCCATACTGGTTATCTTCCTTCAGGAAATCATATCTTTCAGGTACCAGTACATACTTGAAATTGTTGATGGTAGTTTGTGAATAAGCGGCTACGGTAAACAATAGCAGCAGCATAAACAAGGTATATGCCTTCATATAGTATCGTTATTTCCTGTTTAAGGTATAACGAATATACTGATTTTAAATGCCATGCAGCCTGCCAAATTCAGGTGCGGGTCATCTGCAACAGCTTCCTGCTTTCCTTGCTCACAAACGTAATAGGTACAAATTTGTCTGTCGGGGCCCCGATATAGTATACCATCCATCCGGGATCATGATGTGCCAGCATTTCGCTGATGCAGTCTGCCCGGTGACCCATGGGGTTGGAACAGTCATCCCAGTAAAAGAGCTCCACCCGGTAGTGCAGCTGCTGCTCCTGGTTGTTGATGGTCACCGCTACTGTTATCTCCTGCTTACCCGGGAGAGGGGGGATAGGAACGACGATGTGACTCATAGCGCATGGATTATGCAATTGCTTTCACAAGAAAGTTGCCACTTCTGAAGCGTATACAGCAGCGATATTTATGTATGAATATTTTATATACCTGTTCAGGGCTGGGCGTTCAGCGTCCGGAAACGGACGATTTTTCCCCTGATTGACTTATATTTAGATATGAAATTCCTCGCCTTACAACCATTTGTTCCTTCGGGAAAAGACTTTGAGCGGTCAAAGCAGTTATTCCTGGAACTGGGCTTCAACATCAGCTTTGATGCCCATGGCTATGCCGGTTTTGAGAAGGATGGCTGCCGGTTTATTTTGCAGCACTATGATGCCCCCGGGTTTGCGGAAAACTTCATGTTAACCGTAAATGTTGATAATGTGCATGACTTCAGGAAATATGTGATCGATAAGCAGCTTCCGGAACGCTTTGGCATACGTATAGGCAATGTAACACAGCAGCCCTACGGTAAAGAGGTGAATATTATTGATGTGGCAGGTGTTTGCTGGCACTTTGTCGAATAAATCACCTATACATAATCAATATGCATCAAGACGTACAGGCATACAATGAAGCTTTGTCTCCCGCTGATAAAGCGATCTGTCAGCTATTGGCCAGGGAAATAGATCAGCACCTGTCCGGGGCGGAAAATAAGATCTGGCACCGGCATCCGGTTTGGTTTCTCAATGGTAATCCTATTGTTGGTTACAGCAAACTGAAAGACGCGGTACGATTATTATTCTGGAGCGGGCAATCCTTTGAGGAGGAAGGCTTACAGCCGGAGGGGAGCTTCAAGGCCGCCGAAGCCCGTTATACCGATGTAAAGCAGGTAGATACGGCACTGCTGAAACGCTGGCTGGAGAAGTCGGCAAAGATCCAATGGGATTATAAGAATATTGTAAAGCGGAAGGGGGTGCTGGAGCGGTTGAGTTAACCGTTGCAGTCAGCATTCCGAATAATCCGATGAAAACAGGCCGTTCACCGCATACAGCTTATCTATCCTGATCTCCGTCTGGTCTTCCAGCCTGAACCATCGTCTGCCGTCGCGTTCAAATACGCTCTCAATCAGTCCGTTGGCACGTGTAACGCCATTGTCCTCATAAAGGATGGCCGCCACCTGCTTTTTTTCATACAGCTCCATGATCATGGGATAGAAGCTTCCTCCGGGGGGAATAGTGGCTCTGGTGTCCATAGTTGTAAATTTATACCCAAAGTTAATTGATCGGCGCTTAATATGTAAACCTGGAGTCAGACGTTAAGTAGATAATAGAACATGAAAGAGCAGATATTTAATGATCTAACTGAGTTCATACATAAGCAGACGGGGAGTTATGAAATTACAGTTACAAGTGAAACCTCGTTAGAAAATGATCTTGGCGTAACAGGGGATGATGGTACTTCCATCCTGAGCCACTAATATCGTTTGTATCGACTCCTCCCATAACTCCTTTGCCACACCTTATACCACTCCCTGTTTCTCGGGTACTTCCTGTGCGGCGTTACATTATTAAACACCAGCGCCACCAGGAACAAGATCAACACACCTGTCAGCACCGGGCTGATCACATAAAAATATCCCAGCGCCTGGATCTTCGGCGATCCGATATTCGCTATCAGCGCCGTTGCCCCGCCGGGCGGATGCAATGTCTTCGTTACCTGCATAAGTACAATAGACCAGGCAACAGACAGCGCAGCGCTCAGCCACAACAGATCAGGCACCAGTTTGTGACAGGTGACCCCCACCAGCGCACAGATCACATGTCCGCCTATCAGGTTCCGGGGCTGTGCCAGGGGACTGTTAATGATCCCGTAAATCAATACTGAAGATGCTCCGAATGATCCGATCAGGAAAAGATTGTCTGAGGCCGTAAAATATTTGCTGTTAAGAAACCCGATCAAGCCAATGCCTATGAACNAGCCGATGAAAGTCCAGATATGCTACCCGTGTATCTATCATCGTCTCCTTGTACAAAATATACCGCGCCTTCCTGAAGCGCTTTTTCAACATCTTTTCCATAGATCAGCGGGCGAAATTATATCGCTCCGTTAAATTTTCCTATTTTCGTTCTATCCTTATACTTATGCAAGATCAACAGTCGTCTGTTTTCGACGAGGATTTCCTCCGGGAAACCTACATACGCCGCCGCCAGCTGATGCCACTGTCCCTGAAGATATTCGTCTGGTTTTTCATGATAACCTCAGCGTTTTCCTTCATAAATGTGATATACTCCTTTTTACAGTACCGGCAACCCGTAACAGATGGAGGTATTTCCCTCGTTGTTGCCCTGGGAATGATAATACCCGGTCTCGTGATTACATTGCTGAACGTAATGGCCAATCTTTTCCTGCTGCTCGAAAAAAAGTGGGCCCTTCTTTTGGCCCTGTTTGTCACCCTGCTTTTCCTGGTATTCCGGTGCTATGGCACTTTCAGGTTGATATCATTACATCCAGGAGATTTTACCCTCTCAATATTGAGCTCAGTATTCATTATGTCGCTGAAAATACCCTACGTGTTAATGCTGCTGAAGATCAAACGCGACTGGGAAACCAAAGCGGTAGCTGGATAAAAGTTCCTGCCGGAAGGGAATCACCTCGTTAGCAGAATATAACACTACCGTTATAAATTAATTTTGTTAACCATAACATTAGTGTTATATTTATAGCAGTGGCCCCTAAAACCGGAATACATGAAAAACAAAAAGGTAACCGTTATTATCGAAGCATCTTCCACGGGCTTCGAAGCCCGTTCAGAGGCCCTTCCCGGCATTACCGGCTACGGTGTTAATGTGCACCAGGCCAAAAAGGATCTGCACGATGCCATTCATGCAGCGCTCGAAGCGCACGCCCGCCGTAAAACCAGTCCCGAACCCTGGCTTAACAACGGCCATCTTGAATTCATTTACAAATACGATATGGTCAGCCTTTTCGAACATTTCGGTATGCTGGATGTTACCAACCTGGCCAAACGTATTGGCCTCAATCCATCCTTGTTAAGGCAATATAAATCAGGTCTTAGCTTTGCTTCCGATAAACAGAAGCAGCGTATCCTGAAAGGCTTGCACGACCTGGGAGAGGAGCTGCTGCGGGTACGCCTGTAAGCTGTTTAACCGGCCTTTTAACCGGCCTTTATAAGATACACCGGCTTGGAAAGGTCTGCTATCCTGAACGTTAAATTGATCCGGCCTGCGGCCTCGCGGGTGGTTTTAGGTACATGATGTTCGTAATGATCCTGCATGCTGGCGCCCATCAGCAAAAAGCTGCCATGCGTCAGCGGGATATCCAGCCGGGCGCCCTGTTTATCCGTTTTATGCCGCACTTTAAACAGGCGCGTTTCTCCAAAGCTTACCGAACCAATTTCATGATGCCTGCCATCTGAAGGAAGCGTATCACTGTGCCAGGACACAGCATCATTGCCATCCCGGTAGTAATTGAGCAGCACACGATCAAAAACGATTCCGCATTCCGCTTCCACTTTCTCTTTTATTTCCAGCAGGGCAGGGGTCCAGGGAAGTCCCTTTTGTCCGCCGTAAAAGGCGGTCAGCCGCGGATCCGGCAGCACCCGGTCATACATTTTCCGTACCCGCTGCTGCCAGGGGGTATGATCCTTCAAAGTTTTATAGTAGTGATCCGATGCGTCTTTACTGAAAAACTGCTCCCACAGGCGCAGATCCGCATCCGGAAGATGAAAATCCGTAAACCGTTTCTTTCCTTCGTCAAACAAGGCCGTCTCGTCAAACAGTGTCATCCTGTAAAGATACGAAATGCTAAGAAAGTTAGTAATTCCGGTCTGATCAGTCACCGGGAAAAGCGTATATTTATTCATTGCCAACATCCCTTTACCATGACCAACGATATCCTGCTTTTTACCCGGAAGATAGCTGCTGCAGCAGATGAGATTAAATTGCTGGGTGGGCGTATCACCCAACAGTTCACCAATTACATATTCGTGGCGATCCTGCCTGACATCTCAGATGTCGGTAAATTAAGGTACAGCCGGGAGCAGCAATACGGGCCGCTGGATGATAAATCAAAGCTTGCGTTCGATGCCTGGCATTTATCGCAGGTAAACTTGTCTGCAAAGACAGCAGCTGGTCCCCCGGAAGATCTCTCCTGGGATGCTTTCGGATTTGAGCCTCCCTTAACACTGCAAGCTCGAAGTGAAGCAGGGACTGAAATCCTGGGCTCTACCGGAACCTCCACCAGCCTTTACCTGATCGGCTCTGTTGCCATGGGCCTGGTGCTCGTAGCCGGCACCACACCCGGCCTCGGTTTTACATACGATGAAATGGTAAAGATCGTTGCAGAAGTGATGAAGGGACTCCAATTCCTGGTCCATGCAGAGCCGAGGGCCAACATCTCTTTCGTTTACAATATCCACATAAAGACAGTAGACGTAATACCTTTGCCACCCGGTTCCTGCGGCAGGAAAGAAGATCCCTGTGAAGCGTTATGGCGGAACCCGGTCTTACAACAGTTAGGTTTTCCGCCCCAGAAAGAAAGCCTTGAGTTGTTTGCCAACCAGCTGCAGCGCATCAACGAAACAGACTGGTCCTTTGTGGCGTTTATTACCAAATATCCTTTATACCATGTTGCGTATGCGGGGGGCGTTCGCACCTGTATACAATATCCCGTTGGTGATTGGGGCCCGGACGGGCTCCACCAGGTGTTTGCACATGAAGTTGCGCACATATTCGGAGCGGCAGATGAATATGAGCATAGCGGCTGTGGCTGCGGTCCCAGCGGATACCTGCAGATCCCCAATATGAACTGTATCAACTGCGCGGGTAACCGGCAGGTAGGCTGCCTGATGAATAAAACTACGCTGAACCTTTGCCGGTATAGCGCCAAGCAGTTGGGCTGGAGCAGCAAATTCTTTGACCCGCTGCTGTTAAAACAGATCTCGCCTGTATGCGACAGCAACAATGACCTCTATGTCTTTGCGGTGGACGTGCATAATACCCTTTATCTCAATATCCGCTTCCGGGGTATATGGCTGGAGTGGTCAAAGAATTGGAACAAAGCGCCTGCCATGCAGTTCGTTACTACCCTCTGGGACGCATCCGGCAACCTGCATGTTTTTGGTATTGGTACCGATAATACCCTGTATGTCAATAAGCGGACCAACTTCAGGTGGAGCGGCTGGCAGGCTAACTGGCACCAGGCGCCTAAACTGTCCGGCATTACGGCTTTTGCCGACACAAAAAACACGGTATATGTTTTCGGTATTGCTCCTGATAACACCGTATACCTCAACAGGCACGTGGGAAACAGCTGGAGCGGATGGATGTCAGGCTGGTATAATGCTCCCCGGCTCAAAAGCATTACGGCTGCCACAGATAGCAAAAATAACCTGTTTATCGTTGGCATGGCGCCGGATAATACGCTATACCTTATCAGTCACAAGGGAGACAGCTGGAGCGGCTGGCAGTATAACTGGGATGAACCTCCGCCGCTGAAGTCTGTTCTTGCGGTTCCTGATATTGACAAAACCGTATATGTCCTGGGCCTCGGAACAGACAATATCTTGTATTGTAATACGCACGATGATGGAAAATGGAGTGGCTGGTACGCTTTTCCCGATACGCCCCGAATGCAGTCCTTTAACGCTGTAACAGATGGGCGTGATGGCCTTTACCTGTGGGGGATTGATATGGATGGTGCGTTGTGGCTGAATGTAAGCGAGGTAGAGCGGCAATGGACGGGCTGGCAGTCCACCTGGAACAAAGACGGCGATTTTTACAAACCCGTGCTGCATAATATTACAGGCGTTATGGACAGGCATAAAACCCAGCATATATGGGGCACTGGTGTTAATAAGCATCCTATGGGGAACAACTACATCACCTGGTGCAACTGGCATGATGGTAACGGCTGGAAAGGCTGGGAATACCAATGGTATATGTAGGGCCTAATGCCTAAATTTGCTGGCTATGAAATTTATTGCACTGCTTACCGGGTATTGTTTTGCTTTTGTCTGTTGTTTCGCACAAACAAAAAAGGAACTCTATATCCCCAACCGTGTACAGGTGGTAAAGCAAAGTGCACATGTGCAGATACCCGGCACCCGGGTATTCGTAGTGAAGCCCAAAGGTTACCGGCTGCAGCAGCAATTAGCCAGGTTCCAGAAAAACAATCATACCTATTTCCAGGTATTTGAAAGCCAGTCCGTAAATTTTGACATCCGTAAAACAGATATCATCAAAGAATACGATGATGCCATCAGGAGCGGCAAGCTGCCGCCCATGTATTACCGGAAGGAACTTAAGCTGGGAAACTATAATGCTTTACTTTACTATGCCGGTTCTCCTGCATCCGGTATTGAACAGATCGTGCTGACATTCGGCAATAAGGATTTTGCAGTGATGGCCACCGGCCAGGTGCCTGCCAATGACCAGGTTTCCAGGGATGAAATACTGCGGGCGCTTTTATCGCTGTATGTGGATGAGCACATTCAGCCGGTAGTAAATGAATCTGCGGATTATACGCTGAACCTTGCCAACACCCAATTTCAATACGCGGGGAATATGTCGCAGCAACTGTATTTCTACACCGTAGGAGGGAAGAATGATACCACTGATCCATATCAGCATATGATACTGGTGCAAACCCTGCCCGCGCTGAAAGATGCTGCGGAGCTGAAAGCGCATTCACTGAAAATGCTGGACCAATACAGGTCTGGTAAGATTAAAATACTTCAGCACCAGGAGCGGAATATTACCATCAATGGCAAATATGCACATGAGCTTACTTTTACCGGTACTTATGAAGGCAGAACAGTAACAACCTACCAGGTAGTAACCGGGAATAATAAAGCTACGATTGTATTTGCAGGAAATGTTTTTGATAAACATCCGGAGCTGATGGCAGAAATAAAGAAGATTGCGCAAACGCTGAGGGTGAGGTGAGGGGCTTCAGCTGCCGTCTCCCTACTCTCTTCCCACCTTCACGTAATCTATCATAAACGTACTGCTATCCACTTCCGTAGATGCCTTAATCATCTGGAAACCAATCCGGTCTAACGTTGTTGCAGCCGTGCTTTTCATCATCTCCACCACTTTCTGATCATTGATATAAAAAAACAATTTCTCTTTCGTTAGCTGCACCTTGAGTTTATTATCTTCATTCAATTCTCCTTTGATCGCCGCAGACCTTGTCCAGTTCACCAGGTTGGTAGTCTGGCCGCCCACTACCTGGAAGATCCGGAACTCTTTTTCTCCAATGGTAAAAGCCACATAATCCTGGTTATTGGTAACACCGAATACCAGTCCTGCCTTATCATATGCATGCCCTGCAGTATGGCGGAAAAGCAGCTCTACACTGCCCGTTTGCCGCTCCACAGGAAAGAGGCTGGCGGCCGACCAGAAACTATACGTTCCCATATCCTTTGAAAGATAGCTGACCACAAACCAGCCATTCTTTACCGCCGTTACAACGGTGCCGTTGTTACCGGTTTGCCATAGGAGGTTATCAGCTGAATCAAAATCTTCCTGTAAGATAAGCGGCTGAGTCAGGTGGTGTTGCTTTGTCTTTACTGCAGGAGGAGAGCAGGTTTACACAGGTCACCGCAATACCCAGCAGCATGGGCACGGGTTTGTAGCGTCGGATCATGAATTAAAATTTTTTGGTTGGCGAAGCCAAGGTTTAGATAATTTAACGGTCGTTAAATTGGGTTAAGGCGTATACAAATATGCGGAGAGAAATTCAGAAATAGAAGCTTTCCAGCTTTTTTAATGCCTTTTGCATGTTAATGCCTTTGCCCAGTACGGGCTTAAAAAGATCGCCTTCCTCCGTGATGCGTGCAATGGCGTTTTTCAGATGGAAGTCTTTCATTTGCAGGCCTTTTTTCACTTCCTCCCAATGTAAAGGCATGGATACCGTGGCGCCGGGTTTGGGACGAAGCGAGTAGGGGGCCGCGATCGTTGCCTGCGGGCGGTTCTGTAAAAAGTCCAGGTACATCTTCCGTTGCCGGTTGGCCGTTTTACGCTCAATGGTAGTAAAGCCGGGCAGCTCTTTGTTAACCAGCTTCACGATCAGCCGGGCAAACTCCTTGGATTGTTCATAGGTGTATTTTGCACCCAGCGGAATGTAGATATGCAAACCCGTTGATCCGGACGTTTTGCAGCAGGAAGGCACTGCTGCCGCATCGAGTACCTGTTTGGTTACCTGCGCGGCCTGTATCACCTGTTCAAACGTGTTCTTATCGGGGTCCAGGTCTATGATGCACCAGTCGGGATGATCCGGGTGTTGTATACGGCTGCTCCAGGGGTTCATCTCAATACATCCCAGCGAGGCGATATACAGCAGGCTGGCTTCGTTGGTACATACCAGGAAGTTCTTATCCCTGTTGTCTGCATCGCTGTGATAGGGAAATTGTGCAATCCAGTCGGGCACTTTGCCCGTTACATCCTTCTGGTAAAAGCTTTTGCCGTTGATACCGTTGGGATGACGGTTCAGCGATTGGGGCCTGTCTTTCATATACGGCAGCATATACGGCGCCACCTGGTAGTAGTAGTTCAGCATATCCCGTTTGCTGATCTTTTCTTTTGGCCAGAATACTTTGCTGAGATTGGTGAATTTCAGTGCATGTCCGCCGATCTCTCTTACCTGTGTCTGCTCCGAAGGGTTCAGCAGGGTTTTGCGGGAGGATGGTTTTTCCGGTGTAAGGACCTTCTTGCCGGTTTTCAGCTTGCCATTGTCCACTATTGCTTTGACAGGTACCTTTTCTTCCCGTGTTACATCTTTGGCGCCTTTGTCTTCCCGCATACCTTCAAAAGAAGGGTGCCGCATGACGCCGTCACTGGTCATTTCCCGGAAGCTCACTTCGCATACTAGCTGCGGTTTTACCCAGATGGCGGCGGCCTTTGGCGGGTTGGGCCTGAAGCGTGAAGGCTTGTTAACATCCGGCACAACGGTAAACGGAGATTTCTTCACCTCCAGTTTTTTGAACTGCTGCAGCAGCTGCTTTTGCAGCTGTGTATTGAAGCCGGTGCCTATCTTCCCGGTATACTGCAGTTTCCCTTTTTCATAAACGCCTACCAGCAGCGAGCTGAAAGGTTTGCCGGAACCTTCGTTCTTCGTATAGCCGCCTATCACTACTTCCTGGCGGTTGCTGGTCTTGATCTTCAGCCAGTCCCTGCTGCGTTCCCCGGGATGATAGTGGCTGTCTGCCCGTTTGGCGATAATGCCTTCCAGTCCCATCTGTTTTGCAACGTTAAAAAACTCCGTACCGGTAGTTTCAAATCGCTCGCTTAAACGGATGATATCTCCCGGCGCCTTGCGTATCTGCTCTTCCAGTACGGTTCTGCGTGTGGATAGGGGCAGTCCGCTCAGATCGCGGCCATTCAGCCAGAGAATGTCAAATACATAGTAAACCAGGCGGCCATCCGCTTCGCTCCGCCACTTGCTGCAGCAGGCTGAAATCAGACTGGCCGGAGGGGTTGAGCACCGCGATCTCGCCATCCAGCACCGCATGCAGCTTCCAGGCCTTTACGGCATCATATACCGGGTAAAACTGCTCATTGAAGGATTTGTTATTCCTGGACCGTAATTCCGTAGCGCCCTTGTTCATGAATGCCAGGGCCCGGTAACCGTCCCATTTGATCTCATACAGCCATCCTTCGTGGTCAAAAGGCTTATCCGCCAGGGTGGCCAGCATAGGGGTAAAGGTGTCCGGAAAGGAGCTTTTAGGCGCCTTACGGAGTATGCCCGCGCTAATGGATCTTTGTGTAGTGCCCGCCACAATAATGCTGTTTATACAAACAGGACAAAATTGTGTGCCAGTTTTAAGTTTTATGGGTAATAAAAAACAGCGGCCGTTTAATAACGGCCGCCTTAAACGTACTCCTATTTGTTTATCCGGTCAAAAGTAACCTTTATGAAAACAAACCCTTTATCCCAAATTTGACCATTGCGCCCCTTTTTTCCTAATCACCGCGGTTTTAAATTATCCGCGTAGCGGTTAAGATGAGGCCGGAGATCCGCAGATAATCCTTATCTTCAGTAAAAGCGTCCTTTATGCCACGTTTCTCTGTTGATCCGGATATCAGCCGCGCTAAAACCCTTGACACCGCCTTTTATACAGACCCGGCCATATACGAATCGGCAAAGGACAGGATCTTCGTTCCCTCGTGGCAGTTGGTGGGCGACGCAACACAGGTAAGCGCCCCGGGTCAGTGTCATCCTTTCACGCTTTTGGAAAACTACCTGGATGAGCCGCTGCTGCTCACAAAAGATCAGGACCGGCGCATCCGCTGCCTCAGCAATGTATGTACGCACCGCGGCACCATCGTGGTGCATGAACCCTGTACGCTGCACCACCTGCGCTGCCGCTACCATGGGCGCATGTTTGGCCTGGATGGCAGCTTTCATTCCATGCCCGAATTTAAGGAAGTGAAGGATTTTCCCTCCGGGGATGATCATCTCACGTCACTGCCGCTGTTTCAATGGGGACCGCTGCTGTTTGCATCCGCCAGTCTTACTTCCTCTTATACACCATACCTGCAGGACATGATCAGCCGGGTAGGATGGCTGCCGCTGGAGGAGTTCAGGTTCCGCCCGGAGCTTTCGCGTGACTATCACGTTAACGCCCACTGGGCGCTTTACTGCGAAAATTACCTGGAGGGCTTTCATATCCCTTTTGTGCATGCAGGCCTCAACAGCGTAATAGATTTCGGTAATTATACCACGGAGCTGTTTACATATGCCAACCTGCAGCTGGGCATTGCAAAAGCAACGGAAGACTGCTTTGATCTGCCGCCATCCTCGCCCGATTACGGTAAGCAGGTGGCCGCCTATTATTTCTTCGTTTTCCCCAACATGATGTTTAATTTCTACCCCTGGGGCTTAAGCATCAATATTGTCAAACCGGTGTCCATCCAACAATGCAAAGTGTCTTTTCTTACCTATGTATGGAAAGAAGCGCTGTTGCACAAAGGCGCGGGCGCTGATCTTGACACGGTAGAGCTGGAAGATGAAGCTGTGGTGGAGGCCGTGCAGCAGGGCGTACGTTCGCGTTTTTACCGCCACGGGCGGTACTCGGTAACAAGAGAGCAGGGCACGCATCATTTTCACCGTATCATATCATCGTTCATGGAAGCAATACATTAATATGCCGGCTACCCCAACGCTACGCCACACCATCGGTTTCCGCGCTGCTACCTGCGTGGTGGTGGGCAGCATCATCGGCTCCGGTATCTTTATGAAGCCTGCCACCATGGCTTTACAGGTAGGCTGGCCCCATTGGCTGGCGCTTGTGTGGGTCATTGCCGGGATATTTTCCCTTTTCGGGGCATTGATCTTTGCAGAGATAGGGGCCATGCTGCCGCAGACAGGCGGCATCTATGTGTACTTCCGTTTTATGTTCGGCGATTTTGTTGCTTTCCTGTATGGCTGGGCCGCGTTTGCGGTGATCAACACCGCTTCCGTTTCTGCCATTTCTTTTGTGTGCGCCCAGTATGCAGACTATTTTCTGCAGCTGCCCCGCCTGCCCGCCGCCACAGAGCAGTCCTGGGTGATACACATTCCTTACCTGGGCAGTCTTTATCCGCTGCAGCAGCTGGGCGTAAAAGCGCTGGCCATTGTGCTGGTATTGGGACTAACCCTGCTGAACTACCTCAGTTTAAAGGCCAGCAGCGCTTTACAGGTGTTGTCTACCTTTGTGAAGGTGGCCGTGATCGGGATACTGGTATTCGGCATTTTTTGCTCCGGCAGGGGAGATGCGGCAAACTTCATTACACCCGGCGCTCATGCTAAAGAAGGATGGAGTTTGATGGGCGGCATTATCACCGCGCTCACAGGTGCGTTCATGGCGTATGACGGCTGGATCAACGTTACCTTTATCGCCGGTGAGATCCGCTCGCCGCAGCGTATTATTCCCCCGCAGCCTGGTTACAGGACTTTTTGTTTGTATAGCGGTATACCTGCTGGTGAACCAGGCCTATTTGTATGTACTTCCTATCGATGCCATGGCAGGCGCTCAGCTGGTGGCGGCAGATGCGATTGCCATAGCGTTGGGCGGTACGGGCAGCGCCATTATAGCGGCTCTTATCGTGATCTGTACTTTTGGTGCGGTGAACGGCAATACCATGGCCATATCAAGGGTCACCTACGCCATGGGTAATGACCGGCTGTTCTTTCCGTGGACGGGCAGAACGCATCCACGTTTCCAGACGCCCGGCAATGCGCTCTGGCTGCATGGCATATGGTCTTCCATACTCATCTTCAGCGGTTCTTTTGATATGCTGGCAGATATGTTCACCTTTGTAGCCTGGGTTGCTTACCTGCTGGGTGCGGTGGGGCTCTTTATCCTCAGGCGTAAGCTGCCGGATCATCCGCGCCCGTATAAAACATGGGGTTATCCGCTGGTGCCGCTGCTGTTTATCGCCTTTGCGGCGTTCTATGTGGTGAGCACTGTCTGGAACGATATCAGCCTGTATATAGCCGGAAAAACAGCGGTGATCAACTCCCTGTTGGGACTGCTGATCACCGCGCTGGGTATTCCCCTCTATTTATACTTCAGGAAAAAACATTTATAGATTAACACGTTGTCCGCTGGCAGCGCTTTTATAGATGGCTTCCACAATGCGGATGTCTCTCAGTCCTTCTTCGCCGGGCACCTGCATGGGTTTACCACCCATAATGGCCAGCGAGTCGTCGTCCATCTGTTTGGCCTGCTGGAAAGGCACTTCATAAGGGTGGTTGATCTCACCCAGCGGGCTGCTTCCTTTTACGCCGCTGTAGGCAGAGTAGGGGGCCATTTTGATCACGCCCTTTTCACAGGTAATGTCCATGAAGTTAATGTTCTCGCCAAAGCTGGTTTTAATGTTGGCCAGTACGCCGCCGGGAAATTCGAGGGCAGCCACGGTGGTTTCATCCAGCCCGTTTTTGTAGATCTCCGGCCGGGTGGTAGAGGTTTTGGCAGATACCACGGCCACGGGTTCCATACCGCTACCCAGCCTGGCGCCCTGTATGGCGTATACGCCCATATCGTACATCACACCGCCGCCCAGGGCCTTCTGCTGCTTCCAGTGATTGGTGCGGTTATCGCGGTAGCCCGCAGCGCAGTCTACCTGCTTTACTTTGCCCAGCAGCTGTTGTTTAACAATGCGCCGGTATTCCTGCGTATTGGGTTCATGCTGCAGGCGGTAGCCAATGGCCAGCGATCTTTTATTTTTGCGGCAGGCATCTATCATTTCCTGGCATTCCTGCGCGGTAATGGCCATGGGTTTTTCGCACCATACATGTTTGCCTGCATTCGCTGCCCGTATGGTATATTCCTTATGCATGGAAGGTGGCAGCACCACGTATACTACATCAATGTCGGGATTATTGGCAATCTGGTCAAAGTTGCCGTAATCATAGATATTTTTATCGGGGATGTTGTACTTCTTTTTCCAGGCCTCGGCCTTGGAAGGCGTACCGGTAACGATCCCTGCCAGGTAACAGTGTCTGGTTTGCTGCAGGGCGGGGGCCAGCAGGTCGGTGCTGTAATAACCGAGCCCTACCAGGGCTACGCCCAGGCGATCTTTCCGGGGCCGGGCAGCCAGGAGCGAACCAGGGGAGAGCAGGATGGCGCCGCCGCCCAGGGCCAGCGTTCTTAATGCGTTTCTGCGGGAGATCAGTGTCATGCGTCAGTTTGGTTTACGTGGTTTAGAAATGGAGATGCTAAAGACCGCTTGCTCGTATAAAAAAGGGTAGATAGTGAAGATAACGGATTTTGAGGCGCCAGTCAAGGGGTTTATGAGAGATTTACTGCTTTACGGCCCATATATGTGCCTGATACCTGCTGTTGATATTATGTATGGCTGGCGTAGATGTTATGTATTTCTTCAGATACATAACATCTACATATCATCTACATAACATCTACATAACATCCTCCGGTCTGTATAACACCTATAACAGCTCCCGCAGCACGCCGGGAACTTCCAGCACCAGGTTTTCTCCGTATGCAGTGGAGGGGGTATGGTACCCGGTTTTGAAATTTCCCTGTAATACTTTCTGTGTGATCAGCAGCACGGTATACGCCGTCACGTCATAGGCTTCGGGGGTACGCATGCGGGCGGTTACCCGCTGGCCGCCGGCATTGCTTGCCTGTCCCCAGATAAGGCTGATCGCCTGGTTGCGGGTATTGTCATCCGGGCCGGGGGCGCGGCGGTCTATCTGCCGTTTCACGAAGTTGCGGACTGCAGGTTTACGCAGCAGCCAGTTGTACAGGTGTTGCACCTTCAGCAGCTGCCAGGCTGCAACAGGTACATGCGTATAGGATTGTATGTTAGGAATGCCGGTACTATACCAGGCGGTGGCCACATCGCCCCAGGGAAGGCTCATTACAAACAGTTTCTTTACGCCAAAGTCTACCTGCATACCCCGTTTGCCCAGCGGCTCCCGCACCAGCTGGCCGTTCTCCCGTATGGCGCCGGGCAATCCCATTTTTTGTATGGAGTTGACCGCTGTGCCGTGAGAGAGGCCGCTGCCCAGTATGGCGAATGCCAGCTTCAGCTCCTGTGCATCGGGCAGGGCTTTTTTCAGGAATTGTGCGAGGCAGTCTGTAGGCACCACATCAAAACCGGCGCCAGGCAGCAGCATGATGCCGGCTGCTTTGGCCGCTTCGTCTGACTGATGCAGCTGTTCAAATATATCAGGATCGCCGTTGAGATCAAGGTAGTGGGTGCCGGTACGCAAACAGGCGTCTACCATCTGTCTGGCAGTAAAATCATAAGGTCCTGCCGCATGCACAACGATCTTTACTTCACGCAGGGCGGCTTCCAGCAGCGGGGTATTATCCAGGTCGATCACTTTATACGGAAGGTTCAGTTTGGCAGCCAGCGCCGCTAAAGGAGCCTCCCGCCTGCCTGCCAGGATAGGTTGCAGGTTATATTGTATTGCATAACGGGCAATCAGCTCGCCTGTATATCCGTAAGCGCCATACAGCAGAAAAGTATTCGGTTGCATGTTGGTAAAGTACAAAATTCCCTAAAAAATTTTATCAATATGCCAATTTGATGATCTGGATCAATTTTTTTTAGCAAAACGCTTTCTACCTTTGCTAAATCAAATTGAAAGCGGCTTTCAAAGTATAATAACCGGATTGTAACATGTTACCCAAATATCTTTTAATTGAAATTGATAATGAAAAACTGAAGCACTAACTACAAATGAATTAATCCCATTATTCACTTTTAAACCAACCCATATCATATGCTAAAACTTCTCAGGCAACTGGGCAGCAGGAGCCTGCTATTGCAAACTATCCGAAACCTTGAAGAAGAACGGCGTGCGCTGCACCGCCGGAATGAAGCTATTGAAAAGACCTGTCTTGAACAAAAGGCATGTCTGCGGGAGGCCTTTCATGAACTTCGTAATGGCGTTCACGTTATAGCGGGCAACAGCGCCCTGCTCACGAAATGGACAGATGATGTACAGCTGCCGGTGCAGGTGGCGCGCCTGGCGCGTAACCTCCGCGAAGCTTCCCGTAACATGATGCACTTCCTGGATGCCGGTTTACTGCTGGCTAAAACGGAAGGCGACTACCAGCCGCAATGGGAGATGCTGGAGATCAGGCCCTGGCTGGAGAAAGTAATGGGCGCCTATCATTATCACGCCGCTGAAAAGCAGCTGAAAGTGCAATGTAATATGCCGCCGGGTTTTCCCGCCTTTATAGCGATGGATGTGATGTTGCTGCGGCAGATCGTTTCCAACCTGCTGCACAATGCCATCAAGTTCAGTCCGTCGGGTAACCGTATCCGTATCGACTGTTTTGAGGGCGCCCGTGAATGGACCATGGTCATTGTCAACAAAGCCCCGGCCATCAGTAAAGAGCAGCTGAAACACATTTTCGAGCCCTTTTATACGCTGGGGCATCCTGAAAGTAATACCGGTCTGGGGCTCACCATTACGCGCAAATATGTGAACATGCTGGGAGGGATGGTCAAGGCCGCCTGCATTAAAGACCAGTTCATGGTGTGGCTGCGTTTGCCCATGAAAACCAGCATGCCGGCGGCAGCACCGTTGGGACTGCAACAGGCCGTACAGGTACCTGTGCCCCACAGCAGGCGTAAAGTGCTCGTAATAGAAGACAACCCGCTCAGCCAGCGGCTGATCTGCAATTACCTCCACGAACTGGGGCTGCGGCAGGTAGCCGTAGTAACGCATGCGGCAGACGCCCTGCGCCTGGCCAGGCAACTGGAACCAGACCTGGTCTTTATGGATGTTCATCTGCCCGACCAGGATGGAGTAGCCACCATGCAATCCCTGCGCACCTTATTGAAAGATACGCCGCTGATTGCGATGACGGGCGCCAGGGATCTTTCAGGGAATGCACCTTTGCTGCAGGCGGGCGCCAGTGAATATATGCTGAAGCCATTTGAGCTGCAGCAGGTGGCTGGTATCGTGCAGAAATATCTCGACTTTGCCGCCAACTGATAAATAGTGATGGATAATACAGCAACCCCCATGCAGTTGTTTCCGGAGTCAACAGCATGGGGGACTGGCTGGTTGCTAAGGGCTGTTGGCTGCTGGCTTTTAGCTATTAGCTGTTAGCTGTTGGCTGGTGGATGTTTGCTATTGGATGATTGCTGTTGGCTGTTGGCTTTTAGCTATTAGCTGTTAGCTGGTGGATGTTTGCTATTGGCTGATTGCTGTTGGCTGTTAGCTGTTAGCTATTTGCTGTTGGCTGATTGCTGTTGGCTGTTAGCTGTTGGCTATTGGCTGTTAGCTGTTAGCTGGTGGATGTTTGCTGTTGGGTGCTGCTATATCTTAACAGCGGTTAGACGATAATGGCGGCTACATCACAAATGCGGCTACATCACGGCTTATTGTTTTTTCGCAAACTGTTTGCGGGCCGCTACTATCGCATCCATGTTTGTACTGGACCAGTTGGCCAGTTCCAGTATCTTTTCAAGCAGGCTTCTGCCCAGGGGCGTTAACCAGTATTCTACGCGGGGTGGTATTTCCTGGTACATCTTTCTTGCCACAATGCCGTTCTCTTCCAGGGAACGTAAGGTAACGGTAAGCATCCGCTGGGAGATGCCTTCTACCATTTCCTTCAGCTCATTAAAGCGTACTTTCTCCCGCTTGCCCAGCGCCAGGATGGTAAATATTGACCACTTATCGGCAAAATGCCCCAGTATGTCCTTCACGGGGCAGAACTGCATCGACCCACGTTCGGGAGAGAAGATTTTATTTACCCGTTCCTCTATATCAAGATATTGATTATCATCTTTAGTTACTGCCATGTGCCTTGGTTTTGATGGTGTGCCTTCTTGGCGGATAGCCGGTTACTATTTACTTTTGAGTTACTAAAAGTAACTTAAAGGTACGTATGAACAGGAAAACATTCATAAAAAATATTACAGGAGCAGCAGCTATGATCTCTTTACAATCATTCAGGCACTTCACCGGGGGACTGAACGAGCAGGGCCATAAGATGCCGGTGTTGTTCATTGGCCATGGTTCTCCCATGAACGGAATAGAAGACAACGAGTTCAGCCGCCGTTGGGCGCAGATGGGGAAGGAGATCCCGACCCCGGCTGCCGTACTGGTGATATCAGCCCACTGGCTGACCCGCGGCACACATATTACGGCAATGGAGCAACCTTCGACCATTCATGATTTTAGCGGGTTTCCGGAAGCCTTGCAGGATATACAATACCCGGCTCCCGGCTCACCGGAACTGGCGGCGGTTACCCAAAAACTGATCACCAGAACAAATGTGGGCCTGGACCACGATTGGGGCCTGGATCACGGTGCCTGGAGCATCATCCGGCATATGTATCCCAACGCCAATATACCGGTGCTGCAGCTGAGCATAGACTATCATCAGCCGCCGCAATACCACTATGAGCTGGCCAAAGAACTGGGCGCCCTGCGCAGGAAAGGAGTGCTGATCATCGGCAGCGGCAATATGGTGCATAACCTCCGGATCGCGGCGTGGGACAAGGTCGATCAGCCGGAATACGGGTACGACTGGTCCATAGAAATGAATGCCCTCTTTAAGAAGCATATCAGCGATGGTAACCATGCTGCATTGATCGATTACGAAAAGCTGAGCAAATCGGCGCTGCTGGCGGTTCCAACACCGGATCACTATTTTCCGCTGCTGTATACGCTGGGCTTACAGGAAAAGAATGATCAGCCGCTTTTCTTCAATGATAAAGTGGTGATGGGGTCAGTGACCATGACCTCAGTAAAGATCGGGTAGGATATGGTGAGTAAGGACGCCGTATTAATGGCTTCGTGAATAGAGATAAATAGCTATTGCTATGCTGAAAAGTATGATAGCAATAATGGCCCAGCCCTGGTTGCGGGGCTTTCTTACGGCGTCTATCAGTCCCCTGGAGGTCAGTAAAGCCTCCACATTTGCCTTTGCAAGGCGCAGGGAATACCTGATACCGGTTTGCTGGTGTTTCTGGTCCCAATAGTATTTAATGCCTGGTAACAGGCCTTTTTGCAGACAGATCTCCACTGTCTTTTCTTCAATAACGCTGTTGATGCTCTCAGTTTTAGTTGACTGCTCAAGCATAGTAGATCAGTTTTAACGTGGTAGTAACAGCTTGTTTCGCGCCATAATATAGGCATTTTCCTGATCTTATCTTGCTTTTACCGGGTGATTTTTAAGGTGTTGTAACGCGTGATATTTTTTTGAAAACTGTATCGTCCTGCGTGTCTGTAAGTACTTGTGGCGGCCGCAGTATTATTGCAGCAGGCCAACCGGGGGGCCGTTTAATAGTTTAAAAGTTTAAGGGTTTGAAGGCGTCCTAATGAGGAAGACAGCTTCAAACCCTTAAACTTTCAAACGTTCAAACTTTTAGTGTTTGAGTTTATCCTTGAAAACTTTTTTGAACTTCTCCAGCTTGGGCCTGATCACATAATAGCAGTAAGACTGGGAACCGTTCTGGTTGTAGTAGTCCTGGTGGTAATTTTCTGCTACGTAAAAGTTCTTCAGGGGAGAGATCTCCGTCACAACAGGGTGGTCGTAAACACCGGATTCCTGGAGTTTCTGTTTGTAGTACTCCGCTTTTTTGTGCTGCTCTTCATCGTGGTAGAAGATAACAGAGCGGTACTGCGTGCCGATGTCGTTACCCTGGCGGTTCAGCTGGGTGGGATCGTGGCTTTGCCAGAATGCTTCCAGCAGCTCATCGTATGTTATCTTTGTGGTATCGTACGTTACCTGTATCACTTCGGCATGACCGGTGGTGCCGGTGCAAACCGCTTCGTAGGAGGGGTTGGCCACGGAGCCTCCGGAGTAGCCGGATGCTACTTTCACCACACCGTCCAGGTACTGGAACTGTGCTTCCGTACACCAGAAGCAGCCGCCACCGAAAGTGGCTTTAGCTAAATTGTTGTTGTTCGTCACTTCCATATCATCGGGTACTTTATCCTTGTTTGAGTGGTTGTTTTGGGCGCATGCAATGACGGTCACAGCCATCAAACAACTTAATAATGAATATTTTAACATATAACCGTTTATTACCGTATACGCAAATTACGATAATATAGATGCTTCGGATCAACAAGTTAAGTAACTTTAACATTCTTTTACGTTTGACGATATAACGAGACATGAGATATTTTCCCGATTCGGCCTTAGTGCAACTGGAGTTTGACAAGATTCAGGCATTATTACAGGAACATTGCAAAACGGAGCTGGGCAAGCAGATGGCAGAAGAGCTCCGCCTGCATACCCATATTGATTACGTCCGTACGGCTTTACAACAGGCGCATGAGTATAAACAACTGGTGTTATTACAGGAGCATTTCCCGAACGACGCAGTACTGAACCTGAAGAGCGAGCTGCGTTTGCTCAGCATACAGGGCGCCGTGCTGAAAGAAGATCAGTTCATGCTGATACGCCGGCTGGCTGAAAGCATGCACGCCATCTTCCGCTTTTTTGATAGTGACCGCCGCGTGCAGTATGCCGGGCTGCACGAAGTAATTGCCCATACCCATTACGAAAAGAAGATCACCGTACTGATAGACGAAGTGCTGGATGAATCCGGGCAGGTGCGCGATAACGCCACCCCCGAACTGGCCAAGATCCGTATGCAGCTGTTCCGTAAACGTACGGAGCTGCGCCGCGTATTTGACCGCATCCTGCAGAAGCTCAACAAACAGGGCTACCTGGCAGATATAGAAGAGGCCTTCCTGAACACCCGCCGTGTTGTTGCCATTTTTGCAGAGCACAAACGCATGGTAAAGGGTATCCTGCACGGGGAGTCTGATACCCGCAAAACCGCTTTCATTGAGCCGGAAGAGACCATCGAGATCAATAACGAGGTATTTGCACTGGAAAGGGAGGAGCAGAAGGAGGTGTATCGCATCCTGAAAACGCTGACCTCCCAGCTGAGCCAGTTCGCGACTTTACTGGGCGGCTATCACGATATACTGGGATTGTATGATTTTATCAGGGCCAAGGCGCGCCTGGCGCTGGATATGGACGGCAATTATCCCATGATCACGCCGCATTCACAGCTGCACCTGGTAGAAGCGTATCACCCGCTGCTGCTCCTGTATAACCGCAGGAACAATAAGCCTACCATACCGGTGAACCTGACCCTGAATAAAGACCACCACATCCTGGTGATCTCCGGCCCGAATGCCGGTGGTAAGACCGTTACCCTTAAAACCGCAGGGCTGATACAGCTCATGCTGCAGGCCGGGCTGCTGGTACCGGTGCACCCCACATCACAGCTGGGCATATTCCGCCAGCTGATGATCCACATCGGCGATACACAGTCGCTCGAGTTTGAGCTGAGCACCTACAGCTCGCACCTGAAGAACATGAAATACTTCATGGAGTCTGCCAATGGTAAGACGCTCTTCTTTATAGACGAACTGGGTAGCGGCTCTGATCCCAACCTGGGCGGCGCCTTTGCGGAGGTGATCATGGAGGAGCTGGCCCGCAAACATGCCTTCGGTATTGTAACCACCCACTACCTTAACCTGAAGGTAATGGCCAACAAGGTAAAGGGCATTATTAACGGGGCCATGGGCTTTGATGAAGAGCACCTGCTGCCCATGTATAAACTGATGGTGGGTAAACCCGGCAGCTCTTATACCTTTTCTATTGCCCAGCGTATAGGCCTGGATCCGGCGCTGATCAACCGTGCCCGTAAACTGGTAGATGAAGGCCACTTCCGCCTGGATAAGCTGCTGAATAAAGCAGAGCAGGATATGCAGAAGATAGAGCAGAAAGAAAAAGACCTGCAGAAGCTGATCAAAGAGAACGAACGCCTGAAAAAAGAATACGAGATCTTATCTGACAAGGAGCGTAAACAACAGCAGTATCAGCTGCTGAAACTGCAGAACAAGATCCGCGAAGATGAGCTGCAATACCTGAAAGATATGGAGCGTAAAATGAAGCAGATCCTGATCGAATGGAAACGTACCGACGATAAGCAAAAGGTGATGAAACAGGCCGAAGCTTTACTCTTCCGCAAACGTGAAAAGCAGATCAACGAAAAGCTGGAGAAGAAGGTGAACGATAAGTTCCAGGAAGTAGGAGGGGAAGCCAAGGTAGGCGACCAGGTAAAGATCCTGAGCAATAACCAGGTAGGCAAGCTGCTGGAGATACGTGATAAAAGAGCTATTGTTAAGATAGGGAACCTGCCTATGAACGTCAAGCTGGCTGACCTTGTGGTGGTGAAAGAGCGGCCCAAGGAAACGGCGGGGTAGATATTTAAAATTCCAGATTCCAAATACCAGATTCCAAAAGTTAATACCAGGAGCCAGATACCAGATTTCAGAGGGGAAATACGAATGCCCCGGGCCAGGTACTGAATACCAGGATCCAACTATCAGACAGTAATAAATTACCTGTTGTTGGGACGCTGAAACCTGCCATTTGGAATCTGGAACCTGGCTTTTGGAATTTTTTTTCACCCATACTTGTTTAGCTGGCTAATTGTTTCTACTTTTATCCCCGGATTGTGGGGATGGGGTATTTGTGACCATCCGGATATAATAATGATAAAAACGCACGGATGAATAAGATACCGGTGTCCGAAACGGTGAGCTACCTGATCTCCCGGATCAGTAAGGCGCACCGCAACAGGGCGAATGAGCTGCTGGCAACGCTGGACCTGCATGCAGGACAGGAGTTGCTGCTGCAACAGATCCATCAACAGGAGGGGATCACCCTCAATGAGCTTACCTGTGGCATGTGTGTGTCGGCTGTAACGGTGACCCGTACCGTAGAGCGCCTCGAAAAGAACGGGTTTGTGAAGAAAGAACGCTGTACAGCGGATCAGCGCTCCGTCAGGGTGTACCTTACCGAAAAAGGTAAGAAAGCAGTGGAGAACATCACTGAAAAGATGTGGGAAGAGCTGGAAAAGGAAACTGTTGCCAATATGACCACCGAAGAAAGGATATTATTGAAACGGTTGATGATGCAGGTTTTGAAAAACCTGACCTAACTTGATTAGCTAGCTAAATACTTATCTAGTAAATAATTTCTTAAAAATGCTGGTTGGATGGTTTAGATTTGCGGTACTATGTGAGTGTTTTCTGTACTTGTTATCCGAATCGATCGTTGGTGAGGCCGCCTTTAAAAGTTCCACCTGCATTACTAACCACAAAACCGTATGAGATGAAGAACAATGTGTTAATACCCGTATACAACATCACAGAATTTGCGAAGAAGGATGCAGATGCGATAGAAGGTTTTACCATTGGAAGGAATACGAATGCTATAGTGGCAAACATGCACCCGCATCGCCACACCGGGTTTACTATCACCTTATTATTGTCAGGCCAGATCACCCAGTATATAGATTTCGAAAAGTATACGATCACGGCGCCGGCCGTTATCCTGTTGGCGCCAGACCAGGTGCATCAGCATGAAGAACAGCAGGCGGCTTTTGAATCCGTATCCATACATTTCGATAAGGAGTTTCTGCTGGCAGAGTCTCAGGGTATGCTCAACTGCTGGGCATGTGTGTTCTACAAAAGGGCCATACCAGTGAAGGCTGCCCAGATGCAGGAGCTGATGAATTTTGCAGGTCTTATACTGAAAGAGCATGGTAATGTGCGGCCGCTGCGCGAAAGCATTATCCGTAACCTGCTCAATGCGCTGATCATGGCCTGCGCCCGGCTGCCACAGCACAACGTAGCCTATATGCAGCTGGTGGATACAGCGCAGAACCGGATGGTACGCCAGTTCAATGAGCTGTCAGACCAGAACTTCCGGGATAAGACACAGGTGGCGCACTATGCAGACATGATGCATGTTACGCCGGGGCATCTTAATGATACCATTAAATCTGTTGTAGGGAAGACGGCCAAACAGGTGATCGATGAAAAAAGGATCATGGAAGCCAAGCGCCTTTTGTTCTGGGGAGAGCTGTCTGTTAAGGAGATTGCGTACCAGTTGCACTTTGAGGATGATGCGTATTTCAATCGCTTTTTCAAGAAACATACCGGTTATACACCTGCAATGTTTCAGCGCAGTATCCGCGAAAAGTACAATTAATACCGCAATTTGTTAAAGAACAATGCAAACAGGCTTTATTACTTTTGCATCAGATTTATAAGTATATGAAGAATTAATAAACACATACCCGGTTCCTGGTAACAAAACACAGCCTTTATCCGTATAAGGTTCACCAGGCGGGATTGACGGGCCATGTCGAACTGACGATACTCTTGGCTATTTCTGTTAAAACTACTACCCGATAACTGTCACTGAAACCAAGCCTTTTTATTAGATACTGAAAAGTAACAGGGATTGTTTTGTCCTGTAAAGAGGTGCTCATTCGTCTATAAATTATATAACACTATAACACCATGGAACTATTATTTAAAAAAATGATCAAAATCAAGCTACCCGGCTACATCTCCGGCATCCTGATGCTGGCTGTCGTTCTATATAGCTGTTCATCGAACCAGGCAGGCGGACCGCCGCCCCAGGCGCCGCAATTGCCGGTGATGTCAGTTACTTCAGCGCCGGCTACTACTTACCTGGAGTTTCCCGCATCGCTGGAAGGAAAGGTGAATGTAGAGGTGCGCCCGCAGGTAACCGGCTACCTGGAGAAAATATTTGTAGATGAAGGCGCCTTTGTAAAAGCAGGCCAGCCTTTATTTAAAATAGACGCACGCTTATATGCTGAGCAACTGAACAGCGCAAGCTCTAACCAGCTGGCTGCACAAGCCAACCTGGAACGTGCACAGGTAGAGGTAGACCGCCTGGCTCCCCTGGTGGCTGCCAACGTAGTATCTGAAGTGCAGATGAAAACGGCCAAAGCCAACCTGGAAGCAGCTAAGGCTGCAGTAGCCCAGGCTAAAGCATCAGCAGGCAGCGCCCGTATCAATGTAGGCTACACCCTGGTAACCGCTCCCGTTAGCGGTTATATCGGAAGGATCCCTTATAAAATAGGCGCCCTTGTAACCAACAACGATGCGCAGCCGCTCACACTGCTGTCTGATGTGCGTGAGATCTACGCTTACTTCTCTATGAGTGAGCCCGACTTCATCGCATTCAAGAACAACTTCGCAGGTAATACCCTCCAGGAGAAACTGAAACAGGCCCCGCCTGTTGAGCTGATCCTGGCAGATAATACGCCGTACAGCCAGAAAGGAAAGATCGAAACGGTAGAAGGCCAGTTCAACAAAACAACCGGCGCTATCAGCTTCCGCGCTACTTTCCCCAATCCCGACGGTATACTGCGTACAGGCAACACCGGTAAGATAAGACTGGCGCAACAGGTGCCCGCCGCTATCACCATACCACAGGAAGCCACTTTTGAAATACAGGACAAAGTGTTCGTATATACCGTAGGCGATAGTAACAAAGTAGCCAGCAAACCAATCAGCGTTGCCGGTAAAACAGCTAACTACTATTTCATCAGCGATGGCCTGAAGGCAGGAGAGAAGATCGTACTGTCAGGAACAGGCGCTTTAAAGGATGGAGCTGTAATTACACCTCAGCCGGTATCTGCTGATAGTGTGCTCAAGTCAAAACCGTTGTAAGTGGCAGGCTATACTTTGTTATGAAGTATAACATGCAAATGAGGATTTTACTTACAAGCTAAAAAGTGAACTTATCATGTTAAGAAGATTTATATTAAGGCCGGTACTTTCTACGGTAGTGTCCATCATCCTGTTACTATTGGGCATTATCTCCTATTTCGCCTTGCCGGTTACCTTATTCCCTGATATTGCGCCGCCCAGCGTAACGGTGACGGCTTCTTACCCCGGTGCGAATGCCGAGGTGGTAGCCCGCTCAGTGGCGAACCCGATAGAAGAGGCGGTGAACGGGGTGGAGAACATGACATACATGACCTCCAACTCCAGTAACGATGGTAGTATGGTGCTGACTGTTTATTTCAAACAGGGCACCGATCCGGATATCGCTGCTGTAAACGTACAGAACAGGGTATCCAAGGCTACCAGCCAGCTGCCTGCGGAAGTAATCACTGCCGGTATCAGTACACAGAAAGTGCAGAACGGTTTCATCATGTTCATGGGTTTATATAGTGAAGACCCGAAACAATATGATGAGAAGTTCCTGCAGAACTATATCAAGATCAACCTGATCCCCCAGATACAACGTGTACCCGGTGTGGCCCAGGCGCAGATCTTCGGTGCAAAGGATTACTCCATGCGTGTATGGTTAAAACCTGACCGCCTGGCTGCCAATAACCTTTCCCCGCAGGATGTGCTGAACGCTATCAGGGATCAGAACATTGAAGCCGCTCCCGGCCGTTTGGGTGAGAGCAGCACAGAAACCTTTGAATTCGTATTGAAATATAAAGGTAAGCTGAACCTGAATGAAGACTATGAGAACATCGTAGTGAAGGCTAACAGCGACGGCTCTATGCTTCGCCTGAAAGACCTGGCGCGTATAGAGTTCGGATCACTGAACTACGGCGCCAACAACCTGTTGGATGGTAAGCCTGCTGCAGGTTTCGCCATCATCCAGACAGCGGGTTCCAACGCTAACGAGATCCTGGAAAATATTGAACACCTGCTGGTAGACTTTAAGGCCAGTCTGCCCAAGGGCATTGGCACGGAAGTGATGTATAATGCAAAAGACTTCCTGGATGAATCTATCTACCAGGTGCGTGAAACACTGGTGATCGCATTTATACTGGTGTTCCTGGTGGTGTTCATATTCCTGCAGGATTTCCGTTCTACCCTGATCCCGGCTATAGCCGTACCCGTGGCCATTGTGGGTACCTTCTTCTTCCTGCAGCTGTTTGGTTTCAGTATCAACCTGCTGACGCTGTTTGCCCTGGTGCTGGCCATCGGTATCGTGGTGGATGATGCGATCGTGGTGGTGGAGGCCGTCCATGCCAAGATGGAGCAAACGCGATGGCCGGCGAGGAAAGCTACGCTGAAATCAATGGATGAGATCTCCGGTGCGATCATATCCATCACCCTGGTGATGATGGCCGTGTTTATCCCGGTTGGTTTCATGCAGGGCCCTGCGGGTGTATTCTACCGGCAGTTTGCCTTTACGCTGGCGATCGCCATCATGATCTCCGCGATCAACGCCCTGACACTGAGCCCTGCTTTGTGTGCGCTGTTCCTGAAGAGCGACCATGGTGATGAACATGGGCATGGCAAGAAGACCGGCTTCGGAAGCCGTTTCTTTAACGCCTTCAACGCCGCCTTCACCTCTATGACCCACCGGTATATCAAGAGCCTTGGGTTCCTGATCCGTCATAAATGGGTTTCTATGGGCCTGCTGGCATTGGTTACAATCGCCGCCTTTATACTGGCCCGCAGGGCGCCTACAGGATTTATTCCTACGGAAGACCAGTCTTTCGTACTATACGCCCTGAACACCCCTCCGGGTAGTTCGCTGGACAGAACGCATAAGTCTACTTCTACACTGGACGGTATGCTTCGCCAGAACCCTGCCGTACGTCATACATGGACGGTAGACGGTTTTAACTTTATCAGTAACGCGGCCGCTTCCCCTTATGCTGCAGGTTTTATACGCCTGAAAGACATTGGTGAAAGAGGACCGGTTGAGAATATTGACCAGATCACGGGCATGATGTACGGCCCGGCCAGCCAGCTGAAAGACGCGAGCGCTTTCTTCTTTACCTTCCCCACCGTACAGGGTTTTGGTAACGTGAGTGGTTTTGAATTCATGCTGCAGGACAAGGTTGGCCGTCCGCTGGACCAGCTGGGTCAGCAGGCATGGGGCTTTATCGGCGCCCTGATGCAAAGAAAGGAGATCGGCGCTGCCTTTACTACCTTCTCTGCCGGCAACCCCCAATACAGGGTGGAAGTGGATAATTTCAAAGCCAAACAGTTAGGCGTATCCATTACAGAGCTGATGCAGACCCTGCAGATCTACTACGGTAGCAGCTATGTATCCGACTTTAACCGTTTTGGTAAGTACTATCGTGTGGTTGCGCAGGCAGATGTGCCGTACCGTAATGATATCCACTCACTGGATGGTATCTATGTAAAGAACGACCAGAATGAGATGGTGCCGGTGAAAACAATGGTATCACTGAAACGCGTATACGGCCCCGAAACAGTAACCCGTAACAACCTGTATAATGCGGTAACCATTAACGGTACGCCGAAACCAGGTTACAGTACCGGTGATGCCATCAGAGCGATTGAGGAAACAGCCAAACAGGCGCTGCCCAACGGTTATGGATATGAGTGGACAGGCGCCACCCGTGAAGAGATCAAGGCGGGCGACCAGCAGATCTACATCTTCATGCTGAGTATCATATTCGTATACTTCCTGCTGGCAGCACAGTACGAAAGTTATGTACTGCCGCTGGCGGTGATCCTGACCATCCCGACAGGTATACTCGGTGTATTTACCTTCATCGGTTTTGCCGGTTTGGATAATAATATCTATGTGCAGATTGGTATGATCATGTTGATAGGGTTGTTGGCTAAGAACGCGATCCTGATCGTGGAGTTTGCCGTACAACGACGGAGAAACGGTATGGGGCTGCTTGAATCCGCACTGGCGGGATCGAGAGCAAGGCTTCGTCCCATCCTGATGACATCATTCGCCTTTATCGTAGGTCTGATACCCCTGGTATTCGTGAAGAAGGGATCTGCCGTGGGTAACCACTCCATCGGCTATAGCGCCATCGGCGGTATGTTGACGGGTGTGATACTAGGTGTATTCATCATTCCTGTGCTGTACGTTATCTTCCAGTATTTACAGGAAAGGATAACCGGCCGTGCAGGACTGAGGGTTTACGAAGAAGAGATGGAAGAAGAAACTGTATCGTAATAAGCTGAACGCTTAACGCTGAGCGCAACAAGCATCAGCGTTAAGCGCCTAAGCCTTAAGCGTCAAGCGTAAATTAAAATGTACATGCAAAAGAGACTTTTCATACCAATAATTTTTCTGATAGTTGTAGTGCTGGCAGCCTGCCGGGTGGGTCGTAATTATCAGCGGCCCGCCCTGGCCCTGCCGGGACAATTCAACAGCACAGGCCAGGTCCCTTCAGACAGTAGCATTGCAGGTGTGGAATGGAGGCAGTTTTTCAAAGACCCGGTATTGGTTGCACTGATCGATACCACCCTTAAAGGCAACTACGATCTGCAGATCGCCCTGAAGAATATTGAAAGCGCGCAGGCATACGTAAAGCAGGCCAAACTGGGCTGGCTGCCTACCCTGAATCTGCAGGCTACCGCCAGTACCAGCTACCCCTCCAAAAACAGCCTGAACGGTATCAGTCTGAACACCTTCCTGGGAACCAGTCACATTGAGGACTATAACCTCATCGCTAACCTTTCCTGGGAAATAGATGTATGGGGTAAGATCAAACGCCAGAAAGAAGCCGCCCTGGCCGATTACCTGAACAGCTTTGAAGGCGCGCGCGCCGTGCAAACCGCAGCTGGTGGCCAATGTAGCCAACAGCTATTATAACCTGCTCATGCTGGATGAGCAGTTGCAGATCGCCAAATATAATGTGGCGCTCAGCGACTCCATCGTGCAGATGATGCGCCTGCAGAAAACATCAGGCGATGTAACAGAACTGGCCGTTCAGCAGGCCATTTCCCAGCAGCAGACTGCAGCCCTGCTGGTACCCCAGCTGGAACAGGGTATTGCCATCCAGGAGAATGCACTCAGGATCCTGGCAGGCCAGCTGCCGGCTACACTGCCCCGCAGTGGTAAGCTGGAAGAGGTGAAGATGTGGGACCAGCTGTCTGCCGGCGTACCTGCAGACCTGATCAGCAAACGTCCCGATGTAAGGTCAGCAGAGGCGCAGCTGGTGGCGGCCAACGCCCTGGTAGGCGTGGCGCAAGCCAGTATGTATCCTGCACTGACACTGACCGCCTCCGGTGGTTTGAACTCTTACAAGGCCGCCAAGTGGTTTGATATCAACTCACTGACAGGCACCGCGCTGGGAGGCCTCATGCAACCCATATTCCAGCGCCGCCAGCTGAAAACTCAGCTGGAAGTGGCAAAGGTGCAGCGTGATCAGGCAGAGTTCCGTTTCCGTCAGCAGGCGCTGACCGCCATCGGTGAAGTATCTGACGCCCTGATAAAACTGGACAAGCTGCAGACACAACGCCAGGTAGCTACAGACCGGGTAGAAACCCTGGCTACGGCTGTAGGACAGGCCCGCCTGCTTTTCAACAGCGGTATGGCCAATTACCTGGAAGTGATCACTGCCCAGAGCAATGCACTGCAGGCCCAGCTTTCCCGCGCAGACATTGTGCGTCAGCAGCTGAGCGCATCTGTTGATCTGTACCGCTCACTGGGTGGCGGCTGGAAATAATAAGTCAGCTCACTGATTGATAATAAGCTGATTATTCAACAGAAAGGAATTAGTTCGCCAGATTGGTAAAAGATAGAGAACGCATTGGCTTTGAATGAGACGCCGCACTTTTGTGCGGCGTCTTTTATTACAAGGCAGGGGCATTTGTAACATTCGCTCTATTTGTATAATTTGTGATGGACAGATTTTCTGCTATGATAACAGATCATAAGAAATATGAGTTGTACGGAAAGCCACTGGTACAGAAAGTGGTGATGCAGGCGCCCTTCCGGTATACCTTCCCGATCACCGATCATGCATGTTTCCTATACATGCTGGAGGGGGGTGTACAATTCCAGGTGGAGGATGAGCAAAGAGATATTCCCTGTAAACATTCGCTTTTTCTGAATTGCATCAACTCCAGCAAAGAGCTGAGTAATGCAGCGGCAGACGACAGAAATGAAATCGTGATCGTCAACTTCCACCCCGATGTTTTAAAGCGGGTATATGACAAGGAAATGCCCTTATTGTTGCAGTCGCCCGCAAACTTCATTTCAAACAGGTCGCTGGAGATCATCAACAACGACTTCCTGATCCAGAAATACGTAGAGGGCCTGTTGTTCTATTTTGAAAACCCGGCCCTGGTGAATGAAGATATGCTTGTGCTGAAACTGAAGGAAATTATACTGCTGCTGTCACAAACCCCGAATGCAGCGTCTATACAACTGATACTGTCACAGATAATTTCGCCCACTACCTATACTTTCCGGCAGATCATTGACGCCAACATCTTTTCCCGCTTAAGCATTGAAGAACTGGCGCGGGAAACCAACCTTAGCCTCTCTTCCTTTAAAAGGGAATTTGCAAAAGTGTACAATGATACCCCCGCCAATTATATCAAGCACAAGCGGCTTGAAAAGGCGGCATCACTGCTGCTGGCATCCGGCGAGCGGATATCCGGTATTGCCTTCCAGTGCGGGTTCAATGACCTGGCCAGCTTCACCAAAAGCTTCCATGATAAGTACAATGTTACCCCTACCCAATACCGCCAGAATCAGCAAGCCGGCTAAGCAGATCCTGTTGCGGTGAACCAGAATGCCAAATAGTTGAACTAATCTATAAAGTTGGAGATTGTCCCATTTGCCAATTTTGTGTAATAAATACAATTCATATGGGACTATCTAATTTAGGCATTTTTCACACGATCATCGGCATCATCGCCATCGTAGCCGCACTGGTATCATTTGTAAAATTTGGTAAGATAAGCCTGGGTCAGCTGGCAGGGAAAATATACTTTTACTGCACGGTAGTTACCGCATTAACGGCGCTGGGAATTTCCAAACACGGTGGTTTCAACGCAGGGCATGCATTTTCTCTCTTTATTTTCGTTCTGGTCCTGGTGGCTTTCTATCTTTATACCAAACGGAAAGGCTATAACAGGGCCCGTTATATTGAGAACTTCCTATTGTCTTTAAGTTTCTTCTTATCACTGGTTCCTACCGTTAATGAGACCTTTACACGGGTGCCCATTGGTCATCCGATAGCGAAGGACGTTACCGACCCGGTAATTGCCAGGACCCTGCTGGTGCTGCTGTTACTGTTCATTGCAGGTGCTGTGTACCAGTTTATACAGCAGCGGAAGCTGAACAGGAGTGAGTTGGGAGGTATCTAACTTTCGGATGGGGCATGGTATTTAAGCCTGAAAGCGGATGGCGAATGCCCCGTCTTCACCTGGAACAGCCGGCTGAAATAGGCCGGATCATCATATCCCAGGTCATGTGCAATTTCCTTGGCGCTCAGGGAGGTGTGGATCAGCAGCCTTTTAGCCTCCAGGACGATCCGGTTCTTGATCACTTCATTGGGTTGCGGCAGTTTGAGCCTTTTGAATTTATGGGTAATGGTTTTGGGAGACATCAGCAACAACTCCGCATAGTCTGCCACGGTATGTTTGGTTTTGTATTCCGCATCTACCAGGCGAGTTGAATTTTCTGAAGAACTCAACATCGCTATGTTGTTTAGCCATAGACTTTTCCAGGTGTTGCTGTTTCCAGAGGCGGGTAGCTTTAATCAGCAGCTGTTTAAGGTAAGTGCGGACCATCTCTTCCAGTCCCGGATCGTTCAGTTGAAACTCTTCTTCCATCTGCCGGAGTAAAGTGATGAAGACATCCGCCCCGGCGGGAATATCTACCTGCGGCATATTATTGATGTTATTGAACAAGAGACCGTCGCAGGCCACCTCCTGGTCGTGTATCTGGATACAGTAGAAATCGCGGTTGTAGAAGACCAGGTATCCCGGCTGTGCGCCCAATTGCTCGATCTGCAGGAACTGGTTGGGCCCTACGAAAAAGAGGGTAGGCTGGTGGGTAGCGTAAGCGGCGAAATCGACGGTGATCTTGTAGCCCTCCGGCAGGTAAAGCACCTTGATGTACGACTTGTACGTTTCGCCGTTGATGTCATCGATCGTTTCGTTGTTTACATACAGGAGACCGATGGTTTTTAAGCTGCTGTCGAAGATATGTTGCTGACGCATAGTTTTCAGATATATACGGATGATTACAGCATGGTTCACCATAACAAACATGCGGGGTTCATCCAGAACGCCGCATGTTAATGGTGCTAAGCCTGTCTTTGCTATTGCCTGGCAAATTTTTCAAGCGCTGTGTTGAACTTTTCGGCTTCTTCCACAAAGAGTGCATGGCCGCTGTTTTCAAACTTCACAATGAAGGAGTTGGGAATCAGCTTGTGCATCTGCTCTGCCAGTGAGAAGTCGCACAGTTTATCCTGGGTACCGTGAAAAATGGCTACCGGTATTTTAATTTCAGGCACTACCGGACGCAGGTCCAGGTCGCGCAGCGCGGTGATGGACTCCGTGATGGCATACGGTGATGCTTCCAGGTTGATGTTTTCCAGCCACTTTTCCACGTTCCTGGAGATGTTACCTTCCTTAGCGGGAAAATCGGCGCCAAAGCTTGCGATCAGGTCCTGCCTGGCGGTCATAGTAGCCTTGATCAGGCCATTGATATCGGCATCGGATACACCATATGGGAAGTCCGGACGTTGTTTCCATGATGGCGCTGCTGCGGCGAACAGGGCCAGTTTGCTTACATGGGCTGCGTTATACTTGGTTACGTAGTGCGTTACTACGGCGCCGCCCATAGAGAATCCGCCGAGTACTGCGTTTTCGATCTTCAGTTTTTCCAGCACCACTTTGATATCATCTGAAAATACATCAAAATCGTACCTGCCATAGGGTTTGTCTGATTCACCAAAGCCTCTGAGGGTAATCCCTATCACCCGGAAACCTTTGCGCACCAGGTACTGGTATTGATATTCGTACATGGCATCGCTCAGCGGCCAGCCATGGATCAGTACGATGGGTTGGCCTTCGCCCAGGTCGGTTACATGGAGGCGAACGTTCTTTTCAACTTCGATGAAGGCAGCGCGTCCTGCAGATGCTGGTACTCTTTTCCCTTGAGCAAATGTTCCCGTGCCGAACAAGATCATCATAAACGTAGCGATGGTAAAGATAGTTGTTTTCATTTTAATGAACTTTTTAAGATGATGTTTTAAGTTAATTGTTTGTATATTAATTAGATGTGTTGGTGTGGCCGGCTGTTTGCCTGTTGCACATTCCGTCCGTTTCAACAGTACAAAGATGCGGCGGAAATTGACGGCAGAGAATGGACAAAAGTCAAGAAGGCTTGTACATTTTTCCCGATGGGTAAATTCGACGGGTTCCGTACATACGAAGGCGGTATAGCGGATTAAATGCCCCCTTTATTTGTCCGTTTCGCCCATGTCTTGTTGAATTGAACCTGCTTAGCTTTGGACGTATAATTAAATGCTATAAATTATGCGAGCGCAGATCACACCTTTTTTGCTGTTTAACAACGAAGCAGAAGCAGCAGCCAATTACTATGTATCGATATTCAAAGGAAAACTGCTGGAAGTAACCAGATACCCGGAGCATACCCCCATGCCCGCGGGCACCGTACTTACCGCCACTTTTGAGATACTGGGGATGACGATGACCGCTTTGAACTGGGGACAGGAGGCAAAATACCTGGAGACGATATCCTTTGCCATTGAACCTGACACCCAGGAAGAGGTGGACTATTACTGGAATGCTTTGACCGCAGACGGTGGCCAGGAAGGTCCCTGCAGCTGGCTGAAAGATAAGTATGGTGTTTCCTGGCAGGTGGCACCGGAAATACTTTCCCGTTTGATGAAGGATCCAGATCCTAAAAAGTCGGCGGCGGTGATGCAGGCGATGATGAAAATGAAGAAGATTATAATTAAGGATATACAGGCGGCGTATGATAATGCGTGATGGGGGCTTATTTTTTAAACGTGCGATCTAACCGGAGCGCTTGTTGCAGCAGTTTCTTGATGGGTATTTCATCTATCTCCTCTGCGGTATGATAGATCTTATAGAAGATCTGTTTATTGGTTCCACGCGATAGAAAATGATCGTCGTCAGTTAGTTTATTACCATACCAGAAGCCCAGTAAAACGCCCTTTTTGATGCCTCCCCGGGGAATAGCAGCAGGCCAGATGATGCAGATACCTTTGTTGCCGTAAAAGAAGGGAACGTTGTAGGATATTTTTTCTTTGCAGTAAGCGGGTAGTGTTTCAATGATGATCTGGCGAAGGATGTCTACGATGAGTTTTTCTTCTTCGGGGAGAAGGGTGTATAGTTCAATGAGGTTGCGGATTGATTTCATTTTTTAATTCATTCAAAATGTATTCATACGTTTCATTCATGTGAGGATAATTGCCGGTTGTTTAGTTATGAATTGATAGCAGTGAATTTACGACCTTTTACTGTTAAAATCATTTTAAGGATCAAGGTCCCGGATATCGGTCAACAACAAAAAAGCGTCCAGGTCTATCTGATGGCTTGAAAGATTTTAGCGGAGAGAGAGGGTGTGTGCAAACCAAAGCACACTCATCCCCAAAAAATGCCTTCTAAAGGGATACTGGGTCTACAATCCGATAGTATGAAAGATAAGCGGTATACAACAGTCCCATTACCTGCCTACGTATTCTGGGATGTGGAACGTGATAATCTTGATCTTTTCCGGGATGGACATTTTATTATATCCCGGATGTTTGAAAGAGGGAGATTTGACGATGTCCTCACCACTATTATATATTACGGGAAAGAAGAAACGGGTAGGGTTTTACAAAATAACAAGTACCTGAACCGGGAAGGGATATTTTTAGCGCACGCCCTATTAGCAATTCCTTTGCAGGGCTTTAAGGCTTATGGTCGGTTTAGGTGAGAGAACTTTACTACTCCCGAAACTAAAATTGCCTTTGACCGAACGGTCAAGCTTTAGGAGTGTACTTCCAAAATTTCTCCAATCCCAATAGTTCTGGCTGCTTCATTAATAAACCATTTTTGGCCGACTTTTATATATTTTTCAATCAGAGGTATTCGAAGAAATCTTACGGTAACAATTTTTGTTTCACCAGGTTCAATTAATTCCTGGTCCTCGAACCGAATATCTCCTATGAAAGTGGTTAGCTTACTCAAGTCTTCCGGCATTTCAAATACATGATTAGGCCTATATCCGGATGCAATTCCGGATTTCCGCCCACCTTCTTCTGTTTTTTTCAAGGAGATGCGAGCCGTAACGATTATAAGATTGCCGTTCTGCATGCCTTTTTATTGACTACTGAATTTTCCTTTTAAAACCTTCATATCCTCGCTAACCTTCCTATCCAATATCTTTGCATAATGCTGGGTTGTTTTCAGATTTTTATGCCCCAGCATCTTACTAACCGACTCCATAGGCACTCCATTACTCAATGTCACAGTTGTTGCAAAAGTATGCCTGGCCTCCGCACCGCTGCCCTTCACACATCCCGCAGTCACCCTCCACCGGGCAACCTCAACGTAACGCAGTATGCTTTGCTCTATTCGTTGTCCGTTTACCGTGATGCGAATATAAATAGGCATCAGCTTTTCCTTTGTCATTTTCGACTTGCGGATATAAAAGAGGATACTGATCCGGTGTTCCATTTGCACTTCCTTTTTTCGTGTTACGAATGATTGTATCCGTCACTAAAAAGGTCTCTATTTCACGAAACCTTCACCGATTGGGTGTTTCAGCGCAATTCGGTGCACCAAAGATGCTACTAATTCCGGTGCACCGAATTCTCCACCTTTTTTTGAATTCCTTTGAATTCTATTAAACCCCAAAAAAGTAAAAAGGCTCATAAAACCAGCGTTTTATGAGCCTTTTAAACTCCTTTGATATACTATCCTGCGGAGAGAGAGGGATTCGAACCCCCGGACCTTTTACAGTCAACGGTTTTCAAGACCGCCGCAATCGACCGCTCTGCCATCTCTCCGGGCGCAAAAGTATAAAAGGAATTTAATTTTAAAAAATTTTTTTTTCGCGGCGCCCCAAAAAAAGTTCTTCCGTCCATCCCTCAGGTTTTTAAAAACCAGGAAAATGCCATAAGTTAAGGTGATTAAAACCAAGGTCTATGAAGATTAAAGGAAGCCTTATTGTAATGTCGGGATTGCTCATCTCAGTGGTTCTCTGCTCTCTTACTTTCCCACCGGGAGACAAGCAGGAGCAAAAAGCCAAAAACCTGAAGGTGCTGCCCAAAGACATTAGTCATGAAGAACTCGAAAATGTTATGCGGGGGTTCAAGAATGCCCTGGGAGTAAAATGTGGCTTTTGCCATGATCCCCGGAAAGATGATCCCAAGAAACTGGATTTCGCGGGGGACGAAAACAAGCACAAGGCGATTGCCCGCGACATGATGCGGATGACTGCCCGCATCAACAAAAAGTATTTTAAGGAAAGTGGGAATGAAGCCCTGAAGGTAACCTGCTATACCTGTCACCACGGCAACAAAGAGCCTGTGTCACAGCCGGAGGTTACAGCAGGGGAGAAGAAATAAACGGAAGGAGGCGGCCATGCCTCCTTTCATGTTTTTTTACTATCTTGGTCCCGTTATAAGTAATACCCCATGTAGACAATAACTTATTCCTATGACTATCCCTGCTTCAGATGCACAACCGGCTACCGAAGTCATTTCCCTCCCGATACTTCAACAGATCATGCCGAGGGCCAGACAGAACATCCTTACCCAGTTCCATGAGGAGTTTAACCTGCAAATGCCTACATACGCCATTACAACGCCCTTAAGGATTGCCGCGTTCATCGCCCAGGGCGCCCATGAAAGTGGTGAACTGAATGCGCTGGTGGAGAATATGAACTATTCCGCCCCGAGGATCGTACAGGTATGGCCCAGCCGTTTCCCCACCGTTCAGAGTTCACAACCGTACGCCAATAACCCGGAGAAGCTGGGTAACAACGTATATGCCAACAGGATGGGCAATGGCGAACCGGCAACCGGCGATGGATTCCGTTACCGTGGCAGGGGATGGTTCAATGGCACCGGTAAAGGTTTTTACCAGAAGATGACGCAGCTTACCGGGGTGGATTTTGTAAGCAATCCAGATCTGTTTGCTACCCCTAAATATGCAGTAATGTCTGCCTGTGTGGAGTGGAATAAGCTTAACCTGAATCCCCTGGCGGATGTACAGGACTTTAAGCAGATCACCCTTAAGATCAATGGCGGTTACACGGGGCTGCAGGACCGCATCATGTATTATGATAGGGCTAAGAAGGTGTTGGGAGTGCAGGCTTAAGCGCCGCCCTTTCCCTGCGCCGTTCCAAAACCTCTTCTCGTCATTTCTCCCCAGGCGCGCTTCTTCATAAAATAATCGTAATAGCCGCGGATGGCAGACCATACCACAAAAGGATGGAAGACGAAAGGTTCTGAAAGCGCCGCCAGTACCAGCTTCCATATTTCCTTTCTGCGGTGGTACTGGTTATAGGTGGCAACCTCAATATAAATCGCGAAGATGGAATTAAGGTAACCGAAGAAAATGATGAACAGCAGGAAGGCAAAGAACAGATGCCAGTTGATCAGTCCTACCCACGCCATCACCAGGAAAGCGATCATGCCCGTAAATTCTATTACCGGCGCCAGCATCTCGAAAAACAGCCAGTAAGGATAGCTTAGTACACCCAGCAGATCATAACGGGGGTTCATGAACATTTTACGATGAAAGCGCAGGGTCTCTATCGTGCCCCGTATCCAGCGGTTCCGCTGGCGGCCCAGTATGCTGGTGTTTTCCGGCGCCTCCGTCCAGCAGAGCGGGTCAGGTATATAGGTTACTACATAAGGTTCGTTTTGTTCATGCATATATCTGCGCATGCGGGCAACCAGCTCCATATCCTCACCTACGGTATGGGTGTTATACCCGCCGCAGCGGATGGCGATCTCTTTGTCAAATGCGCCAAATGCGCCCGATATCAGCAGCAGGCCGTTCAGCTGTGCCCAGGCCATGCGGCCTAACAGGAACGCCCGTATGTATTCCAGCGCCTGCATACGGGCCCAGTAATTCTCCGGCAGGTAAACCCGTGCCAGGCGCCCGTCTTTCACCACGCAGGAATTGGCGATGCGGATCACTCCCCCGGAGGCGATCACCTTCTTACCATCTTTTTCTTCCAGGAAGGGCTTTACCATTTTCAGGATAGCATCCTGCTCAAGGATACAGTCTGCATCTATGCAGATAATATAATCGTTGCCGGAGACATTGATCCCTACATTCAGTGCATCTGCCTTGCCGCCATTCTCCTTATCCACCACCACCAGCTTGTTATACGCAGGGTGCTTTGTTTTATATACGCCTCTTACTTTTTTGGTGGGAATACGGCTGTTCACAAAGAAATCCACTTTCTCCAGTCCATAGGCGGCTATCAGCCGCTGCAGGCTGTCGTCTTTGCTGCCGTCATTGATCACTACCACTTCCAGCTTGTTATAGTAAAGGGAGAGTAGCGACCTTACGTTGTCAACAATGTTAGGGCCTTCGTTATAGGCGGGCGCCAATATGCTGACAGAAGGCGCGTAGGCGGAGGAAGCCAGCAGGCGGTAATCCGTAAAATCATTTTTATGCAGGTACTTTCGAACCGCAGCAATAGAATTGATGCCAATGAAGATATAAAAGATAACCAGCGCAACAGAGTACAGAAATATGCCGGAAGTAAGAACGATCGCTAATTTTTCTGCTATACTCATCGTGCCATTTCGCTTTTAATGTGAAGGTAGAGCTGATCATAGGTATCTCCCGGTTCAAGGGAACTTACCTTTACAAGTGCTTCGCCGTTGTGGCAGCATTTCATCATGATCCTGGCGGCCTGCAGCTGTACGCCCGGATCACCGTCTTCCAGGAGGGTTTGCAGGAAAGGTAGTTCCTTATCTGTTGCCATGGAGGCCAGGCTTTTCAGGATGGTGTTACGGTTGCCGGGAGTTTCCTCAGCGTATCGTTGTATTAAAACAGAAGGCGTGTTTTCATCGCCCACCCGTACCAGGGTTTTAATGGCCTGTTCCCGCAGTTTTTCGCGATGGTCTTTCAGCAGGGTGATCACATCCTCCAATACGTGCATCTGTTGGTACAGCCCGGCTAGTTTCAGGGCAAAAAGCACTACATCCGGGTTGCCGGCATTCAGCCAGATGGAAAGGTGCTCCAGGTTGCCCGGATCCAGGGGTGTGAGCTGGTCTATCAGTTTCAGCTGTTGCCAGTCGTTCATGGGCCTGGTCAGCGTATCCAGGAAAATCAGGCCGTCAAATCCTGCAAAGGCCAGTACGGCTGTCTGGGATTCCATTCTCACATAGGCGTTATGGTGGTTGGTATGCCTGGCGATGGCTGCCTGCATATCACGCTGTTCCATCATGTACAGCTCGTAGATGCCCGCTGCTTTGTGGTACCACAGCGGGCTGCGGAACTTGGCGATGGAGTCTGCCTTCAATCCCATTTTTTCGTACAGCCATATAATGTTCCTGCCCGCGTGGCCTGCCAGGTTCTTTTTGGTGCTGATCAGCTGATTGATGGCATATTGCCGGGCAATTTTGTTTTCGCGTCCGGGCGCCAGCCATGGCGGTGTAACAAAAGTGTCGTCATGGGGAAAGTCTTCCGTTAGCAGGTGGCTGAGCCACTCATCAAAAACGGACTGTACCTGTTGTTCTATCTGGTATTTCTTTCGGCGTTTACGGAGGAGGATGCCAGTTCTTAGTAGAATCACCAGTATCACCACTATAAAAATGGCGGTATAGATATAAAGCAGTTCTGGATGTATGTTGCCCGGACTGGTCAAGAGAAATGTGTTTGATGGCGGTTATTTGCCTGAGAGTTTCTTCACCCTGATTGACAGCTCAGTGAGGCTGAACGGTTTGGTCATGTAGTCGTCCGCCCCCAGCTTGAAGGCTTCTTCTACAATGTCTTCCTGTCCCATAGCAGAAAGTACGATCACCTTGATGGGCTTATCTGCCACGTCTTTCACTGCACTGACTATTTCGAGTCCGGATGCGCTGGGCAGCATAATATCAGTGATCACCATATCGGGCGGGTTGGTTCTGAGGTTTTCCAGCGCGGTGGTACCTTCAGCACAGGAGATTATATCGTGTCCATCCTTTACCAGTCTTATTTCAATGGTTTTGCGGATCAGGTTGTCATCCTCTGCAAGTAAGATTTTCATACAAATGTGGATTGAGGTATTCGGTCTTCTTCGGCCTTATTTATGTGCACTAAGTAAATATACTAAAAAGGCCATATTCCGTGCCAAATATACCCTGAAAATCAACGCTGCAGCCCCCGCTTAAATTAGGGATGGTGAAAGCTGGTTAGGAAATTATCGATAACTTTAATGACGAATGCACCTGTTACTATGATGAATATTCCCCGTTTGTCAAAAAGAGGATGGCTCTTCCCCCTGATGTTCTGTTGTACATTTCTGCGGGCGCTTGCCCAGGACCCGCGTTCTTCCGACCAGCTGTTCCAGGAAGCCCGCAAAGCAGCCTTTGACGATAAAAATTATCCGCTGGCAATTCAACTGAGCCGCCTGGCATTAGCTAAAAGTCCTGACTACAGCGATATCCGCGTGTTCCTGGGCCGTGTATACACCTGGACCGATCAACCTGACAGCGCCCGTGCAGAGTTTCACTATGTGCTGCAGGCGCATCCTGATTATGAAGACGCCTATGTGGCTATTACCGATCTGGAATACTGGAATGACCGCCCGGATACTGCGCTTGCATATGTGAACCAGGGATTGCAGCATTATCCCCGTTCTGAAGAATTGCTGCTACGCAAGGCGCGTGTACTGGTGGCTAAAAAGGAATTACAGGCGGCGGCAGAGACGGCTAACCAGCTGCTGACTGTCAACGCTTCCAACGGGCCTGGCAGGGCGCTGCTGAACAGCATCAAAGACCAGGTGCGCAGGAACAAAATTGATCTCAGTTACGACTATACCTATTTTGATAAACGTTTCGATCAGCCCTGGCACCTGGCCAGTATCGGGTACTCACGGCAAACAAAGCTGGGAACCGTAATAGGCCGGCTTAACTACGGCCATAAGTTTGGAGAGGATGGACTGCAGGGGGAGATAGAAGCTTATCCACGCATTTCTCCTACTTTTTATTCCTATGTGAATGCGGGTTATTCGGGCAGCGATATCTTTCCGAAATACCGGGCCGGCTTTTCTCTCTTCGCCAACCTGCCTGCTGCCTTTGAAGCGGAGCTGGGTTTCCGCTATCTCTATTTTGATGATGGCCGTATGGGTATATACAGCGTCTGTAGGCAAATACTACCGTAATTTCTGGTTCAACCTGCGTACTTATCTAACGCCGGGAGAGGGCGAGCTGTCCCGCTCCTTTAACTTCACCACCCGCTACTATACCACCGGGGCAGATGATTTTATTACGCTCGGTCTTGGCACCGGTATCTCGCCGGATGATCAGCGCAATAACATCAGCTATTCCATCAACACCAGCCTGATGTCTTACAAGCTGAACCTGGGCTATCAACGTACGGTTGGCAGGCAGAACATTATCGGGGCAATGGCTACCTGGTACTATGAAGAGTTCCGGCAAAAGACCTATGGCAACCAGGTCAATATCGGCATCATCCTGCAACGCCGGTTCTGAAGGATTACTTCGTATAGGCTTTATAAAGAGAATCAGGTATCAGCTGTTTGCGCTGCAGCATCTTATCGTTTTTATCCAGGTAATAGTTGAAGCCGGATACCAGGCGCTTTTGCATGGTATCATCCTGCACAGGCTCCAGGTCCATATTGGGCAGTATCCTGAACAGGTTACCACTGTTCACCATCCAGGTGCCGTCTACATAATCCACCAGGTCATTTTTTGTCTGCATTAAAGGATAGTGATGCAGGTTACGGAAATTGCGCGCAGTATCCAGTCCGCTGCCTACCCAGCTAACCTGTTGCGGCGCAGAAAATCCCGGGTATGTGCGCAGGTAAGCCAGCAGGCTGGGTGTGATGTCAAAATGCGAGGATATAGCGCTGAAGGTGGCGCTGCGTGTGAGCAGGGGAGAGAAGATGATGATAGGAGCATGATAGCGGTCTATCTTGGAGCGCATGGGTATTTCCGGGAGGCGATGATCACCGGTGACCAGGAAAATGGTATGGCGATAGTCCGGTCTTTGTGCAAAGGCCTGGAAGAAGCCGCGCAGACAATCATCCATATACATCACGGACGTATATACGTCGCGGTACTGCAGGAAAGCGCTCATTCTTGCTGTATCTGCACCCTGCTGCCGCATCCGGGCGGTAGCCAGCTGCTGGTAATGATCCTGTTCAGGTACCTGGAAAGGGGAGTGGGTAGAAACCGTCAGCAATACATCCAGCCTGGCTTGTGTTGTATCTGCCGGGGTGCTGTCCAGGTATTTACGGAACAGCGACTGATCTGTATATCCCCAGCTGAAGCCTGCATAGGCAGGAAGTTTTTCATAGCCGTTCCCGAAATTAGTCTCGTGTATAAGGCTGTCTATTCCTTGTTTTTGCACAAACAGATCCATCTTGTCAAAGGCTGCATTGCCCGAATAAAAGAAGCGGGTACGGTAGCCGTTATGCCGGCTGATGTTCAGCAATGTCAATGCCGGCGGCATATCTGCGCCCTGCTCGTTGTATCCGCTTCTGCCAAAGGGCAGCGATCCCAGGACCGTAGGCAGTACGGCAAATGTTCTGCCGCCGCCGCTTAAACCGTTTTCCCAATACAGGCTATGTTGCGCCAGCGAATCGATAAAGGGCGTAAAACTGCCAAGGTATGCGTTCTTGCCAGAGAATGCACGGCCCAGGCCTTCTACCAGTATGATCACAATATTGGGTTTCCGCGCGCTGTCTGTCTGCAGAAAGGGGCCCAGAACGTTGGGCGTATTTGCTTCCCGTAAAAAGGGATAAGTATCTCCGCCTACGTATTTGTAGTCTGCCGGGACGGCCAGATCAGCCATATTGCCTGAGCGGCGTTCCGGGAAGAAATATTGTCCTGAACGGGTCAGGAAGTAACCTGTTTTATTCAGTGCTGCATTACCGGTGTATTCTGTGCCCAGGTGGTTGGCCGTCAGCTCACGTGAAACAGGCAGCCTGAAGAAGAACAGGCAAAGCAATACGAACCAGAATCCGCGCCGGTCGCCTTTAACCTGGCGGCGTGCAATGAATAAGATCAGGAGGGCAATGGTGGCCAGTAATGCCAGCAGTAATGCAAGAAAGGCAGGCTTGAAAGATCCGGCTGCGGCCCCTATTGTAAGCTTGATATCGTCAGCGGTATAGCCGTATATATCTGCTCCCAGCAATATAGATGTTTGCTGAAAGTAGATGATGAGTGCAATACTGGTGATGGCATACACCGCTACCAGGAAGAGATAGAGGCCATTGGCCAGTTTACTGCTGATAAACATGTATAAAAACAGGTAGGGTATTGCGACCCAGCGTACAATGCTCGCAAACGTGAATACATCTGTGCGTAATGCCTGGTAGAGCATGATGCCCGGCAGCTCCTGCAGTTTGCCTGTAAGCCGCAGCCCCAGCAAATCTACCAGTCTGAGGAAAAGTATGGTCGCCAGCAGCAGGGCTGAATACAGCAGGAAGCGGTTAAAAGCGGGGATCCACTGGTGTAGTGCAGGAATTTTCATAATTACTCAGATAGAATTTTGCATCAGCTTTTTACAGTATGGCAGTTCCCGTAGTATTTCCTTTACCAGGCGTTCGCGTTCGGGCGCCTGCATTCCGGCTCCTTTTTCCAGCTGCTGGCCCAATTCTGCCAGTCTGGTAAGGCCAATGGTAATACCCAGTCCGTACAGCTTATGACCGATATGAAACAGCTCTCTTTCCTCCTCCATACCTGCCTGGAGGATCCGCTCTTCCAGTTTGTTCAGCTCTTCCAGCCCGGTGCTGATCACATGTTTCATGAGTGCTTCATCCACTTCTCCGCCAAGGTAATAAACCAGTACATCTTTATTGAAATGCTCTTTGTCGCGGTTAATGTCTGCCCCGTTTAGTCCGCCCTCGCCGGCGTCAACAAAAGTAGCTCCATTTCTCCAGTATGGTGATCATGTCTTCTTCCACGAATGGTTTGGGCAGAAAAATCGTCCATGCCTGCCGCCAGGCATTTTTCCCTTTCTCCCTTTACATTGCCGGCGGTGAGGGCTATGATGGGCAGGCTGGCGCCATAGGTTTCCCTGATCTTCCGCGTAGCTTCGTAACCGTTAAGTCCCGGCATCTGGACATCCATGAATACGAGGTCTGGCTTGTTTTCCAGGGATAAGGCCACTACTGCATTACCGTCTTCCGCTTCCCGGATCACGGCGCCGGGGGCGGCCCTTTTTTATGATTGTTTTGGCCAGCATCATGTTCACCGCGTTGTCTTCCGCGATCAGGATCTTCAGCGGCCTGTTCTGCAGCTCCACGCTTTCTGCTGCTGCAGCGGTAGCGACTTGTTCCTTCTTCCTGTAGATGCCAGATAATGCATTGTACAGGTCTTTCATTTTGATCGGCTTGGTGAGGCGCTGCGTTACCTGGTATTTTTCACAGGCCCTGATCACAATATCATCATCTGCTGAGCTATGCAGCAGGATAATGGGTTTGGATGCATTCGGCTCTTCAAACTGTTCCCTTATTTTCTGGATGGTTTCCAGTCCGTCCATATGCGGCATATGATAGTCTATGATCAGCACGTCATGGTTTGTATTGACAGACAGCAGTTCCAGGGCTTCCAGTCCATGCCTGGCCTGGTCTGATGTAATGTGTTGCAATAGCAGCATCTGGCTGATGATGATGCGGTTATGCTCATTATCGTCTACGATCAATACTTTCCGTATACGTTCGGTGCCTTCCCATTGTATCTGCTCTTCATACTCGGCTTTCACCGGTATTTCAAAGCTGAAAACAGAACCCTGTCCGGGTGCACTTTGCAGCTGCAAACGGCTGTTCATTAGTCCAAGCAGCTTATTGGAGATATTCAGTCCGAGACCCGTGCCGCCATATTTTTTGGTAATGGAAAGATCGGCCTGCGAAAAGGCTTCGAAGATCTTGCGCTGGTGTTCAGGTGCAATGCCGATACCCGTATCCCGTACCTCGAAGCGCAGTAGGATATTGCCTTCGCTGTAGGGGTTGACGGGCGTGATCTTCAGTTCTATTTCGCCCTTTTCAGTGAACTTAACGGCATTGGTGAGCAGGTTCACCAGCACCTGCTTCAGTCTTACGGCATCTGTCCATATGTACCTGGGAAGATCGGGAGACAGATTGAGCAGCATTTCTATATCCTTTTTCTGCAGCTGGTATTTGAGCATATCGCTTACCTGGCTGCTCATTTCGGGCAGGTCGCATTTGCTGATGTCCAGCTCCAGTTTTTCAGCCTCTATCTTTGAGAAATCCAGGATATCATTGATGATGTTGAGCAGGGTGTTGGCAGATTCATTGACGATGTTGAGGTATTGGTACTGGTTTTCGCTGAGTGTTGTTTTCAGCAGCAGGTCGGTAAAGCCGATGATGCCGTTGAGGGGTGTCCTGATCTCGTGGCTCATATTGGCAAGGAATTCCGATTTGGCTTTGCTGGCCTGTTCGGCCAGTTGTTTGGCTACTCTGAACTCTTCACGGCGTAACCTTTCGCCGGTAATGTCTTCTGTAAAGATCATGATGCCGCCAACAGTGTTGTCGTACTGGTACCAGGGGCGAACTTCCCAGCGGAGGTATTGCTCCTGCTCAGACCAGGAAGGGCGCCAGGGGTCTTCTTCGTTTCGCTCGATAGCGCCCTGGAGCGCCCGGTAATGGACCTCTCTCCATTGCTCCTGCAGATCGGGGAACACATCGTACAGCGCCCTGCCTTTCAGCTCCTGTCCCTGCAGCCGGTAATCTTCCAGGAACTGGCGGCTGCAGGTAATAAAATGCAGGTTTTCATCCAGCATGGCTACGGCGGCGGGTACGTGGGCCACAAAGGAGGCGAGCTGGAGTCTTGACTGCTGCATTTCGATGAAGATCTTCATGCGGTCGGTAATGTCCTGTATGGTGCCGAATATACGTTTGCAGCGGCCGTTCACGAATTCAGAGTGCCCGATGGAGCGTATCCATATTTCCCGCCCGGTTTTAGTTAGCAGTTGCAGTTCAAGATCCCAGCCTTTTCCCTGGCGGATGGCCTCATCAACGGCGGCGGTTAGCAGCTGCCTGCTTTCTCCCTCTTTGTGAAAGGAGAAGATGGCGGGCAGATCCGGTTCAAAATCTTCCGGCACCTCCAGTATCTGCTGTGCGATGGACGAGCCGAATAAGCGTTGCGTTTCCATGTCCAGCTCCCAGAAACCGATGCGGGCTACTGAATTGGTTTGTTCCAGTGCTTCCTTGGTGCGTTTCAGGTTGCGTTCCAGTTTATGCATTTCCGTAATATCGAGGGCATTGCCTATCACGTATTCTTCCCCGTTATCATCTTTTATCAGTACGTTATTGAACAGCCATATCCTGGTGGAACCGTCGCGATGGCGGGTGTGCATAATGCCTTTTACCCGGATGTCTTTCCGGATCTGTTCCAGGTATTGACGGAGGCCGGTATGGTATAGGGCTGGTATAATATCGAACAGCGTTTTATTTTCCACCTCTTCCAGCGTGTAGCCGAGGTCTGTAGCGCTGGCAGGATTAACCGCCAGCAGTTTGCCTTCCAGGTTATGCAGGCACATCAGGGCTTCAGCATGTTCAAAAAAAGGCGCGGTATTTTTGTTCGCTGACCTTTAATGTACGTTCGCTGGCGGCTTTCCGTACCAGGAGGGCAGCGGCGTCGGCAACTGCGGAAAACAGTTCCCGTTGTTCCTCGTTTAATGCCGCCGGAAGGGGATCCATTACGGCCAGTACAGCCGCCGGAGCGTCCTGTTCATTTTCCAGCAGGGCGCCCGCAAAAGCCCGGAAGCCCGGTGGGTTGCTCATGCTTTTTCTGAGGGTGGGTTCCAGCAGTATATCTTCCTTTTCAAAGAAGGGTCGGTTTTGTACAACGGCATGGCAGAGCAGTTGCTCCATCGCATTGCAGGGTTGGCCGTCCGGGTGATGCCAGCGCCCCTGTTCATCGGGGAAGTAAATGGCAGCCGAGCTTTTTTTGCATACGGTAGCCGCCAGCCTGATGATCGGTGTTATATCATCATTTGAAAAAGGCATAACGCAGGATGGTTTGCAGGATACAGGAATTTATTGCCGCAAAAATGGCACCACAGGATGGCGTCCATAGGATGATGCAGGTGATCGGTATTTTCGAACATGGACAGTAGCAGGCTTATGACTCTCTGTACTAAATATAACGAATTATTCTACCGTGGCAATATTTTTATCCGGTATGGAGGTGGGGGAGTAAGTAGAATAATCGGATATTTGCCGGATATTTATTCCGTATGGACACCACAGTATATCTATTGCTTCGCCTGGCCATCGGCGCCAGTATGTTTGGACATGGCCTGGTACGTTTACCGAAGTTGCATGGTTTCAGCGCGTGGATGCTTAACAGTTTTGAGAAGTCTATGTTGCCTGCCGCCCTGGTGCGGCCTTTCAGCTATGCTTTGCCGGTGGCAGAATTTGTGATCGGCCTGCTGCTGCTGGCGGGTCTCTTTACCAGGCAGGCATTGATTGCGGGGGCACTCGTAATGGTGATGCTGATCATCGGTACCACCCTCACAGAGAACTGGGATGCGCTGCCATCACAGCTGATTCACGTGGCATTCTTCGCTTTGCTGTTACAGTATGCCAGCAGTAACCGCATATCGCTTGACCGGCTTTTTTCCGGCAGGTAACTACTGTTGTACTTCAATCGGCGGGGTAAGCGGCTCACAGCGAGCTGCTTATTCTCCCTAACCCATTGAATCTCTTGTCATTCGAAATATCCACAAATGTTAATAACTCTGCCTCTCAATTCTTTTCCGAAAGGCACTCTTTCGTTTATATTTGCCGGTATGACAAGTCAAACTTTGTTGAAAAGAACCGGTGCCACCCGCCTGGCCATGATTCCATTGGTACATCTACGTTTTCACATAACCGCACATCCGCAGCAAAGCGGCAATTGCTAAACAATATATTTTATCACCACCAAACCATCCATCATTGAACGGCTGGACAGTTGTTCTATTTTGGGAGCTGGACGTTGGTATTTGGAATTTTACACAAGATGCGCAGTGAAGATATTGCATACACCTTGAACACGCATCCTGCATTCCAGATGGTCAGGTTGCAGAACGCCCGCTGGGTGCTGCCCCTGCTGTATAAGGTGTTCAAGGAAGATAACCGCTTCCTCGTAGAGGAACGAGCGCTCATCCAGCTGGTGGCTGAAGCCCTCTCCAGCCACACAGAGGGTACGGAGAACCTGGAAGAGGCCAATATCACCTTCGGCGAGAATGAAGAGGCCCGCAGCCGTAAATACATCCTCAACTGGGTACAGAAAAGGATCCTGCAGGATTTCACCGATGCAGAAGGCGCCGTACAATACCAGCTCAGCGCCAATACCGAGCGCGTGTTCCAGTGGCTTACCGGCCTGCAGAACCGCCAGCACGTAGGTACGGAAAGCCGTTTTAAACTGCTCTTTAATTCCCTGCGCGACATCGTAGAGCATACAGAAGACGATGTGCGTAAAAGGCTGCAGATGCTGAAAGATAAACGCGCTGAAATTGATAAGGAGATCAAAGCCATTGAGCTGGGCATTGCGCCGGACAGCTACAACAACGCACAGGTGCAGGAAAGGCTGGAACTCTTTACCCGCCTTTGTTACGAGCTGATAGGCGATTTCCGCGAAGTGGAAGATAATTTCAAGCAGATACACCGCTCTATCGTAGAGCATCATACGCGTACAGAACAGCATAAAGGCGCCATCGTTGGCTATGCCTTTGAAGCGTACGACGCCCTGCGCAACAGCAGCCAGGGGAAGAGCTTTTATGCCTTCTGGGACTTCCTTATTTCCCGCGCCGGACAGGAAGAATGGAAAGAGCTGACCAGCCAGCTGCTGGAACTGGTGCATGAACGAGACATCCCTGCGGACGAAGCGTTTATTCATGACGTAAAATCCATGCTGCTACAGCAGGGCCGCACCGTATACGATGCCAACGATAAAATGGCAGAAAAGCTGAGCCGCATTATCTCTGAAAAGGAGATTGCCCGCCACCGCCGCCTGCGCCGCCAGATCAGCGCCATCAAGGAAATGGCCTTCGACCTGATGGACCGCGCAGATGTTCCCTGCGGCATCACCATTGAGGAAGGCGTGGAGATAAAGATGATCATGGACCGTAAACTGCAGATGGCGCCTAAAAAAGCGCCTGCCACGGTGTTACAGCCCGTTGCCGCCGCAGAACAGATAGCCGATCCGGAACGACTGAGCCGCGCACTCAGCACGCCCTTCATCGATAAGAGGATATTGTGGAGTAAAGTGGAACAAGCCCTGCACAAGCAGAAAGTGGCTTCCCTGCGTGAGATACTGGAAATGAACCCGCCGGAGCATGGCCTGGCAGAAGTGGTAGGCTATTTCCGCTTCCTGCGCGAGTTCCCGAATAAAGTTAGTGTGGTAAGCACTGCCACAGAACTGATCCCCATCAACAGCGATCAGACCCGGTTTGTGGAAGTGCCGTATTTACTGTTTAATTCCTGAGCAAATGACAACACCTGCGAGACTGCTGCCTTTTACGGCAGTACTGATAAAATTACTCAAAGGCCCGGTAGAATACCTGGAGAAAAGCAGCTGGGAAAAACTGCTGAAGCACAAGAACGAGCTGCAGACCTTCCTGCTGCCACTGGGCCTTACCCTGGTGCTGGATGAAGAAGACGGTTATGCATTTGTAAAACATGCGCTGCCCGAAGAAGAAGATGCAGGCATCAGCTGGATACAACGCCGTACGCTTACCTATGAGGAAAGCATCATGCTGGTTTTGCTACGTGAGATGATGGCCGAATTTGAAACCGGTGAAGCCACCACCCGTGAGCTGATCCGTAAACGCCGTGAAATAAAGGAATACGCCTCGCTCTTCTTTAAAGAGAATGCCAGCCGTGTAAAATTCCTCAAAGAAATAGACCGCCTGATAGACAAGGCAGAAGAATTCGGCTTCCTCTACCGGGAAGAGGCACACGAAATACCGGACGAACAGCGCTTCCGGATCTGCAAGATCATTAAAGCGCGCATCAGCACAGAAGTGCTGGATGACTTTTACCGGCAATTAAAAAGTTTAGAAGTTTAAAACGTTTAAAACGTTTAAGGTTTGCGGTTTGAAGGTTAGTTGAAAGTTTGAAGTTCATGAAGTAGTCTTACAAATACTTGAGCTGAGCCTCCAACCTCTAACCAACATCAAACCTTAAACCCCCAATTTTTTAAATCATGCAACTGAATGTTTTCAGCACCGATAGCGAAAAAAGCGGCTTCCGTCTTCAATACATGGAAGTGTTGAACTGGGGCACTTTCGACGAAAAGATATACGCCATCCGGCCCATGGGAGAGACCAGTCTCCTGACCGGCGCCAATGGAAGTGGTAAAACTACTTTTGTAGATGCACTGCTTACCCTCATTGTGCCGGAGAAACGCTACCGCTTCTATAACCAGAGCAGTGGCAGTGAAAAGAAAGGCGACCGTACAGAGGACAGCTATGTACTGGGTGGTTTCGGCGCCATCAATAATGAGCAGACGGGTACCTCAAAGACTGAATACCTGCGGGAAGATAAAGACACGGCCTACAGCATTCTGCTGGCTCATTTTGCCAATGAAGCCGGTCAGCAGGTTACACTTTTCCAGGTGCGTCATTACCAGAACGGGGATATGAAGAAATACTTTGGCATTGCGCATAAGGCGATGACCATCGAAGAAGACTTTAAACCCTTTGACCTGGCAGGTAACTGGAAACGCCAGATAGACCAGCGTTACAACAAAGGCGCCCGCAAACAGGTAGAATGGTTTGACGCCGCCAGCCGCTATGCCCAACGCATGGTAGAAGTGCTGGGCATGCAAAGCATGCAGGCCCTCCAGCTCTTTAACCAAACTGTTGGTATCAAAGTGCTGGGCAACCTGGATGAGTTCATCCGCCAACACATGCTGGAGCCGCGCAATATGGAGGACGAGTTCCAGGACCTGAAAAAGCAGCTCTCCACTTTGCTGGACGCCCAGCGTAATATTGAGAAGGCGGAAGAACAGATCCGTATGCTACAGCCATTGCAGGAGCAGTATGAGCGATTTAAATCGCTGGAAACTTCCCTGGAGCAGCATAAACAAACCCTGCAAACGGCCCTGCTATGGAAGAACTACATCCGTAATGCCCTGCTGCAGACCGCTATCCGCGAACATAACTGGCAACTGAAAGCCCTGCAGGAACAGTTGCAAACTGCACGCACCGAGCTGGAACAGCTCAACGAAGAAGAACAGAACACCAACTACCAGATACAGCATAACAAGGCAGGCCAGCGCCTCAAAGACCTGGAAGCACAGATCCAGGAAAAAGAAGCTAAACAACAGCAGGCGCAGGCTGCACTGGCGGAGTTCTCTGCCTGGTGCGCACAGCTGAAACTCTCTGCCACCACCCCCACAGACGAGCAAAGCTACCAGCAGATCAAAAAGGAGAACGAGCGCAAGCTGCACGCGCTCAACAACGAAAAGCGCCTGAACGATGAAGATGATTTTGAGGCCCGTAACCAGAAAAAAACAGCTATCGCTCACCGTGATACACTGGAACAACAGCTGAACAGCCTCCAGCTGCAGCGTAACAATATTGACTATCACCTGGTACAGGTACGCAAACAAATCTGCGAAGCACTCAGCCTGGATATTTCCCAGCTGCCCTTTGCCGGTGAGCTGATAGCTGTAAAGCAGGAGGAAATAGAATGGCAGCCCGCCATAGAGAAACTGCTGCGTCCCTTCGCGCTTCGCCTGCTGGTACCCGACAAGCACTACAAACGGGTGACCAAATACGTCAACTCCCAATCCCTGGGTACCCGTTTGGTATATGAGCATGTAACGGATACGGCTATCCTGCAATACGCAGAAAAGGATACTGTGCCGGAAAAGCTGCAGTTCCATCCCGAGCACCCGTTAAGCAAATGGGTGGAGCAGGAGGTGATCCGCCTTTTCAGCTATACCTGCCTGGAAGATGAGAAACAGCTCGCTAAGTACGACAAGGCTGTCACTGTCAATGGCCTGGTAAAGAATGGTCACCGCCACGAAAAGGACGATCGTCCCGGGCGCAATGACCCCAGCCGTTATGTACTGGGCTGGAACAATGAGAGGAAACGGGATGCCCTGCTACAAAAGCGGGCCGCCCTGGTAGACATGATCTCCAAGGCGGGAGAGACCACTGCCCGTTGTGCCGCAAAGGCCAAACGCCTGGACGAGCAATATTACGCCAACACGAGGATCAGGGAGCATAAAGGCTTTGAAGAGCTGCACGCCGCCGCCATTGCCAAAGCCATCCAGAAACTCCAGGCACAGGCAGGAGAGCTGCGCCAGGGCAACGAAGCATTGAATGTGCTGAAGAACCAGCTCTCCGATATTCAACACCGCAAAGCGGCGATGGAAGCCAGCCGGGAAGACCTGCTCCGCGAGGAGACCCGCCAGAAAGACCGCCTGGAAAGCTGGCAGCGGGAAGCTGAGGCCTTGCAGCCCTTGCTGGAGAATTTCACGGAGGAAGACAAAGACGCCCTGCTGAAATTTCAGCAGCAGCACGCAGACAAGCTCTCCCTGGTACAGCTGGACAACCTGGAAGAGATCTATACCCGCTTTAAACAGGAAGTGGAAACTGCGCGTGAAAGCCTGCAGGACAACCTGAATAAGGAAGAAAAGAAGATTGCCGTACAGGTATCCCGTATTAAGAACCCGGGCCATGAGCTGGCCACCCGCTTCCCCGACTGGCCCGCAGAAGTGCAGCACCTGCCCGATGATCCGCGCTATATTACCGAATACATGGAGTGGCTGGAAAAGCTTACCCGCGATAACCTGCCCAGGTTCAAGCTGGACTTTGAGAACTTCATGAACGTAACCATTACCCACAAAATAGCCGGACTGAAAGAAACGCTGGACAAGTGGGAGCGCGATATTGACAGCAGCGTGAAACGCCTGAACGATTCCCTGGCAGGCATCAACTTTAACCGTATGCCTGACACCTATATACAGCTGGGCAAACGCAGCATGCCTGCCGGAACAGATATCCGCGAGTTCCGCCAGCGGCTCCTGGAAGCCCTGCCGCAGGCGGCCAACTGGCAGCAGGAGAGCTTTGAGGCCAAATCGAAGCACTTCACACACCAGGTACGCCCCCTGATAGACGAGATGGACCGGAATGAGACCTACCGCAACAAAGTGCTGGACGTGCGCAACTGGTTTGAGTTCTGGGCAGATGAAAGATACCGCAATAATAATGAGCTGAAGAAGACCTACCGCCAGATGGGACAGCTCTCCGGCGGCGAAAAGGCCCAGCTTACCTATACTATCCTTTGCAGCGCCATTGCCTATCAATTCGGTATCACGCGTGAAGGCAAGAACAGCCGCAGCCTGCGGTTCATCGCAGTAGACGAGAGCTTCAGCAACCAGGATGAGGAAAAAGCCACCTACCTGATGGAGCTCTGTAAACAGTTGCACCTTCAGCTGCTGGTGGTAACACCCAGCGATAAGATCCAGATCGTCCAGGACTTTATCGCCCATGTACACCTGGTACAGCGCGTTAACAACCGCACCAGCACCCTGTATAATATGACGGTTAAAGAGTTGAGAGACAAGCTCGAACCGGTGACATGAAGCTTGAGGTTTGAAGTTCGTTAGAGGTGAGAGGTTCAGGACAAGTATCCTTATAAGGCCATGATTCATGCACTTCTAACTTTAAACGAACTTCAAACCTCAAACTTCAAACCTCAAACCTTTAAACATCCGCCCATTTCTTTGTATGTTTAAGCCATGGAGGACGTGCAATGGGCAATGAAACCTGGCTGGAGCTGAAGAACGGCAGTGAAGCGGCCTTGCTGAAACTGTACAATGAGCATTATGTGGGCCTTATCAATTATGGTGTGCTGGTAGCGCAAGACAGAGAGCTGGCGGCGGAGTGCTTTACAGAAGTACTGATCGATATCTGGGATAAGCGGGACCGCCTGCCGGTGGTAGATAATGTGCGTTCTTACCTCATGACATGTATGCGCCGGGCCATCATCCATAAGATCAGGACCGAGAAATTCCGCCAGGAGAAAGAACAGCAGCTGGGACAACCGGAAGATACCCATGAAGCTTCCTATGAGGAACGCCTGCTGACTGTTCAGATGAACGAAGCCATGAAACGCAGGCTGCTCCACGGCTTCCGGCAGCTGACCGCCCGCCAGCAGGAACTCTTACAGCTGCGCTATTTTAACGATCTTTCCTACGAAGCCATCGCTGAAAAATGTGGTATCTCTAAACGCACCACCTATAATATCATCCACAGCGCCCTCAAAAGCCTCCGCGAAAACTTTGAAACCGGCAGTGAATCATCCTCCTTACCGCCACTTAGCGTGTTGATTACCTGTGTTTTACTGGCGGAGCTCCTGCCTTAATCGTCTTCCCCCAAAAAATATTTTAAAAATTCCATGGTAAAAACCGGGAACCGGCTCCTCCATATAGTAACATGGATACATCCGGCTTTAATAGCATAGAAGATCTCCTGGCTGCGCCGGGATTCCCGCAATACTGTATGGGCACTGATCCCGCGGCAGTAGCCCGGTGGGAACAATGGCTGCAGGATCACCCCGAACAGAAGGCCAGTGGTGGAGAAGGCCCGGGAGCTTTATCTTTTCCTCAACGGCGGCCATACCCGTGCACAGTTCGAGCAGGACCGCGACCGTTTCCTCCGGCGTTTACACCAGCACACCACTGAGCCGCAGGTATTTAAAGTACCTGGAAAACCTGCGCCGGTCGGCAGGAGAGCCCTGCGAAGGTCGATGATCGCCCTGGGAGTGGTGATGGCAGCAGTGGCCGTTTTCATCTGGTACTACCAGTCTGCTCCCGCTGCGGCCCCTGAGATGACATTCCGGACAAAAGCCGGGGAGCAGCAGCAATACACCCTGCCGGATGGAAGCACCATCCTTTTGAACAGCAGCAGCACCGTTACGATCGCCGCTGGTTTCAATAAGCGTCACCGTGACATTTACCTCAGCGGGGAAGGCTTTTTCAAAGTAGCGCCCAATGCGCAACAGGCTTTTATAGTGCATACGCACACCGTTTTTATCCGGGTACTGGGCACGGTATTCAATGTAAAGGCCTATCCCGATGATACGCTGACCGCTACCTCCCTGATACAGGGTGCTATTAAGGTATATGCCAACAAAGACCTGGCAGGGGTGGGGCTGCCCAAAGAAGGCCTGCTGCTGGCTGCCAACCAGAAACTGCAGGTACTGAAAGTGCCTGCAGCCAAAACTATTACGCCTGGCAGCAGTCCGGCAGCCGTCAACTACCAGGTATCGCCGCTGACCAATGATGCCACATTGAATACTGTGGTAGAAACAGACTGGACAAGAGGGCGCCTGTCTTTCAATGACATGCCGTTTGACAGAATTGCCCGGGAGCTGGAGCGCTGGTATGGGGTGAAGATCAGGTTTGAGAACGGGCAGCTGAAACAAGCCCGCTTTGTAGCCACTTTCGACAGGGAGAATATAGACCAGGTGCTGCGCGCGCTGCAGGCCACCACCAGCTTTAATTACAGGAAAACGGATATGGATTCAACCATCATACTATACTGACAATTGTTGTCTGATAAATGCCAGCTGACAAATAATGAACAGGGACAAATCAAAAATCAACCAATAAAAAAGATCAACCAGAAAAGAAGGAGGGAAACAACATGGTTTCCCTCCAGGATAACCGAAATAGGCAACAGTGTTCAATTGGCGTTGGTGCTGCTGCCGTTTAACAATTAAATCCGTATGTAAAGATGCTAAAAAATCTAAAGACGGTCCCTATACAGCGGACTGTAAAAATGCTGTTGAAAATGAAATTGGTAAGCCACGTTTCTTCTACTCAGCTGTTTATCTGTATCCGCCACCACTTACAGTCAAACTGCCCGTATTACGCTTAAAATGGATAACACGCCTTTAAAACAGGTGCTGCAGGCCATTCAGAAAGCCTCTCCTTACAAGTTTGTGTACAATACCAGCGTATTGCCTGCTAATGTCAGGGTGAATGTAGATGCCGATAATGAGCCTGTAGCAGATGTGCTTAGTAGCATCTTTAAGAATACCGGTTTATCTTTTACGGTCCTTGAAAACAATCTCATTGCCATCACCAGCCGGAGTAAGCCTTTGCAGCAGCAGCGCATCTCCGGCATGGTGGCAGATGAGGATGGATTGCCATTGCCAGGTGTAACCATACGCCTGAAGGGCAATAATGCATTCAATACAGCTACCGACGAGAACGGCCATTTTGGTCTGAATGTACCTGCCGCCGATAACTACGTGCTGATCCTTAGCCATGTAGGCTATGAAACCCTGGAAATGCCCGTTATGCCGGAAAGCAGCATGAAGATCGTGTTGAAAGCCGCTGCAGGCAGCCTGAAGGAGATCGTGGTACTGGGTTATACTGCACAAAAGAAGACAAGTATCACGGGCGCTGTTGCTACAGTTACGGGGGATGAAATGAAACAAAGTCCCTCCGGCAATATCAGTAATACACTGGCAGGCCGCCTGCCCGGACTGATCGCCATCCAGGGCTCCGGTCAGCCCGGCAGGGACGATTCCCGCCTGCTGATCCGTGGTTTAAGCTCCTCCACCAACTCTTCCCCGCTGGTTGTGATAGACGGTATTCCACAGGAATCTGTAGACGCCAATGGTAACCAGGTGAACGCCGTCCTCCCACACATAGACCCGAACGATATTGAAACCATCTCCATATTAAAAGACGCAGGAACGGCTGCCGTATACGGAGCGCGCGCCGCCAACGGTGTAATTCTGATCACCACCAAACGCGGTAAGGCGGGAAAACCGGTGCTGAGTTACACCTTCAATGGCACCTGGCAAAAGCCCGCCCGCCTTGCAGAGCTGGTAAATGGCTATGAATATGCCACCCTGCTTAACGAAACCTATAAGAACGAAGGCGCTTTCAACCCGGCTACCGGCAAAGGGTATACGGACGAGCAGCTGGAGATCATCCGCAGCGGTTCCGATCCCGACCGTTACGCCAATACTGATTGGTACAGCGAACTGATGAACCCATCTGCTTTTCAGCAAAGGCATAATCTCACCGTGAATGGCGGCAGTGACCGCGCCAACTACTTTATCTCCGGTGGTTATCTTGATCAGCCGGGACTTTATCCTGCAGCCGGTTACAAGCAATATTCCCTGCGCTCCAACCTGGATGCAATGATCAGTAACCGCATCAGGGTATCGCTGAACATTAACGGCAGGGTGGAGAAAACAACCGACCAGGTGGCCGGTTCTGCAGTGGAATCTTATTACCGGCAGATCTCTCCATTGATCCCCAGCCGTTTTTCCAACGGATATTATAACTATGTATCCATTCCGAACGGCTTCAGTTCGCTCGTGAACGGCAGCCCTTACCTGTTGTCGCGTGGAGATGCCGGCTATGTAAACACAGACCTGAATGTACTGGAAACCACCGGATCACTGGTGTACACGTTGCCTTTTATCCAGGGCTTATCCGCCAAAGGCACCTTTTCATATAATAAGTACAGCACCTTTGTCAAGAATTTTGTGCAGCCGTATGTGACCTATATCCGCAACGATGATGGGACCTTTACATCGCGCACCACGGGTAATACCAAAGCATCCCTTACAGAAACATACCGTCAGCGGCAAACCGTACTGGCAGAAGCCTCGCTGAACTATCAGCGTACATTTGGCCGGCATTCCGTGAATGCCATGGCCCTGTATACACAAACAGAAAATACCGGGGATAATTTCCTGGCTTCCCGCAGCAACTTTCCTTCCGCCCAGATAGACCAGTTATTTGCCGGCGACCCGGCCACAGCCACCAACGATGGCCGCGGTTTCCGTGATGCCCGTAAAAGCGTGGTAGGGCGCCTGGCTTATACCTTTAAAGACCGCTACCTGTTTGAATACAGTTTCCGTTACGATGGGTCTGATGTATTTCCTCCCGGGCAGCGCTTCGGTTTCTTTCCTTCCATATCTGCCGGATGGATATTGTCTGAAGAATCATTCATCCGCAACATTCCCACGATCAGTTTCCTGAAGCTGAGAGGTTCCTGGGGACGATTAGGTAATGACCGCATCGGCCGTTTTGACTACCTGAGTGCCTATACGCTTGGCACGGGTCTCGAAGGGTATTACACTTTTGGCGGTGCAGACCTGCAGGCATTGGTACCGGGAGTGATACCCAATGCCTCTTTTACGTGGGAGAAAGCAGATATGACCAATATCGGTGTAGAAGCCCGTTTCTTTGGAGATAAGCTGGGCATTGAAGCAGATTACTTCTATAAGCGTACCAAGGATATTCTGGGTAGCCGCTCTTCTTCCGTACCCGCTACTATCGGCGGGACACTGCCCAGTGAAAATCTGTCTGTAATAGATAACAAAGGTTTTGAAATAGCCTTGTCTCATCAGCACACCATTGGAGAGATCAGCTATTTCGTGAGGCCGAATATTACCTTTAACAGGAACAGGGTCATATACGCGCCACAGCCTGCGGGTCTTCTGCCCTGGCAGAGCGCTATCGGCCATCCCATCGCCGTAAACCCTGCCAATCTCACCAACCTCGGATATGTGGCAGAAGGATTGTACCAATCTGCAGAAGAGATACAGAAAGGCCCTACACCTTTGTATGCAAATGTGGCGCCCGGAGATATAAAGTACAAAGACCTGAATGGCGATGGAAAGATCAGTCCCGATGACCGTACCATCATCACCAAAGGCGACTATCCGCAGATCATATACGGTATTGCGCTGGGTGGTGCTTTCAAAGGGTTTGACCTGAATGCATTGTTCCAGGGCGCCGGCAATATTGAGAAGTATATGTCGGGTCTCGGCTCCTGGGCCTTTGGCGGCGCTGCCAGCGGTACCAGTCCCAGTGTGCCGATGAAACAGCACTTGGACCGCTGGACACCCGACAACCCGGATGCAAGCTACCCGCGCCTGTTCAGGGATAACCTGAATAACCAGGCCATTTCCTCTTATTGGTTAAGGAATGCCGCTTACCTGCGCCTCAAAAACCTGGAGATCGGCTACAGCCTTCCCGCCAAGCTGCTGTCAGGTCTCAGGATCAGCAGCGCCCGTATCTATGTGAGCGGATCCAACCTGCTCACCTTTACAAAGATGAAAGATGTAGATCCCGAATCAGCGGTTACATCCTACGGCGCTACCAGCTACCTGATCCAGAAGCTGTATAATATTGGTTTTAACGTTAAATTTTAATTCGGCCTGAGATGAAGCGATATATAAAACTGTTGTTGATACCGGTATCCCTGCTGCTGCTGACAGTCGGCTGCAAGAAAAATTTCCTGGACAGTAAGCCGCTGGATCGTTACAGCGATGCAGACGTATGGGAAGACTCCACACTGGCAAACCTCTTCCTCAATAATATTTACGCGGGCATACCTACTGAGTTCGCAGGAACGATGACAGACGCCCTGAGTGATGAGCTGTATTCCAGCAGCAACATTTCCGTTTACCAGGGCACTTTTCTGCCCGCCAGCCTGCCCTTATGCACTGATCAACATGTAGGGATAATTCCTGGTCAAAGATCAGGCGTTGCAATATGTACCTTGAAAATGTGAACAGGCTGCCTGCCAGTGATGTATTTAAAAAGAGAACGGCTGATGAGGTGCGTTTTCTGCGTGCGCTTTATTATTCGTATCTCGCCAACTATTTTGGCGCAGTGCCGCTGATCACTGCTACGCAGGATCTGAATGGCGATCTGAATGTATCGCGCACACCGTATGCAGGAGTGGTGAGCTTCATCACTAAACAGCTGGACAGTATTTACCAAAACGGCCACCTGCCTTTTAAGTATGCAAAAGCAGATATGGGCCGCGTTACCCGTGGCGCTGCACTGGCGCTTAAATCAAGGGTGCTTTTATACGCCGCTGGCTATGATAACAACTGGCAGGCCGCTTACGATGCAGCCAAAGCAGTGATCGATATTGAAGGACAGGCAGGTTATGGTTTGTTCCCACAATATGAAACACTGTTCCATGAGGCCAATGACAATAACCTGGAAGTGATCTTCGATCACCAGTATCTCTCCAATTTCAAAGGCTATCATGTGCATCATTATAACCTGCCCTGGGGACTGGTACCTCCGGGTCCCAGCGCATTGAACCAGCCTACCCAGAACATTGTGGACGAGTACGAAATGGCCAATGGGAAGATGATCAATGAATCAGGCTCGGGCTATGATGCTGCACAGCCCTATGTGAACCGCGATCCCCGCTTTTATGCCAGCATATTTTATGATGGCGCTTTCTGGAGCGGTACTACCCTGGATTTCAAGCTGGGCTCCAACAATAATCCCAGCAGCTCGCCGCTTACTACCGGCTATGCGCTGCGGAAAATGCAGGAGCCCACGTTCAATCCTTTTGATCTGTCGAAAAGTTATGGCGGCGGACAAAACAACATCCTGCTGCGCTATGCGGAGGTGCTGCTCAATGCAGCCGAAGCAGCTTTTGAGCTGGGCAGGGTAGAAGAGGCCCGCGGATATATCAACCGCGTACGCAATCGCGCGGGTATGCCCGAAATNCCTGCCGGGCAGCTGACCCTCGACAAGATCAGGCATGAACGCACCATTGAGCTGGCCTTTGAAGGTNCCCGCCTCTGGGATATACGCCGCTGGAAGCTGGGTCCTCAAAAGTTGGGTGTTGATATGAGAGGGGTGAGCATTACCGAAAGCGGCAGCGGTGCAAGGGAATACAACATGATAACGGTACAGAGCAGGTCATTCAGCGATAAGATGTACCTGTTCCCCATCTACCAGACTGAAATAGATAAGAATCCCAACCTGAAACCCAATAACCCTGGTTGGTAAGCATATATAAAGCATTAAATGACTGACATTATGAAGAAAAATATTGCATTCATCAGTATGATGGCGGCGGCCCTGCTAGCTCAGCTGGCAGCAGCAGCCCAGTTAAATCCCTCCGGTAAATTCATTTTGAAGGGCAGGATCGCTGGTCTGGATACCGGTAAAATATACCTCAGCCGCCTTGGCGCAGAGGCCGCCAGCGACTCAACGGAAGTAAAGAACGGCGCTTTCACTTTCAGCGGCGCCATTGCCGAACCGTTGTTGTATAACCTGAAGCTTGCCGGCGCCAGGAACGGAAAGGTGTTCTTTTTGGAAAGCGGCACCATCACCCTGGAGGGCAGTAAGGATTCTTTGTACAAGGCTACGGTGAAAGGCTCGGCTGCACAAGACGTGTATGCAGGCTTTTTCGAAGCCTGGAAACCGGTAACTGCCAGGGCAGGTGACATTTACCAGCGCCTGGATAAAGCCAACCAGGGTGGCAAGGTACAGCCGGACAGCGCTACCCGTAAAGCTTTCGATGCAGAGTTTGCCGCTCTGCAGCTCTTCCATGACAGTATCGTCAGCGCCTATATTAAAAAGCATACAGGTTCTCCCGCTGCCGCCAGCATCATACTGGACCGTTTTGTTACCTATCAGCAGGTCGATAAAGCGGCAGCGCTGTATAAGGTGCTGGATAAAAAAGTACGCCAGTCGTTCTACGGCAAGGAGATCGTAAAGGCCCTCGAATCTGATGCGCGGACAGCGCCCGGTAAGGTAGCGCCTGACTTTACCCAGCAGGATACCACGGGGAAGGCGCTTACGCTGTCTGCCCTGAGGGGAAGTTATGTGCTGGTGGATTTCTGGGCCAGCTGGTGTGGTCCCTGCCGTAAAGAGAACCCCAATGTGGTGGCCGCATATAATAAGTACCACGCAAAGGGATTTGATATTATTGGTGTTTCACTGGACAATAAAAAAGAGGCCTGGACAAAGGCCATCAGGGCAGATGGCCTTACCTGGTATCATGTATCAGACCTGAAAGGCTGGGCCAATGAAGCAGCGGCCGTTTATAATGTTAAAAGCGTACCATCTAACTTCCTGCTTGATAAAACAGGTAAGATAGTGGCCCGTAACCTGCGTGGCGAAGACCTGGAAAAGAAATTGTCCGAACTACTCCAATAAGTCCTGTTTATTAGCTATGTACCTGAGGGATGCCGGCCGGCATCCCTTTTTTGTATGTGTAAGGCGTTTCTCAGAATTATTTGTTGCGGACGAGACAACCTTGGGGGATTGGGACACGTATTCATGAGAACCACAGCTTATTATCTTATGGCGCAACTTAGCGAGAGCATACTGAAAGTGATTGCCTACTTTGATATGTTCAGTCATCCGGTAACCATGGAAGAGATACATCAGTTCCTTGATCAGCCGGCCCGGGAAAAAGATCTGGAATCACCATTACGTCAGCTGTTAGATAAACAGTTTATCTGGCGCCTGGGGCAATTCTATAGCCTTAGGAATGACCCCCAGCTGGTGCAGCGGCGGCTGAAAGGAAATATGCTGGCGGTAAAGCGCCTGAAACTGGCGATGCGTATTTCACGCGTATTGGCATGGTGTCCTTATATAAGGGGCGTGGGTATTTCAGGATCTCTGTCCAAGAAAGTAGCCTACGAAGGATCAGATTACGATTTTTTTATTATCACTGCAGAAAACCGGCTTTGGATTGCGCGCGCTTTCCAATATTTTTTTGTGAAATCATTTTCCTGGCTGGGCCTACGATATTTTTGCTGCCTGAATTATTATATTGATGAAAAAGCACTGGAGATAGAGGAGAAAAATATTTTTACAGCAACAGAAGTAGTTACTTTATTACCGGCCCGAGGCAGACGTAGCTTTCAGAATTTTTCTAATGCCAATAAATGGGTCAGTGATTTTATACCTAATGCTTCATTTAGAGAACCACCAGCCAGGGAGATATCGTCTTGGCCATTGAAAAGATGTTTGGAGTGGATGTTGAATAGCCAGCTGGGTGACCGATTGGACAATGCAATAATGAAGTACTTTTCCCGGCGGTGGACAAATCTTATGTCTAAGAAAATAGTTTATCATACCGGTTTCGTTCTGGGCTCAATGGTGGTTGAAAAGCATCTCTGCAAGCCAATGCCTCAGCATTTTCAACAAAATATATTAAACAGGTTCGAGCAAAAGATTGCTGACATGAAAAATCAGGATACGGTAATTCAGGATTAAAATGCTATCGTTTCCTTAATGAAATAATATAATAATCGCCAATATATCTCCAGGGCCATTTTGCTTTCCATTTGTTTTCCAGCACAGTTAAGAAATGATATCCCTTGGGATATCTGAGCGGCAGTTTTTCAAGGTAAGAAGGCGGCACAATAGTACATAAGCCTTCCAGTCCCAATACTTCGTAATCCTGTTGCAGCACTTCGGTAACAAAAGAAGGTTTATAATACCAGCACGTAAAAGGTATCCCCTCTACATAAGCTGTTCTTCCCTTTTTGCTGTTGAACCGGCGAAAAAGCTAATTTAAAGCGCCCTCTCAAGGCCAGCAGTGTCTCCCACAGGCAGAAGGGAGGCAGTAATACCAGTGTTATTTGTCCTTGGGGCTTAAGCAATGGCCACAGGGATGTCAACACTTGTTTTAGCTGCCCTGTACAATTCAGGCCTGCAAAGTTCGAGAAGATAAGATCGTATGGCCCTTTGTGCTGCAGGGTATGCAGCGCGGTATATGAGCATTTTTCAATGCTGATCTGTTTTTCCAGCCCACGTGCATTTACTTTTTCAGTCAGCGCCTGCAACATTCCCTCCGCAACGTCAGTAGCATGTACCCGGTGCCCGGCCGCTGCAAAGTAAACACTGTCCTCTCCGGTGCCCGCATTTAATTCGAGTATATGGCTGCCAGGTGCCAGAAAACGGTTCACGTGCTTACGTACGCGTTCTCTTTTGTACTGGATGATAGGGTTGCCGCTGTAGATATCATCGAACACATAAGATTGCTTACTGAATGCCACAGCAGCGTTTTGCTCGTTGACAATATGAGGATCAGTCGTTGCCAATGATATCCAGTTTCAGTTTTGAAATTAATGCAGCCGGAACAAAGTATACAGCGGAGGCGGCTTTTTTGATGGCAGCCTTGGTAATGCTGCGGGGATGGCTGAATATCCTTTTAAAATGATGCAGTGCAATGTTTTTTTGGTAGTTCTTATGAACGTAATAATAAAGCTGCTTGTAGAACGCCGGCTTATACGTATTCTTAAACATCATGATCATCTCGTTCGAATCTGTCCAGTTGGTTTTTTCTTTCAGATCAGCCTTTACTTTCTCATAAAAAACAGTGCCGGGCAATGGATAAGACACAGAAATACCGATGCTGTGCGGCATCAGCTCATTGATCATACGTATGGTCTTTTTGATATCCTCCTTTGTTTCACCAAGGTATCCAAATTGTATAAAGAACGATGGTTTGATGTGATGCTCCTTTAATAACCTGGTGGCGGTGTAGATCTGTTCAATAGTGGTACCTTTGTCCATCGCGTCCAATATATGCTGTGAGCCGCTTTCGGCGCCCATCCACACGTTGTCGCATCCCGCCCTTGCAAGAGCGGCTATGTAATTATGCTGGAGCAGCAGGTCTGCCCTGGCTTGTATCTTAAATTTGAATGACAGTTGTTCCTGTTCCACCAGGTCGGCAAATTCATAAACCCATCCTGGTTTTAGTCCGAATATATCATCGCAAAACCAGATATGGTCAAAGTTGAATTTCTCCTTCAAAAGCTTTAATTCCTTAACAACATGTTGGGGGGAGCGTGCATTGTACCGGTTGCCATAGATCGGTTTGGCGCACCAGTTGCATTTAAACGGACACCCCCTGGTAGTGCTCATGTTCAATGAAAAATACCCCGTATGGCTCAGCCAGGATTGACGGTAGGGGGTAATATCTATAAGGTCCCAGGCAGGCAATGGAAGGCGGTCAAGGTCCTTCATTACACTCCGCGCCGGAGTCCTCACCAGGTTATTGTTCTGTTTGAATGCAAGTCCGGCTATCCCGGAAAAATCTTCATTCCGCTTCAGGGCATTAACCAGTTCCAATAAGGTTTGCTCGGCTTCTCCTATAATAACGAAATCAGCTCCCTCTTCCAGGTATTTTTCAAAATGGTCTGTTGAGTCGGAACTGGAAACGATCACCTTGCAGCCCCGTTCGCTGGCCAGCTTGCTCATGCGGAATGCAGCCTCCCGCATGTTGGTCAGGCACATTTTGGTGAGATAATTAAACCCGTCGTCATAGATGACAAAAATGTCAGGTTGCAGGTCTTCCAGGCTGGGCAAGACTTCTTCAGGCGTTTGGGCGAACATAGTATCAAACAGTGCCACCTTACAACCATGTTCCCTCAGTAGGGCTGCAGCATATAGCGTGCCCAGGGGAGGGTAAGGCTGCCCTGCATCCCACTGCTTGGGATCATAGCGTAAGAAATAGGAATGCGAAAAAAGTATGCTGCTCATCACGAACAGGGTTTGTTTTGGGGTATTACGGTGAACTACCCGAAATGGTTGCCTGCCTTTCAGATTTATCTTATTATTGTGGATATCTTGCTCCCGATGTTCATTTGGAAAAAATCAGGTTCACATTTGCAGGAATTGATATCTTTTAGTCTATGAGGGTGCTTTTTGCCAGTTATGTCACTATACCTGAATTTCATCAGCCTGAAGCATGGTTAAATCGCATAAAAGCCTATAGGGGAATACTGGAAACGCTTAATATGCACAATGAGGTGCTCACTATAGAGCAGATTAGTTATGAGGGTTTATACCAGATGAACGGCGTGGAATACCACTTTAAACGTTTTCCTCATAGGAACAGGATTACCCGTCTTTTCCCCCTACGGCAACATCGATACATACAGCGGCTGCAACCCGATGTGGTTATTGTACATGGGCTGCACTTTGCTATACAAACCATTTTGCTGCGCTTAAAGCTGGGGCGGAAAGTAAAGATTATTGTACAGCATCATGCTGAAAAACCCGCACCAGGAATCCACAGGATATTGCGTTGGATAGCCAGCCATTGTATAGATGCCTATATGTTCACTGCCATTGAAATGGGCCTGGAATGGGTTAAAGCACGCAATATTAAATCAACTGCCAGCATAAGGGAAGTAATGGAGGCATCCTCTACATTTTTCCCGGCAGACCGGGCGTTGTCAAGGGCAAGAACGCAGGTGTCGGGTGAAATGGTATACCTATGGGTAGGCCGGCTGAATGAGAACAAAGATCCCCTGACTGTAGTAAAAGCCTTTCTGCAATTTCTGGTCCACTGCCCTGGTGCCCGTTTGTACATGATCTATCATAAATCAGAGCTTTTGGAAGCGATCGAGACATTGCTGGCAGCAGATCCTGCATATCAGCAGGCGGTGATCTTTGTAGGCAGGATACCACATGAGGAGCTGCAGCATTGGTTCAACAGCGCGGATTTTATTGTAGCAGCATCTTATTACGAAGGCAGCGGTATAGCTGTTTGCGAAGGTATGTCTTGCGGTTGTATTCCTGTACTGACAGCTATTCCTTCTTTCCGAATGATGACGGGTAACGGAAAATGCGGGCTGTTATTTCCTCCCGGTGATGTGTCAGCTTTGCTGAGCGCTTTTATTCAGACACTTGGCATGGATAGGGAGGAGGAACGCCGGAAAACACTGGAACAGTTTCATTCCCGGCTGTCTTTTGAAGCTATTGCCAGGCATATGGAAGACGTAATAGACTCGATATAATAATTAATTGTATGCTATCTTAAAAATATAGATCTCTTCCATCAGGTTCTTCATACTATGTACGCGGTGCAGTGTACATCCATTCCTAGCTGCAAGTTCTTGTATCATGGCTTCGTCACATCCGTCGCTCAGTGTCATTAAGACCTGCGACTGCTCATGTATGTAAGACGACAATGCCCGGAAAAGGCGGTCAAAGTACTCGCCATGCTCTCCACAGTACCAGGCGTGTTCTGCAAAGGTTTTCGGTTGTTTTTTATAGTAGGGCGGATTGATGGCGATAATATCAAATGTTCTCGGAGAGACGTTATTGAACAGGTCTGAATGTATGATCTCAGCCAGCTTTGCGGTATTAACCGCATTGTTCTTTTCCAGGTAGGAAATCGCTATCGGGTTAATGTCTGTAGCGGTCACTTTGGCTCCTTTCTTTGCGGCAAAGAAGGAAATAAGCCCGCTTCCGGCACCTAGTTCCAGGAATGATTGCTGGTTTAGCGCAAGCCCGTCAATATAACGGATCAGGTATTTGGTACTGAAGAAGAAAGCAGGGTGAAACACCTCCGGGGGAATCAACAGGTGTATACCCTTAAAATGATATGTCCTTGTCTTGGAGAGGTATTTCACCAACAGGGGCTTGTAGAAACGGCTTACCAGGTATTTTATAACTTTCTTTTTCATATCCAGGTATATATTACGCTAAATTATCTGAGAGGGTTGCCTCACTGTAGCCAAATAACTGTAGAAAAGCCCGCGCACTATCCTGCATATCATAGGGTAATACCGGCACCCGCTCTTCTAAAGGCTGTTGCAGCAGTTCCAGGGTTTTCCTGATCATAGCCTCCTTGTCGGGTACGATATGCCAGTTGGGGATATCCGCATCCATTGGTCTGCAGAAACTGATTACCTGGGCGCCTGCATACAGGGCTTCTATCATAACGCCACCAAAACCCTCGTAGGCGGAGGTATGCAGCAGTATGCGGCTCCGCTGCATCAATTCCAATGCTGCCTGATGAGATACTTCGCCATATAAATGTACATTATTCTGCAAACCTAGCTTTTCTACCAGTGACTTGATATTTTCTGCTTCAATACCTTTACCGCAATGGGCAACCCTGATGCCCGGATAATATTGTTTCACTGCACTGATCACCTCAATGAAAATGTGGTATTGCTTTAAGGGGATGAGGTTACCTACGCCTATAATGTCAATGTCTATTATCCCTGCAGCTTCTGGGAAACTGCGGGTATTGATGCCATTAGGTATAACATGCCGGGGCCTAATATGGTGGCTCCTGTAAAATTCCCTTACCTGAAAATCCGACATGGCGACCAGAGATTCGGCATCAGGCCGAATAAATCGTACCAGCTTGTTGCTTGCACTTGCATCCTGCCCGAGTATCCAGGTGAAATGTTTTATATTGTAGAAACTGCAGAAATACTTTCCTACCAGTGCGGCTTCGGTGCAGAAGCAACTGATCATGCCGGTTACTTCATTGGTCTTTGTAAGCATTTTTAGCCGCCGCCAAACATTGCCCCAGGACCATAATAACCTGAGCTTTCTCGGAGGTGTCTTTTCTCCAAGGCAGATCACCGTATTATTATGCCATTGGTAGGTAGCGGTAAAAAAAGGATAATGGAAGGCCAAGACCGTTACGTTCAATGCAGGTGCTACCTGGTTGATCGACTTGATCATCATTTGTATGGCGGGCAGGCAGGTGGTATCCGCTTCATTTTCTGCAAAGCCGGGAGTAAGAATGACAAGTGTTTTCCGGGAATTATTCATTGGTCGACGGAAATCGTGGTTTGGCGAAAAGTAAGAAACAATTTGGATTATTTGAAAGAAAGGTAATATTTGCAGACAGAGAGTTTTAACCCACTTTACTTCATTTCTTATTTCCAATACACTTTCCTAAATGATCCCACTATGATTAAGAACAATGCCTTTGCTCCTTATCTGCCTGCTTTTTTTCTTCAGAACAGATCCATTGCTCAACAGGTTGCTTTTGATAATCTGAATGCTAATTCCGGTTCAAATAAAAGCATTGTCTGGACTACGTCCACCTTACAGAATGGTTTCGGGCATAAGATTTATGGTTTTGACCCTGGCAGCAGGACGGATCTCCGGATTGCCGGTCGTAATAATTCCAGTACATGGATGGATCTGATGGCCATCACCTCAACAGGTAATATCGGCATAGGTACCACTGAGCCTGGCAGCCGCCTGGTAGTAATGGAAAGACAACGTATGCTCTCCGGTTTAACGATTGGGGCAAACGAGGATGGACCAGCGGCGTTTAAGGTAGATAATCAGCCGCTTGATACAAAAGTCCGGCAAATTACCGCAAATGTGAACCGTTGGAGGGTTGTAACTTCCTCCGACGACTATGGCGCAGCACAGGAGGCATTCGGAATCTATCGATCCGGTATCAATGTGACCACTGTCTTATTCCCAAATGGTAATGTAGGTATTGGTACTATTACAGATACCAAGGGCTATAAACTCGCGGTAAATGGATCTGCCGTTTTTACCCGTGCGGTTGTGAAGCAATTTGGCAATTGGCCTGACTTTGTGTTAGAAAAGAACTACAATCTGCTACCTTTAATGGAATTGGAGAAATATGTAAGCAGGCATAAACACTTGCCAGACATGCCATCAGCTGCAGAGGTTGAAAAAGGGTAGACTGGATTTGGGAGAGATGAACAGAAAACTCCTGCAGAAGGTGGAAGAGCTTACCTTGTACCTGGTGGACGTGAAAAAAGAGAATGACCAGCTGAGACAGCGTATAGAAAAACTGGAAGCAACTGCCCACCAGTAATAATTCTAAAGAAACAATACCAATAGCAACGCCACAATAGCCGGCATCGCCTGCTTCATGAATATCGATTTTGAGGCGGTAACTGCTCCGTAAACGCCCGCTATAATTATACAGCTCAGGAAGAATACAGCCACATTTCCAGCCCAGTTAACATCTCTAATGAACAGGGACCAAATCAGTCCGGCTGCCAGGAACCCGTTATACAAGCCCTGGTTGGCTGCCAGTGCCTTGGTGGGCTCAAACAGGTGGTCGGGAAAAGAGCGGAATGTTTTTTTGCCGGCGGTTGTCCAGGCAAACATTTCTATCCATAATATATACAGGTGCTCAATAGCCACAAGCAATACGAAGATCTTGGCAATAAGGGACATGGATAAGGATGGTTTATGGTGATCACTAAAATTAAGGCTTTTGCGCCAATCAGGTAAAGTTTTTGATACAGATCAGCCAGAGTAAACCTGAACTGTATGAAAAGTACCGCACACATAAAGGGCCATCCCCTGCACCCCATCGCTATTGCACTTCCCATCGGTTTCTTCATTGGAACGCTCGTCTTTGATTTACTGGCGCTTGTAAATAACAGTACTGACCTGGCCTTTGTAGCTTATTGCTCACAGATAGCCGGCGTGGTAAGCGCACTACTGGCAGCCGTACCGGGTATAATTGACTACCTCTACACCGTGCCACCCCAAAGTTCGGCTAAGCAACGGGCTACAAGGCATGGGCTGCTGAATGTGCTCAACGTTGTGATCTTTCTGGCGGCCTGGCTGATGAAAGAAGACCGGGTTCTGCCGTCTTTTGCAATAGTGTTGATGGAAATAGCCGGGATCGTGATATTAAGTGTAGCCGGATGGATGGGCGGTACGCTGGTGTACCGTAACCAGATAGGAGTGGACATCCGCTATGCCGGCGCAGGTAAATGGAAAGAATTGCATATAGACGGTCATCAGCAACGTGTGCAGGTAGCCACTGCCGGTGAGCTGCAAACAAACCAGATGAAGCTTGTGCATGTAGATGATAGACGTATTGTGATAGGCAGAACAGAAAAAGGCTTCGTGGCTTTTGACGACCGTTGTACCCACAAAGGCGGATCACTGGCTGGTGGCGCAATGATGTGCGGTACGGTTCAGTGCCCCTGGCATGGATCGCAGTTTGACACAGAAAGCGGACAGGTAAATGCCGGTCCCGCCAAAACCGGGATAACCATTTACCGGGTCTCAGAAGATAACGGGATAGTCTATCTTATATTGTAACAGATCATTGCTGTTGTGTAGGCCGGGCCACAGTATGCAGAAAAGATTCCCCTTCCAGCAATATCCCCAGTCCATCCTCTTCCGGGCGCTGGTACCTTATACCTTTTATTGCTCCATCCTTTATCGTTACGATCATCGGGTAAATATCCTTTTCTTTTTCAGGATACCTGATCACGTTTCCACTATCCACCAGTACTTTGCTGCTGCTCATTACCTCACTGCCTAATTTTATCCTTAACAGCTTCAGGGATTGCACCCGGGTGAAAATATACTTCACATCCCGGGCAGAAGTATAATGCCTTTTCACAAAATCTTCCGCCGTACTGATACATCCCTCACATCCCTGGTTAGGAATGATCACATAATGCCCTGTCGGCAATACGTGCTCATCCACTGTCTGCAATGCCTGCAACAGCTCTTTGTGTGGCGGATTACATGCAAATAGTGATAATAATAATAATAGATTACAACACCTTTTTAATGTGTTTACAGCATATAGGATTTTCATTTCAATGGTCTTTGGGTATGGAAATAACAGGGTTTATTCATTTCAATATACTGTTTTTCCCGGAATCAGGAGGAGGGAATGCATTATGTCACCCTAAAACTGCAATTGGTCAATGTAAATGTGTTTAAACAAGGGCAACAGCTAAGTTTGTGGAGAGAATAACGATCATGCAGCGTACTATAAGACCACGAAAGATTTGCGATCTTTGTTTAACTTGAACATTATGTTTACAAACCGGTGGCGATATTTTTTCCCTGCAGTATATGGGCTTTGCGTGTACATCAGTATTCGCCTGGTAACAGATGTCATCATAGGCAGCCGGTTTTGGTTGCGCCCATGGAAATTAAATGCTATAGAGATCGTTGGTTCGGTAGTGGTAGGCTATATCACGGTAGCAGCCATGCACTGGATGTTGAAACGGAACCTGCAGCGTTATCAACCACCGATGCGTATGGGCAAGGTCATGAAGGAGTTTGCAGACGTAACGCTTTGTACGGAGCTCATTTGTACAGCCACCGTTATCCCCCTGACAACTTTTACTGACGATGGCCTGCAGTGGTTTGATGTTGTCAATATTTACATGATACCGGCACTGTATAGCCTGTTATATTATGCACTTATCCGGGGTAATGCTTTTCTTAGAAAAAGCTATGAACAGCAGCTGCAGATAGAGAAGATCAGCAATGACCAGCTGCAGACAGAACTGCGATTCCTAAAAGCTCAGTATCATCCGCATTTCCTGTTCAACGCACTTAATACGGTATACTTTCAGATGGATGAAGATGTGAACAGGGCCAAGCAGACTATAGAAGAATTGTCAGAGCTGTTGCGTTACCAGCTATATGATCAGCAGCAAACGGTAAGCATAAAGCAGGAGCTGCAATACCTGCAGTCCTTTATCAACCTGCAACGCATCCGTATGAATGATCATCTTTCGCTCAGCGTCCATTTTGATGAAGCGTTGAACGGTCAGCAGCTATACCCGCTACTCCTGCTGCCGCTGGTGGAAAATGCCTTTAAATATGCAGGCGGCGAGTACTGGATCCGTATTGCAGCCACCTTGGATGAGGGTAAACTCCGCTTCCATGTCAGCAATGCCAGGCCCGTTATTACCTCCCAGAGAAAGGCAGGAGGCATTGGCCTTGAGAACCTGAAAAGAAGATTAGCTTTGCTGTATCCCGGCAGGCATAAGTTGCATATTACTGATGAGGAACACAGCTTTACTGCCGAACTTTCTATTCAGATCTGATCAAATGGTAATACTATGAAGATTAAGTGCGTCATAACCGATGATGAACCTGTGGCCCGTAAAGGCATGAAAGGCTATGTGGAGAAAGTTGATTTCCTGGAGCTGGTAGGCGTCTGTGAAGATGCAGTAGCATTGAATAACCTGCTCCGCGAGAAGGAAGTCCATCTCCTGTTCCTGGATATTGAAATGCCTTATATCAACGGACTGGAATTGTTGCAGAGCCTTCCTCATCCGCCAAAGGTGATCTTTACCACCGCATATGAGCAATATGCGCTGAAAGGCTTTGAGCTGGAGGCAGTGGATTACCTGCTGAAGCCCATCTCTTTTGAGCGTTTCCTGAAGGCAGTGAACAGGGCTTACGAGTTTTTCAAAACAACACCGCAACCTGTGGCAGATTACCTTTTTGTTAAAACGAACGACAAACTGGTAAAGGTGAACTGGAAAGATATTGTCTATATAGAATCGCTGGAGAACTATGTAAGTATCTATACCGCCCAAACCCGTTATATTGCTCACATTACGCTCAAGTCAGTGATCGAAAGCATCACCGATCCCGGCTTCATTCAAACGCATAAATCCTTTGTAGTAAATGCAGCCAAAATAACCGGTATTGAAGGAAACGTGATAGAGCTGGGCAAAGTTCAGGTACCCATTTCGAGGAGTATGAAAGAAACGGTAATGGAAAAGATTGTGAATAACAGACTGCTGAAACGGTAGTTAACCTTTTTCAGCCACAATTATGATCCGTTCTTTTTCCAGCATCATGCCCATAATGCTCATGGTTTCCTCTTTTTCTTCTGCCGTCTCAAGAATGTGGAAGCCGGCTTTTTCCAGCTGAACAATGGCGGCAGGTGCATTGTACAACCTGAACCCGTATTGTGTGAAAGGGAGCTGCTCCATAAACGTCCGGCTTCGAATGCCAATGCTTAAATGGCCGCCTGCTTTAAGTACCCGGTGTATTTCCCGCAATTGTACCTGGGGATCCTCCCAGAAGTAAAGGGTATTCACCGTAAACACTTTGTCAAAGAACTGGTCTGCATAAGGCAGCTCAAGTCCGTTAACCCGGGTAAAGTGTGCGATGCCTTCAGCCGCCAGCGCTTTGTTCATTTCCTGTGCGATCTGTACCATGGTGTCAGAAATATCTGCACCGTAATACCGGAGGCCGGCCGCGCGGGACAGTACATAGGGCACATAGCCGCCATTGCCAAAGCCTATTTCCAGTATCGTATCCTGGTCACGGCAGCCCAGCAGGTCAATAGTGCGTTGTATCATGGCCCCGTTATTTACATGCATGTTGCCGGCTACTTTCAGGCCATCTTCGCCTTCCGGATGGCTTAACTGGCTGGCAATGTCCCGGGCATCCAAATGGTGCGTATTATTGTCGCTCATAGTACCCTGTTTTTTTCAAAAAGGGCCGGGCAATAGCGCCCGGCCCATTGACGTGATAATTATTTTGTTGCTATTTTTTGCGGTACGGTATAAATCAGCTCTGCCACACCGGCGGTTTTTGCACCGATCCGCGCGTAGAGATAACCTTTCGCTATGAGAGATGGTGGAACACTTACGCTAAGTGTAATGGGCGCCGTAATATCCGTTATCTCCGATGCAGGTTTAGAAACAGCCGCCACGCTGTTTACCTGGTCTACAATAGTGGTTGTTCCCACGTAAAGTGTAACAGCATCCAGCGGCAGGCTGTTATTCACCTGCTGGAGGGTAAAGGTGGCAGTAAGTGTAGTGCCATTCTGTGTCAGGGATGCGCCGTTGATCATGAAATAAGGTGTTACCGGCACATCTATTTCCGTAGTACCGTTGACGTTAACGTCGATGGTGTCGCTGTTATTTACCCAGGGACCATTCCCTCTTAGCAGTACCAGTTTGTATTTGCCATCATAAACAGATGCAGAAAAAGTACCTTCCTGTGCCAGGTATATGGGTATCTTGGTGCTCAGCTCAAATCCCGGCTGCCATAATTCCAGCTGTACGCCATTAGAACGCAGGCCAATAGGCCGTTTATCGTAACTTACCTGTCCTTTTAGCACAGAGGAAGGCGCCTGGTAGTTATCTTTTTTGCATCCTGCAAAGCCGGCTGCGGCTATTGCCAGGAAGATTATAAAATGTTGCATAGTCATGGATTAATGGAATGGATTTTTCACAATTTTAGGATTATTATTGATAACTCCCTGGTCAATGGAAGAATAATAATTTCCCAGCTGAAAAAAGCGGGGCGCCCTGAACCGGGGTGCTACCATCTTTACAAATACATATTTGCCGTTGCGGGCGGCATTTCCGGGCCGCACTACCCGGTAGGGATATAGTGCATATACCATTGCAGTAGGGCTGCTGAAATTACCATCCCAAACTTTATCGGCCAGTCTCCATCGTTTCAGGTCCCAAAGCCGGTGGTCCTCAAATGCCAGTTCGGCGCGGCGCTCGTTTTGTATACGGGCCATGTTCAGGGTGCTCAGGCTGTTGGGAGGAAAACCCGCCCGTTCACGCACGGCATTTACATAGCCCAGGGCTTCGCCTGTTTGGCCAAGTTCAAGGGCCGCTTCCGCTGCGTTCAGGTATACTTCTCCCAACCGGAACCATATCCACCAGATATCGCTCTGTATACCACGTGTACTGGTACGGGCGCCGGCGTCAATATATTTGCGCAGGTAAAAACCGGTATTGGATACTTCCTGGATAGAACGGTGGGGGCCCGAGCTGCCGGTCAGTTGCCTGCCATCTGTATAAGTCGTGTTCAGGTCACTGCCTTCCACTATATCATAGGCATTTTTATCGGGGTTCCAGGCCATTACGCCGGCTTGTATGCCCACAGGCAGTCCCTTAAAGGTAGTGCCGGGGTATATAACAGTGCCATATAAACGTGCATCTTTGTTGGCAAAGATGTCCTCCGGGTTGTTGTAGTAAATAAAGTCAGTGTTATCTTCCGTACGGGTTTTAAGTGTGCCTGCCGTGCCATCCAGGTATTCATAGCTTTCCACCAGGTTCAGTGAGGGTGTTACGGAAGAAGAGCCGAGGTTATCCTCGCGGATGCCCCGCACGATATTATCATAAGAGAACCAGTGGCGCTTTTGCGGACTTAGAAAATCTTTCACAAAAATAGCTTCCCTGTTCCCCGACTTTTTAGTAATTGCCTCATAGAAGTTTTCGCCAACATTCGGGTTCACCTTATACAGGGAATATTGCCCGCTGCTGATGATCTCTTTAGAGGTCTCCAGCGATTCGGTATAGTATTCATTGGCCCTGCCTGCCGGGATACCTACTTCGCCACCGGGCGTATTGATAGGCGCCGGCATTAAGTTATTATACCTGGCAATGGAGCCGGCGTATAACATGGCCCGGCTTTTCAACGCCAGTGCCGTGTATTTGTTGGCCCTTGTTACGTTGCCGGCATTGCCGAGGTCTTCTTTGATGGCATCTACTTCACCTGCAATAAAATCATACACTTCCTCTTCTTTAGCCCTGGGTACCTGCAGGCTGCTGGCATCGCCGCTGTAGTCATAGATCAGTTGTTTGGTTACCAGCGGAACGCCGCCCATCCTTTTCACGAGCTCAAAATAGTTGTAGGCGCGTAAGAAACGCAGCTCTGCGGAGAATTGTTTTTTCTGGGTTTCCGTTAGTTTTACTGCGTAGGTGTTAATGTTTTCCAATGCCAGGTTAATATCGCGGATCAGCGTATAGTTCCATAAACGCCAGCTGTCATAACCGTAGGAGGGTATATTGTTGCGCCAGTCCTCATTGGATTGTCCGGACCACATAGCATCGTCAATATTGGCCATATCCCTCCACTGGGCCGTTCTTCCGTCGGCGCCTGTGTTGTTGATGTCCTGCAGCCCCGATTGTACCGGTAGCCTGTCATAGAAATTGGCCAGCAGCGCCACTATCTGTTTGGGGTCATTCCATACCTGGTCTTCCAGCAGGATGTTCTTGGGCTGCCTTTCCAGCCAGTCTTTTTTGCAGGTCGGCAGCAGGTAAAGGCAGATGCCCAGTATAATACCTATATATCTCTTTTGCATAATGTTCTACATTAAAGGGAAAGATTAAAACCGAAATTATACAGCCGTTGTTGCGGATATACCAGCCCGTTAGTAGAGCTGATCTCCGGATCTATTTCATACTTCTTCACATTGTCCAGTGAGAACAGGTTGGTACCGTTCGCATAGATCCTGAGCCCGTTGATGCCCCAGCGTTTCAGCCATGCTTTGGGGAAATTATAGCCCAGCTCCAGGTTCTTTAAACGGATATAGCGCACATTGGTGATCCAGAAATCATTGGTCTGGTAGTTAACATGGGTGGTATTGTCTTTCCTGATAGCAGGGTAGGTGCCGGCTATCCAGCGGCTGTTGGGGTCATAGGGATCTTCCCTGTGCCAGCGGTCAGTGAACATATAGGCTGGCGAGGAACCGTTGTTCTGGAAAGGATACCTGAGTTCCCAGTCCCGCAGGTACGATTGCATCGAAGCGCCCGCAAAATCAAACCGCAGGGTAAAATTATTCCAGCCAACACTTCCGTTGATACCAAAGCTCATATAAGGTTGTGCCCCCTGCGCATAGCCGATAGGCCGCTGATCAAGTGCGTTAATGATCTTGTCGCCATTCACATCTTCATATTTGAAATCTCCCGGGAGCTCGGTCCTGTTGCCTTGTCCGTCATTGTTGATCTCGTAATGATCAATCTCCTCCTGCGATTCAAAGCGTCCGATTACATGGTATCCCCAGGTGATGTTGGCCCAGCGGTCTTCTGCGGAGTTCCGGTACTTATCCCACGAATTGCCGAAGCGTGGTTTGTAGGTACTGCGTATTTTCAGCCTGGCAACAGTGGCATTCACACCGATGGAATAGTTGATCTTGCCGGCTTCGCCACTATAGGTGACCATGCCTTCTATGCCCCTGGTAGCGTCTGAATTCAGGTTGTCATTGGGCAGGGTGTAGCCTACTTCGCTCGGTAACAGTACGTCATAACGTGCGGCGGGTAAACCGGTGCGTTTGCGCTGGAATACATCGAACTGTCCGGATAACTTCCCATCCAGCACCGTAAAGTCAATGCCCAGGTTAATAGAACGGTTCTTTACCCAGGACAACTGTGTAATGGGCAGGCCCCTGGGACGGATGCCAATGGTATAGGCGCCATCCAGCACTGCACCGCCTTGGTTAAAATTGTACCCGGGAAGGTAGCTGAAAGGCTGCGGGGGATCGCCGTTGGTAAACCCGATCTCGCTGCCGGTCTCTCCATAGGAAGCCCTTATCTTCAGGTCATTCACCCAGGCGCCCAGCCGGTTTTTAAGGAAAGGCTCTTCCGTAATGCGCCAGCCCAGCGAAACACCCGGAAAGAAGCCCCAGCGCCGTCCTTTGGCATAGAGGTAAGATCCGTCATAACGGCCCAGCAGCTCCAGCAGGTATTTCTGCCGGTAGTTGTAGTTCAACCTGCCGATGTAGCCCGCCCTTGCTTCTGTGGCCCATTCGTCCGATAGATAATCCTGTTCAGAAAGGTATTGCGTTGAGACGTAGTTGTTAGTAGGGATGGTATGTACTACATAATAAGCGTTCTCGTAGTCTGAACGCTCGTAAGCAGCAACGGCCGACAAGCCATGGGGGCCAAACTGCTTGTTGTAGTTCAGCTGGAACTGTGCATAACGGGATACTACATTCCGCTTATGTCTTTCCCGCCAGGGGTTCTGGTTGCCAAAGCCCGGTTGTGTGTTATAGGAATCGGTAGCTGCATCGTATTTGTAAGCATCCCAGGTATATTCAAATCCGTCAAATTCTTCGTTCAGGTAGTTGTAGGAATAGATGCCTTTGGCCGTTAAACCGAATGCAAAATCATATTGTGCATTCAGGTTTACATTGATGCCTCGCCACCATTCATCTACCCAGCCGGTAATATCGTCGCGGTAGGTGGCGGGGTTCACATTCACGTTATGCGTCTGGTTGATATAATCGGGGTTATCATTCGCATATGGACTTTTCTGTAGGCCACATACTAAAGATACTCAGGAAAGGGTTGAAGTAATCATCTAACCCCGGCACACCTACATTATGGGTTTTCTCCAGGCGTGCGCTGATCTGCGTACCTACTTTCAGCCCTTTGGCCAGGCTGCTTTCCAGGTTGGCCTGCAGGTTGGTACGTTCAAAATTGTAATCACGCACAATGGCATCCTGGCTGACCCGGCTTACTGACAGGTAGTAGTTTGAACGTTCTGAGCCGCCGGAGGCATTGGCGCTCAGATAATACTGCGGTACATTGGGGCGCAGCACTTCGTTGTAGTAATCATAGCTTTTATATCCCTTTTCTGTGCCGGCCTCCCATTTGGCCAGTTCTTCGCGGGAATACAGCAGGGAGGGATCCCTGCCCAGGTTCTGTTCTGACTCTACCAGGGCGCGTACATACTGTCCTGCATTGGCAGGGCGTGGATAACGGGTGAAGTTTTGAAAGCCGTAATAACCGGAAACGTTGATACTGGGTCTTTCACCGCGTCGCCCTTTTTTGGTGGTCACCAGAACTACCCCGTTAGAGGCACGCAAACCATAGATGGAAGCAGAGGCGTCTTTCAGTACTGTTACGCTTTCAATATCCTCTATGCCCAGGCTGTTGAAAATATCCTGCCCGGAGCCCTGTGTAAAACCGAAAGCAGTAGTATTTACGCTGCCGGTGTAAGGCACACCGTCTATTACAAACAGGGGAGTACCCAGATTCCTGATCTGGATATTGGTACCTCTGCCAGGTCTGGAGTCTGGAGACCGTGCGGTAATGCCGGGCATTTTACCCACCAGTGCGGCAGAAACCGTGGTGGCAGGCGTTCGTACCAGGTCTTCCGATTTTACTGCACTCACAGCACCTGTAACAGACGCTTTTTTCTGCGTACCGTAGCCCACTACTACAATATCAGTGAGGCTGCTGGCCAGTTGTTCCAGCCTTATCCGCAAACTGGCATTGCCGCTCAGCGTTATCTCCCGGCTTTGATAGCCAACGCTGGTAATAACGATGGTGCTGCCTTCAGGCGCCTGCAGTGAAAAACTGCCGTCCTGCGCAGTAATAGCGCCTTTCTGGGTATTCTTAATGACCACAGATGCCCCGGGGATGGGCATGTTTGCTGAATCGCTGACAGTACCACGGAAGGTCTTTGGAGCGCCCTGTTGTGAAAATACAGGGTGACACAGGCAACTGCATACGGCTGATAAAATGCAAAGCACGAGCCGCTTCCTGTGCAGGAAGTGTAATAGTAATTTCATAACGTCGTTTTTGGTTGTACAATTGGAAATAAAATACCTGCCGGATGATCAGGTCATCCGGATAATGTACGTTTGTACCGGCTATCAACGGTAAACCGGAAAATGACTAAGTGAACAAGGATTTTGTTTGCTTTGTCTTCATACGGGAATGTTTGATGTTGGTTAATAAATATGGTAATAGTGGCCTTGCTGGATACTACATATTAGCGCTGCTATAGACGCCGGATCCATGAACTATAAAAGTAAAAAAAATAAATGTCAATCTAACACTTTAATGGAAAATAAACCGGATATCCCAAATCTGCTTTTTTTATGGTAATTTTATTTTATGCTTAACCTGAGATTCAATTACCCCTCCGTAAGATCGGAAGCCGACATTTTTGAGCAATATATAAGAGGCCTGCCAGCACATGAAAAATATGGAATGCTGTCTCCCGCTTCCTTCTGGCCTGAAAAACCCTTCGTACAATTGCTGGGCCAGTGGCTGCAACTGCCAGCCGATACCCTGCGCTATCAGTCCGAAGTGATCAGTACCTGCAGCGGCAACAGCGCCCTGCACTGCATACTCACCTGGTTCCGGAATACCGAACAAACCGCCGCTGTAGAGGAATTCACCTATACATCTTTCAAGGCAAGCGCCGCAGAACTGGGTTACGATATACACACTATTGCCTGTGATGAGCAGGGCATGGTGCCCGAGGCACTGGAAGAATATCTCCGCTCACATAATACCAGGCTTGTTTACCTGCAGCCTACCATACATAATCCTACCTGCAGCGTTATGTCACTGCAGCGCAGAAGGGATATCGCTACCGTAGTAAGGAAGTTCAGGGATGTTTATATTATAGAGGACGATGCCTATCGTTTTCTGCATCCCCTGCCACCGCCCACTTTTCTGCAGCTGATGCCAGACAAGACGTTGTACGTTTGCAGTTTCTCCAAGAATTTTAATCCCTTTGTAAGGGCTGCCTATCTTGTCTATCCACAGGGGCTGCTAAAAGGAGTGGATAATGTGATCCGTTACACCACCAGCGGTAGTTCTGCATTGTTCAGGAACTTTTCCGCCTACCTGATGAAAGACGATCTGCTGCAGGGAGTAATAGCTGAGAAACGCGCGATCGCCGTTCAGTTACATGAGAAAGTAACGCAGATCTTCCAGGGTTTGGATTACCGTACCTTTCCCGGCAGTTATCATACCTGGCTGAAACTGCCTGATTCGCTGGAGGCTTCCGTATTTATCAGCGAAATGCGCACCTGGAATATTGACCTCATGAGTAGTGAAGACTTCTCTACCACCAACCGCCAGGATTATGTACGTATTGCCCTCGGCGCCGTATGGGATGCGCCGGAATTACTTCCTGCCCTGAAAACCGTAGCCAATGCGCTGCGGAAATACAACGAACACTAAAGACTGGTCACTCACTGATCTTATACTGTGCCATCAGGCGTAGTAACACGCCGTTTGTCCATCCGAAGCCATCCTGGGTGGGGTACTCACCTCCGCCCGCTGTCAGGCTGAGGTCTGTTACGTTGTACTTTTCCATCAGCTTGCCCGTGTGGTGGTACACCTGCACATTCAGCCGTACCCATCTTTCCGCAATCTTTTTTGCCAGCGTTCTGGCCCCATAGTTATCCAGTCCGGCTATAGTTACCCATTGCAGCGGCGCCCATCCATTCGGGTAATCCCACTGCTCTCCGGTATTCTTTAAAGTGGTAACCACGCCACCTGCCTTCAGGAACCGGGTATTGATCACCTGTTGTACAGGCGCCAGCCTGCTTTTGGCAGCTACATGCAGGAAAAAAGGGTACATACCCGCCAGCGTAAGCGATGCGGAAGGTTGATGGGTGAGCAGGTCGTAATCCACATACCATCCTGCCTTGGCTGACCAGCAGTAGCGCTCAATGGCGTGTTTTCTTCTGGCGGCCAGCTGCGTATACTGCCGGGCCTTCTCCTCATGGCCTGCCAGCTGCAGCGCTTTGGCAATGGTTTTTTCAAGGTGATAGAGCAGGCAATTCAGGTCTACCGGCACCTGTGCTGTAACGCGTATGGTATGCAGGCTTCTTCCATCCCTGAACCAGCGGCTGCTGAAATCCCAGCCGCTTTCTGCAGCGGAACGCAGTTCACGGAAGATTCCTTTTGCTGGTGCGGGTAATTTGCCGGCTACCGCCATATCTTCTTTATATGCCTCCTGCCGGGGAATATCATCCTGGTCATAGTACCGGTTCAATATGCTGCCATCCGGCATTTTTACTACGTGATTTGTGCCCGCAGAGCGATCCATGTAATAGTCGTACTCCTTTTCAAGTTCCGGGAGGTAGTTTACATAAATGCTATCACCTTTGTGCTTTGCCAGCATATCCAGCATCAGCGAAAAAAATGGTGGCTGTGAACGGCTCAGGAAATAAGTGCGATTACCGTTCGGGATATGCCCGTAATGCGACAGGAGGAAGGCAAAGTTTCTCACCATGTTCTCTATGATCAGTATACGGCCACTCTCTTCCAGTCCTAACATGGTAAAATAACTATCCCAGTAATAGACCTCCCTGAAGCGGCCTCCCGGTACTATATAAGGGTAGGGAAGGGGCAGCAATGAGCTGTAGGGCCTTTCCATATTAGGATCCCTGAGCAGTACGTTCCAGAGATGCTGTATATGGGCTACAACAGACTTTTCCTGCCCGTTGATGGTGGCAGCGCGGATGCCAGAATCAGGCAGCAGGAAGCTGGCTTTTATGAAATCGGCCAGCTTAAACGCAGGCTGCTGCTGCGCGACTGCATAGCGGAGCATAATACTGTCCGGGCTCGTTACAGGTATGCAGTCTACAAACGTTTTATTGTCAGGGAAAATCCCCGATAGCTGCACTGCTTTAAAAAGCGAACCGTAAAGCTGATCGGGCGTTTCAATTGTCTGCGCCCTGAGCACAGGCGCACAGATCCATAACGTAAGGAAAAGTAGAAGCGCTTTTCGCATGATTGTAAGCGTTAGTCACCGAATTTAAGTGAATTAAAGCTAGTATTTTGAAACTGTGTTGCATATTATATTTATTATTAAATTTGCAACGATGTTACAAAACTATCCAATACGCAAGTCCTTCCCTTTCTATAAACAATCCGATACGATGGATTGCGGACCTGCCTGCCTGAAGATGATCGCCGCATATCATGGCCGCGTATATCCCTTGCAGTTCCTCCGTAATGCCTGTAAGATATCTCCCCAGGGCGTCACCTTTGCGGCCCTGATAGCGACTGCAGAGCAGTTGGGTTTTAAAACGCTTTCTGCAGAGCTGCCCTTCAGGGTACTGGCAAAAAAGGCCCCCTTACCCTGTATACTTCACTGGGATAAACAGCATTTTGTTGTGCTCTACCGGCTGACAGAAAAGAAAGCCTGGATCGCAGACCCGGCATCAGGCAGGAGAAGCCGATACAGCATACCGGAATTTATGGCGGCCTGGCAGCTGGAAACGGGCTTTGGCCGTGCACTCTTCCTCGAACCGCTCCCGGCTTTTTTTGAAGCGCCGCCGGTGGCAGAGCAGACCATTGCGCTACGTTCCCTGCTGCCCTACCTTAAAACACATCGTAAAAGATTGTTGCCGCTGGCCGCCACCCTGCTGCTGGTCAGCCTTTTTTCATTGCTCACACCTTTGCTTACGCAAGCCATAGTTGATAAGGGTATCCGGCAACAGCAGATCCCCTTGCTGCTACTGATCTGCACCGCGCAGCTGATGTTGTTCCTGGGACGCATGGTCATGGATTTTATACGCGCCCGCCTGCTGCTGAAAATGGGCACCCGTATAAGCATCGGCATGCTGAAAGATTTTTTGCATAAACTGATGCGCCTGCACTTTTCATTTTTTGATAACCGCCAGGCAGGCGATAATATGCAGCGTGTTACAGATAACCAGCGCATAGAGGATTTTCTTACCTCCTCCCTTGTTTCATTTGTGATGGCAGTGGTGACCCTGCTGGTGCTTGGAGGAGTACTGCTCTATTATAACTGGCAGATCTTCCTGTTGTTTACAGTATTAGCCGCCGCCGGGATTATATGGGCTGGTGCATTTGCAGAAAAACGCAGCCGCCTTGATCAGAAAAGGTTCCGCACCCTGGCCGCTAACCAGGATACCTTGATGGAGATTTTTTCCGCCATCCAGGAGATAAAACTTACCGGCAGCGAAAGCACCCGGGCAGCCCGCTGGGAGCAGCTGCAGGAACAATCTTTCAGCATAAAATTTGAAAGCCTTAAACTGGACCAGTTCATCCAGGGCGTGGCCATGTTCATCAATGAAACGAGGAACGTGCTGATCACCTGCCTTTCTGCAATACTCGTGGTGAAGGGACATCTCAGCTTCGGAGCGATGCTGGCCATCACTTACATCTGCGGACAACTTAACGCGCCGGTCACGCAGCTCACGGAGTTTATCCGCGTTGCACAGCATACCCGTTTCAGCCTGCGCCGTATGGCCGAAGTGCAAAATGAACCGGATGAGGATCCCTCAAATGCGCCCGCTATTTCTCCCGCTATGGTGAAAGGAATGGACATACGTATAAAGCACGTCTCCTTCCAGTACGGGCACAAACATGCTCCCTTTGTGCTCAGGAATATCAGTTTGCACATCCCCGCGGGAAAGGTAACAGCCATCGTAGGCATGAGCGGCAGCGGCAAAACTACCCTGCTGAAACTCCTGCTGAAATTTTATCAACCGGTACAGGGAGAGATACTTGTAGGAGATACCCCCCTGCAACGGCTTCCGGCAAAAGCATGGCGCCGTTACTGCGGTGCCGTGATGCAGGACGGATATGTGTTCCGTGATACCATTGCCAATAACATCTGTACCGGTACTCAGCGCGATGAGGCCCGCTTGCAGGAAGCCTGTAAAATGGCCAATATACATGATTTCTTTGCTGCCATGCCCTTTGGTTATGAAACCTATATCGGGAAAGACGGTTATGGCCTCAGTGAAGGCCAGACTCAGCGCCTGCTCATTGCCCGCCTGATCTACCGTAATCCTTCACTGGTGCTGCTGGACGAGGCCACCAACTCGCTGGATGCGCATAATGAACGGGATATCATTAATAACCTGCAGGATTTCTTTGCCGGTAAAACAGTGGTGGTGGTCGCCCATCGCCTTAGTACCGTTAAACATGCCGACCAGATACTGGTCATGGATAAAGGCGCCATCGTAGAAAGTGGAACCCATGATGCACTTACCGCTGGCAAAGGTGCATATTATCAACTCATAAAAAACCAGCTGGAGCTGGGAAAATGATATGATGCTGAAAATATTTCCATACATACTTGCGCGTTACGCCGCGCTGCCATTTAGTACACTGGCCAATTCGCATCTGACCGGCGTCCCTGCATATACAAAGAAGGCGGATCAATTGCAGGCTACCTTCCTGCAGCAGAAAAACGCGCTTTGTGATCTCCTTTTTACGGCTATCAGCCAGCAAACGGATCACATAGAAAGACAACGCCTGCTGCAATTAAAACGCGATATCTTTAATGACAAGATGACGTTTCTCCCCGCAATATCCGGCAACGATCAACTGCTGGAAGCGTTGCAGGTATACCATGATACATGTATACAAAAGCAGCAGCTGCAGCAGGAATGGGAGGCCACATTCAATGCCCACCTTCGCCAGTTTCGGCAGCAGTTACAGACCTTTACACAGCAAGAGCTGCTGCGTAAGGGAATTCTTTTATCCAGTCCTGTGCTCTATTCGCAGCTGGATAGTTTTGCCGCTGCTGATCCGTCCACTTTCCGCAACCGCGAACTGAAAAATGAGTATAGCCTGCTCCGTTATCTCAGCCGTATGGCGGCCAAAACATCGCCTTTCAGCACTTTTACCTATACTGGTATTGCCAGTCCGGATGAAACGCAAATGCACTTCCGGCAGCCGGCCGTACATCAGCAGATCCACAGTGGTATACGGCTCAATAACGCATTGTTCACTTATATCCGTACGCTGATGATCCACCATCCGGTACTGAGTGATATACTGGAAGTACGCTTAAATGGGACGGCCTCCCTGCGGGAGGAGCAGCTGTGTTTCCTCATCAATTACTTCAACGTGGAAGCCTTCCAACGTCTGCCCGCGCGCAACCTGCCGCTTTGGTTGTATCATTTTCTCCGGCAGGAACAGCAAAGCTTTACACTTGCTGCACTGCTGAATATACTGTCAGAACAGCTGCCTGATACGGACCGTCAGAGCATCAAGGCGTTTGTACTCAAACTCGCAGGCAGCGGTTTCCTGGAACTGGGTATTGGTTGCTCCGGGGTAGATCCCGCCTGGGATAGCGCCCTTTCTGATTTCCTGCAGCCGCATATACATCACCCTGCCATCGCCTCACTGTATCAGCTGCTGCAAACACTGGCTGCACAGAAAGCCGCCTATTCCGCCGCGGTATCTCATCAACGGCAGATCTTATTACAGGAAACTGCCGCTCTGCTGAACCAGTGTTTTACCAGCCTGCAGCAGGAAGCCGGTTTACCGGCGTTTGTAACTGCTGCTGAACCCAATCCGGCTGCCTTTGAAATGAACCAATTTTCGCCCCGGCATTTTGCTCCACAGGACATTTTTTATGAAGATGCCACCACGGCAACGCATGAGCATTTGCCCGCTGCAGCCCTCAGCGCCTTCATTGAAAAGGCTGACTGCCTGCTAAGCCTGCTGCAGCCCGCAGATGCCCTGCAGGAAGAGCGGATACGCATGCGCAACTTTTTCCTGCAGCACTATGGGCCAGATCACGGGGAAAATATCTCCGATTTCTATCGCGCTTACTTTCTACACGAAAAGAAAGCTGCTTTGGCAAGTCAGCAGGGGCAAGGCAGGCGCCCGTTAAAAGTGATGGACATTCCCGCTGCACTACAACTCACCCTGGAACCAGCACAAGTCAGTATGCATGTACAGGGATCTGTGCCTGCTGCCTCTACCGCAGCCCGCGGCCTCTTTGTACAGTTTTACAATGAGCTGCAGGAGGGAAAACCGGTGCTGCATGGTGTGATTAATGCACCTTTGCCAGGTATGGGCAAGGTGGCCGGACGCTTCCTGCATCTCTTTGATCCGGCTGTGACCAACACCTTCCTGGAGTGGAACACCGCCCTGCATCCTGCAAAAATGCTCATGGAATTGAATGACGGCTCTATCTTTAACGCTAATATTCATCCGCCGCTGCTGCCATATGAAATTGGTATGCCGGGCGGTAGTAACAACTATCCGCCGCCACGCAGAATACCGCTCCGTGATGTACAGGTGCGCTACAACCCCGAAACAGATTTGCTGGCATTGTATCATAGCAGCGGGACCGAAATATATGCCTATGATCTCTGCCTGGAGTCTTTTTACAATCGCTCACACTTTTACCAGCTGCTGGCGCACTTCAATACAGACCACCGTCTTCCTTTGCGTCAGCTGATCGCTGCGGCAGATCAGCGACATGCACAGGACTTTACTCCCGCTGCGGCCATACAGTTAAAGCCGCGGATCGTGTTTGAAGGAACGGTAATACTCCGCAGAAAAGGCTGGCTGCTTAACACTGCATTGATCCCTGTACAGGCGAAGAATGAAACGGTTGCCGCTTATTTTATCCGCCTGCACCACTGGCGCGAACAGCATCAGCTGCCCGAACATGTTTTTCTTTTCCTCAGGTCACCCTACATACCCGCTGTGCCGGATAAGCCGGGTAAATTACAGCGGGACGATTACAAACCACAATATATCTGCTTTAGTCAGCCACTGCTGGTTAGCCTCTTCAGAAAGCTGATCTCACGCGCAGGAGCATACTGCTACCTGGAAGAAATGTTACCGCACGCCACCCACCTGCAAATGCCCGATGCGACGGTGGCTGAATACATGTTGCACTGGTATAAATACTGACATATGGAAAACACCTGGTTGTCTGCCCACATCTTTTACAATGGTCACCCGCATCTGCTGTTAAATAACCTGGTATCGCCTTTACTGGAGCGCACCGGTTACAGCGCCTTCTTTATCCGTTACTGGGAAAATGGCCCCCATATCCGTTTGCGTATGCAGGTGGGTATCGATGAGCTTGGGAGACTCAAAAAACTGCTGACTGAACATTGCAACAGTTTTTTTGCATATTATCCTGCCCTCCACCGCCATGATGCATTGCAATTTATCCCTTACCAGCCGGAAGTGCAACGATATGGCAACCTGCAAAGCCTGCCATGGGCAGAACGGCAGTTTGTTACCTCTTCCGTATATGTATTGCAACATCTCCGGAATGCATCTTCCTGGGATGATTCTATAGCTCTTCTGCATGCCATCCGGCTTAATATGGCGCTGTTGTTCGCCTTACACGAGGAGCCCGCGTTTACCCTGCATTGCTGCCGTAATTTTATAAAAGCCTGGATAACCCGCTTGTTTGATCCTGCCAGCGATGCGAAGGAACAGGAACGGCGTTATACCGCGCTTATGCAGTCCCGCTTTGAGGTGCATGCCGCTACCCTTACTTCTGCCACTGCCAGGCTCTGGGAAAGCATGGAGCAGGAAAAGGCAGAACCGGCACTACAGACCTTCATTTACCAGAACCGGGAAATAGCAGCGCAATATCGTAAGCTGGGTTTTGATGCCAACCGGTATAGTGGGATCATTGGCAGTTTTATGCACATGGGGCACAACCGCCTGGGTGTGTCCAATCTCGATGAAGCCTACATCATGTTCTTTACCTTAAAATGCATGGAGCGTATTTATGCACACATGGGCGCCTGAAGACAAACAGACCGTTGAAGCAGCATTGTTTCATATTACAGACAATTTGCTGCATACTATCAGTCCGGATAACATTCATACCCATCTGGAGACAGGCGGTAGTCCCGGTCTGTTTAACGGTACCAGCGGTGTGATCTTATGCTGCCTCCGCCTGTATGAATGCTACCGGGTACCGGCCTGCCTGGACGCCTGTGAATCCGCAACGGCAGCGCTTTTGCAGCACCCCGCCGTATTACAGCAGGAGTATTTTACCTTGTATACCGGCGCTACCGGTCTGTTATACCTCTGCATCAGAATGTATGAAGTCACCGGCAGGAGAAGCTACCTGTCACACGCGCTGGAATTATTAAAACATTACGAGCAGGGCATCCTGGAGAAGGTGGTACAGGATGATCTTATCAGTGGCCACGCCGGCAATATTTTCCTGCTCACCCTCCTGCATGCACATACAAAACAGGATCACCTGCTCACGCTCATACGGCGGCTTACAGATACCATGATCCACCAGGCCAGGATTGCCCCGCAGGGCTTGAGATGGGGACATGTAAAACGCGCTTTTGATGCTTTGACAGGCTTTTCACATGGGGCTTCCGGCATAGCTTACGCCTTGCTGCAGGCCGCAGCGTATTTTAAGGATGAAGGTCTATACTATCTGGCGAAGGAGGCGCTTGCCTATGAAATGTTGTATTATGACGAACTTACTGCCAACTGGCTGGACCTGCGTCTTACAAGTACACGTGTAAGCGATGATGACCTGTTACGTTGGGGACCGTCTGTTTTCCGCAAGTATGCCAGTAATGTCAACAGCTGGGCACATGGCGCCGCTGGTATCGGTCTGGCCCGACTGTGTGCCTGGCAGCTGACAGGTGAAAATAGCTATAAAGAACATATTGAGTTCATTATCCAACGTTGTCTGCAGGACCTGCAGGAATTAAAGCGTGGCGACTTTACACTGTGCAGCGGTTATGGCGGTGTAGCCGCCTTCCTGTCATATGCAGCCGTAGCATTACACCGGCCTGCATTGCATATTCCCGTACGGCAAACGGCGCTCGCTGCGGTGCGCTATTATGAACAGCATGGTACTTATAACAGTTATATCCCCGGCAATAACAACGATCCCCGGTCTTTTCTCCGGTATGGCAGGTGTGGGTTACCTGCTGCTGAACGCTTTGTTCCCTGGTAATAAGGACGCCGTTACCCACCCGGTCATTCCTTTTTCCACTCATACAAGTTCGCTTTACCAGCCAGGCGAAGTGAAGATGCAGCTGTTTTCCCGGTATTATAAAAGCACCCTCTCTTTTTTACAGCTGGATGTGGCAGATATGCCTGCAATAGACAATATACAGGCATTTGAAGCACTGCTGCAGCAGAAGATAGTTATGCTGCCACACGATGAGCGCCTTAAAGCGCAGGAGGCCTGGGTATTTGAACAAGGCACTGCCAGTCTGTGGAAACAACACAAAGGCCTGCTATACTATACACAGTACAATGCACTGCTGCAGCGATCCAACCAGTTACTGCCGGATGCGCCTGATGCTCAACTGCTGCAAGCTACCCTTGTTCCTGCCGCTGAATGGCGGCTTTGCAGCTCTCCGTCTGATTTACTCTCCTGCTGTAACGAAAGTGGTGTTATAACTTTTCCTGTTGGAAAACTGACCATCATGCTGCTGAATATGATCAGCCCGGAAAACACATTGCAGGAAATTATCCGGCAGCTGTTGAATCGTCATTTCCGGGATGCTGATGATGCAGCGCAACAACAGGTGGTAAAGGCGGTGATCGGGCAGGTCAGCGCTTTGCTGGCCCGGGGCCTGATCACCGGCGCTTAACTTCCTTATACCGCTATCTCCGTGAAATGAATGCATGAAGCGGAGGCATTGAAAAGGGGGCTGCCCCTGGACGGAACAGCCCCCCCGAACGGGAGACAGTTTGTGGACTTACGCACAAATGATAGTAGTGCACAGATGGCCTTCATCATCTGTTGCCAGCGTATGCGTAGGGTGGCTTTGACCTGCCAGGCCGCCGGCCAGGCGCATATTCATTTCACTGTCAATGCTGGTAACAAAGCTGTCAATTTTCAGATCATCGATGCTCAGTCTGAGCTGGTTTGCTTGGTTCTCTTTCATAAAATAGAGTTTTTAGAGTGTAAACGCCTACTTATTCCGGGGTTTCGGCATTATCCCCGATTGCAATCCTATTTTCGCTTGTTATTATGCCCCTGCAACCTCAGCCCCACAAATGTCTTTACTGATAAAGGTGCTCCTTCTACGTAGTAATAACTCTTCACCCCCGGGTAAATAGACCCTACCAGTATATCTCCACTGGAGAAATACCGCTTGTTGGTGATATTATCCGCCACCATCCGCACATACCACTTTCCCGCATCATAGGACAGTCCGGCGTCAAACTTCGTATACCCTTTCAGGTACTCATCCCTCGTATAGGTAGCCGTTCTTGTAACAGTACTTTGTCCGGCGCTGATGCTCAATCTCGATGACGCCTGCAGGGGAATACTATACTGGATCCAGCTGTTGATGGTTTGCTCCGGTATGTAGGCCAGCCGTGCTCCTTCATTGTCCTTATTGGAATCCTTGCTTGTAACGGCATGCGTGTAGGCATAATTGGCAGATACAGACAAGCGGCTGGATATTCTTCCTATTGCGTCCAGTTCCACACCGGTACTGGTTGCCTGCCCTATCTGTCTTCTGTATCCCCTGTGCTGCAGGTCGGTAACCAGCAGGTTGTTCTTAATGATCCGGTAGGCAGATACACAAGTGCTCAGCCGCTGTTGAAACCATTCCCGTTTGGCCCCCAGCTCAAGGCTGTTGCCCCGCAGCGGTTTAAAATCATTGCCTTCAAAATCTGCTCCCGGTTGTGGAATAAAGGATTGGTCGTACAGTGCATATACGGCTGTTTGCACTCCGAGCAGGCGGGTAATGCCCAGGCGGGGTGAAAACGCCGTTTCATCTTTCAGTACCCGTCTTGCATCTGTTGTAACCGGTGTGTTCAGCGTAAATCGTCCCCCGTAGTTCAGCAGCCAGTTGCGGTAGAGTTTTGTGGTAGCGTAAGCAAATGCAGACCACCAGCCATTCTCCCGCAACAGCAAAGTAGCTGTGCCCAGCATACGAACACTATCGGTAGACAACCCGTATTGCGGATGCGTTCTGTCAAACGTAAAACTGTGCTGCCCATATGCATTGGAATAATTGTCCTTGCTATAGTTGTAGTCAACACCTGCCACCAGCCGGTGCTCCATATGTTTCCCGCTGTTCAGCTGCCCGTTCACATACACCTGCGCCGCAGCCACCCGGCCGGTAATGCTGTTGAACACAGGCATACGCCTGGTAATATTGGTGCTGTCAAAATTTACAGGTGAGTAATTGTCTGACAGCAGGTACCATGTCTCAGCAGGTGTAATACTATATTTTGACTGCATAGAAAGCTGCCAACGCGCATTGAAGCGGTGAGAGAGCAAAAGCCGGAAGTTTTGCGTTTGTGTAAAAGACTGCGGCAGTCCCGGATCGCCTGCATAATTATTGCCTACCCGGTCTTTCAGCACATCGGCATCTGTACCTACTTTGGTGACACTGCTGCCGCCGGCAGATGAGATGCGGATCAGGTTGTACTCGGCCAGTACATAAGTAGCCGGACCAAAATTATACTGTATCACTGGCGCCGCCACATATTTCTTCGTCTTAATAAAATCCATGAAGCTGTTTTGCTGCTGGTATGCCACATTCAGGCGGTAGGAGAGGCCCTTTGCCTGCATCACACTCCCGATATCTGCAGATGCCCTTAGCAAACTGTAACTGCCACCGGCAATTTCCAGTTGCCGTACGGGTTGCTGCCGCGGCGCTTTGGTGGTAATATTCATGCTGCCGCCGGGCTCTCCGGATGATATCAGGAAACCTGCCGGTCCTTTAATGAAATCTACCCGCTCTATGATCGCTGCATCTTCCGACAGTGTGCTGAAATCACTGCGTTGCGGCATGCCATTCACATAGGTGGCTGCGCTGAACCCACGCATCAGCACAACGGTAGAAGCATCAAAAACAGAGCTGTTATAGCCGAATTTTATCCCGCTGGCATTGCGGGCAATATCTTTCATTACCAAACCGCCCTGCTCCCGTATCAGATCACTGGTCACCCCCACAATATGCTGAGGTGTTTCCAGCAGGCGTCCCTGCAGGCGCAGTACCGGCGACATACTATCTGCCTTCAGCGTTCTTTTCTTTTCCAGCACTTCAATTTCCCGCAGGCGTTGTCTCCGCAGGCTATCGCCTTTATGTTGAGCGTAACTGTACATTGTTGCGCCGCATAAGCAAACCAGTATAGGTAAGGATTTCTTCATGGTATGAACGGTTTTATTTCAGACTTTTAAATTTCAGAACAATCATCCCGGCGCTCAGCCATCCCATACCCAGCAATAACAGGTAGATAATTCCCCTGCGCCACTGCGCCGGGCGCCTGCGGTCATATACAGGGGTATAATCAGGGAGCGCCTTATAAGTGGCAGCAGTAAACAACTGATCATTGAAATGCAGGCGGTAAAAGAAGTGCTTCCATTTATCTCGGAACTTTTCTGTCTGCTTGCGGAACAAGTCATAATCTGCTGCATCTGTACGCGCAATGCTGTTCAGCAGGGCCTGTGCATATACGGCCGGATTGTAGCGGTAAGAAGCAATTACCGCCTGCATGTTGTCCTGTTGCGCAGTGGCTTGTGCATCAGTAACCCGCTGCATCCGGCGGTCTGTCAGCTCATAATAGGCCATAGCACGTCTGCCGCCGGCGCCGCCTGTATCATAGGCATGTTCGTTACGGTATTGCGGATACGCGGCGTAAAAACTGTCCAGTAATTGTTTTTGTGGCAGCTCCCATGTTTCCCATGCTATTGCTCTTTGCAGGGAGGCATTAGCGGCTGTCTGGTCTGTGTAAGACTGGTTCGCTATGAACCGGAACGCTGCGGGGATAACTATCAACAGCAGCAGCCAGCTTGCCAGCATAGAGATCAGGTTTACAGTGGCAGGCGCATTCCAGGAGAGGATAAACCATATGAGCGACATCCAGCATGCTGTGTAAGCGCCGCACACCCCTAACCAGGCAGGCAGTTCCCGCCAGGTGGAATGGCCGTCGGCAGGAGCAATTAGTATCCCCGCTATGCTCACCACTATAATCCCTGCCACCAGGATGAAGTAGCGCAGCAGCAGGCGTATCAGCAGGATGCGGGTAAGGCTGCCATGTTGTACCAGCAGCAGGGGCAGGGTGCCTTGCTCTTTTTCCTGCGACAGGAGGTCATAACTAAGACAAATGGCAAAGAGGGGTAACAGGTAAATGAACAGAAAGGCCGCATCAAAATTTCCCGACAGCAACTGCTCCGGGTTATTTATCTTCTCCTCTGCCGGTGCGTATCCGCTTCTGACACTGACGGGGTAGTAGTAGCTGGCAATATCACTCATCCCGATAGACAGCAGAGATAAAATGCCTGGCTGGTGATACACGCTGCGATGCAAGCGGAAATCAACCACTGCAGGATAAGTAGCTGCCGTGTGGTCTGCCTTGCCCTTCGGCGTGCTGGTGTCTGCTGCCAATTGTGCGTACAGCTTTGCATATTGGTGGCGGTAATCAGCCTGCAGACTGTCAAGTGTTGCGCGTTGCGATAATGATACACTGCGTCCGTATAATAGCGCAATGGCAGCAGCTGTAAAAAACAGGCATGTCAATACGGGTAATACGGCACTACGCGTCAGCTGACGAATGTCTGCCAGCAGCACTTGTTTGATGAAGGACAATATGTTATAGGAACGTTTCATAACCGGCAGCAATCTTTAACAGTAGAAAACTTAGCGGCAGCCACAGTAACAGCGATAACAGCTGCCATACCTGGCCGCGTAATACGGTGAATGTATCTGGTGGATGATAATCAAACTGCGGCGTCGCCATGTAGAAGTTCTCATCGGCTTTTCCCTTACTGGCAAGCTGCATATTCAGCCGCCGGATAAAATCATTACGATACCGCCGTGCACTCGTATCAAAATGCCAGTGATGCGCATAGTCGGTGCCGCATAACGTCATTGAAATACTGCGTATGGCCAGGTACGGATCTGCCAGGGCAACATAGCGGGTAATACTATGCTGTAATCGTATAATGCTATCCGTTGCTGCGGCATATTTATCATATACCAGCTGCGCATAGTCTTCATTGGCCTGCATACGAATAGCGTCAAAGTTTACCGGCAACTGGCGCTCATCGCTTACCTGGTATTGCTTTAATACGCGCTCCCTGAGTTTTTCCATGCGTTCTTCCCTGGGGTCATCACCATGAATGCCCATACGGATCGCCTTTTCTATTTTCTCCTGCAAAGCATGTTGTGAAGGCAGCGGGTGCAGGCGTTCCCCAATGGCTGCCGTAAGCCTTGGTGCTATCACATTCCACAACAGCCATATACCTGCTAGTATAATGAGCGACTGCCGGCCGTTCCTGGCGCCCGCAGATACTGCCATTCCCAGTAGCAGGAATATGCTGCCATAGCAGGCATAGCAGATAACAAGTAATAGTATCCTGGCAATGCTTACAGGAGTGCTGCCACTTAACAGCAAGGGTGGAAGGTATAGCAGCAGGCCGCACAGCAGCATGCCATTTACAAGCGCCAGGTGCAATACTGCTTTGCCTAGCAGTATTGCGGCTTTCCCGACGCCCTGTAGTAATAACAGCCGTAAAGTACCGGAGGCCTGTTCCTGTGTATAGCTGTTGTAGCAATAGAAAAGTATGAACAGCGGGAAAAAGAGCTGCAGCACACTTGCCATAGTAAGGTTGCCAAAACGCAGGTATGCATCTGCCGGGCGCAGGGGAGGAGTGGCCATACTATGTTGTATATGCGCTTCCACACGCATGGTGTACCCGCTGATATCATCCACTCCTTTATCAAAACTGCTCAGCGTAGCCAGCGGTTTAAAGAGGTAGGTGCCGAAATGCGCAGCGCTGTGCGGATCGCCGGCTTTCAGCTGCTCCCATTGCATGCGGAAATGTGCATTGGCACTGTCGCGTTCCAGATGTAATCGCGATTGTTGTATGCAACCGGCAGTAAAAGCAATACCCAGCAGTACCAGTAATGGAAACAGGGTAGCGGCCAGCGTCTGGCTGCGAAGGGCCATCCGCCATTCTTTGAGGACTAATATTTTAAGCATGGTATTATAGTGCTGCGGTCATGTGTTCCATGTAGATGCTTTCCAGCGAATAGTGATCTATGGCAGTTGCTTCCATTACTGTCAGCAGGCGGCCTTCTTTCATGATACCGATACGGGTGGCGATCGCCCTGGCATGGTACAGGTCGTGCGTGGCCATCAGTACCGCTCCTCCTTCAATACTGAACCGGCGCAGTAATGCAGAGAATTCATAACTGGCCCTTGGGTCCAGGCCAGAGGTTGGCTCGTCCAGCAGCAGGGCGCCAGCCTTCTTAGCCATGGCTATAGCAATACTTACTTTTTGCCGCATGCCTTTGGAGTAAGTTTGTACCCGGCGGTGTATGGCCGTTTCCTGTAAGCCGCTATCCAGCAATAGCTGTATATAACGGTCTTTTGTAAATGCCTTTCCACCCAGCGCGTGAAAGAACTGCAGGTTTTCCAGTCCGCTCAGATAAGGGTACAGCATAACGGTTTCGGGTATATAGGCAATATGCCGCCGCGCTTCCTGCCGGTGTTGGGCTACATCAATACCGTTTACCAATGCGGAGCCGCTGCTGGGTGTAATAAATCCCAGGAAGCAATTGATGGTGGTGGTTTTACCGGCGCCATTTGGCCCCAGCAGGCAGAATATCTCACCTTTGCCAACCTCCAGGTTAAGCGCGTGCAGCGCAGTATGCTGCCCGAAATGCCGGGTCAGCGCAATAGCTTGCAACATAACTTACATGAATACAGTTTCGATGAAATGGGTTACAGTGAAGAAAGTATGCTTATAGCATTACAGCGGGAGGTCCTTTGTTGGCATGCACGTATACCATGCCGGGGTAAGCGGGCGAAGGGCGGAAGGTGTAAGTAATATACTGGCAGGATAGCAGCGGCAGCGCAGCAGTAACGGGCGGTAGCTCCGCGTCTTTTGTCAGGTGATAATCACAGATGGCGCAATAATGGGCAGCTGCAAGATGATGCCCCTCAACGTTGGCGGTTTTACCGGCTGCGTAATCATGGCGGTGCAGGGCCTTCACTCCCTGCACAAAGAACAGCACCGCCATTAAGGCAATGGCTGTTAACTGGTGAAAGAGCAGTGAAGGTTTATTGCGCATAACGCAAATATAATTACAACTTGTGTAAAATGTAACGGTGTTGCAAAAAAAATATTTAAAATAGGCGGGCCATGCCTGTTGCGTATCGGTAGGACGCGCAGCGGCATAGCCCTTTATATGATCTGCATGTATGGCTGATGCTGATTCCATGAGGGCAGCGCACAACATCTGTGCCATGGCCACCATGGCGGATTGTATGTATTTTATGACAGAAAAAAATGTCAGTGCTGCACTTTACTTTGAAATTTTGACATTTTTCCGGCCTGATCAATATGCGGGGCAGCAGTCATGTTGGATATTACAGGAGGTCTTCTTCTTTGATAAGATTATGCTTCAGTGCAAATACCACTACACCGGCGGTATTTTTTACATTCATCTTTTCGAGGATGCGGGTACGGTGGCCTTCTACCGTACGTTTACTGAGGAATATCTTTTCACCGATCTGCTGTGCGGTACATTGCTGGCATATCAGCTTGATGATCTCTTTTTCGCGCTCGGTAAAGGTGATCTTTTCCTTTTCGCGTCCGGGGTCAAACCGGCTTTTTACGATCATGGCGGCCAGCTTGGCAGAGGTCTGGCGGCAGTAGAAGATATGGTCGTCGTTCACCTGTGCAATGGCATCCAGTATTTCTGTTTTATCTGCATTCTTCAGTAAATAACCTTTGGCGCCTGCTTCGAGCATTTCTACGATCAGGTCTTCTTCATCGAACATGGAAAGAGCAATGATCTTCAGTTCCGGATATTTCTGCAGCATGATTCGGGTAGCGGCTACGCCATCCATCCGGGGCATTTTCAAATCGGTCATGACAATATCGGCAGGGGTGGTTTCCAGCAGCTCAAGCAGCTCTCTGCCATCAGATGCCTGTCCTACCAGGCGGATATCTTTTTGTCTGGAAAGCATTAACGCCAGCCCATCTCTAAAGATCTCATGATCATCTGCTATCATTAATCTGATTTGTTGCTCCATTGTGTTCCGTGGTAAATAATAACAGTAGTAACTTTCAAAAGGCCTTCGCACATCGCAAGCAATAAGGATATCGGGGTAATGGTGCCTCTTCCGCAGTAAATATACAAATTATCGGTTTTTCTCAGGCCGGTATTTTTATAAGATAGTGTGTGCCGTGTCCGGGTGTTGACTCAATAGCCAGCGAGCCATGCATGATGTCTGTTCTGATCTCCAGGCTTTTCATGCCCAGGCCGGTGGACGTGCTTTTTGCTTTTCTTACGTCAAAGCCGGCGCCGTCTTCGCGGATCAAAACCAGCAACACGCCATCGTCCTGGCTGAGCGATATCTGCAGTTGTTTGGCTTTGGCATGTTTAAGGGTGTTCTGCACTATTTCCTGGATAATGCGGAATATGTGGATGGCTTTTTCAGCAGGTACCTGTATGTTTCCTTTTGTACGCAGGTCAATGGAAAGCGGTTGTTTTTCGCTGATCTGCTGGATGAATTCACGGGTGGCTTCTACCAGTCCTTTACGCTCCAATGCGTTGGGTAGCAGGTTATGGGAGATCTGCCGCAGGTTGGTGATGGTTTCGTCAATATAACGGCTGGATTTCTCGATGATATTTTTATCGTGTTCACTATGCGTTTCTATACTGTTCAGGATCAGTTTAACGGTAGATAACAGGGGCCCTGCGCTGTCATGCAGGTCGGTAGCGATGCGTTTGCGCTCGTTTTCAAGGATGGTGATCTCCGCCGTGATCCGGTCTCTCTGGAGTTTGATATAACGGCGATGGTAAAGGATAATGGATACAACAAAGTAAATGATGATGATCGCTATCAGCAAAGAAACAAAGATGGTAGTATAAAAGATTTTATCTCCCATTTTTTTGAGGTTTGATCACTCGAAGTGCCTGTCGAAATAAAGGTCGCTCTTTTTTTTCGGGATTAAAAGGACCGCAACGCCGTACAACAAATTTACGGAAGCATTGATATAACCAAACATGCTGATGATACTGGTGGCAAAGCTCACCGCATTATCTTTCTCTTTTCCCAGTACATAATAGGATGCCTCATATATGATCTGGTAGACGAAGTATACAATGAAACCCAGACATATCAGGAACTTTGCATTCCTGGACAACTGGTTGTTTTCCTGTACGATCATGAAATTGATCTCATTGATGCTAAGTAACACGATAACAAAGGAATACGCGCCTTTGAAGAAGGGAGAGAATTCTTCAATTTTTGAGAAGAGAACGTTTTCTGTCAGCCATAGCACAAGAAAGAGTGTCAACAGGATATAGAATAACCTTTGTTTCCGCTGCAGGAACCCCCAGCTGCGGAACAGGTACAGGAGGATGATAGATTCGATAAGCGAGTAGATATTGACGGTAATGGCGTTTTTGTCATGAAGAAAATGAATACAGATAAAGCTGATGACCTCCGAAGTGAAGGCCATCAGTAATAAGAGTATAAAGGGGTAGTAACCTGTATTGATCTTATTGAAGCGTGCCACCCCGATTATTAATGGAATTGCCACCGTCTCGCTTAACAGGAAATTGAAGACTTGGTTAGACTGCATCTGGTCGGCATAAGGTTAGAATGAGTATAATTCACTTGCCATGCAGGGTGGGGGATCACAGCGTTGACCGTTCTCCATTACCTGTTTCTGTATCCGGCGCGCACCTGCGGTGGCACTCTGTATGCCGGGTACATGAATAGCTGCGTCACGTTTTACGTCAGGATCAGCGGTTACCAGCTCGGTAATAATGTCCTTGCCATTGGCATCGGTAGGCACCAGTATCAGCCTTACTTCTCCTCTGCTACCTCTGCCATAATATATCCGTATGCCCTGGGCGCCCGGTGCATTGAGTAATGCTGCGAACGCATCTCTGTTAAAGGATTCTGCTGCAGGTAACTGGAGGATCGTATCTACATTGTTCTGGGTCCTTTCTACTATCTTCCTCAATCGTTCTTTAGCGGTTCTGAATTCCCTGATCAGTATCCTGGCGCTGTCTGCAGGCAGTACATGTATCTGTGCCTTTGCAGTATCATAGGGAATGGGACCGCCTGGTTTGGGAGGAGGGGGCTGGTGACATTCACTGAATAGTAAAATTGCCATGGATGCAATCGCATAAGCAATGAGCTTGTTTTTCATTTTATTGAGGTTTTTTGGTGAACTGAGCCGCAAAATAGCCGAATTGCCCGACACCCCTTTTCGTATAACTGCGGAAAAAAACACGTATAAATACCTGATCTTTTTGCGTGTTATTCCGCTTGTTCCCCGGGCCGGCTTATGGTAATTTTGTTTTCATGAATATGGCACCGATCATCTCTGCATATACGTTTAATAACCCCAAAATGTAACGGCCACCAGCCGTTATCACTGTTTACGCCTTTGTTTGTTGGCCCACCTTTTCTCCCATGCAGCTCAATATTAAGCTATTTCCAGGGCAAATATTTTATTCTATTTATCGAAATATTTCGATTTGTAAATTAATTTCCTATCTTTGCATCATGGATCTCAACATCGAGAAAGCAGCCAATGCGTTATCAGACAGGCATCGCCTGACTATCCTCCAGGAGGTGGCCAGGAACTGCAATGTTGCCTGTGGCGATTTTGAGCGGCTCACCGGCCTTTCACAACCGGCCGTTTCCCACCATGTCAAGATCCTGGTAGACGCAGGCCTGCTATCGTCAGATAAAAACGGCAGGCATGTACAACTCAGCGTAAATAAAGTCATGATGAGACACCTGTCTAACTTCTTTCAGCAATTCAGCTGAGCTTTTTTTTGCGCTAATCTATCGAAAACATTAAATACATCAATATATAATCCAGATTAAATTGTCAACAAAATGAGTCAGTTACAAAACAAAGTAGCCCTGATAACCGGCGCTAACAGTGGTATAGGTTACGCCACCGCCGCCGAATTCCTTGCCCAGGGCGCTAAAGTGATCATTACCGGCCGTAAAGAAGCCGCAATAAAAGAAGCCGTGGCTTCCCTCGGCAATGGTGTAGAAGGCTTCGTGGCTGATCAGAGCAAGCTGCAGGATGCCGAAGCCCTCGCTAAACACGTAAAAGGAAAAATACGGTTCAATTGACATCCTCTTCGTTAACGCCGGTATCGCCCCAGGTTCTGCTTTCTCTGATGCAAGCGAGTCCCATTTCGATGAGGTGATGAACATCAACTTCAAAGGCGCTTTCTTCACTACCCAGAAGCTGCTGCCGGTATTGAAAGACGGCGGCGCCCTCATCTTCCTGTCATCCGTAGTGGCTAACAGCGGTTTGGTCGGTATGGCTGTTTACAACGCCAGTAAAGCAGCGCTGAACTCCCTGGCCCGCACGCTCACCCATGAACTGGCGCCACGCGGTATCAGGGTAAATGCAGTAAATCCCGGCCCAATCAGAACGGCCATTCTCGCTAAAGACGGCCGTACCAGCGCCGATGCAGAGGTGCTGTATGATCAGTTCTCAACGGTCGTTCCCTTGAAACGCATAGGTAACTCCGAAGAAGTAGCCAAACTTGTCACCTTCCTCGCTTCTGACAATGCCACCTACATCAGCGGCGCAGAAGTGAACATTGACGGAGGGATGGGAGTAAACCCGATCATGTAATAATAAGTACAGCCATAAGAACTATATCCCGTGCCCTGCATATCGCAGGCACGGGTTTGTTACTGATACAATTTTACCCTTCATCAAGTCCACCTCAGGTCCACCTTATGTCCAGCTCACCTTCAGTTCTACAAAGGGTTTACTGGCCGCATACACCTGATATGCTCCTTGGGTTAATTTAGTATAAGCTTAGCAAGCGTTTAGTAAGGGTTTAGTAAGTGTTTAGTACTTGCTTAGCCGGCTACCTGCCGGCCGTACATCCCAGCCGGCTATGATCCCTTTTCCTCCCTATTGTAAGCTTTTCAAAAATTTATTTTGCAGTTTCCGTTCTTTGCCTACCTTTGCATTAACCAAATGGTTAAACTTTATAGTTTATGTCGCAGGAAAAGAGTACGGAAGAACAGATCATTGCAGCAGCTAAGAAAATTTTTTTACAGAAAGGACTGGCAGGCGCCCGAATGCAGGATATAGCAGATGAAGCCGGTATCAATAAGGCATTACTTCATTACTACTACCGCAGTAAAGACAAGTTATTTGACATCGTGTTCGATGAAGCCTTCGATAAGGTCATCTCCCGGCTGTCCACAATCATCAGCACCAACATGTCACTGCCGGATAGGATCCGCAGCATTGTTCGCGGCTATATCGAGGGGCTTGCTGAAAATCCCCATCTTCCGCTATTCATTTTGAATGAACTGCAACAGGACCCGGAACTGCTGATCCGGAAGTTTAAGGCAAAGCCCAACTTCCCGAACCTGCAGCTCTTCCTGATGGAAATTGCCAGGGCAGGAGAGCAGGGCACTATCCGGAAAATCAGTCCCATACAATTAATGATCAACATCTTGTCGCTCTGCGTGTTTCCCTTTGCCGCCCGGCCCCTGCTGAAAGGTGTGGTAGGTATGGATGATGTGCAGTTTCGCCTGCTGACAGAAGAAAGAAAAGAGCTGGTAGCCGACTTTATCTTAAAGGCTATTGAGCCGTAAATTTTTTTGCTTTTGCATTAACCAATTAGTTAAATAAATCAGTTAAACATGAAGCGTTTAGTTTGGGTTCTGCTCTTATGTTCCGGTCAGTTGTACGCCCAGGACAGTACCCTGCTCACCCTTGACCAGGTGCAGCAGCTGGCGTGCAACAACTACCCGCTGTTAAGACAAAAACCGGTACTCGACAGCATTTTGCGCCTGCAGGTAAAAAATACCAACAGCGCCTTCCTGCCCCAGGCAGAGCTGAACGGGCAGGCCACCTACCAGAGCGCTGTTACCGAAATTCCCTTCAAGGTGCCAGGGGTGAACATCCCGGAATTTTCCAAAGACCAGTACAGGGCCACCATCGATGTGAAACAACTATTGTACGATGGCGGGGCCACCCGTGAACAGCGCCAGCTGCAGGCCGTACAACAGCAAACAGAGCAACAACGTATTGAAGTGGAACTGTACAAGGTGAAACGGCAGGTTACCCAAACCTATTTCAACGCACTGCTGGCAGAAGAGTATATTAAAGCGGCCCGTCTTAACCAGGATGACATCCGCCAGCGGATAGAACGCCTTTCCGCCGGTGTACAGCATGGTACCGTACTGCCCTCCAATGTAAACATCCTGAAAGCTGAGCTGCTGCGCACCGAACAACAGGAGCTCTCCGCCGCCGCCTCCCGCGATGGACAGCTGGCCGTATTGCAGCTGCTGACCGGTTACCAGGCCCCCGGACCTGTAAAGCTGGCTATCCCTTCCATCAACGCCGTACCCGAAACAGATACGCTGCTGAGGCCTGAACTGCAGCTGTACCGCCTGCAGGTCTCCGCCCTGGACCACCAGGCAAAACTAACGGCTACCCGCCCCATGCCGCGTGTAAGCGCCTTTGTACAGGGCGGCTACGGAAGGCCGGGCCTCAATATGCTCAATAATGATTTCGCCGGCTTCTATATGACGGGTATCCGCCTCAACTGGACCCTCTGGAACTGGCGCTACCATCGCAAAGAACAGGATATCCTGCGCCTGCAGCAAAAGAATATTGATCACCAGTCAGCCGCCTTTACGCTCAATACCCGTACCCAGCTGGCGCAGCAACGTACTGATATCAGGCGCCTGCTGCAAACACTGGAGAAAGATGATGAGATCCTGGACCTGCGAACCAGCGTCAAAGAGTCCAGCGCCGTGCAGCTCGATAACGGTGTTATTACCGTGCACGATTATATCACCGATCTCAATGCCGTTATGCAGGCCCGTATAGATCAAAGCACCCACCAGGTGCAGCTGGCACTCGCCCGTATCAATTATCAGCTTATTCAAGGATATTAACACATGCTACACATACAAAAAAACAGCACTACTATGCGCAGCGCATTCACCGCTATCATACTGGCAGCCCTGTTGCCGTCCTGCCGCTCTTATGATGATCATGCAGACGCCTACGGGAATTTCGAGGCAGTAGAAACCGTTGTATCAGCAGAAGGCACCGGTAAACTGCTTTCATTCATGGTGGAAGAAGGTATGACTTTACCTGCAGACACAATTGTGGGCTGGATTGATTCCACCCAGCTGCACCTCAAAAGATCTCAGCTGAAAGCCAACATAAAAGCGGTACTAAGCAAGATACCGGAGAAAGATCCGCAGCTGGAAGTGATCCGTGAACAGATCGCCGTGCAAAAACGTGAACGGCAGCGTTTCGAGAACCTGGTAAAGGCCAATGCGGCCACCCCCAAACAACTGGATGATATCAACTACCAGATCGGCATCCTGGAAAAACAGTACCGCTCCCTGGCATCTACGCTCAATACGCAGGTCAGCGGCTACAGCAGCGAAACGCGCCCCCTGGAAGAGCAGGTTTTGCAGGTAAATGACCAGTTGCGCCAGTCACGCGTTACCAACCCCGTAAACGGCACCGTATTGATCAAATACGTGGAAAAGGGAGAGGTGGTGAACTATGGCAAACCGCTGTATAAAATAGCAGACCTGTCTGCGCTTAATCTGCGCGCCTACATCGGTGAAGAGCAACTGGGACAGGTGAAGGTAGGGCAGCAGGTAACCGTGCTCACAGACCTGCCTGGCGGTAAATACCGCGAATGGACCGGTACGGTTACCTGGGTATCTGCTGAAGCAGAATTCACACCTAAAGTGATCCAGACCAAAGAAGAACGTACCAACCTGGTGTACGCAATAAAAGTAAGGGTAAAGAACGATGGCAGCCTCAAGATCGGGATGCCCGCAGAACTGAAACTCGCAAAACAATAACTGATGCAGACACCCATTGTTGTACAGGATGTGCATAAAAGCTTCGGCGCGGTAAAGGCCCTGCATAATATATCCTTCACCGTTCAGGAAGGTGAATTGTTTGGCCTCATTGGTCCCGATGGCGCTGGTAAATCCACCCTGTTCCGCATCCTCACCACTTTATTGCTGGCAGATAAGGGACAGGCTACGGTTAACGGATTAGATGTTGTAAAAGACTATAAGGCCATCCGCAAAATAGCGGGCTACATGCCGGGACGCTTTTCTCTCTACCAGGATCTTACCGTAGAAGAGAACCTTCATTTCTTTGCCACTATCTTCAACACCACCGTTGAAGCAAATTATGATTTGATAGAAGAGATCTACGTACAGATAGCGCCCTTTAAGAAACGTCCTGCTGGTAAGCTGTCTGGCGGCATGAAGCAAAAGCTGGCCCTCTGCTGTGCACTGGTACATAAACCGGCTGTGCTTTTTCTCGACGAGCCTACCACCGGTGTAGACCCTGTATCCCGCAAGGAGTTCTGGGACATGCTGCAGCGGCTTAAACAGAAAGGCATCGCCATACTGGTATCTACACCTTATATGGATGAAGCCATGCTTTGCGACCGCGTAGCCCTGATACAGAACGGTCAGCTGCTGAACATTGATACGCCGCAGCATATCATAGCGCAGTTCAGCAAACCAATGTGGGCGGTAAGGGCCAAGCATATGTACCGGCTGATACAAGACCTGCGGGCATTCCCGGGTACAGACAGCTGCTATGCTTTTGGCGAATACCTCCATCTTACCCTGAAAGACGGCACAGCGGGCGTAGATGCGCTGCAGGCGTACCTTGACACCAAACACCATGAAGCGTTCACCATGTTTTCCATACAGGCGGGCATAGAAGATTGCTTCATGGAACTGATGAACACAGAAAATGTATAGCACATGGATCCGATCATTACCAACGGCCTTACGAAAAGATTCGGCAGCTTTATCGCTACCAACGCCATCACCTTTGAAGTGAAGAAAGGCGAGATCTTTGGCTTCCTGGGCGCCAATGGTGCAGGAAAGACCACCGCCATGCGCATGCTTTGCGGACTTCTGCGCCCCAGCAGCGGAACAGCAAAAGTAGCCGGTTATGACGTATACACACAGTCAGAGAAGATTAAGCAGAACATCGGTTACATGAGCCAGAAATTCTCCCTGTATGAAGATCTGAAAGTGAAAGAGAACATCCGTTTTTATGGCGGCATCTATGGTTTAAGTGATAAAGCAATAAAGGAAAAAACCACCCAGCTGCTGAAGAAACTGCAGATGGAGGCAGAGGCGGATCAGCTGGTGAGCGCCCTGCCCCTCGGCTGGAAGCAGAAACTGTCTTTCTCTATCGCCATCCTGCACGATCCTTCCATCGTATTCCTGGACGAGCCTACCGGCGGCGTGGACCCGCTTACCCGGCGCCAGTTCTGGGACCTGATCTACGAAGCGGCCAGCCGCGGTGTAACCGTATTCGTTACTACACACTATATGGACGAGGCAGAATACTGCGACCGGGTCTCTATTATGGTGGATGGCCGTATCCGCGCGCTGGACACGCCCCGCCGCCTGAGAGAACAGTTCAGCGCTGCATCCATGGACGATGTGTTCCTGCAACTCGCCCGCGAAAAAGCAAAAAGCTAACTGCTAATCGCTAACAGCCAAAAGCTCACCCAACATGCGTCAATTTATCGTATTTGCCAGAAAAGAATTTTACCACATCTTCCGCGACAGGCGCACCCTGCTGATCCTGTTCGGTATGCCCATTGTGCAGATCATCCTTTTTGGCTTTGCCATTACCAACGAAATAAAGAATGCGGACATAGCCGTGCTCGATCAGTCAAAGGATTATTACAGCAGCCGCCTGGTGCAAAAGCTGACTGCCGGCGGCTATTTCCGTATAGACCGTAACCTGCGTGATCAGTCTTCCATCACGGCGGCTTTCCGCGAAGGACGTATCAAAATGGCAGTAGTAATAGCGCCTGAATTCAGTCAGTCATTCCACCATCATAACAAGGGCCGGGTACAGCTCCTGGCAGATGCGGGTGATCCCAATACCGCCACTACGCTGATCAACTACGCCACTGCCATCATTGGCAATTTTCAGCAGGAACTGAACGGCGAGCTGGAGCTGCCGCTTACCATCGATACCACTGTTACCATGGAGTACAACCCCGCGCTGAAAAGTGTGTTCCTTTTTGTACCGGGTGTGATGACCCTCATCCTGCTGCTGGTATCCGCTATGATGACCTCCATTACCATTGCCCGTGAAAAGGAGCTGGGCACTATGGAAATACTGCTGGTATCGCCGCTGCCTCCTGCCCTGATCATAGTAGGTAAAGTGGTGCCGTATATCGTACTGTCATTCATCAACGCGCTGATCATTCTGACCATGGGTGTATTTATCTTCGGTATGCCCATTAAAGGAAGCCTGGTATTGCTGCTGGCAGAATGTGTGCTGTTTGTGCTTACATCGCTTTCTCTGGGTATTTTGATCTCGTCGGTCACCGATAAGCAGCAAACGGCCATGATGGCCTCCATGATGGGATTGCTGATGCCCACTGCCTTACTCTCCGGGTTTATATTTCCCATTGAAAGCATGCCCCTGCCATTGCAATGGCTGTCTAATATCATGCCTGCAAAATGGTTCATCATCATCCTGAAAGATATCATGCTGAAAGGTTCGGGCCTGCAGTATGTATGGCCGCAAACACTGGTGCTGGTGGGTATGACGCTGTTCTTTGTAATAATGAGCATACGAAACTTTAAAATCCGTTTAAGCTGATGCGTACCATCCGATTTATATTGCAGAAAGAATTCCTGCAGATCTTCAGGAATAAGGCGATGGTAAGGATCATCTTTATCATTCCCATTGTACAGCTGCTGGTATTGTCTTATGCCGCTAACTACGAAGTGAAGAACATGGCCATAGACGTAGTGGATTACGACCTTTCTCCCTGGTCGCAACGGCTGGTGCACAAACTCACTTCCAGCGGTTATTTCAGACTGCAGCGGCATACCTTCAATATTAAGGAGGCATATGAAGACCTGCAGCGCGATAAGGCCGATGTTGTGCTTGTTGTGCCCCGGCACTTTGAACGCGACCTGGTAAAGGAAGATAAAGCGCCCCTGCAGCTGCTGGTGAACGCGATCAACGGCACCAAGGCTGGCCTGGCCAATGCCTATGCAGGTAGCATTATCAGGGATTTTAACAAGAACATACGTACAGAATGGCTGGCAATGGACGAGCGCAATGCTCCTCCCGTGATAGAGGTTACTTATTCCAACTGGTTCAACACCCGCCTGGATTATAAGGTCTATATGGTGCCCGGCATACTGGTGGTATTGATTACCATGATCGGCTCCTTCCTGTCAGGCATGAATATCGTGAAAGAGAAAGAGATCGGCACAATAGAACAGTTGAATGTAACGCCTATACGCAAGTATCACTTTATCCTGGGTAAGCTGATCCCTTTCTGGATCATCGCCTTGTTTGAACTGGCTTTCGGCCTGCTGGTAGGCAAACTGGTATTCAGCCTCCCTATGGCGGGCAGCATATGGCTTATCTTCCTGTTTGCCGCCGTATACCTTTGGGTAATGCTGGGTATGGGACTGCTCATCTCTACTTTTACAGAAACGCAGCAGCAGGCCATGTTCATTGCCTGGTTCTTTGTGCTCATATTCATGCTGATGAGTGGCCTTTTTACACCTGTAGAAAGCATGCCCGGATGGGCGCAGGTATTGACATGGTTCAATCCTATTGCCTGGTTTGTGAAAGTGATACGCATGGTGCTGCTCAAAGGCAGCGGCTTGGCTAACATACAGACCTACCTGCTGATCATGCTGGCGTACGCGCTGGTGATGAATGGAATAGCGATCTGGAACTATCGTAAAACAACATAATTAACCGCATTACAGTGTAATACAGTTGTAGGTTTAAGCACGGCCGGGATATTCATGTTCCGGCCTTTCTTTTAACCTAGCTTCCTGATCAGCTTTCCCAATGTCTTGATCCCTTCTTCCACCTGTTTGTTCCAGGGGTTCCCGAAACTGATGCGTAAACAGTTACGGTAGCGGTCCTGCAGGGAGAACATGCGCCCAGGTGCAAACGTGATCCGTTGTTTCAGCGCCAGCTCATACAGCTCGTAGGTGTTGATGCTTTCATTCAGGGCCAGCCACAGTACAAAACCGCCGGTAGGCCGTGTTACCAGGGTATCTTCCGGGAAGTAATCAGCAATGGCCTGTAAATAGCGGAGGCTCTGGGTATGCAGCTGTTTGCGCATACCGCGCAGGTGATGTTCATAGCGGTCGTTCTCCAGGAAATGCGCAATAGCGGCATGGGGTAGGGAAGGGCAGGCAATAGAGTGGTTGCGTTTCAGGCGCAGCACTTTGTCCTTATACTTGCCGGGCAGTGTCCAGCCCACACGGTAGCCCGGCGCCAGGGCTTTGGAGAAAGAGTTGCAGGTAAGTACAATGCCGCTTTCATCAAAAGTTTTGCAAAGGCTGGGCCGTTCCCTGCCAAAGTAAATATCACCATAGATATCGTCTTCTATCAGCGGGATATCGTACTTCTCCAGTATGCGTACCAGTTCACGTTTATGGGTGTCGGGCATACAGGAGCCCAGCGGATTATTGAAATTGGTCACAAACAGGCAGGCCTTGATATTAAAGCGGGGAATAGCCTTATCCAGGTAGTCCAGGTCAACGCCGGTAACCGGGTTGGTGGGCACTTCCAGTACTTTCAATCCCAGGCTGGCGGCCAGCTGCAGCGAACCGTAGTAAGCGGGGCTTTCCAGTGCAATGGTGTCTCCCGGCTGGGTCACGGCGCAAAGGCTCAGGGTAAGGGCATCGGTACAACCGCTGGTGGTCACCACATCGTCTTCACTGATCACGCCGCCCCACTGTATGCTCATGCGGGCTATCTGCCTTCTCAGGTTCACATTACCCTGTGTGGATTCATAGCCAATCCCGCCATCGGGCGATTTACGGATGGCCTGCACCATGGATTTGGCTATTTTGGCGGCCGGCAGCATACTGTCTGCAGCCACTGCCAGCGAGAATTTCAGGAGATTCTCCGCCGTGTTATTGTGGTACACCCGGGAGATCATTTCATTGACCGTTACTTCCGACGCCTTCTTTACCGGCTCACAGGTTTTGGGGATATCCCGCAGCTTACGCGGACTGAACCGTACATAGTAGCCTGATTTTGGCCGGGGCTCTATCAGTCCTTTTGCTTCCAGGTGATAATAGGCCTGGAAGGCCGTGCTCAGGCTTACGCCCTGCTCTTTGCTGATAGAGCGTACGGAGGGCAGTTTGTCCCCGATCTTCAGCACTTCTTTTTCTATCAGCTGCTCAATACGGTCTGCTATCTGCAGGTATAAATGCTCGGCGGTCTTTAACATGGCAAAAAAATCTGATCTGGTCAAAATTAATAAAACTGTATCTGTTTTGCCTAACGAAAAACAACTTATTTTGCAGCCATTAAACTCCTTCCGCCAATATGTTCTATACATCTTTATCTGAACGTTTGCAGCACCAGCATTTTGCCCTGGCCCAGATCATCGCTCCCCTGGCTGAAGAACAGCTGATGGGCGAACTGGAGCCGGGGAAATGGTCTGTGCATGAGAATATGGCTCACCTGGTAAGCTACCAGCCCCAGTTCCTGAGCCGCCTGCACCGCATACTGGACAGCCAGGATCCTTTTTTTGACCGCTATATAGGGGATGATGATCCAACTTTCCTCTACTGGCGCAGGCAATCTTCAGGAACCCTCTTAAAGGAGCTGGAAGCAGATCGCCAGCAGATCATTCAACTGCTGGAAAGCCTCAGCAATGAACAGTTGCTGCGCACGGGCACTCACGCCAGCTATGGCAAACTGAATATTACAGAATGGACGGAATTCTTCCTGCTGCATGAAGCGCACCACCTGCTTACTATTTTTAAGCTGGTGCATAAAGCCAGGCAGTCCATGGTCCATGGTCGATAGTCCATAGCATGGAACGCAACACCGGTGGAGCTGCTCATGCTCATTGTTACCATCAAGGGATGGAACCGCATGGTAGTGTCTACCCGTAAACTGCCTGCAGTGCGTAACTACTAACTTATCTACTCCTGGATTTATTTTGCGCAACAGAAAAGTTGCACTAATTTGAGCAACTTATTAGTTGCGCAAATGGATGAACTCTTTAAAGGTCTTGCTGATCCGGTACGCAGGCAGATACTGGAGCTGTTGCTGCAACAGCCGCTGAATGTGAACCAGATCAATGAGCATTTCGGGGATATTACCCGCCAGGCAGTGTCCAAACATATTAACATGCTGGAAGACTGCGGCTGGATACGGATCTACCAGGCCGGGCGTGAACGCTACGGCTACCTCAACAAAACCGCCTTTTATCAGCTCAGAGACTGGCTGCAGCCTTACATGGCAGGCAACCGCCGCTCGCTCAATAACGATCACGGCGTATTCCTCGAGCGTACCGGCTATAAAAAAGGCACGCCGCTGACATACCCCGTGATGCTGCAGGCCATGCTGAGCAAAGACAAAGATTTTGACGGCCTCTTCTTCAACGCGGTAAAGACCACCGGTATCTTTTGCAAGCCATCTTGTTCCGCGAACCCCCGTCCCGACAACGTTATTTTTTATGCCACCCGCGATGAGGCCCTGAAGAACGGGTTCAGGGCCTGTAAACGATGTAAACCATGATCACCGTACCAGTTAAATATCCTGACCAGTTCTCCTTTGCAGAATGCCTGGTGTTCCTGAGCCGTTCAGACCGCGAATGTTTGCACTTTGTAAAGGATGGCTGCCTGCAGCGCATGATCATTCAAGACGGCGCGCCGTTGCTGCTGAAAGTACGTGAAGCCGCCAGTAAGAAAGCACTCGAAGTAACGGTCACCAATACCTGGGGCATTACTGTTAATGAAGAGGCCATCCGCAACTTCCTTACTCACTGGCTGCACCTGGATGCGGACCTGCAGCCGTTCTACCAATTTGCTGCACAGGACGAAATACTGGCGCCGCTGGTACAACGTTACAAGGGCCTGCGCCTCATCGGCATCCCTGATCTGTTCGAATCCATTACCTGGACCATCACCGGGCAGCAGATCAGTTTGCCTTTTGCTTATACCCTTCGCCGCCGTTTGGTTGAACGTTTTGGCTATCACGAAGTGATCAACGGAGAAGATCATTATTTATACCCACATCCCGCCGTTATTGCAGGCCTGCAGCCGGAAGATCTTACCAGCATGCAGTTCTCACGCAGCAAGGCGCAGTATATCATCGGGATTGCAGCCGCTATGGCCGATGGCCGCTTAAGCAACGCACAGCTGCAGCAGATGGAATATGAAGCCGCCAGGCAATACCTGCTGCAGTGGAAAGGGGTCGGTAACTGGTCTGCCAATTACGTGCTCATGAAATACTGCCGCTTCCCCGAGGCCCTGCCACTGGAAGATGCAGGTCTGCACAACGCTTTGCGCAGGCAGTTGCAGCTAACGGCCAAACCTGTACTGGCAGCAGTAAAAGCCTATACAGAACATTGGAAACACCACGCGGCATATGCCACGTTCTATTTATGGAGAAGCTTAAGTTAATTACCATGGATACTTGTCATCACATCTTCCAGTCGCCCATCGGGCCTTTGGGCATTGCAGGCAATGATCAGTATATCAGTCATATCCTGTTCGAACCGCCTGTGATAGAAAATACAGATCAGTTGCCGGATGTTTTCCGGCGTTGCCTGGAAGAACTGGAAGCCTATTTTGCAGGCAGCCGCCAGGGCTTTGGTTTTCCCATGCAGCAAAGCGGCACCGATTTTCAGCAATCTGTGTGGCAACAATTGTTGACCATTCCCTATGGGTACCACCATTTCCTATATGCAGCTGGCCAGGCAGATCAATAACCCTAAAAGTATTCGCGCAGTTAGGCAGCGCCAATGGCAGCAATCATTTGCCGATTGTGGTACCCTGCCACCGCGTTATTGGCAGTAATGGCGCGCTCACCGGCTTTGGTGGCGGCATCTGGCGTAAGAAGTGGTTGCTGGAACATGAGTGGAAACATAAATACGGTACCCAGCAACTATTCTAGGAAACAATTTGTCTGTATTACTCCATCCACTAAAACCAAACTTTTCCAGTTAACAGCCGGCAGCTGTTCGCCAATCTGATCTGGTCAATTTTTATAAAACTGCATCTGTTTTAGATTGTTTTTTTGTGTGAATTTTGCTCTCTCTACCGATATGATCTAAACGTTAGAAAAATGAATGCCCGCCTGGAACAAGACCTTACACAGCTCAACGATCTGCTGGCAGCAGCGCAGCAATTCAGTGCCGACCTGCTGTCCCGTGTGGATGAACTGCCCGCCAGCATAGCCATGCCCGAACAGGCGGAAGCGTTGCTGCCACAGGATGGCGCCGGCGCCATCGCTACCCTGAACAGGTTCAGGGAGCAGTACGGCCCTTACCTGGCAGCAGGCGCGGGTCCCCGCTACTGGGGCTTTGTTACCGGCGGTGTTACACCGGCGGCCCTGGCAGGCGACTGGCTCGCTTCGGCAATAGATATGAATGCGGCTGATAAAGGCGGTGCGGCTTTTAATATTGAAATAGAAGCGCTGCAACTGGCACGCCAGTTGTTTGGTTTACCCGATACTTTTGCCGGCAGCTTTGTAAGTGGCGCTACCATGTCAAACTTTACAGGCCTTGCAGTAGCCCGCCAGTGGCTGGGACGGCAGCAGGGCAAAGATATTGGTCAGCAAGGGCTGGGCGTCTTGCATGATGTACGCGTGCTTTCCTGCGTACCTCATTCAAGTGTGCCTAAATGCCTCTCTATGCTGGGTATCGGCAGGGATGCACTGGTGAAGATACCAGCGCTGCCCCTGCGCGAATCAGTGAACATTGCCGCGCTGGAGTCCTGGCTCGAAACACATAAAGATCAGCCGGTCATTTATGTAGCCAGCGCGGGAACTGTCAACACCACTGACTTTGACGATATCGCCGCCCTGGCCGCCTTAAAAGAACGCTATAATTTCTGGCTGCATATAGATGCTGCCTTCGGCGGATTTGCCGCCTGCAGCCCTAAATATGCACATCTGCTGAAAGGATGGGAGGCGGCAGACAGCATCACCATCGATGCACATAAATGGATGAACGTGCCTTACGATGCAGCGATGATCTTTTGCAGGTATCCTGATCTGCAGGCAGAAACTTTCAAGAATGTTGGCGCCGCTTACCTGGGCGATCCCGCAAAAGATTTCAACTTCATCCATCATGTTCCGGAGAATTCGCGCCGCCTGCGCGCCCTACCGGCCTGGTATTCGCTGCTGGCATATGGCAGGCAGGGGTATAAGGAGATGGTGGAAGATAATATACGGCAGGCAAAACTGCTGGGATCATTGATCGATGATAGTCCGCATTTCATGCTCCTGTCGCCGGTAAACCTTTGCGTGGCCTGCTTTACGCTCAACCTTCAGCAGGAAGAGCTGGCCGCCGCCACCGCCCGTTTCCTGGAGGTGATGGCAACACGTGGCATCGCCTTTATGACGCCGACCGTTTACAAGGATATGCCCGCCATCCGCGCCGCCATAGTGAACTGGCGCACTACAGAAGACGATGTCAGGAAAACCTGGCAGGAAATGGAAGATGTTGTTATCAGTAACCGGTTTTTAGTCGCTGACAGCTAAAAGCTAAAAGCTCTGACTATGTTGCAATCCACTCATACAACAAAGGCTTATATCGCTTTAGGCATTGTAAGTATTTTCTGGGGTACCACTTACCTGGCCGCCCGTATAGGCGTACAGCATATGCATGGCCTGATGCTCTCCGGGGTTAGACAGGCAGTAGCCGGTGTGCTGCTAGTAGGCTTCTTTTTACTCAAAGGTTATAAGCTGCCCGGTAAGGAGATCCTGTCACGCCTCTTTATTATCGGTACCATGATGCTGGTAGGCGCTAATGGTATGCTTACCTGGGCGCTTAAATATATCCCCTCCGGACTGGGGGCCATTATTGCCGCCACGGTGCCTATCTGGATGACGATCTTCGGCTTCTTCCTGGTACAACAGAAGAACCGCATATCTCCCTTGCTTATAGCGGGGATGGTGATCGGTTTCATCGGGGTGATAGGTATCTTTTCAGACTACCTGGGAGATCTTACCAATCCTGATTTCCGCTTCGGTATCATGCTGGTGCTGATCAGTTGTTTGTCCTGGTCTATGGGCTCTGTGCTCACCGCCAAATGGGCGCTGGAAGTGAACTATCTCTATGGCGCAGGTTTCGAAATGCTGTTCAGTGGTATTGTGATGCTGGGCATCACCCTGATCACGGGCGATTTCTTCCAGGCACAGTTCACGGCCGAAGCCTGGGGCAGCCTGCTCTACCTGATCTTCTTCGGCTCCATATTAGGGTATTCCGCCTATGTCTATACGTTGAACAACCTGCCGCCTTCGCTGGCTTCCGTATACGCATATATCAATCCCATTGTAGCGGTGCTGCTGGGTTGGCTGGTACTGGACGAACAACTGAACTGGACCACGGCCATGTCCTGCCTGGTTACGCTTACCGGTGTATACATGGTCAATACCGCTGTAAATAAAAACAAAGAAACGTATGAGCTTAGCTGAGTATACCGCCGCACAGGAAACTGCAAAAGGCCTGGAACAGGTGATCGCGGTAGTGATACCGCAATTGCAGCAGTTCACCCAGGCAGAAGCGGCGGCCAGGCCTGCCCCCGGTAAATGGAGTAAAAAGGAGATCATCGGTCATTTGATAGATTCTGCTCTGAATAATCATCAGCGCTTTGTACGCGCACAGCAGGGGCCCATTGAAATGCCCGGCTATGATCAGAACTTCTGGGTGGAAGCCCAGGGTTACCAGGATGCCGACTGGGAAACGCTGGTCCTGGTATGGGCCACTATCAATGGCAACCTGGCGCGTGTAATGCAGCTCATCCCGGCTGAAGCTTTACAACAAACCTGCAGAATAGGGAACCATGAGCCGGTAACATTGGAGTTCCTGGTAACAGACTACCTGGATCACTTCAAACATCACCTGCGTCAGCTGCAGGTGAGCTTTTAAACTGAACGATTTAGATAGAAGTATAGAACAGATGCCCACCGGTTTTTACCGGATAGGGCATCTTTATTTTTACACAACATTAAAGAGATACCCTAAATTTATACCATGACTGTAAAAGAAGCTACCCTTGCTGATGCCGCCGCCGTAGCGGGGCTCTTTGATGCCTACCGCATCTACTATGAACAATCCTCCGATCCGGCCGGCGCCGAAGCATTCATTGCCGACCGCCTGCGCAACCGCGAAAGTGTGATCTACCTGGCGCAGGACCAGGGCCGTCCCATCGGCTTCACACAACTCTATCCCTTCTTTACCTCCGTAGGCATGAAAAGGGCCTGGGTACTGAATGATCTGTATGTAAGCGAGGAGTATCGCAACCGCGGTGTTGGCAGGGCTTTAATTGCCGCTGCACAGGATTTCGCCAGGTCTACTTCCGCTAAATGGATCATGCTGCAGACCTATACCAGCAACGTGAACGCTCAGGCGCTGTACGAAAAGCTGGGCTTTGAAAAGGACACAGGTTCCTATTACTATTATCTCAGCCTTTGATATCTTTAGCGCATGGAAACGATGCACAACAACCCATGGAAAATACTTTCCAGCCAGGTACAGTACGACAATAACTGGATCCGCCTCACAGAACACCAGGTATTGAACCCCGCCGGAGGCCCCGGCATTTACGGTGTAGTACATTTCAAGAACCTGGCTATCGGCGTAGTGGCCCTTGATGAGGAACAGCATATTTACCTGGTGGGGCAGTACCGTTTCCCCCTGGAACAGTTCTCCTGGGAGATCCCCGAAGGCGGCGGCCCCCTGGCAGAAGACCCGCTCCTTTCCGCCAAACGCGAATTGCTGGAAGAAACCGGGCTCGTAGCCAGCCAGTGGGAGCTGATCGTTCACATGCATCTCTCCAATTCCGTGTCTGATGAAAAAGGTATCGTCTACCTGGCGCGTGGCCTGGAACAGCGCAGCGCCCAGCCCGAAGAAACAGAAGAGCTGACCACCCAACGCATCCCCTTTGAACAGGCCTACCAGATGGTAAAAACTCACCAGATCACCGATTCGCTATCCATCGCCGCCATCCAGAAGATCAAACTCATGATGCTGGAAGGAGCGTTGTAGCGGGGAGTCCATAACCGATAGTCCATAGTGCATAGCACCTCCTGTCAGGCAGGCAGCTGCCTCCCTGTAACCTGCCATGGACTATGGACTATCGGCCATGGACTAATTTTTCCTAACTTGCACCCAATGGATCAACGCAAAAACACTTCATACCGTGGGGGCGCGCCCCGCAGACAAGGTGCGCCCAGGCCCAAAGCTTCTTCCATGGTAATAGGACGGCAGCCGGTGGTGGAGGCGATACAGGCAGGCAAAACTATTGAACGCATCTTTATGCTGCGTAATGCCACCGGCGACATCATCCCGCAGATCAGGCAACTGGCTGCAGAGTATAACATTCCCATCAACCTGGTGCCGGTAGAAAAGCTGAACAGTCTTACCCAGGCCAATCACCAGGGATGTATAGCGATAACAGGACAGGTTACCTACCTCGACCTGCAGGATGTCATCTCTCACACAACAGACCAGGGCCTTACGCCCCTGTTCCTGATACTGGACGGTATTACAGATGTACGTAACATAGGCGCCATTGCCCGCAGCGCGGTATGCTGTGGTGCGCAGGCCATCATTATTCCGGACAAAGGCATCGCCTCCCTCAACGAGGAAGCCATTAAATCTTCTGCCGGCGCATTGGAAAAGATATCCGTCTGCAGGGTAAACAGCCTCCTCAAAGCCATTGATACCTTGCACCTCAACGGTATCAAGGTAATGGCCAGTGAAATGGAGGCAACGGAGAAACTCTACGACTGTGATCTGAAAGAGCCGGTAGCGGTGATCATGGGCTCGGAAGACAAAGGCGTGTATCCTGCCCTGTTAAAGGCAGCGGATACCCTTTTCCGTATTCCCATGAGCAACAACTTCGAATCTTTCAACGTTTCTGTTGCCGCCGGCATCATCCTGTATGAAGCAATGAAACAAAGGGAGATAGGTTAGCCGATGGCCGATGGTCCATAGTCCATAGCACGTTCCGCCAGGAGTGCGTCTATGCTTTGTGGCCTGCCATGGACTATGGACCATCGACCATGGACTCAAATTACAACAACCATGAAACTGATCGAATGTCCGCGCGATGCCATGCAGGGGTGGACACACCCCATTGCTACGGCCGATAAGGTAAATTATCTGAACGCCTTGTTGCAGGTAGGTTTTGATACGATCGACTTCGGAAGCTTTGTATCACCCAAAGCCATTCCGCAGATGGCAGATACTGCGGAAGTGTTGTCTAAGCTGCAGCTCTCCGCCAATGGCAGCCGCCTGCTGGCCATCGTGGCCAACCAGCGCGGAGCGGAAGAAGCAGTGATGTTCGATGAGATCACCTACCTGGGATATCCTTTCTCTATTTCAGAAACCTTCCAGCTGAGGAATACCAATAAGACCATCGCCGAATCGCTGGAGCTGGTGCAAACCCTGCAGGAGCTCTGCATCAAGAACAGCAAACAACTGGTGGTATACATCTCCATGGGCTTCGGCAATCCCTACGGCGATCCATATGATGCAGGCATCGCCGCACAATGGGTCAGCGAACTGGCAGGGATGGACATCTCCATCATCTCCCTGGCAGATACCGTTGGCGTGGCAGATCCTGCCATCATCATCCGGCTGTTTAAAGCATTAGTACCGGCCTATCCCGGGGTGGAATTCGGCGCGCATTTCCATTCTGCGCCGCACAACTGGGAAGAAAAAGTGCTGGCCGCCTACCAGCAGGGATGCCGCCGTTTCGACAGCACCATCAAAGGCATAGGAGGCTGCCCCATGGCTAAAGACGACCTGGTGGGCAACATCGCCACGGAAAACCTCTTATGGTTCTGCCGGCAGCATAATGAGCACATAAACCTCCATCCAGCTGCCTTACACGAAGCGCAACGTCTCGCCGACAAAATATTCATTTACTAACTGCTAACCGCCAACCGCTAAAAGCTTATCACCATGCACTTCCGTCTCACATTTCCCGTCGCACCGCTCGAACCTGCCGTTGAATACCAGGACCAGCTGCTCCTGGTGGGTTCCTGTTTTGCAGAGGAGATGGGCGCAAAGCTGCAGCAGCATTTATTCCCGGCCCTGGTCAACCCTCACGGCATTCTCTATAATCCGGTCAGCATCACCCAGGCGCTGCACAGCTACCTGGACCGTAAAAAGTATACGGAAGCAGATCTCTTCATGCACAATGATCTCTGGCACAGCTGGGACCATCACAGCCGTTTTTCCGCCCTTACGCCTGCCGGAGTGCTGGATAATATCAACACAGCGCAGGAACAGGCCGCCGCCTGTCTTGACAAAGCCCGCTGGCTGGTGATCACCCTGGGCGCTGCCCATGCTTATGTGTTAAAGGAGAACGGCCGGCTGGTAGCCAATTGCCATAAAGTGCCCATGTCTGCTTTCTATAAAAAACTGCTCACGGCAGACGAGATCATCACCGCATTGGATAATATGATGCACCGGCTCTTTTTCCATAACCGGGATATCAATATACTCTTCACCGTTAGTCCCGTACGCTACGCCCGCGACGGGGTAGTAGAGAATAACCTCAGCAAGGCCATTCTCTTACAGGTAGTACATCAGCTGGTGAACAAGTTTGACCGCCTTTTCTATTTTCCCGCCTACGAGCTGGTAATAGACGATCTGCGGGATTATCGTTTTTATAAAGACGATCTCGTTCACCCCAACGAAGCAGCAGTAAATTATGTCTGGGAACATTTTGTAAACAGCTGCGTTCATCCCAACAGCCAGCAATTACTCAAAACCATCCAGGACCTGAACCGGGCGCGCCAACACAAACCTTTCAATCCCCAAAGCCCCCAACACCAGCAATTCCTTCACACCTATGCCCGTAAGGTAGCCGCCCTGCAACAGCAACATCCCTACCTCCCCCTCACCAGCCTCGCCCACTACTTCAACTCCAACCCCATACCCAACAGCTAATTGCTAGCTGCTGATTTCCCCCTCCGGGTCCTTCACAAACAAAACCCCCACAACCAAACACACCACCGAAATCCCTATCGGGTAGATCAGCCCTGCCAGGTGGTTATGCGTTTGTGTAACCAGCAGTGTTGAGATAGTAGGCAGCAGTCCGCCAAACACGCCGTTGCCCAGGTGATAGGGCAGCGACATGGAAGTATAACGTATCCTGGTGGGGAACAGCTCTACCAGGAAGGCGGCAAGTGGGCGCATATACCATTTGTCACGAATATTACCTGTATAAATACCAGCAGCACCAGCCATCCAATGGTGGCCGTGCTCACTGTTACTTCCCGTTTGACTTCTGATTTGCCGGCGGTAGTGGCCGTGATTTCCTTTACCTGTGTGCCATCATCGTATACGCGTATGCGGGAGAGCCGCTCCGTGCTGGACCCATCCTCGTTAGGGGTGAATTTGGTCTCTATACGGTATTGGCCCGGCAGCTCCTGTTTGCGCTCCAGCTTCACGGTATTGTCCATCGCCATGTAAATAGGGTAGTAGGCCAGCGCTGCCAGCAGCAATCCGCTCATCATGATCTTCTTGCGGCCTATCTTGTCAGACAGTTTACCGAAGAAAATAAAGAAGGGCGTGCCCAGCACCAGCGCAATGGCGATCACGATATTGGATTGCACAAATTCCAGTTCCATGGTTTTCTGCAGGAAGGAGAGCGCGTAAAATTGCCCGGTATACCACACCACGCCTTGTCCCATGGTAGCGCCGAACAAAGCCAGCAGCACCAGCCGCAGGTTCTCTTTCCTGCCAAAGCTTTCCTTGATCGGGTTGCGGGAAGTTTTGCCTTCCGCTTTCAGCCGGGCAAACAGCGGCGATTCCTGCAGGCGTATCCTGATGTAGTAAGACATGATCACCAGGAAGATAGACAGCCAGAAGGGAATGCGCCATCCCCAGCTGTTAAAGTCTTCCGGCGCCATTACGTTGCGCGTAATGAGGATCACCGCCAGTGAAACAAATAATCCCAGTGTGGCAGTGGTTTGTATAAAACTGGTATAATAACCGCGTTGATTTGCCGGGGAGTGCTCTGCCACATAGGTGGCCGCGCCTCCGTATTCCCCGCCCAGGGCAAGGCCCTGTAATAAGCGCAACAGCAGTACAATGATAGGTGCAAGAATGCCTATACGTTCATAATCAGGTATCAGGCCAATAGCAAAGGTAGACCCGCCCATGATAAGCAGGGTGAGGAGAAAAGTGTATTTGCGCCCCGCAATATCTCCCAGCCGCCCGAATATGATGGCGCCGAAAGGACGCACCACAAAACCCACCGCAAAGGTGGCCAGTGTGGCAATGTACGCCAGGTCGGGATTGCTGGGTGGAAAGAAATTCTCGGAGATAATGGCAGACAGGCTTCCAAAAATGTAAAAGTCATACCACTCGATCAATGTACCGGCAGAAGACGCAAGGATCACCTGCCAGATATGCTGGTTTTTCGTGTTTTTCATCCGTAGCTTTTATAAAGATGGGGGAGAAGATAGAAAAAATATTATTATTTTTTTATCTTTTATAGGGGAAATGGGGCTGCCCCTCGTTTTACTGTCAGATGAATCCGTTAACTTTAGAGATATCACGTTGAGCCTGGAGGACAGTATCATTATGAGGTTTTATAGCATAATACTAGTAGCGTTATTGTTGGGGATTTGTATACGGCCGGCCGGTCTGCAGGCGCAGACAGGTAATGAAAGACCTAAAATAGGGTTAACGCTCAGCGGCGGCGGAGCTAAGGGACTGGCCCACATTGGTATACTGCAGGCACTGGATAGCGCAGGTTTAAAGGTAGACTACATTACAGGCACCAGTATGGGCAGTATTGTAGGCGCCCTTTATGCCATGGGCTATTCAGGTGATACGATTGAAACGCTGGCCCACCGGTTGAACTGGGACAATCTCTTTGCCAACCAGCCCGCCCTCACAGATATCTCCTACGAAGAAAAGGCCGAATACAACAGATACATTATCGAGATCCCGTTTGAATATGGCAAACCCAAGCTGGCATCCGGCGTAATTACCGGGGAGCAGCTATGGCTGGAACTGGCCCGGTTATGCTGGCCCGCCAAGGATGTAAGGGATTTTTCCAAACTGAACATCCCCTTTAAATGTATTGCCACCGATGTAGCTACCGGCGATATCGTCACCCTGGATACCGGTCATCTCGTGTCCAGTCTGAGGGCCAGTATGGCCATTCCTTCCATTTTCACGGCCGTTAAGATAGGCGACCGGAAACTGGTGGACGGCGGTGTGGTACGCAATTTCCCGGTGATCACCGCCAAGGAAATGGGCGCTGATATCGTGATCGGTTCCAATGTGGCAGGCGGCCTCCGTAAGGCAGATAAACTGAACACCGCTTTTGATATCCTCTACCAGCTGGGGTTTTATAAAGATGCCGTTGATTTCAGGGATGCGCGCAAACAATGTGATATCTATATTCATCATAACCTGGAAAACTATTCCGCCGCCAGCTTTGGCAGTGTAGATTCCATCATTGAGCTGGGCAAGATCAGGGGCCGGGAAATGTATCCTGTTTTCAAACACCTGGCAGATTCGCTGAATGCACTGTACCCCGGCACTCCCTTTGTGAAAAATCGCTTACCCTTTGTGCCCGATGTAGAGCTTACCGCGGTACGTGTAAATGGTTTGGTGCATTCTGATGAGAAATTTTTCCTCGGCAGACTGAACCTGAAAGCAGATGGCTGCTATAATCCTGATCAGTTAGGCGATGCGGTGCGCAATGTTTTCGGTACCCGCTTTTATAAAGAGATCACCTATGACCTGCTGCCCGAAGGACCTGCCAAAAGCCGTATGGACGTGAATGTGGAAGAGAACCCGCTCACTTATATCAAGGTGGCCCTGAACTACAACACCTACACCAATGCCAGCGCTATTGTAAATATTACCCAACGTAACTTTATTGTGCCCAACTCCCGCTCCTTTGTTACAGCCGGTATCAGCGAGAATCCCCGCCTGCGGGCAGAGTATTTTAAATACCTGGGACGCAAAAGGGATTTCGGTTTTGGAATGGGCGTATACTATGAGAATAATGGATTGAACCTCTATGAAAACTTCCGCCGCTCGCAGCAATACCGTACCAATTACGCCAATACGGAAATACATATGCAGTATGCCCTGAGCCGTATCATGAGTATAGCTCTAGGCACGCGCTGGGAGTATTTTAATTACAGGCCCACATTCGATTCTGAAGAGGAGATCAGGGGCAATATCAACCAGCTGAATTCTTTTCTGAACTTCGGGATCAACTCGCTGGATCGTAAGATCTATCCCCGCAGCGGTACAGACCTGCAGTTTGAAGCGGGGTATGTATACAACCAGAACCACGGTTTCCGCGCCTATAGCAACGGACGGGAGATACACCTGGACAGCCTGCAGCTGCGGTTTAATAATTACCAGCATGCCATGCTCCAGCTGAAATATTATTTCCCCCTGGGAGGAGAAGATGCGATACAGTTTGGCGCAGGGGGAGGAGTGAACTATGATTACAACCAGCCTATCGTAAACGGTTATTTGATGGGCGGCCTGAATAACGTAACGCATCACCAGCTCACCTTTCCCGGTATCTATGAGGGCGAGGTGATCACTTCCAGCGCGGCCACGTTACAACTGGCATACCAACGGGAAATTGCCCGTAATATTTTCCTGATCCCAAGAGCAGGCGTCGCTGTGTATGATGTCATCAACGATGTAAGCGCCAAATACAAATACCTGAGTGGTTACGCCGTTACGGCCGGTTACAGCTCCCGCCTCGGCCCCATCGAAGCCTCCCTGATGTACTGCGACCAGGACGGCCGCCTCCGCGGCTACGTAAATATTGGGTTTAATTTCTAGCTATTTGCAGCCGGCAGCCAAAAGCTAACAGCTCTCCCATCAATGCATCCTGTCCCCCCTCACTTCCATCGCTTTCAGAATAGCCGCTTCTGTTTTCAGCCAGTATTGCCAGCGTTGTGTTACTTTTTCTTCCTGCACATATTCCCGTGCCAGGTCAATGAACAGGCGGTAATGTCCCGCTTCTGATATCATGAATTTGCGGTAGAATTCCCGCAGGTAATCATCTTCCAGCCCTTCGCTTAACAGGCGGAAACGCTCGCAGCTGCGGGCTTCTATGAGTGCGCAGATCAGCAGCTTGTCCAGCAGCTGGTCTTCTGCAGTACCACCCTTTACCTGGTGCAGCATCAGTTCGTTCACATAAGCGTCTTTCCGTTGTTTGCCCAGGCTATAACCCCTTTTCTTCATCTCAGCCAGCACCTGTCTGAAATGTCCCCATTCTTCTGTAACAATAGGAGCGAGGTCCTGCACCAGGCGGTCTTTCTCCGGGTAGCGCTGAATTAATGAGATGCAGGCGGTGGCAGCTTTCTGTTCACAAAAAGCATGGTCGGTCAGTATCGCCTCCAGTGAAATGGAGGCCAGGTCCACCCAGCGGGGGTCCGTTGGCAGCTGAAGGCCAAGGATGGAAACTTTGGACATATTACTTGTAAAGGTATTTTAGCCTGCAAGTTACAAAACTCTCAACGGAGGAAAATCATAGCGGTACAGATGCGCCTATCTTACATTACATTCCTTAGCTTTGGCCAATGAACGATACCTTTCTGCAATCGCAACTGGAACAACGCAGCACGCAACATGCTTTAAGGGAGCTGAAACTGCCCGCGCCGCATATGGTGGACTTCTGCTCAAATGATTACCTCGGACTGGCACGCAGCGCGGCAATGCAGGAGGCCGTACATACCCTGCTGATGGAAAGGCCCTATATGCATGGCAGTACAGGTTCCCGCCTGCTGGCAGGCAATTACGCCTGGATAGAAGAAGCAGAAAGCAACCTGGCCGCCTTTCATGCAGCGCCCGCAGGTTTGATCTACAACTCCGGCTATGATGCCAATGTTGGATTGTTCTCCTGTGTACCACAGAAAGAAGATACCGTTATCTATGATCAGCTGATACATGCTTCCATCCGCGATGGCATCCGCCTGAGCCGCGCACAGTCTTTTTCCTTCTTTCATAATGATGTGGGCGACCTTGAAAAAAAACTGCGCCGCGCTACCGGTAATATATTCGTGGCAGTAGAATCTGTTTATTCCATGGATGGCGATATGGCCCCCCTGCAACTGATCGCAGCGGCCTGTGAAAAAGCCGGTGCCGCGCTGATCGTAGACGAAGCACATGCTACCGGCGTTATAGGTCAGCAGGGGAGAAGGCCTGGTACAGGCCCTTGGTTTGGCAGACGCCTGCTTTGCCCGTGTGCACACCTTTGGTAAGGCCCTGGGGTGTCATGGCGCCATCGTACTCGGTTCTGAACTGCTGCGCGCTTATCTGGTCAATTTCTCCCGTTCCTTTATCTATACCACCGCCTTACCGCCCACCGCCATTGCAGCGGTAATGGCCAGCTATAACCTCTTCCCCTATATGAGAACGTCCCGCGAAAACCTGGCGGCGCTCATCGCCCGCTTTCGGCAAAGTACTGCCGGGTTGCAGGTATTGCCCAGTGAAACGCCTATACAGATTGTAATGACCCCCGGCAATGAATGTACCCGCCGCCAGGCCGCCATCTTACAGGAGGCAGGCCTGGATGTAAGGCCCATCCTGCATCCCACCGTACCCAAAGGGCAGGAGCGCCTGCGTATTGTGCTGCATAGTTTTAATACGCCGGAAGAAGTGGATCGGTGCACACAGCTGCTGACAGCTAACAGCTAGCAGCTGGCCGCTTTTTTTCATTTTTTTCCCCTAACTTCATTTGCACAAGCATCAGCATTATTCTTATGAGATTTATTCCCTTTCTTATCTCCGCAGCCATTACCCTCATCCTGATCAGCGTATTGAACAGCCAGTGGGGCGCTACCCCCCCGCTGGGCAAATTCCTGAGCCCCCAGGAAGGCTTCTGGCAGAACGCAGAACCTATTGGAAACGATTTTAATGACGAACTATCCTTACCCGGACTTAAAGGCAAAGTGGAAGTTTGGCTGGATGACCGCATGGTGCCCCACATCTTTGCTGCAAACGAAGCAGATGCCTTTTACGCAGAGGGATATTTTCATGCACGCGACCGCCTCTGGCAGATGGAGCTGCAAACGCTGGCCGCACAGGGCCGCCTCTCTGAAATATTGGGCCCAAAACTGCTGGAGTATGATCGCCGGCAACGCCGTATGGGCATGGGCTATGCCGCTGAAGTAGCAGCCGCCGAAATGTTACGTGACAGTACCACCCGGATAGCAATAGAAGCCTACTCTGCCGGCGTGAATGCCTATATCAACAGCCTGTCTTACAGCGAGCTGCCGATAGAATACAAACTGCTTGACTACCGCCCCGAACCCTGGACGGCCCTGAAAAGCGGCGCGCTGTTAAAATACATGTCTTACGATCTTACCGGCGGTGTTAACGACCTTGAGTATACGAATGCAAGGCACATCTTTACACAGTCTGACTTCGATAATATGTATCCCGACCGCAACGACAGTATTGACCCGGTGATCCCTAAAGGCACAGCCTTTGATAAACCGGTGAAGAATGCCATGCTGCCGGCTGATAGTTCGCTTAAAGAGATAGCCGCCCTGCTGAAATTCAGGGAAGATAAACCAGACCCTGATAATGGCAGTAATAACTGGGCCGTAGGCGCAGGCAAAACCCGCAGCGGGGCGCCCATCCTTTGTAACGATCCGCACCTGGGCCTCAGCCTGCCTTCCCTCTGGTATGAAGTGCAGTTGCACACACCCGGCATGAATGTCTATGGCGCCAGCCTGCCCGGCGCCCCCGGGGTGATCATCGGCTTTAACGATCATATTGCCTGGGGCGTAACCAACGGCTCTGAAGACGTGAAAGACTATTATACGGTCAAATTCCGCAACGGCCGCAGCCAGTACCTCTTCAACGGCGAATACCGGGAAGCCTCTCAACGGGTGGAAATCATTAAGATAAAAGGAGCGGAACCGTATTACGATACCGTGGCCTACACCATATGGGGCCCCGTTATGTTTGACAATACCTTCCACAACGATGTGCCGGGCCAGCCTTTCGTGGCCCTGCGCTGGAAAGCCCATGATCATTCCAACGAGATCCTTACCTTCCTGAAGCTGGATAAGGCCCGTAATTACGAAGAATACCTCGAAGCCCTGCAGCATTATACCTGCCCGGCGCAGAACTTTGTATTTGCTTCCAAAACCGGCGATATAGCCCTCTGGCATAACGGGCAGTTCCCCCTGCGCTGGAAAGACCAGGGCAAATTCATCCTGCCCGGTACCGATAGCACCTTTGCCTGGCAGGGGTACATTCCCCAGGCAGAGAACCCGCATATCAGGAACCCCGAAAGGGGCTTTGTGAGCTCTGCCAACCAGCAGCCTACAGACAGCAGCTACCCTTACTATTATTTTGGCACCTTTGACCTGTACAGGGGTAAACGTATCAACGAGCGCCTTTCTGCCATGAACCAGATCACCATCCAGGACATGATGCAGCTGCAGAACGATAATGCCAATCTCTTTGCCAGGGCTGCCAGGCCGCTGCTGAATGCACACCTGCCACAGCAATCGCTTACAGCCGCACAGCAGCCTTACTACCAGATCCTGCAGGAATGGAACCTGGAAAACGCCCCCAACAGCAAAGGCGCTACCATCTTCTACCTCCTGTGGGAAGAACTGAAAAAACGGATCTGGGACGATGAGCTGATGAACCGGGAAGATAGCCTGGTAATGGATTATCCCCAGGATAATGCCTCCCTGTTATGGCTGATCCGGGATTCGTCCATGCACTTTATAGACGATATCCATACGGCCAGGAAAGAAACCCTGACCGACCTGGTACGGGAGTCTTTCGCGGTAGTGGCCGAAAAAGCCCGGCAGCTGGATAACCAACAGCGGCTGGAATGGGGCCGTTACCGGGGTACGGATATACGCCACCTCACCAGGGCCCTGCCGTCTTTCAGCCAGATGCACCTGTACACGGGCGGCGGCACACACGTTGTGAACGCCACCAAGGCCACCCACGGCCCGTCCTGGCGCATGATCGTACAACTGGGCGCCACCACGGAGGCTTATGGCATCTACCCCGGCGGCCAGAGCGGTAACCCCGGCAGCCCCTATTATGACAACAGCGTACAGGACTGGGTGCATGGCAACTACTACCAGCTCCGCGTATTCGACACCCGGCATAAAGATGATCCGGCCGTGAAATTCAAGCTGTTACTGCAACCCGAAGAATAAGCATATCGCATAATGATAAGGCTAAAAGCCTGTCCGTCAGCCGGCGGACAGGCTTTTTCTTGTCCTGTACCGGTATAAAGCTACTGGTTGGCATAGGGTTGAAACAGGGAAACCCATACTGCCAGTAGCTTTCCGGGGGAAGACCGTTCGGGGTTGACACGGGTGGCATAAAAAAGGGCGTATCGTGCACCGATACGCCCTTTTCTATACAGGAAATGTGGTCTCAGCAGGGATCTGAGCATCCGCCGGGGCCCGTGCTGATGCAGGGGCAAACGGATATGGGCGTAGTATTGCCCTGGCACTGGGTGTCGATGGTGCGGATAAAACCGTCCTGCCGGGGTTTGGTTAAACTGGCAATCCTGATCTTGCCGAGGCTCAGTTTCTTTGCTGTTGCTTTTTTCATGTGAGCATTTTTTAGGTTAAATGTGGAATGGCTTACGGTTAAAAGTAAGCAGAAATAGAATCGGGGATACTACGTTAAAAAGGGATTTTTAGGCCGTTTAGCAACAATTGCGGTCCTGTTTTACATCATCCTGGAAGAAACCGGAAAACACCTGGCGGAATTGCTGCCAGGCCTCCGGGTTAATGCAGTAACAAACATTGGCGCCATCTATGGTGCCGGTGATCAACCCGGCTTTTTTCAGCTCTTTCAGGTGCTGAGAGGTAGTAGCCTGCGCCAGGCCCAGCTGGTCTACCACATCCCCGCATACACAGCTGTTCACTTTTACCAGGTATTGCAGGATGGCTATACGCGCCGGGTGGGCCAGCGCCTTTGCCATAAGGGCTATTTCGTTCTGTTGTTTTGTGAATAAGGCCGTTTTGGAAGCTCCCATTTTGAAGTATTTCTGATCTGAAAATTACGAAGAAGGGGCCATGATTACAATCAGCTCTTTTACTAACCGCGATCCTGTTTCAGCATATGGACTCGTGATACATTTGTTCTGCAGCATGGCCATAACTACCAAACAGTATGTTTGACAAGTGCCAGGATGAGGGGTAGTGGCCGATAGAACAGTGAATTTTTGACATGTTGACAACGGTCAGCGCACTGGCTGACCGTTGTCATTATTTAACGAACAGGGGAGGTATAATTTGGCAGTACAAATCATGAATATAGCAATGAACAACGGCGAAAAAGGTGAGCTGATACATGAAAATGAGGGCTGGAGAAAACAGTTGGCCCTCCTGGAAGATGAGAACATCCAATTCAAGACCCGGCTGGCAGATATTTTAAAAAAGTGATTTTGTCAGGAGCAGGCTGGAAGAGCTGGAGTATTTCCAGAACCGCTTTCTTAAAAATGGATGAGCAGCTTAGCCTGCTGAAGCATGAGGTAAGGGAACAGCTTTACCACCTGCAGCAGGACCGTTTTCACATTAACGGTGAATATAAAAGGATAATGGATGTTCAGCGCAAACTCGAAGTGAAGATCATCATCATAAAAGAGAATTTCGAGAAACTGAGCACGGAATTCAACGGGTACCTGATGGTTCATTTCGGGCAGCAGGGTTAGTACAGCATGCTGGATAATTTCTTTTCATTGAGGATGACAATGGTCCCTTCCTTGATGTCTATCAGTTTTTCTTCCCTGAAATCGCCCAGTGTGCGGATCAGCGATTCTGTGGCCGTTCCGGCGATGGTGGCCAGGTTATCGCGGCTGATGTCGATTGCGAACTGCGTTTCTTTGCGCTCATTATACTTGTTATAAAGGTTCACCAGCGCTTCGGCCACCTTTTTACGAAGGGAGTTGTAGGCCAGTCCCAATAACTGCTGCTCTTTTACCGTCACATTCCGGGCCAGCATGCGGATAAACTGCACGGCCACTTCCCGGTGGTTGTTCAGCAGCTCTTCAAAGTCTTCGCGGGGAATAACGGCAATCTCGCTTTCTTCCATCGCTTCTGCCGTTTCCCGGTAAGTGCCGCCTTCCAGCAGGGCTACATACCCGAGGAAATCGCCCGTGTTGTACAGGTCTACTACCAGCTCCTTACCATCGTCATTTTTCTTGAAGATCTTTACTTTGCCCTTCTGGATGTAGAACAGGCTGGTGGGATGGTTGCCTTCTACGTAGATGGCCTGTTTCTTTTTGTACCGGTCTATGTTCCGGCCTTCAGCAAGGGATTTAAGCGTGCCTTTTCCGCCGGCGGCTTCCATCAGCTTATTGAGGCCCTGCAGGTTAGCGGGGAAATCCTGTTTCCTGACGGAGGCCTTTTTAAGGCGGCTTTCAATGGCATGCAGCAGGTCGGTACCGCTGAAAGGTTTGGTAATATAGTCGTCAGCTCCCATTTCCATGCCTTTCCGGAAATCGCTTCGTTCGGTTTTGGCCGTCAGGAAAATAAAAGGGGTGTCTTTCATTTCATCGTTGCGCTGCAGCATATGCAGTACCCCGTAGCCATCCAGCACGGGCATCATAATGTCACAGATCACGAGGTCGGGTTTATGCTCCAGGGCCAGTTCTACCCCTATTTTGCCGTTTTCGGCGGTAAAAACCTTATACCCGGCCAGGTCCAGGATCTCTGCCGTATTCTCGCGGATATCTTCATTGTCTTCAATTAACAGGATAGTTTTCATGAGTTGGGAAGCGGTGTTTTGTTGTTTACAGGAAATGTTACGGTAAAAGTAGTGCCTTTACCCAGTTCACTCTCACAGCTGATACTGCCGTTCATCAGCTCACTATATTTATTGACGATATGGAGCCCTAGTCCGGTACCCTGGATGTTACTCGCATTGGCGCCCCGGTAAAAGCGCTCAAACAGGTGTTGCTGGTCTTCTGCCGACATACCAATACCCTTATCCGCCACCACCATTTTAAACTCGCCGCCGTGGTTGTAGCTGCGCAGCAGAATGGTGGCGTCTTTGCCGGAGAATTTGATGGCATTGCCCAAAAGGTTCATGACAACGTGTTTGAGCAGGGCAGGGTCCAGGCTCACTTCCGGCCCGCCGCTATGCAGGTAATCCACCTGCTGCCCCTCCCGGATAATGCCCTGCATTTCCTGTATCACCTCCTGGAACAGGTCGTTCACATCGAAGCTGACGCTGCGCACCTGGATCTTGCCTTCCTCTATCCGGCCCACGGAGAGAAAATCGTTCAGGATATCCGTCAGCAGGTTCACAGAGGAAACGATACGCTGGATATGTTTGTTCCGCTTGGCCTGGTCTTCTTCGCCTTCATATTGCCGGAGCAGGAAGGCGGAAGAGAGGATGGTGCTGAGCGGGGTGCGGAACTCGTGCGAGGCCAGGGAAACGAAACGGGATTTCAGTTCACCCAGCTCTTTTTCCTTGCCCAGTGCTGTGGTCAGCTCTGCAGTAGACACCTCCAGCAGTTCAAGGGCCTTACGGAGCTGCAGGGTACGCTCTTCCACCATTTTCTCCAGCTCATTGTTGAGCCGCTCATTGCTGGCTTCTGCCTGTTTCCTGGCGGTGATATTGTTGATATAGGCAATCACGAAAGTGCCTTCTTCATTCTGGTAGTGGCTGAGGCTGATCTCTACGGGAAATTCCCTGCCGTCTTTGCCAACCGCAAACAGGTCCAGGCCTATGCCCATCGGCCTGCTCTGGGGGTGTGCGCTGAATCGTTCGCGGTAACCAACGTGCTTGTCGCGCAGCTTTGCCGGTAGCAGCTGCTCCACAGGATGTCCCAGTAATTCTTCACGCTGGTAGCCAAACTGGTCCAGCGCAAAGTCATTCACCATGATGATCTCCCCGCGCTGGTTGGCCACCAGTATGCCGATATTGGCGTAATCAAAGAGGGCCCCGAAGCGCTGCAGCTCTTTTTCTATCTTTTGTTGAAAATAGCTGCCGGAGCTGAGGTCTTCCAGGCGGAATATGCAGTATTCCTTACCGGAATGCTTAAACAGGATCTTTTCATAAATGCCCCATTGGCGCCGCCCCTCGTTGTTCACCCATTCCCGTTCTTCCCGGCAGGGGCCGTTTTCAGGCAATTGGCCGCAATAACCTAGTTTATTCTTTTGCAGCAGCGCTTCCAGCACAGCGGGATCTGTACTGCCCAGCATTTTCATACCCGCTTCATTCATGAACAGCAATCTGCCGCTGTTACTTTCTCTCAGGCCCAGCAGGTTGCCATCCCTTTCCATAAGGACTGAAAATATGGATAACTGGAACTGATCGCTGAGCTCGTTGATGGAAGAATGCATTAAACAGTTATTTTGTATATCGGTTACAGGGGCCCCGGGAACTGAAAGTTAAGTATTTTATGCATTCGTATCAAAGCGGGTACCAAAAATCACACGATATGATGATTGTCATGTTAAGTACTGATCGCCCTCATTGCTGGCGCAACAGCGCTGGCGTTACTTTGCATTGTAACCATAACTCATTTTGAAATGCAGATCTATATCAGTGACAATGCAATTATCGCAAGTATACAACGTGCGTTCCAGGCGGTATATCCCTACCTGAAACTGGAGTTTTACAGCCATACAGGAGATGCCGGTGCTTTTGCAGCGACGGTGAAAAAGGTATCGCCCGATACCCCGGTGGATGACATCAGGGATACAGGCAGCTGCGGCTGGCTGGATATCAGCCAGAAACGGACCGCTGCAGCGCTGGAGGCTGATCTGAAAGAGATGATGGGCTTAACCGCCCAGGTAAAGCCCAGAAGGGGCGACCTGTGGCTGAAGACTGCCTGTACCATTAACTGGAGCCTGGCACAGCTGAATGCGGCCACGGTACGTGCAAACCACTACCTGTACTGATTAATTGCAGATCTGTCCTTCAATACTTAAACCACATTTGCTATGAGAGTACTTTTCTACAGTATGAAGGATTTTGAACGTCCTTACCTGGAAGATGCCAACATAAAGGAACATGACCTTATCATGATGAATGAGCCCCTGAACCTGGAAACAGCCACACTGGCCAAGGATTGTGATGCGGTGTGCATATTTACCGCTGACGATGCATCTGCGCCTGTACTGAGCATACTGGCGCAGCAGGGGGTAAAATACCTGGCCGTACGTGCGGCAGGATATGATAATGTAGACCTGCACGCTGCCGCACAGCTGAAGATTAAAGTGGCCAATGTACCTGCTTATTCACCTTATGCTATCGCAGAACATGCCATCAGCCTGATAATGGCGCTGAACCGTAAAACCGTGCAGGCCCATAAACAGGTGCAGCAGTATAATTTCAGCCTGCATCAGCTGGTGGGTTTTGATATGCACCGTAAAACAGCGGGCATTATAGGAACGGGCAGAACCGGTGCGGCGATTGCCGCTATCCTGCATGGATTTGGCTGCCGTATACTGGCGTATGATGTGAGAAGGAATAAAGACCTGGCCACTCGCTTTGGGGTACAGTATACTGATCTGGCCACACTTTGCCGTGAGTCTGATATCATCACCATACATACGGGCCTGAACGAGGAAAGCAGGCATATGATCAATAAGGATGTGATCAGCTGGATGAAACGGGGCGTTATGCTGATCAACGTGTCAAGAGGCGCCATCGTAAAAACGGCGGATGTGGCAGATGCCCTGGAGAGCGGCCATATCGGCTATTTCGGAATGGACGTATACGAACATGAGAAAGGCATTTTTTTTAATGACCTGCGTGGCCGCAAGATGGAGGATAAGCTCTTATCCCGCCTGCTGCGGATGCCCAATGTACTGGTTACCCCGCACCAGGCCTTTGCTACAAGGGAAGCGCTGCAGAATATTGCTGAAACAACTTTTTATAACCTGCACTGCTGGCAAAAGAAATTAGCCTGCAGGAATGAGCTGGTGGTGGAGGTGAACGGCCATAGCTATGCCATCACTGCGGGCTAGCCAATTTTACTCACCTGCATCTTCAATTTGTACACTGCTGACCGGCCGCTCGTTTCTTAAAAGTCTGAAACCGGCCGGTTATTCTTTTCTCCCCTTTTTCAATACGTACAAGATGCGAATGATATTTGTCATTTCCCCTGATGATAATTATCATCCGCCGCTTTGATAAATGTCATTCAGACCCGGCAGTGACCCCGCTACTTTTGCAGTAATATATAATAACCATGACAGCTGTAGTAACCGCCTGCTATCATTGTGGCGAAACATGTAGCAACACTGACATCACCATCAACGAAAAAACATTCTGCTGTGAAGGTTGTAAACTGGTTTATGAGCTGCTGAACGGGCATCAGCTGTGCGACTACTACCGGCTGAACGACAGGCCGGGCATTCCACAGCGGGTACCTGTTCGTAAAGATAAATTTGCATTCCTCGAAGAAGAGAAGATCATACAGCAGCTGATCCAGTTCCGCGATGAGACCCGGACGCATATCACCTTTTATATTCCCAACATACATTGCAGCTCCTGCCTCTGGCTGCTGGAAAACCTGCACCGCCTGCATGGCGGCGTACAGCGGGTGACCGTGAATTTTGCCCGTAAAGAAGCGCAGGTAGTGTTTTTGCATGAACAGCTGTCGCTTCGCGGGGTGGTGGAGCTGCTCACCACTATCGGTTATGAACCGTATATCAGCCTGCAGGATCTGCAGGGCAATAAAAAAAGCATCAGCCGCCAGCTGATCTACCAGCTGGGAGTGGCGGGTTTCTGTTTCGGCAATATCATGCTGCTGAGTTTCCCGGAATATTTCTCCGGCGATGGCGGTATGGATACCGGTCTTTTCCGCTGGCTGAACCTGGCCTTGTCACTGCCTGTATTCTTCTACAGTGCACAGGTGTTTTTCCGCTCCGGCTGGAGCGGCATCCGGCACGGTTTTCTGAATATAGACGTGCCCATTGCGCTGGCCATCCTGGTAACTTTTGTACGCAGTGTCAGCGATGTGCTGACGGACAGCGGCGCGGGGTATTTTGACTCCATGACGGGCATCGTATTCTTCATGCTGGCAGGCCGGGTGCTCCAGGAAAAAACTTACCAGGGCCTGTCATTTGACCGCGACTATACTGCCTACTTTCCTATAGCCGTTACGGTAGTCAGCGATGAGAAAGAAACACAGGTGGCATTACCGGAGATCAGATCCGGGCAAACCCTGCTGATACATCACCAGGAGCTGATACCGGCGGATGGTATCCTGCTGAAAGGAGAGGCCCTGATCGACTACAGCTTTGTAACAGGAGAGGCCACCCCGGTGCGCCGCACCGTTGGAGAGATTATTTATGCCGGGGGGTATCAGCTGTCCGGCAATATCACTTTGCTGACCATCAAGGAAGTAGCGCAAAGCTATCTCACCAGCCTGTGGAACCGCCGCGAGCTGAAGGAGGAGAAGGCCAAAGCGCCGTCTTTCATCCATCTGCTGGGGCGCTATTTTGCCTGGCTGGTGTTAAGTCTTGCAGCCATTACGGCGGCCTGGTGGGCAGTTCATGATCCATCGCGTATATGGCCCGCCGTTACGGCAATACTGATAGTGGCATGTCCCTGCGGACTGCTGCTGGCGGCTTCTTTTACCAATGGGTTTATACTGCGTATACTGAGCGGCCAACGTTTGTACCTCCGTAATGCGGCGGCGATAGAGCGCCTGGCAGATACGGATCATATTGTATTTGACAAAACAGGCACCCTTAGTTCACGCAACAGTGCCGAAGTATGTTTTTACGGCCAGCCGCTCAGCGCTGCCGAGCGCAGGGATATAGCTGCGCTGGCGGCGCAGTCTTCCCACCCGCTGAGTAAAATGGTGTATGCTTATTGCGGAACGGGCACATCGCCCGTACAGCACTTTGTGAGCCAGCCGGGCAAGGGCATCAGCGGACAGGTACACAACAACCTGATCCGCCTGGGCAATGCTGATTTTACTGGAGCCGGCAATGATGATTCGCCTGATGGCAGCGCCGTGTACCTGAATATGAATGGCCGGGTATATGGCCGTTTCAGTGTACGCAATGCTTACCGTAAAGGTATACAGGGATTGTTCCGCCGGCTCAGGGGCCGCTTTGCACTCAGCCTGCTGTCGGGAGATAATGACCGCGAAGCGGGCGCCTTCCGTGAACTGATGGGCCCCAGCGCTACCTTACGCTTTGAGCAGATGCCGCAGGATAAGCTGGACTACATCCTGCAGCTGCAACAGCAGGGGCAGCGGGTGCTGATGGTAGGAGACGGGCTGAATGATGCCGGTGCATTGCTGCAAAGTCATACAGGCATTTCCGTTACAGAGAACAGCAATAACTTCACGCCCGCCAGCGATGGTATCCTGGAAGCCGCACAATTACCCCTGCTGCCGGATCTTATACAAACCTGCCGCAACGGGAAGCACATCATCCTTACCAGCTTTATTATCTCCCTTATCTATAACATCACCGGTTTATTTTTTGCCGTGCAGGGAACATTATCACCACTGGTGGCCGCCATATTGATGCCCGCCAGTTCCATCAGCATCATACTGCTCACCTGGGGGATGAGTACAGCAGCGGGAAAGCGGTTGCAGCAAAAGGCATCGCAGACCGCGGATGACAAGGATCAGTTGCCCGGTTGAGTATGATCATGTTCAGCCTGTAGGGGGCGGGATACTTTTGTAAAGTAAAATTCAACACCATGAGCGTAATTATACTGTTGCTCGGCGCCAGTCTTACCGTAGGGCTTACCTTCCTGGCAGCCTTCATATGGTCAGTAAGAAGCGGGCAGTTCGAGGACGATTATTCACCTGCGCACCGCATCCTGTTTGATGATACCCCGAAGGATAATACTTATACCGACACCACACTTAAGCAATCATAATTTAGCACTATGTCTCTGGAAAAGTTCTCTTATGACAACCGCACTGTAAAATGGTTTGCCTACGCCGCCGTGTTCTGGGGCCTGATAGGCATGCTGGCGGGTCTATGGGCAGCGCTGTCGCTTGCCATTCCGCAATTGAACCTGGGTTATGCAGCCACTACCTTCGGGCGTTTAAGGCCTGTACATACCAATGCGGTGATCTTCGCATTTGTAGGGAATGGCATCTATATGGGCGTGTATTACTCCCTGCAACGTTTGTGCAAGGCGCGTATGTTCAGCGATGTGCTGAGCAAGCTGCACTTCTGGGGCTGGCAGGCTATTATTGCAGGCGGCGCCCTTACCTTGTTCCTGGGATATACCACCGGTAAAGAATACGCCGAGTTGGAATGGCCTTTTGATATAGCCATAACCGTGGTATGGGTAATATTCGGCGCCAATATGCTGGGTACCATCCTGCGCCGCCGTGAGGCGCACCTGTATGTGGCCATCTGGTTCTATATCGGCACCTGGGTAGCGGTAGCCATGCTGCATATTGTCAACTCATTTGAAATGCCGGTATCGCTGTTCAAAAGCTACAGCTGGTATGCCGGTGTGCAGGATGCGCTGGTGCAATGGTGGTATGGTCATAATGCCGTGGCATTTTTCCTGACCACGCCTTACCTGGGTCTGATGTACTATTTTGTTCCCAAGGCGGCCAATCGTCCTGTTTATTCCTATCGCTGGTCTATCATCCACTTCTGGGCCCTGATCTTCATTTATATATGGGCCGGACCCCATCACCTGCTCTATACCTCCCTGCCCGAGTGGGCGCAGTCATTAGGCACCGTGTTCTCTATCATGCTGATCGCTCCTTCCTGGGGCGGTATGCTCAACGGGCTCTTAACGTTGCGTGGCGCCTGGGATAAGGTAAGGGAAGACGCTATCCTTAAGTTCTTTGTAGTAGCGCTTACCTGTTATGGTATGGCTACGTTTGAAGGGCCCATGCTTTCCCTGAAGAATGTGAATGCGGTGAGCCACTTTACCGATTGGACCATTGCACACGTGCATGTTGGCGCGCTGGGATGGAATGGCTTCCTCACCTTCGGTATCCTGTACTGGATGATACCGCGGCTGTTTGCTACGCAGCTGTACTCCCGCAAATGGGCCAATACCCATTTCTGGCTGGGTACCCTGGGCATCGTGTTTTATGTAGTGCCTATGTACTGGGCGGCTTTCACGCAAAGCATGATGTGGAAGGAATTTACAGAAGAGGGTCAGCTGAAGTACCAGTTCCTTGAAACCGTTACTACCATCGTTCCCATGTACGCACTGCGCGGATTGGGCGGTGCCCTGTATGTTTCAGGCATGATACTGATGATCGTGAACCTGGTGAAAACAGTACGCAGCGGCAGCTTTGTAGCCGATGAACCGGCCGAAGCGGCGCCACTGCCCAAAGTGATACCCGTATCCGGCAAAGGGCACTGGCACAACTGGATTGAAAGAAGGCCTGTACAGATGGTGGTATTCAGCCTGATCGCAGTAGGGATTGGCGGTATCTTTGAAATGATCCCCACCTTCCTGGTGCGCAGCAATATCCCGACAATCAGCAGCGTAAAACCTTATACGCCGCTGGAACTGCACGGGCGCGATATCTATATACGCGAAGGCTGCTATACCTGTCATTCGCAGATGGTAAGGCCCTTCCGCGATGAGGTAGCCCGATACGGCGAGTATTCCAAAGCAGGAGAGTTTGTGTATGATCATCCCTTCCAGTGGGGGTCTAAACGTACCGGCCCCGATCTGGCCCGGATAGGTGGCAAATATCCCGACAGCTGGCACTATAATCACATGCTGGATCCTGCGTCTATGTCGCCCGGTTCTATTATGCCTTCCTATCCCTGGCTGCTGGAAGACCGTATTGATAAGGGGAAAACACCTGCCATGATCAGCGCTATGCGTAAGGTTGGGGTTCCCTATCCGCACAACTATGAGCTGCAGGCCAACAAAGATATGGAGCAGCAGGCAAAGGAAATTGCCGCTTCGCTGAAGCGCGACAAGCTGGAAACATTACCTGACCGTGAGATTGTGGCACTGATCGCCTACCTGCAAAGAATCGGGAAAGACATTAAGGCAGCGCCTGAAAAGCCATTGGCCGTTCAGGAAGGACAACAATAAAAAAACTAATGGTATGAAATTCATCAATTATCTGCAAAGTATAGATGGCGTAGCCATTTACCCGCTGGTACCGCTGGTATTGTTCACCGCATTTTTCGCAGGCGCGGCCTGGTTTGCATTGAGAGCGGAGAAAACATCTATGGTGTGCAAGAGCCGCATTCCCCTGGAAAGTAACGATCAGTACGAGCTATAAACTGTCCGGTATGAAACGAAAATCTATATCACTTCTCATGATCACGCTGTTGTGTTATGTGCTGCCCGCTTCAGCGCAAACACCTGTATCTGCACTTGACAATTCTTTAGCCCAGCTGCTGCTGGTGATCATCGTTGCCTTACTGATCGCGATCGCTGTACTGGGTAATGCAGTGATCGGCGCGATGGATATTTACCGTGACCGTATCAAAAAGAATGGTGGCGCTGATAAGGCGGCCCTGCTGCTGATAGGCGGACTGCCGGCGGTGTCTTATTACCTGCTGGTATCTGTTATCGCACTGGAACTGACGGTGATCTTTGCCCTCTTATGGATGCTGCGGCACCTGGTAGGCATACAACGCAGGCGTAAACCCAAACCAGTGCCTGTACCCGGACAGCCGGTAGTGAGCTGGTGGGAAAAACTGAACAGGACCCGCAGCATTGATGCGGCCTCTGAACAGGAACAGGACCTGGGTCATGATTTTGACGGCATCCGCGAACTGAATAATCCTACGCCTCCCTGGTGGCGCTACAGCTTCTATGCCAGCATCCTGTTCGGCGTGGTGTACGTGTGGGTGTACCATGTATCGCACAGCGCGCCTTTACAGCTGGAAGAGCTGGCCATTGCGGAAGCAAAGGCCGCAGAAGCACAGCAGGCCTACCTGGCCAATGCCGCCAACAATATTGACGAGAAGAATGTGCAACTGCTGACGGAAGCAGCGGATATTGCCAGCGGCCAGAAACTTTTCAGCACCAACTGTACCGCCTGTCATGGCGCAGCCGGACAGGGATCAGTTGGCCCTAATCTTACAGACGATTACTGGCTGCATGGCGGCCAGGTGAACCAGGTGTTCAGCACCATTAAATACGGAGTGCCTGAGAAGGGCATGAAATCGTGGAAAGACGATTTCTCGCCCAGACAGATCGCTCAACTGGCCAGCTACATTAAAACACTGCGTGGTACCAATCCTCCGGGAGCCAAGGAACCGCAGGGCGGGCTGGAAAAATAATCTTATCTGCAAATGGAAACTTTCAGGGACAGTTTAGCCACAGTTGACAAACAAGGGAAACGCCAATGGATCTACGCACAACAACCGAAAGGAAAATTGTACAGGTATCGGACTATTCTGAGCTATTTTTATTTCATGGTGTTTTTCAGCCTGCCGTTCATGCACGTGAATGGCAGGCCCTTGTTTATGCTGAATGTAGTGGAAGGGAAATTTATACTGTTTGGCGCTATTTTCTGGCCGCAGGATTTCTTTCTCTTCGGTCTCTGCATGCTGGCGTTCATTGTTTTTATAGCCCTTTTTACCATGGCTTTTGGCCGTCTTTTCTGCGGATGGGCATGCCCGCAAACCATTTTCATGGAAATGCTTTTCCGCCGTATCGAGTATTGGATAGAAGGAAGCGCCGCACAGCAGCGGCTGCTCAACAGCAGCCCCTGGACCACGGCAAAGATCTGGCGTAAAACGGTAAAGCATATACTTTTTTTTCCCTGCTTTCCTTCGTGATCGCCAATACCTTCCTGGCTTATATCATCGGTGTAAAAGAGCTGGGCCGTATTGTAAGCGAACCATTATCTGAACATGCGGGTGGCTTTACGGCCATACTGGTTTTTTCAGCGGTTTTCTACGGGGTGTTCGCTTTTTTCCGTGAACAGGTGTGCACGGTGGTGTGCCCCTATGGCCGCCTGCAGGGGGTACTGATGGACCGCAACTCTGTTATTGTGGCCTATGACTATAAACGCGGTGAGCCGCGCGGAAAATTCAGCAGGATGGAAACGGCAGACAAAGGCGATTGTATTGACTGCCTGCAGTGCGTGAAAGTATGCCCTACGGGTATAGACATCCGCAACGGCACACAGCTGGAATGCGTGAACTGTACGGCTTGTATAGACGCCTGCAATTTCATGATGCTTAAAACAGGCAAGCCGGAAGGGCTGATCCGCTATGCTTCTGAGAACGGTATTGCGGCAAAACAGCCGCTGCGTTTTACGCCCCGCCTGAAAGTCTATACCATGGCGCTGCTGTTGATACTGGGCGGCATTACTTTCCTGCTGGTTAGCCGTCACCCGGTAAGCGGCACCATTATCCGTACCGCCGGCATGCTGTACCAGGAAAGAGGTAAGGATAGTATCTCCAACCTGTACCGTATCAAGCTGGTAAATAAAACGGCGGAGGACCTGCCGGTAAAACTACTGCTGGAAGAAAGCGCCGGGCGGATACAGCTGATTGGCAAGAGCCCGATCCTGCTGAAAGCCGGCGAACAGGGCGAAGGCACCTTTTTTATAGTACTGCCGCGCAGCGCCATTGAAAAGCGCAAAAGCGCCGTACATGTTTCACTTTATAAGGGTACCGAACAGGTTGGGGCCTTAAAGACCACCTTCCTCGGACCGGTAAAATAGTTTGAACGTCTAAAAGCTTGTTATGAATTGGGGTTACCGTGTTATCATCATTTTTACGCTGTTTGCGGCCGGGATGCTGACGCTTGTCATTAAAAGCATGCGTACCCGGATAGATATGGTTACGCCGGATTATTACGGCGCGGAATTACAATACCAGGAGGTGATAGATGGGAGAGAGAACAGCGCCCGCTTATCAGCCCCTGTTACCGTAAAGCAGGCCGGCGCCCTGGTGGAGCTCAGTTTCCCGGAAGAACTGAAGGGACATTCCCTGGCAGGGAAAGCGCTCTTTTACCGCCCTGCAGACGCAGAAAAAGATATGAGTGTTCCGCTGCAGCTGAATGAAGAAGGCAAGCTGCTGGTAGACAGCCGCCGTTTTGCAGCAGGGCCTTACCAGGTAAAGATACAATGGGAAATGGACGGCAAGCCCTATTTCCACGAATCCTCCCTCTGGATCCGCAATTATTAATGCTTAATTGACCATGTGGCCTTTAATATTATCCGCCTTCTCTCTCGGATTCCTGGGTAGCTTTCACTGCATTGGCATGTGCGGACCCATTGCGCTGGCATTACCCGTACAACACCTGCAGGGTGTTCGCCGGCTGGGTGGCATACTGTTGTACAATGCAGGACGTATGACCACCTATGCTTTGCTGGGCCTTGTATTTGGCTGGCTGGGCCGCCAGTTTTACCTGGGGGGCCTGCAGCAATGGCTGTCTATCGTACTGGGGGCGCTGCTGCTGCTAATGGCCCTGCTGCGATACCTGCCGGGCAGGCGCCTGGGTATGGGCACTTACCTGGGGCAATTAACGGCCGGCACCAGGAGATGGCTGGGAGTATTATTGCAGCGGCAGGGTTTTACCACGTTGTATGCAATTGGTTTGCTGAATGGCTTACTGCCCTGCGGACTGGTATACCTGGGTATAGCAGGGGCGCTGGCTACGGTACACATTTACCAGGGAGGCTTGTTCATGGCGGTTTTCGGGGCGGGAACCATACCCGCCATGGCGGCGCTTAGCGCCAGCCGGCAGTTCATCGGCCTACAGGCCCGCAACCGCATTAAACAGCTGATACCGGTGGTGATAGCCCTGATGGGGGTGCTGCTGATCATCAGGGGTATGAACCTGGGCATTCCTTATGTCAGCCCTTCTATCAGTCCTTACAGTACCCGGGTTATGGAACGTTGTCATTTTTAAAATTATTTGCCATGGAATTGATCCGGAAATATAATGTGCCTGCACCTCGCTATACCAGTTATCCCACGGTGCCTTACTGGGATGAAAGCAGTTTTGACCGTCAGCGCTGGGAGGCCCTGTTGCCTGCCGCTTTCAGTATTGCCAATACACTTGACGGCATCAGCCTGTATATTCACCTGCCCTTCTGCGAAAGCCTTTGCACCTATTGCGGCTGTAACAAATACATTACGGTGAATCATGCCGTGGAGGAACCCTATATACAATCGCTGCTGAAGGAGTGGCGGCTGTACCTCGCGCTCTTCGGTGGGCGGCCCCGCATTCGCGAGATCCACCTGGGCGGCGGCACCCCGGCATTTTTCAGTCCGGGCAACCTGCACCAGCTGCTGGATGGCATTTACGAAAGTGCAGACCTGCTGCCGGGCGCCTCGCTCGGTTTTGAGGCGCATCCCAATAATACCACGGTCACCCACCTGGAAACCCTGTATAAAATGGGTTTCCGGCGTATCAGCCTGGGGGTGCAGGACCTGGACGAGCGGGTACAGCAGATCATCAACCGCGTACAACCCTACGAAAATGTGGCGGCAGTTGTGGAGGCTGCCCGCCGTACCGGATATACCTCCGTTAATTTTGACCTGATCTATGGCTTGCCCCTTCAAACGCCGGGAGGGGTGGAAAACACCATCCGGCAGGTAATGCAATTGCGACCCGATACCATTTCTTTTTACAGCTATGCACACGTGCCCTGGATCAAAGGGGTGGGGCAGCGGCGGTTCTCAGCAGCTGATCTTCCGAAGGATGAAGAAAAACGCGCTTTGTATGAGCTGGGCAAAACACTATTTATCGCCAGCGGTTATACGGAGATCGGTATGGACCATTTTGCACTGGATGGCTGCGACCTGCAGCGAGCCAGCCTGGAAGGAAAGCTGCACCGCAATTTCATGGGCTATACCGTGGCCCGTACTTCCCTGCTGATAGGGCTGGGAGCCAGCGCCATCAGCGACAGCTGGAATGCCTATGCACAGAATGAGAAGCATATTCCCAGTTGGCAGGAGTGCGTGAACAAAGGAATACTGCCGGTGGTGAAAGGACATATACTGACTGCAGAAGATATGCGTTTGCGCAACCATATACAGTCGCTCATGTGCCGCCTGGAGACTTCGCTGAACCGGGCAGATGCGCACTGCAGTGCCGTTATGGAGGGCATCAGCCGCCTGCGGGAACTGGAAAAGGATGGCCTGGTGGCCCTGCTCCCCGGGAAGATCCGCGTAACAGCTGAGGGCCGGCCCTTTATCCGGAATATCTGTATGGCCTTTGATGCCCGCCTGTGGCGGAAAACACCGGCATCCCGCTTGTTCAGCCAGGCCATTTAGGGAATATACTGATGAGGATCATGCACCTGTTTGAGCGGGGTCATTTGCCAGCAGCTCCGGGGCCTTTACTTTTGAGGTGTAAAATATATCTATGAAAGGCATGATCATCTACAAAGGTAAATATGGCGCTACCCGCCAATACGCCATCTGGCTGGGAACAGCCCTTGAGCTGCCCATTGCAGAAGCTGGGTGTGAAACCGTAGATCAGCTGGCTGATGCAGATTATGTGATCATGGGCTCCAGCGTGTATATGGGGAAGCTGCAGCTGAAACGCTGGATTAAAGAGAACCTCCTTTTTTTAGCCACCAAAAAATTATACCTGTTCGTAGTATCCGGCACACCGCTGGATGATGTGAACCGTTTAACCGAATATGTTAAGGATAACGTACCGGAAGAACTGAGGAGCAAAATTGAATGCTTCTTTTTTCCCGGTAAGCTGGAATTCAGTCAGCTTTCGTTTAAAGACAAAGTGCTGCTGAAAATGAGGGCCTGGTTGCACGGAAGCAGCCGGAGAAATAAAATGCAGCTGACAGACTACAACAAAGTAAACCGGCTGAACATTACCCAACTGGTGAACGCAGCGGCTTATCAGCAGGTAGCGTAGCCCCGGCCTGCTGACCTGTATCACCACATCCCTTGATCCGGATCATTGTTTCTCCTTCGCCTCCGGCTGATATTTGTATCACAAAACACGCACACTATGTACCCTTCCTTTTCTTATCCTGAATTACAAAAAAGATTTTGTGAAGGTTTTGATTTCTTCCCCTTCAGGTCGCTTGAACAACACGGCGGGTTTATCTATAAGTGTTATGTCAGTGACGATGATACCCGCGAACTGCTGGATCGTTACTCCTGCCAATATGATAACAGTGTGGTGCATGCGCGCGTGTTACTGGTGAAACTGCAGCAGAACGATATTCCTGTGGCGGGTGAACTGCTGTTCAAACTGCAGACTGCCGGCTATCGCTTTGAAGAACGTTTCCATTCCCTCAAAAGGAAGCCTGCTGTTTACAGACAGCTGCTGGAAACAATGGAAACCTATCACCGTATACTGGCGGTATACCAGCATGATGTGCAGCAGCATATTGCCGCGCAACTGGCCGCTGCACCGGAAACAGAACAGCCGTCTGCACCCGGGGCGATCAGTACGGATAATATCCAGCACCTTAAGCTGGTAGTGCAGGAGTTCCTGCGCAGCACCGATATCATTTATACTTTTCTTGAAGGTTGTGTACAACATCGGCCCGATTACCGGCAACTGGTGCTGACAAGGAAGGAGCAGATCTGCCTGCAGGACATCCTGCTTACGATCATCCAGCTGAGGAATCTTCAGAAAGATGTGATCGGTATCCTGAAACAATGGAAACAGGATGCTGCGCGGTTAAAGGACCAGCGCATCTGGAATTGATCTTTTGTTTTGCCTGCTATACACCTGCACATTTATCTTCACGTTAACCATGTATTATTATATGGCTGCCAATGCGTAATTTGCAGTATATGGCCATCATACTGTCAGCAGGCAATTACTTTGGGATAGAACGTAAACAAGACGAGCATGCGGGGTTCAAACTGAACATCACCCGCTATGATCCCTTTGCGGAAATCCGAGCGCACTATCATGAGAATGCTTATCTCAGCCTGCTGATCAACGGGCAGTACCGGGAAACGACCGGCCGCCGTGAACAGGATATGGCCCCCGGGGAAGTGATCTTCCGCCCCGCAGGTTATTGTCACGCCAATCATTTTACGGGCAACGGAGGCAGCTGCCTGAATATTGAGTTCAAGCCGGAAGCGCTGTATGAGCAGGCAGGCCGCATTACGATCCCCCCGGCCGCCAGTATCTATCCCGCCGGCGCTTTTGAATACCTCTACCGCCTGCTGTACTGCTTTGTAAACGACCTGGGTGCGGAATTATCAACAGAATATCTTTTCACCTGGCTGGGAGCGCAGTCAGCGCGGCAGTTGCCACAACGCCTGTTATGGCTTCACAAGGTAAAGGTCATCCTGGAAACCGAGCTGGAAATGCTTCATCCCATTGCGGAACTGGCGGCCAGGGTGCATGTGCACCCGGTGTACCTGGCCCGCGCCTTTAAGGAAAGGCTGGGGCTTACACCCGGGGAATACCACCTGAAGATGCGCCTGAAAAGAGCGCTGGAACTGTTGTTCCGCACGGACGAATCCATCTCTTCCATTGCCTATACCACCGGTTTTACAGATGCGGCTCACTTCATCAGGTGTTTCAGGGCCTGTTACCAGGCATCTCCGCACAAATTCAGGAGTTCCCTCAAAAGTTAATGACGTACAATTTTTATAACCGGCTGCACTGTTCCTTTGTATCAAAAAAGTATGAAGCCTGTCCGCCCGGCTGTTGCCATTATTCTTACCTTGTACATAATACTACTATGCCATGTGTGCCTGTGTGCACAGGACCAGCTGCATTATGAGCTGGAAGTAAATGCCCATCTTCCTGCCCGGCAGTTCAGGGTGCAGGGAACATTATCTTTTCTTGTAACGGCCGCTGTTGCAGATTCCCTGGTAGTGATGCTCAGTAAATGCGCCGCTCCGCCATCCCTCCGCGTACGTACGCCTGGAGTACAGGTGGCGCGTATAGACACCACTGTGAACAGCGGAGGCGATATTCTCTATCATATCCGGTTTGCAAAGACGGCGCGGCCTGGCAGCCGGCTGGAGCTGTCTTATGCCTATGAAAGAGGCGGCGCGCCTGCTTTCCAGTATTATATAGACAGCACTTTCTGTATGGCAGGCGGCTATGGCGCTGCGTGGTATCCGCAGGTGGTTTCCCTTGCGGACGATGGCACCCGTAGGTACACCCGGGCAACGGGCAACATCCATGTAAAGGTAGCCCCGCCCTATATGCCGGTAATGGCGGCCAGCAGGCTGAAAAAAGATGCTAACAGCCATACCTATACGTTCCGGTATGCGGTGCCGGATATCTTTTCGCTGTACATAGCTCCATACCGCCGCCAGGAGGTAAAGGGGCGCATCCCGTTTTACTGTTTTACGCTCAGCAGTGAAACAGACGGTGCGGCTGTGAGCGCCCGGGCATCGCAGGTGCTGGATCACCTGTTTACCTTATTTGGTCCGCTTGCCATTCCTGATTTTTCCATCATAGAATTCCCGGACGCTGTATCCGAAAAGACAGGTATTGGCGGCGCCAGCCTGATGGGAGGGATACTGATGCCCTCCAACGCGCTGAAGCGCTTTAATTACGCTTTATTTGGCCATGAGCTGTCGCACCAGTGGTGGGGCAACAAAGTGCTGAGCAGGGGCGATAATGGGGCGCAAATGCTCTCGGAAGGGCTGGCGCAGTATGGTTCGTTGCAGGTGGTGGAAGCTTTTGACAGCAGTCAGGCCATCCTCTACCGAAAAACCGGTTACCCGGGTTATATACCCGATCAATCCGGGTTTTGGGTATCTCAAGAACGCCGCAGCGGGCATTGATGCTCCATTGCATGCGCTGACAGCCGAGAACGGGCATACCATTGCTGACAGTAAAGGGTTCCTGGTACTGGAGCTGCTTGCCAGCACCATCGGGAAAGATACTTTTCACAAAGCGCTGCAAACAATAGGAAATGAGTACAGCCACCGGGGCCTACGTTGGGATCAGTTCCTGCAGGCACTGGAAACCGCGCATGGCAGCAGCTTGCAGTGGTTCTATGAACAATGGTTCAACCGTACAGGCGCACCTGCCTGGGAAACCGCCTGGCAGCAGCAGGGCAGTGAGCTGCTGCTCACCATAACACAAACAGACAGCCTGTACCGATTGCCGCTGGAGGTAATGGTCACTTATGGCAATGGTGATCATTCCCTGCAACGCGTAGACATTACAGCGCGCAGGCAGGAGCTGAAACTGCCGGTGACCGCAAAGGTGACAGGTGTTAAAACGGATCCATACTTTAAAGTGATCCATTGGGATGAAGAACTGACGCCCAAAGCAAAAGCCATGAGCAAGCTGCAACGGGTACTGCAGCTGCGTATTGCGCAAAAGCCGGAGGAAGCAGAAAAGCTGGCGCTGTCTTACCTGGCAGCGGGTTTTCCCGAAGATCCGTATGGAGTGGAGTTTTCACTGTTGTATGCAGTAGCAAGGCTGAAGGCCGTGAAAGGAGAGGAGGATGCCGCACTGATGTATTTTCAGAAGGCGCTGCAATGCAGCAGCCGTTCCGGCGATCTGCTGGCTTATACGTACTATAGAATTGCGCAGATAGCGAAGCGTAAAAAAGATGATGACTTATTACAATGGGCCTGTTCACACGCCGTAAAAGCAGATGAACTGAACATGGGGAAAGATGGTATGAAGGAGTTGGTGAGCAGGTTGTTGTAGCCTGCCAGCACTATTGTGTATTAATGCTGTGTAACGGCATCAGCTGCCGCCCTGAGATCCCTGTGCCGCAGTCCCCATTTTTCCAGTTGCAGCCAAACGGGCACCAGCTCCCTGGCGCTTTCGGTGAGGCTGTATTCTACCCGGGGCGGCACTTCTGCAAATACTTCGCGGCGTATCATGCCATCCCTTTCCAGTTCACGGAGATGGAGGGTAAGCATACGGTCTGATATCTCCGGCAGCTTTTTCTTCAGCTCCAGGAAACGCATGGTCTTTTTCTCCAGCTTGTAAAGGATCATCAGTTTCCAGCGTCCTCCCAGTATGTCTATGGCATACATCACGCCGCAGAAATCATTGAGTGCTTTCCGGTTGTGCTGATTGGTGGAAGCAGCTTTTATCTTAGTCATTACTAACAGTTTTGTGAGTATCGTACAATGGGTTGTGCCCCGCAAAGTTAAGCATGCATGGATAATTTTGTGACGCTTAACTTAAAACATGGAGCTATGAATGTATTGATTGTATACGCACATCCGGAACCGCAGAGTATGAACGGCGCAATGTTCAGGGCAGCGGTAAACACGCTGGAGACAGCCGGGCATGCCGTACAGACCACAGACCTTTATGGTATGCAGTTTAACCCGGTATCTGACCGGTATAACTTTACCACAGTACACAACCGTGAATTCTTCAAACAACAGCTGGAAGAAATATATGCCACTGAGCACAGGGGCTTTGCGCCTCATATTGAAACAGAACTGCGGAAAGTGGAATGGTGTGACCTGATGATCTGGCAATTCCCGCTGTGGTGGTTTGGTATACCTGCTATCCTCAAGGGATGGGCAGATCGTGTTTTTGCCATGGGCCGTACCTATGGCAACGGGCATTTTTACGAGAACGGCGTGTTTAAGGGGAAAAAAGCGCTGTTGTCGCTCACCACGGGTGGTGAGCCGGAGGCTTATATCAAAGGCGGTTTTAACGGCGATCTGGCTGGTATGCTGCGGCCGGTGCACCGTGGTATATTGCAGTTTACCGGCTTTACGGTGCTGGCGCCGCAGGTGGTGTATGGCCCTGCGCGGATAGGGGAGGAACTGCGTAATCAGGCGCTGGCCCAATGGCAGTTACGGCTGAAGGATATCTTTAACGAACCCGCTTTTGCTGTAGGCGCTTACTTAAAAGAAAATGGGGCTTAGTAGCCCCATTTTTTCATCATGTTAAAGTCTTCTTTTATAGCGTCCAGTGGCGTTTTATCCTGGTAGGATTCCTGTTCGATGATGAAGTGTGTGGTGCCGCCGGCTTTCTTACCCAGGTCTATCACTTCTTTTACGGGTATCACTCCTTTACCCAGCACGGTGCTTTCGTATTGGCCGCCCATCTCTCCTTTTTCAGATTTGATCTCGTCTTTTACGTGCATCAGCTCAAAACGTTTTGGATATTGTTTGATGATGTCAAGGGCAATACCGCCTGCGTGATACATATTGCCGATGTCCAGCTGCTGGGCCACCAGGGCGGGATCTGTGTTCTGCAGGATCAGGTCGAACAGTTTCTTGCCGTTCAGCTGAACGCTGAATTCAAAATCGTGGTTGTGATAACCGAACTTCATACCTGATTTTTTACACAGCTCCCCGCTTTTGTTGAACACGTCCATATAGGCAATGAAATCGTCGTAGGTTTTGCGCAGTTCTTCATCCAGCCAGGGACTGATCACATATTTTTGTCCGACAATGGCGGCATCTTCTACGGTATATTTCCATTCGTCAGTAAAGTCTTTCCTGGCTTTGTCCCAGTGTTGCTGGCGCATGACGGTATGGCCGCTGGGCATAAGCAGTCCCAGGTCGTCCAGCCTTTTCTTAAACTCCTGTGCTGTCCAGCCATAAAATTTACGGTTCACATAATTTGCGTGTTCTACGTACTTATAGCCCATGTTAGCTACCTGCTGAAGGGTGCCGGCGGGATCTTTTTTCATATCATCGCGCACAGAGTACAGTTGTACGCCCAGTATATCTTTGGCGCGGGCTGCGGCCAGTATGCTGCCACCGGGCAGCACGGCAGCACCTGCCAGTGCCAGGGCGCTGGTTTTGAGGAAACCTCTTCTTGACGTGTTCATATGTGGAAATTTAGTGCTGTGGTAAGTTAATAAAAAGTTACCAGTTTGTCAGAAAGCTTCGCCAAGGTCTATATAGAAGATGCGGTCGTGTTTACTCATGCCGAAATCCAGGGCGATATTGGTATTGGAGCGTTTGTTGAATTTAATGCGGATGCCTGCGCCTGCGGCGGGATGGAAATTGGTGAACCAGTATTTATCAGGTTGTGTAACGGTGTTCATGTTGGCGAATACTACAAATCCCAGCAGCCCGTTGGGCAGGATATCGCGCCGGTATTCAGCTTCCAGGTTGATGAGCGCTTTGCCCCGGTAGCGGTTCTGTTCTATTCCGCGGCCGCTTCTGTTCTTGGGGTCCCATCCAATGCTGGGCAGATCAAGATAGGGGGTTTTATTGCCCAGTACTGTCCAGTAATATCCCCAGAGGGCCAGTACGTTCTGGCTCCAGGATGGACCGTAATGAAAGTACTTGCGATAATCCAGGTAGAGCGAAGACCAGTTGTCGTTACTGCCCAGGAAAGTAGGATTGAGGCGTAACACGGCATTGGCGTAATGGCCTGCCTGGGGGTTGATGGAATTATTGCGGTTATCTTCCAGCAGGTTGAGCGAGATACCGGAAGAAACGGTATGCTGTCCCGGCGTAGTACCGTACTGGTATTTCACAAAGGTTGGCAGGTACACGGAATCATTGTTCTTGATGCGGATAGCTGTATGCCAGTCCAGGTGATAACCCAGACCCGCCAGCAGGGTGCGGTTTATTTTGCGCATGAAGGTCTGGTAGAAACGGAAATAGTTATTTCCCAGCAGCTGCTTTTCATCTTCAGATACGCCGTTGCCCAGTCCCCAGGTGTATTGCGGGTTCACAATAAAGCGCATATCCCCGGTGATATTACGGTAGTTGCCTTCCAGCCAGAGGTTGGAGCTGAAGGAAAAAGAGAAGCGCCCGCTGAACGAAAACGACGGTGAAAAACTTACGTTGGAAATATTGGTAGTGCTGCGGGGGCCCAGGTAAAAGGCCGCATTGGTGCTGGTGACCAGGGCGGTTCCGCCACCCGGCACATTGGAAGGGGCAGGTAACAGTGAATAATATACCCCTCCTCGGCCTTTTCTGGGGATATTTGAGGACTTTATGTGGAACGCGTCTTTCAACACCCGGATGATATCTGTCTTGGGCACGGAATCCTCTTCGGCTTCATAGTATCTTCTTCGCCCGGGGGCGGTAGTTGTATCCTGGGCTGCTGCCCAGTATGGGATGATCAGGAATGCTATCAGCAGGAGTTTTCTCATTCAGGTAAATAGCCGTTTTTGTGGTTATGATCCGCAGGAGTAAATAAAATATTGTGCCAGAAGCTGGCTGAACCTTAGGCGCTGCGGCGTATGTTTTCGTATCTTTGCGCCGCGTTAACAGTACTTACATCATGCCTATCCATATAAGACCAATTAGTTTGGAAGACAATGCACCTTTAGCAAAGATCATCAGGGATATATTTATTGAGTTTGATGCGCCGCTGGTTGGGACAGTGTACAGCGATGAGCAGACCGATCACCTGTATGAAGTATTTACCCGGGAGCACTGCGCCTATTTTGTAGCAGAAGAAGACGGCGTGGTACTGGGCGGTTGCGGCGTTTACCCTACGGAGGGGTTGCCGGAAGGATGTGCGGAACTGGTGAAGTTTTACCTGTCGCCCGCCGCCCGCGGCAAGGGCCTTGGACGCACCCTGATGGAGCGCAGCTTTGAAGCCGCCAAAGCATTAGGATACCGCCAGCTGTACCTGGAATCTTTTCCCCAGCTGGCGAAGGCAGTAGGTATGTATAAGAAAGCCGGCTTTTATGATATTCCCGAACAGCTGGGCAATACCGGGCATTTTGCCACTACGGTGTGGATGCTGAAAGACCTTGACTAAAGGCCGTATCCTGGTAAAGGTGGGTAAATCTTCCAACAACATTGTTTCCTATGTTACTCAGTCAGTAGGCCCTGTTACTCCTGTATAGCATAATATGCACGTTTTTTGGGTGAGATGAATGGAATATCATTCATTACAGGAAAACCGTGTTATTATGGCTAAAGATGCTTTGAAGGCTGCCATGCCTGAATCATTCCCTCCCCAGCACCAGGAACATCAGCCTGGTAAAGAAACTGAAATGGAACCGCGCCCCATCTACGATGATGATGCGCCGGGTTGCGGCCGCCTGGCAAACAAGGTAGCTATTATCACGGGCGGCGACAGTGGTATCGGACGTGCGGTAGCTGTCAGCTTTGCGAAGGAAGGTGCCAGTGTTGCGATCGTTTACCTGGATCAGCAGGAAGATGCGGAAGAAACCGCTGCCACTATCAGCAAATACGGCGGCAAGTCTTTATTGATCAGGGCAGATGTGCGGCAGGAGGCTAATTGTGCGAATATTGCAGAAAGCACATTAAAAGAGTTCGGGCATATAGATATTCTGGTCAACAATGCGGCAGTACAATACCCGGTGGAAACAATAGAAGGCATTTCTGCAGAACAACTGGAGCAAACATTTACCACGAACATCTACGCTTACTTTTATCTTACCAAACACGTAGTGCCTCACCTGAAAGAAGGGGCCAGTATTATCAATACCACATCGATCACTGCCTTCCAGGGTAATGAGCTGCTGATAGATTACTCTTCTACCAAGGGTGCTATTGTGGCCTTTACCCGCAGCCTTTCACAATCGCTGATGAAGAAAGGCATCCGTGTGAACGGCGTAGCACCGGGTCCTGTATGGACGCCGCTGATCGTATCCTCCTTCAATGAGGAGCAGGTGGCGAAGTTTGGTAAGAATGTGCCCATGGGACGCGCTGCACAGCCCTTTGAAATTGCAGGCTGTTATGTGTTCCTGGCGTCAAAGGATGCTGCGTTTGTGACAGGCCAGATATTACATCCGAATGGTGGTGTGCCGGTATGATAATTTAATAAGACTAAAAACGAATGATCATGGATAAGAAAGATAAAAAACTGGAAGCGGACAGGGATAAGCATGTTAATTTCCCTTCATTAGAGAAAGACGGAGACAGTGGGCAGGAAGAACATCCGCCGCAGGATGAGGAAACAGCAGAACGCCAGGCAGCCTGGAAAAGAGCGCTGGACGAAGGTAAAAAACAACGGGACAGGCCTTAGCTGTTAGCCAGGGCTCTGTCCACCGTTCTTATTATTTTATTTTTTTCCTGGCGGGATCGCTTCGCTCACCTTGATGGACTGGTCCATGAAGTTCAGCTCATTGAGTTTTTTGATAGCGCGCCGTCCATCGCCATCGTCAGACATTTCAACAAATCCGAAGCCTTTTGACCGCCCGGTGTCCATATCTGTCAGGATGTTCACAGAATCGATCCGTCCAAATTCTTTAAAAAGGTTTCTTACATCAGTTTCTGTTGCTGTGGCTGGGAGATTTCCTACATAAATGTTCATGACTTGGATTTTACAGGTGATGAATATGGCAGCTGAAGCGCAAAGACTGAAAATGAAAGCGTAGTGTGCTCCGGGATCAGAAAAAGCAAAGGCAGGTAACCATGTGAATGTGTTGCGCTTAAAGGTAGCTTTTATATGTTTGAATGGCAAATGTTTTAATTAATTGCGCGATTGTGATTTATTTAACATTATTGTCAGTATCTTTAAACCGTAGTGGAAATACACTGAATTCTTTCCTAAAATACTGCGCTTACGCATTCCTCAACTTACATGCAGTTTTATTATTGAATTTCCTGCGTTTTTGAATCACACTACATATTATCACTGGTAAATTCAATAGTTGTTTATTATGATCATTTTAATTTTCTTCATACTACATTGGTATCTGGCCTTATTCTCGCAAACCTTTTTTCAGCACAGGTATGCGTCTCACAAGGCTTTTACAATGAGCCCCTTCTGGGAAAAAGTGTTTTACCTCTTCGCGTATATTACACAGGGTTCTTCTTATATGAGTCCTAAAGTATACGGTATTATGCATCGTATGCATCATGCCTATACAGATACGGAAAAAGACCCGCATTCACCCAGCTTTTCACCCAATGTATTTGCCATGATGTGGCGCACGCGTCGTATCTACCTGCAGATCGCAGATGGGAAGGCGGATGTGGAGCCGCGCTTTCTAAAAGGATTGCCGGACTGGAGTGCTTTTGACAAATGGGCAGGCTCCAGGTGGAGCCGTTTGCTGTGGGTAGGTATTTACACCGGCTTTTATATTGCTTTTGCTTCATCGCCCTGGCTGTTGCTGCTATTGCCGCTGACCATTACGATGGGCGCGGTACATGGCGCCATTATCAACTGGTTTGCGCATAAATACGGGTATATCAATTTTAAACTGAAGAATACCTCTGAGAACCTGATCTGTCCTGATGTACTGATGCTGGGCGAAGCCTATCATAACAATCATCACAAGCATCCGTCTTCCATCAATTTTGGTGTAAGATGGTTTGAGTTTGACCCGGTGTACCCGGCCATACTTTTACTGAAATGGCTGCGCATCATCAGGATACCGGCCCCTATGCATGTTTACAAAAAAGAGGTTTTATCCTAAAAACAATAATATATGAATTTGTATGTTTCCAACCTGATGTCACAGGTAACTGACGAAGATCTGAAGAAGTTATTTTCCACCTGTGGACAGGTAGCCTCTGTTAAAGTAATAACTGACCGTTACACCGGCGTTTCACGCGGTTTTGGATTTGTAGTAATGCCACTGCAGTCAGAGGCTGATAAAGCCATCAGGGAACTGGATGGCAGAAATGTAGAAGGCAGGAATATCTCTGTTGCAGAAGCCCGGCAACGTACGTACTAAAAAAACGACACCCCTCGCCGCGCTCATCAATAATACATTGCAATTCACTGGTATTACTGCTATATTGCAACGCTCTGACAGCAGGAACCCAACATCTTTGTATTATGAAGCGTTTATCTTTTTTACTGAGTGTGGCTTGTTTAATGCTAAACGCCGTTATGGCTGTAGCGCAGCAACAACTGCCGCGTATAGCCATCGCCGGTTTAGGCATAGAATCCAGCACATTTTCTCCCGCATTGACACAGGAAGAAGCTTTCCATGCAAAATATGGTGAGCAGGTATATACTTCCTATCCTTTTTTTGCTACAGACTCGCCGCTGCGCATGCAGGCGGTATGGGTACCTGCGCTGGTAGGCAAATCGCTGCCGGGTGGGGCTGTGACCCGCGAAGCGTATGAATCGCTGGTTGGAAAGATACTGGACTCCCTGAAGAAGAACGGCCCCTTTGACGGGCTTTTCTTTGATATCCACGGGGCGATGAGCGTGGTTGGACTGGAAGATCCGGAAGGAGACCTGATCACCAGGATCCGGCAGGTGATTGGCAATAAAACGCTGATCTCTACTTCTATGGATCTGCATGGCAATGTATCCTGGCGGCTGGCCCGGCACACAGACCTGATCACCTGCTACCGCATGGCGCCGCATGAAGATGCCATGGAAACCAAACGCCGTGCCGTACAAAACCTTGTAGACCGTATTAAAAGTGGTAAAGGCAAACCGGCTTACAAAGCCTGGATACCCATCCCCGTACTGTTGCCCGGTGAAAAGACCAGCACCCGCATAGAACCGGCCAAAACAGTCTATCAAGCAGTGGCCCCGGCCTCTCAGCAGCCAGGGGTGATAGACGCTGCCATCTGGGTGGGCTATGCCTGGGCAGATGAGCCGCGCAACCATGCCGTGGTAATGGTAACCGGAGACGATAAAGCGGTGGTAACCCGCACCGCGGAACAGCTGGCCCGCAGTTTCTGGGAGGCCAGGAAGGGCTATTCTTTTGTAGCGCCCACCGGCGACCTGAAAGAATGCCTGGACAAAGCGCTGGCCAGCACCAAGCACCCCTTTTTCATCAGCGATTCCGGCGACAATCCTACAGCCGGTGGTGCAGGAGACGTGACCTGGACCTTAACACAGATCCTGGCCCGTCCTGAATTCAGATCTGCCGATGGCCCATCGCTGATCTATGCATCCATACCAGGTCCTGATCTTGTTGAGAAAGCCATTGCCGCAGGCGTTGGCAAAGAGGTGGATGGCCTGGCGGGCGCAAAAGTGGACGCCCGGTATGCACCGCCGGTACGCCTGAAAGGCACCGTGGAAGCTATTGTGCATGGCGACCGTGATGCGGTGGTAGAAGTAGTGGTGCGCGTAGGCAGCGTGCACGTGATCGTTACGCAGAAACGCAAACCCTATCATAAAGAAGCTGATTTTACACGCCTGGGGCTGAACCCGCGCAAATCTGATATTGTGGTGGTGAAGATCGGCTACCTGGAACCGGAGCTGTACAACATGCGGGCAGACTGGCTGCTGGCGCTTACACCGGGCGGGGTAGACCAGAACCTGGAACGCCTGCCATATAAGCATATCCAACGACCCATGTTCCCCCTTGATAAAGACATGAAAGACCCGGATTTGTCGGCAAGGCTGGTGCCTGCGGCCGGCAAATAGTTTGAGGTTTGAAGTTCGTTCGACGTTGAAGGCTCAGGACAATGTGCCGGATTGGCATACAGTTCCTGAACCTTTAACATTTTAACAATCCTCAAACCTCAAACCTCAAACTTCAAACGAAATTATTATATTGTGTGAACGTTTGGAACCCGCCTCCAAATACCATGTCCTGAAATATCCTCCGTACCTGCACTGAATCCGTTGTATTCATCAAAAATGCCATGTATGCTGGTTAGTAACAAGCATTTTACCCCGGTAATCGGACTGGATATACATATTGTAATATTGTTAGGTTTTCCCATTCCGCTGCCTCACCCGTATATCGGGTTTGTACTTGACCCTATGGACTATATCCCTTTCATAGGCGCTACCACGAAAGTGAACCATGTACCCCGCGGCAAAAGCGATACATCGGGTATCTTCATCATCCTGTTCCATATACCCATGGGTGGCCCATTTCTGCTGGCGCCGATGATAGGGCACGACTCTGTGAACTTCTTTGGCAGTAAAACCGTGAAAGTGGAAGGCAACCTGATGAGCCCATCCGGTCATATGCTGATGACCTGCAATGATATCGGCATTCCCCTCTCTCTGCAGCCGGGCAGGAAATTCAAGCCTATTCCCAGCATGTACCTGCCCACTTCTTTTTCCATACCGCTGTCTTTTGGCAAACCGGTAAGTGTGGGTGGGCCCTATGTACCAGACTGGTCGGGCGCCCTGCTGAACCTGGTGATGTCTTTCGGTTTCGGGGCCATGATGAAAGGTTTAGGCAAGGCGGGCAGAAAAGGACTGACCAAATTCAATCACGCGCTGCAGGGAAAGGTTGGCAGTAACAAATTAAGCAAGTCGCTGTGTAAGAAAGGCTTTGAACCGGTAGACCTGGTACAGGGCATTGTGATCTATGATGGCGTTGACTTTGAACTGCCCGGACCCATCCTGCTGAAATGGCAACGCTCCTGGAACAGCGACAGCCCGCACCGTGGAGTACTGGGCCATGGCACCCACCTGGGCTACGACATGCGGGTAATGGAATTTGTGGAGGAAGATACCAGCGCCGTATTGCTCGGTGATGGACGCAGTGCCCTGTTTGAACATTTGCCCTATGTTGGCAACAGCGATTATAACCGGCATGAACACCTCACGCTTACCCGGACAGACCTGGATGAATACCAGCTGTTTGACCACCGGGAAAGGTTGTCTTATCATTTCCATAAACTACATCCAACAGACCAGGAATACCGCCTGTATGCCATCCGCAATGATGCCGGTTTCATGATCAGCTTTCACTATAATGGTAAAGGGCACCTGGTGCAGGTGATTGACAGTGCAGGAAGACACCTGCAGGTGGTGAATGATGCGCAGGGCCGTATTACCCGTGTAAGCGGGCGCCATCGCGGACAGGAGCAGCTGTTTGTTCAGTACACCTATAACGAAGCAGGGAATCTTTGCGGCATCACCGATGCCCTACAGCAAACTACGCACATCCGGTACCGCAATCACCTGATGGTGGAAAAGACAGACCGCAATGGCCAGACCTTTTACTGGGAGTATGATAAAAAGGGCCGCTGCGTTCATACCTGGGGCGACGGCGGAATACTGGAAGGATGGATAGACTACCACGAGAAAGAGGGCTACAACGAGGTCACTAACGCCCAGGGGCAAACGACCACTTTTTACTACACGCCTGATTTCCTGGTTACACAGATAAAGGACCCGCTTGGCAACTCCCGCTTCTATGAATATACGGAGCATTTTGAAGTATACCGGGAGGTGGACGAGAACGCCAATGCCAGCGGTTATGCCTATGACGAACGTGGCAACCGTACCCGTATTGAACAGGCAGACGGCAGTGTGTTTACATTCAGCTACGATGCGGAAGACCGGCTGGTACTGACCAGCGACGCCGAAGGCGGCAGCCGTACCTACATTTACTATAAAAAGGAGGAACATAAAGGTTTGCTGCATACTATTACTGCAGCCAACGGCCATGTTACCATCTTACGCTATAATGAGCACAACCTGCTTAGTAAGGTGGAAGATGAGCAGGAGCATGTTACCCTGTTGACATATGATGAGGATCACAACCTTTCCTCCCTTACACTGCCCGATGGCGGACGCGCCGGCTGGAAATATGACGCCTGGGGACGTTGCATCCGATCTGTGAACCCCCTGCAGCACGAACAGCATTTCCGCTACGATGCCCTGGGCCGTACCACGGAAGTGTTCCTGCCCAATGGCAATCATATCCGCCTGCAATACAACGCCTATGAGGATATCGTGGAGGTGAAGGACAAACATCACCAGGTACATTTTGACTATACGCCCCTGGGCAGCCTGAGAATGCGGGAAGAAAACGGTGCAAAAGTGCATTTCATCTACAACAAGGATGAACAGCTTACCGGGCTGGTGAACGAACAGGGAGACACTTACCGTTTTGCCCGTAACGACCGGGGCGACATTATCCGGGAAACCGGCTTTGACGGCCTTACCCGCCATTACCAGCGCGATGCCACCGGCAGGGTGATCCGCGTAGAGCGGCCCGGTAAACGCTGGACGGAATACGAATATGATTACAGTGGCCGCCTGACCCGCGCCGAACATGAGAACGGCAGCTGGGAAACTTACAGCTATAACCGCAACGGAGAACTGGTGGAGGCCAGCAATGAGCACAGTACCCTTAAACTGCAGCGCGATATCCTGGGCCGCGTGGTGGAAGAATGGCAGGACGGCTATACCGTTACCAGCCATTACGGGCCGGACGGACGGCGCAGTCACATTAAAAGTAGCCTGGGTGCGGCCATACAGCTACAACGGAATGCTGCAGGCGACGTGACGGGTATAAAAGCCATGGCGGAGGGAATGAACGATCCCTGGGTCACCCAAATCGAACGCAATTTACTGGGCCTTGAAATAGAACGCAGCCTGCCCGGTGGTGTTACCAGCCGCTGGACCTATGATAATGCAGACCAGCCCGAAAGCCATATCGTGAGCAGCGGCGAACGCACGCTGCGTCGCCGCCATTACCGGTGGGATGTGAACCAGCGGCTGAAACAGATCAGCGATGGCATAACCGGGGGTATGGTGAAGTTTGGCCATGATGATTTTGGTAACCTGGCCTGGGCGCAGTATGAAGACGGACAATACGATTACCGCCTGCCGGATAAAGCAGGCAACCTGCACAGAGCACAGGGAGCCAATGACCGTAAATATGCAGCCGGCGGCAAGCTGCTGGAAACACCGGACGCCCGTTTCGTCTATGATGAGGAAGGAGCGCTCATTAAGAAGGTTATAACGGCGGCTCCCACAGTTGGGACGGCCTGGGAGTATGAATGGTACGCTAATGGCCTGCTTAAAAGCGTGATCCGGCCAGACGGTAAAAAGGTGGAGTTCCGCTATGATCCGTTGGGCCGGCGTATAGAAAAGCAGTTTAACGGGCAGCTGACACGCTTTGTGTGGGATGGCAATGTGCTCCTGCACGAGTGGACCTACCCCGCAGCGGAACGGCCGCAGGTAACGATAGACGAGCTGGGCGACATACAGCAGGATCACCCCGAACCGGTGCCTGCTGAAACGCTGGTTACCTGGGTGTTTGAAGAGGGTACCGCAGCACCGGCCGCAAAGATCATCAATGGTAAACAGTACTCCATCATCACTGACCACCTTGGCACTCCCTGTGAAGCGTATAATGAAACAGGCGAAAAAAGTATGGGCCTGTGAGTTGGATATTTATGGGAAGCTACGTAAGTTAGAGGGTGACAGGGACCTTGTGCCGTTCAGGTATCCGGGGCAGTATGAGGACGCCGAAACAGGATTATACTATAACCGTTTCCGTTATTACAGTCCTGACGAAGGTGTTTATATCAGCCAGGACCCGATAAAATATTTCGGAGGCCTGCGGGTGTACGGGTATGTGATCGACCCCAACTACCTGGTCGATATCTTCGGCCTGATAGCAGCGCCGGCCAGCCTGCCGTCAAAACCAGGGGTGTACATTATTACCAGCGATAACCTGAACCAGTCGTATGTGGGCAACAGTGTGAACATGAACGACAGGGTATCGCAATCCGGCCATACAAAGGCGCAAAGCCTGCTGGGCCAGTCTGATGTGCGGGTGGAATATGTGGAGGTTGACCTGGGTACCGCCTCCGACCTGAGAACACAGGATCATATACTTCGCCACTATGAGCAGATAGAGTATGAAACACAGATGAATGCGGGGTATACCATGCTGAATTCGCCCAAAGCGCCACCGGAAAGCCTGAAGAAAAAAGCAAGGAACCAGGGAGAGATAACGCAACATGGAGCCTCTGCAAGCGCCAGGGCAACATGTGCCTGATCCAAAATACGAAATATGATGATGAATTTTTTTGAACAACAAAGGGTGAGCTATATGCTGCCGGCAGGTGACAGGTTATTTTATGGTGATAAGAAACTGCACCGGCCGCAGCTGACTTACAGGGAATACAATGACTGGCCTGACAGTACAACGCTGAAGAATGTTTCTACCATATGGTTTGCACCAAACGTGGAACAGCTGCAGCAATACCCCGGGTTTCCTGCATTTGTAAAGTCTGCACCACAGCTGAAGGCGCTGAAGATACCACTGGACTTTCTGCCCCTGGCAGAAGACCAGGTGCCGGAATCAGTGATCAGTCTGAGCATCCTCTCATTTCAGAATAAGGCGAACCAGGAAGATTATGAAAAATTTTCCTGGAATGACAAACAGGTGCTTAACAACGTAGTGTACTTTTCCTTCTTTGATTTTGACGGTATCTATGAACTGGCCGGTTTCACCAGCAGGCAGCTGCCCAATCTCAGCTGGCTGGAATGCTTTATAGATGAAGAGGGAGAGACCATCGAAAGAATAAAAGCTTTCAGTAAACTGGAAACTTTATACGCACAACACCTCAGAACGCACGACATCTTTAAAGCACTGACGCAGCTGCCCCTGAGAATGATCAAACTGGAAGGTTTTGATAAAGGCTTTCCCCTGCAGCATATCACGCAACTGCCACAACTGGAGATCATCCATATCAACGGCTATGAGGAAGAGCTGGACTGTGCGCTCTTTACACAATTTCCAGGTCTTCGGGAGCTCATGTTCATGAATTGCAGAAAGCTGAAGAATGTAGAGCGCCTGCTGGAGATCAAAAGCCTTGAAAGCCTGCACAGCATCAGCTGTAATAAAGCATTTGGCGGCGCTGTGAAAACCCGCTTTGCCCAGGCAGGCCTGCAGCAGCTGAATGTTGATTTTTCCTGAGTACCAGTACTAGAAATACTTCTCTACCGTAATGCCGTAGTTGATCAGCAGGTTCTCCCTGTCTGTACGGTTCACCTTATTGTAGGTAAGCGCAGCTGTGAGCAGCAGCCAGGAACGTAATTTCAGCGAGAGACTGTTACTGCTTTTAAAAATGAAGTCACTGGCATGTGAAAGCGACTGCTGGTAATATTGCCCGCCTTCCAGTATGACAATATCTTTGATCACCCATTTATACAGCACGCGAAAGGAGTTACGGAAAGTATGATAAATGTCGGGTATCGTGTCTTTCAGGAACAGATCACTGTTCTCGAACAGTATCCCATTGCTCAGGTTAAGGGTGGCATTGGGTTTTTGTATAATGTCATATGCAGCGCCCAGGCCACTCTGGAAACGTTTGTTGATCTTCAGTGAAAAACTCTTATCGTAGCTGGACAATCCCCAGTAATAAAAGCGCCGGCTTTCCCGGTACCAGTTAAAATCAACTGCTGCAGACACATCGTCATTGGTCAGCTGCCTGTCCTGTTTGCCATACACATAACTGGCGGCGGCATTAAAGCTGATCTTTTTTTTGCTGATCTTAAAGCCGGCCATATTGTTCAGCAGCCATGACCTGCCATCATTGGTGCGGTTAATGGAACCTGTAGAAGCGTATTTTACGTAGTAGTGAGTAGAGTCGCTGAACTGGGCGAAGGTCACTCCGGGAAGGGCCAGCAGCAACAGTATAGCTAAATTTTTGATCATCAGCTTGCTGCCGCAAACAATGTGCCTGAACCGTTTAGATACGATAAATAGGGGATGGCGTATGCAAATTTTATCCTGTAGTTTTGCGTTATTAAAGTTCCCTATCATATGAAATCCTCTTTGCTGGCAGCAATGGTGCTGCTGTTGTCTGCCGTTGTATTCCGGCTTCCCATCAGGTTTGCTTTAACAGAGCGGCCCTCAAAAAAGAAATAATTACCTGGAGCCACCGGCAGCCATTTGCTGGTTAAGCACCGGGTTTAGCCTGCAGTATTTATTTGTTCCCTCAAAGCTCACTTCGTAATCAGATGGGAAGTGGGTGCTTTTCTTGTAGTAATCTGTCGTGATGATCTGCGCGCCTGAATTGCAGGCAGCAATAAAGCTGGAATGGTCATTTTCCCGGGCTTCCCTGGTATCTGCGTCTGCACGGGTACGGACCATGTATCCTTTTTGCACGAGATTTTTTATTTCAGGTGAACGGGGATCGTTCCTGATCATGATGGCCGCTTCCGGTGTGCCGGGAGTTACGTTGGTGAACAGTATGCGGCCTTTCAGTGAAGGATGTCCGGCTGCATAGCGCGCCTGCTTGTCTTCGTTGCCATCCAGTATAAAGACAAATTTGCCTTTGGCGGCCTTTAATGCAGGCCAGTTGTTGTGCAGCACCGCTTCTTCCAGGGTAGCGTAGCGGCCCTGCACCATATCCGGCGTAAGCAGGTGCTCGCGTCCCAGGTAGTCTGTCAGCGCTTTATCCAGCTGGTCAAATACTTTTGCGGTAAAGGGCTCGGGTGAGGTTAGTGCTTTGTTCTCAGAGGTGTCGTCCTTGGCTTCCAGTGTAATGAAAACAGGGTAGTGGCCGGGATGTTTTTCAGACCACTGCCGCAGGTTTTGCAGGCAACGTTTAAATGTGAGCGCATCGCTGCGGAAATCCAGGTCGGGTACATGGAGTATTTTGAACCCCGGCTCCTTCATCTCGCCGTTGACATCGTAGGGCGCCTGTCCTTTAGCCCATTCCAGGCCTTTGGGATGCGCATATTTTCCGCCTTTCTCATCCGCATATACGTCTATTTCCAGGTTCAGCAGCCCCATATCCAGCTGGTCTGTGAGCGGAATGTGCTCATAATCAAGCTTGCTGGCCGACGCGGAGTCGCGGCGGGCAAATAACTTAAACAGGGCCGGGTCAATGGCCTTTTTATAACTGTTATGAGAACCAATCACCTGTATTTTATTGACAGGCAGGTCGTCAGATAATTCATTGCCGGGCAGCAGGGGGATCCCTAAAATTAAAGCAAGGCTTATCACAACTTTCATGAGCATGCAGGATTTTTAAAAGTCCAATATAAGCACTCGCCGCATTATTTGGCAATTATCATATTATTATATTAATAGGGCGCCTACCCAAAAAAAAATTCCTAACTGTCATCCATATATTATAATTTTACACATGATAAGATCGTCATGATCATCCCTTAAACCTTTATCAACTCCTATACAACTATTTAAACTTCCACATATTAACAACAGCCAACAGATTTAAACCAGAAAACCATTATTACATGAGGAAAAACCTACTCAGCTTTTACAAGCTTTTGTGTGCCTGCTTACTGTTGTTTGCGGGAACAGCAAAAGTGCACGCGCAGTTGCCGGCAGGGTTTGTTTTGCACAAACTGACCGGTAATGTCATCAATGAAGCGACCGCGATGGCCCATGCGCCGGACGGCAGGATCTTTATGGCCGAACGTTCCGGTGCGGTGAAAGCATTTCTGAACGGTACGGTTACCACCGTGCATACCGTTACCACCACCACTGCTTCCGAGCAGGGACTGCTGGGCATTACCCTGCACCCTGATTTTGCCAGCAATGGTAAGTGCTACATTTTTTACACTAACCCTGACATGACCCGCCACTACCTGGACGTGATCGTGATCAACACCGCCAACCAGGTAACATCCGTGACCCGGGTAATGGAATTTGACCCGATCATCAACGGTTTCCATAACGGCGGCGCCTTATTGTTCAAGGGTAACCTGCTGTATATTGCAATCGGGGAGAGCAACTCCGCTGCCGAATCTACCAAACCGGATACCTATCGCGGTAAGATTCTGCGCTTAACGGAAGATGGACAGCCGGCGCCCGGCAATCCCTATTACGATGAACCCGGCGCCTCCCGGCAAAAACGCAGCATGTGGGCCATGGGTATGCGCAATCCCTGGAGAATGAGCCTCGATCCCGTATCACAGAAAATATTCGTGGTAGATGTAGGGGGTAACTATGAAGAGATCAATGACGTGACCAATCCCGACCCTGCCAAAAATTACAACTATGGCTGGGACCAGAACGGCCGCTCGGGTCCTGACCAGGCTACCAACACCATCCAGGCTGCGTATTATTACCCGCATCCTAACTGGGGTTGCGCCATTACTTCAGGTGTTTTCTTCAATCCTCCCGCTACCAATTATCCGCCACAGTACCGCAACCGCTTTTACTTTTCTGACTGGTGCGGAGACTGGTACCGCAGCGTAGACGCCACCAATCCCGGCGCAGGTTTCCAGGAATTTTCCGCCACACAGTTTGGCCGTATCCTGGGTACCAGTGTAGGCATTGACGGTAACATCTATTACTTCCAGTATGGTACCAACGGTAGCCTCTGGCGTATAGAATATGATAACAACCAGGCGCCTGCCATTGTGAACCAGCCTGCAAGCGCCAGTGTGGTAGCAGGAGACCCGGTAACATTTACGGTAGCTGCTTCCGGCGCAACGCCGCTCAGCTTCCAGTGGCAGAAGAATGGCGTAAATATTCCAAATGCTACCGCTGCCACATACCAGATCGCACAAACCTCGGCCACAGATGCGGGCAGCTACCGTTGTGTGGTAACCAACCCAATCGGCAGTGTTACCAGCAATGCCGCCACGCTGACCATCCTGCCCTTTAACGCAAGGCCGGTGCCGCATATACTGACGCCGTCTGCTTCACTTACCTGGGATGTACTGGACAGGGTAGATTTCTCTGCCGAAGCTACAGACCTGGAAGACGGCACACTGCCCGCATCCGCTTTCCGCTGGGAAATCCGTTTCTTCCATAAAGACAATCCTACCAGTGAGCACTGGCACCCCGGACCGGTAATACCCAATGGTATCAAGTCTGGCAGCTTTATCGCAGATAACGGCGGTGAATCATCCCCCAATATCTGGTTCCGCATCATGCTGTTCGTGACCGACTCGCAGGGCCGTACCGGTGTTGACTCTGTAGATATCCATCCCAACAAGGTGGAGCTCACGGCAGACGCAAGCGTAGCCGGACTAAGACTGGTAATGGGCTCACAGGGGACAGTGCCCTTCACCAAAACCATGGTGGTGAATTCGGCCTTTACACTGCAGGCTATCAGTCCGCAGGTATTGGGCAATAACGCCTACGCCTTCACCTCCTGGGAGCATGGCGGCGGTGCAGAACAATCCCTCCGTGTGCCGGCTGTCAATACCACTTACAAGGCTAATTATGAGATCAGCGGCTCGCTGCAGAATCCCTTCTCCGGCCTGCCCATCAACCTGCCCGGTAAAGTGGAAGCAGAAGATTTTGATACCGGCGGCGAGGGCATTGCCTATCACGATGCTTCTGACAACAACCAGGGCAACCAGTACCGTACTACAGAAGGAGTGGATATAGAAGGTTGCTCGGAAGGCGGCTACAACATTGGCTATGTATCTGCCGGCGAATGGCTGGAATATACCGTGAATGTAACACAGCCTGGTATCTATACCCTGCAGGCCAGGGTAGCTACGCCTTATACCAACAAGACCTTCCATGTAGAGCTGGACGGTCAGAACATTTCGGGTACGATAGCCGTTCCCGTTACCAACGGCTTCCAGGGCTGGCAGACCGTTTCCGTGAATACACCGGCGCTGACAACAGGCGTGAAAACGCTGCGTATTGTGATGGACGCGTCTGATTTTAATCTTAACTACCTGAACTTTGTACTGGCAGGCAGCGGTGGCAGCGCCCCGCAGGTGAACATTACGTCGCCTGCCGCCAACACTGCTTTCTTTGATAACGCGGATATTGTGATCAGGGCCGATGCGTCAGACCTGGACGGCACCATTAGCAAAGTGGAATTCTTCCAGGGCACTACCAAGCTGGGAGAAGCAACTGCCAGTCCTTATGAGTACACCTGGATTGGCGTTGGTGTGGGTAACTATTCACTGACAGCCAGGGCAATTGACAACCAGGGGCTGGCCACTACCTCTGCTGCAGTGCCCATTGTGGTAAATGCTATACCTGCGCTGAAAACAATTCCGGGCCGTATAGAAGCAGAAGATTATGATGAGATGTCCGGCATCGGCACAGAAGGTACAGGCGATACCGGCGGTGGAGAGAACATAGGCTGGGTAGGTACCGGCGACTGGCTGGATTACCACGTAAGCGTAACCACTGCAGGTACTTATACAGTGGCCTTCAGGGTGGCCAGCAACCCGGGTGGCGGCCAGATACAGCTGCTGTCCGGCAGTACCATCCTGACCTCCGTGAATGTACCTCCCACCGGTGGATGGCAGGACTGGATCACGCTCACTGCTACGGTTACACTGGAAGCCGGCGAACAGACGTTGCGGGTGTATGCCAGCGCGCCTGACTGGAACCTGAACTGGATGGAATTCAGCAGCGGTATCAGCGCAGCTCACCCAACGGAGAGCATTGTGAAGATATATCCCAACCCCACCATCAATACCCTGAAAGTGGGCAACCCGAAGAACAACGGTATTTACAAGATCACCAACATCGGCACTTCGCAAACCACCCAGCTGCGGTCTTCTACCGGCAACCTGGATGTAAGCAATTTAGCCGCGGGCACGTATATCGTGGAGTTCTATGATGGAGCGAAACTGATCAGGAAGAAGTTTGTAAAATTGTAAGCTGATAAAAACAAAAGCGCCGTCTGCCAGCTGGCAGACGGCGCTTTTTTATACCGTTAACACTACTTTCCCAACTGTTCTGCCGGAGGCGATCTGCTCATGCGCTGCGGCCATTTCTTCAAAAGCAAACACTTTAGACACGTGCGCTTTCAGGCGGCCATCTGCCAGTAATCCCGCCAGCTGCTCCATGTCTTCGCCATCAGAGGCTACCAGTATAAAATAGCCGTTAATACCTCTGGCTTTCGCTTTTTCCGTTACCGCCTCATTGAGCCCGGTGGGAATGCTGATCAGCGTGCCGCCGGGTTTGATCACTTCCAGGGAACGGTCTATTATGTCTCCGCCAACGGCATCCAGCACAATGTCCATATCTTTCACCACCTCTTCAAAGGGCTGTGCCTTGTAATCAATATGTGCATCTGCACCGAGGCCCAGTACAAAATCGCTGTTAGCGGCAGAGGAGGTGCCTGTTACATGTGCACCCCGCCATTTTGCTATCTGTACGGCAAAGTGGCCCACGCCACCGGCAGCCGCGTGTATCAGTACTTTGCTGCCCGCTTGTATGTTGGCATGCTTTACCAATGCCTGCCAGGCGGTCAATGCTGCCAGGGTGGCGGCCGCCGCTTCCTCATGGCTGATATTGCCAGGCTTGAGGGCCAGCTGTGCTGCCGGTACGGCCACATATTCAGCATAGGCTTTACCATGACCCGGGAAATTCACCATGCCAAATACTTCATCGCCCGGTTTAAAGGCTGTGACCGCGGGACCTGCAGCCGTTACGATGCCGGAGATGTCCCAACCCAGGATCAGAGGTTTGAAGTCTTTCAAACGCCCGGCCATCCCCTTGCCCATGCGGGTTTTGATATCTACAGGATTGATGCTGATGGCTTTTACCTGTACCAATACTTCATCGTCTTTTATATCCGGTGTGGGCAGCGTGGTAAGCTGCAGCACATCCGGTTCGCCAAACTGGCTGATGGTGATCGCTTTCATATTATATGTAAATTTGTATAGCAAAGTTATACCCCGGATAGCCTATATTACTGGTATAACTTTTCGGTTTATTGGTATATTTGGGTATGCAGCACGAAAATTTACACGAGCCTTTTTCCATTGTGTTTACAACACTGGATGAATCCCCGCAGCAGGAGCACAAGCACAGTTTTTTTGAGCTGGTGTATATATTATCGGGCACCGGCATGCAGTGTATCAATAAGAGCAAGTTCCGGTATCATGCAGATCATATGTTCCTGATCACGCCGGAAGACTGCCACGCTTTTGAGATTGAAAGCACCACTTCTTTTTTCTTCCTGCGTTTCAATAATATCTATATCCGCTCCAAAAGTATTCATACGGATAATATCCGGCGCCTTGAATTCATACTGCAGCATGCCAACCATCAGCCGGGCTGCATACTGAAGAACGTGGTAGATAAAACCCTGGCAAGACCTATTATTGAGGCCATTGCGCGTGAGTATGCGCAGCGTGATCTGTACAATAAAGAGCTGGTACAGCACCTGGTGAATACACTGATCGTAGTGGTGGCCCGTAACATTGCAAAATACCTGCCGGAGCGGGTGGCAGCGGATACGGAAGAAAAAGCCATGGATATACTGCAGTACATCCAGCAGCATATTTATGATCCTGATAAGATCCGTACGGAGGAAATCAGCCGCCGTTTCGGCGTATCAGCATCTTACCTGGGGCGATATTTTAAACGGCATACCAACGAAACCATGCAGCAGTATGTCAACAATTACCGCCTGAAAATGATCGAGCACCGGCTGCTGCACAGTGATATGCGTATGGGTGAGATTGTGCGGGAACTTGGGTTTACGGACGAAAGCCACCTCAATAAATTCTTCAGGAAGCAGAAGGGGATGAGCCCGACGGCATTCCGGAAAGCGCATATTTCCGCCTGAAATACCATAAAGAGATAAGGGTGCCGGTTAAGCCCGTGAGGCCGGTTACCAGCACCAGCTGCTGGTAAAATTGCAGCCAGTTTGCCTCTACCTTCAATATAGTTTTGATCAGCAGTACACCTACACTACCGAGGTAACCGAAGGAGTCTGCCAGGTAGATGAGAAAACCTACATTGCCGGCAAGGCGGAAAGCGGCAATGAAGCGGTCAAACAAAATGCTGTTAAAAGGAATGTATACCATGTAGAGGCCCAGGCCCACCAGTAACATCCAGCTATATAAAGACGTCAGCCCCTGCATATACAGCAGCGTGATCACAAGGGATATCACAAAGCCCAGCAGCATGATCACCTGCGCCAGCATAAAGGCGCGGAAATTATTCCGTAACAGCATCATGGCGGCGATCAGTATCAATATAACTACGGTGATGACGGTTTCTGTACTGGCAAATACACCGGCATTGAATACCTCGCCCGACTCACGCCACATGTCTGCCATGAAGCTGTCGCGTACTTCGCGCAGGATGGTGACCAGCACATAGATCACTACCAATGAGCAGATACCGGGCAGGAAGCCGGCTACCAGGACGCGGCGCTGCTGGCGGGACATAGGCAGGCGCTCCATGCGCTGTGCCTTATCAGCCTCGCCGGGAGAAGGGATCTTTTCAAGGAGATATACAAAGAGCAGCAACGCTGGCATAAAGATGCAGCCCACTACAAAAGGCATCCAGTATTCAGATACCTGCCAGCTGTTCATGACCCATTGGGCGGTGGATTTTGCCAGCCCGGAAGCAAAGATGAAGCTCACCGCCAGTGCCGCGCTGATCATGTCTGTGGTCCTTCTGCCTTCCACATAAGAGAACACCACACCCCACAGCATGCCCAGGGGAAACCCGTTCAGCAGCAGGCACCAGCAATTATAAGGTGCAGGCAGCAGGGCAAACAGCAGCCAGGCTATCCAGGCAATACCCACCAGGAGCAGGATGAGTTGTCCGCGGCCTATGCGTTTCATCTCCGAAATAAAGCGGATGCCATAGAACTTGCTCAGCATATAACCAGATACCTGGGTAACCACCAGCATTACCTTGTAATCCAGTCCCAGCAGGGTATGCCCGGCATAAGGCGCTACATTAAAGGCCTTGCGGAATGCAAAAATGCTGGTATAGGCGGCAAAACTGGTAAGGGCTGCAAAGAGGGCCACGGAGATCTCGCGGGTACTGAATTTAATATCCTTCATCCCCTAAAAATTAATATTTTTATGCGTAACATTTAACACTTATGGAAAAATCCAACAGACGTAAATTCCTGGGCACCGCTGCCGCCCTCGCTGCAGGTACTGCTGCCACCGCCATGCCGCTGCCTTTGAAAGGCAACAAATACCCCGTAATACATCATGTGTTTTTCTGGCTGAAGAACCCCGGTTCTGTTGAAGACCGCAACCAGCTGGTAGAAGGTGTAAAGACACTCTCTAAAATACCTACGGTAAAAGAACTGCGTGTAGGCGTTGTAGCCAGCACAGAAAAAAGAGATGTGGTAGATAACAGCTGGGGCGTGTCTGAGCTGATGTTCTTTGAAGATCTTGCCGGGCAGGCCGCTTATCAAACGCATCCCATCCACCTGGAGTTTATTAAGAACTACGGACATTTGTGGGAGAAAGTGATTGTGTATGATGCTGTAGACGCCTGAAGGATGCAGCAGGCAAAGCCTCGTATTATATTGCTCCACTCCAGGCTGCTGGAGGATTATCCTTCCGGCTCTGCCATCAGCTATCATGGAGGGAGGTTTTACCTGCTGGGAGATGATGCCCGCAGCATTGCCATCCTCGACGGTGATTACCGCAACGCAGGCGCTATACAGCTTTTTGACTACCCTGAAAAGCGGATTCCCAAGGACCGGAAAGCTGATTTTGAGACCATGGTAATAGTGGAAGCAGCAATCCAGCCGCATTTACTGGCTATTGGCTCTGCTTCCCGCAGGGAAAGGGAGCAGCTCATGCTGATCTCCCTGCAGCCGCCCGGTGCGCAGCTTTCCCGGTTTGATACCGGGGTATTTACAGCACGCCTGCGCAGCGCTGGTATCAAAGAAGTAAATATAGAGGGAGCAGCGCTGGCAGGAGCGCGCCTGCTACTGGTGAACCGTGGAAATAACACCTATCCTGAAAATCATCTCATCATTACCGGAAAAGATTACTGGCTTCACCAGGAAAATGCCCCGCTTTCCGTATTGCCATTAACGTTACCAGCCCATTCCGGGGACTTCCTGGGTGTTTCTGAGCTTTGCTACGATGCCTTGTCTGATACGCTGCTGTTTACCCTCAGCAGTGAGGCCACTGCCAACGCATATGATGATGGCACTATCGGCGACAGCTATCTGGCCTGGGTGGATCGTATCAGCCAGAAGCTGGAACAGCCGGTCCTTACCCTGGATGCTTTGATCAATCTGCCGGAGGCAGATGCCGCATTTAGGGGGAGAAGATCGAAGGCATTTGTATAGAATCAACCCGTGGAGATGAATATCTGCTGCACCTGGTGGCTGATAATGACAAGGGCGAAAGCCGCCTGTTCAGGCTTAAATTGCTGAAGAATGCATGATAACGCCTGGTAGCAGAAGCGCCAGGGTACAGCCACTATAAGATAAGCACGCGTCCTTTGTTTAAGATGTGTTGTATCTTGCAGCCTGGTTAACAGATTTAAACCGCAATTAACTTTTTTTCAGATGAGATATTGTATTGTTGCGCTTTTGCTGATTATATGCGGCAGCGCTGACGCCCAGCGGAAAGAAAGGGCGCGTGATCTTGGTATTCCTTTTGAAGGCCAGCCGGGGGCTTATAATGCCATCACAGATGTAGCCGGTGTGGAAGTAGGTTACAGCACCATTGTAAAAGGTAAGGGCGCAAAGGCGGTACGCACCGGTGTTACCGCTATCCTGCCGAGAGGCAACAAACATAATCCTGTATATGCCGCCTGGTATACGCTCAACGGTAACGGGGAGATGACGGGCACTACCTGGGTGGAAGAATCCGGTTTCCTTGAAACGCCGGTGATGATCACCAATACCAACAGCGTGGGCATTACCCGGGATGCCGTGCTGAAATGGGTAGCTACCCGCAACTGGTTTGAAGATAATGAGCTGTGGTGGGGACTGCCCGTAGTGGCAGAAACCTATGACGGTATACTCAATGATATACTGGGTTTCCATGTAAAGGAAGAACATGTATTTGCTGCATTGGACAGCGCCAGGGGCGGTCCCATTGCAGAAGGTAATGTAGGCGGCGGCACCGGCATGATGTGTGCCTNGGCAANTTAAGGGCGGTACCGGTACCTCTTCCCGCGTGGTGAACATTGCGGGGAAGAAGTATACCGTGGGCGCACTGGTACAATCCAATTTCGGCGCCCGGAAGGACCTCACTATTACCGGTGTGCCGGTAGGAAAATTATTAGGGGATACATTACCTTACCGCATTTACGGCGGACCAGACAACTATACACCCGGTACCGGCTCTATCATTGTGGTGATTGCAACAGACGCGCCCTTGCTGCCGCACCAGCTGAAACGGCTGGCACAGCGTGTGCCGATTGGCGTTGGTTTGACAGGAGGGAAGGGGCATAACTCTTCCGGTGATATCTTCCTGGCATTTTCTACTGCCAATGAAAAAGCATATGTGGCAGATTCGCTGGGTATTGTACAGCAATTGCCTAACGAGTGGATAGATCCCTTGTTTGAAGCCACTATCCAGAGCACGGAAGAAGCGATCATCAATGCCATGACTGCAGCAGAAACCATGGAGGGTGTCTATGGCAACACTGCGTACGCTTTGCCGCATCACAAAGTGAAGGCTTTGATGCAGGAGTATATCAGAGACATTCCCGGAAAAGAATTAAAACCGGATGCCGGTATACGGCTGTCAAAGGAGCTACTGGATACTTACAGCGGTACCTATACGAACAGCCTTGCCAGCCCGGTGATCATCACCAGCAAGGACGGTAAATTGCAACTGGCCAGGGGAGAAGGAGCTCCAACGAGGGAGTTGCTGCCGGTGGCGAAAGATGTGTTTATGATAAAGGGAAATTTTGTCAGGATCGTGTTCAACCGGGAACTGCAGCAGCTAGCGGTTGAAGACGACAGTATAGAGATGGTGTACAAAAAGAAAGCAAAGTGACAGGCTGGCTTTCCTGGATCATTGTACTTGCCCTGCTGCTGGTGGTCGCTATGGTCAGTGTCCGTAAACGGAAGCTGACCGGTAGCGGCGGAATTGCCGCCATCTTCACCGGCCTGCTGGTATTTGCAGGAGCCGGATACATTGGCGTGCTGTTACTCGCTGCTTTTTTTATCATGGGCACCGTGGCCACTTCCCACCGTAAGGATTTAAAGGCAAAACTGCAGGCAGGAGGGGAGCATCCCGAAGCCCGTAATGCAGGCCAGGTGTTGGCCAATGGCGGTACAGCCGTTTTAACGGCCCTGCTGGCATTGATAAATCCGCACGCCAAAGATACCTATACCATGATGCTGGCCGCCGGCCTGGCGGCTGCCACGGCAGATACCCTGTCTTCTGAGCTGGGCATGGTATATGGCCGTCATACCATCAACATCCTCACATTTAAAAAGGAAGCCCCCGGATTGGATGGCGTAGTTAGCCTGGAAGGCACGTTGCTGGGCGCTGCGGGCGCCCTGTTGATAGCGCTGATCCATGCTGTTGCAACCGGTTCCGGGGCCGCGGTGCTGTTCATCACCCTGGGCGGAGTGCTGGGCAACCTGGCAGATTCTGTGCTGGGCGCCTCACTGGAGCGCAGGCATTATATCGGTAATAACGGCGTTAATTTCCTGAACACGCTCTTCGGCGCACTGGCGGCCCTGTTATTCATTTGCCTTTAATATATAAGAAAACATTCATCGGTAGGCCCATGCCGCCTGTTGATACGGCTATGATTTAGAGGATTTACGAAAAAAGATCAAAAATTGTGGACAATTTTTAAGAATTTTGCGGTTACCTTTTAAATTATGAAAAATGAGTAAAGCACCCGCTACATTATTTGACAAAGTATGGGATTCCCATGTGGTCAGGAAGATTGAAGACGGCCCTGATGTGTTGTTTATTGACCGGCATTTTATTCATGAAGTGACCAGCCCGGTGGCCTTCCTGGGACTGGAAAGCCGGGGCCTGAAGGTGATGTTCCCCGGAAAAACGTTTGCAACAGCAGATCATAATACGCCCACTATAAACCAGCACCTGCCCGTGCAGGATCCGCTTTCTGCCAACCAGCTGAAAGCGCTGGAAACGAACGTCTGCCAAATATGGCATCTCTCACTGGGGCCTGGGTAACCCCAAGAACGGTATTGTACACGTGGTAGGCCCTGAGAACGGCATCACCCTGCCGGGCATGACTATCGTTTTGCGGCGACTCTCACACCTCCACCCACGGCGCTTTTGGCGCTATAGCATTTGGTATAGGCACTTCTGAGGTGGAAATGGTGCTTTCCTCTCAATGTATCATGCAGCCCAAGCCAAAGAAAATGCGCATTAAGGTGAATGGTAAGCTGGGTAAAGGAGTAGTGCCCAAAGATGTGGTGCTCTACATCATCTCCAGGCTGACTGCCGCAGGCGCCACCGGTTATTTCATTGAGTTTGCGGGTGAGGTATTTGAGCAGATGAGCATGGAAGGCCGTATGACCGTTTGTAACATGAGCATTGAGATGGGCGCCCGCGGCGGTATGATTGCCCCGGACGAAACCACCTTTGCTTATATCAAAGGCAGGGAAAAAGCGCCCAATGGCGAAGCCTGGGACAAGGCGCTGGCTTACTGGAAAACACTGAAAACAGACGAAGGCGCTGCCTTTGACATAGAATACGAATACAATGCCGCCGATATTGAGCCCATGATCACCTACGGTACCAACCCGGGCATGGGTATGGGCATTACCCGTCATATCCCTTCTGCTGCAGAAGCGGGCGGCAGCAAAGCCAGCTACGAGAAGTCCCTCAATTACATGGGCTTCCGGGAGCAGGATGAAATGCTCGGTAAAAAAGTAGACTACGTATTCATTGGCAGCTGTACCAATGGCCGTATAGAAGATTTCCGCGCTTTCGCCTCCATCGTAAAAGGCCGTAAGAAAGCAGACCATGTAACGGCATGGATCGTTCCCGGATCACATATCGTGGAGCAGCAGATCAAAGAAGAAGGCATCCTGGACATTCTCACAGCGGCCGGCTTCCAGCTGCGTCAGCCCGGATGTTCTGCCTGCCTGGCCATGAACGACGATAAGATACCTGCCGGTAAATACGCCGTGAGCACCAGCAACCGCAACTTTGAAGGCAGACAGGGCCCCGGAGCAAGAACACTGCTGGCCAGTCCGCTGGTAGCCGCTGCAGCCGCCGTAACAGGGGTAGTCACTGATCCCCGGTCGCTGATGGCAGAGTAATTTCTTTAACCGTATTAAAACGATATACTACAAAAATGGCTTACGATAAATTCACTATACTGAGGAGCACTGCGGTACCTATGCCTATTGAGAACGTAGATACCGACCAGATCATCCCCGCCCGTTTCCTGAAAGCAACCGAACGTAAAGGTTTTGGCGATAACCTGTTCCGCGACTGGCGCTATGAGGCAGACGGTACGCCCAAGAAAGACTTTGTGCTGAATAACCCGATCTACTCCGGCAAGATCCTGGTAGGGGGGAAGAACTTCGGCAGCGGCAGCAGCCGTGAGCACGCAGCCTGGGCCATCTACGACTACGGATTCCGTTGCGTGGTGTCCAGCTTCTTTGCAGACATTTTCAAGAACAACTCCCTGAACATCGGCATCCTGCCCGTACAGATCAGCGCCGGGTTCCTCGATAAGATCTTCACTGCCATAGAAGCAGATCCCAAAACAGCACTGGAAGTGAACCTCGAAGCGCAGCGCATCACCATCCTGTCAACGGGAGAAAGCGAATCTTTCGAGATCAACGGCTACAAAAAGCATAACCTGATGAACGGTTATGATGATATAGATTATCTGCAGTCCATGAAAGCAGATATCGAGTCATTCGCTGCAAAGAGCATCTATTAAACAACACCCCCGAAGTATTATGTCAGTGGCACAGAGATATGTAGAGATAATGGATACTACCCTTCGCGATGGTGAGCAGACCAATGGCGTGTCTTTTTCTCCTTCCGAAAAATTAACCATTGCTCAATTGTTGTTGACCGAAGTAAAGGTAGACCGCATTGAAGTGGCTTCTGCACGCGTATCTGACGGCGAGTTAGCGGCAGTAAAGGCTATTACCAAATGGGCAAAGGCCAACGGACTGCTCAACAAGGTGGAAGTGCTGACATTTGTAGACGGGGATGTTTCTGTACAATGGATGCAGCAGGCAGGCGCCAGGGTAATGAACCTGCTCACCAAGGGCTCGCTCAATCACCTTACCCACCAGCTGAAGAAAAAGCCGGAACAGCATTTTGCGGACGTGGCCGCCGTACTGGCGCTGGCTAAGAAAAAGGGACTGGAATGTAATATCTACCTGGAAGACTGGAGCAATGGTATGCGGCATTCAAGGGGACTACGTTTTCCAGTTCCTGGACTTCCTGCAGCAGCAGCCCGTAAAAAGGGTCATGCTGCCGGATACACTGGGCGTACTGGTGCCTGCTGAAACGTATGAGTATATCTCCGCCATCGTAGCCCGCTATCCCAACACACATTTTGATTTTTCATGCGCACAACGATTATGACCTGGGCACCGCTAACGTACTGGAAGGTGTTAAGGCTGGTGCGCACGGCATCCATCTTACCATCAACGGGATGGGGAGAAAGGGCCGGTAACGCGCCCCTGGCCAGCGCAATAGCTGTATTGAACGATTTTCTGCCCGGGATAAAGACCTCGGTAGCAGAAGCGTCCCTGTATCATGTAAGCAAGCTGGTGGAAACCTTCTCCGGTTTCCGCATACCGGTGAACAAACCGGTGGTGGGCGAAAATGTGTTTACACAGACCGCGGGCATCCATGCCGATGGCGACAAAAAAAACAAGCTTTATTTCAGCGACCTGATGCCGGAACGTTTCGGCCGTCAGCGTAAATACGCCCTGGGTAAAACCAGCGGTAAGGCCAATATTGAAAATAACCTGCAGCAGCTGGGTATCCAGCTCTCAGATGCCCAGCTCAAAAAAGTGACCCAGCGCATCATAGAACTGGGCGACCGTAAAGAGGTGGTTACACAGGCTGATCTGCCTTACATTATCTCTGATATACTGGACAGCAATACCATCGCTGAAAAGGTACGCATAGAGAATTATGTGCTGACCCACGCAACGAACCTGAAACCTTCCGTAACACTGCGCATCTCCGTGAATGGAGAAGTGTTTGAAGAACATGCCCAGGGCGACGGACAATACGACGCTTTCATGAATGCACTGAAGAAAGTGTACAGGAAACGGAAACAGGAACTGCCGGGACTTACAGACTATGCCGTACGCATACCGCCCGGCGGTAAGAGCGACGCCCTCTGCGAAACGGTGATCACCTGGAGCTACAATAACCGTGAGTTCAAAACCAGGGGGCTCGATAGCGATCAGACGGTATCAGCCATCAAGGCAACGCAAAAAATGCTCAACCTGATATAACAGGGAGCAACGCATACATTATTTATTCAACAAACAACAGCATGGCAAGCAAACACATTTTAATTGTTCCCGGCGACGGAATAGGGCAGGAAGTGACTGCAGTGGGCAAACAGGTACTGGACAAAATAGCCGCTAAATTCGGTCATACTTTCACTTATGATGAAGCATTGATCGGGCATGTGGCCATTGAAGCTACCGGCAACCCTTTGCCCGATGAATCATTGGAAAAGATGCGCGGATCAGACGCTGTGCTCTTCGGCGCTGTAGGCCATCCCAAATACGACAATGACCCTACCGCCAAGGTAAGGCCGGAACAGGGCCTGCTGAAAATGCGCAAGGAACTGGGCCTCTATGCCAACCTGCGCCCCATTAAACTGTTTGACGAGCTGCTGGGCGCTTCCAGCATCAAACCTGAAATACTGAAAGGCGCAGACATCCTCTTCTTCCGTGAGCTGACCGGCGATATTTACTTCGGCGAAAAAGGCAGGAAGAACAATGGCGACACCGCTTTTGACATTGCAGAATACAGCCGCTTTGAAGTAGAGCGCATTGCCCGCAAAGCGTTTGAAGCCGCCAGGACCCGCAGAAAGAAACTCTGCTCTGTAGATAAGGCAAACGTGATCGAAACCTCCCGGCTGTGGAGAGAAGTGATCCAGAAAGTAGCACAGGACTACCCGGATGTTGAAGTGGAGCACCAGTTTGTAGATGCTACCGCTATGCTGCTGATCAAGGATCCGCGCCGTTTTGACGTGGTGGTAACCGCCAATCTCTTCGGCGATATCCTTACCGATGAAGCATCACAGATTGCCGGCTCCATGGGTATGCTGGCTTCCGCTTCCATTGGCGATGGTACCGGTGTGTATGAGCCCATCCATGGTTCTGCACATGATATTACCGGTAAAGGAGTGGCCAACCCCCTGGCTTCCGTGCTGTCTGCCGCACTGCTGCTGGATATTTCTTTCGGCATGAAAGCAGAATCTGAAGCTGTGATTAACGCGGTGGACAAAGTACTGAAAGCTGGTTTCCGCACCAGGGACATTGCGGATCAGTCTACCCCTGCAGATAAGATATTGGGTACGGAAGCGATAGGAGCAGAGGTACTGAAATTACTGTAGACTTTATCCAGACTTACAATTGTTATAAGAGCGTTACCTGCGGGTAGCGCTTTTCCTTTTTATGTATGCAGCGATACCTTTACTGGCTCATACCTGAATGGCCGATCAGCTTTGTAACATCCTGGATAAATATTTTCCTGCCTTTGGTGTTCAGTATACCTTCTTCCTTGAACTCTTTCAGGAACCGCACTACATTTTCCTTCCCGGTGCCGGTCATCCCCGCCAGGTCGCTACGGGAAACATCGAGCACTACCGGGCTGCCCGGAGGGGTTCCTTCCTTGAACTTTTCCCGGAGTACAATGAGGGCGATAGCCAGCCGCTCTTTTACCGAGCGGTGAGCAAATACGGAGATGCTGTTGGACAGTACGGTGAATTCATGGCTCAGCATTTTAAGCAGCCGTTGTGAAAGTACGGCAGACCGGGCCAGTGTTTCCAGGAAATCTTCCTTGGGTATAAAAGCAATCTCGCTGGCCTCCAGGGTAGCGGCAGAGTCTGGATAGCGGCCTTCATTCAGTATGGCATGGTAGCCGATCAGCTCTCCCGAATTGGCCACATAGATGATCTGTTCTTTGCCGTCGCGGTCTGCCAGGTATTTCTTCACCTTTCCTTTTTTAATGAAGAAGATGCCGGAGGGAATGGTGCCTTCCCTGAAAAGCACGGCGCCTTTGTCATATTGCTGGATGGTCATGTGGGCGCACAGGCGGCGATACTCTTCCGGTGGAAGGGTGGTCAGGATGGACTGTGACTTGAAATTCCATTTATCTATGGGAAAGATGCCCGCTATACTCATGTTGCAAATGCTGATGCCCTGGGAAATTGATTTTCTGCAGTTTTTTCAGTGAAAAATTGCAGCGCAATCTATGATAATCAAAGGTAGCTTTGCGGCATGAAAATATCAACACCTGGCTGCTATACTTCTGACGCCGCTTTTGACTGGCTATACCCCGAGAAGATACAGCGCCTGTCCAGACGGCATTGGACGCCTATGGGAGTGGCCAAGAAATCAGCGGCATTCCTGGCAGAAGAACCGGGAAAGAAGATCCTGGATATTGGCAGCGGGGTCGGTAAATTCTGCCTGATCGGCGCGCATTTCTATCCCGAGGTGTCTTTTTACGGCATTGAACAGCGGCAGGATCTCTGTGACTATGCCAATGCGGCAAAAGAGGCTACACAAACGCCGAACGCCACCTTCCTGTATGGCAACTTCACCCAGCTGCAGCTGGATGATTATGACCACTTCTATTTTTACAACGCTTTTTACGAGAACCTCGACAATAATGACCGCATCGATCATAAGATCGATTATTCCACCAGCCTGTACCACTACTATTGCCGTTATTTATACAAAGCCCTGCTCAACAAGCCGGCTGGTACCCGGCTGGTCACCTTCCACAGCCTGGAAGATGAGATCCCGCCGGGGTTCCAGCTGGCAGATGCCTCGGCTGATTTTCTGTTGAAGATGTGGATCAAAACCTTAGATGTCCGCCCGGGGCTTCCGCCGGACTGCTTACTTTGGTATCTACCCCGCGTTTCCTGAAATCATCAAAAATGCCCATGAACATCGCTTCCGTTTCCACGTATTCATGGAAACCGGCCCTGCGTGCTTTTGAGCCGTCGGCCAGCAGGTCATAATCCCAGGCGAATACAGCATCCCCAAAGGCCCAGGAAGATACTTCCCCATAGGGGTATTGCAGGCCATATTTAGCCATCATACTGTTCCAGAGCGGCTCTTTGTCTGCCATAACGATGCTGAGCGACATAGGCAGGGGCGGCGCCACGTCCAGCTCAAAATAAGCGGCTATTTTAGGCCACATTTCGTTCCAGCGGAACAGGTCGCCGTTATTGATATTATAAGCCTGGTTGGCGCTGCCCGGGTTGGTGGCCGCCCATACCGTTGCTTTAGCCAGCAGGCCCGCATCCGTCATCTCCAGCAGCTTGTTGTAAGCGCCGGGTTTGCCGGGAAAGCGCAGCGGCAGTTGCAGTTCTTTGGAGATAGCGGCATATACGGCGATCACCATGGCCAGGTTCATTGGATTACCCAGTGCAAAGCCGCCCACTACAGAAGGGCGTATGGCAGACCAGGTCCATTGTTTGCCCTGCTGGCGTTGTTCCAGGAATTGCTGCTGATCTACATTGAATTCCGGCGGCATATGGCCTGGGTCTGACTCCCGGGCAGGGGTTTTAAAAGGCCCCAGGTGGGCGCCGTACACTTTATACCCCTGCATCAGGCTGATGTGCTGCAGCCGGGGAGATGCCGCTTCTACGGCTTCTGTAATGTTCACCAGCATGGCCAGGTTGGGCGGCACCAGTTCTGCCCAGCTGGGTCGGTCCTGGTAGGCAGCATAGAAAATATGCGTTACTTCCTTTAATGCCGGGGTGATCTGCCGCAGGCTTTCCCGGTCCAGCAGGTCGGCCGCCAGCTGCCGTACCTTAGCTGCAGATACGCCGCCCCTGCGGGAAAGGCCGATGATCTCCCAGCCTTCCTGTGTTTGCAGGTAATCGATCAGGTTTCTTCCTATTACACCCTGTGCGCCCACTACCAGGGCCACTTTCTTGTTTGTTGCGTTTGTTTCCATTGCGTTGCTATTGATGGAACAAAGCTAGCGGCATCCCCCTGCTGAATGTTTGTATATTTACAAGGATAATTGGTATTATTCGGTGAATGAAACGGTATATACAACATGAGTTTCTGAAGATCTCCCATTTTGCTACGTGCGAATGGCAGCATCCCGTCCACAACCACAACCATTTCGAGATCGTTTTTGTGCACCGGGGTAAAGGGGCGCATTGCCTCTCGGGCATACATTATCCTTATAAAGACAAAAGCATTTTTCTGCTGGGGCCCAGCGATTTTCATCACTTTGAAGTGGAGGAAGAAACCGTGTTCACCTTCCTTAAGTTTTCTGCAATATACCTCAACGGTATCGGGCAAACGGAGCTGCATACCCGCTGGAACCTGGATATGGACCAGCTGCTGACGCGCCTGCGCCGCAACGATCACCCGCTGCTGGCTACGGAGGCGGAAGCAGAGCGCGCCTGCCGTATCGTTAACTTTATTGTGGAAGAATGGAAGACCAGCGGCGAGGAAACCAATGAAACGATCTTCTTCCTGATACAGGCGCTGTTGTCTGTGATGTACCGTAATATCACCACAGCGGTGCTGCCCGGTAATAAAAAACATTCTGAGAAAATATCGGCGATCCTCCAGTATATTCATCATCATATTTATTCACCGGAGCTGGTGCAGCTGGAGCACCTGGCCACTACTTTCGGTTATTCCAGGAACTACCTGGGCGCTTTTTTCAAGGAACAGACAGGCGTGCCGCTGCGCGATTATATCAATGAATATAAGCTGCACCTGGTAGAGAACCGCCTTAATTTCAGTTCGCTTTCCCTCAAGGAGATCAGCCATACCCTGGGCTTTACAGATATCAGTCACCTGAACAAGTTCTTTAAAACCCACCGGGGAATGAGCCCGTCTGCCTTCAGGAAACAGCTTCAAAAAATATAGCCATGGTCCATACTATTTCCCGCAGGCATTTTCTCTCTATGGCGCCTGCCATGCTTTGCAGCGCCGCCTGGTTAAAAGCAGCCGCAAAGCAGGAGGGCGTTATCATGACCGTTACCGGTGCGGTGAAACCGGCAGACCTGGGGCCGGTGCTACCGCATGAGCATGTACTGGTGGACTTTATCGGCGCTGCCAGGATCAGTGCCAAACGCTATAATGAAGCGGAAGCATACAAGACCATACTGCCTTATCTCAACTCACTCCGGCAAACGGGCTGCCGCTGCATGATGGAATGCACGCCCGATTTCCTGGGGCGTAACGTACGCCTGCTGCAGAAGCTGTCGCTCGCATCCGGCGTTAAGATCATTACCAATACCGGTTTATATGGCGCAGGCGCTCATAAGTACCTGCCTGCTTACGTGCAGCGGGAAACGGCCGCCCAGCTGGCGGCACGCTGGACAGGAGAGTGGAAGAACGGCATCGGGAACACCGGTATAAAGCCCGGCTTTATTAAAAGCGGCGTGGATAAAGGTCCGCTGAGTCCCTTACAGCGCAAGCTGGTGGAGGCAGCCGGCCTTACCTGGAAACAGAGCGGGTTGCCTATTGGTATACATACCGGCGATGGTGCGGCGGCGCTGGAAGAAACGGAAATACTGAAGCGCATGGAAGTGCCCTTACAATCGTACATCTGGATACATGCACAAAATGAAACCAACCTCGAAATACATGAAAAGATAGCCGCAGCAGGCGCCTGGATCTCCCTGGACGGATTGAATAAAGATGTGGCGGAAGATTATATTGCCCGTCTCAGGCGGCTGAAAGCCGCAGGTTTTTTAGACCAGGTGCTGATCTCTCATGATGCGGGCTGGTATAATGTAGGGCAGAAGGGCGGAGGAACGTTCCGTGATTACAATTACCTGCTGGGCACTTTTGTGCACCTGTTGCCCAGGTATGGGTTTACCGCCATGGAGATACGAAAGCTGACGCAGGAGAACCCGGCGAGGGCGTTTACGATCAGGGGATAGGCGCTTATCTACCTCTTACCCCAGCAATCCGATCATCCTGGAATGCGCCACTGCTTCGCTGCTATGCGCAAAGTAACAGCAATGCACCCCCGCGTTTTCGATCTCCTTCATTTTTGCGCGCGTGGCCGCTGCATGCTTTGGAGCTATCTGTCTTATATACACGCAGAAAATCCTGTTCTTAAAATGTGCCACCAGTGAAGCGTAGATGTTGGGATCTTCCTGGCTGTCATCTCCCAGCAGTACAAACACCTGGTGCGGGTATGCTTCCAGCAAACGTGCAATACGCATGAATTTGGTGGCATGCTTGTTCTGCCCTGTTTTAAATACTTCCTGCAGTCTTTTGATCTGCCCCAGCAGATAAATGCCATCCGGCATATCATGGTTCTTGCAGAAACGCCTGATATAGTTGTACAGGTTCCATTCACTGCTGGACACATAAAAGAAAGGATTCTTCGTGTTTTCCGGTGCATGCGCTCCCGCCAGCAACTGATAATGTTGCACTACGCCCTCAAATGGTTTGCGGCTGTCGGCATTTTTGGTCAGTATCACGTACAGCCGCTTCCTCACATTGGAAGAATGTGAGACCAGGAAAGTATCGTCAATGTCAGACACAAATGCGAACTGGTTGCTGAAAGGAATGAATATGCTGCCTGCGGTGGTATCCAGCACTTCCCTGGAAACAGGGTCCAGCAGCTCAATACGGACGCTGTGCCATCCGGGAGATAATACCCGCCCCGGGTTCCACTCAAAGCGGAAGAAGCCATCTGATTCCGTGGTATAATGGTGCTCCACGCCATTCCACTGCATCTTAACAATGGCAGCGGGAAAAGGCTTAACCATGAAAAGACGCAGCAATGCCAGTGTGTTGATCAATGCATTGCGGTGGAACCTTTTCCGCTGCAGTGGACTGAGCAATAAGGCGTGGCCAAACAATACACAGTGCTCTGCATTACCATAACCGTTGTAGGCCTTTATAGCCGGTGTAGTACGCAGCTTGAGCCACTGCAGTATTTTCCGTTTTATTTTCAGGATAAACGATGTTTTACTCCTGTCAGGCATACTTTTTAGAGCTTATCTATTCAACTAATATACCATAATTGAAATGGGGGAGCACAACGCATTTAAACTGTTATTCGTCATTAATCCGGGCGCCGGCAGTAACAGTGGTGTTAACTGGCAGGAAACCATCGCCGGTTATTTCGCGCAGCTTCCACACATTGTTTACTATTTCATATTGGATGATAAACATGGTGCGGATGAATTGGAACAGTACATCAAAAGTATACAGCCAGACCGCGTGATAGCAGTAGGTGGCGATGGTACCGTAACGCTGGTATCAAAGCTGGTGATGGGCACCTCCATAGCCATGGGCATTATTCCTGCCGGGTCTGCTAACGGTATGGCCAAAGAACTGAATATACCTGCTGCGCCTGCAGATGCCCTGGATGTGGTGGTGAATGGAAACATCACCCGCTGCGATCTTATCGGTATCAATGACAGCGATGTTTGCCTGCACCTCAGTGATATTGGCCTCAATGCAAGGCTGATCAAATACTTTGAGCAAAGCCCGCTGCGGGGTAAGCTGGGATATGCCCGTGTGCTGTTCAAAACCCTGTACAGGAAAGAACAGGTGCAGGTGCTGATCCGCACAGAGAAGGAAGAGATACAGGAACCCGCCTTTATGGTGGTATTGGCCAACGCGAGTAAGTATGGCACCGGGGCGGTGATCAATCCCCTGGGGGCTATCAGCGATGGTTTCTTTGAAGTGGTGATCGTAAAGAAGCTGGCCATTTCCGAGCTGCTGAAAATGATGTTCAGCAAACAGCGTTTTGACCCCGAGAAGATACAGTGCTTCCGCGCCAGGGAGGTGAATATCACCACCGCCAGGAAGGTGCATTTCCAGATAGACGGGGAGTATAAAGGAAAAGTATACAACGTGAAAGCGAAGATACTGCCCGGGCAGATTAGTATCATCTTACCTCAGTAGGCATTGGCTTTCTTTTGTATACGCTGTTCATACCGCGGCTGCCTGAGTTTTTTCTTCAGCAGGTGCCCCTTCCACAACCATAAACCGCTCAATACTACCGCAGGCAGCATCACAAACCTCACCAGGGCGCTGCCAACCGGAATGGTGGAAACCGGTCCGTAAATATATCCCAGGATGGGGATGCTGAGCACAATATGCATCCAGCGGATGATCTTTCTTTCTGTTGCTGCTTTCATATGACCATAGTTGTTATGGTCCGAAATTAGGAGAAAGCGGCAGTCCGGGTGGGCGCATGTATATTTCATGGGAAAGAGTGCCGACAAAAAGGGGAATCATATCGAAGCTATTCCTCAAAGCGTTTCAGCAGGTTGTCCAGCTCTTTCCGGCTAAGGTCCAGGTGCAGCCCTTCTGTGCTGAGCACATTCTTCTCCCTTAACTGTTTAACGGTGCGGTTAAAGCTCCTCACGGTAATGGCCAGGTAATCAGCCATGTCTTTTTTGGAGAAGAACACCTGCTGCTCTTCCTGCAGCATCAGCAGCCGCAGCAGGCCGTATTCAATAGGGTATACCTGCTGGTAGGATGCCCGAATACAAGTCTGGTCTATCCGCGTGGCCAGCTCTTCCAGCACAATACTGTTGAGCGTTGCATCATTGTGCAGCAATTGCAGGAACAGCTCCCGCGGGATCATGTAGGCGCTTACCGCTGTAATGGTTTCCACGTTACAGAGACAGGGCGTTTTGCGGATGGCTTCCAGCTCGCCGGTAACCTCACCCTTGCCCAGGAACTCAAAGATTATATCCTTGCCGTTGTCTTCCGTACGGTATACCTTGGTGATACCGTCCCTGATGATGTACACATAGTGAATATGATCGTCCTGGCGGATGAATCTTGTTGCCGGTTCAAAAGACTTCAGCATGATGCCCTCGCCCTGCTGGCCGGAGGCCAGGCGTTCTATATAAGACAGGAAAACCGGATTAGTTCGAAGCATATGATGGGTTGGGACAAATGTCCCGTTTTTATTATGGCGGTGTATTTAACTTCACAGCTGTTAAAAGATAAAAATAAGGATGTTTGATAACATTAAAGTAATCGCCTTCGATGCAGATGATACCTTATGGGTGAACGAACCTTACTTCCGTGAGGCGGAAGAGCAGTTCTGCAGCCTGCTGGAAGATTATCTTCCGCACCACAGCGTATCACAGGAATTGTATAAAACGGAGATGGCCAACCTGGCCCTGTATGGCTACGGTATCAAGTCCGTTATCCTCAGTATGATCGAGACGGTGCTGCGGGTAACTGAGAACACCGCCCCGCCGGAGATCATCCTCAAAGTGATCCAGTACGGACAGGAGCTGCTGAACAAGCCTATTGAACTGCTGGACGGTGTAGAGACCGTGCTGCAATCACTTTATGGCAAATACCGGCTGGTGGTGGCTACCAAAGGCGATCTGCTGGACCAGGAGCGTAAGCTGCAGAAATCAGGACTGGCACATTTCTTCCATCACATTGAGATCATGAGCGACAAAAAGGAGAAAGATTACCGGAAACTGCTGAAACACCTGGACTGCAGCCCGGCGGAGTTCCTGATGATCGGCAACTCCCTGAAGTCAGACGTATTACCGGTGCTTGCGCTGGAAGGTCATGCCGTACACATTCCCTACCACATTACCTGGGAGCATGAACGCATAGATCATACCATTGAGCATCCGCAGTTCTTCCAGTTTGAAGCTATTTCAGACATCCTGCCTCATTTACTGCCATGAAACAGCTACTTGATATGAACAGCTGGTCCCGTAAGGACCACTTTGCATTCTTCAGCCGTTTTGAAGAACCTTTCTTTGGCATCTGTGTGGATATTGACTGCACCATTGCCTACCGGCGCGCCAGGAATATGAACACGTCCTTCTTCCTGTATTACCTGCATAAATCACTGACAGCAGCTAACCAGACCACGCCTTTCCGCTATCGTATCATTGATGGTGAAGTGTGGGAATATGACAAGATTAATGCATCGCCCACCATCGGGCGTCCGGATAATACTTTCGGCTTTTCGTATATGGATTATTACGAAGATTATAAGGAGTTTGAAACGGCTGCCCGCAGGGAGATAGACCGGGTCAGGAACACACCGGGACTAGACCCGGCTACCTCCGGCGAGAACGTGATCCATTTCTCTTCCCTGCCCTGGGTAAGCTTCACAGGCCTTTCTCATGCACGCTGTTATTCATTTAATGACAGCTGCCCTAAGATATCCTTTGGCAAAATTAAGGAACAGGGTTGCAGGATGATCATGCCCTTGTCTGTACATGTACATCATGCATTGATGGATGGATTTCACGCAGCTCAGTTCATTAACACCTTCCAGGAGTTAATGGATAACTGATGGTCAGAAGTCCCTGAAGAAACGCACATACGTTGTTAAAGACGATCCGCAGCCGCAGCTCACCACATTTACTACAATGATGCTGCCGGTGGGAAGCGAGAGGCTGCCTTCATACATCTGGCAATTGCTGGCGTTAGTCCCGATGTAGCTCAGCACGATCAAAGTAGGCGAAGCAGCACTGCCGGACTCCTTCACATAGGCATGCGCCACATTACATGCCGCACTTGTTTCTACACAGTAATACTTGCCGCTGGAAGCGTCATAGTAGCTGCAGCTGTAATCAAAGGTTTTTTCAGGTGTGGGCTTCTCTGCAGCGAAACTGCTGCTAACAAAGAACAGGCACATGAAAGCGCACAACAGGCTGAGGGCAAGGGATCTTTTCATAGTTGTTGATTTTGGGTTTAAATCCGGGTTTCAGATCTTGGTTTTTGGAATTTGGAATTTACATCTTGGTTTAGATAACGGAAGATAATAAAATTTAACAGAAAAGGGCGCCATGACAAGCGCCCTTTTTGTTGATCAAGGTTAAATGGCGGAATGACAATTATTTAAACAAGCCCTGCTTCCAGGTCAACCAACAGGGGAATGGAGGTGGGTGCTGTTTCTTTTATGCAAAGAAAAGGCAGCAGCGGTTACAGAAATTGTATAAATCGGAACAATTATTATACATTTATGGCCGTTAAAACGTCGTCAACAAAACCTGCATATCCCTTATTGAACCATCCTATGCAAAAACTTAACATCGCACTGCTGTTCAGCGTAATAGCATTTGTTTCCTGCAGCAAGAAGAATGATCCGGCGCCCGGAGAAAATAACAATGGCAAAGACACCGTCATTGTTGGTAAAAAAGGAGCCGATTTCAGTACCAACACTTCCAATGGCACCTGGTATGGCAACATCACCAAGCTGAAAAGTCACTGGTTTTACACCTGGGGCACCACGCTGCCCTTTGAACAGGCGCCCTCCAACTGCGAATTTGCCACCATGTTCTGGGGCAAAGGCAATGTCACGGCAGAGAATATTGCTTATGTGAAACAGCGTAAGCAGGAAGGCAAAGTAAAATACATCCTGGGTTTCAATGAGCCCGATCTGCCTGACCAATCGAATATGTCGGTAGATGATGCGCTGGCCCTGTGGCCGCAGCTGGAAAGCATTGGTTTGCCCCTGGGCAGTCCTGCCGTGGCCTGGCCCACCCAGCAGTGGTTCACTGATTTTATGACCAAGGCCGCCGCACAGGGCCGCCGGGTAGACTTTATCTGCGTACATATGTATGTTGGACTGGACGACGTGCATTTTGTTGGGGTCTTACAGGATCTGTACAACAAGTATCACCTGCCCATCTGGATCACCGAATTTGCCACCGTTGATAACGACGCCAACACCATGCAGGAAAACGACTTTACCCCTGAACAGGTATTAGGCTTCATGCAAAGGCTGCTGCCCAAGCTGGAAGAGCTGCCTTTTGTACAACGCTATTCCTGGTTCTCAGGCAATCCCACCAGCAGCAGGTTATGGCCCTCCGCCCTCATCGATGCCAATGGTAATCTGACTACCCTGGGACAGTGGTATGCGGAGTTTAAGCCCAATAATAACGTGGGTAAGTAAAAATCCAAATTCCAAAATCCAAATTCCAAAATCCAAATGATCGTCGCGGCTATCTCCGCGCTTTGGAATTTGGTATTGGGATTTTGGAATTTAATAATGTACTGATTAAAGTAGTAGCAGATATCTGGCTTTAGCGATAACTTGAGGGGACAAAACGCTGCCCCATGAAAAAGTATACTCTCCTCGTATTATGCATATTGCTGTTTACAGCCTGTATCAAGCACCCCGAACAGCCCCCGTTACACCGGCCGCAATGGCTGATCAATAAAGTGATACGGGTCACGCTATCATATGGCGCCAATCCATTGCCTGGCAGCCCTGTTGTCAGTGCCACCAAGACGCTTTGGGAAATTGAATATAACCAGCATTATAAACCTTATATCCGGCGTATTTACCAGAGTGGCAGGAATGATACCCTTAACCTGGTATTCCAGATGGCAGATACCCTTTTGTACGATGCAAAACTGCGTGTGAAGGAAATGCGCAGCGCATTCGAAACAGTGATTTTTACCTATTCCGGTAATGATACCCTTCCTTCCCGGAAAGAAGCTCAACCCGCAGGATATACATTAGACTATGCCTATCATGGCGATACCGTGATCATTATGTCAAATGATCCCAAATTCGGGCATGATACTACCCGTGTTGTCTATCCCAACGGCAACCTGAGCTACTCTCTTAGCCAGGACTATCCCACACTGCCGGACGTATATTATTATGACGCATACGATAATGGACCGATCATTGAACGCAGCATGAACCTCTCCATAGGAGGGCTGTATAATCTGCCCTTCACCGTTGGCGCTACACCCCGTTTGTCGCGGAACAACTGGACCCATTCCACCTTCTTTTATGTAGACAGGGTGACAACGTATAACGAATACGGACTGCCAATCGCTTCCTATGTACAGGAATACTTTCCGGAAGAAAAGCACATCTGCCGCTATGAATATTTCGAAACAAGGCCGTAAATTGTTACTTTAGGTACACAATACCTAATGCAACTTATCATGCAAGTAAAATTACCCCGCCTGTTTCCCGTACTATTACTTTCGCTGCTGGGCAGCGCTTTGTCTGCACAGGACAATGACCAGCAATTATCAGCTACCATTGTGCACAAGGACAGCCTTTTCTGGCACGGCTATAATGCCTGCGATACAAATGTCATGCGTGCATACTTTGCAGAAGATGTTGAATTCTATCATGACAAAGGCGGCGTCACCATGGGGCTGGAAGCGCTGGTGGCATCCTTTAAAAATAACCTCTGCTCAGGTAATTTCAGATTGCGCAGGGAAGCGGTGGAAGGCAGCATGAAGGTATTTCCCCTGAGAAAGAATGATGTGATATACGGCGCTATCCTCAGCGGCGAACATGTATTTTATGTGAAGGAGCAGGGGAAGCAGGAATATGCCGACGGACTGGCTAAGTTCACACACCTGTGGATGCTGCAGAATGGTGAATGGAAGATGACCCGTGTGCTTAGCTATGATCATGGTCCCGTACCGTATATCAATAAAAGAAAAGCGCTCACCTTAACGCCTGCCGTCTTAAATACTTACACCGGAGAATACAAAGGGCCGCAAAGCGGCGAGGCCAGGGTAGCAGTAGAAAATGGCCGGCTGATCCTTTATCTGGGCAGCAAATCCATCCCCTTATTTGCGGAGAAAGAAGGCCTCTTTTTTCTAAAGGAACGTGACCTCACCTTTGAATTCGTAAAGAGCGGCAATGCCATTACCAAAATGGTGGTTCGTGAAAGGGGAGCAGTGGCAGAAGAACTGGCTGCCGTACGCTAAGCGCCTGCAGACTGCATCAGCTCACGCACCCGTGCCAGGTGATGGTCATCATGCTCTGCTACAAAATAGGCCAGGTCAACGATTCGCATCGGTGTTTTCAATCTCGGGTGCAGGGCTGCTCTTTCCAGCTGTTCATCTGTTAATGACAACAACTTCTCTACAAATGCCTGCCGCTGTTCCCTGAAGCGTTGCAGCAGGCTTACTGTTTTTGCAGCATTATGATTGGCCTGGTGCGTGGCCTGGTTGGTAAGATCCGCTGCCCGCAGCTCAGCCGCGCCATTTACCAGGTCGTCTATCCGCCCGTACCACAGGGGCTCCAGATCGCCAAGATGCCCTATTTCCTCCCTGATGCTCCACTTGTCGTCCGGCTTTAATGTAAGCAGGTTTGGATCCAGGCGGCCAACGATCTCTTCTACACGCGCCGGGGTGCCACCAAGGCGTTCTATGATAACCGGCAGCAGGCCATTGCTTAACGCATAAAATTCCCCATTGCGTAAATAATTTTCCTGATCCGTATACTATTCCATTTCAACATTCAGCAATTTTGCCCGCTGTATGTATTCTATCAACCTAATATCGCTTTCAATGTTCAAATGCCTTATTCTGTTAGTATTATTAATATGCACGCTTGGCACGGCGAGCGCACAGCAGGCAAACGACAATACCGGTACTATCAAAGGGACTATTACCACCGCCGAAGGAAGTCCTGCTGCCGCCGTTACCGTTAAGGTTAAAAATACCCGCTGGGGTGCTGTCAGCGACGAACAGGGACAATATACCATCACCAACGTGAAGCCCGGCGACTGGCTGCTTGCCGTGAGCAACCTGTCAGCCCTTGAGACAAAAAGAATAACCGTAAGCGCCGGAAAAACCACCCGGGCTGATTTCGTGCTGACTGAAACCGCCGCACAGCTGAAAGAGATCACCATTATTTCCAGGAATGTGAACAGGGAAGATAAGTACGTGGCCAAAATGCCATTGCGCAACCTGGAGAACCCCCAGGTGTACAATACCGTATCAGCAGAGCTGTTAAAACAACAGGTGATCTCCAACTATGACGATGCCTTTCGCAATGTGCCCGGTATCACCCGCACCTGGGAATCAACCGGCAGAGCGGGGGATGGCGGCGCCTACTTCGCGCTCAGGGGCTTTGATGCACAACCTTTGCTGGTGAACGGACTGCCCGGCATTACCAGCGGCAACCTGGACCCCGCCAATATCGAGCAGATCGAAGTGATCAAAGGCCCTTCCGGTACGCTCTTTGGCGGCAGCTTCTACAGCTACGGCGGTATGATCAATACCATTACCAAAAAGCCTTATTACACCTTTGGCGGCGAAATAGCTTATAACACCGGCAGCTGGGACCTTCACCGCGTAACGCTGGATATCAATTCACCTTTAAGCAAAACGAAGAAAGTAGCCCTGCGTCTTAACGGCGCCGTACATACGGAGAACACCTTCCAGGATGCCGGCTTTAAGAAGTCCTACTTTGTCGCACCGTCTTTTTCATGGGAAGTGAACGATCGCCTGTCTTTCAGCGTAATGGCCGAAGTGCTGCAGGAAAAGAGAGCTGTTCCGCCGGTGTTTTTCCACTCCGACAGGGTATCCCCGCTGGATTTCAGGACCGTGGAAGAGCTGGGACTGAACAACCGGAAGTCGTTCACCAGCAACGATCTGACCATCAAAAACCCCCGCACCAATGTACAGGCGCAGATGCTGTATAAGCTCGCCTCCAACTGGACCTCGCAGACAGTCGTATCCACCGGAAGGGTAAAGGCCGACGGCATCTATACGTATATATGGGATGATGTTCCCGGCGATAAATGGTTCCAGCAGTATTTTCACTACGAGCACCAGACCACCACTACGCTGGATATCCAGCAGAACTTCAACGGCGATTTTAAGATCGGTAACATGCGTAACCGCCTGCTGGTAGGCCTGGATTACTTCCACCGTCATGTGGTGGAAGCCAGTTCCGCCTGGGCTACAGGAGGCAGGAATGTAACGGCCCCCGGCGAAATAGGCTACTTTGATCCTGCAACCGGTGAACCTGCCCCTCTCTTTGATCTCACCATGGAAGCGATCAAAAACCTGGTAACGCCGCTGGATGAAACAAAAAGCGACATCTCCAACAGCACCTACGCAGCGTATGCTTCCAACGTACTGAACATCACGCCCGCCCTGAATGTAATGCTCAGCCTGCGTGCAGACTACTTCGATTCAAAAGGGGACAAGGATACGGATGAGGACGACTACAACCAGTTTGCCCTCTCACCTAAATTCGGTGTAGTATACCAGCCCATATTGAATAAGTTGTCTGTATTCGGCAGTTACATGAACGCATTCATCAATGTAGCGCCGCAGCAGGTGTCAGATCCTGATGAGAACTTTACCTACGTTAAGTCTTTCGAGCCTGAACATGCCAACCAGTTTGAATTTGGCGCCAAAGGCGTATTGCTGGGTGAGAAATTAACCGGCACCATCTCCGTTTACGAAATAAAGGTGAGCAACCGTGTAATGCCCGATCCAGCTAACCCGCTGAATGTTATACAAGGCGGGAAAGTACGCAGCAGGGGTGTTGAACTGGACCTGAACGCCGCCCCGGTGCAGGGCCTTAATATTATTGCCGGGTATAGCTTTAACCGCATTAAGAACCTCGCCGGTGATAAGAACGACTTCTACGGTGAGCCCGGGAGGAATCCCGGCGGCCAGGGCCCTCAGCACCTGGTAAACCTCTGGGCCACCTACAGGTTTGAACAGGGGGCGCTGAAAAATTTCGGTATTGGACTGGGCGGCAACTACGGCAGCACCTACAAGGTGATAGACAACAGCCAGACAGGTGTATTCCTGCTGCCTGCCTACACATTGCTGAACGGCAGCGTATGCTATAATGCCCGTAAGTTCAGGGTATCCTTTGCGCTGAATAATATCACGGATGAGGTATGGTACACGGGATACTGGTCTATTAACCCCCAGAGGCCAAGGAACTTTGCGGCAAGCGTAGCGTATAAGTTTTAGCCTTCATTTCCGTCATAACGAGGCACGCAAAGCTTTAGCCGGGACCGGGGCGAAGCAATTTTTTCGCTCCGGCGTCCGGCTATCCGTCTGCTCCATCCGGCTCACCCATCCATAAATTAATTGAATTTTATAACTTTGTCCCATGCATCCCACAGAAACCATTCAGCAATTCTATGCACGTATCGGTAAATCTGATGCGGAGCGCCTCTCCCTGAACAACGCAGGCTCAGGGCATTTCAATGTATACCCCCGGGAGGTCTGCAAGGGCACTTTCTACGGCCGGCGCGACTTCTACAAGATCTCCCTCATAATAGGGTCGGGGAAGTTACATTATGCCGATACATGGATGGAGCTGGACAAGCCCTTCCTGCTGTTCTCCAATCCCCGCATCCCGTATTCCTTCGAGATCATTTCTGCGGAGCAGAAGGGATGGTACTGCCTTTTTACGGAAGCTTTTCTGCGTCCTTCAGACCCGGAAACGCTGCAGCACTCGCCGCTGTTCCATAATAACGGCGTGCCGGCCTTCTTTGTGGACGAGCACCAGCTGGAGTACCTCTCCTATATCTTCCGGGAGATGATGACCGAAATGGAGTCTGATTACGCCCATAAGTTTGATCTGCTGCGTAATTACCTGCACCTCCTCATCCACCAGGCCATGAAGATGCAGCCCACCGGCAAGGGAGAAAACCCCATGACCGCTTCCGCACGCATCACCCACCAGTTCCTCGACCTGCTGGAAAGACAGTTCCCCATCGATACCACCGAAACCGAACTGCGCCTGAAAACCGCTAACGACTTTGCCGAAAAACTGTCTGTACACGTTAACCACCTCAACCGTGCCCTGAAAGAGGTGACGGGCAAAACCACCACAGAGCACATCTCCGCCAGGATCATCCAGGAAGCGATGGCCCTGCTGCGGCATTCCGACTGGAATATCGCACAGATCGCGTACGGACTGGGTTTTGAGTACCCTGCCTACTTTAACATTTTCTTCAAGAAACATACAGGACATACCCCCATGGAAGCCAGGAATACGTCTCTTGTTTGAATTTTATAATCTTTCGTTTGGATAGTATAAACAGTACTGGGGATAGCGGCGCTAACTTTGCATTCATAATTATAGGATTATGACCGATATGAATGAAAGTTTTACAGGCAGAAAAGAAAGGTTCCGTCCCATTGCAACACTGCTCTCGCTGGCGCTCTTGCCGCTGTCCGGCTTTGCAACAGACATCTACGTGCCATCGCTGCCCGATATGGCGGCCGATCTGCACATCAGCAACTTACAGATACAATTCACCATCACCATCTTCCTGGTAAGCTATGGTGTGAGCCAGCTTTTTATAGGCAGCATACTGGATAGCTTTGGCCGTTACCGCATCGGTATTGCCTCACTGCTCATCTTCTCACTGGCCAGTTTCGCCATTGCCACCACGCATTCCATTACCGTCATGTACCTTATGCGGGTGATCCAGGGCATAACGGTAGGCGCCGTGATGGCAGGCAAACGTGTTTATTTTGTGGATGTTTTCACCGGCGATAAGCTCAAGCACTATCTCAGCCTCTTTTCCATTATCTGGTCTACCGGGCCCATTGTAGCGCCTTTTGTAGGCGGCTGGCTGCAAACCCTGTTCGGCTGGCAGGCCAGCTTCTACGCCCTGGCAGGAGTGGCCCTGGTATTTGCCCTGCTGGAGTTCATCTTCAATGAAGAAACCTTGCGGCAACGCGCTTCCTTCCAACTCAGACATGTAGTGAGCGTATACGGCAACATGCTGAGCACCCGCTCTTTTGTGCTGGGCATCAGTCTGCTGGGTCTGGCTTACTCCATGGTAATGGTGTACAATATGACCGGCGCGTTTATCGTAGAGCATCATTTGGGCTACAGCGTTGTAAGCGCGGGCTATTGCGCCCTCGTTCTGGGTTTTGCCTGGATGGTAGGCGGCTTTATCAGCAAGGCAATGATCCACCGGTCTTTCTTCACCAAGCTGGCCCTCAATACCGGCTTGCAGCTGGTGATCGCACTGCTGATGCTGTCATCCGGCCGCGCTACCGATAACCTGTATATACTGGTGATATTCGCCTTCCTCATTCATGTAGGTGCAGGCTTCACCTTCAACAATTACATGACCTATTGCATGATGCAGTTCCCGAAGAACGCAGGCGTTGCCAGCGGACTTATAGGCGGTTTCACCTTTGCCATCGTCTCCGGCCTCAGCTACCTCATGGTAAAAGTGCTGCCCGCCAAAGACGGCGTCAACCTGGGTCTCAGCTACCTCATACTGATACTCGTCTCCATCCTCACCGTATACTTTGCCTTCCGCGAAGAAACAGTGAGGAGGAGAGCGATGGCGTTGTCTTAGGTGAATAGTCCATGGATTATGTGCCATGGACTATCTGCTGCAACCGCTGAAAGAAAATTTGTGTCATGCGATATCACCACCAGTGTGCCCCTGTATTCCCCAAAGATCTTTCCCAGCATATTGATGTTAGCCAGGTCAAGGTTATTGGTGGGTTCATCCAGGAAGATGATGTCCGGCGCTTTATGCTGCAGTACCATACAGCAGAGGGCCAGCCGTAAGGTTTCGCCGCCGCTGAGCACAGCGCAGGGCTTATCCCAGCTGTCCGGACCAAACAAAAAATTCGCCAGCAGGGTATGTACTGCCGCGGGTTCCAGTTTGGTTTCGTTGAATGACAGGGCCTGGTCCAATAGGGTCTTATGGCGGTCTATCAGTGTATAATCCTGGTCAAGCAGGAGGGAAGTGTAACGTGCAGACGGCCCGTTGCCCCCGGCAAACTGTATGCTGCCCTGGCCCGGTTGCAGTTCCTAGCCTGAGTAGTTTCAGCAGGGTGGTTTTACCACTGCCGTTACTGCCTGCTATGGATAACCGCTGACCGCTGCGGATAGTGAACGTTAAGGGTTGCGGCCACAACCAGGGATCCCCGTTTTTAAACCTGTAATTGATGGCATCCGCCTGGATCAGTACTTTGCCTGCGGGAAGCTCCGGCTGCCCGAAATACCCCTTCATGATGCGCTGTATCTGTACCATGGCGGCGGTCTCCTGCAAACTGGCGCGCAGCTCGTTCACTTTATCGCTGTGCACGTGCTTCAGTTTTGCGGTGCTGTACTCTGCATTTTTGCTTCTTTCATTGAGCCAGCCTTTGGGTGCGCCGGAAGTGCGGGCATTTTTACGCGCCTGCGCATCGGCATGCTGCTTGCGTTCCAGCGCCTGTTGCTGTTTCAGCTTTGCTGCTTTCAGCTCTTTTTCATGGTGGGCCAGCTGGTGTGCTGCGGCAGCGTTGGCGGTGGCTTTTTGTTCGGCATAGAAGTCGTAGTTACCGCCGTAGGCATTGATGCCACCGGCTGTGAGCTCCCAGGTAGGATCGCATAAACGCAGCAGCTGGCGGTCGTGACTGATCAGCAGTATGGTACAGCTGGTGTCTGTGATCCAGTCATAGAGCTGTGTTCTTGCGGCGGCGTCCAGGTGATTGGTGGGCTCATCCAGCAGTACAATATCGGGCTGGAAGATATCGATCCCGCAAAGGAACAGGCGTGTTTTCATGCCGCCGCTCAGCGCCTGTAAGGGTTGCTGCAGGCTGATGTTTGGCAGTCCCCATTTGGCAAAAGCGGCTTCACAGCGGGCAACAATGTCCCAGTTGTTTTCCAGCAGCTCATAATGATGCTGGCTGAGATCGCCCTGCTCAATAGCTTCCAGGGCATGTATCAGCGGGGCCACCTGCAATGCTTCTGCTACACTGAGGTGATTGAAATGCCCGTAATGCTGCGGAATATAATACAGGCTGCCGTTGATGGTTAAATGTCCGCCGGAGGCCTTTGCCCCGCCGGCGATGATTTTCAGCAGCGTGGTCTTTCCAACGCCGTTGTTACCCACAATTGCGGCCTTGTGGCCTCTTTGCAGGGTGAAGTTGATATTATCGAAAAGCGGTTCCCGGTTGGGTAACTGGTATCTGATCTGATCTGCGATGATAAGCATAAAGTGATGTCTGACAATAGTGGAGAATAGCCTTCCGGTGGCCGGAAGGGATGCATGCAATGGTCCTTTGGCAGAATGTAAGTTTCATGTCAGTAATTTTAAGTGAATAAATATGCAGACGGCTGCGATCCGTAAAATGAGTGATGAAATAGATCAGATAAGATCATCGCCTGTATGGGCGGATAACCGGTTCAGCGGATGCTGTTGTGTATGCAGGTTAGATTTTCATGATGGCGCGAAGATAGTAATTATTTGCAGATCTCAATAGCTTTGGCCAGTTGTTCATCCCGGCCTTCGCGGATGCCGCGTATGGTTTTGTGCACGGTAATATCCGGCTGAACGCCTTTCATATAATGTTGTGAACCGTCGTGGTTGGTCACTTTTAAACCGGTAAATACAAATGAGTAGCGGCCCGGCAGCCTTACGGTAACGATATTTCCGTTAGCGCCTGCGGTGTTTTCGCCTACAATAGTCCCCAGGTGCTGTCCCTTCACGTAGCCCATCACTGATTCTGCATAGCTGATGGCGTTTCCATCTGTCACGGAAAATCACTTTTCCGCCGATATGAGGCGTATCAGTAGACACGCGCCATCCACCGCTTACCCCGAAGCGATTTTCATGATCAGGGAGCGTGATCTCTGATGAATGCATCCATTTGGAACTGTCACGTTGTTTCACCAGGTGGGATAATATCTTGACGCCATTTGCATCTCTTGGATAACCCCGCAGGTCAAATATAACAGCGTTGGCTTTCGACAACGCGGGCAGCTGTGGTTGCAGTTCTTTCCATGGCAGCAGCGAGAGGTTAACATAAACAATGCCGCTATCTATCTGCTCATAAGCCTTTTTAGCAGGGTCCACTTTGCTGTAATCTGCTGCGCTCAGGCTGAAGGGCAGCTTTACCTGTCGTACGCTTTTCCCGGTTGATTGAACGCTGAGTAATAAGCTGGAGTCTTTCGGCCCCTGTGCAATGACGCTTAGCGTTTTTATCATTAAGGTGTTGAAAGCGCCGCCGCAAACCGTGCGGCTTATTTTTTTAATATAATCTGTTGCTGCTACGCCGTTAATGGCAGTAACCACATCTCCGCGTTGCAGCGGGATGTTGGGATCGAGTACATGGGTGATCACCGCGCGTTGCTCCACCCACTCCCATTTTACCGGTATATAGGCATAGTGCTGCGTACCGGGATAAGCTACCACACCATGGCCATCGCGCAGTTTAGCCAGCATGGTGCTGAGCGTCACCAGGAAATCCGATGCGGTGCGGTCTTTATAACAGTTGCTTAATCCCTCATGGAGATCGGCGTCCCAGTCAGTGGTCCATGCTGCATTGTAAGGATGGAAATGCTGTATCACGTTCCAGGCAATGATAATGTCTGCCAGCCGCACATACAGGTCATCACCAGAAAGGGAGGCCGGCAGTTTGGCTGCCATCATCTCATTTCGAACATTTATCTGCGTGGTGTCTGTCAGCGGATAGGTTTTTTCCCCGTCCGCCCCATAAAGATACGGGCATGATAATGGAAAGCCCGTTGCCGATGTCCTTTTTAATAAGGGTGCCCGGCGGAAGTAAAGTATCAAAGATCGGAGCGGTCTCTATCATCACGCCCGCGGTGCTTTTCTTTTCCATGTATAAGGCCTGTTTACCATTGCTGGACTGCAGCCTGCTTGTTTTTACAACGAAATACTTGTCGGCTGTGTTAAAATGCCAGTGTGCGGGCGCTGCATCTGCCGTGTCAGCTTCGAAGTCTCCCTCAGATCCTTTGATGGTTTGCCAGCCGCCGGCTGTCTGTACTTCCACTTTGATATCATCGATCAGCAGGCTGCCTTTGTTGGTGATTAAGCAGCCAAAACGCAGGGTATCGCCGTTGCGGTCAACCTGTTTTGCAATAGTGTCCCGTTGCCAGGCTGTGTTAATACCTGTGGCCGGATGGGAGGCCGTTCTGTCAACACGTCCCATGGAATTATCTGTACGTTCAATCTGGAGCCACAATTCCCCCGTGCCATCTGCCAGCTCAAGCGCTTTCATGGCGGCGCTGAAGCGGATGTTCATGCCCTGGTATGGTTTTACGTCAATAGCGTTTTCAATATAGCTCAGGCTGAATCCAGCACCTTGCGTTGGTTGTTTAGTATAGCCATTCGCCCGTACTGACCGATAGGAAAAGCTGCCGCTGAGGCCATAGCCGTCGTGCTGCCAGCTAACCGGCTTCATGCCGCTGGTATCGGCAGGCGTGATGTCTGACAGCTTAAAAGGTATAGCCTTTCCCGTAGGATAAATGCGAAGTGAAGGTGCAATGGGATGGAAAATTTCTTCCAGCACCTGTTGCAATGCCGCCGGGTTAGTCGCCTGCTCCGCCCGCTGTGCGCCATAGATGGCCAGCTTATCCCAGTCTGTAACAACCGCTGCATCGCTGGGATGAAAATATCGTACATAGCCATACAGGCGTGCAAAAGTATAGAGATTGTCAATTTGTTGCCGGGTTTGGGCATCGGTAAAGGTGGCCGTAAGGAGAGAGGTCAACAACAGTAACAATATTTTTTTCATACCGGGTAAATAGTCGTTAATGATTAAACAGGGTTGTGCGGTGATAAAAATATACATTTCTTCGGATCACGCAAATAGGGTAATGCATAATGAAAGCCCCCGGATCTTTCAACCCGGAGGCCTGTTGACTTGTCATTAAACCGGTTGTGCTAGTGGTGCCTTCCCCCGCCATGATGATGGTGGTGAGGCGGGTGGTGGTGATGGCCCCGGCCCCTGTAATGACCCGGTCCCCTGTGTTCTACCACGCAGCTTGCCATCATCGATAACAATACGGCCACTACTACCAGATACTTTAGATTTTTCATGTTCGCCAGGTTTTTAATAGTTGTGATGAAATAATATGGAACTAAGCGCCTGCAGGTTGTTTAGTTTCTGGTGCTGACAGGATAAATGATAAAACTGTGCCAGACTGATGTTGTAACTGTTATTTATTGTTAACGCCGATGTATATAGGCAAATACCCCTCAAAAAATTGATCCAGATCAAGAAATCAGGGTGCCTGATGGTGCATTGAAACCTTTACCGTATTTTCAATAAAAAAAAGAAGCATTATGGCCTTACAAACCGGGTTATTCAAGTTTACCGGCCAGCTGGATAACGTCATTGGCTACCGCAGAAATGGGAAATATTTCCTGCGTAGCGCGCCGGAAAAAGTAAGACAGAACGCTGCCACTAAACGTGCTGCCTGCGATTTCGGTATTGCGAGCAGTAAGGGAAAACTGTTGCGTCATGCCCTGCGGCCATATCTTGATATGCGCTATGACAGCACGCTGGTCAACCGCGTGAATAAACTGTTCATCCAGGCAGGAAGAGCGCATTTCCCCAACCTGCAGGGCTTTCATTTTAACCGGCATACGGGACTGGAAAAACTGTTTACCCTGCCGCCGGTGTTCATGGATAACGGTACCCTGCATATACCTGCGCAGGAGCTGCTGCCGCAGGGAAAGGCTACACAAATTGAACTGCGTTTGGTAGCTGCGCGGATCGACTTTACAACACATCGCGTGCTACATACGGATGTATCCACGGCCATCATTGCGCTGCATGAAGACGAGCCCTTTAACGGCATGGCCATGAACGTACCCATAGCAGGTGAAGGCACGCTGCTGGTGGTATTGCAATACCGCAGCTACACCATCTGCAATGATTATTTGTCTTACTCAGGCGATCGCCGCTATATGGCTGCGGATATTATCCATGTGCAGCTGCCTGCAGCAAAGACGGTTACCCGCGAAGGCGCGCGTCATCCCTCCGTTGCGCGCTTTGTATCCCCAGCCGGTTTATTACCAGCTGACCGGCATCCCGGAAGGAAACCCGGCAGGAGGCACCTGCCCAGGATCATTATCCGCAGGAAGGAATGAGTATATCTTCTTACCCAGATCTGATTTATAGCCGTTTTATGCCCCGGGCGTACCGCCCATGGGAGTGTTATGCCCCCCGGCCCCGGAAAACCGGTTTTAAGGGTGGAAAGGCGTGTTTGTCAGCGATCTTTTTTCAGACGTTCCATTCCCCAAAAGTGTAGATCCTCCAATTTTGCAAACTTTTAGTGTCAGATGAGGGCGTCATACCCGCATTTTTCCCCGTTTTCTATCACCCCGGCACAACCCCGGCTGAACGCCTGATCAAGTCCACCTCAGGTCCATAAAGCATTGACTTTCAACAGACATTTGCCAGGCGTTTACTGTACGCTTACTTAAGGGGTCAGTAATGTGCTATCCGGGTAAGGGCTTAGATAGTGGTTAGTGAGCTTTTAGCAGGTAGTTAGTCAGCGTTTAGTGATCGTATAGTATAATTACTGCGTACATGCAGCATAATGCTTTATGTTGGGCCTGCCTAAGCTTTGCATACACATTGGCGCTCCGCTGCGTACCTCATTCTTCATCCCTGTACAGGGTTTCTTTCCCGATTTTCTCCCATGATTTGAATTTCGCAAATAACAGATTGATATATTCAAACAGGGAACTCGCTTTCCGCCCGAACTTTGTACCATCAAAAAGATCAAACAAATGGAAAACAACAGCAAAATAGCACTGGTAACCGGCGGCAGCCGCGGCTTAGGCCGTGAAATGGCGCTCCGCCTCGCAGAAAAAGGGATTCACGTGATTGTGACTTATCAGTCCCGTAAAGACGATGCAGCAGCCGTAGTAGCCACAATACAGCAGGCCGGGCAGAAAGCGGCTGCCCTGCAGTTGAACGTTGGCGATGTAAAAGGTTTTGACGCTTTCCTGGAACAGCTGAAAAATGTGCTGCAAAACACTTTTAACGCGGAACGTTTTGACTTCCTCATCAACAACGCAGGGATGGGCGGCCATGCGCTCATTTCCGAAACCAGCGAAGTCTTGTTCGACGAGCTGATGAACACCCATTTCAAAGGGGTATTTTTCCTTACGCAGAAGACCTTGCCTTTACTGAATGATGGTGGCGGCATCGTTAATATATCCTCCGGACTTGCACGCGCTACCATGCCCGGCGCTTCTGCCTATGGTGCGTTGAAAGGCGCAGTGGAAGTATTTACCCGTTACCTGGCGCTTGAAGTGGGAGCAAGGAAAATAAGAGCCAATGTAGTGGCACCCGGCGCCATCGCCACGGATTTTAACGGCGGCATAGTAAGAGACAATGAGCAGGTAAACAAGATGGTGGCAGATGCAACCGCACTGGGCCGTGTAGGAGTAGCGGAAGATATTGGCGGCGTAGTGGCCTTCCTCTGTACGGAAGACGCCCGCTGGGTGAATGCCCAGCGCATAGAAGTATCGGGCGGAATGAGGCTGTGAGGGGCTGGCTGTTAGCTGCTGGCGGTTAGCTGTTAGTGATGGCTTAACAAGGGCCATCACTAACGGCTAATGCTTTTTTCCGTACATTTGAATAGTGCAAATGATCAAGACCAACTCCATAGAAGACTTTTACAGGCAGCATTCGGATAAAATGCCGGAAGGCATTGCCCGTGAGATAGGCCATTTCAACGTGTTTGAAACGGAAAAGATGTATGATAAGGTCACGGGTAACCGTATCATGCCCTACAACCGCAGGGCTTATTACAAAATAAGCTTCATCAACGGGAGGAACCGGGCAGAATATGCCGATAAAGTGATCGAAATAAAAAAGAACGCCCTGCTGTTTGCCACCCCTCGTATACCATACCGTTACATACCGTTGGATACCAACCAGCAGGGAATGTTCTGCATCTTTACGGCCGATTTCCTGTCTGCCAATAAATCCGGTATCTCCCTGGATGAACTGCCCATTTTTCGTCCCGGTGAAGTGCCTGTTTTTGAGCTCACCGCTGAACACGCCACAGAGCTGGAATACATCTTCCGGAAGATGTTGAAAGAAATGGCTGCTGATTATATCTACAAATACGACCTGCTCCGCAACCTGGTGATGGAGCTGATCCACTTCGGGCAGAAACTGCAGCCCATGTCTGTACTCAGGACCACCCAGAACGCTGCAGACAGGATCTCCGCGCTTTTCCTTGAACTGCTGGAAAGGCAGTTTCCCATCGTATCTTCCCGGCAAAGGCTGAGTCTTCGTACTGCCAAGGATTATGCAGACAGGTTAGCCGTACACGTGAACCACCTCAACAAAGTGCTGAAAGAAGGCACGGGGCAAACTACCACAGAGATCATCAGCAAACGCATAATACAGGAGGCAAAGATCCTGCTGAAGCAGACGGACTGGAATATATCAGAGATCTCCTGGGCGCTGGGATATGATGATCTGGCGCATTTCTCGAATTTCTTTAAGAAGCATACGTCGTTTACGCCGTTGGGGTACAGGTCTTAACCCTCCTGCGCCCATCTTTTCCTCCTTGTCAGCTCCGCTTCAGACGGCGTTGTTTCACCGCCAACCGTTCCTGTTACCAGTTCACCGGCAGGCTCATATTCCCCGATGATCACCCCTTTGCCAGATACCTTTGCACTTACCAGTTTCCAGCTTTCCGCCTTAGAGCCGCCATCAAATAAACGTTTGCCTTTCCCTACTGTTACGGGGTAGGTCAAAACGTACAGCTTATCTACCAGGTTGTTGGCCAGCAGTGTTTGTATCAGCCTGCTGCTGCCCCACACATGCAGATCCGGCCCATCCTGCTGCTTAAGCGCACGGATGCCCGCTGCCACATCGCCGCTGATCAGTGTGGAGTTTACCCATTCCAGTGGTGGTTGTTTCCCCGATACAACAAATTTCTGTACGGCATTGAATTTCTCTGCAACAGGATGGTTCTCCTGGTAAGGCCAGTACGCAGAGAAGATCTCATAGGTACGACGGCCCAGCAGCAGGTCAAAAGCGCCGGACATGATACCGCCTATTGTTTCGTTTGTCTGGTCATCACCGTAGCGGGCGCTCCAGCCTCCCCATTTAAAACCCTGTGTAGTATCTTCCGAAGGTGCGCCCGGCGCCTGTAATACTCCATCCAGTGTAACAAAGCTGGTGACAATGATCTTTCTCATGATGTGTTGTTTTTTTGTACGATGTAAAGGTACCTGTATGATATACAGGGTATACTGGCTGAATGAGACTTTATACGGGTTGTTTTTACAGCAGGGGAAGGGTAGGATACTTGTCGTATTGTAATGTATATAAATTAAACATAATTTTACGCCCGGCAGAACGAACCTTGTACCACGCATCAGATTATTAATTGTCTCATTAACCATTATTAAAACCATATCCACGCAGTACGTTCATCATCCTCAACGATAATCATTCGAAAAACTAAATCACGTCATCACATGCAGAAAATCAAATTGCTATTGCTATTGGCGTTTGCCGTGCTATCTGGCAATAGCGCCTTCGCTCAATTACCCTGTTACAACATTGTGGGGTATTATCCGTCCTGGGTTACAGGTAACAATTACTATATCAACAGTCCCTCCAGGATCGATTACAGCAAGTACACCCATATTTGCTACGCCTTTAATATTCCCGGTACGGATGGTAATATGGGCCCTGTACCCGGCGGTTCCACGCTCACTGACCTGGTGAACAGGGCGCATGCTGCCAATGTTAAGGTATTGCTGTCTATCGGCGGCTGGCTTAATTCCTCACCCACCAATACACCATTTGAAGCTATCTCTACCAATTCCACGGCCATTAACAATTTTGTAAATGCCTGTGCCAATTTCGTAACACAGTACAACCTGGATGGTATTGACCTGGACTGGGAATATCCTACGCAGAAAAGCAGGTGGAACGCTATTGCTGTTCCTTTAGGCAATCGTTTGCACTCCATGGGCAAATTGTTTACTGCCGCTGTATCTGAAAGCGCCGGGAACTTTGGTAATAACTACGATAATATCTCCATGTTAGACCTGGTGAACATCATGTGCTATGGCAGCGATGCGCTGGCCAGCAGTGCAATGGCCTACTGGACTTCCCGTGGCGTTCCGCAGGAAAAAAGGATGCTGGGTGTTCCTTTCTATGAGTCTCATAACAACACCGCTGAGCACATCCGCAAAGCCAATATGGCCAAGACTACCGGCGGCGGTATCATGATATGGGACATCGCTTCTGAATACGGCGATATCAACGCCATCTACAACACCCTCGGAAGCGTATGTACAGGCGGTACGCCGGTTCCGCAGAACCTGGCTTCCGGCAAATCTGCCACTGCTTCTTCTCTTGAGCCAAATGCACCGGTGAGCGTAGTGGCCGCCAACGTAACAGATGGCAGCTACGGCACCCGCTGGTCTTCCGCTTTTGCAGATCCGCAGTGGATAGCTGTTGACCTGGGCGCCGTTTACGACATTAACCGCGTGAAGATCACCTGGGAAGCGGCGTATGCTACGGCTTACCAGCTGCAGGTATCACAGGACGGTAATACCTGGGAGACCGTGAAAAGCATTACCGATAATGCCACTACCGTGAACGACCATACGGGGCTCAGCGCCAGTGGCCGTCACGTAAGGATCCTGGGTACAACAAGGGCTACACAATATGGCTACTCCATCTTCGAAATAGAAGTATACGGCCATAACCCTGCCGAACAAACGCCTTTCAACGGCACAAGGGCCACTATACCGGGTAAGATCGAAGCAGAGCACTATGACAACGGCGGCGAAGGCGTTGCCTTCCACGACCTGACGGCTACCAACCTGGGCGGACAGTTCCGCACGAGCGAGGCGGTAGACCTGGAATCCTGCGCCGAAGGCGGCTATGACCTGGGCTATGTACAGGCAGGCGAATGGGTGGAATACAGCGTAAACGTGGCGCAGGCAGGAAGTTATACCCTGGAGGCCCGCGTAGCGACCACCGGTTCAGGTACCTTCCATGTAGAGCTGGACGGTCAGCATATCTCCGGCCCCATCGCTGTGCCCAACACCGGCGGCTGGCAAAACTGGACCACTGTTAGTGTAAATACTCCCGCGCTCACCACCGGTAACAAAATACTGCGTGTTGTGATAGATGCCGCTGAGTTCAACCTTAACTGGCTGACCTTTACACCATCCGCCGGTACATCTGCTGCAAGGCAAAGTATTGCAGGCCTCACCATTCCTGCAAGCCATGCGTCTGCATTCAGCATCGCAGTGTCTCCCAACCCGGCGAGTCATGTACTGAACATACAGTTCAAAGGCCTGGCAGCTCCTTCGCTGTTAAGGGCTTTCAATGTAGCCGGACAGGAAGTTTACCAGACAAGGGTAAGCCGCAACGCCAGCCAGGCACAGATAGATGTGTCCTCCTGGCCCAAGGGCGTATACATCATTGCCGTAGGTAATGATCGTAAAAAAGTAGTAGTAGAGTAAAAGATAAAGGATGATGAACAAGGCCGCTGCGGGAGAGATCCCGGGGCGGCTTTTTTGTTTGAGGGGTTATGGGTATCTTTCGGTTTGAGTGTTAAAATGCAGATGAAATCCTATATCTTGAAATACAGCGCCATTGTATTGGCGGGCCTCCTCACTCAATGGTGGTTGTTTCTTTTTGCTCCCTTTGCTATTCCGGAACACGTTCCCGGTACGAATCTGAAAACAGAAGGCCTGGTACTGATCACCTTTATCGTGGTGATATGTACTTCTTTTATTCGCCTTCTACCTGCTTCGCGTTTTCTTCCCGGATATGGCAAAAGCTTAGGCATGGGATCCCATCATCACGGTGAACTGATCCATTTCCGGCATCACTTAAAAAATTACTAATTAAAAAGGCCGCCCCCGGTGGAGGCAGTCCATCACTGCCTCCGGCCGGGTGACGGCCGCATCAAAATTCCACCTCGGTTCTATTCGCACTTCGTTTTTGTTCCACCGGAACATTACCCCCCGCGCAAAACCGAAAGTGGAATCACTAACCAGATTGATGTTTGAGGTTTGAAGTTTGTTAAAGGTTTGTAACCTTAAACGTCCAACGAACCTCAAACATCAAACTTCAAACCTCAACTATTTTAATATCCCGGGTTCTTCTTCAGGTTCGGGTTCACCGCCAGCTGCTGGTTCGGTATCGGGAACAGCAGGTACCTCGGATCATCCGTCGGCTTTTCATGCCAGGGTTGCAGGAACTTTCCAAAGCGGATCAGGTCCAGTCTCCTGGAAGATTCCCAGTAGAATTCCCTTCCTCTCTCATCCAGCAGCTGATCCAGGGTTACGGCGCCCAGGGTGGAGGCATTGCGTGCGGCACGTACCTGGTTTACCAGTGTGAGTGCGCCGCCTGCATTACCCATACGCAGCTGGGCCTCTGCCTTCATCAGCAGCACATCCGGATAACGGTAGTAAACAAAATCATTGTCTACTTTACCATTGCCATCGTTCACATAATCAGGGCAGTATTTCACTACGCGGATACCCGTTACTTCCAGGTTGGCGCCGGTTTCGATGCTGCTCACTTCGGGCGTGAACACCAGCGGAGCACCGGTTCTGTCCTGCAGGGGTTCATCGTTGGTAAGATTATACTGCTGACCGATCAGGAAGCCAACGTTAACGCGATTGCCCGGGTTGGGAGGTCCGCCGGTACCAGTGGGATAGGCAGCGCCTCTTCTCAGGTCAGATGCTTCAAACTTGTTGTAGAAATCAGATAAGGTGGTCCATCCGTTCCAGCCCGGAGGGTTCTGGTTGTAATGCATCACCGTATGCCAGATGGCGTTCAGTCCGCCGGCATCCACACCGCCCTGGTTCTCTGCCGTAAAGATGTTTTCTTTAGACAGGCTGCCGTTGCGGGGAGAGAAGTTATCAAAGTAATTGTCGCTGAAGGTATACCTGCCGCTGCTGATGATCTCATCGGCCAGTGTGACCACTTTTGACAGATCTGCATTATCAAAGGTGGGCGCTGCCCTGTTGGCGATCACGCCTTTGTTCAGGTAACATTTCATCAGCAGCACCCTGGCTGCATCTTTATTGGCCTTGGTGATGTTGTTATGCGCAGTAGCCACATCGGGCAGGTTGGGCATTACCTCGTTCACTTCTGCAATGATATAGTCCAGCGCTTCTAAACCGGAGCGTACCCTGGAAGGCTGGGTTACCGGTTCTCCCGGATCGCGGTAAGGTACCTGGTCAAACAGGTCCAGCACGCTGAACATGGCAAAAGCCCTCAGGAAACGGGCCTCGGCGGCCTGTTGTGCAGAGGGGCTGAACTGCAGCATATTGGTAGCCGTATAGATCACACCACCCAGGTTGTTGAAGGCATCGCGGATGTGGATGTTATCACCGTCCCACTGGTGGGAGTGGATCACACGCCATACACCGTTATCGTCCCAGTCGCCGCCCCTGGTGGGAGCAATCAGTTCGTCGGTACTCATTTCAGAAAGGGCAAACACCTGGTCATTGCTCTGATAAGGTGATCGCATGGAGTTGTAGGCGCCTCTCAGCAGCGCTTCGGCAGAACCGCCGCTGCTGCCTATCTGGTCGTCCCTGAGCTCACCCTGGAGCTCTTCATCCAGTTTGGTACAGGAAGTCCATACCAGGATACCGGAGATGACTAAAAATATCTTTAAGTAGTTCATATAAGCAAGTTTTTTTGATTAGAGTGAAAAGTTAAGACCCAGGGTGAACGTACGGGCAGAAGGGTAAGGCTGGTATTCGATACCTGCAGACGGCACACCGCCGGAGGTAGACATACCGGTCCTTGAATCTGCGCCGGGTGCACCACTGCTCTTATCTACGTTCACTTCGGGATCAAAGCCTTTGAAATTGGTGATCACAAACAGGTTCTGACCAGTGAAGTACACGTTCAGTCCTTTTACCACACCGCCGATATCGCCGATGGCGTAAGACAGTGTTGCGTTGGCCAGTTTTACGTAGTTACCGCTTTCCAGGAAACGGGAAGAAGAAGTAACACGGTTGGATAATGATTCCTGGATTGGCGCATTGAAGAACTCTTCCGCAATATTCCGCGCTGCTCTCAGGTTGCTTACATTCACTACGTTGTTAAAGGTGTTGTTATAGATCTTATGACCAAATGCACCGTTCAGGTTGGCGGTCAGCGTAAATTTCTTATACGCAACCGATGTGCTGATACCCAGCAGTGTCGTTGGGGTTGGGAGTGCCCTGGTAGCTCAGGCTGTCGCCATTGGGATAGATGGATTGACCATCCTTGTCCATACCGCCGTAAGTACGGGTATAGAATCCGTTGATTGGCATATCGTTATAGATGATCTCTACCAGCGTACCCGATACACCCTGGCCGTTCAGCTGGCCGGTGTAGATGGGGGCGGTCATCCCGGTTACATTGTTAGACAGGAAGGTAACGTTGGCGCCCAGGTCCCACTGGAAGTTTTTGTTTTGTACCACCGTTGCGTTCACGGCAGCTTCCACACCCTTGTTCACGATCTCGCCGTCCAGGTTCTTCCAGGTTACTACTGCCTGGGCAGCGGCCGGTTGGATGGCGGCGGTAGGATACAGCAGATCGGAAGTGGTTTTATGGAAGTAGTCCACCGAACCGGAGATCCTGTTATTCAGCACGCTGAAGTCCAGGCCAATGTTATACTGTTTGTCAGACTGCCATTTCAGGTCGTTGTTGTCATTACTCATCTTTCTCAGCTCACCGTTGGGCAGGAAAGAGTTCCTTGACTGGGAAGCGCCGGAGGGGAATTCCTGGTTACCGGTACGGCCCCATCCGCCTCTCAGTTTCAGGTTGTTGACAAATCCGCCTTTGGTGAAGAAGTCTTCATTGCTGATATTCCAGGCCGCTGCAAAGGAGGGGAAAGAACCATAGCGGTTGTTCTTACCAAATTTGGTAGAACCATCCACCCTGATGGTACCCGTGATCATGTAACGGTCTTTATAGTTCAGCGTTACCCTGCCAAAATAAGACTGCAGTTCGGAAACAGGATCTGCAAAGGAGGTGATATTGCGGCCGGCCGCATTGGAGAACTGGATATAGTTGGTCAGATCCAGGCCATAATTGCCAAAGCCACCCGGCTGGGCAGGGCCGAGGCCGTTCATATAAGCGCCTTTGTTATTGAATTTCATGTATTCGTAACCTACCAGTGCATTCAGGTGAAGGTCCTGGTTGATCTGCTTGTTATAGGTTACGGTATGTGTGATCTGCTGGGTGGTCAGTTCGCTTTGGCCGATATTGGCCCAACCCAGACCAGAGGGCGGGTTGGCATTGATACCAAAAGTGTTGAAGTTGATATTGCCATCCACAGCCGTTCTCCTGACGCCGCTGCTGTAATTGATACTGTACTGCATGCGGTATTGCAGATCGTCTGTGATGTTGAAGTAGGGAGATACGCTACCCAGTATGGTCGTTACTTTTGATTTGTCGTGATACACCTGCTGCATGGCTACCGGGTTCACGGCGCTGCTGCCCTGTTTGATGTTCAGGGAGCCATCGTCGTTATACAAAGATTCGGTAGGATTCCATTGCAGGGCCTGGCCTATCAAACTGTTCCCGAAACCGGCGTCGTTGGTGATAGGGGGAATGTTCTCCAGGTACTGGTTGGCGATTACGTTGAAATCTACGCCCAGCTTTTTACTTTTCAGGAATTTAAACCCGGAGTTCAGTCCGACAGTGTATTTCTTAAAGTCTGACTTTTTAACAATGCCCTGCTGATCCAGCATACCTACCGAGAAGCGGTATTTGGCATTTTCGGTGCCACCGCTTACCCCTGCATTGTAGTTCTGGGTAACGGCCGTACGCAGGATCTCGTCCAGCGCGTTTACATTGCCTCCTTTGTCGTTGGTGGCGGGGGCATCCCATTTCTGGAGCGCCTGGCGGTACTGGTCGCCATCCAGCACATCAATTCTCCGCATGATCTTGCTGATACCAACGGAAGCGCCGATATCCAGTTTAGGTTCGCCCACCTGGCCTCTTTTGGTGGTGATGAGCACCACGCCATAGGCGGCCCTGGAACCATATATAGCGGTAGCAGAGGCGTCTTTCAATACATCTACGGAAGCAATGTCAAAGGGGTTGATAAAGTTCAGGGCGTTGCCGCCGGGTATGTTGCCCAGTTCGGGCACATTGAGACCCGGGCGGGCAGAACGGCCGTCCAGCGGTACCCCGTCTACCACATACAGCGGCTGACCGGTTCCTGTGAGGGCGGCGTTACCCCTGATCCTTACGGTGGTGGCTGCGCCCGGTTGCCCGCTGTTAGACACGATCTGCACACCAGCCACCTTGCCCTGGATCAGCTGATCGGGGGCGGTAAAGGTACCCTTGTTGAAGTCTTTAGCCTGGATGGAAGCCACGGCGCCGGTAAGATCCTTTTTACGGACGGTACCATAGCCCACTACCACCACGTCTGTCAGCTGGGTGCTGCTGGTCTGCAGCGTAATGTTTACGGTTGTTTTACCGCCGATGCTTACTTCCTGGTTGGCATAACCCACATAGGATACCACCAGCGTGCCGTTGGCGGGGGCATTGAGCCTGAAGCTGCCATCGGCGCCGGTAGCCGTACCAGTGCTGGTGCCTTTTAACTGGATGGTGGCGCCGGGGATCGGGTCGCCTTTTTCGTCTGTTACCTTTCCGGTAACCTGCTGCGTCTGTGCGGTCGCTATGCCTGCTAAAAGCAGCAATAACGAGCATAACATACGCACCCTGCGAAATAGAACTCTGTTCATAAGATGGAATTTTATGTGTTTGTGGAATATTGATGCCTGGGTGAAAAATCCATGGTCGATGGTCCATAGTCCATAGCGGGTCACGTTATGGAGACCACCATACCTATAAACTGTGGAATGCCTGCTTGTAATGTCTGAAATACCATGGATGACTGACTACGGACGATGTACTGTGGAATGTTTTCATAACTGATCAATTTTCATAACGGTTATCTATCACACGGATCCGGATCCTGGTCTCAAATGTTGCAAGGGTTCAAATTAAAAGAGGTTTACAGATGTTAACAATTTATATGGTCAATATATAGAAAATATTGGCCAAATTAACCTTGTTGTAACCACTAAATATTTGGTTTACAGTTTATTGTATTTATATTAAAATATTTTCATATACAGATGGTTTCCCCGGGTTTTCAGCTGCATTATCTGCGGTTCAATGGGCTTTTATGTTGCCCAGCCGCTCCTCAAATTCCTCTTTGGGGATTACCGCCTTATTTTTTATTTTGGTTTTGTAAGTATAAATCGTGTTAACGGAATAGCCTAAGATCTGTGCAATTTTTACGTTGTCGTTGATGCCGATACGGATCAATGCAAAAATACGGAGGTCTGTGTTCAGTAATTCATGATCTTTCAGTTTGATCTGGTCTTCTTCCCGGAAGAAGGAATTGAACACCGCCACAAACTGGGGGAATATTTTCAGGAAGATGCGGTCAAAGTTCCGGAACAGCTCTTCCCGTTCTTCCCGAAGGTCGATATTATTTACCAGGAACTTTACTTCCCCGTATTTATTATCAGCCAGTTTCTGTTCAACCGACTTTTTAAATTTCGTCATTTTATCGATATAGGAGGAATTTAACTGGAAGCAGTAGCCAATGTATTCCTCCTTGATCTTATTGGCCTCCATCAGCAGTTCGTTGATCGCCTGCTGACTGGCATGCGCTTCCGTGATGACCTGCTGGGCTGTTTTCAGTTTCTTATACTGCCGCAGGATGATCACAGCCAGCCATACCAGGGTGAGCAGCAGTACGGTAACGATAGCCGCATATACGAAAAGCAGCTTTTTCTGTGCTTCCACGGCGTTCACCTTTTCCCCTTCGATAATGGGGAGGATGGTGCTTAACTGCATTTTACGGAGCCGGGCACCGTAGAAAGTGGCATCCATCAGGGCATATTCCACGTAGCGGGAGGCATGCTTTACATCCCGTTTCTTAAAAAGCAGCTCGGCCAGGATAAACATGGCAGTGGTTTCCTTGGTGCTGGATCTGATATCTGCCATAGCGGCCCTCGCCATCAGGGGGATGGCCGTGTCAATTTGTCCGTCGTGTATATAAATATTACCCAGCGAAGAAGTGGCAATAGCCGTTTGATGCCAGGTGAGGTCTTTATGGGCTACGGCAAGGGCATAGTAATGCCGGGCGCTGTCCATCTGGCCGGCTTTTAAAGTACCGGGTGCCCAGGTTATAGTCGTAATCGTAGGAGTGGAGCCGGTACAATTGCAGGGCGCTATCGGTACAGGCATTTCCCATGCGTATATAGGTGGGGCTGAAGTAGGCATCGTTGCTGTAATCCGCCATGTCATAGTAGAAGCGGCCCTTTAAACGATAGTATTCCGCCCGCATGCTGTCTGGCAGCATGGTTACATCCACCTGTGCCAGGTAATCGCCCGTTTCCTTAAACATACCGGAAGACAGCATAACGAACACCAGCTTAACACCGGCGTAGTTAATGAGTTGCGGATCACCCAGCTGCCGGGCCAGCGCCTGCATTTTACGGGCATAAGCAAAAGCAGAATCATATTTATACACCTTGAACTGCTCAAAAAGCTGTCCGCAGATCTCAAACTGTGCTTTTGCCCCGGCGTTCTTCGGATCATGCAGGGCATGCCGCCAGGCATTGATCTGCCTTACTCTTTCAGCATCGTATACGGGCGCTTCGTCAATAGTGGTGTTGAGTTGTTGCAAAAGACTGTCATTATCGGGACGTGCGAATCCCGGTACAGGCAGCAACAGTAATATTAACAGGATATATAGGTAGTTAATGGATCTTTTATGGCAATGTAGTCCTGACGGCGCAAGCACACTTACCCCAACGCTTTTGTTGACAGGCATTTATTTTTTTGGGGGATAATGTAACAAAAAAAACTTAGTAAGCAAAGCCGCTAGGGTTTAAGTACCACCTTCACACAATTATCCTCTTTTTTGTTGAAGATATCATACATCTGCGCTGCATCGGTCAATGGCACGGTATGAGTAATAATATCATCCAGCACTACTTTGCCATCCGCTACCAGCCGGATAAGATTGTCCAGCCACCGTTGCACCCATGCCTGGCCGCCCATCAGCTGTATACTTTTTTCAAACCACTGGTACAGCGGGTAGTTATCATACGGGGATCCGTATACGCCAACAACGGAAACCCGTCCGCCACGGCGTACGGTATCAAAACAGCTTTTCAGGGCCGACATACTGCCTTTTTCTGCCTGCAGCACATTTGCGGCTTTCTGAAGTACGGTACGGTGTGCTTCCATTCCAACTGCATCTATGCAAACATCGGCGCCATAGCCGCCGGTCATCGCGCGTACCGCTTCTGCTACATCCACTTCTTCGTAATTAATAACTTCTGATTTTGCGGTGAGCTGTGCTTTCTCCAGACGGTAAGGCAGCCTGTCTACGCCAATCACTCTTTTAGCGCCGTGCAGCCAGGCGGCTTTCTGTGCCATGATGCCTACCGGTCCGCAGCCAAATACCACTACGGTATCGCCGGGCGCTACCTGCGCCCATTCACAGGCCGCCCATCCTGTAGGGAATATATCCGTCAGGAAAAGCATCTGTTCATCCGGCAGATCACCTGGCACCACCCGCAGGTTATGATCAGCATACAGCACCCTGGCATATTCTGCCTGTCCGCCGCTTACGGCGCCATACAGGTCTGTATATCCATACAACGCAGCGCCGGCTCCCTTCATCTTGATGATCTCACCGGAGGGGCCATACATTTCCGGGTTGGAGTTTTCACAATGGGTGGGAAGCTCCATATTACAGAAATGGCAATGGCCGCAGGCAATGGGGAAGGGCACTATCACGCGGTCTCCCGGTTTTATTTTAACGACAGCGCTACCTACCTCTTCTACAATGCCCATAAATTCATGTCCCAGTACCAGGTCATGCGGCTGGGGGATCATTCCATTGTAAATATGGAGGTCTGATCCGCAAATGGCCGTGGAGGTTACGCGGATAATGGCGTCTGTTGGCGCCTGGATAACAGGATCGTCTACGTTGTCAACGCTTACATCTTTGGGTTTGTGAAATACCAGCGCTTTCATAATTGTACTTTAATGGATCAGGAAATAATGACTACGTCATCAGTCCTGCAATTATGAAACCTGATATTAAACAGCCTTTAAACAGCAGTTGAAACTTGAATATTGGGTATATTTTTCCTGAAACCGGGGCAGTGTATCAGCGGCTCAGCGATGGTGCTTAAGCACAATCCTGTAGCGGGCTTTACCTTCCTGCAGCTGCCTGATCGCCTCATTCACTTTTTCCATCGGGAACTCCTCAACAATCGGGTAAATATTATGCCTTACACAGAAATCCAGCATGGTCCTGATCAATGCAGGGCTGCCGCCCGGACTGCCGGCAATTGATTTTCCGCCATTGATCAGGCTGAAAGAAGGAACAACCACCGGTTCGGGTACAATACCTACTATATGAAACCTTCCCTTATTGGCAAGGCAGCTTAAATAGCTGTCCCAATCTTGACTGCCGGGGAGGATGCCCGGTTTTCTTTTTAAAGAAGTTGTAGAAGTAATTAGGATGTTCAAAGCCCAGGCTGTAGCCAATTTCAGCCGCCGTCCAGCCGGTATGCCTCAGCAGGGCCTTTGCCTCCAGTAATATCCTGTCGGAGATATGCTCCGAAGTGGGTTTGCCGCTTACCTGCTGAAGGGCATGGTTCAGATGGTTAACATGGATGGACAGTGCATTTGCAAAGTCGCCTGCCTTTCTCAGTTTCAGTGAATGATCCGGCGCATCGACAGGGAACTGTCTTTCCAGCAGCTCAAAAAACCGGGAGGCGATGCGTTCAGCGGCGGTATGTTGTTTTATCTCATTGACAGCAGGCGCCATCTTCAGCGCTTCATGAATAATGAGAGGGAGATAACTGCGCAGCAGATCATATTTGTATACGTAGTCCGACGCTATCTCTGCAAGCATTTTACGGAAGATGCCACTGATATATTTTACCTGTGCGCTTTTCAGGAAGTACACAGGATGGCTGCCGGTCTTAAAGATGGGGGAGTGCTGGATACTTTCATTACGGTCGTTCCCATGCAGGAATTCTTTCCTGAACAGGCAGAAGAAACCGGGTTGCTCCGGAGAGATGGGCTCCCAGGCAAAAGGCATGAGGGGGTTGAAAAATACCAGTGCCGGCTGTCTGATCTCAATATCATGATGGTGCCAGCTAAGCCTGCTTTTGCCCTGCAGCAGTGATATTTTATAAAAATCCCTCCTGTTATAGATGTGAGGTTCGTTACAGTAAGATTCGTTTTCAAACACATTCACCAGGCTGGCGGTTTCAGGAAAAATGCCCCGTTCATGATAAAACGCTTCAACAGTCTGTTTCTTTCTCATAGATCAAAACTAAGTAATCAGCCCTTAAAGTGCATGCCTGCTGCCATTCAGCGGCCCAATGTGACCATTAACCGGTTTTTCCTTGCATTTGTAAACCGGGATGACTATTTTCCGCCATTCACCTATATGAACGCATGGTAACAGGAACATTAACATCACCGAAGACAGCTGCGGACTTACTGAAAAGCAGGCAGCATTTTGAATTACTGGATGGCCTCAGAGGCGTAGCTGCCCTTGTGGTGGTTGTATTCCATTTCCTGGAATTTGTATATCCGGATTATAGCAATAGCCCGGCAGGGCACGGGTTCCTGGCAGTAGACTTCTTCTTCTGCCTGAGTGGGTTTGTGATTGCTTATGCCTATGACGACCGCATCGGGAAGATAGGCGTTAAAGAATTTTTTAAGTCAAGGTTGATCCGTCTGCATCCCCTGGTGATGTTTGGGGCTGTACTTGGTTTGATCACTTACCTGTTTGATCCCTTTGCCGCACCGCCCGCAGGCTATGGCATTGGTCAGGTGGCAGTGATCTTTATTACCTGCATGCTGCTGATCCCTTATCCTTTTATGGAGGAGCGCTTTAACAACCTGTTCCTCCTTAACGCGCCTGCCTGGTCGCTGTTCTGGGAGTATATTGCCAATATTGTCTACGCGCTCATCCTGTGTAAACTACCCAGGCGTATATTACTGCTGGTGGGCATTGCAGCAGCGGTATGGCTCAGCTATGTAGCCTATAGTGCGGGTAACCTGCTGGGAGGCTGGGGTTCCGCCTCTATCCCGGATGGTATCGCACGGGTGTCTTTTTCTTTTACTGCAGGCATGCTGGTATACCGTTATAATTTCATTATAAAGAATAAGCTCGGCTTCCTGGGACTGACTATCCTGTTGCTGGCAGCATTGCTGATGCCGGGCACCAAACTGAACTGGCTGACGGAGCTGGTGGCGGTAGTAGTGTATTTTCCGCTGCTGGTGGCGCTGGGTGCAGGTTCCCAACTGAATGACCGGGCCAGGGGCATATGTGCTTTCTCCGGTAAGATCTCGTACCCGCTCTACATGACGCACTATGGCTTTATCTGGATATTTGGCCACTACTACAATGAACATAAGCCAGGCGGTACGGAGCTGTTCCAGGTGATAGCCCTCTCAACGCTGGCGCTCATCGGGCTGGCTTATCTTGTGTTGAAACTGTATGATGAGCCTTTGCGGAAATACCTTACCGGTAAGAGAAAGAAAATTGCCAGCTAACGGCAACGCGGGTAAATACTTTTATCTGCTGAATCTTTATCTTTGGTGCCTTCAGACACAAATATTATGATGCTGTTTAAAAGATTGTTACCCGTATTCTTTGCTGTTGCTGTCAGCTGTTCTGCCTATGCTCAAAAGCTTGTAAGGCTTCCCAACCTGGATAAGGAATGGTCGCAGGACTACCCGCCTTTCCGTATTGCAGGTAACCTGTATTACGTTGGTACCTACGAGCTGGCGGCTTACCTGGTTGCCACCCCGCAGGGACACGTACTGATTAATACAGGATTGGATGATTCCGCCCCCCTGATCCGTGCTCACGTAGAAAAGCTCGGCTTTAAGATAAAGGATATCAAAATACTGCTGACCAACCAGGCGCATTTTGACCATGTAGGCGCTATGGCTGCCATTAAGGAGGCAAGCGGCGCGCAAATGATGGTGAGTGCAAAAGATGCTCCGTCAATGGCAGACGGTGGCAATTCAGACTATGTGATGGGAGGTAAAGGCCCTATGTTCCTGCCCGTAAAAGCCGGACGGCTGCTGCACGACCGTGATACCATACAACTGGGCGGTACAGCCATTGTGATGCTTGATCATCCCGGCCATACCAGGGGCTCCTGCAGCTTTTTGATCGATGTAAAGGATGAACGTCAAACCTATCGTGTGCTGATTGCCAATATGCCTTCTATACTGGACGAAACAAAGCTGGCAGGTATGCCGGGTTACCCGGAAGTAGGTAAAGATTATGCCTATACGCTGAAAGCTATGAAAGGTTTACAATTTGATCTCTGGCTGGCTGCTCACGCCAGTCAGTTTAGGTTGCATAAAAAGCATCAGCCGGGAGATGCTTACCAGCCGGAAGTTTTTAAAGACCGTGCAGGGTATGATGCGGCACTGGAGGCGTTAACAAAGGCGTATCAGAAAAAGCTGAACGATAAATAGTATTATTTCTTTTTTCGTTTTACCAAACGGCGATAAACCAGGCAACCGCATGGAAGAACATGGTGGACGAGGCTGCCATGGGGCTGGGGATTGTCTGATATGGGACCACTGGAAGACAGGAACAACCCGCTGCCGTCCGAACTGAACAACGCTGCCATTGAACCGGTGGTGAAACAATATGATGAGCTGCGCTACCGCCTGATGCCGTATACCTACACACTGGCCTGGGAAGCCCGTAATACCGGTATGCCTTTTATGCGGGCTATGTGGCTGCACTATCCTACAGATACCATAGCCAGCCGGATGGGTAAACAGTACCTCTGGGGCCGCGACCTGCTGATAGCGCCGGTATACCAGCCGCATGCCACCACACGCACCGTTTATCTTCCGGAGGGCGACTGGTACGATTGGTGGACGAATACAAAGGAGACGGGTGCAAAGATGATCACCCGTAAAGTAGACCTTTCCATTATGCCCATTTATGTAAGGGCCGGGGCCATTATCCCGGTTGATCCGATAAGACAATACACCGCGCAAACAGTGAATGATCCCACTACTTTAAAAGTCTATCGTGGCGCTGACGGACAGTACACTTTGTACGAAGATGATGGTACCAGTGAAGACTACCTGAAGGGTAAAACCACGCTTACCCGCTTTACATGGGATGATGATGCGGGGAAATTTACAATTGCGCCCCTCAGCAAAGGCAACATCAAAAAGCGCGTATTTAATGTACAGCTGCTGCCCGAAGGAACCACCAGGCAGATAACCTATAATGACCGCCCTGTCAGCATTGTTTTCTAGGGGATCCAGCCTCGCCGTTTCAGTGATCCTAACAACCTGGGATCATCTGCTGAAAGGGGCGGCAGCCAGTAACTGCCAATACGTGTACGGGTCCACCAAAGCCCTTCCGGGTTACCGGGCCTGGCAAAACGGTAACGATACAGGATAGCGCGTATGTAACGTGGGGGCTTGTCCGGGAAAGGATTACCGGCAAACAGTTTCAGCGTAGCAGGATCATTGTGCAGCAGTTTCCAGATAAGGTGCAAGGTCCACGGATATTCGTCAGGACCAGACATGGACGCAAACCACATCTGCCAGTCTAAACGCGGTTGGTAAGGGGCGATCTGCGGCGGACGTTTATCAGGCGCCACGGGCAGGGCTTTATACGGATAGGCTTTCCAGTGGGCGTTATCATCAGGATGTTCATCCACCGTTCCTTCAAATACGACATTGAACCGTTCCTTTCCCACTGATCCGAATGCACCGTAAGTGTTCACCAGCTCCAGGGGGATCAAAGGACGCGTTCATCAGCTGCCGGGAGGAAAACATATTGTAAACGGGCTGTATGCTGAGCAAGGCAATCAGCACGGTAATGGCCCAGGAACATAATTGCATACCAGCATGCGGTTCGGCGTGATCCTGCGCCGTTGCCGCCATCCGCACCGAGTTTTTTTGGAAGAAGTTTTGACCAGCAGGCATCATCAAAGCAGGCCAACACCGGTACAATGGTAAGCCAGTTCAGAAAGGAAAGGTTCCCGCTGAGGATGATAGTCAGCTGAAACAGGATGATCACTATACCCGCAATATAGCGCGCCATACGCGGCCAGAACAGGAACCAGGGGGCGAGCAGCTCTGCAAGATGGTTGAACCAGACGCCGGCCTTTAATACAAGCGGCGGCATAAAATGGAACAGGCGGCTCAGCGGACCCGGTATAGGCTGTGTTTCGAAATGGTAGTACAGGGCAGTGCCGTCACGCCAAACTTCATCTCCACGCATCTTGATCAATCCCGCACCCAGCATTACACGAAAGGCCAGCCAGCGGAAAAGGATGATAATGGCCAGCGGCGGTGGTCTTTTGGGGAACGGACGCATATCCAGCAGCGGGCACAGAAAGATGGCAAGAAATCCTGTTTCCAGCAGCTGGATCTCCCAACCGTAACCGTACCACTCCTGTCCCACATGTACCAGTGACATATAGAGCAGCCAGAGTATGGTCAGCATGATGGCATTGGCAAAGCCCGCCAACATCACGCAGGAAAGCAGGAAACCAATCCAGGCTACTGCCTGTAACGCTGCATCGCCCCGCACAAACCAGAACAGGGAAGGTATGCGCCTGAAGCCTGCACCTGTAGAACCAAAACGCTCAACAACGCGTTGCAGGAAATGATCCACCGGCAGCAGGCCGTTTTCTCCGATCAGCGGCACCACCTGGTAGATAGCCGCCAGGAAGGCGACGGCGTATATCGCTCCAAGCAGGCGAAGGAGGACGAAACGGGTAAGCCAGTAGGAAGGTACCATTTCCTGAAGTTAAATAAAAAGCGGGTGCCCCATCAGCATGAGACACCCGCTTTAAGTTCCTTAGCTTATTTATTGCTGAACCCCGGTAGAATCGCTATCCGGCGCCTTGTCTATCAGCTCCATAAACTGGTCCAGTTTCGGTGTAACGATGATCTGTGTACGCCTGTTCCTGGCTTTGCCTTCCTCGGTACCGTTGGTAGCGATAGGATTGTATTCACCCCGGCCGCCGGCGGTTAACCTCTTAGGATCTACGCCGTGCTCGTTCTGCAGGGCTTGCACAACCGAGGATGCCCTCAGGGCGCTCAGGTCCCAGTTGTTGCGGATGTTCTTCTGCGAAATAGGCACATTATCCGTATTACCCTCGATCAGCACATCGTAATCTTTGTAGTCTTTGATGATCTTTGCCACTTTGGCCAGGGTTTCATTGGCAGTGGAAGAGATCTCATAGCTGCCGGATTTATACAGCATCTTGTCGGAAAGGGAGATGTACACTACACCCTTCAACACCTGTACATCCACATCCCTAAGCTCTTCGCGGCTCAGAGAACGGGTGAGGTTGTTGGTAAGCACCATGTTCAGCGAGTCGCTCTTGTTCTTCGTATTCACCAGGTGCTGTATATACCTGTTGGAAGCATTGATCTCGTCCACCAGTTTGGAGATGTTCACGTTGCCCTGGCTGGTGGAATTAAGGCACTTATCCAATGCAGCCTGCAGAGCTGCCAGTCCGGTACGCTGTGCTGCGATTTGTTCTTCCAGGCTCTCTACCCTTGTTTTTGCGCCGGTGAGCTCCCGCTGGGTGCTCTGGTACCGGCCATCCAGTTCCCTGTTCTGATTCTGTAAGTCATTATAACTTGATTGTAANTGGGCAAATTTCTTATTGCTCACACAACCTGTTGCTAAGGTAATCATCACCAGCGCAGCTGATGACAGCATAAGTGTTTTCATGCATTCCACATTTTATATTAATAAATCATTGACTTAATATGATAACACCCCAAATGAACAAAGGTTGTGCCATCTATGTAAGTTTAAGATTATCAGGTTGTTAAAGAGAATATAATGTTTTACGGGCGGCGCCGATCCGGGGGCTTGACCTGGGAGGATCAGGTAATTGTCGGTAATTTTAGCAGTGGATGGCAATCTTACTCAGCAATGTCGGTTGTGGTGGCAGGTGGACTACTGCTTTGCCGCCTCCCTCGCCGTCAGCATTGTTACCGCTTCAACATTGCCCTGCTGAACAGCCAGATCAAGCGCCGTTAATCCACGGTTTTCGGTAATGGTCCTGTCTGCACCATGATCCAGCATCAGCTTTACCAGTGTATTTCTGCCAAACATGACGGCGAACATAAGGGCAGTACCACCATTGCCATGACGGAGGTTCAGGTTGGCGCCATGACTGATCAGCAGTTCTGCAATTGCGGGATAGCCCCTGAAGCAAACACCCATGAGGGCGGTATTCCCGCCATGGTCGCAGGCGTTCACATCGGCGCCCGCCTCCAGTAGTATACGGGCGGCTTCCAGCTGCCCGTTGTAGCTGGCTATTATTAAGGGAGTATACCCCCGTGCATCCCGCACATCAGGGGTGTTAAACCGGCCGATATTGTGCTGGAGGAATAATGTATCTCCTGATCTGGCCGCGTTAAATAGTTCATTTGGATTGCCTGGTATATTCATGTTAATAAGGTTTGGATGCTTTGGCAAGATCTTCGGCTTGTTTTACTGCTTTGTCCGCATCCTGCGCAGCTCCGTCGTCCTTTTTGCCTGCAGCAGCTTCCTGCAGCCCCTGTTGTACGCGGCGGCCGTAATCTTCATCGCATGAAGTGAACATTTCTATCATCTGCTGCTGTATATGTTCAGGGCACTGGGAAATTGCGCTGACCAGGTTAAAAATCAATTCATCCCGTTCCCAGTCTTCAAAACCGCGGTAAGTGTCACCAGCCTGCTTGAAATTATTCTGACGTTCAATTTTGGCTCTTACCAGCGAAGCACTGTAGTGGGGGGTATGGTCTTTCCCGGTCCTCGGGGCTTCCTGAAGGCCATTAAGGCTGGATGGTTCATAGTTTACGTGCGGGTTCATGCTTTCTGCCAGGTCCTGGCGGTAGGCCATCTGGCCATCACGCTGATTGGTAGCCACATGTGTGCGGGGCGCATTGATAGGCAGCTGCAGATAATTGGTGCCCACCCGGTACCGTTGTGTGTCTGAATAAGAAAAAGTGCGGCCCTGCAGCATTTTGTCATCCGAGAAATCCAGTCCATCTACCAGTACGCCGGTACCGAAAGCAGACTGCTCTACTTCTGCAAAATAATTTACAGGATTCCTGTCCAGCGTCATTTTACCCACCGGCAGCCAGGGGAACTGATCTTTAGGCCAGATTTTGGTGTCATCCAGCGGATCAAAGTCAAGCTCGGCATGTTCATCATCACTCATGATCTGGACACAGAGTTCCCATTGTGGGAAGTCGCCCCGTTCAATTGCTTCATAGAGGTCCTGCGTGGCATGATTGAAGTTTTTGGCTTGTATCTCCTGCGCGTCTTTTGTTGTCAAATTCTTAATGCCCTGTAATGGCTCCCAGTGATATTTTACCAGCACGGCTTCGCCTTCGGCATTGACCCATTTATAGGTGTTAACGCCTGAGCCCTGCATTTGCCTGTAGTTCGCCGGTATACCCCAGGGTGAAAAGAGGAAGGTGATCATATGCATTGCCTCCGGCGTATTACTGATGAAATCGAACTGTCTTACAGGATCCTGCCTGTTGGTAACCGGATCAGGTTTAAATGCATGGATGAAGTCCGGGAATTTAAGGGCATCACGTTATAAAAAAGATCTTCAGGTTGTTGCCAACAAGGTCCCAGTTTCCATCTTCGGTATACATCTTAACCGCAAAGCCGCGTGGGTCTCTCAGTGTTTCGGGAGAGTGTCCGCCGTGTATCACCGTTGAAAAACGTACAAACAACGGCGTTTTCTTGCCCTTTTCCGAAAAAAACTTTTGCCCTGGTATATTTTGCAACAGGCTCATCGCCCACTGTACCGTATGCTTCGAAATAGCCGTGTGCTCCCGCACCGCGGGCATGCACTACTCTTTCCGGTACCCGTTCCCTGTCAAAGTGTGACATTTTTTCCAGGAACTGGTAGTTCTCCAGCGTAGCCGGTCCTCTGCTGCCCAGCGTTCTCAGGTTCTGATTATCAAAAACCGGGTGGCCCTGCCTGGTGGTCAGCATATTGGAATTACCGGACTTTTTTGGTTGTTGCTGGTTGTTTTCCTGCTGTTTCATACCGCATTTTTAAATGATGAGAGGAAAAGTATATGATCTGCGAATACGGTTAAATCCTGCACAATAAGCGTTCCATGACCGTTGCTGCACTTCAGGAAAAAGAGGAGCAGGCGGAGCTGCCGAATAAAACAGGCCTCTTAGCAGCGCCTGCAATACCTGGCCCGTGGAATGCTTTCTACTGAAGTGTTTCGCCGTCTACCCGGCATTGAGGTGCTGCAAGGTTACAGTTATTAACCAACGCATCTTCTTACATTCTTCACATTATATCATCACTAAAAAATAAGCTTTATATTTTATCTGACGGAAAACTGCAATATCCCGCCCACGCACAGCTGCAGCAGATGGCGCAGGCCACAAGTCTTTTATTGAACAGGCAAAAGATTTTTAACGGGCAGACAGAACAAACAGGTTTGAGTGGTAACGTATAGCCCTGCCTGACAGGGCTATACGTTTACCTGATAATTATTGGGTAATATAAAAAGTCTGGCTGAAAGCGCCATTAGCCGCAATATCCCAGGCCTCTACACGCACCCATTTCCGTCCCGCCAGTTTACTTTTGAAGTGGAAGGTCTTTTCTCCAAAAGCCTGTGTCTGGCTGAGGTCAATCTTTTCGCGGTATACTTTAGCTCCGTCTCCTGAAATGATCTCCACGAAATTCATGGGAAAGGTCCAGTTGAGTGCCAGCGCTATGTCTGCCATACCATTGGCAGGAAGCTGCAGGCTGTCGCCTGAAATATGCCCGTTGATCTTTAAAGAAGGCATCAGCACTTCACCGGTAGTCCCAAAGAAGCGTCCGTGCTGCATGGCATTGAGGATGGGGCTCCAGTCATCTTTGTAAGCGGGTAGTTTATCCAGCATGAGATAGTTAACGTTCATGTGCGCATACATCTCATTATGCTGTGTAACGGTGAACAGATCAGCTTCACAAATGATGGTTTTTTTGGTACCCCAGTTGTTCATGTCATCCAGGAGGTCTAACACCCTTTTTCCCAGCCGTGGCTGGGAAAGGTCTGCAGGCATTGCTTTCCAGGCAGCGCCCATGAAGCGGTCAGACAAAAAGAATGCTTCATGGTTGTAGATATCCGGTGTGTTCACCGAACCTTTAGTGCGCGGATGCGCGGTCCAGGCAAGGCCTTGTTCGTCTTTCAGCAGCTGCAGCATTTCCTGCTTGTTGCCGATGCGATACACTTTGCCGTAGCCTTCTTTTTCTTCTACATAGGGTTGTCCGGCTTTACGGGACATTATCCAGTACACCGGGCGCGGAAACAGTTCCAGCCAGTGGCCACCCAGGAACTCATTCGGCTCTTCACCGGGCAGCAGCAGAAAGTCTTTGTCTGACTGCTTTTCACACAGGTCGAAGAGCGCTTTCAGCTGGGGCAGTCTTTTTTCATCCGGCCCTTTGGGATCTGCGGTATAATGGAACTCTGCCAGGTGCACAATGTCAAGTCCCAGCTGTTTAAATACTTTCACAAATTCCGGATGTTCCGGTACAGGTTTTTTCGCCATCACCACGCTCATAATAAATTCATTATGGAAATGGCTGGACATGGTCTTAAACCCGGGCAATTGCACATAGCGGTCGTTATGGGTGAACCGTTTTACAGCGGTGAATGCAGCTGCATCGCTTTCCGTATTCAGCAGGCAAAAGAAGTTAAGGCGCTGTTTGGTGGCCGGCGGCGCATTGAACCAGGGCACAAAACGTTTATCACCTTCCAGTTCCTGCCGGATACCAATACCATAGCCTTTCATCATCTTGCGGTAATCATTGCCATACCAGGTAAACCGCAGGTTAAAAGCTTCGTCCAGCGGATAGAAATACTGGTGTGGAGGAGGGAACAGCGCCAGTGTGCCTTCTTTGCCGCTGGCAGCAATAGTGCGGTATTTTACGGCCAGGTTACGGGCGGTATCGCTTGCCGCTACCTGTGAATGCATCAGGCTATCGCCGGTGTTCGTCCAGGAGATTTGCTTCCAGTCCGATGAGCTGCTTACCAGCCCTGCATCAAAAACGATCGCCTTGGCGTCTGACTCCGTGCTCATCACTGCAGCTACGTTGAAGAGCGGGCTGCCATTGTAAAATGTGATTTCCAGTGTACCCGTAAACGTTTCTGCAGACAATTGCCCGATGCTGACAATAGTGCGGCTGCCTGTTGTTGTAACAGCTGCACTGTTTTTCTTCATGCTTACCGGGTAGGATTGGTGCGGCCTGTTAGGTACTTTGTCAAAAAATATATTCCAGCCGTTTTGCGACAGCAGGTCCCTTTTGCCAACGGTGAGTACAAATGCCGGGTCTACGTTGGCGCTGACCTGCTTGTCAGCCAGCGCAATTTCCCTGAACAAGGGACGGCCGGGCGTCAGGTCAAATATGATCTTCCCCTTGTCTGATTGGCCGGCGGGCCAGGTGATCTCCAGTAACTGCCCGCGTTGGACAACCGCAGTTCCATTGCCGGGTTTAAATGCTTTCAGATCTGCCTTTACCTGTGCCACAGCCATAAAGCCAACGAATATAGGAGCGACGGACAACAAGAGTAACTTCATTACGTGGGTTTTAGTTTAAATATTAATTGTACAGAACACAGCGCATCAATCGCTATTGGGGGGAAAAGATATAAAAATTATTCAGGCATTCATACCTGTTCGCTGCTGTTGTCATTTATCTCTGAATTTTTTCGGAGATACACCCATCACCAGTTTAAACGACCTGGAAAAAGTGTAGGGGTCCGGGTATCCCATCTCCAGCGAGATCTCTTTTACCGTAAGCTTTGTTTCTTTCAGCAGCTGGCTGGCTTTCTGCATGCGCAGAGAGGTAAACAGCTGGATAGGGGAGTAGCGTGTTTTCTCCCTGAAAAGGGCAGACAGGTAGGAGGCAGACAGGTGCATATGTTCCGACAGGTTGGCCAGTGTGAGTTGCTGATCCAGTTTTTCCTTCATCAGCTGTATGCATTGCTCAATAATATTATCGGCCCCTTTTTTCATGTAATTGAAAACAGTGAGCCGGAAGGTGCCCAGGAAGCTGTAGAAGCGGAAGTTAGCGTAGAGCAGGTTTTCAATATTGTTCATCAGGTCAAGATGGTGCAGGATATCGTCAAACTGCGCATTACGGCCCACCAGGGGAGGTGTGCTGCGGGGTTTGATGCCTTTGCCCAGGTAACTGAAAATGTCGTCTGCCAGCTTGCCGGAAAACTGTACTGTGTAAATACGCCAGGGTGCCTGCGGATCAGGATAACAGCGAAAGCGGGTATGCCTGGGGATCACCAGGTACTGGCTGGGATGCACCTTACTTTTTTTTCTGCCTGTTTCCAGCCATCCCTTTCCCTGTGCGGCATATATCAACGTGTATACCGGTACGCCCTGCGGCTCGCTGATCTCTTTTGCGACATGCTCCGGGTAGACCCCTATCGCTGTTATAAAAAGGTTTCTTCCAAGCGGATGCTTTTCCAGCTTTCGTTTCAGGTGGTCCGGTAAGATCCTGGTGATGGGAGTACTGACAGCATATTGGTTCATTGTACAGTAATTTAAGCCATTCTTTTAATAATTGAAAACATTGTTTCGTCCGTAAAAATTGGCAACCTTCGCATGATACCACGTATGAAAATCTGGAAACTGATATGCAGCAATTGCCTTTAATTGACCTGGCTGTAATTGCCATTTATCTGCTGGGAATGATCCTTATCGGGATACGGTTTTCGCGGAAGAATAAAAGCGCGGCGCAGTTCACTACCGCATCCGGTACCATTCCCGGCTGGGCATTGGGGCTTTCCTTATATGCTACTTTTCTGAGTAGTAATACTTTCCTGGGTGTGCCGGGAAAGGCATTTGGCAGCAACTGGAATGCTTTTGTTTTCAGTTTGTCTATGCCGCTGGCGGCATTTATTGCAGCAAAATACTTTGTGCCGTTTTACCGCAGGAGTGGGGCGGTCAGCGCTTATACGCACCTGGAACAGCGATTTGGCCCCTGGGCCAGGACTTATGCTACGGTTTGCTTTATACTGATGCAGCTGGCGCGGATGGGCTCTATCTTTTTCGGCGCGGCCCTGGCACTGCAGGCGCTCACCGGGCTGGAAATGCGTACCATTATCTGGGTAACAGGCATCTGTATCATTGTATATACGGTGCTGGGCGGTATGGAAGCCGTGATCTGGACCGAAGTACTGCAGGGCATAGTGAAAACTACAGGTGCAGTAATGATCCTCTGCCTGGTGATTGCGGGCATGCATAACGGCGTTGGAGATATTTTCCGCATTGGCATTGCTGATGGAAAATTTTCTCCGGGCAGTTTCAGCCTCAGTGATTTCAGCCATTCAACGTTCTGGGTGGTGCTGCTCTACGGGTTCTTTATTAACCTGAATAATTTCGGTATGGACCAGAACTATGTGCAGCGCTATCATACCGCCAGGTCAGAGAAGGAAGCGTCCCGCAGTATCTGGTTATGCGTATACTGGTATGTACCAGTGAGCCTGGTTTTCTTTTTTATCGGCACTTCATTATATGCCTACGCACAACAACACCCGGAAGTATTGCTGGCGGTGAAACAGCAGGCGGCGGCAGAGCGCCAGGTGCCATTGTCGGCCCTGCAGCCTGCAGATTATGGCGATAAGGTATTGCCCTGGTTTATGGTGAACAAGGTGCCGTCCGGCTTAATGGGGCTGGTGGTAGCGGCTATCTTATCGGCTGCCATGAGCACGGTCAGCAGTGGTATGAACAGTACTGCCACGGTTTTCCTGAAAGATATCTACCAGCGTTATATCAATCCTGGCGTAACGCCGGGAAGGGAAATGCGCGTGCTGTATGTGGCTTCCACATTGACCGGTATCCTCGCTATAGGTGTAGGTATTTCCATGATAGGCGTAGGCAGTATCCTGGATATATGGTGGGAATTATCCGGGATCTTCGCAGGAGGTATGCTGGGATTATTTCTCCTGGGGATGGTGGCTGAGATCAGAAATACAGCAGCAGTAACAGCTACTATTACGGGCATCCTGATCATTATCTGGATGTCTTTATCAAAATACCTGCCTCCTGAATGGGAGCATCTGCGCAGCCACCTGCACGCGAATATGGTGATAGTAGTGGGAACATTGACAATATTCCTTGCAGGTATGGCGCTTGCACGTTTACAACGCCTTACAACTTCCTGATCATAAAAATCGTTTCATATGGAAAAGAAATTTGTACCAGTGATGATCACTCCTTTCAACCTTAAAGCACAGATTGACCTGGAGATGGTGGAGAACCTGATAGACTTTTACCTGGATGCGGGAGTGAAAGGTTTTTTCGCCAACTGCCTGTCTTCCGAAATGTACAGCATCAGTGAAGACGAACGCCTGGAGCTTACCCGGCATGTGGTTCGCTACGTAAACGGCCGTGTGCCCGTGGTAGCTACCGGGTCTTTCGGTCTTACCATCAAAGATAAAGCGCTGTTCACGCAAAAGATCTACGATACCGGGGTGGATTCGGTGATCATGATCACGGGGCACTTTGCCAATATAGACGAGGCCGGATAGTACGCTGCTGCAGCGCTTTGATGAGTTGTTCTCGCTTACCGGTGATATTCCCCTGGGACTGTACGAATGCCCGGCGCCTTACAAAAGGATCATCACGCCGGAGATCCTGCAAACGCTGCTGGCAACCAACCGGCTGATCTATCACAAGGATACCTCCTGCAATGTGGAGCAGGTCCGGGCCAAGCTCGCCGTTACAGCGGGCAGCCGGCTGGAGTTCTATGATGCCCATACCCCCAATGCGGTGGCTTCTATGCAGATGGGCGCCTCGGGCATGTCTTCCATCTCCGGGAATTTCTACCCCGAGATACTGGTATGGCTCTGCAACCATGTGAATAATGAAAGCCGCCAGGAGGACGTACGCTGGATACAATCCGAACTGCAAAGGGTGGATCCGCTGATACATGTAGCCTACCCGCTGAGCGCTAAATATTTCCTGCAGCAGCGAGGGATCCCCATCCGCACCATCAGCCGTGCCCATGCACTGGAGCTGACGCCGGAACAGAAACAGGTACTGCAACAGATACACCGCGATTTTCATGGCTGGTGTGAACGTTTACAGATCCGGATGGTAACAGCGGCAACGGTGCCTTCACATTAAGCCGGGTGTATGTTTATTAACCCAGGTGAATGACCAGGGCATCCGGCTGTCTTAGTTTTGTATCAAAATCAAGACGATGCTGGTATTTAACACGATATTGCTCATTCATTCCGGCAGTTTCCTGGGTTATCTTTTTACGCTGGCCATGCTGTGGCCGCAGAGAGGGGCAGCGCAGCGCAACAAAACCGGCCTGGTGCTTGGGATTATTATACTGCTGACAGGTATAGGGCTTGTGCTCCTGAAATATCCCCAGGTCAACTATTTTAAGATAGTGCCTAAGACAGTCATTTTCCTGGCTATTACTGCTATCAATGTGGTATATGCAGCGCAGCCATATCCCAGGAAGATATATTATCTGCTGATCGGCTTAACCGTGTTGGCAGGGCTGATCGCAGTTACAAGATTATAGCAGCCGGTCCCGGATTGTTAGCATCCTCCGGAAATTATTATAAATTTATCCGCCAAAGCTCCTTGTTCTTTAAAATATCAGTAATGAAGCGGATAGTAAATACTTTGCTTGGATGTACCCTGCTGCTGACCATCAATACCACAAAGTTGACGGCACAGGCAGCCCTTCCCGGTGATACCTACCAGAACCCCTTAGCGGTTGAATTCGGGGATCCTTATGTGCTGCATGTAAACGGCGGCAAATATTATATGTACGGTACCGGTGGTGCCGCCGGCAATGGCTTTGCCGCCTATTCTTCCACTGATCTTGTGCATTGGAAAAACGAGGGCCAGGTATACTATGCCAGTAACAAGAACGGTTGGAGCGATTCAACTGCCGCATGGAACGGCGCCTATTGGGCGCCGGAAGTATACGAGCGTAACGGTAAATTCTATATGTTCTACAGTGCACAATGGAAGGAAAACCCCAATAAGGAATTAGAGAACTTTCGTATAGGAGTGGCAGTTGCAGACAACCCCACGGGCCCCTTCATTGATATCAGCAACAAACCTGTTTTCGATCCCGGTTATCCCGTTATTGACGCCAATGTCTTATTCACAGAGGATGGTAAGGCCTATTTGTATTACTCCCGCTGTTGCTACAAACATGCCGTAGAAAGTGAAATTGCCGACTGGGCAAGGAAGAAGGGATGGTTCCAGTCTATCGAGGAGAGCTGGGTATACGGCGTTGAGCTAAAGCCTGATTTCAGCGGTACCATTGGAGCACCGGTGCTCCTGTTGCGCCCCCCGGTTAAGATGAACGATAAACAGGCAGAATGGGAAAGCCGCTCAGTTACTTCAAAAGAGGTGAACCGCCGGTGGACAGAAGGTTCTGTTACCTTTAAAAAAGGAGACACGTATTACATCATGTACTCTGCCAATTACTTTGGAGGCAGGAACTATGCAGTAGGCTATGCTACTTCCAAAAGCCCGCTGGGGCCATTTACCAAGGCTGCCAACAATCCCGTGCTGCAAAAGAATGTAGAGAAGGGCGGGGTGGTAACCGGCACGGGGCATAACAGCATTACCTATTCGCCGGACGGAAAAGAGATGTTCTGCGTATATCATGCCCGTACAACCGCCACAGGAGATCAGCGGGTGGTTTTTATTGACAGGATGAAGATTGGCGATGACGGAACGCTCCTTGTAGAAGGCCCAACCACAACGCCTCAGCGCCTGCCGGGCGGAGCCAGATAACTATCAGCAAATGAACATTGATGCTATATTAGACAATGTATACGTGCTGCCGCAGGCGTCCAGAGATCTGCTGAAGGCGCATATCTCGGAAACTGCTTATAACCGGGGGCATCTGCTGTTCAGGGCTAATAAGGTAGCCTCAAACATTTACTTTATACGAAAAGGCATGGTACGGGCCTATGCAGCAACAGCGGATAGTGAAGTGACCTTCTGGTTTGGCAAGGAAGGAGACACCGTTATTTCCATGAACAGTTACGTACACGATAAAAAGGGATATGAAAACATCCAGCTGCTGGAACCCTGTGAATTATATGAAATGCAAACCGGCCACCTGCGCAGGCTCTTTGAAGAAGATATCCATATTGCCAACTGGGGACGGAAATTTGCCGAGCAGGAACTGATAAAAGTAGAAGAACGGCTTATTTTCAGGCAGTGCAGAACCGCTATGGAACGTTACAAGGAGCTGATAGCCACCGACCCTGAATTGCTGCAAAGAGTGCAGTTGGGCCATATTGCTTCCTACCTCGGTATGACACAGGTGAGTTTAAGCAGGATCAGGGCGGAATTGAAATAGCTCCGATATCCACAACAATTAACAAATAATCCTCCACTTTAATGACAAAACGAATAATCCTCATCGTGACAATCATCTTCACTACATTGGTAAAGAGCTATGGACAATCACAGGATGAGCTGTATCAGGAAATTTACAGGCAGGACAGTATTTTCTTCAGTGCATTTAATCGTTGTGACACGGTTACCTACAGGGGATATCTGACCGCTGATTTTGAGTTCTATCACGACCTGGGCGGGCTCCATTATTTGGACGAGGAAATGCAATCCATGCGGGAAATGTGCACCAGGAATTCTCATATCCGGCGGGAGCTGGTTAAGCCTTCGCTGGAGATCCACAAGCTGGGGGATAACGGCGCACTGGAAATAGGAGTTCATCGTTTTTACCACACCAATCCCGGCCAGGAAGAGCACATCAGCGGTACCTATAAATTTGTTCAGGTGTGGCAAAGAAAAGGTAAGGCATGGCAGCTGTCAAGGGTTATCAGCTACGACCATGGCAAGATGAACAATGATTAAGTGTCAATGGCACCCCAATATTGCTCTGCCTAAAAAAGATATTGTAATTCTCGGCCGGTTTTACTATTTTTATCAAGTAGGTAGTAAGCAATTAACACGTCATCAAAATTCAATGCTTATGTAAGCCCGATATGAGACACTAAAGCGCCAGCTTTATTATTTCTACATTGAATATTTTATTATGAAAGCCCGTGTTTTCAATTTAACCATTGAAGCAATCACCGCCGTATTGCTGTTACTTTGGATTTATACAGGCCTCAGTAAGCTGATCCATTACGATAAATTCAGTTTTGAAATCGGCCGTTCCCCCTTCCTGCAGCATATGCCGCAGGCAGCAGTAGCTTTGATCCCGGTGAGCGAGCTGCTGATAGCTGCACTGCTCATCTTTAAACGTTCGCGGCTGGCAGGCTTATATGCATCGCTGTTCTTACTGACCCTGTTTACCGGGTATGTGTACATGATGCTGCATTACGCCTATGATCTGCCCTGCAGCTGCGGAGGGATCATTGAACTGTTAAGCTGGGAACAGCATCTGCTGGTGAACTTTGTACTAACCCTGCTCGCCGCGATCGCCATCATACTGCAGGACTATCAGGCCCGGCAGGGCAGGCGGGTTGTTTCGTTGCCTTAAGTCTTTTATTGATCAATAAAACAGGTTCCCCTGCTCCTGCATCAGCAGAGGCAGCCCCTTGTGGCTGTTGTTATTCCTAAATCATAAAAGCACACTCACATGAACATGAAAAAAATCAGATTCAGTTTTGCTGCGCTGGTAGCCCTGGCAGCTATCGGACTTACCGTTACCACTAATGCTGGTACTATTATAAAGAAGGCGGAGGCGGCCTGCTATCGTACGGTAGTGATTCCAGGGCTCCCTGCAGACCGTACAGCCACCTATGGCGGTAATCTTATCCTCTCATTTGGTAACACGGTAAAAAGTGTAGCAAATCCTAACAACGCGGCCAATTGTAGTGGCAATGCATATTTCTGCTGTGCAACTACATTCCAGTCAGGTACGAATACATACGTTGCAGAAGTGTTCCTTACAGATCTGTGATGACATGTTAATGCCAAACAACCGGGCAGTGAAGATGCTGCCCGGTTTCCATATTAATTCAGGATGATGAGACGAACATTATTACTGGTAAGCGGTACCGTGATGGCAGCGCTGCTTTGCCTGTTGGTGCTGCTGGCAGTGTCTGGTATACCAGGTAATAAAAAGAATGGTTTTAACAGGCAATGGCTCAACATAACAGTCCGGAAGCACTTGTCTTATGAACTGCCGTTTGCTGCTGAACGTTTATTCGGATCAGGCGCGCATCTTTATTTATCTGAGCCTTCACACCGGCAGGTATACCGCCTGGACAGCCACCTGCGTGTCAGCGACACCATAAAACTGCATGTGGGCAAGCCACTCAAACCTCCCGTTAATTTTTTTGCAGACGGCAATCACCTTTATATTCATGAGTATAACAGTGCTACAATGTTCTTTGCGGACTGGCATGCAGCAACCTTTAATGCGCTGCGGTTGTCGGAAGGGCCTTTCCTGAAGTCACTGCAGTTGTCAGATTCGCTGGTGGTGATAAGAGGATTTGAGCCAGGTAGTTTTAAACCTGTGTTTATGCAGATTAACACCCGTAGCGGCGACCGCCGGCACAGCGATCTTTTATCTGAAAAGGCAGATGCGGGTTTTTCCACTGACGGGATCTTATGCAGTAATGCAGGGAGAGACCGCCTGTTGTATATACCCTATTTTGAGAATGGCATTTACTGCATGGATAGCAATTTGAGCCTGCGCTACCAACAACATACGATCGATACCGTTTTTAACAGCGGTATTGAGGTTGCCAGCCAGGGCGATGGCGATGTACAAAAGCTATATGCCACTGCTCCCCGTGTAAAAGTGAATAAGCGGGCCTTTGCGGATGACCGGCTGCTGTTTATAGAGTCCGATCTCCGGGCAGATAACGAAGATGCAACTACCTTCAGGCAGCAGCCTGTGCTGGACGCTTATCGTATAGAAGACGGAAGCTACGCAGGAAGTTTGCATCTTCCGCTGGATAAACGGAAAGTATTGTCCTATTATCTCCATAACGGGGTATTATATGTGCTGCTGAAAGATCAGCTACTGTCATTTTCCCTGGCGCTGCCCTGACCGTTTACTCTTCCGGAACTCCAGCAAGATCCTGGCTCTGGGATTGGGGGCTTTGGTACGGTAACGAAGAACAGAGATATTTAAACCCTTGGATTCCATGGATGCTAAGATACGCAATTGAAATAAATGGGTTTTGTTTGACGGGGCTTTAGTAAATTGTTGCAGGAGCCGATACGTTTAACATAAAAGTTCGGAAAACTTATATGAAAAAGGCTGCAATCTCTGGCATAGCGCCATTCTTTATTGTAAGGAATGTTCCCGCTGCATTAAGTTTTTACCGCGACCGCCTTGGGTTCGATGTTACCTTCCAGGGGCCTGCTGAAGATGATATTTTCTTTGGGATTGTACAACGCGGTGCGGCGATGATCCTCCTGAAAGACATTGGGGTAACACCTGTTCCCAATTATACGCGCGATATAAAAAAGGGTATTGCCCGTTGGGATGCTTATCTTCATGTTCCGGACCCTGACGCGCTGGCTGAAGAGTTCATCTCGCGTAACGTTGAATTTTTTCAACCGCTGCAGGATAATGACGATGATGGTTTGCGCGGATTTGAAGTGCAGGATGCCGATGGATATGTATTGTTCTTTGGGAACACACAAGACCGGGCAGGTCGCAAATAACCCTTTAATTGTCTTAAGCGCCCTCCATCTGGTTATTATCTTCTTTGCATCTTTGCTATGAACAAAAAACAGATATCATGTCAAACAACACTGTTTATTTACACAGGATGCTGAAAACAACCCCGGAAAAAGTATACCGGGCATTTACGGAGGCTACCGCCATCGCATCCTGGTTACCTCCTTATGGATTTCTCTGCACCGTTCATGAATTGAATGCAACAGTAGGAGGAACACATAAGATGTCATTCCATAACTTTTCTACCGGTAATGGCCATTCATTTGGTGGAACCTACCTGGAGCTCAAGCCTAATGAATTCCTGAAGTATACGGATAAATTTGACGATCCCAATGTGCCGGAAGAAATGACGGTCACTGTGTCGCTGCGGAAGACCGTTGCAGGTACCGAGGTTAAAATTACGCAGGAGGGGATCCCCGCTGTAATACCTGTAGAAATGTGTTATCTGGGTTGGCAGGAATCGCTGGAAAAACTGGCTAAGCTGGTGGAGCCGGAGATACCGGATGCCTGAGCAGCAAACGGGGCTATCATAGATATTCATACAGGCAAGGCAACACTGTTGCGANNNNTGNGTGCCTTGCCTGTATAGGTTTACTTCTTAGCCGTTTCGGGAATCAGTACAGGACTGCCGGTAGCACCTACAAAGAACACTACAAACCTGGCTTCTTTTGTCTTGCTCAGGTTGCGGGTCTGGTTGTGCAGGCCGCCGGGTTCTTCCCAGAAAACATCTCCTGCTTTGTAAACATGCTTTACTCCTTCAAATGTAGATTCTATCTCACCTTCCAGTACATATCCAATCGTTGCCATTGGGTGTCTGTGAGCATGAGATACTTCGCCGGGGGCATATCTTACCAGCACTACCTGCGTTTCTTCTTTCTGCAGACCGGCAGGAAGCTGCTTTGTGAAAAGCACCTTTGGTGGATAAACGGTTACTTCCTTCCCGGCATGCTCCTGGTGCTGGGCTTTTGTACTAAATGCGAATGCAGTGAGTAACACTGTACAACTGAGTGCAAACTTTTTCATAAAAATGTGTTTAATAAATTACAGCCGCTTAAAGGCCTAATATGTACCTGGTCAGGATGCCAGGTATGAGCCAAAATGTATGCCCGGGCTTAAAGAAGCGTTGTGAACCAGGAGAGGGGAGCCAGGTTGATCCCCGGAAAACAGCTGCAGTAAATACTTTTGAAGGATGTAAATAGCAAATTGTTGTAGGCGTTCACTCCATGCATGTTAAAAACCTGGTCACGCTATATCGTTAAATCGCGAGTTTTCTCACTCGTATTCGCGGAGCCAAACCAGCGGACGGCTGCCTTCCGGCATTCCTGTTGGTCCGGGGCTTTATCAGAAGCCCAGGCAATCACCCCATCCGGCCGTACCAGCACAGCGCTCAGTCCTGGCTGTTCCTTTGCCCGCCCCTGAACATACATCATCCGGTCGCCATACTCAGTTGCCAGTGTTTTAAGCGGGGNNTCCATATTAAAATCAAGCAGTATGTCCCGGCCTGCATCCACTGCCGAAATGAAAAATGATCTCTGTGTAACCACCAGGAAGTACCTCGAAACCAGGAGACTCCATCTTGAAATCTGCCCTGTTATACCAGAAGCATTTTATGGTATCCTGTAGCGCTTCAGGCGCTTCAAATTCCCGGTGCAGCATGCAGAAAGATATCTCGTTTCAGTGAATTTTAACTTAAGTTAAAATCATATTCTGAAAAATTACTGAACTTTGAACCGTTTTGTCCGGTATTTTTATACTTCATTAATACGTAGATCAATGACCGATAAGAACGAAATTGTGGCCCAGCATCTGAAAAATTTTGCGGCATTAACGGATAAAGACATTGCCGACAGTCAGCCATTCTGGAAGGCCAGGAGCATCAGCAAAGGCGATTTTTTCAACATGCAGCGCATGGTTTGCAATGACCTTGGCCTGGTAGTAAAAGGGATCTTCCGGATATATTATCATGACCCGGAAACGGAAGAAGATAAAAACCTTTTCTTTTTCTCTGAAAACCAATTCGTTGTTTCTTTCAGAAGCTTTATCTCCAGAAGTCCCTGCTGGTACTTCATAGAAGCCATGGAGGATTCTGAAATTGTATTTATCTCCTACAGGGATCTCAACGCCCTTTATGAATCTAATGCCAACTGGGGAAAATTTGGCCGTCTGCTGGCAGAATTGTTCTTTTCCTACGCGCAAAGCCGCACGGAAGAATTTATGTTCTTTTCGCATGAAGAACGCTACCTGCGGTTGCTGGAAGAACATCCGAACATTATAGACCGTATTCCGGCATACCATATCGCATCATTCCTGGGCATTACCAATCCCTCCCTGAGCCGGATCAGGAAACGTATAAAGCGCTAACCGTTGCAACGGGGACAGGCAACCAAACGCTAATCTGTTTTCTTTTTTATTTGCGGATTAAAGATCAGGAAACTGATCAGCGCAAGCATGGATACGCCCGCGCCTCCGTACAAAAAGACTCTACCGAAGCCCTGTTCCAGCGCTTTGCCGAAAACCTTTTGCTGAGAGATGCCCATTAGTGTTTCGGTATTCATTACCTGTTCCATTGTCAGGCTGCCGGCTACAAGTTGTTTGGATAATGCAAAGAGCTGATCCGGTGTGGCCAGCGGTAATGCATCTTCCAGGTAAGAAAAGGTGCCCTGCACTAGCAGGAAGCCCATCAGCGCAATATTGATTGCCAGGGTGATCAGCCGGCTGCTGACGTCTATCCCGGAAGCCATGCCTGCACGATCTCCCGGAACCGCAGCCGTGGCAGTATTCGTAACCGGCGTATTCACCATTCCCAGTCCGCTGCCGGCTAATACGCAGCCTGTTAGAAGGAGCTGCCAGCCGGCTATTCCGCCGGCATACATGGTAAAGAAGCCGGTGCCGATCAGTAGAAGACCAGCCGGGATCACACGTCCGGCGCCATACCGTAGCATGAGGCGCTCGCCTGCAGGTGGAAACAGCAGGGTGGGTACCGTATAGGCCAACAGGCACATACTGGTGGTCAGTGTATCATAATGCAGCACTGCCTGGAAATAGAGCGGAAGAAAGACCATCAGCGGCCAGAAGGAAAAATTCATCCCGATGCAGCCCATGATCGCTCCCGTAAACTGTCGTACCCTGAATACCTTAAAGTCGATCATCGGATAGGGCTGGCGAAGCTCTGCCAATATAAACAGTATCACCAGCAGCACGGCGGCCAGCAGTACCAGCAGGGAAAAGCTGCTGCTAAAACCGTTTTCAGGTCCCTGCGTAATATAATAGGTGAGGGCGAACACCGCGGCGGACAGCAGCAGTATCCCGGTTAGATCCAGCCTGGCAGCATGGGGATCCCTCGATTCGGTAATAGACGGCCTGGCAAGTAGAACCGTTCCCAGCGCGAGCCCCCCATGTACCAGGAATACCCACCTCCAGTTGATCGTTTCGCTGATGATGCCGCCGATGATCGGTCCGAAACCCAGCCCGATGCCGGCGATGATCCCCCAGGCGGCAAAAGCCTTGCTTCGTTGCGGCCCGTCCGGGAACTGGTGAGAGAGGAGCGCAATGGTGCAAATGAACATGGCCCCGCCGGTCATACCCTGGAAGAAACGGCTGGCGATCAGCAATTCCGTACTACCAGCCGCACCGCAAATAATGGAAGTGATGCCAAAGCCAATGACATTGGCAATAAACACCTTTTTACGCCCGAAACGGTCTGCCAGGGTACCTGTGCCCATCAGCACCATCGTACAGGCAATGGTATAGGCGTTCATGATCCATTGCAGCTGGCTGAAGTTACTGCCCAGTGCTTTTTCAAGTGTGGGAAGAATAACCGGAACGCTGGTGATCTCTAATCCAAACATGAGCGCCGCCAGGCAGATGGTGATCAGCGCGCGCCAGTTCGTTAATTGTCCTTGATCCTGATTTTGCATGGTTGTAGAATGAGTTGGCTAAATTATACCGGTGTTTTTCTAAAAATCGGTACATCTTTTATAAAAAAGGGTACTTTTACAATATGGTAAGGGCAACAATGCATACCTCACTGGAAGTGATCCGCCAGCATATGGAGGCAATATCCCATGTAGACTGTAAGAATAATTTCTTCCAGATCTGTATTGTAGTGAGCGGTAAGGGTTACCTGGGGCTGGATGCTCATCGTACTGCATTTAAACCGGGCAGCGTGATCCTGCTTACTCCGGACGATGTTCATCACTTTGAGCTGGAGCAGCCCGCAGAATTCCTGATGGTGCGTTTCAGCAGTAGTTATATCCGCGCCTTTGAATGGAAGAAGATGAACCAGATGGAATGCATCCTGTACTATGCCCGTCACTTTAGTGGCTGCATTATGAAATTACCGGCTGACAATGTACTGGTACAGGCTATTACTAAGTCGCTGCTGCATTCGCTGGATCATCCGGACCTTTACCAGGAAGATATTATAAAGCATTTCGTGAATGCCCTGATCGTTATTGCAGCCCGCAATATTGAGAAAGCGGGGCCCCCGGCAGCCTCGGAGAATACGGACAAGAAACTGCTGGATATCATCCATTACATAGAAGATCATATATTCGATCCCGCCAAATTAAAGGCAGCCGCCATCGGGAAGGCCTTTGGCGTTTCTGCCGGCTATATCGGGCAGTACTTCCAGCGGCATTCCGGTGAAACGCTGCAGCATTTTATTACCCAGTATAAAATGCGGCTCATTGAACACCGGTTGAAGTTCAGTGACATGCGTGTGAACGAAATTGCCCTGGAGTTTGGTTTCACCGATGAAAGCCATTTGAATAAATATTTCAAAAAGCAGAAGGGAGTGCCCCTTACGAGTTTCCGGAAACAGTTTGCAGCTTCAAAAGCCCTCGCCAATGCCGCTCCGTAACAATAATATGAAGCGGGCATACATGTTAATATCATTTGATCATTGGATAAAATATATTCACTCAAACACACCAACTCTTCATAGTTTCATGGCTTTATAATCGGTTAGCTATATAAGATTGATGAAAATTGCAACTATGAAAGTGTCCAAAGTATGCTTGTGTGCCATGCTGTTTGCTGCTGTTCTGACCGGGAGCCTTTTAACGGCCCATGCACAGAACGGAGACCAGATACTGGATGGCATTGGTGAAACAGGAATGATTGCACGTTATGTGTTTAACGGGGATGCCAGGGACTGGTCCCGAAATAACCTGCATGCCAGGGTGCAGGGGGCCGTTCAGTTTGTGAATGATAACCGCTTTGGAAAAGTATTGTCGCTCCCGGGTGATAACAATACTTTCCTGGCGATCCCGGGAGAAGCATTAACCGATTTAGAATCGCTCAGTATATCAGGCTGGATCTACCTGCGTTCAAAGCAGGCGGGCCAGCACTTCTTTGATTTCGGAAAGGATGCCGCCAGGCACTTTTTTGCCGCTCCTGCGGGCTCCGGTGCCGCAGAAGGTTACCAGGCACTGGTAACAGCAGGGAAGGGCGATACAAAAGGGGCCCTTGCTCCCGCAATACCAACCAATAAATGGGTGCATCTCGCTATAGTAATAGATATCCCTTCAAAATTGCTGACCACTTATGTTGATAGTAAACCGGTGGGCAGGGCGACAGATATCCCTGTGGAGTTGACAGATGTTTTCGGTCAGCAGCCGCGGGAAGCGCAGCTGTATATCGGGAAGTCATTATCGCCGGGAAGTCCCAACCTCAATGCCCTGGTACATGATTTTCGTATTTACCGCGTTCCCCTGAGTGCACGGCAGGTGGCCGGCATTTATAACAATGCCCGGGGGAACCGCAACATTAATGAAGGCTCGGTCAACACCAGGGGAAGCCGTGCGGAAGATGACCTTCCCCGCTTTTCTCCGGAAACGGCTCAGCTTTATAATAAATATTTAGTGCAGGTGTCTGATGTGAAAGTGGAAACAACTGTAGGTGATCTGCCAAGGTTACCCAGTTACGTACCAGGTACTTACCGGGATGAAATGAAAGACAAAGGTCCCAAAGTACGTGTAGTATGGCCTGCTGCAACAGACAACAGCGCGGTGCTTCAGCCAGGATCCTATACCATTACCGGGCGGGTGGCAGGAACCAATTTTCAGCCAAAGGCATTTGTCACCGTAAAGGCGCCTGCCAGATCCGCTACGCCGGGCTTAAAGCTGGCAGCCTTTGAGCTGGGACAGGTAACGCTGAAAACAGATGCGCAGGGGCATGAAACCCAGTTTATTGAAAACCGTGATAAGTTTATTAACACACTGGCCAAAACCGATCCTAACTCCTTTCTCTATATGTTCCGCCATGCCTTTGGTCAGCAACAACCCGAAGGCGCGAAGCCACTGGGTGTATGGGACAGCCGGGATACAAAATTAAGAGGGCACGCCACAGGCCACTACCTCACCGCAATTGCACAGGCTTACGCCGGTACAGGATATGACAAGGCCCTGCAGGCCAATTTCGCCGGTAAAATGGAGTATATGGTAAATGTGCTTTATGATCTATCGCAATTATCCGGAAAGGCAAAAGAAGCAGGCGGTCCGCATGTATCCGATCCGGCAGCAGTACCATACGGTCCCGGCAAATCAGCTTTTGATTCAGACCTGAGTGATGAGGGCATCCGTACCGACTATTGGAACTGGGGAACAGGATTTATCAGCGCGTATCCGCCGGATCAGTTTATCATGCTGGAGCAGGGCGCTAAGTACGGAGGACAGAAAAACCAGATCTGGGCGCCGTATTACACATTGCACAAGATACTGGCTGGCTTAATGGATGTATATGAAGTGAGCGCCAATAAAAAAGCGCTTGCCATTGCAGATGGCATGGGTGAATGGGTATATGCCCGGCTAAGCAAGCTGCCCACGGATACTCTTATAAAAATGTGGAATACCTACATTGCTGGCGAGTTTGGAGGCATGAATGAAGCAATGGCCCGGTTGTACCGCCTTACCGGTAAACAGGAACACCTGAAGACAGCGCAGTTGTTCGATAATATCAGGGTGTTCTTTGGCGATACTGCACATTCACATGGCCTGGCCAGGAACGTGGATCTCTTCCGTGGACTGCACGCCAATCAGCATATACCGCAGATTGTAGGAAGTATCGAAATGTACCGGGTATCCAATAACCCGGAATATTATAAAGTGGCGGATAACTTCTGGTACAAAATGGTCAATGACTATATGTACAGCATCGGCGGCGTTGCCGGTGCACGTAATCCCAACAATGCAGAATGTTTTATCAGTCAGCCAGGCACATTGTATGAAAACGGCTTCGCTGCCGGTGGACAAAATGAGACCTGCGCTACCTATAACATGTTGAAACTGACGGGCGACCTCTTTCTCTTTGATCAGCGTGCAGACCTGATGGATTATTACGAGCGCGCCTTGTACAACGATATCCTGGCTTCTGTAGCTGAACACACGCCTGCCAACACCTATCATATTCCATTGCGGCCAGGGTCTGTCAAGCAATTTGGCAACCCGGATATGACGGGCTTCACCTGTTGTAACGGCACAGCATTGGAAAGCAGTACCAAGCTGCAGAACTCAATTTACTTTAAAAGCAGGGATAACCAGGCGCTTTATGTTAACCTGTATATCCCCTCAACATTGGAATGGACGGAGCGCGGGATAACTATAGACCAGACAACCAATTTTCCGTACGAAGACAATACCCGTTTAACGATTAAGGGCAGTGGGAAATTTGATATCCATGTGCGCGTACCTGGCTGGGCTACCAAAGGATTCTTTGTAAAGATCAATGGTGTAGCACAAAAGCTGCCTGCCAGGCCAGGCTCCTACCTGAAAATAAGCCGCAACTGGAAAGACGGGGATGTGATAGAACTGACAATGCCCTTCCAATTCCATTTAGACCCGGTGATGGATCAGCAGAACATCGCCAGCCTGTTTTACGGGCCTATCCTGCTGGCAGCGCAGGAGCCTGAAGCAAGAAAAGAATGGCGTAAAATAACTTTGGATGCGGAAGATATCAGCAGATCCATCAAAGGTGATCCTGAACAGTTAGTATTCACGATAGACGGTGTGGTTTTCAAACCATTTTATAAAACTTACGGGCGTCATTCCGTTTACCTGGATGTTACGTTGAAATAAACTTTTACTGTTAAAAACCCGGAGTAATACGGCCTCACTGGAGAATGTGAACGGCGTCTGCATACAGAAATGAAATACCCCACTACACGGGGCTATATCCGGGCTGCAAAAAAATAAACTGTAAGACGGGTGGTGTCTTTTAAAAAGGAGTTTTCTCGGAGAAATGTACTAAATTGTTCCCCGTAAAACTGCCACAACAAGAGACAATTCTATGGATCCCTTTAGGTCCCTCAATTTATTCACCCTAATTCAAAAGAACCATGACATCACTCAATGGTAGCCCTGCTACTTTGTCTAACCAGCAAATCGCTGTATTACTTTGCGGCCTGAGCTATAATGATCCGCAAACCAATATTGGTACCTACCTTCCCGGCTGGAGTATTGTATGGAATGGTCAGGTAACAACTGACGGTAACTATGCCTTTATTGCCGCCAATGAAGATGCCTCTATCCATGCAGTAGCTATCCGCGGTTCACTGCCGCCTTTTGATGTAAGCTGGGATAGTTTTGCCAACTGGGTACTGGAAGATTTGGACGTGATCACTACAGTGGATTGGAGCTATGTATCGCCAACTACCACCGGTGCCAAGATCACTGCTGGCGCCAACCGGGCATTTACCCAGGTAAACGAGATGCAGAATGCCACCACCAGCAGCACCGATACAACGACTATCATTGGATACCTGGAAGCCAATGCGCTGCACAGCAACCAGCAGCTGATCATTACAGGTCACAGCCTGGGCGGGAATGTAGCCAATGTATTTGCTTCTTATTTTATCAACACACATGCGTCCTTCGCCAGCCAGACCACCCTGGTTACCTTTGCCGCTCCGGCGCCTGGTAACAAGCCATTTGCACAAGACCTGGACAACAAACTTTCCAACGCATGGCACTATGAAAATACTTACGACATTGTGCCGAAGTTCCCGGTAGACAGTTCCATACTGGAGCTCGCCTTAATGTATCTTGGTGGTCCTGCCTCACGTTTAATATCTGTTACGTACAAGGGGAAAACCGTAAATTTGGCGGAGGCCTTTGCCACGCTGGCCGGCGCCTTCATGATATACGGCTATACCCAGCAGACAAAACATTATACAACCTTTTTAGCGGAAATCGACAGCCAGTACACACAGAATACCTTTGAAGACTTCTTTCAGCAGGCAGGTTACCAGCACCAGGTGATGCACTATGCAAGCTATCTGGGCGTAACGCTGCCATCAACATCCACCCTGGCAGAGCAGGGGAGGCTGGTGAAATAAGATCGTAACTGAAGAAAGGAGGCTGTATTTGCAAGCAGTACAATACAGCCTCTTTTTACTAAAAATAAATGATCATGAAGCAGAAATTACTGTTATCCTTATTGCTGGTAACTGCCAGCTTGTTTGCATTCGGCCAGGAAAAGGGCTTGACTAAGATATCTGTCATGTATCCCTATGCTGAAGGTAAGACTTTCAATATGGAATACTACGAAACCAGGCACATGCCCATGGTGGCGGCTTATTTAGGTGAAAACCTGGTGAAGTATACTATTGAAAAAGGACTTTCTGCCGGCGCGCCCAACCAGCCTTTACCTTTTATGGCTATCGGAGCCTTTTATGTAAAAAGCTTAAGTGAATACCAATCCGCAATCGCGCCAAATATTGATAAAATCCGTGCGGACATTGCAAACTACACCAATGCTGTTCCTGTAATTCTGGTGAGTGAGGTGGTGAAATAGAGCGGGTTATTTACTTTTACCCAATCCTATTGGTGGAGGCTTCTGTAAGCTTTGGGGGCTAAGCCCAACTTTACTTTAAAATAATTTCGTAAAATGCGAAGGATGTTCAAACCCCAGGTCATAGGCAATCCCGCTTATTGATTTTCCCGTACCTCGAAGCATCGTTTTGGCCTTCTCTGCCAGCTGAAGATGGATATGTTCCTGTGTGGTTTTACCGGTAAATTTATTCAGGAGATCTGACAGGTAATTGGGCGAAAGATTCAGTTTAGCGGCAAAGTATTTTAAACAGGCATGCCTACTTATACATTTAACGGTAAGAATTGAACATTTCTCTTAAACCGGGGATATACAGGAGGCTGTTAGTAATCCGACAGCGTCTTTGCTGGCGTTCAATAAAGGGCTGTAGGTCTGTATACCCAATAGCGTGCCTTAGCTGAGGAGGAGCTATTGGGTATACTTTTTTAAATTATTCCCAATTGCCTGAAAACTTCTATCGTAATTTCCTTCCTGCATTTTCCGAAATCCGGGTTCGGCACGCTTCTGTCCTTAATCAACCTGGTTGCAAAGAAATAAATATGTTCCCCACGTTCCAGGTAGCCCACCCACCAGCCGGTGTCTTTACCGTGGTCTCTTGTCCATCCTGTTTTTGCCCTTAATGTATAATCCGCTGTTTTTTGTTCAATCATCATATCCTTGAGTATCTTAAAGGAGGCTTTTTTGAAGGGCAGTGTTTCTTCATATACACCAATTAGTATTTCGATCTGGTTCGCAGGAGAAATTGCAAAATTCCCGAAATTCCAGAAGTCGTCATCCTTTACAGAAAGGTCTGCATTGCCGTATTTACTGGCCGTCAGGTAGTCTTTATATTTAGCTTTGCCAATCTTCTTTGCCAGCTCCACATATGCCCAGCCGGCTGAGGCCTTGAAGGCTTCCTTCATGCTCATATCATGATAAATTTCCGGACGATAGCTATATTTAACGGTGTCTGTCCATCCGGGCCAGGTAATGACCTGGTTTTCATCGGCAATTACACCCGATTCAAGCGCAATCAGGGTATTTATTATTTTGAAGGTCGATGCAGGCAGGGTAGGGGTATGGCTGTCATTGATATCACTTGATATCCATTTTTTCTCCTTGTAGTCAAACAAGGTGATGCTGCCTTTGATCCGGCAATCTTCGAATGGCCTGGCAAGGTTGATCTGCCCGAAAGAGGAGATAGTAACTATACAGCATAAAATAAGAAATATAGGTTGTTTAATCATAGCCGTAAAAGATACAAAAACAGGGGCAGCTTTGTTATCTTTTTTGTAACCATTCATGATGGTTTAATGTAATTCAGCCACCCCTGCCGGTCTGCAGTTGTTTACTTGCCTTGCAGGTTTGCCAGGATTGCCGGATAACGTTCTCCCTGAAGTATGATGTTGTCCAGCGCCGTACTGATTTGGGCTAAATCATCATCGTTTAAGGCGATATTGACACTGCCTGTATTTTCTTCCAGGCGGGTCATTTTTGTGGTTCCGGGAATCGGGACGATCCATGGTTTTTGCGCCAGCAGCCATGCCAATGCAATCTGCGCTGGTGTTGCGTTATGCTCTTCCGCGATCTTTACCACAAGGTCAACAATGGTTTGATTCGCTTCACGGTTTTCTTTACTGAAACGAGGCAGGACATTTCTCCAATCGGTTTTTTCAAATTTTGTGTCCGCATTCATCTTACCGGTTAAGAATCCTTTGCCCAACGGGCTGAACGGAACGAAGCCAATCCCCAATTCTTCAAGCAATGGGATGATTTCTTTCTCAGGTTCGCGCCAGAACATGGAGTACTCGCTTTGCAGCGCTGCCACCGGTTGTACAGCATGCGCCCTGCGTATACTTTGTGCACCGGCTTCGCTCATACCAAAGTATTTTACTTTGCCTTCGGCAATCAGATCTTTTACGGTCCCGGCAACGTCTTCAACAGGCACATCCGGATCCACCCGGTGTTGATAGAACAAGTCGATATAATCGGTTCGCAGATACCGGAGCGAGTTTTCCGCCACCTCCCTGATGCGTTTGGGCCGGCTATCCAGACCCTCTGTATTCTTACCGTTTCTAAAGCCAAACTTGGTAGCGATGATTACTTTATCACGTACTTCGTGTAATGCCTTCCCTACCAGCTGTTCATTGGCTCCCTGGCCATACACTTCTGCAGTATCAAAGAAGGTAATGCCCAGGTCATGAGCTTTACGAATAAGTGCAATGGCGTCGTTTTCATTTGTTGCCGGACCATAGCCATGGCTTAATCCCATGCAGCCGAATCCAAGTTTAGACACTTCTAACCCGGAGGTTCCTAATTGTCGTGTTTCCATATTATATGTTTCTGCTGTAAAATTGGGAAGAAGGGGCCAGTTGCGCTTTATACGGATTACGGGTTCTCTTACCACTATTACTGACTGGGAAGGCTGGTACGACCTGTTGAAGGAGGAAACCGGCAGATCTGCTCAGGAGTACATTTAATAAAAAGTCATAGATCTGGATAAACACATTTCCCAACCATCAGTTAAATGTCTGCCGGAATTCAAGAGGTGACAAATTAGTCTTCTTTTTAAATAGCGTACTGAACGATTGTGCATGTTCAAAGCCTAATGTATAAGCAATTTCACTTACCGATAAATTGGTAGTAGATAGTTTTTCCTTTGCCTTTTCAATCAACTTCTGATGTATATGCTGTTGTGTATTCTGTCCGGTATGCATGCGCAGCAGATCGCTCAGGTAGTTTGGAGACAGGTTCATGAGTTCGGCCATACGTTGTACCGTTAAGCGTTCCGGTGGAGTGGTCATGCTGCTGTCAAAATACTCATCAAGCAGGCGTTCAAATTTGGCAAGTAACTGATGATTGTGATTTTTCCGGGTGATAAACTGCCGCTCGTAAAATCGGTTGGAATACTTGAGCAGCAACTCAATTTGCGATAAGATAATTTCCTGTGTGTATTTATCAATATGCTGGCATTCCTTGTCGATCTTGTTCAATATTGTGATAAGATCATCTTCTTCTTCAGCAGAAAGATGCAGCGCCTCATTTACAGTATAAGAGAAGAAGTTATAGCTGTTGATGTTGCTTGCCAGAGGATGGGCCAGCAGAAAGTCAGGATGGAATATAAGCAGGTAACCTGATCCGCATTCTACAGTGCTTATATCCAGGTATTGCACCTGGTTAGGTGCAGTAAAGCTTAAAACACCATTGTCATAATCATAATGTTGCTGACCATATCGTATTTTGCCTTTGGCTCCCCTTTTGAGGGCAACACAATAAAAGCTATTCACAAACCCGTTCCATACATCATCTTCCAAAAAAATACTTTCCGCCAAATTGATCACACTTACCAATGGGTGGTGAGGCTCTGGTAAAGAAAGTAGCCGGTGAAATTCTGAGACAGATCTGATGGTATTCATAATCTAATTTAAACTTTTTAATATATACGCTAATCAATCAGCCCCATACTAAACTCATCATATGGATCACCGGTATCAGTACCCAGCGGCACAATGCTTTCGAGCCTCGACATATCAGCTTCAGTTAATTCAATTTGGGTGGCCGCTATGTTTTGCTCCAGATATTTTCTTCGTTTGGTGCCCGGAATAGGTAAGATGCCCTTATTCATAATCCAGGCGAGGGCCAGCTGTGATGAGGTTACGTTCTTCTCCCCGGCCATTGCCTCAATTGCTTTAACCAGCTCGATATTCTTGTAGAAATGAGCTTCCTGGAAACGGGGTATGGCGCGGCGGAAATCATTTTCCGGTAAGTCATCTATGGTTCTGATCTGTCCGGATAAAAACCCACGGCCTAATGGAGAATAAGCGACAAAACCTATTCCAAGTTCCTTCAAGGTATTCAGTATGCCACGTTCTTCTGTTGTCCGCTCAAATAGAGAATATTCACTTTGTACCGCCGTAACAGGGTGAACTGCGTGCGCTCTTTTTACCGTCTCGGAAGATACTTCTGATAATCCCAGGTAACCCACTTTTCCTTCTTTCACCAGCTCGCTCATTGCCGCAACGGTTTCTTCGATGGGAGTGGTTTTATCAAGCCGGTGCATATAGTACAGGTCAATATAGTCTGTATTAAGATTTTTGAGCGAACGTTCCACCGCTTTTTTCACATATTCTTTTTTGCCATTAATGGCCCACGTCACTTTGTTGTTATCATCAATTTCCCAGCCGAATTTCGTCGCGATAATATATTTATTCCTATTACCATGTATTGCTTTAGCAATCAACTGTTCATTTTTGAAAGGGCCGTACAAATCGGCAGTGTCTAAAAAGTTGCCTCCTAATTCGAGCGACCGGTGAATGGTGGCAATAGCTTCCTGCTCATCTGCCTCTCCATACATATTTCCTTCTTCAAAACCGGTCATACCCATACAGCCTAAACCTATAATTGGCACAACCAGACCTTCGCTTCCCAGATTCATTTTCTTTGTTATCATACTATTGATTTTAATAGGCCAAAGTTCGCTGAGAATACTTTAACAGGTGTATGCAAAGCCCAGAAAGTTGTATGCAAATCAAGGATCAGAACCGGCCAATAGCATATTCAGCTTTTCACTTATGCACTAATTTCATATTTATGACTTCGCTTATTACAAACCTCGATTTATTGGTTCCCAGGTGCCCATATCCACCTTCTTGCTTTGTTTCGTATGTACCTAATGCTTCTATTAATAAGTATGAATTCCAATAACTATTATGAACGTTTGTTAAAGCATGCTCAAATCTGGACGGCATTTTATAGTCATTGCTGAAGTCCAGGTTAACCAGCAAACTGCTTGAGCATTCTTTTGATTTCAGGGAGCCTAGAGACCAATATTCTTCAATTCCACTATAACTGCACTTTAAATAGACTTTTCGGCCCTGATAATTAGGCAAATCACATAGATCAGTTATCGGCAAACCGTTATAAGTTTCTAATATTCCCGTTGTCTTAGGGGAACAGCTCGAAACGGTCAATAGCGCCATGAGAAATAAATATTTGTACCTTGCTACATCAATCAAATATAACAACCGTTTTTTATGTGTCAATGATAAGAAAATGCTCTTTTGGGTATATTCCTAAATTTCCTACTCAATAGGTGTAAGATGATGAATTTCTAGTCATCTTGCGGAAACTATCCGTTTAGATAACGGCTATCATACTTTATGGCTTATCGCTACTCAACCACTTTACAGCCAACTTACTAACGGTTTCCAGTAATCGGTCAACCTGAGCTTCAATAGCCATATATTTCTGAAAACTCAGTCGGGCAGATATTTCTCTCCGTTTGTGTTCAGGATAGGTATTAAACACCCTGGTCATTTGGTTGATATTTATTCCAATGGCTTTTAGTTCATGTCTGATACTGCACAGTTCTTCCATTACCTTGTCCATCGTGCAATCTCTAATCGTCATCTTGCTGAATCCGTTGAAATTTTTCTCGTCCGTTGGTGTTTGACCTAAATTTCTGAGTGTTTTAAAGTAATTTTCTTCTGGTATAAGTTCTATTTGTCTATAGTAATCCTCATGAAAGAAAACATCATTCACCATAAATATAAGTTTTTGTAACATTAATTAAGTTAGGATAATTAAAAATGAATATTAAACAGAAGTTTGAAGAAAATTTTATTTTAGGCTGTATCAAATATAACGACCAATGCTCATTATATTTAATGCCTATCGCGTATTGGATACTAAACTATAAAAAATACGATCCCACTTACGACCCTTCCAAATGGGATTTTGTTTTCCGGAATAATATTTTAATTGTTTCAGATGAGAGTATTGATCAGTTTATGACAGCAATTCAGGCAGATAAGGTAACTTCCAATGAACTCACACAAAGTGAAATCGCTAGTATGAGCTTTTACATTGATTTTGACAGTAAAGTGTTTGTTAGCTCTTTTAGTGATGTACAAGTGGAAGATTATTTACCGCATGACGGCTGGCAAGGCCTTTATGATGACCTGTATCATTATTATGAATTTCACAAGATGGAACTGTAATTGTAAGCTAACGACGAAGTACATCTTTTAGCGGTACAGTGGTTCTTCTAACTTTGCTGCGGTACCCAGAGATGTGGAAGTAGCTGATTAATTTTGGAGATGGGGTGTGTCGCGATCTTTGACAGCACAT